>Ga0316209_1000006_pt1 | contig 598087 bp, 600 predicted proteins | sample 6monopyrite_MG_FD_204945 | JGI IMG/M metagenome (GOLD analysis project Ga0316209, IMG submission 204945) | Microbial mat bacterial communities from mineral coupon in-situ incubated in ocean water Damariscotta River, Maine, United States -... | ecosystem: Environmental > Aquatic > Marine >... | reverse complement strand
CGAAAGACGATCGAACATCGGCGCTTGCAACACCGCAAGCTAGCCGCCTAAACTGTAACCAATAGACGAGGCCGATCCTCCAAACGATCGACACTCAGTCTGCGCCAAATGTTCTGACGACGGACACATTGGCGCTGATATAGCCTTGTAGCGTCTCTGAGCGGGTGTTTGCGATAGGGGTAGCGCGGACTTCGCCATGCTGATCGCGAATACCCATGACAGCAACCTTGCCAACGGCACCACGCCCGGCGCGAAGTTTCTTGCTGGCGTGTTTGTTCTTTTCTTTGCCGCCGATGAAAGTTTCATCAGCTTGGGCTTCGTTGCCCATGTCGCCAGAGTTGGCACCGCCAATCCATGTTTCGCGGATACGCTGAGCGAGAAACCATGCAGACTTTTGCGTGATACCAAGCTCGCGGGCCATCTGAGTAGAGGGGATGCCTTTGCGCGCGGTCGTCATCATGTAGATAGCCATGAGCCACTTGTGTAGGCCGAGGCGGCTCTCGGCTAAGACCGTGCCAGTGCGAACGCTAAAGTGCTTACGGCAATCTCGGCACCGATACGGCATCGGCTTGTGATCTTTGCATTCGACAACATTGGTGCTGCCGCAATGGCCGCAATGCGCTTCACCGCCCCAGCGGTTGTTTTCGAAATACTTGCGAGCAGCTTCCTCATTCGGGAACTTCTCGAAGAACTGATAGAGGCTGATTGGCTCAGGCTTGTCTTGTTTGCTGCTCATGAAACTTAGCTAGCCGAGATGGCTAGCCAAGTTAATTCAAATCTGGCTAGTTAGGTATATAGCCCCCGGGGGAATTTGGGGTAAGATATTGTGGCGGAGACGGTGGGATTCGAACCCACGAAAGAGTTGCCCCTTTACACACTTTCCAGGCGTGCGCCTTCGACCACTCGGCCACGTCTCCGCATGCCCGTTCAGGCAAGAACGCGCGGATAGACTGACCTTGCCTCTTTCGCAAGCGCGTTTCGGGTGGCAAACACGTCTCTATGAAAAAACCTGCTCTTGCCCTCGCCGCGCTCGCCATACCTGCCATCGCTGTGGCGCAAGATGAACCAGCCGCAGCGCCCAGCCCCAATGAAATCGTCGACAGCGCGCCTGCGGAGGAATGGATCACCATTGCCGCTGAAGACTTGCTGGTGATGACCCTGGCGCCCGATAGCGCGGGGAACGAGCGGACGGTGATCCTGCAATTGATGCCCGCGCCATTTTCGACGGGGTGGGTGGAGAACTTCCGTACCCTCGCCCGAGCCGAGTGGTATGACGGGATCAGCGTAAACCGCGTGCAGGACAATTACGTCGTCCAATGGGGCGATCCGGGGCACGACAATCCCGAAAGCGGCGAGGTTGAGACCAAGGCCCTGCCGGAGGGGCTGAATTTGATGGGGGAGGAGGACTATGTTGCGAATGGGCGTTTGGTTTTCGATAGTGACGAACAGGCCGGGCGGGCGTTCGGAAACGGAGCGATTGCTGGCGGTGTCGATTTCGACGATCTTCCCGATCCGCCACTCGATGCCTTCATTAGGGATCGATATGCTGAGGGCGCAATAATTGGCAGGGGGTGGCCGCTTGGCGTTTCACTTCGCGGAGTTTGGCCCGTCCACTGCTACGGGATGGTGGGCGTGGGCAGAAACTACTCACCCGACACAGGCTCAGGCGCGGAACTCTACACCGTCATTGGCCATGCACCGCGCCATCTTGATCGCAATATCGCGCTCGTTGGCCGCATCATCAGCGGGATGGAGCACCTTTCCTCCATGACACGCGGCACGGGCGCTTTGGGCTTCTACACCGAAGACGAAGCGCATTTGCGCACGCCGATCCAATCGATCCGCGTCGCCAGTGACTTGGCCGAGGGCGACCAACCGCAATTCGAATATCTTTCAACCGAGGGCGCGACGTTCGCCGCCTATGCGGAGGCCCGCGCCAATCGCCGCGATCCGTTCTTTATCGTGCCAGCGGGCGGCGCCGACATCTGCAACATCCCTGTGCCAGTGCGCGCAGTTGAAAGCGATGAGGGCGAGTGAGCGACACCGTTTCGGCCAAACTCACGCTCACCCGGTGGAGCGGCGATCGCGGAACATATCACCTCGTGATCTTCACCGGCGAGGCGGCTGAGGCTTTGACCATGCATGCAAGGCTGCACCGGTTGGAGTTTGGTCGTTCGCGCGGGTTTGGGTCGATCAAAGTGACCGCGCGCGCATTGGTGAGACGGTTTGGAAAACCTCGGTCTTCCCTCAAGAAAAACAGAGCGAATGGGTGCTGCTGGTCAGCAAGAAGGTCATGCGGAATGAAAACATCGCCAATGAGGATGCAATCGCGGTCGAAGTGACGCCAGTTTAGCCCGCGCTAGCCAACCTGAGATTGCAAGTCGGCCTCGCCCGCCTCCAAATCACGCGCAGAGCGCCGCACATCGGAAATAAAGCGCCCTGCCTTGTGCCGCAGATCATCGGCATGATCGCCCAGAGCCATTGCGCTCGACACAACATCATCGGCGGCGCTGCCGGTTTCCTCACTGGCCTCACGCAGCGAGCTGAGCCGCGCGGCAATTTGCGCCGATCCTGACGCGACCGTTTCGATATTGCGGGCCAATTCTTCGCCCGAAACCGATTGCTGATCCACCGCCGCGGCAATCGTAACAGAAGCGTTTTCAAGCTCCTCAATGTGATCGACAATCCCGCTAAGATCGCTTGCGCTGGAACGGGTGAAGGCCTGCATGGCGGTGATTTTTTCGGCAACGGACCGGGTTGCGTTGCTTGTTTGCATGGCAAGCTCCTTCACCTCGCTCGCCACGACTGCAAATCCGCGCCCGGCCTCACCGCCCCGCGCCGCCTCAATCGAAGCGTTGAGGGCAAGCAGGTTGGTCCGCTGGGCGATGGTCTGGATCAACCCGGCAATCTCTCCAATCTCAAGCGCCGCATGAGACAGGTCGGTCATCTTGGTGTTGGCGGTGGTGACCAACTCGCTCGCGCTGCGAGCCAATTGCGCCGACGCGGCGGCCTGCTGGCTGATCTCGCTGATCGAATGGGAGAATTCGTCCGTCGCCGCCGCCGCTGCGGTTACATTGGCGGTCGCGTTTTCCATCGCATCGGTCGCGCGCTGCGCCTGCCCGTTAGATCCATCGGCCAATTCTCCCATTTGGCGCGATGTCGCTTTCAGCTGTGCTGATGCGGCAGAGACAGCCGTGATCAAATCGCCCACCGACACTTCGAAACCGTCGGCCAGACCCTCTAGCAATTGGCGTTTGTCCCGGCGCAGATTGCGCAATTGCTCGACCAAAGTCTGCTGCTGCGCCAGCTGGGCTTCGGCATCTTGCGCGCGGGCATCGGTTAGTTTTCGCAGTTTGTGAGTGCCGGACCGAAAAACCGCCAATGACCGGGCCATCGCGCCGATCTCATCCTTGCGCTCGCGGCCGGGTATCGGAAATTCCACATCGCCAGCCGCGACCTCTTTCATCGATTGAGTGATGTCGGTGATCTGGCCGACGATGTTGGCGATCATCATCCGCGCGCCCAGGATTGAGGCAAGAATAGCAGCAAGAGTAAGCCCAACGCAGACCGCAAAGCCGACCATTATCCCTTCGAGGATCGCCTCAATTTGAGCCCTTGCGAAGACCTGTGCCTCATCAAAGATCGCCCGCATCTCGGTGGCCCGCTGATTGACCTGTCGCTCTTGTGCGAGAATTTCCGCTTTAGGCGAACCGGCATCAAGCAACTGAATTGCTCGCGAATTTTCTCGTGCATCAACGCGTGCCTGCTCAACCTTTTCCATGACGGCATTCGGATACAAGCCAGCTCCGACAACCAAAGCCTGTTCCAAATCGGCCCGCGCTTTTTTGACCTCTTCTTCTGCTAGCATCAGCTGCGCTGTATCGGTCTCTGCCCCGTCGATGGCATGGGTTAACTCAACTGCGGCCTGAGACATGGCAAGGCTTGCATCTGCAACAAGGATTTCGGCGCGAACACGGTCTGCATGATCCGATCCGGCTTTGCCGAAATATGCATATTGCCCCAGCAAAACGCAGGTCACCAAAAACGGGATAATCGCCGCACCGAATACGACGACACGCAATTTTGTGGCAAGCGACCAGTTGTCGAACGCGCCAATTGACCACGCCGGCATGGCATCCGTTTCCGGCGCCCAATCCTCGTGTTCACCTTCGGGACCATCGAACCCCGGAGCCAGTTGCAAATCGATTGTATGGGCGTTCATGCGGCATGCCAATTCTGATTGCGAAGACGTGGGGAGGAACGCTTTCCAACCCGTCGAAACTTTCAACAACTGGCTATGCTGGCTTGCTTAATTCGTGATTGCCCGGTGACTAATGATAATACCTAGGCTGGGGGAGTTTAGCCTTGGATAATCTCGATGCGGTTGCCGAATGGATCTTCGGTGAAGAACCGCTCTACCCCGGGCAATGGTTTATCCGTTTTGATCGGATGCCCCGCAGAGGTGAGCGCGCGGCGAAGCGCGTCAAAATTGTCGACCACAAAAGCGGGATGCGCCTTTAGAGCAGGCTTAAAGTCCGCTTCGATACCAATATGAAGGTTGACCGATCCGGCGGTAAACCAACAACCATTGGGGGAAAGAGAGGAGGGTTTGGGCACCTCTTTCATACCCAAGAGATCGAGGAAAAAGCGGCGTGCCTTATCTTCTCCGCCCACGGGAATGGCCAATTGAATATGATCGAGGCCAATCACACCCATATGCGCGGCCCTATCATCAGATCCGATCCGCTTGAGCCACCGCATCGCTGGCGCGAAGGGCGCTCATGATACGGGTAAGATGCGCGAGATCCTGCACTTCTGCGTCAATTTCATAGGTTACGAATGGGTGGTCAAGCTGGGTTTGGATTAGGCTGGTCACATTGATTTTGTTTTGCGCAAAAATGCCTGCCATCTCCGCCAATGTGCCCGGCCGGTCATAGATCGTGACAGTCAGGCGCCCAATCGCACCGTGTGAACGGCGCCCCCAATTCAGGTCCAGCCAATCGCTGTCGACGCCATTGGCGAGTTCCAAGCAATCAATCGCATGGACCGCAACCCGTTTGCCCTTGCGCCGCAATCCAACGATCCTGTCACCGGGGACCGGGTGGCAACATTCGGCAAGCTCAAACGCCACGCCCGGCGTCAGACCTCGGATCGAAATCTGGCGCTCGTGACGGGACCATTCCTCGTCTTCTTCAAATTCGGCCGTGCAGCCGGGGACGAGCGCTTCCATCACTTCGCGGTCGGTCAGCTTGGCTGAACCGATTGCAAACATCAGATCATCGGGCTCTTCCAGCCCCAAACGTTCAACCGCGGCCCGGATCGCCTTTTTCCCGATCCTAGCGGGCACACGGTTGGAAATTTCATCAAACAATTTGGAGCCGATCTCAGCAACTTCATCGCGCTCTTTCAAACGCACCGCACGGCGAATTGCCGCACGGGCTTTTCCTGTGATGACAAAGCCCAACCACGACATCTGCGGTTCGGCGTTCTTGCCCTTGATGATTTCGAGCACGTCGCCGTTCACCAATTGGGTGCGCAGCGGCATATGCCGTCCGTTAATCTTTGCTCCGATGCACGCCAGACCAAGGTCGGTATGGACCGCAAAGGCGAAATCGACCGCCGTTGACCCCTTGGGCAATTGGAACAATGCGCCTTTGGGAGTGAATGCGAAAATCCGGTCTTGGTACACTGCAAGCTTGGTGTGCTCGAGCAGCTCCTCGGCGTCATGGCTGGCATCAACAATTTCGATCAAATCGCGCAACCACGCAACCTGACCGTCGGCCTTGGACGATTGTTTGTATGCCCAATGCGACGCCAGCCCGAATTCGTTGAGGCTGTGCATTTCGCGCGTGCGGATTTGGACCTCCACCCGCATCGAATTTTCATACATCAATGAGGTATGGAGCGAGCGGTATCCATTGTTCTTTGGCGTGGAGATATAGTCTTTGAATTTACCCGGCAGGAATTGCCACGTCGTGTGCAAAATGCCCAGTGCGCGGTAACAATCCGCCTCAGTCTCTACGATCACCCGAAACGCCATGATGTCGGTGACTTGCTCAAAACTGACATGGCGTTCTGACATCTTTTGCCAGATTGAAAATGGGTGCTTTTCGCGGCCCATCACTTCAACGGTCAGTCCTGCTTGCGCCAGCGCCTGTTTGATGTTCAACGCAATGGCATCGACTTGCCCGCCATCCGCGCCGCGCAATTCCTCCAACCGCTTGGCGATCGTGGTATAGGCCTCAGGCTCCAGCTCACGGAACGCTAGAGCCTGCATCTCGCGCATATATTCATACATGCCCACACGCTCCGCCAATGGGGCGTAAATATCCATAGTCTCGCGTGCGATCCGCTGGCGTTTTTCTGGTTTTTTGATGAAATGCAGCGTGCGCATATTGTGCAGCCTGTCCGCCAATTTGACCAGCAGCACACGAATATCTTCGGACATGGCGAGCAGGAATTTGCGCAGATTTTCTGCCGCTCGCTCATTTTCCGGCATGGCTTCAATTTTGGAGAGTTTGGTCACCCCATCAACCAGCCGCGCAACCTCTGGACCAAAATGCTGTTCGATATCCTCAATCGTGACCAGAGTGTCCTCGACCGTATCGTGGAGCAGCGCAGTGATGATTGTCTCTTGATCCAACTGGAGATCGGTCATCAACCCAGCCACTTCGATCGGATGGCTGAAATAGGGATCGCCGCTGGCACGCTTTTGCGTCCCGTGTTTTTGCACGGTGTAGACATAGGCGCGATTGAGCAGCCCCTCGTCAGCATCAGGATCGTAGGTTTTTACCCGTTCAACAAGTTCATATTGGCGCAGCACACTGTTGAATATGTGCCCAGCGGCTCGGCGGGGCAAGCGCGTTGTTCGCAACTGATCAAAAATGCGCAAAATTCGCAATTGCGCCCGCTGCCTCGTCCATCACCGGGACACCTACCGCGAATGGTAACTGCATCCATTCGGCACTCTGCCTAGATCGCTGGCAAGCCGCGCTGAACGATGGCCCGGCTATGCAATGCGGATGACTGATTCTCACCCCTTTGCTTCGCGCCCAATTGGCGGGAACGCGGCGCTCGCAGCTGCTGGATGCGGTGTGTTGGCGTTCATCGTGGGTATGGCGGAAACCCTCACATCGGCGTTTGCTGATGTTCCATTTCCCATGTCGCTGCCGGCCTTGGGTCTTATGGCTCTTGGATTGGGACTGCGCGAAGTGTCGGTGCGCTCGCAATTTGCGGCGCAATACAGAAGCTTTTCAGCGTCGGCGAGTGAGTTGGAAGCCAAAAACCGTTGGTTCGCAGTGACAGAAGGCCATGCGCAAGTGGGCCATTGGCGTTTGGATCTGCGGACAAATGAGGTGCACTGGTCCGATGCGACATTCGCGCTTCATGGATTGCAGCCGGGTAATCCCCCAAGTTTGAACGAGGCGATCAATTTCTATCACGAAGAGGATCGCGGCATCGTGGTCGATTGCATCGAGCGCGCGCGTGAGACAGGGCAGCCCTACACCTTTCGTGCGCGCATTATCGATACGCATGGCGATGTCCGCTATGTCGATGCGGGGGCCAGTGTAGAATGCGCGGTCGATGCGACGCCGGTCGCTCTCTTTGGCGTAATAAAGGACCGCACCGGCGAAGAGAAAATGCAGTCAGAATTGCGCCTCGCCCGCGATGAAGCGCACGCGTTAGCCCAGGCCAAGGGACAGTTTCTCGCCCGAATGAGCCATGAAATCCGCACCCCGATGAATGGCCTGCTTGGCTTTGCCGAATTGCTGGAGTTGAGTGACCTTTCACCCGAGCAGCGCCGCCAAATAGAGCTCATCATTGCTTCGGGAAAAAACCTTCAGGCTCTGCTCGATGATATCCTGGACCTATGCAAAGTCGAAGCGGGCAAGACCGAATTGCACAGCACCACTCTCGACATTCAAACGCTCCTTTTCAAGCTAAAGGACGTGGCCGAGCCCCTAGCGCGCGAAAAGGGCGTCAGGCTCTTGTGCAAGATCGACCCGGACATGCCACATGAAATTGAAGCAGATGCCCTCAGGCTCAGGCAAATCCTAAGCAACTTTTTATCAAATGCGGTGCGCTTTACCGATGCCGGCATCATCTCCATCACGGCGCATAGGGACAAAGGTGCATTCGCATTTTCTGTCACCGACACCGGCGCTGGAATCGCCTCTGACAGGCTAGAGCAGATCTTTGATCCCTTGGCTCAGGATCAAACCAACCCGACTTGCTTGAAAAACGGCACTGGCCTTGGGCTTGCGAATAGCCGCCAGCTGGTCGAATTGATGGGAGGCAAACTCACAGTCAGAAGCGAACATGGTCAAGGCTCAATGTTCACGCTCACATTGCCTGATCGCCTCTCGCTTTCTAGCAGCAACAGCCCCGAAACGAACAATCGGGATGCGGCAGAAACGGTCGCACCAACGGCCTCCACAAACACCCTGCAATCACAACGAAAACGGAGTGTTTTGTTGGTCGAGGATTATGAAATCAATCGTGAATTGGTGTTGGGAATGGCGGCCAAATTGCGTGTGAGCATGGAATGCGCTGAAAACGGAGCGCAAGCGATTGCGACAATCCGTCATGCCAATGCCAAAGGGGACCCCTTTGCAATGGTCTTTATGGACCTCCAAATGCCGGAAATGGACGGATTGGAAGCGACCCGGCGCATTCGCGCAGACGGGTTCGGTGAAGACGAATTGCCCATCGTCGCTCTGACCGCCAACGCCTTTACCGATGATGTCGAAAACTGCCTTGCTGCCGGGATGCAGGCGCATCTGGCAAAGCCAATCTCAATGCTGCGTTTGCGCGAGGCCATGAGCAAATGGGCACCCCATTGCCTAATTCCAGAGACCGATCCTTCTGCTTCTCTCTAAGCCTTCGGGCTTATGTAGGCCAAGCCCAACCATTAGCTCCAAGTTGCGCGCGGGGGCAGGCTCATCAAGATTGCGTCAATATTGCCGCCCGTCTTTAAGCCAAAGATCGTGCCTCGATCATGGACCAAGTTAAATTCGGCATAGCGACCGCGATACTCAAGCAGCCTCGCTTCGTCGGCATCGTCAAAAGCATCATTCATACGTTTGCGCACCAAGGCAGGATAGATGTCCAAGAACGCTTTGCCGACGTCCTGCGTAAAGGCGAGATTCCGCTCAAACGCGTCCTCATCGCTGCATTCCAGATGGTCGTAGAATATACCGCCGACACCCCGGTGCACTTCGCGGTGCGGGATGTAGAAATATTCGTCCGCCCATTTCTTGTATTTCTCATAATAGGTCGGGTTATGGGCGGCGCAGGCCGCGCGCATACAGGCGTGAAATTCCGCTGTATCCTCTTCGATCGGATTTGAGGGATTAAGGTCAGCTCCGCCGCCGAACCATGCCTTTCCCGTGGTCAGGAACCGCGTGTTCATATGCACGGCGGGCACATGCGGATTGCGCATATGCGCGACCAGGCTGATCCCGGTCGCGGTAAAGCCCGGATTGTCAGGGTCGGCGCCGTTCACGGACCCTGCGAACTCTTTGGGAAAATTGCCCCGAACGGTCGACACATTGACGCCGACCTTCTCAAACACTGTGCCCTTCATCAGCCCCTGAACCCCGCCGCCGGGATCCTCGTTGCCGTCTTCGGTGCGGTTCCATGGGGTGTATTTGAACGATGCGTCTGATCCCGCTTCGCGCTCAATCGATTCGAACACGCCGCAGATTTGATCGCGCAGGCTTTCAAACCACGTTTTGGCCTTCTCCGTTTGCTTCGCCCAATCGTTCATGCCCATTCTACCGTTCATTTCCCCAGTTCATTTCCGCAGTTCATTTCGCCTCGCCGACCATGACCATTCCGGCCAAGGCGTCAACGGCAATTGATACAATACCAGATGTATTGGGCACGCGACACTTTCTCCTTGCCAATCCTTCTTTCCCGCTTCAGATGTTTGGCATGGTTCCCGTTTCGTTCGCCCCTATGGATTTTGCAGGAGAGGAATTGCTCCTGACCAAATCCAACGCGGTGTATTGGCCGCGCGAAAGAGCGTTGTTGGTCGCGGATCTGCATTTGGAAAAGGGCAGTTGGTATGCGCAGCACGGCCAGATGCTGCCCCCGTATGACAGCCGCGAAACATTGGAACGGATTGCCGACGCTGTTAAGGCCACAGGCGCGCGCAGAGTGATCACCTTGGGTGATAATTTCCATGATGATGCCGGTACGCAGCGGCTCGACCCATATGCCGCTGGAATGCTGGAGGCGCTGACCAGAGCGCTCGATTGGGTGTGGATCACGGGCAATCACGATGAAAATATGAGCCGTGCTTTCGGGGCAGAGATGACCGAAGAAATGGAAATTGGCGGTATCATCCTGCGCCATGAGGCAAAGCCGGGCGAAACCCGGGCGGAGATGTCGGGGCATTTCCATCCCAAAATGCGCGTTCATGTGCGTGATCGTCACATTGCCCGGCCCTGCGCAGTTGTCAGCCATAGGCCAAACACGCAGCGGATGATCCTGCCCGCGTTTGGCGCCTACACCGGCGGCATGGACGCAGGCGCGCCAGAGATTTTGCACGCGCTTAAACCGGCCGACCGAATCGACGCGGTTCTGCCTGCGAAAGGCAAATTGGTCACATTCCCGCTTTATCGAAGCGCGGCTTAAGACTCTTCTGGCGTTTGCGCCCCCGCGCCCTTACATACGCCCGATACAGACTCGCAGCTATTACAGGAGAACACACATAGCTCGTCCACCTCGGCGTTCGATGGCCCCGCCAACTAAAAGCGGCCCTCGTTACGATACTTTCATCCAAGTTCCCAAAGTCCGCGTTATTGATGACGAAGGCGAGAACCTTGGCGTAATGTTCACCCGCGAAGCGATGGAGCAGGCCAATGAGAAAGGCCTGAACCTTGTTGAAGTGTCCCCCAATGCGGACCCGCCGGTGTGCAAATACCTTGATGTCGGCAAATACCGTTTTGAAGCGCAGAAAAAGGCCAACGCCGCGCGCAAATCGCAAAAAACGCAGGACATCAAAGAAGTCAAAATGCGGCCCAACATCGACACGCATGATTATGATGTGAAGATGCGCAACGTGAACAAATTTATCGACAACGGCGATAAGGTGAAAATCACTTTGCGGTTCCGCGGGCGCGAAATGGCGCACCAACATCTCGGCATGGACCTGCTCAAACGGGTTCAAGACGACATGGCAGAAACCGCCAAAATCGAAGCGTTTCCCCGCCTCGAAGGCCGGCAAATGCTGATGGTGCTGTCGCCGAAATAGGCGCCATGTGATTGGCTAGAACAAAAAGCGAGTGCCCGTGCGGCGCTCGCTTTTTTGTTGGCGCAACCCATCCGGGCCGCGATGTCCTCGCGCCTGCGGCCGAAATCCTCGCTGTTTGCGCCGACCATTTGGATAAGGGGTATGCAAACAGCCAACCGCATTTATCCCGGACGAACGGCGGGTGTGTTCGACGAATAACACACCGCATCCGATTGGCGGGAACCAAACCATGTAATTGTGCGCTATAGAATGGTTCACGAGGTGTGGGGCGGCTCAACGGTTTGAAAGAACCGCTTTATTCCCCGAACGACCGTTCTCACCCCTCAACAATTTGATACCCTCATCGCCCCCCTAACATATGGGCACTTTGAAATCAGGGCTCCGGTACGAAAGAGCCGCACACTGTTAAGAAGGACCGCAAGAAATGACCCGACTTCAGGCCCTCATCCGCACGTCTTTTGGAGCCGCTTCCCTAAGCGCCGCATCCGCTCTGGCTCTTACCGCAAGCCCCGCTTTGGCGCAGAATACCGACGCAGCCTTTGCGACCTTCACCCCGTCCGAAACGCCCAACAATGACGGGATCGATTATTCGATCTGGGATGAGGCGATGAAGAACCTTGTCATTTCCATGGGTCCATCGCTGCGCGAAACCGCAGGCAGCCCGCCAGCAAGCTTCGGCACGCGCCGCCAATATGGCCATGTCTCGCGCTACCGCCTCGAAGGCACGCGGATCATGTTCAGCTTCCTCGACAGCGACGTCATCTCTACCTTTACTGAATATCGCCAGGATCTGGAGAACACCGCCAATATTGTCGACATTCAGGCGCTCTCGCGCAACGAACAGCTCGCCTATTGGATCAACCTCCACAATGTCGCGATGATTGAACAGATCGCCAACAATTGGCCTGTGCGCCAACCGCGCGAGATTGAAATTGACGGCGTTCCAATTGACGAAGCGCGCTTTATCACGGTTGAAGGCATTGCCATTAGCCCGCGCGACATCCGCGAACGGATCGTGTTTGCCAATTGGAGCAATCCAAAGGTGATGTATGGTTTCTGGCGCGGCGAAATCGGTGGTCCATCGATCCAGCGTGAAGCGTTCAACGCTGACAATGTTTCGCGCCTGCTTGACCGGGGCGCACGCGATTTTGTGAACTCCCTGCGCGGCACACAAAAACGCGGTAGCACTCTGGAAGTGTCCGAAATGTTCGAAGAGGTTGCCCCGCACTTCTTCCCGAATTTTGAAGAAGACCTGCGCGCTCATTTGGCCGAATACGCTAATGAGGAAACCTCTGCGATCTTGACCGAAACCTCGCGTGTCTCTGCCAATGTCAAAGAATACGACATCGCTGATTTGGCTGGCGGCGTCCGCGAGCCAAGCTATCAGAACATTGAGACCGCAAGCGGCACTCAGCAAAGCTTCCGCATTCCGCAAAGCATGGGCCGACTGCTCGCTCAGCGTGAACAGAAATTCCAACGGATCATTCGCGAAGGCCGGACCGGCACCGTCACATTCTCCAACATCACTCTGCCTGGTGATCCGGATCAAGACGAAGTCGAATAAGGTCCGCTTTTTCGATCTAAGAGATTGGCCGCCTACCCATTCGGGTTTGGCGGCCTTTTTCTTTGCCGCTCACCGCGCGGAGGCACAGAACAATCTGCCTAGCTTGTTGAAATTACGAGCCTCTTGCGGCACTAACGATCGGGTAAGGGGTGAAGCAATGCGAGCACGTTCGACTTTGAAATGGCCGATCACTGGTGCGTTGATGCTGGCGGTCGGCGGTGCCGGCCCGCACGCGGCGGCGCAGGCACCGCAAAACACCGCCAGTATTTTGCCCGCAGCTCAAAATTCAGCGACCGCCGCGACATCGCAACACTCTGCAAACCCATTCGCCAAATTTACCCCCACGACCGACCCAATCCTCCACAGGATCGACTACGAGTTTTGGGATTTTGCCCTTAAGAATTTTGTTGTCTCTATGGGACCATCCACCCGCGAGACGGCGCGCCCTCCAACCGCGCCATTGGGCACCCGCGTCCGTCAGGGGCACAATTCGCGCTATCGGTTGGAAGGTTCGATGCTTGGCTTTTCATTCCTCGATGCCGAAGCAATTGCCGGCTTCACAGAATACCGCCTCGATTTGCAGAGCATTGGCGACACGCTCGATATCTCATCGCTGCCGCGCAACGAACAGCTCGCTTTTTGGATCAACCTCCACAATGTCGCTCTGGTTGAGAAAATTGCGCTTGATTGGCCGGTGCGCCAGCCGCGCGAGATTGAGATCGACGGTGCGCCTATTGACGACGCGGCATTTATCACTGTCAGCGGTGTCACCATGAGCCTGCGCGACATTCGCGAACGGATTGTCTTTGCCAATTGGCGAAACCCCAAAGTGATCTATGGCTTTTGGCGCGGTGAAATTGGTGGGCCTGCGCTTGAGCGGGAAGCCTATACCGGCGACAATGTGAACTCGCTGCTGGATCAAGCGGCGGACGATTTTATCAATTCGTTGCGCGGCACCCAAAAACGCGGCGATCGGCTTGATGTCTCCACTCTATATGCTGATACCGCCGCGTTCTATTTCCCAGATTTTGAGAATGACGTGCGCGCCCACATCGCCGATTATGCCAACGAAGACGTAACCGAAATTCTGACAAAGACCGGCGTTGTGCGCGCTTCCATCCGTGAATGGGACATCGCCGATTTATCGGGCGGTTCTCGCGGCAGCATCCTGCAATCCAGCAGGCCCGGCCTCACCAACGGTGTGCTTCAATTGCTCGCACAAAGGCAGCGTAAGTTTGAGATTTTAAGACAGCGCGGCGACGATCGACGCGGCCAAGTGTTCTTTTCAAACATCCGGCTGCCGGGCGATCCACCCAACGCAAACGCGGTGGAGTAGTGCGGAACAATAATCTATCAATGGTCCACAATTCGATCACTGTGCTCTGCATCACTTAGTGATCGCACTTAGTTCATTGCATGTTTTTTGCGATTTTAGGAGACTATTGATGAGATTTTTTTCACAATTCAGCCTTTGCGGAACACTATTGGCGAGCGTAAGTCTTGCCGCACCATTGGCGGCGGAGAGTTCGTCCACCCCCGCCCCTGCTCTTTCCTTAGGCCAATCGCAGTCTCAATCGCTGACCCAATCAGTCGCAAGCGATAGCACGCTCGACCAATTCGCCCCCGCCAGCAACCGCCGCAGCCATCATATCGACTACGCCTATTGGGATGAGGCGCTGGCATGGTTTGTGATCCCGATGGGCCCATCTATCCGGCAAGGAGCACCCCGCGTTGATGCCTCCACCGGGACCCGGCGCATTTATGGCCACGAATCCCGTTACCGGCTGGAGGGGAATCGTGTCGCATTCTCTTTCCTCACCCCTCAGATCAAACAATCGATCACCGAATATCGCGCCGATTTGGAACGGGTTGGGTCGGAACTCGACATCACATCGCTGCCGCGCAACGAACAGCTCGCCTATTGGATCAATCTCCACAATGTCGCCGTGATAGAGGCCCTTGCCGGAGAATATCCCCTGGCCGAGCCCAGCGCGCGCAGTTTTGGCGCGGAAGCCACCGAGCTCGACGATGCAAAACTGGTCACGGTCGCGGGCGTAACCCTTTCGCCGCGTGATATTCGCGAACGGATCGTCTATCCCAATTGGCGTGATCCCAAAGTCATATACGGGTTTTGGCGCGGCACGATCGATGGTCCATCAATCCAACGTCTTGCCTACACTGGCGGCAATGTCGATGCGCTGCTTTCTTTGTCGGGGGAAGAGTTTGTGAACTCTTTGCGCGGGGTAGAAAGATGGGGTGGCTCGCTTCGGGTGAGCGAAATTTATGATGAAGCAGCGCCGTTTTTTTTCTCGGACAGCGACGCCCTGCGCGCCCATCTCTCCCAATATGCGCGCGATGACGTGCGCGAATTGGTCGCGAGAACCCAAGCGGTTGCTTACAAAAACGCCGAAGGAGACTTGGCCGACCTGGCGCGGGGAGAAAGAGACCCGGCCATTTTGTATACTTGCCAGCAAGAAGGCGGCGCCGCTGGCGGGCGTGCGGGCGGCGTTAACGCAGGATCGTGTCGGCCGCTCCGCTCCAGACCCAATCTAGCTGTGCAACGTTTGATGCAGGAACGCGCGGAAAAACTGCGCCGCGCCCGCGCTCGCGGCATTCGCAGCGGGATGGTGATTTATGGCGATGGCAGCTATTCAGAGCAAGAGACACCGCCAGAGGTCGAATAGCCGCCCGAACGTCCGCTGGGTCAAGGCCCCCATTGGTGACGAGCGCGCGCTGCCGCTTGCCGCTGTGCCGCAATCGCTGATAGGCACAGCTGAACGCACACGCGAAAAGGACGCCTCGCCAGCATGACAGCCCGCCAAATTGGCCTAATCCTTGGCCCATTCGTCTTTGCGATAACCGCCCTTACCGCGCCGCCCGCTGGGATGAGCATAGAGGCGTGGCTTGTCGCGGGCCTCGTAATCTGGATGGCATCGTGGTGGATGACAGAGGCAGTTCCGCTCGCGGTGACGGCTTTGCTTCCGTTTGTCGTATTGCCCTTGTCCGGCGTCATGACGGCAAAGGCAACCGCCAGTTCGTATTACGCGCCAATCCTGTTCCTGCTGCTGGGCGGGGCGTTCATTGCGCTCGCGATTGAGCGAACGGGACTGCACCGGCGTTTAAGCCTCGCCATATTGAAAGCGATTGGGTCTGAGGGCGGTCAAGGAAGGCTGCTCTTGGCCTTCATGATCTCTGCGGCGATCCTGTCGATGTTGATCTCCAACACATCGACCGCGCTGATCATGATGCCGATGGCGCTGGCCGTGCTGGCAGGCGGTTCAACCATAGCGGCGCAAGACGGCTCCATTGGCACAGACGGCCTTTTCGGCGCGCTTCCAATGGGCATCGCCTTTGGCGCGACGATTGGCGGGCTAGGCACCATCGTTGGTTCGCCAACCAATGGCATCGCGGTCCAATTGCTCGATGACATGATCGGGCTAGAAATCAGCTTTGCCCTATGGATGGCATACGGCCTGCCGGTTGTTCTGATCGGTGTGCCGCTTGCCGCCTATATCATTGCCAAGGTTCAAAAGATCGCCGCGCATCCTTTTGATGTCGCCGCAGCGCGCGCCTCTATCGACGATGCGTCCCCGTGGTCGAGTGCGGAAAAACGCCTTGTTCCGATCATCGCCATCACCTTTGCCCTTTGGATGAGCCGCCGCTGGGTTGCCCCCTATTTGCCAGAGAACAGCTGGACCGATGGGACCATCGCGGTCATCGCCGCGCTCGCCTTGTTCTTAATCCCCGATGGGACACGCGATTCTGGAAAGCGCCGCACGCTGCTCAAATGGAACGAAGCGGACCGCGCGCCTTGGGGTGTGATTTTGATGTTTGGCGGCGGATTGGCGCTGGCCGCGGGGATGCAAGCGAGCGGCCTCGCCGGATGGTTGGGCGAGGCGTTGCTGCCGCTGGATGCGGTGCCGTTGTTCCTGATGGCGCTGGCTATTGTGGCAATGGTGGTTTTGATTACCGAATTTGCCAGCAATGTCGCCACCGCCAGCGCGATCATACCCGTGGTCGCCAGCTTGGCCGCGGCATTGGGCCTGGGCGAAAACGCCATCCTAATCGCAATGCCAGCCGCGCTTGCTGCAAGCTGGGGATTTATCCTTCCCGCAGGCACAGGCCCCAACGCGATTGCATGGGGCACCGGGCGTTTGCGAATAGAGCGACTGGTGCGCGCAGGGATCGTGCTCGATCTGGTTGGGATCGTGATGATCGTCGGATTGGTTTGGGGAGTGGCGCTTTTGGCTACCGGGCCGGTTTAACGTCATGAAACTTTCGGAATTCAAGGCGATTATCTTCGACAGCGACGGCGTGTTGGTCGATTCCGAAATTATTCACATCGCAGTAGAGCGTGAATTTCTGGGCGAGCTTGGCCTGCATTATGCGAATGAAGAATATCTGACCCGTTTCGTCGGTCTGTCTAATCCCGATTATTACCGCGCATTGCAGAAAGATTTTGAAGCGCGCGTAGGCGGCGTGTTGCCAAGAGATTTCGGCGCGCGGTTGCAGGCGCGCACCGCGCCAAGAATGGAATCTGAACTGCGAGCCATCACAGGCGTTTCACAGCTGGTGCAAGCCTTTGGCGGGCCGGTGGCGGTTGCGTCTTCGGCCCCCGTGCCCAAATTGCGGCACAAGCTGGAATTGGCCGAACTTGCGACTGTGTTTGCGCCGCATATCTATTCCGCGGATCATGTGAAGCATGGAAAACCAGCACCCGATCTGTTCCTGCACGCTGCCGCTATGATTGGCGTGGAGCCGCAGGGATGCGTGGTTATCGAAGACAGCGTTCACGGCGTAGCTGCGGCGCGTGCTGCCCAAATGACCGCAATCGGATTTGTCGGTGGATCTCATGCTGATAAGGGGTTGAGAAACCGGCTATTCGAAAGTGGGGCCGCATATGTCGCCGGTTCGCATGCGGAGATACAACAGCTGCTCTGATACGAAGCGCTATTATCGAGGCTGTCCTACAAAGGGAGCTTTGCGATATGGCTGCTGCATGGCCTCCTTTTCCACCACATCCGCAACCCACGATTTGCCCCAAAAGTGGAAGTTGACACTTAATCGCCGCCAGCACCTCAATTACCGTTACCTCTCAAGCGTTTGCACCCAATTCCGATTTTTCCAATGCACCCCTTTGCGCGGTCCAGACACCCACAAGTTTGGCGCTTCCATCCGGTTGCAAACGAAACCATCTCACGGTAATCGAACGCCATTGCATCGGCCTTTGGGGAGAGGCGCTTCTGCGGAGGTTAGAAGCGGGTTGCCCCGTTGGACTTCAATCGGCTCCTGCCTTCCTGGGAGCGTTGTTGAAGAAGGACATCCGTCATGACGAACGGTCCCGTAGATCAGAACTCCGCCACCGACACCCCCACCCCGCGCCGTAAGCCAAAGCCAGAGCGGACCGAGATCAATGGCCGCCCGCTTAAGCCATCGACCATGATGATGGGGCATGGGTTTGACCCGGTTCTGTCGGAGGGTTCGCTGAAACCGCCGATCTTCCTCACTTCCACTTTCGCCTTCCCCAGCGCCGCCGATGGTAAGCGCCATTTCGAAGGGATCACCGGCAAACGCGAAGGCGGCGCAGAGGGCCTCGTCTATTTGCGCTTCAACGGGCCCAACCAAGAGATCCTCGAAGACCGCCTGTCGGTCTGGGATGGGGCGGAGGACGCCCTCACCTTCTCCAGCGGGATGACCGCCATCTGTGTGCTGATGATGGCCTATGTCGGGCAAGGCGATGTGATCGTGCATTCTGGCCCGCTCTACGCCGCAACCGAAGGCTTCGTCGCCAAAGTGCTGGCCAAGTTCGGCGTGACATACATCGACTTCCCCGCCGGTGCGAGCCGGGAGGAGCTGGACGAGGTGCTCAAGCGCGCCAAATGCCAAGCGGGTGAGAACGGCGGCAAGGTGGCGATGATCTACCTCGAAAGCCCCGGTAACCCGACCAACGCTCTGGTTGATATCGAAGCTGTCAAAGAGGCGCGCGATACGAACCTGAAATGCGGCCAAGATGAACAGGGATGCCCGATCGCGATCGACAACACCTTCCTGGGCCCGCTTTGGCAGCGCCCGCTCGACCACGGCGCGGACATCGTCGCCTACTCCTTGACCAAGTATGTGGGTGGCCATTCCGACCTGGTCGCAGGCAGCATTGCAGGCGCGAAGAAGTGGATGGACCCGGTCCGCGCATTGCGCAACACGATGGGCGGGATCGTTGATCCCAACACCGCCTGGATGCTCCTGCGCTCACTTGAGACGGTTGAATTGCGGATGCAACGCGCGGGCGAGAACGCCGCGAAGGTCTGCGCCTTCCTGAAAAGCCACCCCAAGGTCACGGGCCTCGGCTATCTCGGCGACATCACCGATCCCCGGCAACAAGACATCTATGACCGGCATTGCCTCGGCGCAGGCTCCACATTCAGCGTGTTCATCAAGGGCGGCGAAGCGGAGAGCTTTGCATTCTTAGACAACTTGCAAATCGCCAAACTCGCGGTCAGCCTTGGCGGGACCGAGACGCTCGCCAGCCACCCAGCCAGCATGACCCACCTTTCGGTTGCGCCAGAACGCCGCGCCGCATTGGGGATCACTGACAGCCTTGTCCGCATCAGCATCGGGATCGAAGACCCCGACGATCTGATCGCCGACTTTGAACAGGCGCTCGAACACGTGTGACGCTTTCCTACTCTTTCATCACCCGCTAGGTGTGATGAAAGAGATCAGGAGACAGCCGCCATCTTTGCAAAACTCTTCGACGTTGAGGGATCATACGATCGCGCCTTTACCAAGGTGGATGGCGGGTTTCTGTTCTACCCTTGGCGTTGGAGTCGGGGTTATCTGGTCACTGAGGTAGAGTTTAGGGGCCTGAAAGCCGAATACAGCAACCTCTTGTCATGGAAACGCATGGGATGGCTACTACTCGCCATGTTGGGCTTTTCACTGGTCGCAACAATTTCAGAGCTTACAACCGGCTACGACCTATTAGCGAATCCATTCATCCACATTGGCTTTTGGGTGGGGATCATCTTGCCAACGTTGTGGTCGATGCTCGCGCCCCAGCGGCTCGTGTGGGGCCGCAATCCTATTGCACCTCGCCTGAATCGAAGTGAGGTGCTGGGCAGAGAAGCGCATATGCACAATTGGCCGTTCGCGATTTGGCTGGCGGCAATGTCAGCGTGGCTTACGGTGATTGGCGTTGTTGTTGCAATGGCCGACCCTTGGATTGGGGTTCCAATGGTTCTGGTGTTTGCTTTGGCACTGACTCGCTCTGCATTGGTCATTTTGCGCAAGTTGAAACAAGGTTCATCAGGAGCGAAACAATGAGTGACTCTAGAAAACCGGTCTTTTTGGTCATAGGCGCTGGTGCTGGGGTCGGCGGCAGCACTGCTGCGCGGTTTGCGGCTGGTGGATACCATGCTGTGCTCGCGCGGCGCTCTGACGAAGCCGGGCTTCAAAAGATGATCGGCGATATCGAGGAAGCGGGCAGCACCGCGTCCGGCACTTTGCTCAACGCCTCCGAAGACGGCGCGATTGAGGAACTGGTCGAGCGCGTTGAGCGTGATATCGGTCCAATCGAAGGCGCGCTTTACAACCTTGGCGCGCAGATCGGGAACCGCGAATTGCACGATACCCCGCACCGGACGTTTGAGCTGGGCTGGCGACTGGGGTGCTACGGCGTCTTTCGCCTTGCCCATGCTATGTTCCCGGCGATGGTGGAGCGGGCCAAGACCGGCAAACACGGCACGCTGCTCGTCACATCCGCCACCTCTGCAGTGCGCGGGAATGCGGGCCAGCACAGCCACGCGGCGGCGATGGGCGGCCGGCGGATGCTGTGCCAAACACTCAATGCGGAATACGGACCGCAAGGCATTCACGTCGCGCATATCGTGGTTGATGGCGCGGTCGATGCGCCGGACACTCTGGGTAAGTTACTTGGCGACAAATTCGATGCATTCAAAGCGAGCAAAGGCGATGACGGCGTGATCGATCCGGCCGCGATTGCAGAAACATATTGGAACCTGGCCCAGCAACCGCGCAATTGCTGGACACATGAGATCGACATCCGCCCATGGACAGACACCGCGTGGTGGAATGACAATCCCAACCCGCAAATCAATTCGAGCGCGGGTAAACCGGGGTTTGCAGGTCCCAAATAGGACGAAGGAATTAGCCCGGAAGCTTTCCAACCAAGTCGCGCAGGGCCGCATCCAGATCGGCATCTGTCAGCTTGCCAGCATCAGCATCAAACACCTTGCTATACTCAGGCACAGACAAGTGACCAACAACGTCTCCGCCAAAACGCGGGGCAGCACCGACTGCGAATTCCAATACGCTTTGCGCACCGCGCGCTCCATCCGATGTGGCTAGCAGCAGCATGCGTTTGCCCTGCCACACCTCACGGCCCAACCGGCTGCACCAGTCGAACAAGTTCTTGAAAGCCGCTGGATAGGCGCCGTTGTGTTCAGCAAAGGAGATGATCACCGCATCAGCTGAACCAATCTTTGCAAGGAAGTCATGCGCCAATTGCGGGATGCCGCCAGCCTCTTCGCGGTCCGATTGGTAAAGCGGCATCTCGTAATCGTGGATGTCGAGCGTTTCGATCACAGCGCCGTCAATCACTTCGGCGGCCAGGCGGCCAGCGTACTGCGCGATTTGGCGGTTGATCGATTGGGATGAATTGCTCGCAGCAAAAGTCAGAATGTGCATGGTGGCTCCTGATATTGAGAGGATCCAGGTCTACCCGCGCCACTCACGCCGGTCTTCGGCGGCTCGCAACACTTCATAGGCAACCTGCAGTTTTTGGAATTCTTGCGCGGCCTCTTCATCGCCCGGCTTCACATCGGGATGGACGCTCTTGGCTTTGACGCGGTAGGCCTTCTTAATCACCACGAAATCAGCATCGGATTCCAGACCAAGCACCTCCAACGCCCGCATTTCATCTGCGGTGCGTGAGCCGTCGCCCGATCCAGTCCAGCCATAGTGCGACGCCTCGGCATAGCCTTCGCTTTCCTGACGCTCGGCCTTCGCGCGCTCGGCCTTTTGTTCCTTGTCTAGACCTTCGAAATAGTCCCAGCCTTTGTTGTATTCTGCCGCGTGTTTCTGACAAAAATACCAACGGTCGGGGCTGTTGGGGGACTTTGGCGCAGGGCAAAGGCCGGGGTCGCCGCAGCCGTGACGGTCGCACTCGCGTTGCGCCACCGTCTCGCGTGAGCTGTCATACGATCGCCAGCGAGGGAAACCCCAATCATTAGATCGGCCCGCTTTCGCCATTAGACGAGGGCCTTTGATCGAGGATAGATGATGTTGGTCGCTGTGCTCACGCGGTTCATCTAATGCCAATGGCGACTTTTGGAAAGGCGTTACAAATCAGCCGGGAACCAGTTGCAATGCAAAATGTTGCATTGCAATAGAGTGTTTACTTCGAAGCGCCTATGACGCGGTCGGAGCCAAGGGACTAAAATGAGCCAACAACTGACAATTTCCAGCCTAATTTCGGCCCTTGCACTGGTCAGCCTCGCATTGGTTGCGCGGGCAGGAGGCATGGTTGGCGCCTCCGCTGATGACGCTTGGCTGGTTCAATATGAGGCGGCGGCTCCGCTCAACACTTAAGGCACCGCACCCGCCGGCCTGCATGCAGGACCTCAGCAGGCGCGGCGGCTACCTTAGATCAATTGATAATGACGCTCGCAGCCCGGCGGTTTTGCGCCCACGCGCCAGCATTTGACGCGAGTGCCACAGGGCGTTCTTTACCAAAGCTCACGGTGCGAATGCGGTTCGGGGCTACACCCAAGCTTACGAGATAGTTCTTTGCCGAATTGGCGCGCCGTTCACCCAAAGCGAGGTTGTATTCGCGCGTTCCGCGTTCGTCGGTGTGCCCTTCAATTGTGAAAGTCAGCTGCGGGAACCGAGCGAAATACTGTGCCTGCGCCTGAAGTGCGGCGGCATCGCTGCTGTCGATGTTGAAACGATCTGTATCGAAATAGACCACCGCCGAACGGCCAACTGCATTTTCAAAGTGACCTTGCGTACCCACAGAAGGCCCCGCCGGCACCGTCGGTGTCGGAGCAGCGGTTGGCGTAGGCGTTGTTGTCACCGGTGGGGGCGGCAATTCTTCAGGTGCTTTTTTAGAACACGCAGCCAGCGCGATTGTGGAGGTTAGAACAGCCATCGTGGCCGCTTTGCCAAAGGAGAAAGTCATCGTGTTTGCTCTCCGAATTAGGCCGGGCAATATCGCACCGGCGAGTGAAAGTTCAAATGAAGCGTAGAAGTTTATGGCCTGATAGGTCCCCATGCAGGGTCCGAAGCATCAACCGGGGTCGGCAATCTCCTTTCATTGCGGCCGGTCAAATCGACCTGCCACAAAGATGATCGTCCCGCATTGCGGGTCGTCCGGAAAAACTGAATGATCCGGCCATTGGGCGCCCAGGTTGGGGCCTCATCTTGCCATCCGCCGGTTAGCACCCGAAGGTTACGCCCCGCAGGCGTCATGACCGCAATATTAAAGTCTCCGGCAATGCGGGTGAACGCAATCTGGTCGCCGCGCGGGCTCCATTCTGGGGTGGCGCATCGTCCGCCAAAGAACGTGATGCGGCGTTGATTGGTGCCATCGGCGTTCATGACATAGCATTGCTGAGTGCCGGAACGGTCGCTTTCGAACACGATCTGCCGCCCATCGGGGGAATAGGAACCGCCAATGTCGATCCCCGGCGTATCGGTTAGCCGAATGCTCGATCCGCCGGTTACCGGCACGCGGTAAATGTCAGTGTTCCCGGCACGGGCCATCGAATAAAGGATATGACGGCCATCCGGTGACCAACGCGGCGCAATCGTTGGGCTGGTGTTTTCGGTCACGAGTGTCTGACGTCCGCTGCCAATGTCGTAAACATAGATGCGCGGGTTTCCGTCGACATAGGACAGATACAAGATCTTGGAATAATCGGGAGAATAGCGCGGCGTCAGGGCCGTAGCACTGCCAAGGGTCAGGAACCGGTGGTTAGCCCCATCACTGTCCATCACGGCAAGGCGTTTGACCCGGTTATCCTTTGGCCCAGTTTCCGCGATATAGGCGATCCGGCTGTCGAAAAATGGGTCTTCGCCCGTCAGGCGCGCATAGATGAGATCAGAACATTTATGCGCAGCGCGCCGCCAGTCAGCGGGCCGGACTTCGTACCCTTCGCGGATCAGTTCATCCTGAAGCGCCACATCATACAGATAGCACCCGACAACCAAGCGGCCATTCGGAGCCGCATTGACATAGCCATGGACAAGCATTTCTGCGCCGCGCCCACTCCAGCTGCTCCAAGACGGGCTGCGGATTTGGGGGAATTCAGGATTGGGCAAGCGGTCGGGGCCGGTGGGCTTAAACAGGCCATTGTTGCGCAGGTTTGCAGTGATGACACGGGCAATTTCCTGACCTAACGCGCCCGTCCCGTCGGCGTTGGCGGGAGTTGCGGCATCGCGATTGGTGGCAAAGGCCGGTATGGCAATGCCTAAGTCTTCCCAATCGCTGGTGTCTGTGACTGTGAAGACCAAACCACCCTCGTCTGAGTCCTCATCAGAGCCTTCCGTTGCAACGGTTTCGACCGCCCCTCCCTCACCAAGTGGCTCAGTTAAATCCTGGGCTTGAGCCTGCGATGCACCGGACAGCGACATTGCGACTAAGAAAGATACAAACCAAATTGTCTTCATCGTCCTAGATTCCTATTGAGCGTTAGACCGCGAACCGATTTCCAAGCGTTGTAATATTCGTCAGGCAAGTCGAATGGAGCAGCTAACCGGACTGCGCGCAATGCAACTTCGGCATGCCGAGCCTTCTGGGAGTCGTTCAGAGTGGTTACGCCGCGTTGACGAACAACACGCGGCGGGCCTTTCAGTGTTCCATCTGGATTTAGCTCGAATGCGACAACCGTTTCAAGCAATTCGGCGTCAGGCCCAACCGGTGTTTGGCCGACCCAATGCTCCCGAAGCTGTCGCGACATTTCTTGAACAATTGAATTCTGAGCACTTCGTCCGATTTGGGACGCGGGGAGCCGCGTCTCATCAGTTCGGGTCGAACTACCGGAACCACCCAGAAAATTGTCGCCAATACGGCTGCCACCTGAATTGCGGCTTTCTGCCCGGGCAGGCGTACGGTCAGGGCGGTCTCGGTTGCGGGGCCGCGCGGGGGTTGTCGGCGCTGGACTTGGCCGGGCGCGTGGGGCCGTGCGAGTTTGCGCGGGCGGCGGCGATGTCGTCGGAGACGGCGGCGCTTCGGTCAAATCAGGTTCAGCCGGAGGCGCAGGTTCGTCAGACAAGGTAGGCGCAATCGCTGCACGGCTTTCCGTCACAGGCTCGGGCGCGGTGGCCTCAAGGCTGACCTCTGTTGCAAGGCTGACTGTCATTCTATCGGGCGTCACATCCATTGGCGGGAACAAGACAAACTGCATGGCCAAGACAGCCACGAGAGCCACATGCAGAACCACGGCGGCGATTAGGCCAACCCGTTCCTCACTGTGAAATCCTATGTCTCCCATCAGTGTCCTCGCTATGGCGCGGTAACTGAACCGTCGGTGACCAAGGCGATCGAGGTAAACCCAGCCCGCCCCAATTCGCCCATGACGGCCATCACTCTGCCGTAATCGAGGCTCCGATCACCGCGAAGGACAATGTTAGGCAATTGTCCGTCACCACCCCGATCAAGCGCGGCCAGAGCATCAGGCAATCCGCCGGTCGTAATCAAATCGTTCTCGATATAAATGCGCCCTTGGTTGTCGATGCTGATAGTGACTTGGCTGGGCGTTTCCTCAACCGCTTGCGCACGGCTTTCAGGCAATTGGATAGGCACGCCGACGGCCGGCAGTGTTACTGTCACCATAAAGATGATGAGCAACACCAGCATCACATCGACCAATGGCGTCACATTGATCTCTGCCATGGCCGCACGCCTGCCTCGCCGTGATCCGCGGCGCGATCCATTGGAAGAGAGCGATGCCCCCATTACACGCGGTCCAATTCGCGGCTCAATCCAGCATGGACCTTATCAGCAAAGCGCTGCAGCTTTGCTTCGTATTGGTTCACCGAATTGCTGAAACGGTTGTAGGCGATAACAGCAGGGATAGCCGCGAAAAGCCCGATAGCGGTTGCAAACAGAGCCTCTGCGATACCCGGAGCCACGACTGCGAGCGATGCGCTTTGCTGCGCGCCGATTTGAAAAAAGCTGTTCATGATGCCCCAAACGGTGCCGAACAGACCAACGAAGGGGGCGACCGATCCGGTGGTGGCGAGAAAATTCAAACGCCCGGCCAGTTCATCCGCTTCATGCGCGACCTGGCTTTCCATCGCAGCGTTGATCCGCTGGCGTGTCGCATCGCGGTCAACCGGAGTGTTCTTCGTCGAACGTTTCCATTCATCAAGGCCCGCGCCCGCAACTCGCGCCGATGGCACATGCGCGCGCATTTTCTTGCTCAGCGCCGCCTCACGGTCGCGCGTTTCCCAAAAATCAGCCTCATAAGCGCGTGATTTTTTATTGAGGCCGCCTGATTTCAGCCAGAACGAAACTATAATCGTCCACGTCCAAATGCTGGCCAAAATCAGCCCAACAATCACCGTTTTCACGACGATGTCAGAATCCATGAACAATTCGACCGGGTCCAGCCGCGTGGGGACACTCGGCACGCTCGCGGCTGCACTCAACAACGCAAATGACACGTTCAAACTTCCTCTCTGGACATCAATTCTTTGAAAGCAGCGCGCCATTCGGCGGGCTGTCTGCGGGGCCGCCCCTCAAGCGAAATGAAGCCAACCCGCAATGTCGCCTCGCACAGCGCCTCATCGCCCCGACGCGCCACTTGATGCATTCGGCAACTGGCTGCGCCCAAGTCGGTGCAGGTTGTCTCAATCACGACATCTTCATCGAGCTTTGCCGGGCGCAAATATTTTAGGTTGATCTCGGACACGGCATACGCGCCTTCTTCCGATTCAATTGCCGCCCTCTGGTCGATCTCGAGCATCCGCAGCAAGTCAGACCGCGCCCGTTCGAACCAACGCAAATAATTGGCGTGATAGGTTATCCCCGACAGGTCGGTGTCTTCGTAATAGACGCGCACCGCATAGAGATGCCGCGGGCCGTCGAAAATTCCGCCCGGTGGAGTTGGGGTTTTAACCATATGACAGGTGCCTAGCGCAGAGTGGATTCGCTGAAAAGCGGTGTTTGGGTTTCGCTACATGAACGGCGATGAAACAGCTTTGACGTGCGATTAGGCGCCTATTTGCAAATCATGCGGCCCAGCGGCTCTCCGCCAAAAATATGCACGTGCAGATGGGGCACTTCCTGATGCCCATGCCCGCCGACATTTGCCATCAAGCGAAAGCCGGGTTCCACCAGGCCCTTTGCCCGCGCGACCGCGCCCACAGCGCGCACAAACCCGGCGATTTCATCCGCGCTCGCCTTTGCGCTGAAATCATCCCAGCTGACATAGCGCCCCTTTGGAATAACCAAGGTGTGGACCTGCGCCTGAGGATTGATGTCTTCAAAAGCGAACGCCCAATCGTCTTCGTACACCTTTTGCGATGGGATTTCCCCGCGTAGAATCTTGGCAAAGATGTTGCCATCATCATAGGGAAGCGTGGGGTCAATTGGCATTGCGAAATCCTCTCAATCCGGCCGGCGGCTGGCTTTTTCATCTAAGCCAGATAGGCCTTCACGCCGGTCCAGTTCGGCAAGAACCTGATCAAAGGCAACGCCCTTCGCCTGAAGCAGGACCATAAGGTGAAATAGCAAATCCGCGCTTTCGCTGACCAATTCATTGGCGTCGCCGGATACAGCCGCGATGACCGTCTCGGTCGCTTCTTCGCCAACTTTCTGCGCTATCTTTGGCAAACCTTTGGAGTTCAGTTTTGCAACGTAGCTCGCTTCTGGCGAAGCTTTGCTGCGCTCAGCGATTGTACGTTCAAGGCGTTCTAACGTGCTCATGGGTCCCCCTCTTACACGCCGCGCGCAGGCAGGCCAGCATCTCGCAACGCCTTATGCGCCTCAGCAATGGAATGCGTGCCGAAATGAAATATGGATGCGGCAAGAACGGCGCTGGCATGGCCTTCACGCACCCCTTCGACCAAGTGATTGAGATTGCCCACCCCGCCGCTGGCAACAACAGGGATAGCAACTGCATCCGCAATCGTTCGGGTCAAATCCAGATCATATCCCGCCTGTGTTCCGTCACCATCCATGCTGGTGACGAGCAATTCACCGGCACCAAAGGCTGTGACTTGCTTGGCATATTCCACCGCATCGACACCGGTTGGCTTGCGCCCTCCATGCGTGAAAATCTCCCATTTGCCATCGGAAACTTTGCGCGCATCGACGCTGGCGACAACGCATTGACTGCCAAACTGCGCGGCGATTTCGCTAACAAGCTCTGGCCGGGCCACAGCGGCAGAATTGATCGCTACCTTGTCCGCGCCCGCAAGCAGCAGCGCGCGCGCATCCTCTACGCCGCGAACACCGCCGCCGACCGTCAGCGGCATAAAACACACCTCCGCTGTGCGCCTAACAATATCGAGCAAAGTCCCGCGCCCTTCGTGACTGGCGGAGATGTCGAGGAAGCACAGCTCATCAGCGCCCGCGGCGTCGTAAGCCCGCGCCTGCTCAACTGGATCGCCAGCATCTTTCAAATCTACAAAGTTGACACCCTTCACCACCCGGCCATCGGCAACGTCGAGGCAGGGGATCACACGAACCCGGACTGTCATGAGGCGAAATTCTGCGCAGCGGCAGCCACCATTTCAAGGGCGACACTCGCGCAGCCTTCGTCGCCCGGATTGCAAGCGAAAGATGCCGCATAGGCCTTTCCCTGAAGCCAAAACAAAACGAACGCCATGTTGAGGTAAAGCACCAGCGCCATCCAAAACCTATCTGGTGTGCCTTCTTTGGTCAGGCGGTGGCGCCCAAGCGCGGTCTTGCCCCGGCGCCAGTCGACCACCACCCATGCGATCATCACAAAGGAGGCAATCAAGCCGATATCGGCAATCGTCACGCCCGTTGTCCCATGGCAATTGCAGCAGCTAGATCCAGTCGTCCCTCATACAAGGCACGGCCAGTGATGACCCCTTCGATCCCTTCATGGGCGTTGACCGAAAGGACATGGATATCATCCAGACCCTTCACACCGCCGCTGGCAATCACCGGAATATCGACGCGCTGCGCAAGCTCAATCGTCGCGTCGATATTCACACCCTTAAGCAATCCATCGCGCCCGATGTCTGTGAACAGCAAAGAGGCAACGCCAGCATCCTCAAACCGCCGGGCAAGATCATGCACGGGCACGTTGGAGACTTCGGCCCAACCTTCGGTTGCGACCATGCCGTCTTTGGCATCCACCGCGACCACAATGCCGCCTTCCCATTCGCGGGCCATTTCTTTCACGAATTCCGGGTCTTTGAGAGCGGCCGACCCCATAACTACCCGAGCAACACCCAGATTGAACCATTCCTCAACCGTTTTGGCGTCGCGGATGCCGCCGCCCAATTGCACATAGCCGGGGAAGCGTTCGACGATGGCCTCTACCGCTTCGCGGTTTTCAGTGCGACCCGCGAAACTACCGTCAAGATCGACGACATGCAGATGTTCTGCACCAGCATCGGCAAAGATCATTGCCTGCGCCGCGGGATCATCGCCGTACACTGTGGCACGGTCCATATCCCCTTCGGAAAGGCGCACAACTTCACCCGCTTTCAAATCGATGGCTGGGAATACGATCATGGTTTCCACTCCAGAAAACGGGTGAGCAACGCCAAGCCAAAGGCCTGGCTCTTCTCGGGGTGATATTGGACGCCGACAATATTGTCTTGCGCCACCGCCGCGACAAGGCCCTCTCCGTGGTCGGTCATTGCGGCAATATCAGAAGGGTTGTCCGCAGCGAAATGGTAGGAATGAAGGAAATATGCCTCGCCTTCATCAATCACAGCGTGATCTTTGGCATGCGGCAACATGGCGACATCGTTCCACCCCATATGCGGCACCTTGATCGCAGGATCGCTCGGCTCAATCAGACGCACTTCGCCCGGAATCCAACCCAGTCCCGGCGTGACGCCATGCTCCATCCCTCGGTCGCTGAGCAATTGCATGCCGACACAAATGCCCAAGAACGGCGCGCCGCCGACCTGCACCCGCTCAGTCATAGCCTGCGTCATATGCGGTATGGCGCGCAGACCCTCAGCGCAGGCCTTAAACGATCCCACACCGGGCAAAACGATGCGGTCCGCCGCGCGCACAACATTTGGATCGGCGGTTACTACCACATTGGCGCCGACCGCTTTGAGAGCGTTATGAACCGAGTGCAGATTGCCCGCGCCGTAATCAATAAGGGCAACGGTTTCAGCCACCGAAGGCCTCTAGTCCGGGCCCCACAAATCGCGGCGTCCATTCGGTTAGGTCGATTGTGGCCGCACGTTCAATCAGAAACGGATCGGTGGCCGTCAGGCGCTCCGCCTCGGCGCGCGAGCCAGCTCGAATGAAGATGATGCCGCTGTCGCGCGGTTCATTCGGTCCCCACGCCAGAAAATGTCCAGACGCATGGCCTGCCTTTAACCACGCAAGGTGCGCATCAAGCAGCGCGTCGACCCGCTCAATCGCGACGATGTAGGTCAATTTGGCAATGAAAATACTAGCCACCAAGCTGCCCCTTTGTGCTGGGTACAGCGTCGCCTTTGCGGGGATCGCGCTCCACTGCAATCCGCATGGCGCGGGCAAAGCCTTTGTAGATACTCTCACAGATGTGATGGTTGTTCGAACCGTAAAGCAGTTCAATATGCAACGTCAGCCCGGCGGTTTGAGCGACCGAATGGAACCAATGCTCGATCAATTCGGTGTCCCATTCACCCAATCTTTCTTGAGTGAATCCAGCTTTCCAAACCACAAATGGTCGGCCCGAAATATCAAGGGCAACGCGCGAAAGTGTCTCATCCATCGGGGAATAAGCACTGCCATAGCGGCCAATCCCGGCCTTATCCGCTAGCGCGTCGGACAAAGCTTGGCCCAGAGCAATCGCGGAATCTTCGGTTGTGTGGTGTTGATCAACATGCAGGTCGCCGGTCACTTTCATCGTGACATCGATCAGCGAGTGTTTGGAAAACTGCTCCACCATATGATCGAGAAAGCCGATGCCTGTGGAAACGTCATATGCGCCGGTCCCGTCAAGATTGACGGCAATCGCTATACTGGTTTCGGCGGTTTTGCGCGTTACAGAGCCTGTGCGGGCCCCGGTGCGAACGGAAAGATTGGGCGAATTGCTCATGGCATCCGGCTATAGCTGCACAAAGACCCCGTGCAAGCCGGTGATTGCGATAAAGCGCCCTAATAAACCACCGGATATGATAACGAAATGCTTGACCCGCGCCGCCCACACGGTCACGAATCCCAACCATAATGACCGAAGACACCCCCGATAGCCTGATCCCATATGATGAGATCGTCCAAGAAGCGCTTCGCGCCGTGGTTGGCCGCGTGCTCAGCGAAATTGAGCGCGGGGGTAGCGAGTTGCCCGGAACGCATCATTTCTACATCACGTTCAAGACCCACGCCCATGGCGTATCGATCCCTGCTCATCTGATGGAACGATTCCCAGACGAAATGACGATCGTTTTGCAGAACAAATTCTGGGACTTGGAGGTCCGCGATGACGGGTTTTCGGTTGGCCTTACATTCAATCAGATCCCTGCGAAGCTGGAAATTCCTTATGCCGCGATTACGGCTTTTGTCGATCCGGCGGTAGATTTTGGCCTGCAATTTCAAGCTTCTGCGACAGAAATGGCTCCCGAAGAACACGACAATGCCGAAAATGATGGCGCTGGTCAAAATGCGGCAACGTCTGGTGAAGATAGCGACAAGAGTTCCGGCGGTGATGAAGCGGGCGCGGATGATGGCTCCAACGTGGTAACGGTCGATTTCGGCCGCAAGAAATAGGCGCGGGTAGCGCCGGATCATGGCGAAGCACGGACCCTTAAATGGCGGTAACGGCAGCGCCGATAAAGACACTCTGGCCAGCACGGGCGCCGAATCGCCTTCCAAACTGCCATTGCCCAGCACGAATCCCGCAACCAATTTGCTGATCGCAGACATTCTGCTGCGCGGCGCGTCCACATTGTTTCGGCATTCGGTCGAAAAACGCATCGCCAAGGCCAGCTCAGAAAATGACGACGACGCGCAAGAATTGCTCGATGGGCGCACATTGTTGACATCCTTGGGCCTTTATGGCGCAAGCAAGCTTGCAACCCGGTCTGTTCCCGGCCTTTTGATCGTCGGTGGCGGGCTCGTGGTCAAAACCCTTTATGATCGCGGCAAAGCGCGCCAGCGCCGATTGGCGCAAGAGGAATCGGAAAACTAGACCAAATGGCGCATCGTCGCCACACAATTGGGGCGGCCCCCTCTTGATTTATGCATCGCACTTGCGCCATCGGGGCCTATGGGCGAACCAACTCCACTTTCATCGGGTCAACTCCACCGGCGCGGGCTTTTGTTTATCCTGTCCTCTCCATCGGGCGCAGGCAAGACGACTTTGTCTCAGATGCTTCTGAAAAAAGACGCAGAAATCAAACTGTCCGTATCGGTCACCACGCGGCCGCCCCGCCCGGGCGAGGTGGACGGGGTGCATTACCATTTCGTTTCCAATGAACAGTTTGATGCAATGGTCGAAGACGATGATTTCTACGAATGGGCGCACGTCTTTGACCACCGATACGGCACGCCAAAGGGACTGATCCGCACCGCGCTCAAAGATGGGCAGGATTTCCTGTTCGACATTGATTGGCAGGGGACACAGCAGCTTTACCAAAAGGACCAACAAGACGTGGTCAGCGTGTTTATCCTACCGCCCAGCCTCGATGCACTGCGCCGCCGTCTCGAAGCGCGGGCGCAAGACAGCGATGACGTGATCGACAGCCGAATGGAGCGGGCTCGCGCAGAAATCAGCCATTGGGCAGAATATGATTATGTCGTGATCAATGATGATTTGGACGAGTGTTTTGACCGCGTCCGGCAGGTGCTCGACGCAGAGCGTATGCGCCGGACACGCCAAACCGGACTTATCCCATTTGTGCGCGAGTTGATGGGCGGCTGAACGCTGCCGCTCGGTAAGACCAAAAAGGCCCGCCAGGTAATCCTGACGGGCCTTTTTGATTGGTTTTCGAAGCGCCGGCTTAGCCAGCTGGATCGTTGAAGATGCTTGGCAGAGACGCGTTTACCACGCCGCCATCCACCGTCAGCGTTTCACCGACCACATAATCTCCTGCGCGGCTGCACAGGTAAATCGCGGCTGCGGCCATGTCTTCGGCGGTCCCGATCCGTTTCGATGGGATCATTGCGGCGCTCGCATCTGGCGCTGACTTCGCTGCCTTGTTCATCTCGCTTGGGAAAGCACCCGGCGCGATCGACGTGACGATGATATTGTCCTGAATCAGGCGCGCAGCCATCCGGCGGGTCAATTGGATAACGCCCGCTTTGGATGCCTGATAGGCGTAGGTTTCCCAGGGGTTGATACGCTGACCATCAATGGACGAAACGTGGATCACCTTTGCCGGGTGATCGCCTGCGCCGCCCGCAACCAGCAGATCGTGCAATTTTTGGGTGAGGAAGAACGGCGTTTTGACGTTCAAATCCATCGTCCGGTGCCAGCCCGCCTCGTTGAATTCGAGGTAAGGTTGCCCCCACGCAGCACCCGCATTGTTGATCAGAATGTCGAGCTTATCTTCGCGCTTGGCCATTTCTTCGGCCAGCGCAACCATCCCGTCCATTTGCGAAAGGTCAGCAGGGATGCCGAAGACCTTATCTTCGCCAAATTCGGCAATGGTTTCCTGCATCTGCTCGACCTTGCGGGCCGAGATATAAACCCGCGCACAGCCAGCCGCGAGCAAGCCTTCAACGAACATTTTGCCAATCCCGCGCGAACCGCCGGTGACCAATGCAACACGCCCTTCAAGGCCAAAAAGTGATTTGATATCCATGCTTTGTGTCCTTAGTATCCGCTCAATTCCGCAACGCGGTTGGCGTGGAAATAGGCGTCGCCCAGAAATTCCTGAAGCGCGCGGTCGCGTTTCATATAGAGGCCGATGTCATATTCGTCCGTCATGCCGATCCCGCCGTGCATTTGCACACCTTCTTTGACAGAAAGCCCCGCGGTCTTGGCGACTTTTGCTTTCGCTACGCTGGTCATCAATTCGGCCTGAACGCTGCCCGCATCCAGCAATTGTTGAGCTTTGATGACGACTGCTCGGGCGACTTCCACCTCTGAATAGAGGTGGCTGGCGCGGTGTTGTAAGGCCTGAAATTCGCCAATCAATTGCCCGAATTGCTTGCGCTGCTTGAGATAATCGACGGTCATATCCATCGCGCCGCGCGCGACGCCAACACCCTCTGCTGCTGCGCCGATGCGGCCCGCGGTAAGCATGGCATTCAACACCTCGCGGCCACCATCAACTTCGCCAATTACGGCGTCGCCATCCAGATCAACTCCGTCAAATTTCACGTGCGAAGCCATCGATGAATCGACCATGCGGACGGGATCTTGGCTCATATTCGCGGCGTCTTTGGGTACCGCAAACAGAGTGATTCCATCGTCGTCATCATCCGCTCCGCTGGTCCGCGCAGCCACCACCAGCATATCGGCGCTGGCGCCTTGAACAACAAAGCTCTTTGACCCGGTCAGTTTGAAACCGTTGCCTGATTTTTCGGCTTTGGTGGTGATGCGGCTTGGTCGGTGCTTTGCTGTTTCATCGACGGCAACGGCGAACACACTATCGCCAGCCACGAGGCCAGGAAGATAGCGTCCTTTAAGGTCAGCCGACCCATGTTTAAGCGCGGTCGCGGCCAAAACGGAAGATGTCAGGAACGGCGATGGGGTCAGATTGCGACCGATCTCTTCGAGCACGATGCCCGCTTCGACATGGCCCATGCCAAGACCGCCATCATCTTCATCGAGCAACATGCCCGTGAAACCCATTTCAGCCATCTGCTTCCACAAAGCATGGCCAAATCCATCGGGGCAATCCCGGACGCGCCAATGGCGCAATTGTTTGGCGATATTGCCTTCGTCGGCCATAAAACCACTGGCGGTGTCGGCGAGCATCGCCTGATCTTCGTCATGATATAGGGGCATGGAGTGTCCCGTCCTCTCTTAGGAAATCTGTCATTGGCGCCGCTCCGATGTATCGGCAGCGGCCCGTGATATTGGGTCGCTGGCTGTTAAGAGCCCGGCAGTTCGAGAATGCGTTTGGAAATCACGTTCAGCATGACTTCCGATGTACCGCCTTCGATCGAGTTCGCTTTAGTCCGCAACCAATCGCGCGGCGCTTTACCGCCGTGGGTTTCTTCGCTGTCCCATTCCAGGCTGCGCGATCCGCCAACCGACATCATCAGTTCGTGACGCCGTTTATTCAGTTCGGTGCCGACATATTTCATCATGTTTGGCTGTGCTGGATGGCCTTTGCCCGACTTCATTTCATCCATGAATTTTTCGGCCATGGCGGTGAATGCCAGCGCATCCACATCGAACAATGCCAGTTCGCTGCGCAGCATCGGGTCCAGATCGTCGCCGGTTTTGCCTGCGTGACGTTTCATTGCGGTTCCGATCGCAGCGGTGCGCTCACCGCCGCCCATGCCAGAGATCATCTCACGCTCATGGCCGAGAAGATATTTCGCAACGTCCCAGCCGCGGCCCACTTCGCCCACAAAACCAGGGCAATCATCGCCGTATGATTTGGGTACCTTCACGTCATCAAAGAAGGTTTCGCAAAACGGGCTGTTGCCGCTGATCAGCAGGATCGGTTTGGTCGTGACACCGCCGCCGTGCATATCGAAAAGCATAAAGGTGATGCCCTTATACTTGTTGTCCTTGTCCGTGCGCACGAGGCAGAAAATCCAGTCAGCGGCATCAGCATAGGAGGTCCAGATTTTCTGACCGTTGACGGTCCAGTGATCGCCCTTGTCTTCACCGAACGTTTGCATTGAGACAAGGTCCGATCCGCTGCCGGGTTCCGAATACCCCTGGCACCAGCGGATTTCGCCGCGTGCAATTTCGTTGAGGAACCGCTGTTTCTGCCCTTCGGTGCCGAACTGCAAAAGCGCAGGGCCAAGCATCCAAATGCCGAACGAACTTAGCGGAGGGCGCGCGCCAATGGCTGCCATTTCTTGACGCAGGACTTTGGCTTCGGGCGCGCTTAAACCAGCGCCGCCGTATGCTTTGGGCCAGGATGGAACGGTGTAGCCCTTGTCTCGGCAGGCCTCGAACCATGCCTTTTGCGCGTCGTTTTTGAACGTCGCATTGCGGCCGCCCCAATACACATCGGCGTCATCACGCACAGGCTGGCGCATTTCAGACGGGCAATTGGCTTCGAGCCAGCTGCGTGTTTCTGCGCGGAAAGTTTCCAGATCGGACATGATGCCACTACCTCTCAATTTGTGATCGCTTGTTGACGCTTACGTTATCGTCATTTGGACGGGCCCCGCAAGGGGCGATCGACCCCACTTTTGCCAGCCCTCAGGCCATGCCAGCATGCCGTAGCGTCAAACGAATGTCGCCCAAGATTTTCAGGTGCGCTTGTGATTACTGACCGTTGACGGGGCGCGGTTCGCGGCTACGTTCGCCGCCAAAGGTTTGGGAGAACCATCTTGCCAAGATTCGCCAATTTTGATGCAGCGCCGCAGTTTTTGCAGGGTCGTCAAGGATGAGCCTCATTCAGGGCAAGTTGCCGCTTCGCATCAAACTCATTCATGGCTTCGGGGCGGTCGCTTTCGGCGTGAAAGACACCGGATTTTCCTTCTTTCTCCTGTATTTTTACAGTCAGGTCATGGGAATGGATGCAAAGCTGGTCAGCCTTGCTTTGCTGGTCGCGTTGCTGGTTGACGCGGTTGTGGACCCGATCATCGGTAACCTGTCTGATCGCACTTACTCGCGCTGGGGCCGGCGGCTGCCATGGCTCTATGCTGCGCCTATCCCACTCGCATTTGCATGGGTGCTGTTGTGGTCTCCTCCAGGGGGAGAAGCGCCGACATTCATGGGACTGCTCGGCATCTGTATCGCGGTACGGTTGTTGCTTTCGGCGTGCGAAGTGCCATCCATTTCGCTGCTACCAGAAATCACGTCCGACTATGTCGAACGCACAACCCTGTTCCGATTCAGATACTTGTCGGGCTGGTTGGGCGGCATTTTGATGATGATCATTGCCTATACATTCCTGTTCACTGGCGATGGCGGGCTGCTTGAGCAGGACGGCTATATTACATTTGGTATCGTTGGCTCTATCCTGATGGTCATCTCAGTGATCGGATCGGCTTGGGGACAGCACAGTCTTGTGGCGCATTTGCCTGCGACCAAACCGCCGCCCTTTTCACTGTCGGCGTGTTTTTCTGAAATCAAAGAAGCATTCAGCGAACGAGCGTTCCTGTTCTTCGCCGCTGGCGGGCTTGCAGCGTACATTTCTCAGGGGTTGAATTTCTCACTGTCCAATTACCTCAACACCTATGTCTGGCGACTCGATGCGACCAGCCTTCCCGGCCTGCCCGAAAGCGTAACGGGTCTGAGCATTTATCCGCTTGTTCTGTTTCTATCCGCGGTGCTCATGTTCAATATTGTCGGCCCGATGCACGACAATTTCGGCAAACCCAAAAGCGCGGCGATTGGAGCGGTTGGAGCGACAATTTTGACGCTCATCCCCTATTCGGCTTTGCTCTTGGGCCTTTGGCCAGAACTCGGTTCGGTCACCTCGCTGGTGTTGGTGTTTGCCTTCCTAACGGTCGGCAATGCGTTGGGCGTGGTGGTTATGGTGTCGGCATCTTCGATGATTGCGGAAATTGTCGAAGCCTATCTTGAACGCACTGGAATGCGAGCCGAAGGCGCCTTCTATTCCGGCAATTGGTTGGTTCAAAAATGCGCGACTGGTTTCGGCATTTTCTTGAGCGGTCAATTCCTTGCCTATTCGGCGCTTACGTCGGACGTTACGCCCGACAACGCTGCCCCAGCCGTGATCGACAGCCTGATAATCCTGTATGTCGCGACAACTGTCGTCCTAATGATGATCGCCGCTTTTTGGCTGGGCCGTTTCCCGATCAGCAGGGAAGACCACGAAGAGCGCGTTGCGGCGCTGGCCAAACAATAGGACCTTATCAAATGAGAGCTTGGCGAGGCCGGGTTGCCGTGCCACGGTCGCTAGCATCAGATTCGATTTCAAATAGAGACTAGAGAGGAACACCCCCATGGATTTCCAACCGACAGAACGTCAGGCCTATTGGCGCGACCGCGTCCGCGACTTCATCGAAGCGCACGTGCGTCCAAATATGGACGTCTATAAGGAACAAGACGCAGCAGGCGATCGCTGGAAGGTGATCCAAATCATCGAAGACAAGAAGAAGCTGGCCAAGGAAGCCGGTATCTGGAACCTCTTCATGCCGCCGCGCAACGACGGCCACCATCACGTCGAAGAGACGTTTGAATTTGAAGGCCCAGGCCTCACAAATCTCGAATACGCTTTATGCGCCGAAGAAATGGGCCGTATCGGTTGGGCATCGGAAGTGTTCAACTGCTCTGCGCCTGACACCGGCAACATGGAAGTGTTCCACCGCTACGGCACGATTGAACAGAAAGAGCAGTGGCTGCGTCCGATTATGAACGGCGAAATTCGTTCGGCGTTTCTTATGACTGAGCCGTTCACTGCCTCGTCGGATGCCACCAACATCGAAACGCGGATGGAACGCGACGGCGATGAATATGTGATCAACGGCCGCAAATGGTGGTCTTCGGGCCTGGGTGATCCACGCTGCAAAGTCTCCATTGTTATGGGCAAGACAGACTTTTCCGCCGGTCGCCATGCTCAGCAATCCATGCTGCTGATGCCGAATGATGCGCCGGGTGTGAACATCATCCGCCATCTGCCTGTGTTCGGCTATGACGATGCGCCGCACGGCCATATGGAAGTCGAAATGAAGGACGTTCGCGTCCCCGTTACCAATATGCTCCTTGGCGAAGGGCGCGGGTTTGAGATCGCCCAAGGACGCCTCGGCCCTGGCCGCATCCACCACTGCATGCGCACCATCGGCGTTGCTGAAGAGGCGCTGGCGAAGATGTGCAAGCGCCTTCAAGAGCGTGAAGCGTTTGGCAAACCGATTTATAAGCATTCGGTTTGGGAAGAGCGCGTTGCGCGTGCCCGCATCGACATCGATATGACCCGTCTGCTGTGCCTAAAAGCGGCCGACATGATGGACAAGGTTGGCAACAAGTCGGCTAAGCAAGAAATCGCGATGATCAAGGTTCAAGCGCCAAACATGGCTCTGAAAATTATCGACGACGCGATCCAAGCCCATGGCGGCGGCGGCGTCTCAAACGACTATGGCCTCGCCAATGCCTATGCCCATCAACGCACTCTGCGTCTCGCCGATGGTCCCGATGAGGTGCACGCGCGCTCCATCGCTCGGATGGAATTTGGCAAGCATGTTCCTGAAGAAGGCCCAACCGCCAACGCTCTACGCAAAGGGGCCGGTGCAGCCAATGATGCGGACGGCTTTAGCTCAGGCGATATGGGTGCGACGCGCTAACGCGCGGCGCCTTAAGGAGAGGGTATAATGGCAAGAGCAGCAATCCTGGAAACACCAGGTGAAGGTCTTGTGATCGGCGACATCAATGTCGCCGATCCCATGCCGCACGAAGTTCTGATCGACACCAAGGCCTGCGGCCTGTGTCATTCAGATTTGCACTTCATCGATGGGCATTATCCTCATGCTCTCCCTGCTATACCCGGACATGAAGCAGCCGGCATCGTTCGCGCCGTTGGCAGCGAAGTCACCACGGTGAAGCCGGGTGATCACGTGGTTTCCTGCCTCAGCGCATTCTGCGGCACCTGCGAGTTTTGCGTAACGGGCCGGATGGCTCTGTGTCTTGGTGGGGCGACCCGCCGGGGCAAAGGCGATGCGGCGCGTTTGGTTAGGGCCGATGGCTCTCCGATTGCGCAAATGCTCAACCTGTCGGCTTTGTCTGAACAGATGCTCATCCATGAGAACGCCTGCGTGTCGATTGACAAAGACATGCCGTTAGACCGTGCCGCCGTCATTGGCTGCGCTGTCACGACCGGCGCTGGAACCATTTTTAACGCATGCAACGTAACTCCAGGCGAAACCGTTCTGGTTGTTGGCTGCGGCGGCGTCGGTCTTGCGACCATTAACGCGGCAAAAATTGCTGGCGCAGGCAAAGTGATTGCCGCCGATCCGCTTCCCGAAAAACGCGCTTTGGCAGAAACGCTTGGCGCAACCCACACAGTCGACGCCTTGGCCGATGACGTGGTCAAACAGATCATGGATATTTCCGGCGGCGGCGTTGATTGGGGCATCGAAGCGGTGGGACGCCAGGCTTCCGCTGACCTCGCAGTGGCGGCATTGCGCCGCGGCGGCACCGCAGTGATACTCGGCATGATGCCGCTCGATTGCAAAGTCGGCCTGGGCGCGATGGACCTGCTGGGCGGCAAGAAATTGATGGGCGCGATTATGGGGATGAACCACTTCCCCGTCGATCTGCCGCGCCTCGTTGATTTCTATATGCGCGGACTGCTCGATCTCGATACTATCATCGCGGAACGGATCGGTCTTGATGATGTAAACGCCGGTTTTGATAAAATGCGCGAAGGGAGCCACGCACGCAGCGTGGTTATGTTCGACTAATGGACATTGATTTTGACAAGGAAATGGTCGGCACCGTTGAGGTGTCAGACGCGGACAAGCTTGACCTTGCTAAGCTAACCGCTTGGTTTGAAGCCAATGTCGAGGGCTTCGCAGGCCCGATCAGCTACACAAAGTTCAAAGGCGGGCAATCGAACCCGACCTACAAAATCGAAACGCCAGAAACGAATTACGTGCTGCGCCGTCAGCCGTTTGGGAAATTGCTTCCCTCCGCTCATGCGGTGGACCGCGAATACAAGGCGATGACGGGCCTGTATCCGACCGGCTTCCCGGTGCCAAAGACCTATGGACTTTGCGAAGACCCGGACGTTCTAGGCTCAAAATTCTTTGTAATGAGCATGGCCGATGGCCGCTCGCTTTGGAATGGCGCGCTGCCCGGCCGATCACCAAAAGAACGGCGTGAGCTGTACAACGCGCTGATCGACACAATCGCGGACATGCACCTCAACAAGCCAGAAGAAATCGGGCTGGGTGATTATGGCAAACCGACGGATTATTGTGCCCGGCAGATTTCCCGCTGGTCAAAGCAATACAAGCTGTCGGAAACCGAGCATATGCCGCAGATGGAGCGGCTGATCGAATGGTTGCCGCAAACCATCCCACCGCAGCATGAAAGCAGTGTCGTCCATGGTGATTATCGGCTCGACAATGTGATTTTCCACAAGACCGAACCGCGCATCATTGCTGTGCTCGATTGGGAGCTGTCCACATTGGGCGATCCGATCGCCGATTTCAGCTATCTGATGCTCAACTGGTTCCAACCGTCCGATGATGGCCGTGCGGGGCTGATGGGCCTCGATCTGGCTGCACTGGGCATTCCATCGGTCGAGGAAGCGGTGGAGCGCTATGTGGCGCGCACCGGCTATCCCGTGCCGCCAATGGATTGGTATTTTGCCTATAATCTGTTCCGCCTCGCCGGGATTATGCAGGGTATCAAGAAACGCGTTATCGATGGCACCGCTTCATCGGCCCATGCAAAGGCTATGAGCGACCGAGTGGCGCCACTGGTGGAACGTGCCTATCAATTCGCGCTTTCGGCGGGAATGCCCGCCTAAAAACGCGACCTCACAGTCACTAAGGCGCCAATGTCATCGGACTCGCTTTGAACGTGCCCCGGATCACTGCGGTAAAATGCGCTGGCTGAGACCGTTCCAATTGCTGTGGGCGCGGTCCAATTAAGCTCGCTCATGATTTCACGCCCGCTGGGGTTTAGCGAGAGTGTTTGGTGCCCCAAAATGGCGCTTTCGCTCGCGTAATCATAGGCCACAGGCAGGACAAAGTTGAGCCCTCCCCCGCTCACTTTTAGCGGCTGAGAAACCCGCAAACCGATGCTGTCCCCGCGCTGAAATGCGTTGCGCCGTATTAGATCCAAGGACCATGCTTGCGAGCGTAAGTGCGAGCCTGCGCCGATTAAGACTCCGCCGCGTGGTTGAGTGAAACCGGCTCGCAGGCTTGCCCGAATGTGCAAACCCGCTCCGATCAATTGCGCGAATTGCCCATCGACGAACACGCTGTTCGCGCCATCGATGCCAAACACTGGGCTGAAACGCGCTCCAAGCATCGTAGTTTCCTCTGAAAGCCACGCGAACGAGACATTGGCGTCAAACCCGCGCCATTGACGGTCCACAGCAATGCCAATTGTCTCGGTTTCAAGGCGTTCTAGGGCACCAAATGGGCGAATTTGGGGCCCTTGCGCGCTGTCTTGAAAGACGCGCCCACGCTCCGCCGATACCGTCACGCCCCAATGTCCCCAAGTCTGGCGCGTCGCAAAGGCGATGTCGCTGACACCTGAGAAACCAGCATCAACCGCCGCATCTGGCGCAATTAGAAAGGCCGGGCGTTGCGCTCCTCGCAATTGCTTGGCTAGCCCGCTCGCGCTTTGCGCCATCGCCAACCCAATTTGAGTGTCCGGCGCGACCTGCGCGGTGATACGCGCTGCAAAAACTCTTGCGCTCAAAGCCTCGTCAGGCGTCAATTGCAGGGGGCCAGACCACAAAAGACCGCCCGCTCTTGGCCCTTCTCCTATCGTCACGGCCAAGGCCAGACCGTCATCGTTTCCGCCGATTGAAACCCCGCGCCTTTCCACAGCACCACGCAAACGCGGCATCGCCGATGCATCGCGCGTACGCTGGCCCAAATCGATGGTGTAGGCGCGGTCATATCGGTCGGTCACAATTGTGTTGAGCGATGCGCCGCTCAACGCATCGCCCATCGCCGCCGAACCCACAGCGAACGCATCGCTGAGCGCTATGGCATTCTGTGTGCCCGCCAGTTTTGTCGTGCCCTGCGGCTGAAAAGCGGCGGCGATATCGAGAATGCCGGTGCCGAACACAGCATCGATCCCGCTCGCGCCTGCATCGCGGGCGCTATTGAGCAGTATTTCGGTGATTTCCTGCCCGGAAAGATTAGGAAAGGCTTGCGCCATCAGTGCCACTGCCCCTGCCACCTGCGGCGCGGCGAAACTGGTGCCAGAAAACAGAGTGACATACTCCTGCCCGTTGATCGTTTCGACAAACAACTCGCCGTCTTGATAGACGCAGCAAATCCGTTCACCGCGCGCCGAAATGAAAGAAGCGGCGTCATCGCCCGCACGGTTGCTGAAACCCGAAAAGTCGCCGTTTGCATCAACTGACCCGGCGATGATTACATTCCCATTGCCCGCCTCCAATAGGCTGCTGGCGAAGGGGTTAGGCTGACCCGGATCAATGCCCGGTAGACTGCCGTCACCGCCATTTCCGGCCGACACGACCACAACAATGCCAGCATCAGCCGCTCTGGCGATGGCGCTGCGCAATTGCGGGGCGGCGTCCGAGCCTCCGATGCTGAGATTGATAACACTCGCCCCAGCGCCGATTGCCAGATCAACGCCATCAGCGATCGCCGTATCCATCAGCACACAGCTCATGCTGCCACCTTGCGAAGAACCAGACACACAAGAGCCCGGCAAATCTGCTCTCAGCGCCAAAACCTGTGCATCGAACGCCACTCCCAACGCGCCGCTGCCATTGCGCGCACCTGCAGCGACCAGCGCGACGTTGCTGCCGTGATCGTCTTCTGGATCAACGCCGCGATTGCCCGCGAGGTCTTGTGACAGCGTGTGCAAGCGGCCTTCGAATTCCGGGCTGTCGCTGTCGATGCCCGTGTCGATTATCGCGATGATTTCACCCTCACCGGTTGCACCTTCGCGCCATGCAGCGTCGGCCCCGTGGAAGGATGGGCCATCTGAGCGCCGAAATTCCGCTGTGTCATAGTTGATGGGCGGCGGAGGCGGCGGCGGTGGGGGAGGCGAAGGTGGGAGAGATGACACCGATTGCACCGAGCCACTGCCGCCGCCGCACGCCGAGAGAGTCGCGCACGCTAAACTCGCTGCGAGCACTTTCCAGCGGATCGGAGCAATCGGATCGGGCGTGGGAGCAAAGGGGTTTGGCATGCGCTGTATCCTTTAATGTGTCGCCCGCATATTGCTGACACAGGATCGTGGTTAATCGGCTTATCGTGGGCTGAGCAGAGTCCCCTACGAAATGTTCCATGGGCAGGGAGCACGATCTGAGGGTTACAGAGCCTTGCGGCGTTCCCTTCCCCTCGCTAGCAGCACAATCGACCACGCATTTTGCAATTGGCCACTCGCACGGCCCGATACTCATCCTTGATCTCATTCGGAGTAAATATGACCGACACCCTAATCGCGCAGATCGAAGCAGCTTGGGAAAACCGCGCAGAGATAACGCCGGGCAGCGACGTTCGCCATGCAGTGAACGAAGCTCTTGCGATGCTCGACAGCGGCGAAGGACGTGTTGCGGCCCCTGATGGGAATGGCGGATGGGTCGTCAATCAATGGCTAAAGAAGGCCGTGTTGCTTTCGTTCCGTCTCAACGACAACCGCGTTATGGACGATGCGGCTGGCGGCGAAGCGGCGTTTGACAAGGTTCCGATTAAATTTGCCGGGTGGGGCGACAATCGCTTTCGCGAGGCGGGCTTTCGCGTTGTGCCGGGCGCAGTCGTTCGCCGCGGCAGCTTTATTGGAAAGGGCGCTGTCCTCATGCCCAGTTTCGTCAACATCGGCGCCTATGTCGGTGAAGGAACTATGGTCGATACATGGGCGACGGTTGGATCATGTGCACAGATCGGTGCGAATGTTCATATCTCGGGCGGCGCAGGGATTGGCGGGGTGCTCGAACCTCTTCAAGCAGAACCAGTGATCATCGGTGATGGAGCCTTCATCGGTGCACGCAGCGAAGTTGCCGAAGGCGTGCGCGTTGGCGAAGGCGCGGTTCTTTCGATGGGTGTGTATTTGGGCGCTTCAACCAAAATCATCGACCGAGCCACCGGCGAAATTCACATGGGCGAAGTGCCGCCGTTCGCAGTGGTTGTGCCCGGTAGCTTGCCCGGCAAACCTCTGCCTGATGGCACACCGGGTCCATCGCTGTATTGCGCCGTGATCGTCAAAACGGTCGATGCGCAAACACGGTCAAAAACCGGCATCAATGATCTGCTGCGCGACTGATCTTTTGCCGAAAGGGGTGATCCAGCCTTTGACCGGGCACCCAAACATCCAAGGATAAAAGATCACTCTGGCGAAGGCAGAAGCGTCTCAATCGGCGGCATGTCTGAAACCCGCGCAGCGTAGGCTTCGGCCTCTCTCAGGACCCTGATGGCGTTGCGGCTTGCGATGAGCTCCATCTCCACCTGAGAATAACCGCGCCGCGACAATTCAGCGAACAGCTGCGGGTAACCGGCCGTGTCTTCAAAGCCTACCGGACCCGTCGGCATGCCATCAAAATCGGCGCCAATGCCGATATACTCAACCCCGATCATATCGCGGATGTGATCAATGTGATCGGCCATGTGGCTGATCATCGTGGCAGGTTCTGGATTGTCCGCATCCCAATCGGCCATAGCGGCCTCAACCACACTAGGTTGCCCTTGAAACAGCGATTCCTGCCGCGCCTGGACCGATTCACGCGTGGCATACCATTCGCGGCGTTCTTCATTTAGGAAGCCAGGCAACGCCACGACCATCACAATGCCGCCATTCTCTGGCAGCCGCGCAAGCACGCTGTCTGGAACATTGCGCGCGTGGCCGTTGATGGCTCGCACGCCTGAGTGGCTAAAGATCACCGGAGCGCGTGCCGTGTCGAGCGCGTCCATCATCGCATCTTCGCTCACATGGCTTAGATCGACCAGCATCCCGATCCGGTTCATTTCACGGATCACATCCTTACCAAAATCGGAAAGGCCGCCATGTTCAGGAGCGTCGGTTGCGCTGTCAGCCCAAGGCGTGTTGCGGCTGTGTGTGATCGTCATGTAGCGCGCGCCCAATGCGTACATCTGGCGCAGCACCGCAAGGCTAGAGCCGATCGAATGGCCGCCTTCCATGCCCAGCATTGATGCCACACGGCCGTCTGCAATTGCGTCTTCGACGTCATCTGCGGTCTCTGCATAGCGTAGCGCTTCGGGATAGCGATCGATCAGCCGCTTCATGACATCGATCTGCTCCATCGTCATCTGCACCGCCTCGGGCTCGGACAGGCTAGCCGGGACATAGACCGACCAATATTGCGCGCCAACGTGCCCTTGCGCCAATCGCGCGATATCGGTGTGCATGACGCGTCCTTGCGGATGGGTCGCACCTGTATCTTTCGTGTCGGCGAAATCGAATGCATTGATCTGATTATCAAACCGGGCACGCAATTGGATCGGCACGTCATTGTGGCCATCGAACACAGGCGCAATCTGAAGCGCCGCCTCTGCCGCTTGAAGAGCAGGGTCGGCGGGCGCCGGTTCTACAGCCGGTTCAGCTTCGCTATCTTGAACCGATTGCGCAGCGGCAGGCACACAAGAAGCGGCAGCGAGGAAGGCGGCAACCGCAAGCGTAGAAAACCCGGTTGGTTTGGGGGCGTGTTGCATATTGGCGGATACTCCAGATAGTGCGCTTGAAAAAGAACGATCAATGAACGGGGACAGGATAACGTGCAGGTGCAATTCAAACAAATGAAACGAGCCGCGATTGGCCAACGTAAAGGAAACTGCACATGATCCGCATAGTGCTGCGCATTGTACTGGCGGCATTGTACGCCTTTGCAGGATACATGCACATCGCCGCGCCGGACCCATTCTTGGCGATCATACCAGCGGCTGTGCCTTACCCAGACGCCGTCGTGTTCTGGACAGGCGTCGCCGAAATTGCAGGCGCGATTGCTTTGGCCCAACCCTTGAGCCTGCGGCTTCGGCAGGCAGGTGGTATTGGGCTTGCCCTTTACGCGCTTTGCGTATGGCCGGCCAATATCAACCATTTCATTATGGATATGGCGACCGAAGACGGCGGGCTTGGGCTGGCCTATCACGTGCCGCGTATGATCGCTCAGCCGCTGGTAATATGGTTGGCCCTGTGGGTCGGCGAAGTGCGTATGGTCAGCCGCTCACAACAATCGCCAGAAAGCGCATTCTAGTCCGCATACAACAAGGCCGATGGTGCGATGCCAGAAGCACCGCCACATCGGCCCGTTATTCATTCAGATCCGTCTAAACTGACGGATGCAGAAATCAGGTGAGGTGCTTGGAAACAGCAGCCGTCATCTTGAACATGGAGATCTGGTCTTTGCCGATCACCGCGCTCAGCTTGCCATCAGGATTGATCTGACGTTTGTCTTTGGAATCCTGCAGGCTGTTTGCCTTGATGTATTCCCAGACTTTTGACGTCACTTGAGCGCGAGTCATCGGGCCTTTGCCGATCACTGCTTCAAGATCACCCGAAAGCGTTACTGGTTTCTGCAGAGCATTGGTTTTTCCGGCCATAGTTCTTCTCCCTTAAATGGCGGGTTAGTCGAAATCATCTTCGTCAAACGTTCCATCATCGGCCTCAGTGCCAGTGAATGGAGCGTAGAGCACGTCACAACCTGTAACGAACCCTTTGATCGAAGAGATCAGCTGATCGCGACTTGCCCCTGGCATCAATGTCAGAGGTAGGTCGGTCGCGAATATTTGAAATACGTAGTGGCGCGTTTCACCCACTGGTGGATCGGGCAAAAGCCATTCGGAATTTCCGGCGGCGTTTTTGCCCGCTCGCGGAGGAACTTCCCCTTCGAGCAATTTGCCCCGCTGTCCGGCAAGGCCCCAAACCGTCCAATGGGCGATCGGATCTTTTCCATGATCGGTCGCGTCTTCGACAATCACTATCAGTTCCTGCGACCCCGGCGGAGGCGCGCTCCATTCCAAAGGCGGCGCAACCGCGTCTTCTTCCTTTTCAGTGAAGCACGGGTCAAGCTCTTCGCCCGCGTCAAAAGCAGGGCTGGTCAATGCCATTCCGCCGCGCCCAAACGTCTTAGCCTCGCCAAGTGTGGCGATAGCAAGACCTGGGTGGCGCGCCGCGGCGGGCACCTTCTTTTCAAGCCAGTCGGGAAAGTCAGTCATGATTGAGTCGTTCCATTTGCCCAATAGGTAGGGCGATCACGGGGGCAAAACGAGGGATGGAGGCGGGATTTGCCCCGGTTTCTGAGGAAAACCGGAAAAAATAGGCGTAATTACAGTGATCCGTTGCCAAACAGACTGGGGGAACGAGCCAATTTTGCGGTGAAATGGTTGCCGTTCATCCCAGCGCAAGGCATATTCTGGCCTTCAGAGACCACCAAGTTCGTCCGAAAACCTGGCCAATGGCCTCAACATCCGTCCGGAGTCGCATCCCTCTTATGAAAATCCTACGCACCGGTCTTACCGCAACACTTGCCATTTCGCTCGCTGCATGCGGAGGCGGCGGATCGAGCAACACATCCGGCAATGGCGGCGGCACTGGGGGAACAGCGACGTGTGCGATCTCAAACCAGATCGGCTTTGCAGATGATGTGCTCAATGAATGGTATTTGTTTCCCAATCTGCTCGACAACACCGTCAACGCGGCAAACTTTACCTCAGTTCAGGATTTTCTGAACGCGCGTGTTGCCCCTGCTCGGGCGCAATCGCGGGATAAGGGCTTCACCTTCGCAACGTCGATTGCAGAAGAGAATGCGCTGATCAATTCAGGTTCGAGCGCGGGCTTTGGCATTCGTCTTTCTTATGACACTGCCAACGACCGCGTGTTTTTGCTCGAGACATTTGAAAATGCGCCCGGTTTTCAAGCGGGGATGGACCGCGGCACAGAATTGCTCGCGATTGGCACCACTTCTGGCAATTTGCAGACGATCGCCTCTCTTATGGCAACCGGCGGCCCTCAGGCTGTGATCGACGCGCTTGGCCCATCCGGCGCAGGAGTTGCGCGTGTTATCCGCTTCGCCCAAGTCGATGGCACGGTGATCGAGGCCAACATCACCAAAGCGGAATTTTCGCTCGATCCGATCTCTGACCGCTATGGTGCTTCTGTCATCAATGATGGCGGCAAGAATGTCGGCTATCTCAATTTGCGCACCTTCATCATCGAAGACACCCCGTCTCAGCTGCGCGATGCGTTCCAACTGTTCAATGCCAACGGTGTGACAGAGCTCATCATCGACCTTCGCTATAATGGCGGCGGATTGGTGAGCGTGTCAGAAGTTTTCGGCGATTTATTGGGCGAAGGGCGAGTTGGCCAATTGTGGAGCCAGACGGTGCTGCGCCAGTCGAAATCTTCGGAAAACTCCAATGAGTTTTTCGAGAACGAGGCCAATGCGCTTCAAGCATCAAAGATTGCCTTCATCACCACCGGCAACAGCGCTTCGGCCAGCGAGCTGGTGATCAATTCAATGCTGCCCTATTTGAACGCGGACAGTGTCGCTTTGATCGGTTCAAACACCTCGGGCAAACCTGTTGGCCAATTTGGTTTTGATTTCGACGCGTGCGATCTTCGTATTCGCGCGGTGACATTTCAAACGCTCAACGCCAATGATCAGGGTGAATACTTTGACGGCCTAGCCGGCACAGTGCCCAACACGTGCCGCGCAACCGACGACATCTCAAACCCATTGGGTGACGTGAATGAAACGTCTGTCTCTACCGCACTGGATTTTCTAGCCGGGCGCACCTGCACCGCGATCAGCGGCAAGGGCGACGACACTCTGGCCCAGCGCGGACGAGAGCTTCAAGCGCTTCGCCCTGCACAGCCGAGCGCAGCGCAATATGAGATACCAGGGCTTTTCTAAGAATCGGGATTGGTCAGAGCCGAAATCACATCCCCGACGGAACGGTCTCGAACCCTGGAATGTCGCCGAGTGGCACCCAATCCTGCTTGCTCTTGGTATAACAATGAAACGCCGGTTTCAGCTGGGATGTGTCGTCTAGCGAACCGGCTTTGATAAACATCAGGCCGGGCTGCTCCAGCCGTGTAAAAACCGGTGATCCGCAATTGCCGCAAAATTGCCGCCGAACAATTGCTCCGCTGTCGCCAGTGTCATTGTAGGTTTTCACTTCACCCGTGATTTCCACCGCATCCTCTGGCACGCCAACAATGATGGAAAGCGCGGTCCCTGCTTGCCGTTGGCAGTTCTTGCAATGACAGGTGACGCAGATCTGCGGTTCGGCATTCAATGTGTATCTAATCTGCCCACATAGGCAGCCGCCAGTCACGCTCATCGCTTCTCTCCCCCAAAGGCACGATCATAATCGCCTTCAATCATGGGGATTGCAAGAAGCTGTCATGACGCCGCAGAATTAGGGGGCCTCGTCTCCTGAGAACGGCTCATCACTGGTGTAACCGCAACCAAATAGAGTGGCATCGCCCATCGCGATCGTGGTGGTGTAGGGATAGGTCCGGTCACTCATCCCATCGCTGCACTCACCGGGCGTAACCGCGATTTGCACTGGGGCGCCGCTCAATTCACCACTAAAACCGACACCGTTATTACCGGCAAACCGGGTGACGGGAAATTGCAGGCCATCAATGTTTTCTGGCGTAGAATATCGCGCGGTGAACGCGTCACCGCCGGGCGTGATATCAACGCTCCAAAACGGTTCGGTACCCAGCAATGAGATACTGGCCGTGGCCGCCACGCCATCGAACGGCTTAGTATCCCGGCTTATCTCATCCGATTCCTGCGCACACGCGATTAGCCCAATTGGGACAAGGAGAACGGCGAGGCGAGCGTTTGCAATTGTCATGGCGCACGCGTTTATCACCACCCGGCTATGGCCCGCAAATGCAAAAGGCGGACCCGCGACCAAGTCGCGCGGGCCCGCCTTTTTCAGTGTAGTGCAGCCTAACGATGAATTAGGGCATGAGAACCGTGTCGATCGCGTGCACAAGACCATTTGATGCAGCGACATCGGTCGCAATCACTGTCGATGTACCGCCGTTCGCGTCGGTCAGTATCACTGCGCCATCAACAATCGTTGCCGTCAAAGTGCCGCCACCAACAGTCGTTACGGTGTAGCCAGCATCGCCAGCCTCAGCGATTGCGCCGGTCAATGTCTCCGCATCCACAGCGCCCTCAACCACATGGTATGTCAGGATCGCGCCGAGAGTTTCGGTGTCATTGGTGGTCAATTCGGTAAGGGTCGCTTCGTCGATCTTTGCAAAAGCATCGTTGGTCGGTGCAAACACGGTGAACGGACCTTCACCTGACAAAGTTTCGCCCAAACCGGCGGCTGTTACAGCTGCGACGAGGGTCGAGAAGCTCTCGTCATTGGTAGCGACTTCGACGATCGTGCCTGGTACTTGTGCTTCCGTCATCGCGCTTTCATCAGCCATCATGGAATCTCCGGCATCGCCTTCTGGGGCGCAAGCAGCCATGGCGAGGGCAATTGTCGAAACAAGAGTAAGTTTAAGGGTGTTCATGGGGTTTATCCTTTGGATGCATTTCTGTGGGGCAGAAGGGTTCAATACGCCCTTCAAGATCGCAAGATGGGGCCTGCGTCCTCTCTCATATACGATTGCTGTTGCTGATTGGATGCTCCAATGTCTCCGATCGCGCGGCTTGGCGCACACCAAGGCGGGCTAGGTTGCTGCGAAGAAGAGGGGCGAGGCCGGCATAAAGGAGATCGGAGTGCCGGCAGATCAGCCTTAATCGCGCGCGCCGGCTCGCGCATTTGGATCATCAGCTGACAGTTTGCGCATCATCGTGACGTTGCACCGTTCCGGCCCCAAGGTATCGTTCACGATCAAATCAACATCCAAGCCGGTGCAGACACGTCCAGGCCCAGCCGTTTTTAACGCAATGCTGCGCGCAAATCGGAGGCCCGGACAGCTGCGCACCAATTCAAATTCATACGTGTCCGACGCGCCAACATCGATCAAAATGCGCCGTTCGTCACGCTGGCCGTTCTCATTTTCAATGCTGCGAAATCCGTTCACTTGACGCGGAAAGAAGCACTTTCTTGGCGCATCATCCACTTGATCGCTGCTGGCGGCAGCGTCGCCCGTTTGCGCCTCTGCCACAGCGCATGAGGCGAGCGCCGGCGCCAAAATCAATGCGGAAAGCGCAGCCATTGGCTTAGTCGCGGAGCCCAAAGAGCGGACAGCTAATGAGGGGAATGATTTGACCATCTTGCCAATCTGATCCTCCACGCCTGAACTGGGGATTGACGCTGCTCACATCACCTTGCTGGGGCGCGGTTCGTGCTTGTGCTTTTCGACTTTGCCAAAGATCCGCTCCAGCCGCTGAACCATCGTGTTGGCCGCCTTGCGCGCCGCATCATCCACCTTTGAGGCATGTTCAGTTACGCCGATCGGCTTAGCGCTCCGGGGACGCACCTCAATCATGCAGGCTTTGTCATCGGCACCGTGTTTGCTGCCGTTTTCGTCGGAAACGTGCACCTCAATCCGGGTCAGCCGATCTTCGAAGCGCGCAAGTTTTTCGCGCACCATTGCCTCAATGCGTTCGGCCACGTTCTCTGTGCCCATAACTGAGCTATCGGAGTTGAATTGAAATTGCATAGTGCGTCTCCTCTTGCGGGTTTCTATCCCCTCTAATGTGGGGATCGCAAGCGAGGTTCGCAATGATAATCGGCGGTTACGGACCGTCCTTACTTCCGCAACCAAGTGAACGCTTTATTGGGCGTTCACGGCCTCAGCAGCTCGGCGAGCTTCACGCTCAGCATCTGCCTTTGCCCGATCTTCGGCAACCTTCTGAGCCTGATCGGCAAGCGCGCGCCATGTCTTTTCGGAGCGCAATTCGCGTTCGCGCACATTGGCCAAAGTGGCTTTTTCGGCAGCAGCAGCAGCCGCATCGGCGCGCTCGCTATAGAAATCGTAAGTTTGGGCCATATTTGGGCTCCTGTAGGAGGAATAGGAAAGGGCGGAAAAAGCGAGGCGAGGCGCGGCAATTGCTCGCCGCGCCCCAGACCTGCTAATTAGTCAGCGGCCGAAAGGTTCGTCGCGCTTTCTTTGCCATTGCGGCCGACTTCAACGTCGTAGTTGAGGCGCTGCTCTTTATCGAGCGAGTGCATGCCAGCGGCCTGAACGGCGCTGATGTGTACGAAGCTGTCGTTAGAGCCGTCGTCAGGCTGAATGAAGCCATAGCCCTTGTCAGTGTTGAAGAATTTGACTGTGCCAGTTTTGGCCATTTGATGTTCCTTTCAAGAACGGTCCTGCGATCGAAATACGCAAGGTGTGCCCTGCGGCCGGTTGGTCGCAAGGTAGGCTTGATCGTTCAGGGAAAAGGAAGTCGTCGTCTGGTTTACGCCGGGGCCGGTAAGCGAATACTTAGGGGCAAGCGGCGGTCGTCAAATCTCGAAGTCCGTCGCAAATTCCGACGTCAGCGGCATCGCGATAACACAGGATTGCGCAAAAGGCTAATTATTGTTCAAACCCGCTTAGGCCGCTCCTTCGAATTGTGCTGTTCACACGCCCACCATGCGCGCTATTGTCATCGCCATGACCTCGCTCCGCACCCTCCTTTTGCCGTTCGCCCTTGCGCCGCTCCTCGCCCTGCCCGCTTGCGTTGGCTCGCCCGGTCCGGTTGGCAACACCGCCGTCCCTGCCCCGGCAAAGCCCGTTGCGCTGGACGCCTATCTGGGCACCTGGTTTGAGTATGCGCGGTACGAAGCTCCGTTTCAGACGGGGTGCGAGGGTGTCACCGCGGACTACTCCCTGCGCGACACCTCCGGCGACGCCATCCTCCGGGTGGTCAACTCCTGTTACAAGGGCGGGCTGGACGGCGAGTTTGAGCAATCCACCGGCAGAGCCAAGATCGTCGAAGGCACAGACGGCGCTCAGCTCAAGGTCAGCTTCTTCGGCCCGTTCTACGGCGATTACTGGGTGCTCGACCGGGGCGAGCCGGATACCGGCACAGACGGCCTCTACCCATGGTCGATCGTGGGCGAACCCAGCGGGCGCTACCTCTGGATCCTGACCCGCGAAGCACGCCCCGACGCCGCCATGCGCACCATGCTGGAGGCCCGCGTGCGCGAGCTTGGCTATGACTGGAGCCTCGTGCGTTTCACTCAGCATCCGACACCCGCCGAGTGAGCATGCCCACACCCCCCATCACCATCCTGATCGACGCCGATGCCTGTCCGGTGAAGGACGAGGTGTACCGCGTCGCCGCCCGGTTCAAACCGCCCCTTCCCGAGGCCCATGTGCGCGTGGTCAGCAACTCCCCCTTTCGCATTCCCGACAGCCCGCGGGTGAAGCGCGTTGTGGTCGATGACAGCTTCGACGCCGCCGATGACTGGATTGCAGCAGAAGCGGTGCGCGTGTCGCCGCGCTGCGTTGTGATCACCGGCGACATCCCGCTGGCGGACAGGTGCCTCAAGGCGGGCGCGCGCGTGTTGAAGCACAACGGCGATGAGTACACGCCAGCCAGCATCGGCGGCGCGCTTGCGACCCGCGCCATCATGGAGGACCTGCGCGCCGGGATGGACGGGATAGGCGGAGGACCGCCCCCGTTCAGCAAGGCGGACCGCTCGCGCTTCCTGCAAGCGCTGGACCGGGTGATGATGGGGTTGGCGCGTCTGTAAGTCTCTTGTTTGCGCATCGCATCCGCGACGCGATGTCCTCGGCCCTTTCGGGCCTGCGGGCGCCCGGTCGGGCTTGCGGTCAGCTGCGCTGACCGAGGCGCTTCCAATCCAACATGGTACATCGAGCGTTTCCAAGCACTTAGCCGAGACATGGACCGCATGTTACACGGTCCAGAGGCGAAAAAGTTAGGCTCTTCGCAGACGCTGGAAATGCTGGTTTTTGGAGGGATGAATTGGGTGCGAGGCATCTGCGAGTTTAAGGCAGATTTTGGCGGTGTAGGAAAGCTTGAACCCGCGTTCTGACTAGGAGAGAAGAGTTCTAAACGTGAGGTTCACGCGGGGGCCACAAGGGGTCTTCTGCTTATCGATCCCGTGTTTCCAGTTATGCTGTGTTTGCCCCTTCATGAGCAAAACAGTTCCAGATTCCAAAGGAATTTTAGCCGTCGGCACATCTCTATTATGCTTGTGCTTCATCTTGAAAACACGAGTATCCCCAAATGTCAGGGAAGCGATTGTGGGGTTTTTACCAAGTTCCCGTTCATCATCGCTGTGGAAACCCATACTGTCGTTGTGGTCTCGGTAAAGGTTCAAAAATACCGCGTTAAACGTCGCATCGGTGCAGTCCTCAATTCGGCGCTTGATCTCTCTCAACAAATCCGTCCAAGGCAATGGGTGCATAGAGATGCCCGAATAGTCGTAAGTTTTCCCAGAATCGGCATAGAGCGCAACGAGACGCGGTTGGTCGTATTTCTTTCCGAAGACCGTCACCTCTTCTTGACGCCAAATCGTATCATCAATCAGCTTTCGCAGCATCGTCTTATAGTCGAGAGGCATCTCAATCTCATGGAGAATCGAGACATCAGCATCGACCAAATCAAGAGATTTGAAGCTACGATCTAAGGAAAACAAATCTCTCATAAGTCAGGTAATGCCAGCGAGCACATAATTGGAACCGTTCTTCTTAGGCCGATGATCGAGTTCGGTTTCAAGGGCGAGAACGCTAGCCTTTGAGTCGGGACAAGACATACTCACTTCTTGATCAGAAATCACCTTAGTTATGTTACCGGGCACGATGTTATTGATGTGACTCCAACCTTTGCCACCCGTGTCGGCATAATCCACCGCAAGGAATATCTTTCCCGCTCCCATCGAGGTAAAGAGATGACTCCAAAACTGATTTGATGCACCTACGATCTTTGCCTTTCGAATCTCTGAAGCAAAGAAATTAGCCATCACGAGGTGAAATCCAGAAAAGTCCAATTGGCTGTAAGTGCTTGGGTCAGTGGCATCAAATTGCACAAAACGAACACTAATGTTGAGACCAGGTGAAACGCACTCCAGCACCCTGCCACAAGCTTGCTCCCATGAAGGCTCTCTATCAAAAATTACGACTTCAACGGGATTCGCAAGGTTCTCAGGCTCTTTCTCCCTAAAGTATCTGCACAGACCAACGATTTCGGTGCCTGGACCTCCACCAATACAAGCTATGCGGGTCGGATTGCGAGAAAAAATCGAAGGCTTAATTTTGGGCCTTAACTGAACAAGCGATCTGTAAATGTAATATCCATGCGCGACAGAGTACTTATATAAGTAGCAAAATTTCTTTATGTTACCCGATTATCCCCTTGACGCATGTATGCTAGGTGTGGCATATAATGGGCATGACAAAGAAAAGCCCATCTGCCAGTCCCGAGTTTTCAGTTCGTGAATTCTTTCAGCGCTTCAATTCTGAGCAAGCTTGCCTGGATCACATCATGGATGTGCGTTTCGGCGGCACTCGCTTTGATTGTCAAAAGTGCGGCACCGTTGGCGCAACTCACCACAAGCTTGAAAAGCGCCGCACATATGTAGCGGCTTGCTGTGGTCACCACGTCAACCCTACAGCGGGCACCATCCTTGAAAACACGCGCACACCGCTCGTAAGCTGGTTTTTCGCAATGTATATGTTCTGCACCACACGTCACGGTGTGAGCGGCAAAGAGCTACAGCGTCAACTCGGCGTAACTTACAAAACAGCCTACCGCATCGGCCAGCAAATCCGCGATCTTATGAGCAAGGCTCAGACGTTTGAGGCCCTGCTTTCCGGTCACGTAGAGCTTGATGAGGCTTATGTGGGCGGTCGCCGCTCCGGTGGTAAGCGTGGACGCGGCGCGCCGGGTAAAACGATTGTTATGGGCCTTGCAGAGCGCAATGGCCGCGTTCGCGCTCAAATCGTCCCTAACGTCAAAAAGGACACTCTGCGAGGCGTTGTTCTTGAGAACGTGAAAGAGGGCACTACCGTCTCCACAGACGAACTCTACAGCTACAACTTACTCACTGGTGACGGTTACGAACACGGTGTGGTGAAGCACGGTAAGAAGGAATACGCCTACTATGACTATCGCCGTGACGAGACGTTCCACGTAAACACCGTAGAGGGTTTCTGGCGGCTGTTTAAGGCTTCTGTGCGGTCAACTCACGTTCAAATCAGCGGCAAGCACATGCAACGCTATCTGGATGAATTCACTTTTCGGGCGAACCATCGCAATCGGGTGAACGGGATGTTTGATCTTCTGGTGGGGGCGCTGTAACCCTCATTAGAGCGTCAAACTGAGAGCGATCAGCGGGGCCAATACCATCGGCCTCAGCTTGTGCTACGAAGTCGTCTAATCGACCGCTCGCAAGCGCCTGTGATAGGGTCAAGCGAGCGGTCTTAGTCATTAGGCTGCGTCCTGTTCGTCAAAACGCAAGCGGTTTGGAACAATCGCCAATAAGTCGTCTTGCTCTGAAATGCGGAGCATACGCATATCGCGCACCACATCCCAAAACCACGTGTACTTATCGTACAATTCCAACACCGCACGGGCGCACGTCATTGCGGACGTGTTCTCGTCACCATAAAAAACGCTGCCTTGCTGGCGGCGAAAGCCGTGGCTTTCAAGCACTCGAGCTATTTTTGCCCAAGCACCATGCTTCTCAGCAGCGTCGTTATTCAGGTCGTAAGCTATTGCGTACACGCGACCTGTTCCTTTTAATGGGCGATGCCCCATCCCTCTCTCTGGGGACATCATTTTTACAGACATAGATTATCCTCTCGAAAAGCGATGAAACTCACTTTCCGACTAGACGAATCCAACGGATTTTGCTAGCAGGAAAGCATCGAGGCCGTAGCCCCGATGCAATCCGCTAGGTTAACCTAACAAGGCGGTCTGCCACATGGGTTTCTCTCTTTCTGCTCTGGACAGCTAGACAAAGGGTCAAACTTACGTTCCGATGCTCTAACATCGGCATTTCTGGGGAAGCTTCGGCTTCCCCATTCTCGTTTGAGGTGGTCAATATGGCACCTCATTGTCGTCATCCCGCAGATAACCAGTGGCTGCCGCGCTTTGTTCAGCGGCCTCTACAGGATCATATTCGTGTGGATCGAAAGGGAAGTCATCTTCGTCATCAGAAACGGGAACCTTCCAATAACCATGCCGCTCACCGTGTATGGTGTATGTCTCTCCAGCGACTTGGTAATCCTTACCCTTCATTCGCCAAATCGTCGTTCTAAATGTGTCGATGCTAATCCCATCGCCACTTGCTTTAGTGTAGGCAGGAAACAGATCGACGGGTGAAATGCTGTTTTCCGCGCCAGTTGGCACTATCTGAGCAATCTTATTCTGCCGATCAGCGGTAGGTGCAGCTGATTCGCTAACGCTAGACCCGTTATTTTCGGCTGTAAGTCCTTCAATCACGCGCAAGGCTGTAGAGAAATCCACGACCTCTTTTTCCGCGCTTTCCAGTGTCTTACGCGCACGGGAAGCCCTCGCCTCAGCCTTCTTTAGCTTTTCTCTTAGAATCTCTAGGTGGTCCGCCATGCGCAGAGTTATATCCGCACTGTCGTTATATTACAAGAGTGTTAGGGGGTGGGGTTGTTAGGTCCACTTTGTTCTACATGCGTCAAGGGGATAATCGGGTTATGTTAAGACCGTAATCAGGATTCTCGGTGGCCGAATAGTACTTTCTCTGCATGTCTTGAAAATGAGCATTCGCATGCTGCACGAAATTCGCCCCGTACTCTTGTCGCGCCAAATTCTCATAGTGAGCAATTGCTGCACGGATTCTTTCATAGTCGCTCATAAGATCTCCCTGTTCGTTACATGGATAGACCTTTTTCGATAATCTTCAAAGTTTTACAGCAATTTTTGAAAGGTGATGTATGCGAATAAAGAACCTCACCCCTCGGCAGCCTCCTCAACCGCACCAACACCATCATCGCGCACAGTCTCAGCCCTACTCGAACACCGCCCCAGCGCCTCAAAGTACTCCCGGAACGCTTGCGCATCGCCCTTCAGCGCCTTTCGCAGCAAATCCTCCGCTTCGTCCGACGCCTCGCGCACGAGGTATGGGACCATCAAATCGATAGTGAAGAATTCTGCACCGCCGATGGCTGAGCGTAGGTCCAGCAGATCGGGCAGCGCATCCTGCGCCTCAGCCGGGAACGCGCCGTCGTCAATCGCATCCGCGTGCAGCCTCCACCGGCCCACGCACCGCGAGGCGTCCTTGCGGTCATAGACCATCGGCGATTGCGCCTCTCCGACCGCAAAATGCGTGGGCGCGTACGACCAAACCACAGGCATGGGGGCTGGAATGGTCGAACACCCCGCCGCGCCTGCAAGTATGGCAATCATCGCCGTCAATGCCCCGGCGCGCTGCACCCACTTACGCACAGCGATCACCCCTCAGGCAAATACAGCTTCTGCCCCATGTCCTTATACTTCCCCGACATCTCTTCCATGCCTTTGAGCGCCGCTTGCTTGCTGGCCTCTGCCGTTTCCGCGCCCAGTTTTTCTGCGGCGAGGAATGTTTCGGGGCTTTCGTTTTGCTTGGCGGCAAAATCGCGGACCTCTTGGCTGATCTGCATGGAGCAGAATTTGGGGCCGCACATGGAGCAGAAATGCGCCGTTTTCGCACCCTCTGCTGGCAGGGTTTGGTCGTGATATTGCTCGGCCGTTTCCGGGTCGAGCGACAGGTTGAACTGATCGCGCCAGCGGAATTCAAACCGCGCCTTTGACAGGGCATCATCGCGGACCTTTGCCGCCGGGTGGCCTTTTGCAAGGTCAGCCGCATGGGCGGCCAATTTGTACGTCACAACGCCGACTTTCACATCGTCGCGGTCGGGCAGGCCAAGGTGTTCTTTCGGCGTGACATAGCAAAGCATCGCCGTGCCGTACCAACCGATTTGCGCTGCGCCGATGCCGGATGTGATGTGGTCGTATCCCGGCGCGATGTCGGTGACGAGCGGCCCAAGCGTGTAGAAGGGAGCCTCGCCGCAGACCTGCAGCTGTTTTTCCATGTTCTCTTTGATCTTGTGCATGGGCACGTGGCCCGGCCCTTCGATCATGACCTGAACGTCCTGCTCCCACGCGCGGTGGGTCAGTTCGCCCAGAGTGTAGAGTTCGGAGAATTGCGCTTCGTCATTGGCATCCGCGATGGAGCCGGGGCGCAAACCGTCACCCAAGGAATAGGCGATGTCATACGCCTTCATGATTTCGGTGATGTCGTCGAAATGTTCGTAGAGGAACGATTCCTTGTGATGCGCGAGGCACCATTTCGCCATGATGCTGCCGCCGCGTGACACGATGCCGGTGACGCGCTTTGCCGCCATCGGGACATAGGCGAGGCGGACGCCGGCGTGGATGGTGAAATAGTCGACGCCCTGCTCAGCTTGCTCGATCAAAGTGTCGCGGAAGATTTCCCAGGTCAGGTCTTCGGCAACGCCGCCGACTTTCTCCAGCGCTTGGTAAATCGGCACAGTGCCCACCGGCACGGCAGAGTTGCGGATGATCCATTCGCGGGTGTCGTGGATGTTGCGGCCCGTCGACAGGTCCATGATCGTATCCGCGCCCCAGCGTGTGGCCCACACCATCTTATCGACTTCGGCGGCGACATCGGATGCGACCGCGCTGTTGCCGATATTGGCGTTGATCTTGACCAGGAAATTGCGCCCGATCGCCATGGGCTCAGTTTCGGGGTGGTTGATGTTGTTGGGGATGATCGCGCGGCCGCGGGCGACTTCATCGCGCACAAATTCCGGCGTGATCACATCGGGGATTTCCGCGCCCCAACTTTCGCCATCGCGCACGAAATCTTTGGCCAGTTCGCGGCCCAGATTTTCACGCTCCGCAACATATTCCATTTCCGGCGTGATGATACCTTTGCGGGCATAATGCATCTGGCTGACATTGTGGCCGGCCTTGGCGCGAAGCGGGCGCAGAATCGTGTTCGGGAATTGCGGGACGCCGCCGCTGCGATCAGGGCCGAGCTGGCCGTTGTCTTCGGGTTTAACCTCGCGCGCGTCGTATTCTTCGACGTCATCGCGGGCGCGGATCCAATCGGCGCGTTTTTGCGCGAGTCCGGCGTTGATGTCGATCGCGACCTCAGTGTCAGTATAGGGGCCGGATGTGTCGTAAACACGCACCGGCTCTTCGCCGCCCTCCAGATCAATCTCGCGCATGGCGACGCGCACGCCGCTGCCGGTGCGGGCGCCGACGTGGACCTTGCGGCTGCCACGGATGGGCCCGGTTGTTACGCCAATTTCTACCGGTGAATTGATGTCAGCCATGCAAAGTCTCTCCAATAAGCGAAAGGGACTTGGGGCATGAATCGCGCCCTTCCCTCCGCCCGTATTAACGGTCTCAGGTTCAACGGGTCAGGCGGCGCTTATCCCGCCCCTCTCAGCCAAGCTGGCTCCCCGGGGATGACACTGCCTTATACCTGTGCGATCATCGCGTAAAGTGAGACAGATCAGAGGAATGCAATTGATGGCGACCACGGGGCACACCGAGCGGGCATCACCCCCTTCGATGCCTGCAAAAAGCTCGGCAACAACGCACTGCTGACCGTGAGCGCGTTCACCAACAATCCTCTGCGCATCGAAACCCGTTAAAGAGAGACCGCAATGCCGTTCAAAATGACCGAAATGGTGGGATGCGAATTCCCCTTGTTCGCGTTTTCCCATTGCCGCGATGTCGTCGCCGCTGCCAGCCGCGCGGGCGGTTTTGGCGTGCTCGGTGCGGTCAGCTACACACCAGAGCAGTTGGAGCATGAGCTCAATTGGATTGACGATAATGTCGACGGTAAACCGTACGGCGTCGATGTTCTGATCCCCGAAATACAAGCGGTCGACACGTCCGTTAGCGCAGATGAGATCATCGCCAATATCCCGTCCCAATATCGCGATTTCACCCGCGAATTGCTGCGCGAATGCGGGATCGCCGATGATGTCGGTTCACCTCAGGGCGGATCGCAAGCGCCCAACACGTCGTTGGGCCAAGAATTGCTGGAGGTGAGTTTCAATCACCCGGTGCGCCTGATCGCAAACGCGCTTGGCACCGCGCCGCCCGCGATGATTGCGGCGGGCAAGAAACACAGCATCCCCGTCGCGGCTCTGGTGGGGGCGAAAGAACACGCAATGAAACAGGTCGAGGCCGGGGTCGACATTATCGTTGCCCAAGGCGGCGAAGGCGGCGGGCATTGCGGCGATGTTTCAACGATCGTTCTGGTGCCTGAAGTTATCCGCGCGCTCGAAGCCAGCGGCGCAGATATTCCGGTCCTGGCCGCAGGCGGGATCATGACCGGCAAACAAATGGCAGGGATGATGGCGATGGGTGCGGCTGGCGCATGGTGCGGCAGCGTGTGGCTCGCTTCGCCGGAGGCGGAGACCAGCGAAGTGTTCCGCGACAAAATGATCGCAGCCGGATCACGCGATACGATCCGCTCCAAACACCGCACCGGCAAATTTTCGCGCCAACTCAAAAGCGAATGGCATGAACGCTGGGAGGCCGCGGGCCTTCCGGCTTTGCCTATGCCGCTCATGAGCCTTTTGGCAGAGCCGGTTCTGCGCGCGCTGGATAGCGCCGCCGTTGCCGGCAATCCAAAGGCGCAAGCGCTGTCGAGCTATTGGGTCGGACAGGGGCTGGGTCTGGTTCAGGATTCGCGCGGAGTGGGCACAATTGTGCAAGACTTCAAATCCGACTTCGCCGCCGGATTTGAAGGTCTCGCCAACGCAATGAATTAACCCGCTCGCGTCAATCGTCTGAGTTTAGGCCAAACAGGCACACCGCCAGCAGGACCGTGGCCAAAACGCCCGAACCGCCAGCCAGCGGCAATTCGCCCAGAAAATCGCGGCCCAGCGCCATTGATAGCGCGTTGGAGAAGAACGCGACCGCACCCACCAGAGCGGTCAATCCGCCCAGCGCCTTTGCCCCGGCGTTCAATTTTGCCATTCCAAACACAATCGCAGCCAGAGCGAGCAGCATTTTGGCCGCGTTGTAGACCATAAAGGAGAAGGCCAGGACCGACTTGGCCACGGGCTCCATTGCCTTGATTTCGCCTGCCGCTTCAAAAAATGGCCCAAACATCGTTAGACCGACACCGACCTGCACCACGTTGAGAGCCGCCGCGAAAGCGATCGCCGACCAACCCAGATGCAGATTTTTGGCCTGAACCATCGCCGACCCGGCAAAGGCGGTCATCAAAACGAAAAGGACCCCTTCGGTCCCCCAAAGAAGCTGACGCGGAGGCTCCATTTCGGCGGCATAATATGCGGTGTAAATCGCTTGCGTCACAGCCGCGATGATCAACAGCAATGCAACGATATGGACGGTGCGTTTTTGTGTGATTTCCATGGTAAGCATCCCCGATTGCTTGTTTGTTCTTTTGCGCGCTCTCGCGCGTGCTACGTGTTCGCTAGGAACACCGGGATTGTTACTCTCAATTGAGAAATTTATCGACCGCCACGCAATGACGCCCGCTTGACCCATCTTTACCGCCTTGATTGCAGCGCGCACCAGATGGCGACGCGGTTTGGCGCGCGTGCGGGGGATGACCCATGGACGGGCGGGTACGTTGCGCCGGTCAAATTTGCCCCGGTTGTGACAGCTGGCCGAGACTATATCGCAGGTCCGCGGCCATCCGGGCGCGCGCTTCAGCCGCGCATCACGCCGCGCCTATGGGGCGTGGAACCGCCGCCGAATGCCGATGATCGGGCACGGCGCATCACCCATGTCCGCAATCCCGATAGCCCGTTTTGGATCGGCAACCTTCGCAACAGCGAATTTCGCTGCCTGATCCCTGCGACCAGCTTTATGTTGTGGGGCAGCGAAATCGACTACGAAGGACGGCGATTGAAACATTGGTTCGCGCCAAAAGGAGCAAGCGGCGATCAACGCGTGTTTGCCTTGGCGGGCGTGTGGAAGGATGAAGAAGTGCCCGGCTTTGCGATCCTATCTATGGATGCAACCGGAGCGGCCAAGGACGCCGGGTGCCGATCAATGCCGCTCATCCTGCCTGCCGATGATACCGCGCACCAAACATGGCTGTACGGCGGTTGGGACCGGGCACGCGGCCTGATCGAGCGCCGTGTGCCCATTGCATTGGAAGAATGGAGCGGAGAGGTCCCTTAAACCGCGAAGCGCGCCGGAATGTCTGGGTCCTGTGTATCAAGCAATGGGATCGAGCCATCGGGCAGATCGGCGTAGGCATCGCCCCAATGCTGCACCCATTTGGGATCGGTGACTTTGGACGGGTGATAGCCCGGCACAAGCGCCCGCAGCATCGCAGGGGAGGCGTGCAGCAAAAAGCGCGCGACCATCCGGTAAAGCGCCAATCGGCTGCGCAACCTGCCCCAGCGCCCATCGCGTTTGAGCAAGCGTTTGTATCCCTTGCGGCTCATCCAAGCGACGTGGAATGAGCCAACAATCAAACCCCAAGAGCGCCCGAGATAATCACCATAGAGATGCTGATAGAGATCATAGGCGACCGTTTTGTGCTCGGTCTCTTCCACCATATGCCACAGCACCAGACTGGCGACGTTGGCGTCCGACCCGGTGAACAATGTGCTGCGCTGGCGGATCAACCATTCGGTCATCCCGATCGTCATGGTTTCAAATCCAGCGGTGTAGGCAAGCCGCCATCTCAATGACCGTTTCTGGAATTTGGCATAATCCGCTGTCAGCAATTCTTCGACTTCGGCGAGTTCGGGACAGGACCGTTTAAGGATGTCATTGTACCGGCGGTGGTTGCGGTAATGCGCGCCTTCCTGTCCCACAAACCCTTCGACATCCGATTTCAGCTGCGGGTCATCGACCAGTTTCAACGCCTCTCGCACTGTCTTAATCAGGAACGGTTCGAGGTACGGCATGGTTAGCGAGGCGCCGTTGACCATGTGGCTCCATTCCGGCCGGGCCGCGTTCCAGACAGGATCGATCCCTTCGTCAAACTTGAACGGGATGCGCCGCACGACGATTTCAGGGTGCGCGATATTGGTGGGCGCGTTCATGCCTCGGCTCCCTTGACGTGCTGGTAATGCTTCCATGCGCCATAAATCAGCAGCGCAAAGCCAACATGAACGCCGATCATGGCGGGCCAGCCGAAGATGAAGATGATGTTGTTAATCGTCACATCGCCGGGAAACGGCCCGCCGCCAAATTCCAATCCGCGCGTGTCAAACAGCGCGTTGGCGATCGCTGGCAATGTGAACATCCAGCCAAAGGCGAGACAGGACCAGAACAGCACGCCCTGAGCCCGCTCACCCAGCCGCAGATAGGCCCCCGCCGCGCCGACCGCGATCAAAATGGTGCCGTTGGTGATCCCTTCCAGATGCGCCATGTTCCACGCCCGCCTGTCGCCGGGAATATCCGCCGGAATATCGGTGAAGAACGGCCACAGATCGAACGCACCCAACGTGAAAAAGAAATACAGCCACCCGGCAAACACTGATGAAATCAGCAATCCGATCCCGTTCACCACCAAAAGCGATCTGCGCCGCTCTGTAAGGCCTGCCCTCTCTCCGCTCATCCCCGTTCTCCCTTTTTCAATGGCACAACATTCGATTGCTGCCCGATCGCATCTGGGCTCAACCGCTCCAACGCGCGGTCGCTCCATTCGGCCCATTCGCGTTCGTAAATCATCGCCACTTCCAATGCGAGCTGGCGGCCAATATCGGTCAGGCCTGTCGACCCTTCGAGCGCATCATACTTTGCTTTGTACTGCGCAAAGTGATCGCGGTGCCGTTCTTGCCGGGCGATGATGTTGGCGCGCAATGCGTCAATGTCGATGTGTTCAGCGGCGTAAAGCTGAACCAGAAAATCGTCCTTCAATTCCTGAACGTCGCTGGGCCGCCTGGACCATTCGACAAGGCCCGCTCGCCCTTCTTTGGTGATGCTGAAGACGATCCGGTTGGGTTTGCCCGATTGGACATATTCTTTGGCCGTGGCCCAGCCGCGCTCTTTCAGCTTACCCAGCTCGCGGTAAATTTGCGAATGCCGCGCGCGCCAGAAAAACCCGGTGCTGTCGTCAAATTGCTTGGCGATATCGTAGCCCGATTTGGCACCATCGGTCAGCGCGACGAGGATTGCGTGTTGCAGCGACATTGCGCGGTTTCGACTCCATTATATGACACAAAGTGAATATATATGCACTTTGTGTCATATGAGTCAAACCGAGGATACTGCCAATATGGACCCAATCAAAACCCGCAAATGCGCCGAGACGTTAGGATCCACGTGATCCTTCATCCACTCAGAGGCGCACATCCATGCAAGTGTTCACTCCAAAATCAACGCATTTCCCATTGCGCAAAGAACGCCGCAGAGCGGTGTCGTCCGCCCCGCTGGCGGGCCTGATGATAATTCCCTTCTTCGGCCTGATCGGGATGTCACCGGCCCACGCTGACACGTCTGCGTTCTGCAACAGCTCCAACGGGGAAGACGGCTTTCCCGACAACGCCGATGACGGCCTCGAATGCGGCGAAAATTCCAACGCTGACGGGGCAAATGCGACGGCAATAGGCAACAACACCGACGCAAACAGCGCCTTCAGCAGCGCCATCGGCGACGGTGCAAACGCGAATTACATTCGCGGCACGGCGGTCGGGCATTCTGCGCTGGCTGGCAATGGACACGGCGACACCGATGCCAGCGCCTTTGGTCAGGCGGCACAGGCCATTGCACTGGGAGCAACCGCCATTGGTGCGGCGTCCAATGCCGCCGGAATGCGGTCAGTCGCCATCGGAAATCAAGCAAGTGCCAGCGGATCGGGCAGTTTTGCCGGAGGGCGAATGGCCGATGCCAACGGCGACCAATCCGTTGCGATAGGACAGGATGCCCAAGCAGATGCAACCAATTCGGTGGCATTGGGCGCAGGCTCAATTGCGCTGCAATCAAATGTCGTTTCCGTCGGTTCCCTCGCTCAAACACGCCGGATCACCAATCTTGCGACCGGGATCGATGACACCGATGCGGTAAATGTGGCGCAGCTTAACGCGGCGCTGGCGCAAGGGTTGGCCGGCCTTTCCGGGGGCAGCGACTATCTCACCATCAATTCGGCCGGAGCTGTGGCCAGCGCATCAGGCCTGAACGGGATCGCCATTGGCCAAGGCGCATCGGCATCGGGAGAGAACTCCGCCGCTATCGGCATGGCCAGCACCGCCACGGACAATGGCGCCAACGCATTCGGAACGCGCGCGCGGGCGGAGGGGATCAACAACACCGCGCTGGGTGCGGATGCTCGGGCATTCAACAACAATTCGACCGCCATCGGCGCAGGTTCAATCGCAGATGCCAATTTCGCCACCGCCATCGGCAGATCGGCAAGCGCAACCGGCGACAGCGCGACCGCATTGGGCCGCAATGCCGATGCGTTCGGCGCAAACAGCGCGGCCTTTGGAACCGGGGCGCGTGCGGGCGATCAGGGGGTCGCCTTTGGCCAGACAGCGCGAGCAACCGGGACCAATTCGACCGCTTTGGGCCAACAGGCACTAGCAGGAGAGCTCCTGTCCACCGCCATCGGCAACACATCATCGGCAGGCGCGCAGGAGGCGACGGCTTTGGGCGCGCGGGCGGAGGCGAATTTTCAAGGCTCCACCGCCTTGGGCGCAAACGCTCAGACAACGGCCACCCATCAGGTCACGCTGGGCGGCGCAGGGACATCGGTACGGATCGGCGATATCGACGCGAGCACATTGGCTCAGACCGGGCCGGTTGATGTCGTTACCGTGGATGTGAACGGCACTCTGGGGCGTCAAACCGTCGCCAGCGCCCGCTCCGTCACCAACGTCGGGCTATCGGTCACGCGCCTGCAAGCGATCACTGACGCGCAATTTAACAGCCTCTCGACCAGCGTTTCGGCGCTGGATGCACGGGTCACGGGGCTGGATTCTCGCCTAACCGGCTTGGCGTTTGAACTGGAAGATTTGGACCAGCGATCGCGCGGCGGCATCGCTGCGGCAATGGCGATGGGCGGCACGATGATTGTGCCCGACAGCAATGTCTCGATCAGCGCGAATGTCTCCACCTATCAGGGTGAACAGGGTTTCTCAGGGTCGCTCGCCGCGCGGTTGACGGAGAGGGTCTATATCTCCGCCAGTGTCGCCGGATCGACCGCGCGCCGCAGCACCGGCGGTCGTGTCGGCGTAGCGTTCGGGTTCTAGTGGGGCCTACCCATCCGCCAAGCAATGCCGGTCACCGCGCCGCGCGACGTTGAAACCGCGTTCGATCACCTCGCGGCTTTCGGCGCTGTCAGGGTCGCGGATTGGGTTGGTGTGGTTGTAGTGGATGAAGTGGATTTTTGCCCGTTCGCTTTCGGGTAGTGATTGCAAGCGGTCCATCGTTTCGGTCACGCGGGGATGCGGGATCGCACTCATGTCGCGGCCTTCCCCGTTTTCATCCGTCAGATCGCCATCGGCATAAAACGTTGCATCTATGAAAGCGTGGTCAACATTCATGATCAGCTGCTCCAAGGTGGCGCCGCTGCTCGCTTCCCACTCCTCCCAACTGTCGAGGTCAGGGACGTAAAGCGCGGCATTCAGACCGCCCAGAATCGCAAAGCCTACCGTCTCGGACAATTCATCGCGGTGCGGCATGAGGATCGGTGATACGGCGAAGGTTTCGCTCACCGGAATGAGTGCCTGATCCGCCATCTCACTGATCGCTATATTGTCGTATGCAACCAGCTGGCTCCAAGGGGCGTTGCTGCGCAAAAATTGAGCCATGCGCGGCATTGCAAAAACCGGTACGCTTTCTGCGTTCGCCGCTTCAAAGCCTAGAAATGCGAGCCCCAGATAGTGCCCGATATGAGCATGGGTGAGGAACACGCCATCCACCCCCAGCCCTTCTTGCGGCGGCTCAATCGCATCCAGCATCGCGAGCTGCTCAGTGATCGCAGGTGTCGCATCGAAAAGGTAGCGCATGCCCTCTCTACGATCAATCAAACCGAGCGACGAGGGCAGCAGGCGCGGGCCGTTATCGCCCGCGTTGCCAATCTGCGGCGCGCCAGCGTCCTGCCCCGCTCCCAGAACGACTAATTCGATGGCGCAAAGCGGCGCGGCGTCTGCCTCACCATTGGGCGCGCTGGCGGGGGCATTCGCGACAAGCAATGCGCCGGCGGCTGCCGCCCACAAAAAACGCCTTGCGTTCATTCGATCACGCGTCCGCGAACCATGGTGAAGTCCACATCCTCTAACACCGTTACATCAGCCAGCGGATTGCCATCAACCGCGATGATATCGGCGGAGAAACCCGGCGCGATGCGGCCAATGCTGTCTTCCAATCCGATGATTTCGGCGGCCACTGTTGTGGCGCTGGCCAAGGCTTCGCGGTCGGTCATGCCGCCTGCAACCATCAGGCGAAACTCGCCCGCGTTTTCGCCATGCGGATACACACCAGCATCCGTGCCAAAGGCGATGCGCACACCATTGGCGCGGGCGCGTTCAACGATTGTGGTGGCAAATTCACTGACCGCGCGGATCTTCTCCTCCACCACCGGGGTGTAGAAACCGGTGCCAAGATTTTGACGAATGCCTTCGAACGCCATCAATGTCGGGACCAAAGTGGTGCCCGCTTCGTTCATCGCGCGCGCCGCCGCTTCGTCGATATACGTGCCATGCTCAATCGTATGGACGCCAGCGCGCGCCGCCGCTTCGATCCCGCGCGCGCCGTGTGCGTGAGCAGCCACGCGCAGGCCGAGCGATTCCGCTGTATCGACAATCGCGCTCATTTCGGCATCGGTGAAATGCGCCTCAAGCCCGCGCCCTTGCTGTGACAAGACGCCGCCCGTTGCGGTAATCTTGATCAGGTCAGCGCCATATTGCGAGGCAAGCCGCACTTTCGCGGCGCATTCGACCGGGCCGGTGCAGGTAAAGCCGCTATCCAGAACATCGTTCACATGCTCGGTAAAGCCGCTGACATCGCCGTGCCCGCCAATGATCGCAATGGTGCGCGCGGATGTGACAACGCGCGGCCCGGGAACCAGCCCTTCGGCGGTGGCGCGGCGCAGCATCTGAGTAACTTGATCGGTGCGTGATCCGAGGTCACGCACGGTTGTAAAGCCAGCCAAAGCCGTGATCCGCGCGTTCTTTGCCGCGATCAGCGTGTAATATTCCGGCGGCGTGGTTGCACCGCGCCAAAACTCTCCCGATGGATCGCCTGACAAATGCGTATGCAGGTCGATCAGACCGGGCAAAACGGTCTTGTCTGACAGGTCGATAGTGACCGCGCCCTCTGGAACGGTAGCGGCTTCTCCATCGAGCACGATTTGGGTAATCACCCCGTCTTCAACGATGATTGTCGCCGGTCCGGTTGGATCGCTGCTGGCGTCCATGATGACGCTGCCCGCGTCGATCACGATGGTTTCGGCGTATGCTGGCGCTGCGAGCACCGCGGCCAATCCAGTCATCGCTGCGGCAATTTTGGTCAGGGCTTTCATATCTCTCTCCATCAAACTGTTGCGCAGCGTGATGGCTGCACCGCCTTGCGCTTGCAAGCCCTGCGCCCCTTTTTGGGACCCATTTGCGGGTTCAACCGCTGCTCGTTATGGATGCACGCATTATCCCAATGATGAGAGGATTCTTCGACGATATGAACCGTCTTACTTTTGTTTCAGCCACTCTGCTGGCTTCCGTATCGCTCACCGCAACTGCGCAAGCGCGCCCAATGACACCGGAAGATGTCGCCAAGATCGAAAGCGTTGGCGCTATTGCGATCTCACCCGATGGCTCACGCATCGCCTACACGACAAGCAGCCTGCCTGATGTGACGACAGGCGAAGACAATGGCCGCTCTACATCTGAGCTGTCGATTGCCACCGCTCCCGATTTTGCGCGCCAATATCTGCCCGATGATATCAGCCCGGGCGGCGTCTCTTTCTCGCCGGATGGACGCATGGTCACATTCCTGTGGGCAAGCGAAGACGATGACCGCGCCGTGTGGGGCATCCCCGTTGATGGCGGCACTTACACCAAACTCGCTGGCGTCGAAGACACCGGAGTGCGTTCCTACCGTTTCAGCCCGGATGGCGGCACAATCTACATGCTGACCGGCCCCGGCGAAGACGAACAACGCGCCGCTCAGAGCAAGGGCGGTTTTAACGCCCGCGTCTACGAAGAAGAATTCCGCCCTGCGCGTCTTTTTGCGGCAACTCTTGGCGGTGAAATGGACGAAAGCCCGCGCGAAATCACAATTCCCGGCTTTGTCGGCGGGTTCGATGTCTCTTCCGATGGCCGTATGGGCATCATCGAAACCACACCGACCCCGCTGGTCGATGACAGCTACACATCACAGCGTGTGAATGTGATCGACCTTTCCACCGGCGAAGTGACCGCAGTGGTCGAAACTCCCGGCAAAATTGGCGATGTCGAAATCTCGCCCGATGGTGCTCAATTGTCGCTGATCGCGGGTGTGGACATGAACGATCCCGCCGCAACAACGCTGCATTTGGTTGACACCGCAACCGGCGAATACCGCGCCATCAACGGCGGTGCGGCTGAAGCGGCTGTCGACGCAGAATGGCTCGCCGATGGCCGTCTCGCTGCTGTGGTTCACGTGGGCGTTCAATCGGTCCTGCGTATCTACAATGCCGATGGCACCGTTGCGAGCGAACAAGACCCCGGAGAACTGATCCTGACCCGCGTAGAGGCCGCTGGTGACCGGATCGCTGTCGCTGCCAATGCGCCGCAACACCCGACCGAATTGTTCGTTTGGAATGCCGGCAGTTTTGACCGCTGGACCAACCACAATGATTGGCTGGCCGACATCACCTTTGGTGAACAGCGCGCCTACACCTTCACCGCCACAGATGGCCAAGAGGTCGAAGGAGTCCTCATCCTGCCCGTGGGCGGTGTTCCAGAGGGCGGCGCTCCGACCATCATGAATGTCCACGGCGGGCCAGAGGCGCATGACAGCAACGGCTGGCAAACCGCCTATTCAAAGCCGGGCCATGTCGCCGCTGGCGAAGGATACGCCGTGTTCCTGCCGAATTATCGCGGCTCAACCGGTTACGGCGTGGATTTCTCCAAACAGCATCAGGGCAATTACACCGACCCTGAATTCCGCGACATTGTGGACGCCAAGAACGCTCTGGCGGCAGACGGCATCACCGATGCGGATCGCACCGGGATCACCGGCGGTTCCTATGGCGGCTATGCCAGCGCATGGGGCGCGACCTATCATTCGGAAGAGTATGCGGCATCCGTTATGTTCGTGGGTATTTCGGACCAAACCAGCAAGTTTGGCACGACCGATATCCCGTATGAGATGTACAATGTGCACAGCCGCGCATGGCCGTGGGATGATTGGCAAAAGATGCTGGAGGTGTCGCCGATCTATTACACCGACCGCGCGACCACACCGATCCTGATCATGCACGGCGAAGACGACACCCGCGTCGATCCGAGCCAATCGATGGAGCTGTACCGGTTCCTGCGCGTGCGTCAGCCGGACACTCCGGTCCGCCTCGTGTTCTATCCCGGCGAAGGCCACGGCAACCGCCAGGCCGCCAGCCGGTACGATTACAATCTGCGCATGATGGAATGGTTTGACACCTATCTGATGACGGGTGACCGGACCGCAGAAATGCCCGGACCGCGCCCGCAATTGGCCGAAGGCGCAGCCGGTGCAGAGGCGCCAGACGCAGACGAAGAATAACCGCGTTACCTCAGCAATGAGGGACTGAAGGCCCGCGCGTTGGAGTTCCAGCGCGCGGGTTTTTCGTTTGACGCAAGCAGAGCCCAAAAATCCTTGACCTCAGCGCATCTGACTGTTTTCAAAGGGCACACACGATTTGGGGCGCGCGAATGCAATTCTTCACTCACCTTCGACTGTTGTTTGCAGCGATGCTGATCACACCAATTGCGATCACAGCGACAGCTGTTCACGCTCAATCGAACGATGCCGTCTATGGCGACATCGTCGATGCGATCAACGAAGGCGTCGACGCCGAAGGTGCACTTGATTCGACAATGCAGGTTGTCCGCCGTGAATATGCAGCGGTTCGGGAAATCGCGATGGTTGAGGAAATGAGCCCAGGCCTGATCGATGAACTGATGAAAGAGCTGCGGCCGGTTTTTCGCGATTATCAAGATCGCGTCACGGCCATGTATCGCCCGCAATATATTGATTTGTTTGCCGGCACGTTCACCCCCGATGAAGCCCGCTCTATTGCCGCATTTTACCGGTCAGACATCGGCAGGCGCATCACTCGCAGCGTTTCACAAAACTTCAGTCCCGATGCCACGCTTGAGGATTCAGCAAATCTCGCGACTTCAACAGACGCCGAAGTTCGTTAGGATATCGAAACAGATATGGGCAACGCAGTGTCTGCAACCGTGTCTGGCCTATCGACCGCGGAATTGGAGCAAATCGGTCAACTTGCGATCGAAAATCCAGCCATTTTGAAACTCGGTTCGATTAGATCAGGCATGATCGCAATTCGTGTTCAGATGGAGCAGGAAATGCCCACAGCTGAAGAACAAACACGCATCGAAAAGCTCACGGAATCGGTATTTGAACGGCGTTTGGGTAAGTAAGCGCAGGCTTAGAACGTGTACCCGATCCCAATGCCGCCGATAAACTGATCCGCGCTACCCCGGATCGACGTATACGGCGTGTCCGCTCCGTCTCCGACCAGCCGCGAATATCCTGCGATGGCGTAGATATTGAAACCGCCATTCAGCACATTGTTATCGAGATCGACTGTCAGGATTCCCAAGAGGCCCAGCGAGTTTAACCCGCCATCCGCCTGAAATTGCGGCAGGCCGCTGGCGGCGCTTTGTGCTGGGGTGACAGAGTAATAATAATCGGCAAAATCATCATCGACGAAGCTGGCGCTGGCGCCAAGTTGCAAGGCCGCCCCAGTGCCGATTGGGCTAAAATAACTCACCCCCGGCTCAACCAGCATCCCATCATGCGCGCCAAGAATATCCCAGCGCACCTGCGTGGAGACGCTCAATCGGTCAAACCGTGAAAAGACGCCAGGAAAGCTAACCCCGCCGTTCACGCCGACTTCGATAGCGGTGTCTAATTCACCCGCCAATTCCACCACTGGGTCTTCGATACTGCCTGTGCGGTCATTGCGAAAACGAAAGGAGGGCCCGAACGACACGCTTGTTTTGGCCGGCCCGCGGCGGGGCCCTTGCGACAGGATATCGAGGTTGAAGCCGGGTCCATTGGGGCTGATCCCCACTCCTCCAACACGGCCAACAATCAGAGGCAGCGGGAAGACCCGGAAATCATCAGAACCCGAATAACTCGGCACAAGACCCGCGCCGATACCGACCGTCGCCCATGTTTCATCAAAGACCGGTTTAAACGGAGGCCCGCCCGATCCGACCGGGCGGCCTTGCGGCGGCCCGTCTTGGCGTCCGTTCGGCTCCGCTTGCTGTGTCGGCACCTCATCAACCGCCCCCTCTTCCAAGACAAATTCATCCGCATCATTAGTCTGCGCCCCATACGCAGCAGCGGGGGCAGCCAGCGCGCAGACTAGGGCCAATTTTACGCCAGATGAGATAGCGGCATGCTGGGAAATCATAGGATTGCGATCCTTGAAAAAGATTAGGGGAACTCAATGGCTCAACTCTTGGGCGCTGATTTCGTTTCCCAGACCGGCAATGGCCTGCGGCGTCCGGTGGCTCGTAGACGGCCAGTTCCCGATAACTCTGCTCCAAATCGCAATCGCAATTCTCGACCTCTGGCATCATCCAATTAGAGCCTGCGCCGGATGTCTTATTGCTCCTCGACCCGCCCTACCCTACGGCGTGAAGCATATGAGCGATACGCAATACGATGTGGTCATTGTGGGCGGCGGTCTGGCTGGCGGCCTGATCGCGCTCGCACTGCATCGGGCGCGCCCGGAATATCGAATTGCCCTGATTGAGACCGGAAAAACTCTTGGCGGGAATCATCGCTGGAGCTGGTTCGACACCGATTTGTCTGATGCGGGCCGTGCGCTGCTGAACGGATTTCGGCAAACCGGATGGGACAGCGGCTATGATGTGCAATTCCCCAAATATCGGCGCACACTAACCACCGCTTACCGGTCAATGTCCTCGCATGATTTCCACGTAGGGCTGCTGCGCGACCTGCCCCAGGAATCGGTGATGTTGGGCCGCAAGGTGGCCGCGATTGATGCGCGCGGGGTTATTCTGGATGACGGATCACGTTTGGACGCCCGCGCTGTGATCGATTGTCGGTCATTCCAGCCGAGCCCGCATTTGTCCGGCGGTTGGCAGGTGTTTTTGGGCCGCCATATGCGCTTGCCTGACCCCCACGGTATTGAGCGTCCGACGATTATGGACGCCGCCGTCGAACAGGTCGCGCCCCACGGCAATGGGGGGGCATACCGCTTTGTCTATGTCCTGCCGCTGGGCGCGCATGATGTGTTTGTCGAAGATACCTATTACGCCGATGATGCAAAGCTGGATCGCGGCGCATTGTCGGCGCGGATTGACGCCTACTCAGCAGCGCATGGCTGGCAAGACAGCGCCATCATCGGGCACGAGGCGGGCGTTCTTCCCGTCCTGACCGGCGGAGACTTCGCCGCATATCAAGATGAAATTCGCATCCCCGGCGTGACCGCAGCGGGCGCGCGCGGCGGATTCACCCACCCCTTGACCAGCTACACAATATGCCTCGCGGTTGAAAATGCGCTCGCCATTGCAGATGAGGCAGACCTTACCGGACCGCAGCTCGCCGCTTTGTTCGAAACCCGGGCGCGCAAACATTGGAGAAAAACGGGATACTACCGGCTGCTCGCCCGTTTGTTGTTTTTCGCCGCCAAACCCGAACGCCGAGTTAAAGTGTTTGAGCGGTTCTACACATTGAGCGAAGGACTAATCGAACGCTTTTACGCCGCCCGTTCCAGACCGCTTGATAAATTGCGCGTCTTGTCAGGAAAGCCGCCCGTATCTGTATCAAAAGCAATGGTCGCCATGTTCAAACGTGGCACACCACTAAAAAACGTGTCGCACACCGACAATTCTACGGAGAAAAAGGCATGAATGCCTCCACCACGCAGGACGCAAGCCTGGACCTAATGCCCACAATGCACGGGGCAAAGGGGATCAACCCAGCGATCGCAGAACAATATGCGGGCAAATCGGTTTGCGTGATTGGCGCTGGTTTTGGCGGCATGGCGTTGGCGTTGCGGCTGCAATCGCATGGCATCAACACCACCGTCGTCGAAGCACGCGACAAGCCGGGCGGCCGGGCCTATTTCTGGGAAAAAGACGGATTTACATTCGACGCTGGTCCGACCGTGATCACCGACCCGCCCTGCCTGAAAGAGCTGTGGCAATTGACCGGCCACGATATCGCGGATGATGTTGAGCTGATGAAGGTTATGCCGTTTTACCGGCTCAATTGGCCCGACGGCACAAACTTCAATTATTCAAACGACGAAGCCGACCTGAATTCGGAAATTGCAAAGCTGAACCCAGACGATGTGGTCGGCTATCAGGAGTTCCTGGAATATTCCGCGCGCGTTTATGAAGAAGGCTATGTGAAGCTGGGGACGGTCCCGTTCCTCGATTTCAAAACCATGCTAAAGGCCGCACCCGCGCTGATTAAAGAGCAAGCGTGGCGCAGCGTCTATTCGATGGTGTCGAAATATATCGAACACCCCAAACTGCGCGAAGCCTTCAGTTTCCATTCGCTGCTGGTGGGCGGCAATCCGATGAAAACCTCGTCGATCTACGCTCTGATCCATAAGCTGGAGAAAGACGGCGGCGTGTGGTGGGCGCGCGGCGGCACCAACCGGTTGATCGCCGGAATGGTGCGCCATTTTGAACGGCTGGGCGGGACCATGCGGGTCGGTGATCCGGTTGTGCAAATCCACACCTTGGGCAACCGAGCCGATGAGGTGGAAACCAAGTCCGGCTGGAAACAGCGCTTTGATGCGGTCGCCTCCAACGGCGATATTATGCATTCTTACAAAGACCTGCTGTCTAATTCACATCGCGGCCCCAAAATGGCCAAGTCGCTTAAGAAAAAGAGCTTTTCGCCGTCGCTGTTTGTGGTCCACTTTGGCCTTGAAGGGACATGGCCGGGCATTGCACATCACATGATCCTGTTCGCAAACCGGTACAAGGGGCTGCTCGAAGACATCTTTGACAACGGCGTGCTACCCGAAGATTTCGCCATCTATCTGCACCACCCCACCGTCACCGATCCCAGCATGGCGCCTCCGGGCAAGAGCACATTCTATGCGTTGGTTCCGGTCGCTCACATGGGAAAAATGCCGGTCGATTGGGACGAGGTTGGCCCCAAGCTGGAAAAGATGATCCTTGATGAAGTCGGCCGCCGCTTGATCCCCGACATCCACGACCGGATCGTCACCAAATTCAGCTACGCGCCGAAGGATTTTCAACAAGACCTCGCCGCCCATATGGGCAGCGCCTTCAGCCTAGAGCCGCTGCTGTGGCAAAGCGCTTACCTACGCGGCCACAACCGCGATGATGAGATTGAAAACTTCTACCTCGTCGGCGCAGGCACCCATCCCGGCGCAGGCATCCCTGGAGTGGTCGGCAGCGCGAAGGCAACCGCCGGTCTTGTGTTGGAGGATTTGGCGGTTAAGGCGAGCGCATGAGCACAATGAAACGCCCCATGCAAAGAGTCGCCATCTATTGCGGATCGGCCACGCCCGAAGACCCGCGTTATATCGAACTCGCGCGCGAAGTCGGCGCTGGCCTTGCGACACGCGGGATTGGCGTTGTCTATGGCGGCGGGCGGCTGGGTCTGATGGGCGCGGTCGCGAACGGGGCAAAGGATGCGGGCGGCGAAGTCATTGGGGTGATCCCAGAGGCTTTGGTGAACAGCGAAGTTGCCAATCACAATTGCGACGAACTCATCACCGTGACCGGTATGCACGAACGCAAACAGCGCTTCACCGACTTGTCCGATGGCTTTGTCACCATCCCCGGCGGCGTCGGCACGATGGATGAATTGTGGGAAGCGATGAGCTGGGCGCAGCTTGGCTATCACTCCGATCCTGTTGGCCTTCTCAACGCCTTTGGCTTCTATGACGACCTGATCGCCTTTAACGCCAAAATGGCTCAGGTTGGCTTTGTGCGAGAGGCGCATCAAAACATCCTGATCGCTTCGGACAATCTGCCCGATCTGCTGGACAAGATGGCCGCATACGAACCGCACACGCCGATATTTCGGATGAAGGCCGATGATCTCTGAAACGGCGCCTCGTCGCGTGGATGTCCCACGCGTGGATACAGAGCGCCGTGCCGTTCTGGTCGATCATGCGCACAAAGCGATCAAGTTTGGTTCGCAGAGTTTTTCAGCGGCCTCGCAATTGTTCGAAAGCGAAACGCGCGAACGCGCGTGGCTGCTCTATGCGTGGTGCCGCCGGTGCGATGACATTGCCGACAATCAAGTTTTGGGCGGCGAGCTGGGCGATCAATCGGACTTGGACGCCCGCCTCGCGCTGATCCGTAAACTCACCGCGTTGGCGTTTGAAGGCAAAGCAACCGGCGACCCGGCCTTTGATGCCTTGGGCGTGGTCGCGCAGGAATGCGGCCTCACTCCCGCAATGGCCGAAGACGTGATCGCGGGCTTTGCTCTGGATGCAGAAGATTGGCGTCCCAGAACCGAAGCCGACATGATGCGGTATTGCTTTCACGTCGCGGGCGCGGTTGGCGTGATGATGGCCGTGGTGATGGGCGTTGATCCCAAGGATCAAAACACGCTCGACCGGGCGAATGATTTGGGCCTCGCCTTCCAGCTCTCCAACATTGCCCGCGATATCGTCGAGGATGACGCGGCGGGTCGGTGTTATCTGCCGGTCATGTGGCTGGTCGAACAGGATATTGAGCCGGGCCAACACACCAAACCGCACCACCGCGAAGAGTTGGCGGAAATGGCGGCGCGTCTGGTCAAACTGGTCGAAAAACACGAAGCCGCCGCGCGCGTTGGCGCAGAACGCCTACCCTTCCGCAGCCGCTGGGCCGTGCTGTCGGCGGCGCGCATTTACGGTGCAATCGGACGCAAGGTCCGCGCGCGCGGAACAGAAGCGTGGAACTCACGCACTTACGTCCCCCGCTGGGAAAAGGCGCTGTACGGTGCGCGCGCGTTTCTATCGGCCATTATCAACCGCGAAAAGCACCCCGACGGGCCGATCACATGGGGCATCAAGGATTTCCGGCCCGATGGCGGCTAAATAATGGGCCGACCGCTTGAAGCAGGGCGCGCGTCGGACTACCCATCCATCATGATCAAAAAACTCCTCATTGCCAATCGCGGCGAGATTGCCTGCCGGATTATGCGCACCGCGCGCGAGTTGGGCGTGGCGACGGTTGCGGTTTATTCCGATGCGGATGCCAAGGCGCTGCACACACGCAGCGCCGATGAGGCGGTGCATATTGGCCCCTCGCCTGCTGCGGAAAGTTACCTTGTTGGCGAAAAGATTATCGCGGCGGCCAAGGAGACGGGCGCGGAGGCGATTCATCCGGGCTATGGCTTTCTGTCTGAAAATGCAGACTTTGCACAAAGCGTGATCGACGCTGGCCTTATTTGGGTCGGGCCAAAGCCGGAGAGTATCCGGGCGATGGGCCTAAAAGACGCCGCGAAGGAGCGGATGATTGCCGCTGGAGTGCCGGTGACGCCGGGTTATCTAGGGGCAGATCAATCGGTGGAGCGCCTGTCCAAAGAGGCAGAAGCAATTGGCTATCCCGTCCTAATCAAAGCGGTCGCGGGCGGCGGCGGCAAGGGGATGCGCAAGGTCGATGCGGCAGAGAACTTCGCCGCCGATCTGGAAAGCTGCCGGCGCGAGGCCAAGGCCAGTTTTAGCAATGACGAAGTGCTGCTCGAAAAATGGATCACCAGCCCGCGCCATATAGAGGTGCAGGTGTTCGGTGATACGCACGGCAATGTCGTCCACCTGTTTGAACGCGATTGCTCCCTCCAACGCCGCCACCAAAAGGTGATCGAGGAAGCCCCCGCGCCGGGCATGGACGAAGCCACGCGCGCCGAAATCTGCGAAGCCGCCGTGCGAGCGGCCAAAGCGGTGGACTATGAGGGCGCAGGCACGATTGAATTTATCGCCGACGCGTCTGAGGGGCTAAGGGCGGACCGCATTTTCTTTATGGAGATGAACACACGGCTTCAGGTCGAGCATCCCGTGACCGAAGAGATCACCGGGGTTGATCTGGTGGAATGGCAGCTGCGGGTCGCGAGCGGCGAGCCGATCCCGTTGAAGCAGGACGAGCTAAGCATCAACGGCCATGCGATTGAGGCGCGGCTCTATGCGGAGGACCCGGCGAAAGGGTTTTTGCCTAGCACGGGGCGGCTCGATATTCTCGATTTTTGCAACGATGTCCGCATTGACACTGGCGTAGAGGCCGGGGCCGAGGTTTCACCCTTTTATGATCCAATGATTGCCAAGGTGATCTCACACGCTCCAAATAGGCACGCCGCAATAGATGGGCTCAAAGGTGAATTGGAGTGCTCAAGCGTCTGGCCGCTTCGGACAAATAAATCTTTCCTCATACGGCTGATAGACAACGCCGATGTACTCAATGCAGTTCTGGACACGGGGCTCATTGGGCGAGAGCAGGATTCACTGACCCTCCAACCAAAAGTATCGGATCGCGCATTGAGTGACGCGCTCAACTGGTTTGTTCGGGAACAAGCCGACTTCAATCCACGTGCAGAACCCGTGATGGGCTTTCGCCTGAATGCAACCAATCGCACGGAGTACACGCTGTCAGTCGATGGTGAAGCGAGAACACTCCGTTATGACCCTACGCCCAAGGGGCAACTGTTTGATCACGGCTTTCGAGAGAGCGACGACAACGCCACGCAACTGCTCAATCTCGATGGGGAATTGATCGCAATAAGGCTATGGCGCGACGAAGGCACAGGCTCCGCCTCCGCCGCAGACGGAGCCATCATCGCTCCGATGCCGGGCAAGGTCATAGCTGTGGACGTCACCGAGGGCCAAGCGGTCAAGGCGGGCGACCGCCTGATGGTGCTCGAAGCGATGAAGATGGAGCACGCGCTCACCGCGCCGTTTGACGGCACCGTGACGCAGCTCGCCGCGTCCGAAGGCGGGCAGGTGCAAGTCGAAGCGGTGCTGTGCGTGGTGGAGCCAGAAGCAGAATGACGGCTGCAAATTTGAACCAACCGGTTGCGCAGCAACCGCAAGGGCAACTACCCGCCCGCAGCGACGCGCCCGCAGGGCGCATGAGCGAGGAAGTCGCGCGCCGGATGGCGTGCGGAAAACAAGACTCATGACTATGGGCCAAAACTGGCAACGCGAACTCGAAGAACTGCGCCAACGCGAGGCGCTTGCCGAACAGATGGGCGGCGCGGACAAGGTCGCGCGCCAACATTCACGCGGCAAAATGGACGCCCGCGCGCGGCTCGCCGCGATGTGTGACCCCGGCTCTTTCCGCGAGATCGGCAAGATCGCTGGCAAAGGGCATTATGACGCAAACGGCGATTTGACCGGCGTCACCCCTGCCCCGTTCTTGTTCGGCAAAGCCACGGTCGCCGGACGTCCCGTGGTGGCCACCGCCGATGATTTCACCATTCGCGGCGGCGCGGCCGATGCGGGTATCAAACGCAAAATGGTTCAGGCCGAACAGATGGCGCATGAACTGAAGCTGCCGATGATCCGCATGATCGACGGCACTGGCGGCGGCGGATCGGTCAAAACGCTCGAACAAATTGGCGCGACCTATATCCCCGCGGTCCCCGGCTGGGGCGATGTTGTCGAAAACCTCGACACCGTGCCAGTGGTCGCGCTCGCGCTTGGCCCCACCGCTGGCCTTGGCGCGGCGCGTGTTGTGGCGAGCCATTATTCGGTCATGGTGCGCGGGTTATCGCAACTCTTCGCCGCTGGCCCCGCTGTGGTCGACGCGATGGGCAGCGATTACGAAGGGCCCAAAGACCCCGCCGCGGCCAAAGAAGAATTGGGCGGCGTAGACATTCACACCCGCAACGGCGTGGTCGATGATGAGGTCGCCAGCGAAGCAGAAGCCTTTGCCCGCGCGCGGCATTTCTTATCCTTCATGCCCGAACATGTCGGCCAGCACGCAAGGCGCGCAGAGTCGGCCGACCCGGTGGATCGGCGCGAGGAAGCCTTGCTCAGCCTCGTCCCGCGCGATCCCAAGCAGGTTTACTCTATGCGCCGCGCGATGGACCTGATCCTGGACACCGGCACTGTGTTTGAGATTGGCAAAAACTGGGGCCGCACGGCAATAACCGCGCTGGCCCGGCTGGATGGATATCCCGTCGCCGTGGTGGCCAGCGACCCGACGTTTTTGGGCGGATCGTGGGATGCAAAAACCTCGGAAAAAGTCGAACGCTTCGTCAAACTCGCCGATCAATTCCGCCTGCCGATTGTGCACCTGGTCGACAATCCCGGCTTTATGATCGGGCGCGAAGCGGAAATGGCTGGGACCATCCGTTACGGGGTTCAGGCGATGAACGCGATTTACCGAGCCACCGTGCCGCTCGCCAGCATCGTGATGCGCCGCGCATACGGTATCGCAGGCAGCGCGATGAGCAACGCGGACCGCCACCAATACCGTTATTGTTGGCCCAGCGGCGATTGGGGCAGCCTGCCGATCGCAGGCGGATTGGAAGTCGCTTACAAAGCTGAACTGGAAGCGTCCGATGACCCGGAAGCGGAATTGGAAGCGATCAAGACTAGGCTTGCGAAGGTCACATCACCCTTCCGCAGCGCCGAGATGTTCAATGTCGAAGACATCATCGACCCGCGCGATACGCGGCCATTGCTGTGCGAATTTGCCGATTTGGCATGGCGTAAATTGGGCAGCGAGAAAGCTTAAACCGAGCTCATCTTGGTTGGCCCGCGCTGTGCATCGGGCGGACCGAACAATTTGCCTTTTTCGCTTAACAGAACCAATCCCAAACAGGCCAGCCCTGCACCCAAAAGCGACAATGCGAGCGGCAAAGCCGTTCCGTCAAAGGAATAGCCGATCATCCCGCCCAGCAGCGCCGCCGTGGTCATCCGGATAAAGCCGTGCATCGAACTGGCCGCCCCCGCGATTGAGAAAAACGGGTTCATCGCAATCGCTCCAAAATTGCTGCCGATAAAGCCAAGCAGCATCATGTTGATCGCCATCAGCGGCACGAATTGCCAGAGGCTCTCTTCCGGCTGCATCGCAAAAAACACCTGAACGCCCGCAACAGCGATGAACGCGAACAAGGCGGTGTGGCTAACGCGCCGCGCACCGAACCGTTCTACAATGCGCGAATTCGACCAACTGGCCAATGCCATGGACCCGGCGCAAATGCCAAAGATCATCGGGAAGATAACGCCCGCTTCAAACGTCTCTGTGATCAATTGCTGCGCGGAATTGATAAACCCAAACAGCGCGCCAAAAACCAGCGAGCTTCCGATCACATAGCCAATCACACTGGGCATACTTAGCGCGCGGCCCATATTGCTTGCGATCACAACCGGCATAATCGGCTGCCGGTTCTGTGCAGTCAGGCTTTCCGGCAGACGAAAATACACCCACGTCCCAACCAGAATTCCTTGCACCGCCATAGCGGCAAAGATCGCGCGCCAATCAGCAACGAGCAAAATGAGCTCACCGATGCTTGGTGCGATAGCCGGAACCATAAGGAAGATGACGAAGATCAGGCTCATCATCTTGGCCATTTTGTCCCCGCCGACACGGTCGCGGATAATAGCCGGAGGCAGCGCAACGATGCCTGCACCAAAGAAACCCTGAGCCGCGCGAACGGCAATCAACTGATCGTAGGTGGAGACAAGCGCGCTGGCGAGGGAGAGCACGATGTAAACCGCGATTGACCCCAACAATATCGGCCGCCGACCGTATCGGTCGGCCAGCGCGCCGGGAACCAGTGCGCCGATGCCCGCCGTAAGCAGATAAACCCCGATCACGAATTGCCGGTCATTCCCCTCGACCGACAAGGCCGCCGCCATCTCGTCAAGCGCGGGCAAGATTGCATCGATGCCAAACGCCTGAAGCGCCATCAACATCGCCATCATCCAAATGAGCTCAGTTTCGCCCAACGGAGAAATTGACCTCTTCTGCGAAGCTTTTGATGGATTTGGCGTGTTCATTTAGGGTCCTTTGCCGACCGTTTTGTCAGATGACCACTGTTCTTTTCGCATCCGCACAATAATCCTTGAAACAAGCGATTGTTCCTTCGCTCACCTGCAAAGGTTTCTTCCAAAGCGCAAAGCGAGTATTTTCCCCAGGATGTCCGACGCGCCGCACTCTTTGCACGATGATGACGAGACCCCGCCGCCGGGCGCGTTTTCGGGCAGCGGCGGCCTGCGCAAGATCATCCATGTCGATATGGATGCGTTCTTTGCCAGTGTGGAGCAGCGCGACAATCCGGAATTGCGCGGCAAACCGGTTGCAGTCGGCGGATCGGGCGGGCGCGGCGTGGTCGCAGCAGCCAGTTACGAGGCGCGCAAATTCGGCGTAAAAAGCGCGATGCCATCGGTCACAGCGAAGCGCCGCTGCCCCGATCTGATCTTCGTCAGACACCGTTTCGACGCCTATAAAGAAGCCAGCCGGCAAATCCGCGCGGTGTTTAACCACCATACGCCGCATGTTGAACCGCTGAGTCTGGATGAGGCGTATCTCGATGTGACCGAAGACCGGCTTGGCATTGGATCGGCAACCCGCATTGCTGAATTGATCCGGCAAGAGATCAAGGCCAAGACCCGGCTGACCGCAAGCGCCGGTGTCTCTTACAACAAATTCCTCGCCAAGATCGCGAGCGACCAGAACAAGCCCGATGGCATTTGCGTAATCCGGCCCGGAGAAGGAGCCGATTTCGTCGCGGGTCTTCCGATCCGGCGGTTTCACGGGGTGGGGCCAAAGGCGGAGGAAAAGATGAAGCGGCTGGGCATCGCCACAGGCGCGGATTTGGCCGCGAAGGACATCGACTTTCTCCGGGCGAATTTCGGCTCTTTTGCCGATTACCTCTACCGCGCCGCGCGCGGGATCGACCTGCGCCCGGTCAGCGCACACCGGGTGCGCAAATCGGTCGGCGGAGAGCGGACTTTCAGCGAAGATATTTCCAGCGGCGCAGCTCTGCGCGAAACGCTGGAGAATATTATCGACATTGTTTGGGACAGCATTGAACGGTCAAAGTCGCGCGGACGCACTGTGACGCTCAAAGTGAAATTCACCGATTTCCAAAATATGACCCGGTCAAAGTCGGCGGCCCATTGGATTGCGGACAAGGGCGAGTTTGCGAATATGAGCCGCGCTTTGCTCGAAGAGGCGCTCCCACTGCCGATGCCAATCCGCTTGATGGGACTGACCCTATCGAACCTTGATCACGGAGACACCGAGGAGCGGCCCAAGGACAGCGCGCAATTGTCGCTGCTTTAAAGGCTGTCTTGCCAGAAATTGAGCCTGCGCTGCGTGACGGCGCCCAAATTCGACGGCGTATCACCGGCTGAAAAAAAGCGTGCTTCGATCACCTCACGCGCATCAGGCACCGGATCGGACGGGCATAATGCGGTGAAGAGATGCGCTGTGTGAGGCGAGCCAGAAAGCACCTCTTCCATAGTCCCGATCGGCTCCACACGGTCCAGCACAACACCCAGTTCCTCTTGCACTTCGCGCCGCGAGCAAGCCGCTGGATCTTCACCCGGTTTCAGGCCCCCGCCGGGCAAACCCCATACATCCGGCCCGTATGAATGACGCAGCAGCAGCACCTGCCCCACCGGATTGGTCAAAACGACGCTTACGCCCTCAATCGGGACCTTGCGAAACCGCCGCCAGCGATGCCGAATAGTATGCGCCAGTGGCAGGATCGCCCGGTGTACAGGAGCAGGCATCGCCCGCTCTGCCAAAGATGCAATCAGGTGAAGCATGTCACCGAAACGCCGCCCGTTTTGGCCGCTCGAAGAAGCCGGGAAATGGGCAGGTCAGTATCCCCGCGCAACGCCGCTTCAAACACGCTGCGTTTATCCGCCGCCCCGCCCAATGTAAAAACAATTCCATCGGTGTTGAGCAATGCGGGCAGAGTAAGAGTGATCCGATCAAACGGTGCGTGGGCAGGCAGCGGATCGGGAGTGAGACGCAGGATGCTCGCTGGTTCATCAATCTGCGGGTCGGTGTTTGGGAAGAGCGAGGCGATGTGCCCGTCCGGCCCCATGCCCAGCCATGTCAGCGCAAAACGCGGCGGAATACCATCCACACTGAGCGCCTGAACGTTCGCCCCCACCGGCTCTAACAAGGCGCGCATCTTACCCGTGTTCGATGCTTCGTGATCTTCTGGAACGATACGATCGTCGTTGGGCCAAACCGTCAGGTCTTGCCAATCGAGTGCGCTGGCAAATCGTTCGGTCATATCGGCCAGAACCGGAAACGGGGTGGATCCGCCCGGCATTGTGATTTGCGTCGAACCGGGAGAAGCCTTAGCGGCCGCTTCCAATCTGAGTTTCAGCCAGTCGGAAATCGCGCCAATATCAGCGCCTTCGATGATCGTCACATTGTCCATCTGCGTCTCATAGCAAAAGGGCCGCCTCCGCAAAGCGGAAACGCTCCTTTGGTGGGAGCAAAGTCTGCGCGTCGTCAAATCCGCAGCTGTTGTCCCAAACGATCACAAAAATGTGTAGCGAGCGTTCAAACCGATCAACAGCGCCGCTAAAAACAAACACGCGCCCAGCGCAAGCCGGTAGTAGCGCAGCGGAAATTTCTGGAGTTTTGCCAATCCTGCGGCCCAACCCAGTGCCGCAGCCGCTACCCCGCCGATCGCACCGCCGATCAAGGCCGTCGCGGGATAGGTCGCTTCGGCAGCAAAGGCGAAGATCACGAACCGGGGCGCATCGCCAATTTGACGCGCGACCAAAACCGCTCCGATCGCAATATAGGAGCGTGTGGGCTCCTTCATTGGCTTAACCTTCACTGGCCACGCCAATTCAATCGCAGCAATCGCCAGCGCAAAGGCGACCAGCATTTCTGCAGCCCTCTGCGGCAGTATCGCCGCCATGCTCGCGCCAGCATAGGCCATCACCGCCGCGCTTATCACGGCGCAAAATGCTCCGGTGAACAGCAAAGGGGCCGACCGTTCGAGCTCTGACCCAAATTGAGCGATGATCAATTGTTCGCGCCCGCCGATTGCGATCACGAACGTCAGGATCAGACAGAAAAGAAAACTATCCATTCCCTGCCCTAGCACCGGCGGCGGCCTTTGCCAGAGGGGGCATAGCGCCGCACCCAAAATTCGACAGTTGGCGAAGGTGGGCGAAGCCGCTTACCACCGCTGCAAACGTTCAAACGGGAGAAATCAATGAAACTCGAAGCAGGTATGGCCGCAGTGGTAACAGGCGGAGCATCGGGATTGGGCAGAGCCAGCGCCAAAGCGTTGGCCGATAAGGGGCTCAAGGTCGCCATTTTCGACATCAACGATGCCGACGGCGAAGAGCACGCGGCCGCAATCGGCGGAACGTTCCACCACGTTGACATCATGGACGAGGCATCGGTCGAAGCAGGCTTTGCCGCTGCACGCGCCGCCAATGGTCAGGAACGCGTAACCGTGCACTGCGCGATGGCATCGCGGCGCGGCAAGACCGTCGGTTTTGACAAGGAAACCGGCGGCTACAAGCGGCTCTCAACCGAGGATTACGCCTTTGGCGCGCAGGGTATTTTGGTCGCCAGTTATCGGATCGCCAGTATCTCTGCGCTGGGTATGGCCAATGCCGATCCGGTCAATGACGATGGCGAACGCGGATCAATCATCCTCACCGCCAGCGTCGCTGCACAGGACGGTCAGATTGGTCAGGTTATCTATGGCTCCTGCAAATCAGGCGTGAACGGATTGGTTCTGCCGATGGCGCGCGATCTGATGCAGCTCGGCATCCGGGTAAACTCGGTCATGCCGGGGATTTTTGCGACCCCGCTCATGCTCGGCATGAAAGATCGAAATCCTCAGATGTGGGACCAATTGAACGCCAGCGTCCCCTTCCCCAAACGGCTGGGCGAGCCGGAAGAGTTTGCATCGCTTATCTGCGAGATTGCCAGCAATTCTTACATCAACGGACACCAATTCCGGCTTGATGGGGCTATCCGTATGCCGCCGCGGTAAGGTGGCGGATAAGACCATTCAAAGGATTCTCGATCGCCTATACTCGGCAGTTGCATCGGTGCCGTAATTTGGGGGATGCGAATAGACACGCAAAATTCGGCTCACGTCGTCTGAGAAATTGTGATGGAGCGGGTGAAGGGAATCGAACCCTCGTCGTCAGCTTGGGAAGCTGCTGCTCTACCATTGAGCTACACCCGCATCACCATCGCTCTGCAGAGGGGCGGCATCTGCAATGCGCCGCGGCTAAGGTCAATTCATTTTCATGCCGCATGACAGGCTCGGCCTGGCGTACCCCCCAAATTAAGCAGGCCCGCCCCCCTTGCCACATGGCCGCCGTAACGTCATTTGAGGCGCTAAGAACTTAGGAGACTACCCTCATGCGTCAGATCGATCACTTCATGCCGGCCGCCAGTCCCGCGCCGACTCGCAAACATCAGGTTTGGAACCCGTCTACCGGTGAAATTCAGGCCGAGGTGCCATTGGGCGATGCGTCCTTGCTCGATCAAGCTGTCGCAACGGCCAAAGAAGTCCAGCCAGCATGGGCCGCCACCAATCCGCAAAAACGCGCCCGCGTGATGTTCCGTTTCAAAGAGCTGATCGAAGCGAACATGCAAGAGCTCGCCGAATTGCTCTCCAGCGAGCACGGCAAGGTCGTCGATGATGCGAAGGGCGATGTTCAGCGCGGATTGGAAGTGATCGAATTTGCCTGCGGCATTCCGCAAGTGATGAAGGGCGAATACACTCAGGGCGCTGGCCCCGGCATTGATGTTTATTCCACGCGTCAGCCGCTGGGCATTGGCGCCGGTATCACCCCGTTCAATTTCCCAGCGATGATCCCGATGTGGATGTTCGGCATGGCGATTGCGGCTGGCAACGCCTTTATCCTGAAACCATCCGAACGCGATCCCAGCGTGCCTGTGCGCCTCGCTGAATTGTTCGTCGAAGCGGGCGCGCCAGAGGGCCTTTTACAAGTCGTGCACGGCGACAAAAAAATGGTCGATGCGATCATCGAACATCCCGATATTCCCGCGATCAGCTTTGTCGGAAGCTCCGACATCGCGCATTACATCTACAGCAAGGGCGCGCAGCATTCCAAACGCGTGCAGGCATTCGGCGGGGCCAAAAACCACGGCATTGTTATGCCCGACGCCGACCTCGATCAGGTTGTGAACGACCTTGCCGGTGCAGCTTTCGGATCGGCGGGTGAACGCTGCATGGCGTTGCCGGTGGTGGTGCCCGTAGGCGAAGACACAGCGGAGCGACTGAAAGAAAAGCTGATCCCGGCAATCAACGCTTTGCGCATCGGCGTCTCCAACGATCCCGACGCGCATTACGGACCGGTCGTCACGCCGGAGCATAAGGCGCGGATCGAACAATGGATCACCACTGCAGAGGAAGAAGGCAGCGAAATTGTCATCGACGGTCGCGGTTTCTCGCTTCAGGGTCATGAGAAGGGCTTCTTTGTCGGGCCAACCCTGATCGACCGCGTGACCCCGCAAATGAGCAGCTATCAGGAAGAGATTTTCGGGCCCGTGTTGCAAATCGTGCGCGCCAATGATTTCGAAGATGCTGTCCGCCTGCCGAGCGAGCATCAATATGGCAACGGCGTCGCGATCTTTACCCGCAATGGTCAGGCCGCGCGCGAATTTGCCGCGCGCGTGAATGTCGGCATGGTCGGCATCAATGTGCCAATCCCTGTTCCGGTCAGCTATCACAGCTTTGGCGGCTGGAAACGCTCCGGCTTTGGCGACATCGACCAATATGGCACCGAAGGCCTCTCGTTTTGGACCAAGAACAAGAAAGTCACGCAGCGTTGGCCAGAAGCCAATGACCTTGGCGGCGGCGATGGTTCCAACGCGTTCATCATCCCGACAATGGGGTAAGGCTGCGTGCTGCGATTGCTTCTGATCTTTCTAGCGGCGGTTTTGGCTTTGCCAGCCGCCGCTCAGGATCAAACTGATCCGGCCAAACGGATTGCAATCACATTCGATGATACGCCGCGCGCGTCTGGGGCATTATACACGAGCGATGAACGGGCGCTGCGCCTGATCGCGGCGATGGGCGAAGCCGGGGTCAAGCAGGCCGCGTTTTTCCTAAACCCCCGCAGCCTTGACCGGAGGCCGGAGGGCGAGCGGCATATCGCCGCCTTTGTTGCCGCAGGTCATGTGATTGCCAACCACACCCATTCGCACCCGCGCCTGCGCGATACGGAAACGGCCGACTACATCTCCAGCATCGATGCTGCTGCGCGCTGGCTCGAAGGGCGCGATGGATACCGTCCGTGGTTCCGCTTTCCCTATCTTGATGAAGGGGCAGACGATAAACCGAAACGCGACGCGATCAGAACCGCCTTGGCGCAGCGCGGCCTGCGCAATGGCTATGTCACCGTGGATGCCTCTGACTGGTTTTACGACGGCGCTTTGACCACTGCGATGCGCGATGGGCTAGATGTGGATCTGCAGGCGCTGGCCGACCTGTTCATCGAAAGTCACGTCGAAGCCGCCGGCGTCTATGACGTTTTGGCCCGGACATCGCTTGGCCGTTCGCCTGATCATGTGCTGTTGCTGCATGAAACGGATTTGGTGGCGCTTACGCTGGTCGATTTGATCGCGGCGTTGCGGGCCGATGGCTGGACCATCATCACCGCCGATGAAGCCTACGCCGATCCGATGGGTGAGGCGATGCCGGATGTGCCCTTTTCGCAAGGGACATTGGTGGAAATGATCGCGTGGGAACATGGCATTCCTGCGCCGCGGTGGTACGAACGCAACAACACCAATTTGGCCGGCGCCCTGTTTCGCGAACGCGTGTTGGGCATACCGCCAGAGGAGAATTGACGATGCGCTTGTTGAGTTTTGCCCTCGCAGGTTCGCTTGTTTTAAGCGGCTGTTCTGACGGGGCGGTGCATGAAGAAGAGCATAGCGGCGAGGCAGACCTACCAAGTGTTGCGGACCCTACCACGGATGCCGCCGAAGCAAGCGAGGCACAGCAGCCAACCTCCAATACCATTCCGGCGAGTTTTCAGGGCGTATGGGACTACATTGAAGGTACCTGCGCACCAGAATCCGACTTGCGGATGGAAATTAGCGCCGGCGAGATCCTCTTTTACGAATCCATCGGCATTGTCACCGATGCCGAAACCACCGCCGACGGTCTGATCCTCACGCTCGCGATGGAAGGCGAAGGCGACACATGGGTGCAGAAGACGCAGCTTTCGATGGATGAAGGCGGCGAACTGCTCGAAACACAGGCACTGGGCGAAGACATTGTTGGCGGACCACTCCCCCGCAAGCGATGCCCGAAATGAACTGTCTTCAATGAAACGCGCATTCACTTATCTTGCCTTCGCCATATTGGGCATCGCCGTCGGAGCATACACCGCGCTGGCCATGTCGGGCCTGCTTCCGGGTGATCGCCGGACCCAAGGCCCGGTCGCGCTCGGAAATTGGTACGGGGACCTTGCAATGGGTTCCGAAGACGCAAGCCCATATTTCCGCGCCAGGTTAGCGCGCCACGGCCTGCTTGCTCTCGCCAACAGCGAAGCAATTTACTTCACCCGCATCGCCGACGACACAGGACGCCCTTTGACAGAGGCGTGCGACTATCGGTTAAGCGGCGGTGCCATGCCCGCGCGTTGGTGGTCGGTCACGCTCTACAATTCAGACAATTTCTTACCCGGCAACACTGACGAGGCTTTAAGCTTCGATGCCAGCCGCGCCGCCGAACAAAGCAGCGACGGATCATGGTCGGCGGTCATTTCACCGGATCGTCCCTCAGCCGAAACGGGATGGATCTCCAGCAAGGCTGGCGGCAATTTCGATCTCACGTTCAGGCTTTATGTGCCCGATGACGGTGTTCTCGCCGATCCCAGCGGGATGATTGAAGCGCCTTCTGTGGCGCGGATAGGTTGCGCGGGAGATGCATCATGAAGCAGTTCCTGGGTCCTACCATATTGGCGGCCATCCTTGGCCTCGCTGCGCATTTTTCGATCGTGAATTACGCGCCCACATTCATAATGGAACGCGCCTACACCATGCTGGGCGAACGCGGGACGCCGGTTCACGGGTTTCAGCTCGCCCCGCAAATGCGCCCTGACACGCAAAGCGTAGTCCGCCCCTCGCCCGACCTTGCCTATTCCGCTTGCCGGTTTGATTTAAGCCAAGCGCCCAATGGTCTGCGCGTGCGAATGGCTGCGTTCGGCGGCTATTCCAGCCTGTCTTTCTTTGATGCGCAGACGAACAATTTCATCACCCTGCGCGGCGATGGAGAGGCACGAGAAGTGGTCTTGAACCGGGAAAACAGCCCATCGGAAAGGGGCATCATCTTGATCCGGCGGCTTGCCCCTACCGAAAGCGAATTCGCAGCGGCGGCGCTGATCGCAAAAGGCGATATTTGCGAGAGTTTATAAGGAAGTATCGTGAAGACTCGCACCACATCCGGCTCTCCATTTGAGGCACAGTTTGGTTTCTCCCGCGGCATTCGGTCGGGCAATCGGATTATCGTGGCAGGCACCGGCCCGGTGGAACCCGATGGCACCACGACGCCGGGCGGGGCGGCCGAGCAAGCTGAGCGATGCTGCGCCTTAATCGTTGCCGCGATTGAAGATTTGGGCGGCAACGCCGCAGACGTCGTGCGGACCCGAATGTTGCTAACCGATTTTGATGATCAAGCCGAAGTTGGCGCAGTCCATGCCCGTTATTTTGGCGAAGCAAAACCAGCAGCAACAATGGCCGGCGTCGCATGGCTCTGCCGCGAAGAATGGAAGGTCGAAATCGAAGCTGAGGCGCTGTTACCTTAAGCGAATATTCGCAGGCCCGGGGAATTCATCTGCGCCTCTATCAACCGATCTTCGACTTGCTCCATCAATTCTCTTGTATCAGCAATTTTATCCAACTCATTGGCCGGAACGAGGCCGCGCGGAACCTCATCGCCATGCGCGATCAACACCGCGGGAAGAGCAATCCCGTGCCCAGGATAAGCGGCTTCAAAGTCGTCCTTGTGATGGATCACGACATCCAATGGCAAGCTTTGCAAGAACAGCTTCCAATCGGTATGCATCGATACCGCGCCGTATGTAATTGCGCATAGCGAGCACGGGTATGTCTCGGGCACAAACTGTTTGTGCACAGCACGCATCAGAGCATTAATGATGCCGCTGTCGGCATTATAGACCAGAATAAGGCGCGGCGATGGGGCCTGACAAAAGTCGCTCATACTGACAAGCTACGTCTGCACTGGCCGTTTGGTTACAATCTTTCTCTTAAACATCGCTGCACAATCAAAAACCACCCATCCCCCACCTAGCAAACAAAGCAGGGCGCAGGCCCTTTTATTGCCGCCGCGCAGGGTCTAAATGAGACGGCATGACAGGACAATTTTCTCTTACCGAAGACCAGCTCGCGATTCAGGAAATGGCGCAGCGGTTCACCGCCGACAACATCACTCCGTATGCCGGGGAATGGGATGAGAAACACATCTTTCCGCTTGAGACGATCAAGCAGACGGCTGAGCTTGGCTTTGGCGCGATCTATGTGTCGGAGGAATCGGGTGGGATTGGGCTTGGCCGGTTGGAAGCTGCGTTGATTATGGAGGCGATGGCATACGGCTGTCCCACGACATCGGCGTTTATTTCGATCCACAATATGGCCGCATGGATGATCGACCAGTTTGGCGGAGCGGATGTAAAAGCGCGCTACCTGCCCCACCTCGTCACAATGGACAAAATCGCCAGCTATTGCCTGACCGAACCCGGCAGCGGATCGGACGCAGCAGGATTAAAGGCAAACGCCGTTCTCGACGGCGACCATTATGTTTTGAACGGCACTAAACAATTCATTTCCGGCGGCGGCGTCAACGATGTCTATGTCACGATGGTCCGCACGAGCGACCACAAGACAAAGGGCATCACCTGCCTCGTCATCGACAAAGACACGCCCGGCGTCAGCTTTGGCGCACCAGAGAAGAAATTGGGCTGGAACGCGTCGCCCACAGCGCAGGTGATATTCGAGGACGCGCGTGTCCCCGTGGCCAACCGCGTCGGCGACGAAGGCGAAGGGTTCCGTTTCGCCATGATGGGCCTTGATGGCGGGCGCCTCAACATTGGTGCCTGTTCGCTGGGCGGTGCGCAGCGGTGCCTTGATGAAGCGGTCGCCTACACGAAAGACCGCAAGCAATTCGACACGCCCATCGCCGATTTTCAAAACACACAGTTTATGCTCGCGGACATGGCCACCGATCTGGAAAGCGCCCGCGCGCTGCTTTATCTCGCGGCGGCCAAGGTCAGCGAGAATGCGCCGGACAAATCGCGCTTTTCCGCAATGGCCAAAAGGCTCGCCACGGACAACGGCAGCAAGGTTGTGAACGATGCGCTGCAATTGTTCGGCGGCTACGGCTATCTCAAAGATTACCCGATTGAACGGTTCTGGCGCGATTTGCGGGTGCACTCCATTCTAGAGGGCACCAACCAGGTTATGCGTATGATCGTAGGCCGCGATCTGCTGCGGCAGTGAACGCAGATTAGACAGTGAACGCGGGTTAGAAAGAAAACACATGACAGACACGATGACTGAGGATGTCCTCATCCGCACAAATGGCCCGATCGGCCATATCTCGTTGAACCGGCCAAAGGCGCTGCACGCACTCACCTTGCCGATGTGCCACGCGATGAGCGCGGCCCTGACCGAGTGGGAGCGTGACGACGCGATTGAAGCGATTATCATCGATCATGATGAAGGGCGCGGATTTTGCGCAGGCGGCGACATTGCGTTTCTGCGCGATTCTGCGCTGAACGATGGCGGCGTTGCGGGCCGCAAATTCTTCCATGACGAATACCAGTTGAACCACCAGTTATTCAGTTACCCCAAGCCGGTCGTCGCCTTTATGGACGGCGTCACAATGGGCGGCGGTGTTGGCATTTCTCAGCCTGCGAAATACCGCGTGGCGACGGAAAACACCCGTTTTGCCATGCCCGAAACCGGGATCGGATTGTTCCCCGATGTTGGCGGCGGTTGGTATCTGTCGCGCATCGGCGGACGGCTTGGCCAATTCCTCGCATTGACCGGAGCGCGCTTGGATGGTGCGGAGTGTCTCTGGACTGGTTTGGCGACGCATTACGTGCCCAGTGACATGCTGGAGGACATCAAACAACGCATCATCGAACGCCCCGGACGCATCGCGGGCATATTGTCCGAACCCGTCGGCACTCCCCCCGACGCGCGCATTGAAAAGAACGCGCTCAAAATCGCCAAACATTTCGCATCTGACACTTACGAAGACATCCTCGCCAGCCTAGAGGCCGCAATCGAAGAGGGTGACGAATGGGCGGTGAAAGAGCGTGACACGCTGGGCACCAAGAGCCCGCAGACCTGTAAAGTGGCGCTGCGCCAGCTGGCGACGAGTGCGGAGCTGCCAACATTCGCCGACAATATGACGATGGAATACCGCATCGCATCGCGCGTCCTCACCCGGCCCGATTTCGCCGAAGGGGTTCGTGCCGTGATCACCGACAAAACCAACGATCCCAAATGGGATCCGGCCACCCCGCAAGAGGTCGGCGATGACCTGATCGACAGCATCTTTGCCCCCTTGCCCGCAGACGAAGAATGGAAGCCGTTATGAGCACTTACGAAACGATCACCGTCCAAACCAATGCCCAAGGTGCCAGCGGCGCCACCTTGATGACGATCAATCGCCCCAAGGCATTGAACGCGCTCAATTCGGTTGTCCTTGAAGAGCTAATCCAAGCCTTTGCCGCGTACCAAGCCGATGACAGCCAATTGTGCGCCGTCCTGACCGGGTCAGGTGAAAAGGCGTTCGCGGCGGGCGCGGACATCAAGGAAATGTCAGACAAGGCCGCAGCGGATTTCTATCTCGACGATTTCTTTTCGCCTTGGACGTCAGAGATTGTGAAGAAGACCCGCAAGCCGTGGATCGCCGCCGTGAACGGCTTTGCGCTGGGCGGTGGGTGCGAGCTGGCCATGATGGCCGATTTCATCATCGCATCCGACAATGCAAAATTTGGTCAGCCAGAAATCAAACTCGGCGTGGCCCCCGGCATGGGCGGTTCGCAGCGCTTGACCCGTGCGATTGGCAAATCAAAGTCGATGGAAATGTGCCTGACGGGCCGGATGATGGGCGCTGAGGAAGCGGAGCGTTCTAATTTGATCGCCCGTTTTGTGCCGCAAGCCGACTTGATCGCCGATGCACTCAAAACCGCCAGCGCGATCGCCGGGATGCCGCCAATGGCCGCCATCGCGAACAAGGAAATGGTCAATTCCGCGTTTGAAATGACGCTGGACCAGGGCCTGATCGTGGAACGCCGCATCTTCCAAATCCTCACCGCGAGTGAGGACAAGCAGGAAGGCATGGCAGCGTTTATTGAGAAGCGTGAGGGCGTGTGGAAGGGGCGTTGATTGGAGCAATCGCATTAACTCTTGGTGGCACTGCTACCACGGGATTTTGCGTTTGGGATTCGATTCGGAGCAACGATGACGAAGGAAAGCTTTGGCGAATTAGCAACGCGATTGAGCGCTGGATCTATGGAATTGGCGGTGTGATATCAGCCGCGATAGGGGCGATCATCCTGACGGATCAGTTCGCCTGATGGAGAGAAAAATGAAAATCGCATTTATCGGTCTTGGGAATATGGGCGGCGGGATGGCCGCTAACCTTGTGAAAGCGGGCCATGATGTGCGCGCCTTCGACCTTAGCGAAGCCGCCTTGGCCGCTGCGAAAGAGGCAGGGTGCACCACATTCACCAGCGTGCGCGACGCGGTTGAAGGGGTCGACGCAGTGGTTTCGATGCTGCCCAATGGCGCAATCGTAAAAAGCGTCCACACCAGCGATGTGATCGGCCATGCCCCGCACGCGGCGGTCCTAATCGATTGTTCCACCATCGATGTCGCGACCGCGCGCGAGGTGGCGGATAGCGCCCATGCGCAGGGCTATAAAATGGTCGACGCGCCCGTTTCCGGCGGGATTGCCGCAGCGGCGGGCGGAACATTGACCTTTATGGTCGGCGGGGAAATCCACGCCTTCGATGCGGCTGAACCGATCCTTTCCGCGATGGGGAAAGCGGTTATCCATGCCGGCAATGTCGGCGCGGGCCAGACCGCCAAGATCTGCAACAACATGCTGCTCGCGATTACCATGATCGGCACCGCTGAGGCGATGACGATGGCGCAAAAACTCGGGCTTGATCCGCAGAAATTCTACGAGATCAGCTCGCAAAGCTCTGGCTACAACTGGTCGCTCAACGCCTACACTCCGATGCCCGGCGTTGGGGTTGAGAGCCCGGCAGACAATGGATATGCGGGCGGCTTTGCAACCGCGTTGATGCTAAAGGATTTGCGGTTGGCGATGGAAGCGGCGGGCACATCCGGCGCCAACACCCCGCTGGGCAAGCAGGCGCAGGAAATCTACGAGGAGTTTGCCACCGAAAACGGCGGGCTCGATTTCTCGGCGATTATCAAGACGCTTTGATTTCAGCGATTATGTGCGACAGCCAATCGCGCGGGGCCTGACGCCGGCCTATATTGGCGACAAATTCCTGCCCACGCGCAACGCTTTTGAGGCGGCGTTGACCGTCTTTGGCGCGCAGCCAGCGATCATCGCGGTCGTGATAGGACAGACCGCCGTGCTTCAACCAATCGGGCTTTTTCCATAGGCTCGGCGGCCCCTCTGGCACGGTTAGCCGCAAGGCATCGCTCGCCCGCGCCGCCACTTGCCCTTCCCCGCGCCAAATGGCGTCGTTCGAAGCGTGCATCGCGATGGCGTGCGGGTGGCCAAGCTCGGCGAATGTGTGCGGAACTCCATCGGCCAGATAGGTGATGTCCTCGGCCTTTAGATAACCAAAGATGCGGTGGTGCGGTTCGCCCGTGGCTTCTTCCGCGAACAGGCCAAAGAACACAAAGACATCGCCGACGCCCACGCCTTGGCGTTCCAAATGGGTCTGCGCTGCGCCGCATTGGCCAAAGACACAGGTGCCGTTCTCAAGAAACATGGGATCGTCATGGCATAGGTCCGCGCCGCCTAATCTGCCCCGGCTCGCTTTGGCTGCATGGTCTGCCAAGCCGCGCTGCGCATATGTGGTGCGCGACGCGCCTTTGCTGTCCGGGATCGGCAGACTGATCGGGCGTCCATCAACGATAGGCGACGGGCCTCCGCCCGCGCTGCTGTCAAAACCCTTGCGTGAAAATACAATGCGCATCTTTCAAGGTCTTTGGACCGCGAAAAAAAGTTGCACAAGACGCTCCTTTACTTGCTTTGCACAGGATCGAGATTGGCGCTAAAACATCATGAATATGGAACGGGACAAAAAAGCCACCGCTCTTATCATGGCGGGCAAACGGTCGGGTATGCTCGACCCCCTCGCCGCAAACGCAGGCGTAGCACAAAAATGCGTCGTTCCGGTTCACGGCGTTCCCATGATTGAACGCGTGGTAAAGCAAGTGGCCGCTTGCGACCAGGTTGGCGCAATTCGTATCGTCGCACATGAGGCAGACGAAATCGCTGCTTTGCCAAGCATTGCACCATTGTTGAATGAAGGCAGACTTGCTTTCGCTGAGGGCAAATTCAACCTCGTCGATAGCGTATTTTCGGGCGCCGAAGGGGCTGAGTTCCCGCTTCTTATCACCACGGCCGACAATTGCCTCGTCACGCCAGAAGGGTACGCCGAATTCATCGGCAAATGTCTAGACACCGAAGCAGAGGTCGCTACTGGTCTTGCCCGCCAACAAAACGTGATTGCCGTTGACCCAGTGGGGCAAAAGAGGTTCTACGAATTTAAAGGTAGCAGCTCTTCCAACTGCAATATGTATTGGCTTTGGCACAAAAGAACAGCTGTTCGAGCAGTTTTCTAAGCGGTAGGGCGTCAAACTCGTACCCGTCGAACTGTCCAATGGCCATTTTGCCATCGATGTCGACAATCAACGCACATTCGACATGACAGAGAAGATTTTGAAGCGCCGAGAAGGGGGTAATGCGTCCGGGTAACCGGAACGTCGCCCAACCGCTATGAAGCGTCTTTTTTCCAATATTGGCTGGTTGCTGGGTGGCCGCGGCTTCAATGCCGTCATGAGCCTAGTCTACCTCTATCTGGCGACCAACACATTGGGGCTGGAGCAATTTGGGCACTTCGCTTTGATTATAGCCTTGGGTCAATCCATTACGGGTCTTGCCAATTTCCAAACATGGCAATTTATCATTCGCTGGGGCGCGAACGGAAATGGCCCGGATTCTGAACCGAATACGGAAAACCTGCGCGATGCGACAGGCTTTGCGATTGCACTCGATTTTCTCTCAATTGTGATGGGGACTGCGGTTGCCGCGATTGTGGTGGCCACGTCACAGATGTGGTTGCCATTGCCGACGGAGCTGTTGTGGCTGACCTTTGGGTATTGCGTCGTTTCTTTGCTCGCGGTCCGTACAACACCAACCGGACTTTTGCGGCTCCGTTTCAAATTCGCGGTCGCAACCGCCGCCGAAGCGGTTCAACCGGCAATTCGCACGGCGGGCGCGGTGCTGGCCTTTGTCTTCATGCCCAATGTGATGGGATTTATCCTCGCATGGGCCGCGTCAGAAGTCGCCGTTGCGATCGCGTTATGGTTCGCGGCTGCACGGCTTGAACGGATCGATCTGAGCGCGCTTAGCCTGAGACGGATACCGGCAAAGCATGCCGATGCCTGGCGGTTCGTATGGTCGACCAACATGTCAGGATCACTGACAATTGCAGGCAAGCAGGTGATCATTCTGTTGGTTGGGACATTCGGCGGTGCAGCCCTAGCCGGTGGTTTCCGAGTGGCGGCGCAGCTGGGGCAAGCCTTGGTGTCGCTGGCGCAGACCGTCTCAACAGCAATCTTTCCAGAACTGGTCCATGCCAAAGACGATGCGCTCGTTCTCGCGCGGCGTATGGCCAACATTGCCGTGGTGGCCGGCGCCATCGCGGTTCTTGTCGCGCTGTTTGGCGGTCGCTGGGCGTTGGAAACTATCGCACAGGATGACTTTAGCGCGTTTTATTGGGCGATGGTTATTCTCGCCATTGCTGGCGCAGTTGAGCTTGTGGGGGCAAGTCTGGAATCGCTGCTTGTGTCTGCTGGGCGCGCCGGCACGGCATTTTTGGTCCGCGCGGTCCCGACATTGCTTGCTCTGGTGCTGCTCGATGCGGCGATTGATTGGAACGGGGCCAAAGGCGCGGCATTCGCCGTCCTCGGCTCAAGCTCGCTTGCGGTGGTTGGATTCTACGTCGCGATCCTGAACCTGCAGGAAATCCGCATCACTGTGAAAACGGATGGAGATGAGGAAACCAGCCATAGCGGCGGCGATGAGACACCAAAGTCCGCAACGCCGCCCGCTGATTGATCACGCTTCTGGTTCGCTCCAAGCCAGTTTAGGCTTTCGCGCAGCAGCCGTTTCATCGAGCCTCCGGCGCGGCGCGTAATACGGGGCTTGTTTCAGGCTCTCATCACCGGCCAACGCCCGCTCTGCGACATGGCGGAACGCGGCGATAAATTGGTCGATGTCGGCTTTGCTTTCCGTCTCGGTCGGTTCGACCAACATCGCGCCATGCACCACCAGCGGGAAATACACCGTCATCGGATGATACCCTTCGTCAATCAGCCCTTTGGCCAGATCGAGCGTGGACAGTCCGCCGTCAAAGTCTTTGTCGCCAAACAAGGCCTCATGCATGCACGGTCCGCTGTCCGCGAAGGGCGCGTGGAGGATGTCCTCGAGGCTGCGCAGAACGTAATTGGCGTTGAGCACGGCGTCTTCGGCCACTTGTTTCAGGCCGTCCGCGCCGTGGCTAAGCATATATGTCAGCGCCCGGGTGAACATGCCCATTTGGCCATGAAACGCGGTCATCCGGCCAAAGGCTTGCCCGCGCGATACCTCGCGCTTTTCCTCTTCGACCAGATCGTACGTGCCGTCTTCATATTTGCGAACAAACGGCAGCGGAGCAAACGGGGCCAAGGCTTCGGAAAAAACCACCGGGCCAGAACCGGGTCCGCCGCCGCCATGCGGGGTTGAAAATGTCTTGTGCAGATTGATGTGCATCGCATCTACGCCAAGATCGCCGGGGCGCACGCGGCCCACGATCGCGTTGAAATTCGCGCCGTCGCAATAGACATATCCGCCCGCTTCATGGACAGCATCCGCGATGGTCCGGAAATCTTTTTCGAACAATCCGCAGGTGTTGGGATTGGTGATCATGACCGCAGCGACATCGGGGCCAAGCCGCGCCTTTAAAGCTTCGACATCAACGCGGCCTTCGGGCGTCGCTGGGATGTTGTCGACTTTGTAGCCAGCGAAGGCCGCCGTCGCCGGATTGGTGCCATGCGCACTTTCCGGCACCAGCACGACTTCGCGCGGGTTGCCTCTAGCTGTGTGCGCCGCACGGATCGCGAGGATACCGCACAATTCGCCGTGCGCACCCGCTTTCGGGCTCATCGCGACCGATGGCATACCGGTTAATTTGCACAGCCAATCGCCCAGTTCATGCACCACCTGAAGCGCGCCCTGCACCGTCGATTGCGGCGCAAGCGGGTGAATGTCTGCAAAACCGGGAAGCCGCGCCACTTTCTCATTCAGGCGCGGATTGTGCTTCATCGTGCAGCTTCCCAGTGGGAAGAAGCCAAGATCAATGCCGTAATTTTGGCGGCTGAGCCGCGTGTAGTGGCGCACAGTTTCAGGTTCGGTTAGGCCGACAAGTCCAATCGGTTCGGACCGCTCTAACCCGTTCAGACGAGTGGCCGCTGCCGGATCAATTTTAGGCAGGTCTACGCCGGTTGTTTCGGCATGGCCGATCTCAAAGATCAGCGGCTCTTCGAGCATCAATGCGCGGTTGCCGGTCGTGGTTTGCGGCCCTTGAAGCGCGCTGCTGTCAGCGGCTTCCATTTGGGGTTTCCATCCGGATTTGTTCGGCGCGCTCATTGGGCTTGCTCCTTAAGCAAAGCTTCGAGCTCTGTGGCCAATGTCTCAATATCTTCGGCAGTTGTCATCTCAGTGACGGCAACAAGCAAGGCCTGCTCCAACGCCTCAACTCCGGGATAAAGCCTGCCTAGCGACACGCCGCCCAGCACACCGCGATCGGCCAACTCGCGCACAATTTCGCGCGCGGGCTTCCCATCGAGCATCACGGTGAATTCGTTGAAAAATGCATTGTTGAGCAAGCTCACACCGGGGATTTTCTCCAAACGATCGGCTGCGGCGCAGGCGAGCCGGTGGTTCTCTGCGGCAAGCTCACGCAGCCCCTTTTCGCCAAGCAAGGTCATGTGCACACTGAACGCCAAGGCGCACAGACCAGAATTGGTGCAGATGTTCGATGTGGCTTTCTCACGGCGAATATGCTGCTCGCGCGTGGAAAGTGTCAGGACAAAGCCGCGCTTGCCCTCTGCATCTGTGGTCTCACCGCACAGACGGCCCGGCATTTGGCGAACATGTTTGGGATCGCGCACCGCAAAAAGGCCCAGATACGGTCCGCCAAATTGCAAGCCAACGCCAATCGCTTGACCTTCACCCACGACGATGTCCGCGCCCAATTCGCCCGGCGATTTGATCGCGCCAAGCGCCACAGGCTCCGTGTTTACGACCACAAGCAGAGCGCCTTTCGCGTGCGCGGCCTCTGCGACGAGTGAAAGGTCGCTAACGCGTCCCAGAATGTCTGGATATTGCACCACCACACAGGCTGTTTCATCGTCGATCCGCGCGGTCAGACCTTCAATATCAGGTTCGGTTTGGATCGCGGGTTGAGCATCGGCAATCGTATCGCCGGTGAATTGCGCCATGGTTTTGACGACTTCGCTGTAATGCGGATGCAGCGCGCCTGAAAGCACCGCCCGTTTGCGGCGCGTCACACGGCCGGCCATCGCCACCGCTTCCCAACACGCGGTCGACCCATCATACAGCGAAGCGTTTGCCACCGCGCAGCCATAGAGCCGCGCAACCTGCGTCTGAAATTCAAACAACATTTGCAGTGTGCCCTGAGCGATCTCTGGCTGATACGGGGTGTAGGCGGTGAGAAATTCACCGCGCTGAATGACCGTGTCGACGCTGGCCGGGACGTGATGACGATATGCCCCTGCGCCCAAGAAGAAAGGCGCGTCGCCTGCGGCAAGGTTCTTACCCGCACGGGCCTTCATATGCCGCTCAACCGCCATCTCAGATGCGTGCATCGGCAGGTCCCGAATTGGTCCGTCTAAGCGGGCAATCTCAGGCACATCGACAAACAAATCGTCAATCGAAGACGCGCCCACGCGCTCCAACATATCGGCGCGGTCGGTGTCAGTGAGAGGGAGGTAGCGCATGGATTTTGTCTTTCATGATGCCCGCCCCAGCGGGCCAGTCATCACAGATTGTCTACGAAGGCCTTATAAGCGGCCTCGCTCATCAAACCTTCGAACTCGTCCTTGTCACCAACCGTAAGGCGGAAGAACCAGCCGTCTTCCTCTGGCGAAGAATTGACGAGCGCCGGGTCATCTTCGAGCGCGCCATTGGCTTCGGTCACTTCGCCGCTGATTGGGGCGTATACATCGCTGGCCGCTTTGACGCTTTCTACGACAGCAGCATCGCCGCCCTTTTCGACCATCGCGCCGACATCGGGCAATTCGACAAAGACGATGTCGCCCAATTGCTCCTGAGCGTAATCGGTGATGCCAACGGTGGCGCTATCGCCCTCGACATCAATCCATTCATGTTCTTCAGTAAAATAACGCGGCATTGATCAGCTCCCTCGAAAATAGCGATGCGGGACAAAAGGCATGGGTGAAACGGTTGCAGGCAGGCGCTTACCGCGAACGGCGCATTCTAATTCTGTGCCATCGGCAGTGTGCGCGGCATCGACATAAGCCATCGCGATTGGACGCCCCAAAGTCGGTGAGAACCCGCCGCTGGTGATTATGCCCACCTTTGTGTCTCCTGCGAAGACCTCTGCGCCCTCACGCGCGGGCATGCGGCCTTCCACCAACAATCCGACGCGGCGCTGGCTTGGTCCAGCATCAAATACGCTCATCACCGCCGAATGCCCCATCCATCCGCCGGTTTCGCGGCGTTTCTTGGTAAGGGCAAAGGTCAGATCTGCGCTAACTGGATCGACCGCATCGGTCATATCGTGGCCGTATAGAGGCAAACCAGCTTCGAGGCGTAGGCTATCGCGCGCGCCCAAACCCGCGGGTTCCACCCGGGGATCTGCAGTCAGAGCCTCGGCAAGCTTTTGCGCGTGTTCGCCGGGCACTGCGATCTCAAAACCGTCTTCACCGGTGTATCCAGCGCGTGCGATCCAGAGCGGCACCCCGTCCCAATCGGCATACCGTGCTGTCATAAAGGTCAGCTCAGCAGCTTCGGGCACCAGAGCGGTTAGAACGTCCGCTGCCTTGGGCCCCTGCAACGCAAGCAGCGCGTTTTCGTCGTAATGGGTCAGCGTCACTTCATCGGGCAGATGTTCGCGAAGGTGTGCGATATCATCCCATTTGCACGCTCCGTTCACCACCAATCCGAATTGCGGCCCCGCGTTGGTGACCATCAAATCGTCCAGAATCCCGCCCTCTTCATTGAGCAGCATCGAATATCGCATGCGCCCCTCTTTCAGCGAGGTGATCCCGCCGGGCAGCAATGCCTCGAGCGCTTCGCCCGCGCCTTCGCCGCTGACGCCCAATTGGCCCATATGTGAGACATCGAATAGACTGGCGCTTTCACGCGTCCAATTGTGCTCGGCCACGATGCCGCCGCCGTGGCTTACCCTGTCGCCCGAATATTGGATCGGCATTTCATATCCCGCGAACGGAACCATACGCGCACCCATTTCGCGGTGCCACGGATCAAGCGGCAACTTACCCAATGGGATGTCATCTTCTGGATTGATATCGCTCAAAATCGCATTCCCCGCACAGGTTGTCCAACGCTCCAAATCGAAGCGCTGTTCCTGCCCCCTCTGTCGGGTGAACCTGAGAGCTTAGCGGCGCGTCAAAAAACGCGCGGCCTTCCCCTTCGGTGGTAACCACGCGGCAATTTGCGCGGTTACGCTTTCCAGAGTGCCTATGCCTGTCCGCGGTCCATTTGCCTGAGAGTTTCCGGGGCGGTTGCTCCTTCGGCGCAAAATCCAGCCTCGTATTCACGACGCTGAACCAGTCTCTCCCGCGAAAGACGCCAGAATCACTTCTGGTAAGCAGCGACTATGTTGCGGATGCGAAATGACGCGTCAATTGCGCGAGTGCCGCCGGAAGCAAATAATTGTGCGCAACAGGCGATCCGGCCACCGGATCATTGCCCTTTGAGCAATGCAGCGGCGGGTTACGCGCAAACGCCCGCGGTCAAAGTGTAGCTTTCGCCGCTTTCTTCGGTCACATTGACGGTGGCGCACCATGTGTCGGTGACATTGGTTTTCATCCGCGAAAGGACCTGACGATCACCCGCTGGGATACTGGTGTTACCATTGTGGCGGGACCGCGAATTGCCGACCAGTTCCAAACTGTATTCGACTTGCTGCGAAACATCGGAATGCGCGATCAATTGGATCTCAACATCGTCGGATCCTTCAACAACGCTTAGCGTGAGAGCGCGATGCGGCTCTCCTTGTGCGCTGTTGCCAGCGTGGCCTGCTCCGCCGCTTCCTGCCGCTACAGCAAATGCCGGGGTGAGAATGGCCAGTCGCTTTACAAGGTCGCGCATATTTACCTCTTTAGTTGCCGCCCAATTGCTGGACGATCGCCTGAACCACGGCCTGCGTTTCGCTGGACAATTCGCTGGTCGGGTCGCTCTCCGCCGATGTAGCCTGAGCGTCGCTTAACGTAGTATTGCCGAGCGCTACCGATGCGATAGCTTGATTGGCGAAATCACTTGAATCAGGGGAGCTGCCTGCAAGCCGGGAGATGGCCGACTGCAGCGTTGCAATCCGTGAGCTGTCGAGACCGCCGCCCAGAAGACTGTCTTCTGCCGAGCTACCACCAGCATTTTGCGCGAAATCGGCCGAGCGCGTCTCAATGCGTCCTTCGCACAGCTCCTGAAGCGCGGGGATGTCGCTGCCCCGCTCGCAAATATCCGTGCCTTCCACCGCCTCGAGCAACACCTGACGTTCTGCATCGCTGAGCTGATCAAGCGCGCTGCTGGCATTGGCATTTGATAGCTGTGCGACTGCTTGACCTGCAGGTTCACTGCGCGACACCTGATCGGCAGCGCGTGCCGCATTGTCTCCAGAGGCGGGCGAAATCTGCTGTTGCTGAGAAGACCGGGCCCGCGCACGCGCGACGCTTTGCGGCGTAATCGGCTCAGGGAAATACACTTTCGACGATGCGTCGGCAGCTGGCTGAGGGTGCGATTGTGTTTCGGCCTGTTCCAATGCTGCTTCAGTCGCGGGAGCTTGCTCTACAAACGCGACCTCGTCCTGCGGGACAATGTGCGGGTTTTCTTGCGCGAGTGCGAGCGTCGGGCTGGCAATCAGCATGCCTGCCAAGGCTAAGTGAGCCGATAGAGCAGGTCTAATTGCGGACATAGGCCTTAGCCGCCGCCATGGGATTGGGTGATACTCATCACCTGGCCGCCCGTCTGTTCAATATTGAGATCAGACAGACCATCACCGTTCTGCGTCCATTCAAGCCGGTTGCCAGAATTCAACTGCGTCGCAGTCATAATATTGTTGTCACCGTTCTGCGTCAGCACTGCCTGATTGTCGTCACCGTCTTGAATGAGATCGACAAAATTGCCTGAACCGGATTGCACAATCTCGCCGACTGAGCCGAGGCCTGTGTCGTTTTGCCCGAACAGAACCGTATTGCTGTCACCTGTTTGCGTGACAGTCGCAGTTGTTGCGCCAGCACCCAATTGCAGAACCGTGGCGAAGTTGTCGTCCCCGTCCTGTCCCAGTGTCGCGTCGCGCGAACCGCCATCGCGTTGCTCAAGCTCGGCAAAATTGCTCGCGCCGTCCTGAGAAATCGCGGCGTCCTGATTAGCCGACGACTGCACGACATCGGCTTCGTTGAAAGAGCCGATCTGTTCGACAAAAGCGTCCTGAGCTTGCGCAGGAGTGATCAACAGCAAGCCAAACGTTGCTACCGCAAGGGTGCCTGAAACTTTGAGAGAACTGGATGTCATCGGTTTCATTGCCTTAGTTTAGCCTATTTAGTCGGGTTGGGCGAGCATGCACTTGTCAGCTCGCCCCAAAGACCCGTGATTTGGTCGTTCAGGGTGTGCCCTGAGTAACCGTTGTCGTGTTGCCAGTCCCGTCTTGGAAGACATCCGACGTGCTGCCATCAAACTGCATGACGATCGCGCTGTTGGTCGTGCCTTCTTGATCGATGATGCTGGTATTGCCGTCGCCATCTTGCAAGACGTCGGCGATGTTCAAACCGCCCACATCAACCGCATTTTGAAAGATCGAGCTTGAATTGTCCGAACCATCTTGAGTGACAGTTGCACTGTTACCATCGGCACCGGCGCCAGCGCCGCTAACAAAGCCTTGGTCAACATCACTGCTGTTGTTGTCGCCGCTCAATTGGCTGATGAATGCGACGCTGTTGTTGCTTGCTTGAAGCACAAGAGAGAAGCCGTTGGTGCCGCCTTGGAAGACGTTGGCATCGCCATTGTCACCGCCAAAGTCGCCTTGCGCGATGATGCTTTCGTTGCCGTCATCGATTTGGGTGACTTCCGCCAATTGGTTGTCGCTTCCTTGTAGAATCAAGGATTCGTTATCATCGCCTTCTTGGAAAGTAGACGCAGCCGAATTGGAAGCGCCAATTACAGAGCCTCCGCCGATGCCCGTGGTATCACCTTGAATGATGCCGGAAACGTTGTTGTCTCCAGAAAACTGAATAATGTCGGCTGTGTTTGCGGTGTTAGGTGCACCATCAACCTCGTCACCGGTCTGAACAATTGCCCCATCAGCATTTGTGGTTGCAGCAAGTTGTAAGATCGTAGCGGTGTCGCCGCGGGCTTGGTCGATTTGTTCAACCGTAGCAAAGCCGCCGTCACCGTCTTGGGTAACAGTGGCAAAGTTGTTTCCGTCGTTTGGGCCAGCATTGCGGCCGTCCTGGAAAACATCCGACGCGTTGGCTGAACCAGTCTGCGTTACTGTAGCTGTTTGACCAACTCCGCCTGCATCATCTTGCGAGATCGCGGAGCTGTTGCTGTTGCCGCTTTGCGTAAGCGTAGCGACGTTGCTGCGACCTTCTTGGAAAACAGTCGAGCTACCATTATCGCCGGTTTGCAAAACTGTGGCAGTTTGCTGACGATTGATTTGGTTTACGTCGGAAGAGTTTCCGGTACCCGATTGCGTAACGGTCGCAAGCAAATTACCGTCGTTGGTCCCGCCGCCAAAGTCAGTTTGAGTGACAATAGAAGAATGGCTATCGCCGGTTTGATCGACGGTCGCGAGGAAATTGTCAGCCGTTTCGTTGTTCGCGATCTGAGCGATATCCGAAGCACTCGCACCTGCCTGTGTGACGATCGCGGTTTGGCCGGTCGCGTTCAAACCAGCAGCCGTTTGGTTCACGATGGAATCGGCGCCGCCCGTTTGGGTAACGCTTGCCGAAAGACCCTGCGAACCAACACCTGATGCGTCTTGCGTGATGTTTGAAATGTTACCGTCGACACCTTGATCGACTGTGGCGTCGAGGGTCGAACCGTCCTGTTCAATATCCGAAACATTGCCTGCGCCGGTTTGTGTGACGTCAGCGGTTAGAGTGTCGCCATTTTGGTCAAGAACACTGCAATTGCCAACTACGCCGGCACATTCCGGAGGAACAACAGCTTGCCCAAAAACGGGTCCTGCCGCTGCCATGGCTAGGACAGATGCCCCGGTTAGAATAACTTTTTTCATGTTCATTCCCTGTTTTGCGCCGCTTTTCAGCGTGACCCGTTTCGGGGCTGGCTTACCGTTTCGGTAAATGCCGGGCGAGCCCCCTGCTCGCCCGGCATCAATAGTTTCGTCAATCAAGGAGCCGGAGGCGTGCCTTGAGTAACCGTTGTAACGTTGCCGCTTCCACCGCCCTGTGTGACGGTTGAATTGTGAGCGTCGGTGAACTGACCAACCGTAATCGTGTTGCTGCTTCCACCTTGAGCAATTATGCTGGTCGCACCTGTTGCCAGCTGATCGAGATCGATAAGGTTGCTGCTTCCATCCTGAGTGATCGTGCTGGTGTTATCATCACCCTCTTGCAGGACATCGACTGAACTGTTGTCCCCGATACCGGTGCCCGATTGAGAAATCGTGCTCTCGTTGCCGTTGCCGGTTTGTTGGGAATTGATAACGTTGTTCACGGCGACGCCGCTAAGGGCTTGCGTCACCGTGCTGACATTCAGATTGCCGGTCTGCGCAATTTGGGTCAGGTTTGGCCCATCGCCAGCTTGCCCTACGGATGAGCTGTTGCCATCGCCGATTTGGTCCACGAACACTTCCGACAGGCCTGCTATGAAACCCTTGTTGCCTGTCTGATCGATCGTCGAAGTGTTGTCGCTTCCGAACTGAACGTTCTCAGCCAAATTGTTCTCGCCACTCTGGCTTGTGGTCGAATTGTTGTTCGAGCCGCCACCTTGATCGATCAAGGCATCGTTGTCGCTTACGCCGCCGCCGTTGCCGGTCTGGTTGATGGTCGCGAAGCTGGCCTCAGCCGTGGGTTGTTGGAAGATAAACGCGTCATCACCCGAAGAATCGACCGTCTGCTGAATCGTTGCCGAGCTGTTCGAACCAACCTGCAATGCGGTTGCAGAATTGTTGGAGCCCGTCCCAGTTTGATCGATGTCGGCGGTGTTGCCATCGCCAAATTGATCCACGTCGGCAAAGTTGTTGTCACCTTGCAGATCAACCCCATCAGCAGCTTGATTAACGCTGGCCGCGTTGCCGTTGCCCGATTGATCAACTTCTGCGGTCACATTCTCGCCGGGATTGGTTTGGTCGACATCTGACGTGTTGCCATCGCCCGATTGCGAAACATCAGCCGAAACATTGCGGAACAATGTGTTGTTCGTGCCATCTTGGTTGATGGTCGACACGTTGTCGGAACCTTCTTGATTGACGAGGGCCGAAATGCTGACCCCGTCATTTTCCGGACCTTGTTGAACGAAGGAATCGTTGTTGCCGCCTGCGTTCACGACGTTCTGATTGACAGTAACGCTCGAAGAGAACGGACCATCTTGAATGATGTCAGAATTGTTGCCCGTACCGCCTTGGTTGAGCGTGGCTGTGAGGCTGAAACGATCCTGCGTGATAGTCGACGTGCCATCGGTGCCCGTTTGGGTAACACTCGCGGTGCCGCCAGCGCCAGGCAGCTGATCGATAACAGAACCGTTGTTGATGCCGGTTTGATCTACAGTCGCCGTCTGCGTGCGGCCTGTCCCTGCTTGATTGATCAGCGAAGAATGATCGTCGCCGGTTTGGATAACGTTGGCGGTTACGCCGTTGCTGCTGGTGCCAGAAAGAGTTTGATTGATTTCTGATGAGCTAAGGCCGTCTTGCGTGACAATCGCCGTTGCTGCCGCAGCGCCGCCATTGGCGCTGTTCGATTGAATAACGATCGATTCCGCACCGTTTGCCTGAACAACATCAGCATCGACTGCCCCGTCGGTCGCGGTCGCGGTTTGGATCACACCAGAGAAGTTACCGTCTCCAGTTTGACCGACATTGGCGGTTACAAGACCGGTCGAAGCGCCCGTTGACGATTGAACAATGTTGGATTCGTTGGAATTGCCCGTTTGAGCAACAGCGGCCGAAGGATCACCGATGACTACGCTGTCGCCGTCCTGCAGAATTCCCGACAGGTTGTCGTCGCCATCTTGGGCAACATCAGCGTCAAGGCCAGTGCCATCTTGGACTATCTCGGAATCGTTACCAGAACCAGTTTGATCGACGGCAGCGGCGTTATCGGCGCCAGTCTGATCGATGGTTGAAGTGCTCTGCGCAAAAGCCGGAGCGGATACCGCAAGGGCCAAAATGGACGCGCTGGTGAGAATTGTCTTTTTCATTGCCTGTGCCTTTCGAATGGACTGTTTGCGACTCATTCGTTTTCCGCCGAGATCTATTGCCCCGATTGGAAAATGACCGGGCGGACCGATTGGCCCGCCCGGAATATTCTATGCCTTATGGCGTACCTTGAGTGACGGTTACCGAGTTGCCGGTGCCGCCCTGTGTCACGGTTGAGCTGTTGCCGTCTTGGAACTGAGCAACATCCGCGAAGTTGCCAGTGCCTTCTTGCGTGATGAAGCTGGTGTTGTCGTTGCCAACTTGCGTGGTGGAAGCTTGGTTCGTTCCGCCAGCGGTGAGAACATTTTGTTCAATCGCGCTGAAGTTGCCATCGCCGTCTTGGAAAACGCCAGCAATATTGGTGTCACCGCCAGCGAAGAAGCCTTGGTCAACAAATGCTTCGTTGCCCAAGCCGCTCAATTGAACGACAAATGCGTCATTGGCATTGCTGTTCTGGGACACTTCAACAAAGCCGCCATCACCCAGCTGCTGAACAAAGGCGACGCTGTCTTGGCCGCTGATCGTACCTTGAGTGACCTGCGCGAAGTTTGCGGAGCTTGCAGAGTTCTGATCGATAGTCGAACCTTGGTTCAAACCGCCTTGAACAGAAAGAGCGAAGTTGTTGTCGCCCTCTTGCAGGATAAGCGAATTCGCGCCGTCCGAACCGACGACTGTGCCGCCGACAGAAGACGTGTCACCTTGGACAATCACGGCGCCATTGTTAATGCCGCTGCCGCCGCCTTGGAGGGTTTGAGCGGTGCCATTCAGCGAGTCAGTTTGGAAAATTTCGGAGGTGCTGCCTACGGCCGAAGCCTGTTGAGCAGACGCAAAGTTATTGTCTGATGTGCCATCCTGCGTGATGTCAACAAAAGAGCCGTTCGTTCCCGCGAACTGGGTCACCGAGGCGGTGTTTGAACCTGTTGCGATCTGATCAATGTCGGACGAGTTGGCAGGCGTGCCCACGTTTTCTTTCTGTTCAACAGTGGCAACATTGTTGTCACCGACCTGTTCAACCGCTGATATGTTGCTTTCCTCTTGGACTACCGTCGCAGCGTTGCCGTTGCCGGTTTGCTCAACAACCGAAGTGCTTTGTGCGAAAGCCGGGCCTGCCGCAGCAAGTGCAAAGACTGACGCGCTTGTCAAAATCACTTTTTTCATAATCTAAAGTCCTCTTTAGTACTCAATCAAAAATCGAAACTTCCGCCGGAACCTTTCCGGCGAAGGAATAGGTTAGGGCGTGTTTTGCGACACAGTTACATTGTTGCCAGTGCCGTTTTGAGTGACGCTTGACGCATCCATAACGCCGCCTTGCATGACGCCAGCAACGTTCAACGTCCCTGTTTGCGTGATCGCGCTGTCTGCCATGGAAGAGCCGAGCAGCTGCTCAAGAGTTGCACTGTTATCAGAACCATTTTGCGAAATGGCCGAGCTGCCCAGATTGCCAGCTTGCGTCACGGTCGCGGTGTTGCTCGCAGTGCCGCCGCCTGCGCCAACTTGAATCACGCTCGAGCTGTTGTCATCACCGATCTGTGTAACAAATGCCATGCCGCCAAGGCCGGTCCCACTTTGGTCACCAGTTGAACTGTTGCCATTGCCAGATTGCTGAACGTCATAGACGTTGTTTTCACCGGGTTGATTGACGGAGGCAAAGTTGCCGTTTCCGCTTTGCTCAATCGTGGCGGAATTGTCTTCGTTACCGCCGCCGCTAATGCCGGTTCCTTGGTTTTCGACACGGGCTTCGTTGCCGTCCCCGGTTTGCAGGATCGCGGCCAAATTCCGTTCGTTGATTTGGCGAATCACCGTGGTGTTATTGTTGCCCGATTGGTCCACGAACACGACGTTATCGTCATCCAACGGGCCGCTTGCATCAAAGCCCTGCTGAACATCTGAACTGTTGCCGTTGCCGCTCTGATCGATCGTGGCTTCTTGATTGTCTGAAATGTTGCCTTGGACCAGCAGAGACGTGTTCATCGTGCCGGTCTGCGTTACAAACGCATCGCTGTTCGATGCACGCTGATTGATGGTCGACGTGTTGTCTGCATTTGACTGAACAACAACGGCATTCTGATTGTTGTCATCAGTTTGCGTGATCGTGCTGGCCTGGCCTACGCCGCTTTGATCCAGATCGATCGTGCCATCTTCGTCTGACTGAACGATAATCGACGAGTTGTTGTCACCATCTTGGAAGATGTCAGCCTGGTTGTCGGTGTCTGACTGACTAACGGTCGAAGAGTTACCAAGACCGCCTTGGGTAAGAGCAACCTCCATTTGAATGCCAGATTGCGTCACGGTGGATGAGTTGGCATCACCGACCTGGACCGACACAACATCCTGATCCGCACCGGCCTGCACAATGTCGCTCGTGTTGGTTTCTGCAGCCGGCGCCCCCAGATCGAAGCCCTCTTGCGAAACCGTGATGGTGCTGTTGTCAGCGCTTTGATCGACGATCGAACCATTGAAGCCATCCGGCCCAGACTGGGTGACTGTGGTCACCGATGTGTTGCCTGACTGGTCCACATCTGATGTGTTGCTGGCTGCGGTTTGCGTAACTGTTACAGCGCCGCCTGTGCCGCTTTGGGTGACGGTGCTGTCGTTGCTTTGAGCGGAAGCGGTTGAACCCGCCGCCAATGCCACGGCCGAAACTGCCAGATATAAGTAGCTCTTCATAATTGCCTCGCCTCCAAATTCAGGCGATGACCACAAAACGCCAAGACGCAACAGACGTCAGGCTATGAGGTTACCGCCTTCAATTCCCTGCGCGCTTTGGAGTTGCAGCTCCATTGCGCGCTCTCTCTTCAATACGCGAGGCCCAAAATTTAGGACCCCTCGTCGTCTCCCTCTTCTTCGACCACTGTCAAAGCGGTCAAAGAACCAGCACGGCGCACAGCTTCCTGCACATCGCGCGCATCGTAAATTCCATCGCGTTCGGCGCGATAAGTCGACATCAGCGCCTCAGTCGCTTCCATGTCAGCAAAGCGCCACAGACCGAGGTCCACGCCTTCAAGAACAAGCCCGTAAACGGCTTTTTCGATGGCCTGTTGGAGCGCGACCTGATCGGGCTCGTTGGAGGTGATCCCCCATTCAGCCTCAAGAAGCTCACGGAACGCCACAAAACGATAGGCGCTGGCGCCGATCGCTTGGCTAGCGATTGTCTTGGAAGCTTGAACATTGGTCAAAACTTCGCCTGTGCGAACCGATACGGCGCGCAAGTAGACCGTGACAGTGTCCTGACGGTATTCGGTACGAGCACCGATGCCGAGAAAAGCTGCACCCGCACCGCCGGTAACGGTGTTTGTATCATAACCGACGATCCCGCCTTCGAGCAGAACGCCCGCAAACAGCAGTGCCGGAAGCGCGTTGGGATCAACTTGCTCTTCACCAAGGTAACGCCGGCGCATTTCACCGATGATCTGACGCTCTTTGAGAAGGTTATCGAGACGCTCACGCTCTACAACGGTGAACCATTGCCGGTTGCCAGCATCCTGCAGCGCCTTGGCAAGGATCGAACCGGCCCCTTGCGTAACAGCGCGAGACAAAGTCTGCCCGGTGTTGGTCGGACGGAACTGACCGGTTTGGTCGCTAAATCCATAAACAGCGATCGCCACCTGCCGTTGAGGGCCGGGCAATTGATGCAGCAGATTTTGCGTCTGAGTTTGCTTTGGGAAATAGGCAAGGCTGGTTTGCTCAGGAAGAAGGTCGCGCCCATCCTGCGCCATACTCATGCACCCACCCAAACCAAGGGCGAGTGCAGCAACACCAACAGCTTTAAGAACAGCCCGCATCAATTCACCTCAATGAAGAGCGGGATAACAATGCGCGTTTCTTCACCCGAGTTATCATCTCGGATAATGAGCGTCACCTCGTCTAGCGAACGGAAAAACTCAATGGTTTGCCCGCCGAAGGTAATCGTGCCTTGATCTTGCGGATTGTCACCAAAGATTGCGTCGACGATTTGCGATGACAAAGCCGACAGAAGCCGCGATTCGAGTTGCCGCGCAAAAATGCTGGATTGCGTGCTGTTGTCTACCGCATCAGGATCAGTCGTGTCATTCTGAGCATTTGCGATGCCCAAAATGTAGTTGGAATTAAACGGGTTGCCACCAAACGTTGGACTGATTGGCGTATGGACCAAATCCTGCGCAAGGGCCGGATTTGCTACCGAACAGAAACCTAGCGCCATAGCCACCGCTACAAAGCGTACCATTTTTACCCCTTCTGCCGAGAACGGCAGCCCAAACCAAAATTAACGCATTCAAAGGGTTCGCCAGCAAGGCAAACAAATCGAATCGGAAAACTTAATAACACTTTAAGAATGTTTGGCCAGCAATTCTGCGGTTTATTGAGGTGTTTGTCGCCTGCGTACAACGCCGCAACACAGCTGCCGATCAAGCCGCTGAGTTGGAATCAGGTTAATGTAAAGATAGGTGAAGTTGCGATGGCGCGCCGACTGAGCAGCGGCCAATTCGCGTCACAGGTTGGGCCGGAGCCAACGTTCTGCGACTTCGATATCAACTCCGCGTCGCCGAGCATACTCTTCTAGCTGGTCTCTGCCAATCTTGGCCACACCGAAATATTGCGATTCCGGATGACCGAAATAGAACCCGCTGACAGCAGCGGTTGGCCACATCGCAAAACTCTCTGTCAAACTTAGCCCGACATTGGCCTCTGCATCGAGCAATTCGAACAGAATTGGTTTCAGCGAGTGATCTGGACAAGCGGGATAACCTGGCGCTGGGCGGATGCCGCGATATTCTTCTTTTATCAGAGCGTTATTGGTCAATTGCTCGCCGGGAGCATACCCCCAAAGGTCAGTCCTGACATGCTTATGCAGTGCTTCGGCAAAAGCTTCAGCGAACCGGTCAGCCAAGGCCTTTAGCAGGATATCCGAATAGTCATCCTTATCCGCCTGAAAACGCGCCGAGTGTTCATCAATCCCGTGAATACCAACCGCAAAGCCGCCAATCCAATCGCCATCCGGATCAATAAAATCAGCAAGGCACATATTGGCCCGGTCGCGTGATTTTTTGATCTGTTGCCGCAGGAAGGGCAGGCGCACGTGTTCCTCGCGCCTGACCCGGTGGATGGTCACATCATCGCCATCTCTTGCGCATGGCCACATCCCGCAAACGCCCCGCGCGGTAAGCCATTTTTCGGAGATAATTTGATCCAGCATCGCATCTGCATCCGCCTTTAGGCTCCGCGCGCTTTCGCCCACCACGTCGTCGTCGAGAATTTTCGGGTAGGTTCCGTGCAATTCCCATGCCCGGAAAAACGGCGTCCAATCAATGTATTCGCGCAAATCGGATAGAGACCAATCGTCAAACACATGCACACCGGGATTCAAAGGCGGAGCCGGTTTGTCTGAGAGGTACGCATCGTAGTAATTCGCCCGCGCATCTTCGAGAGACATCAGCTGTTTTTCGGCTTTGCCAGCCCGAGCGTCGCGAACTTGGACATATTCATCGGCCACTTCGCCGACAAACCCGTCACGCTGTGTGTCGGAAAGCAGTTTTGAGGCCACGCCAACCGCTCGGCTCGCGTCCAGAACATGGATGACCGGACCTTCATAATTGGGATCAATCTTTAGGGCGGTGTGAACCTTGCTGGTGGTCGCGCCGCCGATCAACAAGGGCATCGTCATGTCCAGTCGCTGCATCTCTTCGGCAACGGTCACCATTTCATCGAGCGATGGAGTGATGAGGCCCGACAGGCCGATCATATCCGCCTGATTGTCATTGGCCGATTTGATGATGTCCTGCCACGGAACCATCACGCCCATATCGACAACTTCGTATCCGTTGCACTGCAAGACCACGCCTACGATGTTCTTGCCGATATCATGCACGTCGCCTTTGACGGTCGCCATGATGATTGTGCCTTTGGCTTTCGCGCCCTCTGCTTTTTCCGCTTCAATGTAGGGGATGAGATGCGCGACCGCTTTCTTCATAACCCGCGCGGATTTAACCACTTGAGGCAGAAACATTTTGCCGCTGCCGAACAGGTCGCCCACAACATTCATGCCGTCCATTAACGGGCCTTCGATCACTTCAATCGGGCGCCCACCGGACGCTTCCAACGCGGCCCGCGCCTCTTCGGTGTCATCCACGACATGCGCATCGATCCCTTTGACCAACGCATGTTCCAACCGCCGCCGCACTTCCCAGCCGCGCCATTCGGCTGCTTGTTTATCGTCTTCCTTGCTTTTGCCCTTGAAACTCTCAGCCAGCGCGATCAGCCGCTCGGTTGCGGTGTCATCGCCATCAACGGGGCGCATCAGGATCACGTCTTCGCACGCATCACGCAGCGTGGGATCAATCGTGTCATAGACATCGAGCTGTCCCGCGTTGACAATCGCCATATCGAGCCCAGCGGGGATCGCGTGATAGAGAAAGACCGAATGCATCGCCCGGCGCACCGTCTCGTTCCCGCGGAAGCTGAAAGATAGATTGGAAAGCCCGCCGCTTGTCTTCGCGTGGGGGCATTGCGCTTTGATTTCCTGCACTGCTTCGATGAAATCCAAGCCGTAGCGGTCATGCTCTTCAATTCCGGTCGCAACCGCAAAGACATTCGGATCAAAGATGATGTCCTCTGGCGGGAACCCCTCTGACACAAGCAGATCATAGGCGCGTTTGCAGATTTCGATCTTGCGGCTTTTGGTGTCCGCCTGACCGGTCTCGTCAAACGCCATGACGACCACTGCGGCGCCATAAGCCATGCATTTGCGCGCCTGATCAAGGAATGCGTCTTCGCCTTCCTTCATGCTGATCGAGTTCACAATCGGCTTACCCGAAACGCATTTCAATCCCGCTTCGATGACGTCCCATTTGGAACTGTCGATCATCACGGGAACGCGCGCGATGTCTGGTTCTGCAGCGATCAGTTTCAGGAATGTGGTCATCGCATGCTCGGCATCGAGCAAGCCTTCGTCCATGTTGACATCAATGACTTGCGCGCCGTTTTCGACCTGTTGGCGCGCGACTTCGACAGCCGCCGCGTAGTCATCCGCCATAATGAGCTTTTTGAACCGCGCGCTGCCGGTAACATTGGTGCGCTCACCGATATTGATGAAGCGCGCGCTGGAATTTTGCTTGGTCATATTCAGGAGGCCACCACAAATGCTTCAAGGCCCGATAGGCGCATCGCCGTTTCCGGGATTGGAATTGGACGCGACTCAACATCGGCGACCGCTCTGGCGATGGCTTTGATATGCGCTGGGGACGACCCGCAGCATCCGCCCAGAATGTTGACTTGGCCTTTCTCTGCCCATTCTTTGACAAGGCCAGCGGTGGTATCCGGCATTTCATCATATTCGCCCAGTTCATTGGGCAGACCGGCGTTGGGATAGGCCATCAACAGAGTATCCGCGATGCGCGATAGCACCTGAACATGCGGGCGCAATTGGTCCGCGCCAAAGCTGCAATTGAGGCCGATTGTCACCGGGTTGGCGTGGCGAACCGCATACCAAAACGCCTCGACCGTATGGCCCGACAGGTTTCTTCCCGAAAGGTCTGTCAGCGTCATGGAAATCATGATCGGCACTTCGCGGCCCAGCTCTGCCTCAAGTTGCTTAACCGCCATAACGCCCGCTTTTGCGTTCAGCGTGTCGAAGACGGTTTCGATCAAAATAAAATCCACCCCGCCTTCGACCAAAGCAGCGGCTTGTTCTTTGTAGACGGCGACCAGCTCATCAAAGCTGATTTCGCGAAAGCCGGGGTCTTCGACGTCGGGGCTCAATGACAGGGTTTTGTTGGTCGGGCCAATTGCGCCAGCAACGAAGCGGGGCTTGCCATCCTTACCCTCATATTCGCTCGCCAACTCGCGCGCGATTTTGGCGCTGGCGATGTTAATGGCGGCGACTTGACCTTCGGCCGCATAGTCCGCCTGACTGATACGGTTGGCGGAAAATGTGTTGGTGGAAATCACATCGGATCCGGCATCGAGATAGGCGCGCGTAATGTCTGCGATGACATCCGGCCGCGTCAGCGCGAGGATATCATTGTTGCCCTTTTGATCGGCGTTCAGGCCAAGACTGCCAGCGAAATCCTCTTCGGTAAGCTTGCGATCCTGTATCTGCGTTCCGAACGCTCCATCAAAGATCAAGATGCGCTTTGCGGCGGCGGCCAGCAATGCATCACGCGCGCTCATGCGCTCTCTCCGACCGGGCGTTTGCCCAGCATATGGCATATCGCATAGGCAAGCTCGGGACGATTGAGCGTGTAGAAATGCAAATCCCGAACGCCGCCTGCATAAAGCCTTCTGCACAGCTCGGCGGCCACCGTTGCCGCGACCAATTGGCGCGCAGCAGGCCTCGCATCCAGCCCTTCGAACAGGCCATCCATCCAGTCGGGAATTTGCGCGCCGCATAGCCCTGCAAATTTGCGCGCCTGCGCCACATTCGTGACAGGCAAAATTCCGGGCAGAACTGGCTGTTCCACCCCGCTGGCTGCGAGTTTATCGCGGAACCGGAAAAACGTGTCGGCTGAGAAGAAAAACTGGCTGATTGCGCGGCTTGCTCCGGCGTCCAATTTGCGCTTCAAATTGTCGATATCGGACTGCGGACAATCGGCATCGGGATGCGTTTCGGGATACGCTGCGACCGAAATGTCAAAATCCGCAATTTCCTTCAATCCGCGGACCAGATCGGCTGCGCTGGCATAGCCGTCAGGATGCGGCGTAAACGGCGCGCCCGGCTCGCCTGCATCACCGCGCAACGCAACAATATGACGCACGCCCGCTTCCCAATAGTTCTCAGCAACCTCTCGAATTTCTGCCTTAGACGCGCCGACACAGGTCAGGTGAGCCGCGGCAGGCAAATTCGCTTCGGCGATGATGCGGGACACCGTCGAATGGGTGCGTTCCCGTGTGGATCCGCCAGCACCATAGGTGACAGACACAAAACTGGGCGAAAGCGGTTTGAGCTGCTGAACCGCATCCCACAATTGCGCTTCCATCTTTTCGCTCTTTGGCGGGAAGAATTCAAAACTGACCGCGAAATCTCCGGGCAAGCCGGAAAAGAGCGGCGTATCAACCGCTGTGCGATGTTCGTGGAGCTGATCGAGAGTGGGGGTCATGATATCGCTTCTTTGGGGCCTTTACCCTTGGATGATGCATTCGATTTGGTGGCGGACTTCACAGGGCCAGATCGGCGCACTCCGATCCAGATTTTGACGACCAATTCACCCCCTTCAAGAGCGATCGGGTCGCCGCCTGTAAATCCAGAAGCGCGCAAGAGCTCACGCATTTGCTTATCTGTGAAACCCAAACGGGTGTGTTGGTACCTGCTGCGCAATTCTTCGCGGTCATGCGCTGCAAAATCGACTATTGCGATGCGCCCGCCGGGACGCGTCACCCGCGCCGCTTCCACCAAAGGAAGAGCCGGGCCTTGAGCAAAGTGCAGAACTTGATGAAGGAGCACCGTGTCAAAGCTGCTCGCGGGAAAGGGCAAATCGGCGAAGTCGCCCTGCACCAGTTCTATCTGTGAAGTAGGCAGGTGCTGCAATTTCGCCCGCGCCACCCGCAACATTTCGAGGTTTTTGTCGAGCGCGACGATGCGGTCAGCTTGATCTGCAAACAATTCTGCCATCCGCCCGGTGCCAGTGCCAATGTCCAACATCGCGCCAATTGGCGCGTCGCTTAGCCCGTTCGCCAGTTGCTCTTCGACTTGACCATCGGAGGTGTGGAGCGCCCGCAAATCGTCCCATTCGCTGGCATGGCGGGCAAAGTAATCTTCGGCGTTCACTTCGCGCGCTTCGCGGATAGCGGTCAGTTTGCGACGATCATCATCGCAAATGCTGGCGAAATTGGGGTTCTCCTGCTCGGAAATTGCAAGCAATCGATCAAGCGCGGCGTGGATGGGCGTTGCATCTTCGCCATTGCTAGATGCGCGAAGGAACACCCAGCTGCCCTCGCGGTGACGCTCTGCCAAACCGGCATCGCACAGAATACCGACATGGCGCGAAACACGCGGCTGGCTCTGCCCCAGAACTTGGGCAAGCTCGCCAACTGCTAACTCCATCGTCGATAGCAGACGCGCAATGCGTAGACGCGTCGGATCGGCCAGAGCCTTAAAGATCGCTTCGATTGCCATCAGCAAATATATAAAGATATTTTTATATGTGTAAATGGCCGAGACGGTCGCACCTTGATGGGCTCTTCGTTTCGACCATTGATTGCCCGCTTGCCTTCGCATTGCTACGGCATCATCCGATTGATTGCAAAGGGCGCATCACGTGAAATTAGGCTGTTGTTACTTCCCTGAACATTGGCCCGAAGCAATGTGGGCCGATGATGCGCGCAGGATGGCCGAAATGGGCCTGTCGCTCGTTCGAATAGGGGAATTTGCGTGGAGCCGGATAGAGCCGGAGCCGGGGCAATTCGAGTGGGGATGGCTCGACCGCGCGATCGGTGTGCTGCAGGATGCGGGCTTAGAAGTGGTCCTTTGCACCCCTACCGCGACACCGCCCAAATGGTTGGTCGACAAGATGCCGGATATGGTGGCGGTTGATGCCGATGGCCGGCCGCGCGGGTTCGGTTCGCGGCGGCATTATTGTTTCTCACACGCAGGCTATCGCGAAGAAGCAGTGCGGATCACCGCGGAACTGGCACAGCGTTATGGTCAGCACCCTGCAATCACCGCTTGGCAGACGGACAATGAATTTGGCTGTCATGACACGGTGGTCAGCTTTTCATCCTCCGCTGCCGCCGCGTTCCGTCAATGGTTGGCGGCCTGGTACGCAGATGTCGATGCGTTGAATACTGCTTGGGGCAACGTGTTCTGGAGCATGGAGTACCGCTCCTTTGATGAGGTGGATCCGCCCAATCTGACCGTGACAGAGGCAAACCCGGCTCATTGGCTCGATTACCGCCGGTTCGCATCGGACGAAGTCGTAAGCTTTAACCGCGCGCAAACAGACATATTGCGCGAACATTCGCCCGGCCGCGATATGACGCATAATTTCATGGGCTTCTTCACAGAGTTCGATCACCATGATGTTGGCCGCGATCTGGATGTCGCCACATGGGACAGTTATCCGCTCGGCTTCCTTGAGCAATTCTGGTTTTCCGACACGGAAAAGGCGGAGTTTCTTCGCCAAGGTCACCCAGACATCGCTGCATTTCACCACGATCTCTACCGTGGTTGCTCGAACGGCCGCTGGGGCGTGATGGAGCAGCAACCCGGCCCAGTGAACTGGGCGCGGTTCAACCCAGCTCCGCTGCCGGGAATGGTCGCGCTTTGGACGCTGGAGGCTTATGCACATGGCGCGGAATTCACAGCCTTTTTCCGCTGGCGTCAGGCACCCTTTGCGCAGGAACAGATGCACGCGGGCTTGCTCCGCCCAGACAGCAGCGACGCCGAGGCAGCGGACGAAGCACGCATTGCCGCACAAGCGATCGCGCAATTGGGCGAACAAAGGATTGCGAAAGCTCCGGTAGCACTGGTTCTGTCTTATGAAGCGGCATGGGTTTGCGGTATCCAACCGCAGGGCCAGAGCTTCCGATATTTGGAGCTCACCTATCAATGGTATTCGGCCCTGCGCGCAGCAGGATTGGATGTCGATATCGTGTCCACCGACGCCGATCTTTCCGAATACCGTGCAGTCTTCGTGCCGACATTGCCAATCGTACGCGGCGAATTCGCGGCCAAACTCGCCGCGCTGGATTGCCCGGTATTGATCGGACCGCGTTCGGGTAGCAAGAACGACAGCTTCTGCATTCCAGAGGGGCTCGCCCCGGGCGAATTGCGCGGCGCGATGCCGATTACAATTACACGGGTCGAATCGCTGCGAGATGGCGTGGTCGAACAGGGGGATGGCTGGACGATTTCTCGATGGCGTGAAGATGTGTCGAGTGAGATTGAGCCAGAACTGTCCCTGATGGATGGACGAGGAATTGTCTATTCCAGCGACAACCTGCGCTACATCGCCGCATGGCCTGATCGCGATCTGCTCGATCTGCTGATTGGGCGAATGGCTGACGAAGCAGGCGTTGATCTGCTGGCGCTCCCATATGGCCTTCGAATTCGGCGCAGCACGACGCATATTTTCGCGTTCAACTACTCCACCAAGGTCATTGACGCTGCGGCATTGGGGCTCGGTGAGCCCGTTTGGGGTGATGCCTCAATTGGACCGGCGGGTGTGGCCGTTTGGGCAAGGCAATGATCGCGCTTGCCAAGTGCCCGCCCACTGCGCAAGAGCGCGCGTCATGAGCATTCCTGACACCTCACATCGGACTTACGCAATTATCGGCTGCGGCATGATGGGGCGCGAACATATGCGCAATCTCGCCTTGGTAGAAGGAGCGGAATTGATCGCAATTGCCGATCCTGATGCAGGCTCGCGCGATGCCGCGCAGGAGCAGGCACGATTGCTCGGTCAAGAGGTTCAGCTGTTCGGTGACAGCACGGCGATGCTGGCCGAAGCAAAGCCAGATGCAGTCATCATCGCCTCCCCCAATTTCACCCATTTTGGTGTTGTAAAACCCGTTATGGATGCGGGTGCTGCGGTGCTGCTTGAAAAACCGATGTGCACCACTCTTACCGATGCCGAAGCATTGGCCAGAGCCGCCAATGCCTATCCACAGCTGTTCTGGGTCGGTCTCGAATATCGCTATATGCCGCCGGTTACGCGCTTTATTGAACGGCTTCATGCGGGAGAAGCGGGCGATGTGAAAATGCTCGCCATCCGCGAACACAGATTTCCATTCCTCGTCAAAGTGGGCGATTGGAACCGGTTCAACCGCAACACGGGCGGAACATTGGTGGAGAAATGCTGCCATTTCTTTGACCTGATGCGTCACATATTGCGCGATGAACCGGTGCGCATTTTCGCCAGCGGCGCACAGGATGTGAACCATCTGGACGAGCGATATGAGGGCGAAGTTCCCGACATTCTCGACAACGCCTTTGTCACGGTCGATTTTGCGGGCGGTGCGCGGGCGATGCTCGATTTATGCATGTTTGCTGAGGGCTCCGATCAACAAGAGGAAATCAGCGCGGTCGGCCCGGTGGGCAAAATGGAAGTCAAACTGCCACGCGGCGAAGTCACATGGTCGCCGCGCGATCATTCCGGCACCACAACCCAAACTGTCGACACACCGCAAGAGGCGCTCGATGCGGGTGATCACCACGGCGCAACGTTCTATCAACAGCGTGACTTTCATAGCGCTTTGGTCGCAGGCACCCCGCCCCTAATCACAGCCCGTGATGGCTATCGCTCTGTGGCAATGGGAGCGGCGGCGCAGCAAAGCATCGAGATCGGGCTTCCGGTCGACATTCACTTCAACGACGAGGACTAAGAAAGTGCTGGAAACGATGCCGCCTGTTGGCTTTGGCCTATGGAAGATACCCCGCGAAGACACCGCTGGCACAGTCGTGGATGCGGTTCGCGCCGGCTATCTCCATTTTGACAGCGCCGCCGATTACGCGAACGAAGAAGAGACCGGCGAAGGGATCGCGCAGGCGATCGCGGACGGGCTGGTGACGCGCGATGACCTGTGGGTGACATCGAAATTGTGGAACACATTCCACGCAGGCCAGCATGTTGAAGAAGCCTGCCGCAAGACGCTAGCTGATTTGGGCCTCGACTGCCTCGACCTCTACCTGATCCACTTTCCGATCGCGCTGGAATATGTGCCGATTGCAGAGCGTTATCCGCCCGAGTGGCTGAACAATCCCGCCGCCGGGCAACCAGAAATGCGGCGCGCCAATGTTCCATTGCATGAAACATGGAAAGCGATGGAGGCCTTGGTCGACAAAGGCCTCGTGAAAAGGATTGGTGTGTGCAATTACAACAGCGCGCTGATCCATGACCTGATGACCTATGCGCGGATCAAACCCGCCATGCTTCAGATCGAGGCACACCCCTATTTAACGCAAGAAAAACTAATCCGCTGCGCGCAAGGATATGGCATGGATGTCACCGCCTTTTCTCCTTTGGGTGCACAGAGCTATTTCGAATTGAATATGGCCGAGGCGGGTGAAAGTCTGCTGGGCGCTGCCCCTGTCATGGTCGCCGCGCAAACGCATGGGAAAACACCCGCGCAAGTGCTGCTAAAATGGGGAGTCCAACGCGGCACTGCCGTCATTCCAAAGACAACAAAGCCGGAGCGGATGCGCGAGAATCTGGACATCGATGATTTCACGCTAAGCAATGTCGAAATGGCAGCAATTGGCGCTCTCAATCAGAACCGCCGCTTCAACGACCCCGGCGTCTTTGCAGAAGCCGCATTTGGAACGTTTCACCCGATCTATGACTGATATGACCAACAGCGAATTCCCCGCGATCATTGCAGCAGATGCCAAGAGCGGAGGCGATTTGGCCGCCTATCTTGCCGCCAACAAATCTGCCGTGGATGCTGCCCTCGACACCGCAGGCGCGGTCTTGTTCCGCGGTTTTGATGTCGCCGATCCGCAGGCATTCGACGCCGCAATCGAAGGGTATGGAGAGGCTGGGTTCACCTATGAGGATTCCCTTTCCAATGCAGTTCGCACCAATGTAACGCCGCGCGTTTTCACCGCCAATGAAGCCCCGCCCACCACCGAGATTTTTCTGCATCACGAAATGGCGCAGACGCCAATGTTCCCGGCCAAGCTGTTCTTTTATTGTGAGATCGCACCGGGCTCCGGCGGGGCAACCCCGCTTTGCCGGTCAGACCGGGTACTCGATCGGTTGGCAAGCGAAACGCCTGAATTTGTCGCCCGCGTCGAGGCCGAAGGCGTGCGCTACACAAACGTTATGCCGGGCAATGACGATGCTGCGTCGGGCCAAGGACGCAGCTGGCGCAGCACGTTAAGCGTCGAAAACCGCGAGGGTGCAGAAGCGCGCTTGGCGCAGCTTGGCTACAGCTGGGAATGGTCTGATGGGGGCTCATTGCGCGCAACCACACCGTCACTCGATGCTGTAAGAGCATTGAAAGATGGGCGCCGCAGTTTCTTCAATCAATTGATCGCAGCTTTTCGCGGATGGGCCGACAGCCGCAACGATCCGGGGCGTGCGATCACATTTGGCGGCGGCACACCGATCACGCAGGCGGACATGGCCCCCGCGATCGCGATTGCCGATGAATTGACCTATGATCTGAACTGGCAGGCCGGTGATGTGGCGTTGATCGACAATTTTGCCGTTATGCATGGCCGCCGCCCGTTTAAGGGGAAACGCCGGGTGCTCGCGTCCCTAATCGCTTAGGCCGAGCGGTGCACTGCCAACGCCCAAACCGCCGCATTGCTGGCTACGATGGCCCCAACAAGGGCCGCGAAAACCACCCCTGGTCCGGCTAGTGACGCAACGCCAAGCGGTGAAAACAACAGATAGATCGCAACCACGCAAGAAAACAGCGTTACTGCCAGAGGCTTTGCAAAACGCCACGGGGTCATGTCGACCTGCTCATTGCGGGTGAATTCCCACGCTGTGCCGCGTGGGCGTAGCCAACCACAAATCAACATGATCGCGACCTCGACAAAAAACAGGATTGCATATTGATGAAGGAAATGCAGGGTCACATCCTCTGCAAACACGAAACGCAGCAGTCCATATGTGACGACGTGGAAGATGATCACCAGCTTCGCACCCAAGGCCGGCACCCGCGCGGTGAACAGGCCCACAATCACAATAACGACTGTCGGGATGTTATAGAACCCGGTGAACACGCGGATAATCTGCCACAGGCCTTGTTCTGCAAAATACAGCATCGGCGCGACAACGAACGAAAACAGCGCGATGACCAAACTGGCCATCTTGGCCACGCGCACCAGCTCTGCATCGCTCGCCTTGTCTCCCCGCGCCGGGGCGTAGACGTCCAAACTGAACAAGGTGGCTGCGCTGTTCAGCAAAGAATTGAACGAGCTAAACACCGCACCCAGCAAAACCGCCAGAAAAAAGCCGGAGAGATAAACGGGCAAGACATCGCGGATCAGGCGCGGATAGGCTTCATCAATCGAACCCAGATCTGGCCCGTATAGGTGGAACGCAATCACACCGGGCACCATCATCATAAACGGCACCAATATTTTAAAGAAGCCGGAGAACAGGACGCCCTTTTGCCCCTCGGCAAGGCTTTGCGCGCCAAGGGTGCGCTGGATCACATATTGGTTGGTGCACCAATAAAACAGATTGGCGAAGATCATTCCGGTGAACAAAGTGCCAAATGGGGTCGGTGCATCAGCGTCCCCGATCGCGTTGAGTTTTTCCGTATGCTGGCTGCCCAATTGTTCCAGCCCTGCTCCAAAATCGCCATTGCCCAAAGCAATCAAGCCAAAAACTGGGACGAGAATTCCTACGATAAGTAGGCCAACCCCATTGATCGTATCGGACACGGCAACCGCGCGAAGCCCGCCAAAAATCGCATAAATCGAACCTATGACCCCAATGACCACGACAGTGGCCAAAAGCGACTGAAAGTAACTGAGACCGGTCAAGCCAGGCACATCGAACAACAACAGCACCGCGACAGAGCCAGAATACAAAACGCTAGGAATCGTCACCAATCCATAGCCGAGCATGAACAGCACCACTGACATGCGCCGTACAACCGGATCAAAGCGGTCGTTCAAAAATTGCGGCAAAGTTGTGAAGGCACCCGCAAGGTACTTGGGAAGAAAGATCAGCGCCATCGCGATGGTAGCGACCGCGGCGGTTACCTCCCACCCCATGCTCGACAGATTGTAACCGTATGCCGATCCGTTGAGCCCGATCAGCTGTTCAGCCGATAGATTGGTAAGCAGCAGCGACCCAGCGATAAAGGTCGCACCCAATCCGCGCCCGGCAAGGAAATAGCCGTCCTTAGTCTCAGTCGTTCCGCGTGTTTTGATCCAGCTGATAAAGCCGACCAAAGCCATGAAGAAGACGCAGCTTATCGCGGTAAAGGCCAATCCTGCGCCGCCCATGCTGACTGCTCCTGTTGTTTCGTGGTCTCTGGATTACCGGTCAACGCGGTCCACCGGCAAGGCCCGTATCGGGGCGCAAGCGTGCGCGGCAAAACCGCCGCGCACGCTCAGAATGCTGCTTATTCGCCTGAACCTGAAAGCCCGCGCGCCTCCAGCATCGGGCCAACATCTGGCTGACGTCCGGCGAAGTTTTCGAACATCACGAAATAGTCCATCGTACCGCCGCGGCTGAGCACGGTTTCGCGGTAATGCTGTCCATTCTCGCGCGTCAATCCGCCGTTATCGACGAACCATTTGCGGCTGTCCCGGTCGAGCATTTCGGTCCACAAATAACTGTAATACCCAGCGGAATATCCCGCGGGCGAGCTGAAGATGTGGTTGAAATAGGTCGAACGATAACGCGGCGGCACCAGATCGATTTCCAGACCCATATCTTCCAGCGCGGAGCGTTCAAACGCGTCCACTTTTTCAGGCGTGTCGATTTCAGCCGCCTGCGCCGGTGTCAGCGCGCTCCAACGCATATCGAGCAACGCCGCTTCGACCACTTCGCCAAAGTCATACCCTTGGTTGAATTTCGAAGCCGCTTCGATCCGCTCCACCAATTCAATCGGGATCACTTCGCCGGTTTCATAATGGCGTGCATAGTTTTGCAGCACTTCGGGATAGGACGCCCACATCTCATGCACTTGGCTTGGGTATTCGACGAAATCACGCGCGGTCGCGGTGCCTGACAGGCTTTCGTATTTTTGATCGGCAAAGAAGCCGTGCAAGGCGTGACCAAATTCGTGGAAAATGGTGTTCACATTGTCAAAGCTGACAAGCTGCACCTCGCCCTCAGAAGCCTTGGGTATGTTGAGAACATTGTAGATCACCGGCTGTGTGTCCCACAGATAGCTTTGATCAACGAAGTTCGACATCCATGCCCCGCCGCGCTTTGATGGACGCTGGAACGGGTCAAAATAAAACAGGCCCAATTCCGAACCATCGGCGTCGAACACGGTGTAGACCCATACATCGGGATGATAGGTGGGGATGTCGCTGCGGCGTTCAAACGTCAGGCCGTAGAGTTTTTCCGACATGTAGAACACGCCATCTTCCAGCACTTTGTCGAGTTGGAAATACTCCATCACAGCGTCTTCATCGAGGTCGTAACGCTCTGCCTTCACCTTGTTGGCATAGCGGTACCAATCCCACGGCTGCACTTCGTAATTGCCGCCTTCGGCTGCGATGGCTTCGTTGAGCATCGCGGCTTCGCGGCGCTGGGTTGCGGCGAGTGCTGGGACCATTTGCTCCATGAAATCGAGCGCAGTCCGAGGCGTTTTCGCCATGCGGTCATACATGGTGTAACTGGCCCAATCGGGTTCACCGAACAAAGCCGCCTTTTCCGCGCGCAATCCGGCAATATTGGCCAGCAACAGGCGCGTATCATATTCAGTGTTGGTACCATCGGAACGGTTGCGGCTCAGCTTGAAAAGCCGCTCGCGCGTGGCCCGATTTTCCAGAGCCGGCAGCAGGGGCTGCTGCGTGGTATTCTGAAGAGCAATCGCGTATTTTCCGGGAAAGCCCTTTGCGGTCGCAAATTCCGCAGCCGCGGCGATATCACCATCCGATAGCCCTGCCAGTTCCTCTGCCGTATCGACGATCAGCGGTTGGTCGTTGGTCGCGGCCCGGACAGCTTGGCTAAATTCAGTCGTCAGCGTGGAAAGTTCGGTGTTGATTTCTTTCACCCGGTCACGCTGTGCATCGGTCAAAAGCGCGCCTGCATGAACCATCTGCTTGTAGGTTTCTTCCAGCAGCTTGGCGTCTTCGCGCGTCATCGTCATCGCCGCGCGGCCATCATAAACCGCCTTAACTCGCGCGAACAAAGCCGGATTAAGCGTGATCGAATCTGAATGCGCCGATAGTTTAGGGCTCATTTCGGTGTTGATTTCGTCCAACCGATCGGTGGTGTTCGATCCGGTGAGCGCAAAGAACACGCGGGCCACACGGCCCAGCATCCGGCCTGATTTTTCAAGCGCAACAATGGTGTTGTCAAATGTCGGCGCGGCTGGGTTTTGGACAATCGCCTGAACTTCGGCGCCTTGGATCGCCATACCTTGCTCAAACGCTGGGATGTAATCATCCTCAGAAATCTTGGAAAAATCGGGCGTCAGGAACGGCAGAGTGCTGTCAGTCACGAAATAGCCGGTTCCTTCGGGAATGACCACATTATCGGCGGTCACCTCTGTGATCGGTTCCATATCGTCTCCTTGCGAATAGGTTGCGCAACCGGTCAACAATGCAGCCGCCGAAACGGTTGAAAGGATCGGGGCAAGTCCAAATTTTGTCATGAGGGTCTCTCTTGTTTGTGCAGCGTTGCAGCCGCCAATTTGCATGACGCGGTTGAACAAGGGGTTGCGCGTAAATGCAAGCCGGGCGTTGGTCATTGTGACCAAGCGTGCTTCACCAAGACCTAGCCAAAGAACTCGGTCGGATAATCATCACCATGCGCCGGCCACCAGTTGGACCATGCTGTCACAGGCAATGCTTCTACACTTTCGCGGCCTCCAAAATCGGTTTGCAAAGCGGCCGGAATGGCTGAATCCAAGCCATCGATGATCTCTTGGACCAACAATGATGCGGCGTCGTCAGCCTCAGAATTTGCAGACGCGCTTTCTATAGACAGATTTGCAAAGGTTGCCGTGCCGCCGTTTTGCGCGTCATCGTCATTGAGAAACACAATGCGGTCGAAGCTGCCGGTGAAGAACAGACCAATCGGAATCTCATACGCCTGCAGCGCTCCGTCGCCTTCGTATTGATCCGCAAAACTCTGACGCCCGTAGCGCTGAATTCCGTCAAGCTGAAAGCTCTGCGTTGCCTGCGGGTTCTCATCATTGACGAACATGATGCTTTGAATTTCAGCGATCCCGGTTGACGCAAAATCGAACCGCACAACTGTGTCCGCGATGATCTCAATATCGGACAGCGCCTGACGCCATGCATTGCCAGACAGCACGACGCTGCTCCCATCGGCAGACACATCGGATTGGCCGAAATCGTAAGAGCCCCCAAGGAACGCCACGACATCCGCGCCCAGACCATTGATCAAAAACTGTTCGTCACCGTTCGGTTGCTGTCCAGGTGCCGCATCAAGCGTTAGGTTCGCAAAGGTTGCCGTGCCGCCGTTTTGCGCGTCATCGTCATTGAGAAACACAATGCGGTCAAAGCTGCCGGTGAAGAACAGACCAATCGGAATCTCATACGCCTGCAGCGCTCCGTCGCCTTCGTATTGATCCGCAAAACTCTGACGCCCGTAGCGCTGAATTCCGTCAAGCTGAAAGCTCTGCGTTGCCTGCGGGTTCTCATCATTGACGAACATGATGCTTTGAATTTCGGCGGTCCCGGTTGACGCAAAATCGAACCGCAAAACTGTGTCCGCGGTGATCTCAATATCGGACAGCGCCTGACGCCATGCATTGCCAGACAGCACGACGCTGTTCCCATCGGCAGACACATCGGATTGGCCGAAATCGTAAGAGCCCCCAAGGAACGCCACGACATCCGCGCCCAGACCATTGATCAAAAACTGCTCGTCATCGCCCACAAAGCCTGGGATTTGGACCGCTTGAATGGGTGCATATTCCGATATGGCCGCATCATCGAGCAACCGGCCAGAGCTTGGGGTGGGAGCGACTGTTTCAGACGCATCTCTCAGGGTGGTACCGCCGAAGTCGCGGCCTCTGTTTGGGTTAATCGCAGGGTCGATCAGGTTTTCGCCGGTCCGGCCAAGATACAGGCGATATTCCTGATCCAGAGGCTGATCGAAGACCAGCCGCACCTGATTGTCGCCAACAATCTCGCTTTCGATGATCTGCGGCGTCCCGCTTCCGGGGGTGCCATTTGCGCTGTAGAGCCCAAATCCGAAATGCTCCGGAGCCGTAAATCCGGCGGACGCTCGGTAGATGGAAGGGTCATCGACCAGATAGGTTTCCACCCCAGAGAATGTCACAAGAATCTCATTGGGCAGCACATGGTCGACAGTATCAATGAGGATCGGCTGGTTCTCATTGCCCGTCAAAGCGTCGTAAATTCGCTCCCCTAGCAGCCGCCCAGCGCGGTAGTATCCTTCCGCTGTCAGATGCGTGTAGTCCGCTCCAATGACATTGGGTTCAAAGGCTTGAAACGCATATTCCGTGATACCCAATATGGTGTCATCGCGATCATTGATGACTTCCAGCGTTTGGATCGGTGTATCGCGCACACCCGACCCGCGAAACTGAGACACCGACGCAAGCAATTGGGTCGCAGGGGATACGACTTCATGGATGGTCTGCGTTATCTGATCGAGCAGCAGATTGAGGTGATAGCCATAGTCAAACTCGTCAATACGGGAGAGGTCCTTGTCCGACTGGCCCTGTATCCAGTTCATGACCACGGCGGGTTCAATGACCAACCCCTCGCTCGCAGCATATTCGACGGCCAACCTTAGCTGAACCGCGAAATTTTCGTAATAGACCGTCCCATCGGGGGTGTCCTTGGTGTAGAAAGCCGCGCCGTCATCATTGACGTAGTGGGACAGCGTTCCGTCCAAATTATCAATCGCGAAATGTCCCCCCACTTCGACCGCGGCAAGCGCCTCTTCGATCGATGCAAATATATCAGAATTTCTGGTCATCAACTCTAGAATGGAGCGTCCGCCGTGCCCCGCGTGGAAGTGGACGATCGACGGTGGCTGGCCGCCATCCGCCTCGAACCGATCGTAAATTTGATTGAGCATGGCGGATGCCGGCGTCTCACGGTCTCCTTCGATCAGATCAATGAAACCGCGAAAGTCATCCTCTTCCACCGCATTGCCTAGAAAGCCGCGGGCCGTGATCTGTGGGTTTCCATAATCGAGCCCCAAGACCGCGCCTGGATGCTCTGCTTCCTCCGTCAGCCGCTCGAAATTGCTGCTCGTCCCAACCGAAAGCGATTGTCCAAACGAAAATGTGATCAGCAGTCGATTGGGCATCAAAGACCTTCCTCTTTTTGACAGGAAGGGTCTGTGATCGACACGGCGGGGGCCTGCGCCTCAAACCATATGAGGATGCTGTGATTGGAGATCGCTCAAAGCGCGCGAGCAGATCCCAGCATCCAATACGGAATGTTCAGCTTTCCATCGCAGCTATATAAAATCGTATAGCGCCCGGAACATTCCGTATAACTACTTGGTATAAATCACTATATTGGCGGTGATTAACCCGCCTGAAGTGGGCTCAGCCTAGAGTTAGGGCGTCTCTTACACTTGCCATATTGCGGCGGCTGACCGGCACAACACTGCCATCGGTCAAGTTGAGCTCGCCTGTTCCCGCGCTGTCACGGGTCAAAGACTTCACAAACGCAGCATTGACGATGTGAGATCGGTGGACACGAATAAAGCCGTCCGACAAGTCTCGCTCCAACGCGGCGAGGCTAGCATTATGCAATGCGCTGCGCCCGCTGGTCAGGAAGACTTCGACATAATCGCCCGCCCCGCTAAATCTGACAATGTCCGCTGCATCGACAAATTCCACTTTGCCATTGCTCGTTAATTCGATCCGTTTGGGTATGCCTGACGCGGCGTCTGGCGCGACCAATTCTTGGCCGTGGCGGCCCCGCGCGTGATTGAACAAAAGCCACAAGAGTGATGCAGCGACGATAAGATAAAGAACAACGTCGAGGAAAAATCCGCGCAACCAGACGACTAAGACCGCAATCACTGCCCCCATCAGAGCAAACCATAACCCTTTGCTATTGCCTGCGAAGTGGGCAACCAATCCAGACGTCCCGGCAGCCAAAGCGGCGGTGATGAGGACATTGCCTGTTTTGGTATCAAACCCGGGCACCCAAGCGGCAATCACCAGCATGATGATCAAGACAGCGCCCAATCCCAGCATCCGCCTTCTTGGATGAGGTCCAAATAAAAGCAGCAACACATAGCCAACGAAACTAATTCCAAGAGCGATCGCAAATGCCAGGATCAGCGCAAGGCGCAGATCATGCAAAGGATAGGGATAGGGCAGAATTTCACGGGCCCCTTCCGCCGCAAGCTGCAAAGCCGCCGCCAGCGATAGGGCTGCAATCCAAGCGGATGCCTCCCGGTCATTCCCGCGCAAAGAGCTGACGCCGAAGAACACAAAACCCGCCACAAAGAGCCCGAATGTAACCAGCGCGAGCCACGTCGCCGGGCCGGGTTTGCGCGGATCACGGTACGGCGCGATCCTAATGTCATGAATCGGCGAGGCCAGAATTATGCCGCCATTCATCGAGGATAGCCGCATGACCAATCGATTTGTGCCTGGGCGCAGTGTTCCCTCTGACACGAAGAACACCGCATCCATGTCGCCTGCCACTTCGGCCAATTGGGTCGCACCTGGCCTTCCGTTCGCCCCAATTGAGACGTTGTTCAATATCGCCTCACTCGATGCCTTCGCGCTCACGAACAGGCCCAATGGTTTGTTGACTTCGAGAAGGGCTGGCTCTGCCTCAAATACCAGTTCAATCCATACCATCCGGTTCTGAGGATCGGCCTGATAAAACTGCACTGTATCACACTCAGGTCCGCTAAAATCCGGCGGAGTGAGTGAGCCGGGTTCAGCATCGCAAATCCGCACATCATCAGCGATGAAACGCTGGTATTCTTGCGCCTGAGCGGCAGCAGACAACGTCAGAATCGACAGAAGGAAGAAGGCAAAGCGCAGCACCGCATTTTCTATATCAACCGATCACCGGGAAGTCCCCCCGCTTACAGGTCAGAACCCCCCGCTTACAGATCGTCCTCTATCAAAAGGTCGGAATTCTGCGAATTTTGCGCACAGATCACAAGCCTCCGACCGGGACAGCGTATTATGAAAAATTCCGCCATTTTGACCCTCACAACAGGCATCGCACTTGCGTTGACCGCGATCGACGCGGCACCTGCGGCGGCGCAGATCGCAGCCACTGAAGAAGCGATCACGTTTGAAGCGCGAAACGGCGAAAGCGTTGAAGCGTTTCGTGGGTCGCTTACCGTGCCTATGAACCGAAGCGATCCAGCCAGCGGCACAACTGAGCTTGCTTATGTCCGCTTTCCAGCAACGACTGATGCACCGGGCAATCCTATTGTCTACCTTTCCGGCGGTCCAGGAGGGTCCGGCATAGGCACTGCGCGGGGGCCACGTTTCCCGCTATTCATGGCTATGCGCCAGCACGGCGATGTGATCGCATTTGACCAACGCGGCACAGGCCAATCGGAAAAACCGGAACGCTGCACCTCTAGCGTAACGATTGGTGAGATGGAGCGGATCAGCGACGCGGAACAGGCAGATCGCTATCGCCAAGCTACGCGCGAATGCGCGGCCCAATGGAAAGAAGGCGGCGTGGATTTGCGCGGCTTCACCACGGCTGAAAGCGCACAGGACCTGTCCGATCTGCGTCAGCATTTGGGAGCAGAACAAATCTCCTTGTGGTCAATATCCTATGGCAGCCATCTGGCTTTGGCCGCGTTATCGGCAATCCCGGATGAGCTGGACCGGGTCATCATGGCCGCGACCGAAGGTTTGGATCAAACGGTCAAGCTGCCAGTGCGAACTGTGCGCTATTTTGAACGGTTACAGACAGCGGTGGATGCCCAGCCAGAAGCATCCGCGCTCTATCCCGATATCTTGGGCCTAATTGAACGGGTCCATGCAAAACTGGAAGCCGAACCCATGACCATCAGCGTGCCAACGCGCGAAGGCGGCACCTATGACTTGCTGCTGCAAAAACATCATGTGCAACAATTCGCCGGCGGCATGATCTCTGACCTGCAGTTCGCAGCCGTAATGCTGATGATGTATCGCCAGTTGGATATGGGCGATACGTCAGTGATCACCTTCGTCTTGCAACGGTTTTGGACCCCGGATGAACCGATCACTTTGTCTGCAATGACGCTCGCGATGGACAGAGCCTCTGGCATAACACCTGCCCGCCTCGCTGCTTTTGAGGAACAAGCAGCCGCTTCACCAATTGGCCCGTATTTGAATTTCCCTATGCCCCAAATTTTGAGCGAGTTGCCGTCAGTTGACCTTGGGCCGGACTTTCGTGACGGGCCATTTGGGGACACGCCGGTGCTCATGCTCACAGGAACCTTGGATGGCCGCACCTATCCAGAGGGGCACAGCGAAGCGACCGCTGGTTTGAGCAATGTTGAGCAGATCATCGTAGAAAACGCCGGACACAATCTGTTCATGACATCGCCCGATGTGGGCGATGCCATGCACCGTTTCATGCGCGGTGAGGCGCCGCAATCCGATCGGATTTTTGTCGACGCGCCAGACTTTTCAAAACTCCCCGATTTGGGAGGTTAATTCGTCATCCAAGTCGGTCAGCCGGTTCCGCGCACGGCCTTCGTGTCGGACCGCCCTTCCAGCCTTTCGAGCTCTTCTAGGATCAAAGGTGTAACATCGCGGTGCGCATTCTTACCGATGAACAGGTCCATGTGGCCATAATTCGGCACAATCCGCTGGTTGTACAATTCGCTGCCGTTCTGCTCTGACAACCAGACGCGCGTGCGCTGACCGCTTTCGGGGTAGAAAATCTGATTGGTGGCACCCGACAGAAAGCTGATGGGCAATGCGAGGCGGCGCGCGGCGTCCTCATTTGTGTAAACCGACTTACCCTCTGCGTTGACGGCCAGCCCTTTGTGCATGATCGCCTGCAATTGTTTGAACGGTGTGAGGGAAACCCGGCTGAACATACTGCCCAGCGCCAAATGCGTTTCATGTCCCAATTGGTTATGGTCCCAGCTCGGTCCGAAGACCCCGAAAACGCGCCGGCAGGTTGGGCTTTTGCACGCTTGCCCATCTGGGACAGGGATTTGATACGCAACCGCATCGATTTCGTTGTCGGCTTCGGTTCCCTGACTGACGAAATCCATGTGGCCATCCAAAAGAGAGATATCTCCCAGCATTCCCGCGATACCCAGATCAGACTTCATGAAGTTAAGCCAATCGGTGACAGGGTGAAGCGTCAGCTGCGAACTGATTACAGATCGGACATCTGTCACCCAACCAGCGCCAATTCCCATCAACAGGCTCATTGAACCAACACAGTGAGCCAAGGCCTGAACGCTGTCCGCTCCGGTGACACTGCGAATTATTGCAATCGCAGCTGGCCAATCGTGACGGGCGATATCGTCGATAGTGAACTCGGGTGGATGCTCTGTATCATTGCCCGAATCCGCGCTCGCACGGTAGTCGAACAACCACACGTCATACCCTTGCGCAACAAGGCTTTCGGTGAGGTTTTCATCAACCGTTGGTGTGGCAAAACTTGATGCTCGCACAGAAAATCCCGGCGCAAGGACAACCGGGCCCCGCGCTCCGCCACGGAAGCGGGTAAGGCCTATGTTCACGCCGTCTCCGGTGGGTACAATATGCCGTTCGGACTGGGGAAGTTGCATTGTACGAGACGTTAGCAACGCCGCGTCCTTGGCTGTGAAGTCATTGAGAGTAGCCAGCATCCCGCCATAAGCGCGGAACACGGTCATCGCGAAGAAACCGGCGTATTTAGCAACAAAATAGGTCTCAATCGCCTTTTTCGCGCGCGGGATAAGATTGGTAACATGGCCAACCAAGGTCCCCGTGTCGCGCACCGTGATGGTCGTAAGTTGGCGCATGAACTCGTCAATGCCAAGCTTCAAGACGCCGCGGCCAATCAACTCGCCGCCTTCATCCTCACCATGACGCAAAGTCACGAAAAGCGTCGTCAAATCGGTCCATGGATCGGACTTTCCACGCTGCTCCAGTGTTTTGAAACCATGGAAATGGATCGGTCCCTTTGGCCCGTCGAGCACCATATCATACAGCATGGTCCAGCTTTCTGCCTTGCCCGGATTAGCCACCAGCAATCTGAAAACCCCGTCGCGCACTGGGATTGGATCAGGCGCAATCGCGCTGACCAACACTTCGCCCGTGATCTTTGATCGGTGCTCGCGCTCATCGATCATGCGGTGCAGGTTTTCGGTCGTGACGGTGAGTTTGAAACTGCACGCGTTGCCTTCGGCCATTCCCCACGCCGCACCGTTGGCATAGTCGTCGCGGATGCGTTCGACATGGCCGCAAGGGCGGTGGTGGCAACCGGTCGCGCTGATGTGGCCCGCCATCGTTTCTGTGAAAGAGAGGCCTGGGCTCATCGCCTCGGGGTGCTCTTTTACCAGATTGCGGATGGCCGCTTTGCCATCTTCGATTGCGCCGTTTTCAAAATGCTTGGCCGCGTTGGTGACAGAGGTGGAAACCGGTTCGATTGCATGACCGCCCACCCATTTGGCGATGGAAAGCTTCAGGCTGTCTTTATGCGAAACCAGCTGAGGCTCAGCGTCTGCCTTCTCCGCCTCTGGTTCAAACTTCGGCAGAGCGGTCTCTTTGCCAAGGGAGTAATCGATACTCCAACCTTGGCGCTGCGCTAGCTTCTCTATGGCCCGCTCTGAAACAGCTGTGATTGTGAGCAACGGGTTGACGCCCACCGCACCGGGGATTGCAGAGCCATCGCAGACGTACAGACCGGGATGGACGTCTGTCCCGCTGTTTCCGGAAAACACACGGCAGCTATCGTCAACAACACCCGAGGTCGCATCATCACCCATGCCGCAACCGCCAATCGGGTGAACAGTGACCAGCTTGTTGCCCAATGGATCGGACCAAAGCGGGTCTGAAAAATACTGAGCCTCAATCGCCTCAGCCGCCTCGCGCATTTTGTCGTCATCTTGGCGGAAGGTTCGCTGTTCCCCTGCACCTGCCCAATGGATGCTGATCCGATCGTCTTCGAGAGCCAAACGGCCACCGGAATCGTCAACGCTCATCACCAAATAGGTGAGTGTGCGCGCCATCGGCCCCTTATAGGCCCATTCGGCGATGCTGCCGGGATCGGATTGTACCGCTTCGCCCATCGCCTTGGCATCGAGCAATCGCGGTTTGACTTGATCAAGGCCGAAGCGTGTAAACCCATCGGCGAGCGCTTCTCCGAAGAAGAATGCAGGACCCAATGCCCCAGCCAAAATGCCGGGAGCGACGCCTTCCTCAATCACCAAGCCTTTGGTCGGATCTTCATTGTCGCGCATGTCGATGACACCCGCGATACAGGGACCCGGATACGCTTCTTCGCCGACACTCGATGTGCCGATGCCCATAGCGTAAATCGGTTCGGCGGTGACATCGTTGCCGTGCTTTTCTGACTTGAAATAGCTGTCATATGCAAAGCCAAGCGCGTCGCCATTGGCGGAGAAATGTGTCCCCAACCGATCAGACAGCGCCAGTCCTCTTTCGCGCGATCTAAGCAGGATTTCAGTCGATCCCAGCGCCCCTGCGCCAAGCACCACATGGTCGGCGGTGATGCTGACCTGAGTACCGGTGTCATCATCGCCATTGTGTTCGACATGGACCCGCCAGACAACTTCAGCGGCATCGCCATCGCGCTCAATCCAGAGCACTTTTGCTTGCGTAAAAATCTCCGCGCCATGATTGGCGGCGTCCGGCAGATAGTTCATCAACGTCGTGTTTTTTGCGCCAACATTGCAGCCCGAAACACAGTCGCCGCAATTCGTGCAGGCCGGTTGCGGGACGCCAAATTTGTTGGTTTTGTCCTCGAAATTGACGTTGATCGGCGTCTTATAGAACCGCTTGCCCATGGCCTTGGCCGAATGCTCCAACGCCTCCAGCTTACCGAGCTTTGGGTAGCTGTCGGGATAAGCACCGGGCGATAGCATTGCGCGCGCACGCTCATAATACGGATCGATCGCGTTTGGATCATCGCGGAACGCCGCGGGCCAATGCTCAAGTCCAAGCAAGCGCTTGTCCAGTTCAAGTGCTACGTTCGCGTTGATAAGCGACGTTCCGCCAAGCCCGCATCCGACGAGCGCATATTGATCGTCGTTCACATGCACCTCGAACATCGCATCCGGCGACCCAATTCGTCCGCCTTTGACGTTGAACTGCATTGCGCCTTGAGCGTCTGCGATCTTGTTGGGATATTCTCCCGGAAGCATTTCCTTACCGCGCTCTAAGATGCAAACATCCTGCCCGGCCCGGGCCAGTCTGGACGCAGCAACACCGGCGCCATAGCCTGAACCGACCACCAGAACGGTGTAATGCGGTTTTGCCTGATTGAGACCGCGAGCGATACGCTTTTGCGCAGTGGTCTGCTGCGCAGACTTGTCCGTGTTTAGCTGGGTCATTCTGCTGCCTCCCGCAGTTCTTCATTCGATCGTTCGAGCAATTGCTTAACGCGCTTGTCCGCCTCCTCGACAATGCGGCCGTGGACGATGGACGAGAAGTTTGCCCAGCTTGCCGAAGCCTGCTCAACCGCCTGCGCCGTTTCATCGACAAGGCGGTTCAAACGGCCACTGCCTTCGACCCGCACCGGGGCCATTTCGCCATTGGTCGGATCGTTGAACAGCCGCAGCGAAGCGACCTCCAATTCGTCAGAAACAAGCATGGCGGCGCACCCTTGCACCGGCATCAAAGTCGGCTCGTCTAGCACCCAGCCGCCGGTGTTGAAGACACCAACGGGAACATCGAACCCATCGATCAACAATTCGTCCTGAAACGGTTTGTGCGTGTGCCCAAATATGAACGACAATTCACGCGGCATCTCTGGCAATTCCTGCCGCATTTCACTGGCGAGCGGCGTACCAAGGTACCAGCCCAGATCTTCAATCTCATCTTCGCCCAGAACATGGCCATAACCATCGCGTTGACGCTCCGCCGCGCGGCCCGCGGTCAAATCGACCGCAGCGCGGATGAGGTTATCGAGCGTTACACCGTATTTCAGAGGCATTTTCGGGTTGATGCCGAGTTTTGAATGAAGTCCGCCGGTGATCCTGCGCGCAATGCCTTCGGCAAAGTCATGGCTCGCACCTGCGCTGAGCATCACTTCATAGAGCGACCCTGCGTCACCGCCGATCTCGCCTGCGCTGCCGAGGTCAGACCAAAGGAAATCAATCCAAGGCCCGTTCTCTTGCTCCAGCTGGCGCATAGTGTTCGGCAACGGCTCGCTGTCTCCCAAAAAGCCGCGCACATTCGAAAGCATGCGGTACATCCCATCAAGGTAATGCCCGTGATGCATGACGACTGCACGCTTTGAGTTTTGGTCGGATAGACCCCAGTTTGGATAGGCAATTTTGACCGATGCGTCGGTCAAATGCGGCCGGTGAGCAAAGAGCGATTCCATCAAACGGCACCGATGCGACGGTGTACCGAAAATGCGCGTCACCGATTCCAGATCATCGGGAAGCTCTCCATTTTCCAAGGCCGAGAGAAAGCCGTTGTCCTGCGCGATACGCCACAGATGGTGGTCATGATTGCCAGCGATATAGATGATTTCGCGGCTGAATAGATCGGGCCCATCCGCAGGGTGAAACGCATCCAAAAGCTGCAAGAAGCCCTTTGATACGTCCCCGAAAGGCGACAAACCGAGGTCGAGCGCATCGCCGAGTAGCACCAGTTGCGGTTTTTCATTGCCCGGCGCTTTAGCAAGTGTTTCGCCAAGCGCGCTCGCAAAAGCCGCCAAGACTTCTGACGGACCTTCTGCAATCTCTCCGCCGCGATGGACATGGGTAAGCAGGCTGTCGCGCGCGCCAAGGTGCAGGTCGGACAATACGATATGGCGAATGCTCATGAGCGGTTCTCCAGACAGGTGTAAAAGGCATCTCGGACGATCTTTTCGCGCGGGTCATCCCACTTTCCAGTGCCGAGTTTGTTGGTGATCCAAGCGTAAGAGACCCCGTCTTCGGGATCGCAAAAGGCAAGTGAGCCGCCCACTGCAAAGCTGCCAAAGGCGCTGCGGGTTCGAGCGTATTCCCACTCATCAAAAGGCTTCTCGAAACCGTATGAGTAATACATGTCTGCGGTCAGAACTTGGTCTTTTAGCCCCTTCTTGGGGAACGCATGCCCCTGAGTAAGCGCGGCCATAACCTGCGGCGTGATGCCGAGCTTTTCGCCTCCTTGGGTGAATGCGTCGTAGAGCGCAGCCAATCCGCGTGCCGACGCCATGCCGCCAGCAGCGCCCTGCCCCACGCGCCAAAACGCTTCACAATCCAATGCTCCGGGACCTGCGAGGACCAGAGGGTTGTTCAAAGTGCGAAAAGCGAGCGTACCCGGCAGGCACATCTCGAATGTGAGAGGCCATGGCATGGTCGTGTGATGGATAAAAAGATCCTGCATCCCGAATCCTTCGATCCGTGCGATGCGATTGCGGTCGAAAGTTTCCGGCAAGCCAAGATAAACATCTGCGCCGAGCGGCCCGGCGATCTCTTCGTTAAAGAACTGCGGCAGGCGGCGTCCCTTGGGATCGCTGCGATGGATTAACTCGCTTGCAATCCAGCCGAGTGTGTAGGCGTGATTGCCCGAATGATCGCCGGGTGCCCAATTGGGTTTTTGGTTGGCAATTGCGGCGCAGATCGCCTCTTCATCGCCGATCATATCTAGGCTGAGCTTTTGATCGATCGCGGCAAGACCCGCTTGCTCAGACAGTGCTTCACCGACAGTAACATCACCTTTGCCATATGCGGCGAACTCGGGCCAAATGTCGGCAACCAGATCATCGTAGGCGAACAGCCCGCGCGAAACCGCAACCGCGGCTGCCATGCCGGTCAGGCCCTTCGTCAATGAATAGACAAGTGTGATATCATCGGCGCGCCAAGGGTGCGATCGCGATTGGTCCTGCCAACCGGCGTGCAAATCCACCAATGTTTCACCGCGGTGCATAATTGTGCACGCTGCGCCGAGCGCTTCACCCGCTATGATCGCCGCCTTGAATGCGTGGGCGACTGGCTCAAAACCTTCGGCAACATAGCCGACATCCCAGACCTCAGTATCAGCACCATGAGTTTCGACACGCCCGTGCGAACGATTGTGCGACTGCATTGTGAAGCTCCCCCTCAACGCTCCGGCAAAAGGCCAAGCGCTGTGACGATGAGAGCTAAGGGAATATGGTTAATGGGCGGTTAGGGTGTCACTTTTGGATTCAAATCCGTTCACGCGGCCCAGCAATCGCAAATGTCGGTTCTTACAATTTGCTATCGCTGGGCCGCCTTACTGCCCGGCGGTACAAATGCCATGTCGCATGACCTAATAATGGCAGAACCACCAACAGTCCCAAAAATGCAAATACCAGCGCGGCTAACAATGCCGCCGCGATAATCAACGCCCAAACGAGCAGCACCGCTGTATTGCCGCGAAAAACGCGCAAGCTGGTGATTATGGCAGTCAAAAAGTCGACGTTGCGATCAACCAACATGGGCAGGCTGATGACAGTTATCGCGTAGAATCCCAGGGCCATGACACCGCCAAATACACTTCCAACCACCAGCATGGTCGCACCCTGCGGCGTCAGCAGGAATGCAAGGTTCTCTGATCCTGGCCCAGCTTCGGCGAGAAATATTGCCGATATGGCGTGCGCAACAATGACCCAGAAACCAAAGGCGACGAAAACAATCACGCCCATACTCAATATCTGTTCATCACCGCGCCCTTTGACCGCCCCCAAGACTTCAAGCCAACGAATGGGAAGGTTTTCTTGGCGGCGGCGGCTGACTTCATACAACCCAACCGCAATGAACGGAGCAATGATTGGAAAGCCAGCGACCGCAGGGATTAGCCAAGCTAGCTCACCTAGGGATATCATCGCGTAAGTGAGCGCCAATCCCGAAATCGTAAATAAGGTAGCAAAGAGAATGCCGAACTGAGGGTGAGTTTTGAAATCTTCCCACCCTGCAAACAGAGCCGCTCGCAAGTCGCTCAAAGTAAGCGGGCTTGCGAGTGAAACTGTTTCAGCAGAAGTGGGTTCAATAACAGCCAAGTCCGGCTATCTCCTTCTTGATATCAAAGACACCTAAGCACGATAAATCAAAACCGGTAACTGACCCCGGCGCTTAAGACCCAAGGGTCAAGGTTGTGCTCTGTTTCGATGACCAAAGTATCACCAGCAAACCAGCGAGCGGTCGTGCCGATAAAGTACCGCTTCGCATCGAGCGTGACGCCAAAACCATCGTCGCCGACCGGCACATCAATGCCAGCCTGCAAGGCAAAACCAAACTCATCTGACAAGTCGGTGTCAGTCACACCCAGCGGAATGGTTGCTGCACCCGGTTTGTCACTAAGCCAGATGAAATAGGCTGGACCAGCGCCGACATAGGGCTTCACTCCGCCAACATCGACGTGCAGTTTCGCCGTAACGGTTGCAGGCAAAAGCAGCGCATCCGAAACGAGCTCAGTCCCCGCTGGGAAACCGGAAATCGTATCCACATCATGCTGCGTGGTTCCGGCGATTGTCTCAATCGAGAAATTGTCGGTCACAAAATATTCCACCGCAATCGTCGGCACATAATTATCGCTGGCGGCGGTGTTTGTGCCAGCAGGCAGACCCACCAAGTCGACAGCCACCGAATCGATTTCGCCATCGGGCAATACGCCCGTAGCAACCACCTTGATCTGGATATCTCCAGCTCGGTCACCCGCTTGCGCCTGAACAGCAGTTGGGGATGCTGCGAGCGCGATCCCTGCGCCTGCGATCATTAGAATGTGTTTCATAAGTCCTTCCAAATTGACAGCAGCAGCCACAGGTTGTGGCACAGGGTTTTTGCTGTCGATGAAAGCGCATATCGGTCGGCCCAATCATCAGCGCATTGATCAAAATCAAATTGCGCGGACTTGATGCACATCAAAGACAGTGCCCGGAAGGTCGGCCAATGCATCCCGCATCATGGCAACAACCATCTCTTCAGAAACAGCCAGCGCCTCAGACCATAAATCGGCGCAATGGGGCTCTCAGGCCAAACCACCATCACTAGAAAAGCTCTATGCGCTCGGCCGAAAAAGAACGCTCGTAAAGCAGGAGTCCCTTACCGGTGTGCCGAATGACGACAGGTTAGTTTTTGTAGAGAACGGCGCGGCCAAATTGCTTTCTCAAAAGCATATCCTCACGTTCCAGTTTCCTGGTGATGTCGTTTCAATCCCCAAATCTTCCGCAGACGATTTCGCGTTGGTTGCGCTTACAGATCTGGAATGTGTGACTTTCAGGACCAAGCGCCTGCTCGATTGTGACACACAGGACGCTTTGACCAGTCAGCATATCTTAAAGCAGGCCTTAAGAGCCCTCCATTCGAACCGCATTCACATGATGCAAATGCAGCATCAAAGCGCAAAGCAGCGTTTGGCAGAATTCCTCTTGAACATTGCCCAAAGGTTGGGGAGCGGCGTGGATCGTGCGCGCGAATTCTCTTTGCCGATGTCTCGCGGTGAGATCGCCGCCAGCCTTGGGCTGACAATTGAGACAGTCAGCCGCCAGTTTAGAGAGCTTCGAGATACTGGGCTGATTGCAACGCAGGGTCGCTCTATAATCAAAGTGAGTGACCTCGATGCTCTCAACAGATATGCGAAGTGCGAAGCGAGCTAGCACCAAAGTTCGGTTTTTGATCTGGATCAATTTCGGCGGCCCTCCAGCGCGCTAGGAGCGGATCAGCAAAAGGGGTAGAATTCATGGAAGCAGTCTTAGGAAGGGTTGGGATTTGGGCACTTGTCCTCTTCGCGGCTATCGCAGCAATGGCCGCAGCTCAGGACATTGGGTTCGCGGTTCATATGGGTATAATCGCGGCAGTCGCGGGTCTTCTTATGCTCGTAACAGCTGGTCGATTCGACCCACTGGCAAAAGCGCAGAGCATCTTCAAAATGCCTCCCGGAGAGACGCGCTACGACGATGACGTCGTGCGTTGGGGCGTTATCGCAACCATGTTTTGGGGTCTTGCGGGATTGCTTGCTGGCCTCTTCATTGCGCTGCAACTTTCCTTCCCCGCTCTCAATATTGAACCCTACCTCAATTTCGGCCGCGTGCGTCCGCTGCATACCTCAGCGGTGATCTTTGCCTTTGGCGGAAACGCGCTGCTTGCAACGAGTTTTTACGTTGTTCAGCGCACCTGCCGTACCACGCTGGCCCTGCCCGGGCTCGCTCGGTTTGTGTTCTGGGGATATCAGCTGTTTATCGTGCTGGCGGCGACTGGATACCTGTTGGGCGTCACTCAATCGCGGGAATATGCAGAACCCGAATGGTATGTTGATCTGTGGTTGACGATTGTTTGGCTGGCCTATCTGGCGGTGTTTGTCGGCACGATCTTGCGGCGCAACGAACCCCATATTTACGTCGCCAATTGGTTTTACCTCGCCTTTATTGTGACCATTGCGATGCTGCACGTGGTCAACAATCTTGCAATCCCGGTCAGCTTTCTTGGGTCGCGCAGCTACAGCGCGTTTGCCGGGGTCCAGGATGCACTTACGCAGTGGTGGTATGGCCATAATGCGGTCGGCTTCTTCCTGACTGCCGGCTTTTTGGCGATGATGTATTACTTCGTCCCCAAACAGGCGAACCGTCCGATTTACTCATACCGGCTTTCGATCATCCACTTCTGGTCGCTAATATTCCTCTATATTTGGGCCGGTCCGCACCATCTCCATTATACCGCTCTGCCTGATTGGGCGCAGACATTGGGCATGGTGTTTTCAATCATGCTTTGGATGCCCAGCTGGGGCGGCATGATCAACGGTCTGATGACGCTCAACGGCGCATGGGACAAGATCCGCACCGATCCGATCATTCGCATGATGGTGATGGCGCTCGCTTTTTACGGGATGAGCACTTTTGAAGGGCCGGTGCTGTCGATCAAGGCGGTGAACAGCCTTTCGCACTACACCGACTGGACCATCGGCCATGTCCATTCCGGCGCGCTTGGTTGGAACGGAATGATCACCTTTGCTGCCGTCTATTTTCTGGTGCCGCGCTTGTGGCAAAAGGAGCGCCTCTATTCGCTGCGCATGATCAACTGGCACTTCTGGCTCGCGACGCTCGGTATCGTCCTTTACGCCTCGAGCATGTGGGTTGCCGGGATCACACAGGGCCTGATGTGGCGCGAATATGGGTCTGACGGGTATCTGGTGAACAGCTTCATCGACACCGTCGAAGCGCTCCATCCAATGTACATCATGCGTGCCTTTGGCGGCGGTCTATACCTCTCCGGCGCGGTTATCATGACTTACAACATCTGGATGACCATCGCCGGTCATCAGCGTGACGAAGCGCCGATGAGCGATGCCGCCTATGACGAAGAAGCCGATCGGCCAATCGTTCAATCCTCTCAACCACATCCCGCAGAATAAGGAGGCGCAAAGATGAGCTCCACCTCACCAAATCAAGGCGTCTTCGAAGGGCACAAAAAGCTTGAGAGGAACGTCACGTTGCTGGCGGCGGCGACATTCACCGTCGTCGCCATCGGCGGTATTGTCGAAATTGCTCCGCTTTTCTGGATCGATAACACGATCGAGAAAGTGGATGGGATGCGTCCTTACACTCCGCTTGAGCAGGCCGGCCGTGACATATTCATCCGCGAAGGGTGTTACACTTGTCACAGCCAAATGATCCGCCCATTCAGAGATGAAGTGGAACGCTATGGCCATTACTCGCTTGCGGCCGAAAGCATGTATGATCACCCGTTCCAATGGGGTTCAAAACGCACAGGACCAGACCTTGCCCGTGTGGGCGGACGGTATTCGGATGCGTGGCATGTCCAGCATCTGATCCACCCGCAAAGCATGGTGCCGCAAAGCATCATGCCAAGTTACAGCTTCCTGGCGGATACGACCCTAAAGGTTCCCGACGCATCGGCGCAGCTTACCGCGCTAAGCCGTGTAGGTGTTCCCTACACAGCCATCGACATTGAAATGGCGGAGAACGATCTTTTCGCTCAAGCCAATCCCGAGCTTGACCCGGGCGATCTGGAGGAACGCTATCCCAAGGCGCAAATTCGCGACTACGACGGCGATCCCTCGCGGGTTACAGAGATGGATGCGCTGGTCGCCTATCTCCAAATGCTGGGCACACTCGTCGACGTCGATAGCGCCGCTGCTCAGGCGGAATTGGCTGAGGAGACTGGGCGATGAGCTTTTATGAAACCCTGCGCCATTTTGCCGATAGCTTCGGACTGGTGACGATCCTGATTTTATACCTGCTGCTGTGCGGGTGGCATTTTCTGCCGCGCTCTCGCGACAATGTTGAAAGTGCAAAAAATTCGATTTTCAAGGAAGATGATGATGTCTGATAAAACCGACACTCAATCCAATATCGATGCGGCCACCGGGACCGAATTCGTCGGTCACGAATGGGACGGAATCCAGGAATTGAACACCCCATTGCCGCGTTGGTGGCTTTGGACCTTTTATGCATCAATCGCGATCAGCGTGGTCTATGTCATTCTGTATCCAGCATGGCCGATGGTGGAGCGGGCAACAGCCGGCACATTGGGATGGTCCAGCAGAGGGCAATTGGCGGCCGAAATGCAAACGGCAGAGGCCTCTCGCCAGGCGGTTTTTGACAGAATCGCCGCGACTGACATCGATGCGCTCGCCGACGATCCAGAGCTGCTTGGCCAGGCCATTTCAGGCGGTGCAGCGGCGTTTAGGAACCACTGCGTCCAATGCCACGGCGCCGGAGCGGCAGGTAATCCCCAATATGGCTACCCCAACCTGAATGACGATGATTGGCTTTGGGGCGGTCAAATCAGCGAAATCGAAAATACAATCACCCACGGCATACGCTGGGATGGGTCCAACGTGACACGTACATCCTTTATGCCTGCATTTGATCTGATGCTTGATTCCGATCAGGTTGACGCTCTGTCATCTCACGTTCTGTCGTTAAGCGGAGCCGGGGATGCCAATCCAACGGGCGCCCAATTGTTCGCTGAAAATTGCACAGTTTGTCATCAGGTCGATGGCTCGGGCGATCGGACTGTCGGTGCACCAGCGCTCAATGATGCCATCTGGCTCTACGGCAATGATGCGGCCAGTATTCGCCGCCAAATCCAAAATCCGCGCCACGGCATGATGCCGGGTTGGAGCGATAAGTTGGATCCTGTCACGATCCGCATGTTGGCCGCTTACGTCCATTCACGCGGCGGCGGCGAAAGCACCGAAACCGGAGAACCAGTGTCAGATGAAAGCGGTGACGTCGAAGACGTAGCGGCTGCCGTTGAGGACGCGGGTGATGACCAGCTCTAACCCAGCCCAAGCGCCACGCGACTGGCAGGGTGCGCTAAGCGAGGCGGGCTCGGTTCAGCCAGCCGCTGCCAAAACGTCCAGCCGAAAAAGCGGTGGTGGCGGTGATGGTGGCGGCGGCTCGCTCTATGAAAAGCGCAAAGCGGTCCACAACAAGCGCATCGACGGGCCGTTTCGCCGGTTCAAATGGTTGGTGATGCTCGTCACATTGGCGATCTATTATATCACCCCTTGGATCCGTTGGAATCGGGGACCCTACGCGCCCGATCAAGCGGTGCTGGTAGACCTTGCGCATCGCCGGTTTTATATGTTCGATATCGAAATCTGGCCCCACGAATTCTACTTTGTGGCCGGGCTTCTCATCATGGCTGGGATCGGCTTGTTCCTTGTGACCAGCGCCGTGGGCCGTGCGTGGTGCGGTTATGCTTGTCCTCAGACGGTCTGGACTGACCTGTTTCAACATGTCGATCGCTTCTTTGACGGGGACCGAAATGCACGGATGCGCCTCGACAAGGCCCCATGGGGCCCGGCCAAAGCGGCGCGACGCTTTTCGAAATGGTCGGTCTATCTGATAATCAGTGTTCTGACCGGCGGCGCCTGGATCCTCTATTTCGCCGACGCACCGACTTTGTTCGCTGATTTTTTCACCTTAGATGCGGCACCCGTTGCCTATGCCACAGTGGCAATTTTAGCCTTCACAACCTTCTGGCTCGGCGGATTTATGCGCGAACAAGTGTGCATTTACATGTGCCCGTGGCCCCGCATTCAGGCGACCATGATCGATGAGAAATCGCTGATTGTAACGTATAAGGATTGGCGCGGAGAGGAGCGCGGCAGCCTTAAGAAAGCACAGAAGAATCCGGAGAAATATGGTGATTGCGTCGACTGCCGCGAATGCGTTGCGGTTTGCCCAATGGGGATCGACATCCGCGAAGGACAGCAGGTCGGTTGTATCACTTGCGCGCTGTGCATTGATGCGTGCGACCGGGTGATGAAAGACATCGGTCGGCCGCGCGGCTTGATCGATTACGCGACGCTGGAACAATGCGAAGCTGAAGCCACTGGAGCGCCTGCTCAGCCGGCTTGGAAAGCGCTGTTGCGACCGCGGATCTTCATGTATTCTGCAATTTGGGTATCCATCGGCCTCGCCATGCTGTTTGCGCTGGGCACTCGCACTCACACCGAGCTTACAGTCTCGCAAGACCGCAATCCGCCGTTTATGCTGCTCAAAGATGGGTCAGTGCGCAACGCCTACACTTTGCGACTACGCAATATGGAAGCGCGGCCGCGTGACATGGAATTAGCCCTGTCGGGATTGCCATCGGGATCGGTGATTTGGACTGATAGGCTCGATCAAGATGATGCCGCCCCAACGCAAATCATCACCGTACCAGCTAACGAGACTCGCATTGTGCGGACCTATGTTCTCGTGCCCGAGAGCGCTGCACGAAACGCGGACGCATTGGGCAACTTTTCATTTCTGCTCACATCGCTCGATGCACAAAGGGAAAGTGATGCAGTTGAAACAAGTTTTTCCGGTCCAGAGGAATAAGTGATGCAAGATAGGCAGACAGCCAAACGATTCACGGGACGGCATATGGCAGCCATTCTGGTCGGCGGTTTCGGCATAGTTGTCGCGGTCAATTTCACCATGGCAAGTTATGCAACCGGAGGCTTTCATGGCGTCGTGGTAGAAAATTCCTATGTCGCATCGCAAGAGTTCAACACGTGGCTGGACAAGGCCGAAGCTGACCGCGCTTTGGGCTGGGATGCACGGTTGTCGCGCGACGACAGCGGACATGTTCTTGCGCTGGTGCAGAATGTACCCAGCGACGCGGATCTCTCAGCGGAATTGCGCCGACCGATTGGAGAGAAGCAATTTGCCAGCCTCTCTTTCGAGCGGCTCAGTGATGGGACCTATCGATCGACAGGGCCAGTAAGCGACGGTCGCTGGATCGCCCGCCTGTATATTGAGGCAGGCGATGACCAATGGGCGCAAGAGAGCGAGCTGCCGTGAACGCGCACTCCGCACCCCTAGCCGATCAGGAAGGCGAGGCCACTCAAGACACTCGGTTTACTGTGCCGGGAATGCGCTGTGCAGGATGCATCGCCAAAATTGAAAGAGAATTGCCCAAACACGCTGGTATCATCGCCGCCCGCGTCAATTTTTCAGCCAAGCGGGTGGCAATCCGGCATAGTCCTGCCGTTGATCAGGACATTTTGGTCGAAGCATTGCGCGGCATCGGGTTCGAAGCGCAGCCTATCGAAGACAATCCGCTGAACCATGAAACAGCCGAGCGCAAGCAATTGACGCGCGCGCTGGGGGTGGCAGGCTTTGGCATGATGAATATCATGCTGCTATCTGTCAGCGTGTGGTCGGGGGCAGAAGGGGCAACGCGTGAGCTGTTCCACTGGCTGTCCGCGCTGATTGCGTTGCCAGTGATCGCATATTCTGGACGGCCGTTCTTTTCCTCTGCCTGGATGGCACTAAAGTACCGGCGAACAAATATGGATGTGCCGATATCCATCGGCGTAATTCTGGCCACCGCGCTCAGCCTCTATGAAACGATCACCGGCGGTGAGCACGCCTATTTCGAAAGCGCAGTTATGCTGCTGTTTTTCCTATTGGCGGGACGTGCGCTGGACGCGGAAATGCGAACACGCACACGGGCTGGGATCGGCGCATTGCTGGGAAGATTGGGCAAAAGCGCCAGCGTTATTGGTGCTGATGGATCAACACAACGACTGGCGTCCAATGATCTTGAGCCGGGGATGCTTGTCCTTGTGGCAGTGGGAGAAGCACTGGCGGCTGACGGGGAAGTGGAAGACGGTGTTAGCGCCATCGACAACGCAATGCTAACAGGGGAGAGCGCGCCCGAAGCGATTGGAGTGGGCTCTGTAATCCACGCAGGCGCAATCAATCTTACCGCGCCCATTCGGATGCGCCTTACGCACACTGCGAGCGACACAGTTTTGGCGGAAATCGCCCGTTTGATGGATGAAGCGGGACAATCGCGCAGCCACTATGTCCGTATCGCCGACCGCGCGAGCCGAGCCTATGCGCCGGTCGTTCACGCTCTTGCATTGCTAGCATTTGCCGGCTGGATGATCGCCGGCGCGGGCGTCTATCAATCGCTCGTGATCGCGGTTGCGGTGTTGATCATAACCTGTCCCTGCGCGATGGGGCTGGCCGTCCCCACCGCGCAAGTCGTTGCAGCAGGCGCACTGCTAAAACGCGGTCTATTGGTCAAAGATGGCAGCGCCCTTGAACGTTTTGCCGAAGTGGATGTTGCAGTCTTTGACAAGACCGGCACGCTTACGATCGGAGAACCCCGCCCGAATGTCGAAGCGTTGGATGAGAACACTCGCTCTGTTGCGCTAGGCTTGGCACAAAGCAGCCGCCACCCGTTAAGCCGGGGCCTAACGGCGACATTGCGCGCCAAGAACGTACAGCCCGCCCCAATTGGCAACATCGTTGAAAAACCCGGTGCTGGCCTAAGTGGTGATTGGAACGGAAACACGGTTCGCCTGGAGCCGGCTCTGCTTGAGACCGAAAACCTAGCGACGCGCCTGCGGATTGATGATCAATGCATCACAATAGAGTTCAGTGACCCGCTACGCGAAGATGTTCCAGAAACGCTAGCAGCTTTGCAAAAACTTGGCGTTGGGAGCAGCATTCTTTCCGGCGATAGCGAGCAAGCGGTGCAAAGCGTTGCAAGCCAACTGGGTCTAAGCGCCCGCGCCGAAGCCACCCCCAAAGATAAGCTGGCTGTTCTGGAAGAAATAAGAGCGCGGGGACAGTGCCCCCTAATGGTGGGTGATGGCCTAAACGACGGTCCTGCGTTAGCAGCTGCCCACGCATCCATAGCTCCTGCCAATGCAAGCGATGCCAGCCAACAGGCAGCGGATGCGGTGTTTATTGGCGAAAAATTCATGCCAGTCGCGCTCGCGATAAAGGTCGCTAGAGCGACCATGAGAATTGTACGCCAGAACTTTGTATTTGCGATTGGGTACAATGCTCTGGCCATTCCGCTCGCACTGCTGGGCCATGTCACACCGCTTATTGCTGCGATTGCGATGTCTTTGAGTTCTTTGGTGGTCGTCGCCAATTCTCTCCGCCTTTCGTTAGCAACCCGATGAGCGGTCTTGCGATACTCATACCCATTGCTTTGCTAATGGGCTTGGCTGGCCTTGCCGCGTTTTTCTGGGCGATGCGCAATGGCCAATATGAAGACATGGACGGCGCCGCCAACCGTATCCTGATCGACGAAGAGGGAGACGACGCATGAAATATCTGGCGTTAATGGCAATGATTCCACTCGTGACCGGTCCTCTTCCACAAGGAGGTCGAACGCTTACAATGAGCCTTTGTGATGGGGCCCAGATTACAATCCCCTTTGACGGTAACGACCAAGCACCCAAACGAGACTGTCACCAACAAGCCTGCCACGCGGCAACATGCCGCGAAAAATCGAGCCGGCGGGCTTAGGATTCGTTTCTTTCGCCAGACTTGATCTGCGTCAAAGACGCTTTGTGCAAAAGTGGCTTTAGAGGCCTGCATGTGGCCTTACTATCCAGAGCTGCTCGAAACGCCTGTGCCGCGCTACACGAGCTACCCAACCGCCGCCGATTTCGGCAGGATTCCTTCCCGTGCGCTTGACGAAGCAATTGAGCAGGCGAGCGGCGTCATCTCGCTTTACCTACACATCCCGTTTTGCGAGAAAATTTGTTATTATTGCGGCTGCAACACCGGTGCATCGAGCCGCAGACAGCGAGTCAAAAGCTATCTTTCCGCGCTGCATGAAGAGATTGCGGTCGTTTCATCCAAATTGCCTGAGCATGTTCGGGTGGGCAGGATTGCTTTTGGCGGAGGCAGTCCGAACGCAATTTCTGCGAGCGATTTTCTAGGCTTGGTGAACAGCATACACCGCCATTTCCGGCTAAAAAATGCTGCTTGGTCGGTTGAACTTGATCCGCGCTCAATGACAGCAGAATGGGGCCGCGCGCTCGGCCAAGCTGAGATCACCCGCGCAAGCATGGGTGTTCAGACTTTCGCTCCGCATTGCCAAAAAGCGATCGGGCGAGAACAAAGTGACAAGCTCATTTGTCAAAGTATTGATTGGCTTCGCACTTCCGGTGTCACCTCGATGAACTTTGATTTGATGTACGGGCTGCCGCATCAAACTCCAGATGATCTCGCAGATAGCTTAGAATACACAAAATTGCTTGGCGCAGACCGGGTCGCAGTCTTTGGGTATGCCCATGTCCCGCACCTCATCCCGCGGCAGCGAATAATCGATGGCCAGCCTATGCCTGAACGCGGCGAACGTTTCACAATGGCAATGCAGGCATTCGATTATCTGACACATAGCGGTTATCAAGCTGTCGGTTTCGATCATTTTGCTCTGCCCAATGATCCCTTGGCGATTGCTGCACGGCAGGGCAGCCTCAGACGCAACTTTCAAGGGTTTACCGACGATACGTCAGACATCCTAATCGGAATGGGAGCATCGTCGATAAGCATGTTCCCGCATTTGATTGCCCAAAATGAAAAGAACAACGGCCGATACCGGATGCTCTCATCTCAGGCTTCGCTTTCTGCGTCGACCGGGATCATCCGAACACCCGAGGATACAATGCGCGCCAAGTTTATCGAAGGATTGCTCTGCACAGGCCGCGCCAACTGGCCGCAGCCAATGCTCGCAGATATCCAAGAGCGGCTGCAGCCCTTCGTCGCAAAGGGCTTAGCAACGTTAGACGGTGGTACCGTCTCAGTGACGCCTGATGGTCTTCCCTATGCGAGAGTTATAGCCGCTATCTTTGATCCATATCGTGCCAAGACGATCAGGCGCTTTAGCTCGGCGATTTGAAGAGATGTGTTCAAAAGGCTGAAGCCCTCTGTCAGCTCCGGTCCCTCCGTCTCGAAACTTGCTGCTTAGGACGTCGAAATCATTCCGCCGTCCAGAACAACCGTCTGACCGGTCATCCATGACGACGCAGGTGACGACAGGAAGATCGCGGTGCCAGCGATATCTTCTGGCTTTCCCATCCTACCGCGCGGAATTTGGGACACGGCGAACTTGGTCATGTCGTCATTGTCGACGATCTGTTTCGTCATATCGCTTGGAAACAGACCCGGAGCGATTGCATTCACATTGATTCCGCTGGATGCAAGGTCGGTCGCCAGATGCTCCGTCAAATTGATGACACCGGATTTGCTGGCCGTGTACGCGTAGGTCGGCATCCCAGAATTGCGGATGCCGTTGATCGACGCAATGTTGATCACCCGCGCCGGATCATCGACATTCCCTGCAGCCTTTAGCAGCGGCAAAAATTTCTGAGTGGCGAAGAATATGGACTTAATATTGATGTCCATGACCTTGTCCCACCCTTTCTCAGGGAAACTTTCCAATGGGGCGCTCCAATTCGCGCCGGCATTGTTGATCAGGATATCAATCTTGCTTTCGTGTTTGCTGATCTCGGCAACAAGCGCTTCGATGCCCTCAACTCGCGACATATCGCCTTGGATGGCGACACAGTCTCCCAGTTTCGACAGTTCTTTCGCCATCGCCTCAAGTCGCTCGGCCTTGCGCGCAGTGATATAGACTTTGGCGCCATTCTCTAGCAGCCCTCGGGCCATCATCGCGCCGATCCCGCTTGATCCGCCAGAGACCACTGCGATCTTGCCGCGGACATCGAATAGGGATTTCATGCTCATGATTTGCACTCCAAATGATCTGTGGGGCAAGCCGCTCTATAGATGCGGATATGCCTGCAATGGAAAACGTCCAGCCGTATTGGCCAGTTCGCAAGACGTCCTAAGCTACTTAACGAGGAAAGCCAGTCGCGAGGGCCAAAAGCAAATTCCACTTTTGGTTTCTGAGGGAACAAGATAGCACGGCGCTTTGATCGCAATAACAAGTGCACAGATGGCCGACACCCGACCGACTTACCAGATCGCATCGCCGTCTATCCGGCCCTATGTTCAGCCTATTTGGCCGGGCGCGCTGGCGACGCCATTTGAATCGCGCGATGAAGACGGCCGCAGGATCAGTCTCGCCGACGATCATTTGTCGGGACAATATATGTTATTGGCGTTCCTGAGCGATCCGGAAAGCGAAGAGACGGCTGCGTTGCTGCGGTCGCTGGCCGATCTCGAAGACCAATTCAGCGCAGCTGGTGCGACTGCAATCGCGATCAGCGCGTCGAGTGATGCGGCACGCAATAAGCAATTGAAACGCGCGTCAGGATTTCCCTGGCCTATCGCTTGTGACCCATCGGGCGCACTTTTCGCCTCATACGGTTTGCACAAAGGACACGACCGGGCGGCTCAGTTGGTTTTGGTGAGCCCATACCGACAAATCCGCACCTGGTTCACTCTACAAAAGGACGCAAGCGCAACGCTGAAGACCATTATGGATTTACTAAAGAACACTCAGGCCGCCGAAGAAATGCGGTGGAGCCCGCCGCATGCGCCAGTGCTGATGGTGCCCAACGTTCTGTCAGCCGAAGAATGCGGCGCGCTTGTGAAATCCGTTGAAACGGACACGCCGTTTCTGGTGCGACAACCACAGCCGGGCGAGGTTGCGGGCAATTACAAGATCCCAGTCTATGAACACAATCGGCAGGACCGTGTCGACCTGATCATCAAAGATCAGAACACGCTGGCCATCCTTGACGAACGGATTTTCGGCCGAGTTGCGCCGATGATCAAAAAGGCTTTCGCGTTCGATGTTACGCGCCGCGAAAACCTGCATATCGCCCGCTATGTTGGAGAACGTGGAGGCGTCGCAATGGGCCACCGCGACAACACCGAACCGCCCGGCGCGCATCGCCGTTTTGCATTGTCTATGAGTTTGAACGACGATTATGAGGGCGGTGAAATCGCGTTCAACGAATTCAGTCCGAGGGGCTATCGTGTCCCGGCCGGCACAGCGATGGTGTTCTCATCGTCGTTGCTGCACGAAGTGCGAGAGACAACGTCCGGTGTGCGCTACAATTTGATATCGCACCTCTTCAGCTAGAGCGCGGCTTACCGAAAGATCGAAGCGACATTAGTTGTTTGCCAAAGCGGTAGGCTGCGTTGGCAAACGCAACTCGTTGCTCAGCACCAGCGATATTAGACCAGCGACAAAGGCTAGCGCCGCGCTTGCACCATACATCGCTTGATAGCCGCCCAGTGTTTCCAGAGCAGGAAGCAGCGCTGAGGCTATCACGAAACCCAAGGTTCCAATGGAAAACAAGACCGAGAGGGATGTGGCAGCCGTTTCGGGGGCGGCGACCCGCATCGCCAGCACCAGATTAGAGAGGTAGAACAAAAAAAGTGGGATAGTTTTCAGCCCATACCATGCCACAAACAGCGCATTGGACTGCCATAACGCTTCGTCAACGAGGTATGCGAACATGATTATCATGCTCGTTGCGCCCGACCAAAAAGCTATCCTGCCTGGCCCGAACTTGTCGACAATCCAGCCTCCCAATGTCAGGCAGAAAATTCCCACCAGTATATTGAAAATCGCTGCCAAGGAGCTGTATTCCGACTGGCTCCAACCCAACTGCTTAATCACAAAAAGGCTGTCTGTCGTGTCGTTCAAATTTTGATGAATGCCATATGTCAGCAATAGCAATCCGACCAAAAGCGTCTGACGCCTTAAAAGGTTGCGGAAGGCGGCGAGCAGGATAGCGACCCAATTGCCGTGAACAAGCGCCTTGGCATCCCGCGACGCTATCCCGTTTGACCACGGCAGCAGTTTTTCGCCGTCGCGTTCGCGGATGAAAACAACGCATATCCCCGGAATAACGAAGAAAGCGATCATTCCCAGCATCGCAATTGAAAAACCGTAATATTCCAACAAATAGCTGGTTATGGCCATACCGCCAGCAATGCCGAAAACCTTACCGCCAAACATAAAGCCGTTCATCCGGCCCATCTCGTTGCCCGGAGTAAGATCGACGACCAATGCGTCGAGTGCCACGTCCTGAATCGCGGTAAGGATAGACAGAGACAAGACGATACCGATCACGATGGCGGTGTCGCTGGCTGCTGGAGAGATTGATGCGGCGATCAGCAGGGTGGCGACAATGGCGGTTTGCGAACCGATCAGCCAAGGGCGCCGGCGCCCCATTGGCAGCCATGTGTATCGGTCCATGAACAGGCCTGCGAGAAACTTAAGGCTCCATGGGAATGCGGCGGCGGCGGTTGCAGAGGCGACCACTGCGGTCGATTGACCGTTTGCGGCCAACCACGTTGGGATCGCAGCGAAGAAAATACCCTGCGGAAATCCTTGAGCCAAATACAACAATGTGCCCAGCACAAGACGCAATTTTGGGTTGTCGGCGAAAGCGGGAAGATTACGCGTTTCGCGCCAGTGAACGGCTATGCTTGTCATCGTTTGCAGTCTTTTTGGGTGAAGGTAGTGAGTGCGATCACACCGATCGGCGATTGCCCCGAGGGCCCGCCATCAATCCTCATGATTGGTCACCAATTGCTCATCGCCAACGCGGGCGAGCAGGCACAGGATCAGCCCGATCATACTGGTCACGCTTATAACCAGATAGGTCGCAGAATAGCCGCCCATCTCGATCACAAAGCCGGAGTTCGCTGAGTAGATGGAGCGCGCAAAATTTGCGCTCGCCATAAACAATGCGAACTGCGTTGCGGCGACCGCTGGATTACAAATGCGCATCGCCCAAGTGATCAACGTGATCGAGCTGGAAAGCGATAGGGCGTAGATCGCCCCTTCGTAGATCATGAACGCGGTGTCGCCTTGCCAATTTGGTAGAGTCAGGCCGGCGGCAGCGGAAAGGATTGCCACGGCAGCCACTTGTACGATTAGTGCCCTTGAAAGGCCGAGCCACAGAACAAGTGGTACCGGCAGTATCAGTGCAGAAGCTGCAGCAATCAGATTGAGCGCCCCTCGTAAGTTGGAGTAAGCATCGCTGCTCCATCCTAAATGCTGCACTGCCAAAGTAGGGGAGACTGAGTCAGCGAATGCAAAAGGCGCCTGGACAAACGCCAGACCCCCAAGGAAAAGCAGGACATACCGATTGGCTAGAGACCGGCCCACGCGGCTGATGATCGGCCAGAAAGCATCCTGTTGACGCTCTAAACATTCGGGCGAGGCTGCCCCCGTGGACCACGGCATCAGACGTTCGCCCGGCCGTTCTCGAAAGACGCCAACGAATGCGCTCGCCACTGCAACAAGGCCCGCCAAAACCAGCGCGGTTGTAGTCACATCGCCGGACATAAGCAGGTTGCCGGCGATCACGCTGGTTATCGCGATGCCCGCCGATTGGCTGGCAAACATGACGCTGTTGATCGCGGTGCGTTCGGCGTTGGGGACAATGTCCACCGCCAACCCATCGACCGCCACATCGTTGAACGCGGCGCACAAATTCAAAACAAAGCACAATCCCGACAACAGCGCGATATCATTGGCCGTCGGCGCAAGCACTGCCATGGCTACCAGCGTTGCAATCATCAGGCCCTGCGCGACAAGAATCCAACTCCGCCTTCGCCCCATCGGCTTGAAGGTGAAACGATCCATCAACAATCCGTTGAAGAGTTTTGCCGACCAAGGCAGCAGCGCAAAGGCGACAAACGCCCCAATTTCAATCGGTGTGCTCCCTTGCGATGCAAGCCAAGCGGTCAGCGCGACGGTGGTCAATCCAACCGGCACACCTTGAAGGAAATAGAGCACCATGATCGTCGCAAAGCGCGCTGGCTTGCTTGTCGTAAGTGCCGGAATACGATGTGCGGGCGCAGGCATTGCCGCCGCAGCCACTGACTGGGTCATGTGATCTCTCGATTGTTGCTAAAAACCCGGCGGATGTTCGGGACTGGGAACATCCGCCGGGCTTAATGACACTGCGGAATTAGCGCGGTGTGTATTCCTGAAGCAGCATTGAGCTCATCACGGTGCGATATTCTGCGCGATCGCCCGATTCCGAAATCATTTGTTGAACGCTTCGTTCGGCAAATTCACTCATCTGCGCGTTACGGCGATCCTGTTCGGCTTTGTCGGCAAACGCAGCAAATGTTGTCGTTAGATAGATGTGCGGTTCGCCTTCACGCGGATTAACGTTGATCAAAATCTCATAGTCTGTGATCCAGCCTTGCGTCTTGGCATATTCCTGAAGGCGCACCCAATTGTCCGCCAGATGCTGCGCATACTGAAACTCGGCCCCGTCATTCACAAAGATACCGCTGACTTCCGTATATTCGCCAGCCTCCAACGGAAATTCTTGCGCAACCGCTGATGTGGCGAAAGGCAGTGTCGCTGCCAAAGCGGCTGCAGTCATTAGAGTTCTAAAGGTGTTCATTGGATTCCCCATTCGTCTTGTCGCAATTGATGGCGCGCCAAAAGGCACACGTCCCAATCAGGTGTGGTGCGACCCACGTGAGTAGCAGACAAAGCGCTGCCATTGCCCGGTGAACATACGTTCACAAGGCCCTCATAAAACGGCTGTTTTTGTATTTCCCCGTTGCAACAGGAATGCCTTGGCACCCCCTGATCGTCAACGGGCCGGAGCGTCAAAAAAACGTCAATTCATCGGTGTTCAGGCCACTTGTGAACGCATCAGTCCAATCGAGAGCGGTTCAAGGCAACCGCGGATCCGATGGGATAAGGTCAGGCCAGCCAAAGCGGTTCCACGCCTCGACCATGCCAGTCTTCTCAGCAAACGCCATAAAGTCCGGATGGCGGATCGTGCGGTTGATTGGGGCAATATCGATCCACAACGTCATCAAACCAAACATATTGGCTGGGTGAATGCACTCTGAGTATATTTTCATCGCCAGATCACTTTCACCCATCCAGAGCGCCGGAAAGACGACAGAGGAGTCATAAGGGTCCTGCATCGTGGCGTGAAGGCCGTGGATCAACTGGCTGTATGCGGCGTGATCGGCTTCCTCACCGCTATATATCCCGCGTGATGCCAATCTGAAATAGCCATCGCGGGCCGTTTCATCCATCGGCGCAACGCCCGGCGGCCGCATAAAGATCGTGTCGAGATAGAAGCGGCTGTCATAATGGCTCTTGATCGCCGCTTCGCGGTCACCCATCGCCAGTTGCACCATCGCAAGGAATATGCCCGGCGCGCCCATGTCTACCGTCCTTTGGCCAGCTTTGCGTGCTTTTTCCAGCTCTCCCAAGCCAAGGTAGGCGGCTGTGAGCATCACCAGATTGCGCCAATAAATCGGGTCCCGGTCCACAGCCTCTTCGACATAGGGCAAGGCCTCTTTAGTCTTGCCGAGATAGAGCAGGCAGGAGCCAAGCCGCGAGGCGACGTCCGAATTGTTGGGGTCGCGGGCATAGGCCTCCAGCGCCAATTCAAGTCCGCGCGCCGGATTGAACTGGGTCCAAGCATGAACCCCCATCACCGAAAAGGCGTGGCCTTGGCCCGGGTCCAGAGCAATGGCCTTTTCGGCGCAAGCTGCGCCTTCGGCTGATTGCTCGACCCGCTGAAGACTGGGTGTAATTGCGGCAGTCATGATGTGCGCATCGGCCAAAGCAGTCCAGCATTCGGCAAAATCTGGATCAATGCTGAGCGCCTTTTTCAACAGCTCGATGCCCCGCGCCAACGCCCCGTCGACGCCAATCTTTTGCCTTAGAGAGCTTCCTTGCAAATAGAGCGCGTAGGCTTCGCGGTCCGCGGTCATTTTGCGGGAAGGCGCGGGCGTGATTGAGAGGCACAAGGACTTGCCAATCGAAGCGATAACGTTGGAGCCGATCACCTGACGCCCAACGAAGAATTCGGAAACGGAACCGGTGATTACGTCTGACCACAATTCTGTGCCTGATACCCCTTCGATCAGCGCGATCCGCACCTGCAACTTGTCAGCCGTTCGCCGGACGCTCCCTTCGACCAAATGTGAGGCGCCCAACGCAGCGGCCATTTCGGGAAGCGTTCCGCCTTCATCGGTGATTTTTTCGACCGACGTACGGCCAACCAAAGCGATTCCAGCGACGCTGCTGAGACGGGAGGACAATTCATCGATCACGCCGTCGGCAAGGTAGAAGCCGTCCACGAGATCCTTGCCCTCACCAAACGGAAGCACAGCGATGACCGTTTGGGTTTGTGCAGGAGCGATACCTTTGAGCGTCGGAAAACGTGCTCTTGATGCCTCCAATAGGCGTCCCTGTACGTCTACGTCAGCGGTCTCCAGTGCAGCCGCCACCGCCGATTTTATCCGCGCATCAATATGGTCTCGGCGTGCTGCAAGCCATCCGTCGAACGCCGGATTGAGTGAAACACCTTGCAGCAGCGGCAGGTTTCCAATCGAGAGCAAGCGCTCAATTCCCTGGTCCCAATCTCCTTCGCTGAAAACGACCTCAAGATCGTTGAGATCACTGCTTAAATTGTGCGGCAGGAGCGAGACTTCATTTCGGGCGACATTAAGAGCCCCAATCCCATGATCATCCAAATGTTTGCGAAGATCGAGCAGACATTGCCGCAAGCTCGCTTTGGCCTGAGCCGGAAACCGATCATGCCAAAGCAGCCGGGTCAAAGCATCCCGATCAATAGAGTGTTCTGGTTGCAAGAACAGGATCGCCAAAAGCAGCGCCGCGCGGCGGTTCTTGAGCTCGATCGCTGCGCCTGCCGCAGTATGGACACGAAACTCGCCGAACAAAGACCCTCTTAGCCCGGCAAAGACTCCCGCCCCTGTTCTTTCATGATTCAATATTCCAGCCCCTAGAGAAAGGGCATACTCGCCGCCATTGGGTTTGCAAGCAGATTTGGGAATGATTGAAGCAAAGGCAGTCAGGCAATTCTTGGTAGCCCGATTGGGCAGTTTTGCTTGAGAAAGCTCCCAAGCCTCGGATCACAAGGAATTGCCAATCCCAAGGCTAAGAGGCGCTGTCTGGCTCCACTCAGAAACCTAACATTCTCGCCTTAGAATTCTTATGTCTTTGATATGGCCCTCATACCCATCCTACTAGTTGCCTTGATTGTTGTTGCGTTCCTCTGGATTCGTCACCGGTCCCGGCGGCAAAAACACCTCCGGCTAATGGCAACACCGCTTACTTCAAAGCAACGTCAGGTGGTCGAACAACTGGTGCCGATTGTGCGCCGCTTGCCCGCAACGCTGCGGCCTAAGCTTGAGGGGAAGATGAATGTCTTCCTCGACCAAGTAACCTTTCGAGGCAGCGAAGGGCTCGAAGTCGGCGAAGACATGAAACTGTCCATCGCTGCGCAGGCCTGTCTGTTGGTTGTGAACAGCTCAGCGTGGTACGACACGCTAAGAAATGTGCTGATCTACCCTTCCGCTTTTAGGACTCACCGCAATTCTCATGACGGCTATATCGTGCATGAGGACAAACACCTGACACTTGGCGAAAGCTGGGCCCGTGGGCCGGTTGTTCTCTCGTGGGCACATGCCCTGCAAGGCGGGTTGAACCATGAAGATGGGCATAATGTCGTCATCCATGAGTTCGCGCACCAATTGGACAGCCTGACAGGTCACACGGATGGCATCCCTATTCTGCGCAAGGGGCAAGCTTACGTGGGGTGGGAAAAGGCAATGCTCGACGCCTTCAATGAGCATTTAGACCGCGTCGAAGCAGGACAAGAAACCTTGATCGATCCCTATGGGGCCACCGGTCACGAAGAGTTCTTCGCAGAAGCGATCGTGACCTTCTTTGAAAAGCCGGCTGCGTTGCGCGGCGAAGAGCCTGCGCTGTATGCGCAACTATCGGAGCTTCTCGCGCTTGATCCGGCACAATGGGCTTGAACACTCCTTTGGACTTCGTTGGGCAAATTGCCCAACAGCTCCAATTGTTCGTCAAGTAAGGTAGACCTTCGAGCCCCCTTCGGAAGCATGAGTGAAACGTATCGCCGCGAGAGAAAAGCTGGTGCGCTTAGAGGAACGTGAACAACGATATAAGGTACTGATTTACCGATTATCATTTGCTCTACATCTCAAATATGGCCCCCTATGTGGCCCCCATCGCAAGCTGGTTCGATAATCCGATTGAGCCTCCAATCAATCACGGTTCGAAAATTTTTGGGATGGCTGAATATCTTTCATATGAAAGCGTTCAAAGCAGGCCAAACAAGTTGCCAAGCTGCACTTATATGGTTGATTGCAGCCCATCTTCGCTGCTCTCGGGCTAGTCCAAGCTGAAAGTGATTGTCGTATCGAACAGGCCACTCTTCGGTTCGCCGTCTTCTCCGGTGCCAGGATAAAATCGCGCGTAGCGCAGAGCACCGTTGCATGCTGCTTCATCCAATATCTCGTGTCCGCTTGAAGCGATGACTGCACATTCGCTTGCCCTCCCACCAGCGTCGACCGTCAATCGAACACCCACTGTGCCCTCAAGCTCATTTCTGAGCGCCTCGCTTGGATAACCGTCAGTGATCCTACCTTTCCATCGATCTAGGTTTCTGGGGCGCGGGGCGGTTGGGTCGCGAGGTGTGATCTCAGTCTCAACTCTATCGGGATTACTGAAAGGATCGGAAGGAACTTTAGCAAAACGTATTCGGTCCTGCTCATCTTTGCTCAGACTATTCCAGACGGATCGAACACAATCAGCTTGCCTGCGCACAGCTACAGAAGAACCTCTCAATGAAAGCTCACGGATCTGCTGGCCATCGAGAAACAGTTCCAGACTATCGCCTAGAGAAAAATCGACAAGAAACTCGGGATCGAACGAAGTCCTGAGCGACCCTCGGTTCTCAATCCTGTCCCCATGCGATGTGGCTCGATAAGTTTCGCCATTCAATGCGAAGATGACGCGATATTCCTTGCCGACCTCAGTGGACCAGTTCCCGTTCGTGATTGTCAACCAAACGTCACTATTCACGAATCTGGTCAACAGAAGCAGCGGATCACCTGGACCTTCGAAAGCAGCACCGATCGAACAGTTGTCTTCATTTTTGTAAACAGCCCAAGAACCGTACCTTCCATACAGTTCCCCCGACATCGCAGGGGTGGGAACGCAAAAGCAGGTTGCGCCGACTGCTGCCAGAATCAAGCGAAGCATTGTTGTCCATCTCCTGTTGCACACGAGCGCTCCGTATCAATTACGTCCAGCCCAGTAAAATCAAGGTCGCGACGCGCCATTGTTTTACGGGTCCTCCCCTTGGGATTGATCAAGGGGTATGCGCTGAAGAACCGCATTTTTTCACAGTCGCTCGGGTCTGGGCACCGCTACCAGTCCGAAGTTCTACTCTGGACGCAAAAAAGCGGCCGCCTCTTGGATCAGCAAGGGACGGCCGCTGCCTATTGCCGCGGACAAAGACGAGACCGCGGCATCCGAAACCACTTCAATTAGAAGACTTGTACCTCCTCGCGAATCTTCGCAGGGAACGCAACACCCTTGTCTTCGAGTTGGGACAGAGCGGAAGACAGCCCGGGCGGGATCGCGATCTTATTCCGAAACGGGAGGATTCGATCAGGGCCCATAATGCCTTCCCTTGCTTCACGGACGGCAAGGTTCTGCAATGCGAACGAGCCAGTGGTCTCACTCAAAATACGCAGGCTTGCGAAAGCTGACACAATCTCTTCGGCAGCTTCATTTATTACCCTTTCGATGTCTGCCACAAAGGGCTGCACTGCATGAGCGACTTTCGTTTTAGCGGAGTCTTCTAATGCACGTTTCCGCTGTCTCAACGCCCTCTCGCGCTCTCGCAAATTGCTGGCTGAGGATTGCAGAGCCTGCTTTTGAGAGACTAACTCTTCCTTTGAAGGGCCTAGCCGAGCAGCTTCACTAGGCGCGACGCCGGCAAGCAGAGCGTCGGCTACGAGTTCCGGCGCCGGGCCTGAGAATTCGTGTATCTCCTGAGCAAGCTTGGATGCTTCGGTTTCAGCTTTCACAGCGCTGCCCCGAACAGCTTCGATTTCCTGCGAAATTACTTCAAGCTCTGCATTTTCTTCTGAGAAGTCCAGCGCTTCGATCGCTTCTGCCAACTGTCGGTATGCTTGTGGGTTTACAGTCTTCATATTGAATTCCTTTCTGCCATCTCATCGACGATGGCTAAGAGCGGGTTTGTTCCAGCGGCGCTTAAGGAAACACCTAAAGCTGCATTCCGTTCGCTAGGCTGAGAAGTGCTGCGCTGCGCAGATGGCGACATCACTCGGCCCAGTTCGGCAAACCTTGAACTAGTTGTCCTTCTTGTCTTGGTATCCACGTAGAATTCTCCTTATATTGCCATTGGTGGAAGCAGTCGTTGCGACGAGAACTGCTGATTTATGTTGCTGAGATGTTGATCGATTGAGCCCAGCCGTCCGAGGTTCGCATTGACTGCATCCAATCTCGCACTGAGCTCGTTGGTTTGTTCGGCAATCGATACTCCGATCGTGTTGACGCCCCCAGAGTTTCCACTGCCTGAGAAAGGATCTGCAAAGCCTGATCCAGAGCCGATCAGCGCCTCTTGCTCCGCAACAGCTTGCTGGCTAGCGGCCAAAACCTCTTCCAGCCGCTCAAAATAGCCTTGCTGCGACCCAAATATTTCACGCTCGATGTCGAGCAATGTGCGCGCCGCGTCTTCGAAATCATCAAAGGCCGTGGTGTCACCGGCTTCTACGCGGTCACGCAGGTCGTTGAACTCTTCTTCCGCACTCGCGCGGCGCTGGCGAAGCGAGAACCCGTTGTCGCCAGTGGTCAGATCATCGATCAAGTCCTGAAGCGATCCAGCAATCCGGTCAGTGGCCTCTTCGACCAGCTGCGCACGCTCCAAGTCATAGAGCTGCTCCAGTTGGGCAAACTGCTCAGCGCTAGCGCCGGCGCGCTCAAACAATTCGATAAGCTGACTGAACTCGCTGTTGAGCGCATTGATCTCCGCGCGCAGTGGGTTCTGCAAGCCTTCCAGCCGGTCGAACACGCTACGGAAGGTCAAAACGTCAGCCAGTGACTTTTCAAAATCGTTGCCAGCACGCAGCAACCGGTCTTCCGCTGCTGATAGGCCTGCAATCGCCCCGTCACTGATGGCGTCGATCAGTGCTACTCGGAGAGCTTGCTCCGGGTCAGTGCCGTCATAGAGCGCGCCGTTGGTGTTTTTTGCTCCTGCGTCGAAATTCGCATCGCCACCAACACGGAAGAAATCGTTGCGCTGGCCTAGAGAAACTGAAAAAGCACCAACTTCAGTGCCAAGCTCGTCGGCGATCCGCTGAAGCGTCTCTTCTAAGCTGCCAGCAAGATTCTCAAGGTTCTGCCCAATCTCAGCGTTGCGAGATCGAACCTGAGTGCGTTCGCCAACACCGGTTACACCCAGATTGCCATCAGGTGTCTTTTTGAACAACCCGCCGACTAGACCGCCCAAAATCGACCCGGCAAGCGAGCCTGCTGGACCAAATACGGCACCACCAATAGCGCCGCCTACAGTTGATCCGGTCTTGCTGTTACCAATGCCAAGAGCGTCGAGAATAAGGGAGGTCTGCTGACCGGTTTGCGCTCCGCCAAATGCTTTGCCAAGTGCGCCAGTCAATGTATCTCCGAGAGCTCCTGCCAACGGCCCTTTACCTGTGAACAGTCCGCTCAGACCGCCCAGAACGCCACCAACCGGGCCTGCGGTGAGCAAGCCTCCAATGGCTTGCGACAGAACCGGGGAGAGCGACTTGGCTAATTCAGGAGGCAAATTAGCAAGAAGGGGATCAGTAAGAGCCTCCCCGAGCAACACGGAATACCTGTTCGGATCCATGCCAGCGACGCCATCTGCTGCTTTCTCAGTCGCCTTGCCGATAACCTCAATGCCGTTATCGTTCGCCGCTGCCACTGCGCCGGGATCGCCAAATGCAGCGTCAAACTCTGCGCCAATTCCAGCGCTTGTGCCGGGTGTGCCCGTACCGGGATCATCAAACCGTACTGCGCTCAATCGCGCAGCGAGATCATCAGCCTCATCGGCAACGGTATCGAATGACTGCCCCGCACGCTCGACATTCTCTTCAAGCTCATCGGCGGAATTATCAAAGCTGGTAACAACCGCATCATCAATCCGGCGCAGCGCATCGCCGAACAACTGCTCGACTGAGATGCGAGCGCTGAGCTGGTCAAACACACCTTGCAGATCAAAGTCCTCGCCAGAGAACAAGCCTTCCAGTTCTTGGCGAACAGATTGTGTTGCGGAGCGATAAGCGTCGATCTTGTCGCCGATGCTATCAATCACATCTTCTTCACGGCGCCGGGCCGCAACGATGTTTTCTACCTCTTCGCGGTATCTAAGGGCCTCATCGCCGTATTTTTCTTGCAGCCCGCGCAGTGTGCGTAGAACTTCCGCCTCTTCATCGCGGCCAACTAGGATCAGGCGCTGCTGTTGTAGCTGAAACGCAGTGTCCTCGCGCATGCCGTCGAATAGATTGTCCAGTGCATCTTCGACACCGAAATCAGCAAGCTCTTCGCGCAATGTGCGCGCCTGCTCAATCAGTGCCTCAAAGTTGGCCGGTTTGCGCTCCCCGAGCTCGGCGATCAGATCATCAAGGCTGGAAACACTCTGATTGACCTTGGCCACTTCTGGGGGAATTTCGATAAAGCGGTTCTGGATCGCTTCAATCTCGCTAGCGGCTTCGCGGCCAAACTCAGCAAGACGCTGCGCCTCGCGTGCGGCGCGCTCAGCGCCGGTGTTGCGCGAACTGCCATTTGAGGAACTGGTTTTCTTATCACGGTCGAGCTCCGCTTCGCGAGCAGCCTCGATGCCCGCAACTTCATCTTGTAGGGCCTTGCCAACATTACCGCTTTCTTCTGCTGCTTCGCGGGCGTTGTCGATCATCGCATTATAGCGACGGTTAATCTGATCGGAGCTGGACTCCTGCCCAAGTTCAACACTGACACGAGCCTGTGCCGCAGAGATAGCTGCTTTCGCTTGTGTTAGGCGAGTCGAACCTTCGGCAAAAGCATTAATCCGTGCATCCAAATCGTCTGAAAGACCTTCTAAACCCAAGGCCGCTAATTCGTTGCCCATCCCCGGCCCCGAGGCGCGAACAATCTGCGCGTCCAGAAGAGCCTGAGCGTTGAGCAATTGTTGCTGGTTTTCAAACTGAAGCGCCACCGCATATGCAAAAGTTGCGTTCGCTTGATCCAGCGCCGATTCAGCCGAAGTTTTCTTCAGCTGATTTAGAGCCTCCATTGCATCTGCATTTTCGCGCAAAGCCGAAGTTACACCATCTAAAGTAACGGCAAAAGCTGCTTCAGCGCTGGTAGCATTCTCGGTTTCGATGACCGACTTGCGTTTCTGCTCGATGAGCTGCTCAATCGAACTGGCAGTGTCATCAGCAGCGTCACCAGCCTTGAACATCATAGCCACAAACGGGCCGACAATAGCTGTCGCCGCGAAAAGAGCGGCACCCCACGGGCCTGAAAGAAATGTTGCTAGTGACCCAATACGGGCCTTGGTTGAGTCAGCGCTGTTCGCAAGCCCGGTAAGCGCAAACGCGGCCTGCGGTGCCTGCTGCGTGAAGATTTGCAGCGCATTCGTACCGAACTGAGCCTGCACGGTGACATCTTGCATCTGCTGACCAAGCTGGATGAATGCCGTGCGCTCTGCGCGAACCGAATTGATGACGTTGCCGCGCGAATCGGTGCCGCGCCGCTGCGCGTTAATCACCCCCTCAGTAGCAGAGGCTGTCTCATTGAGTTCACGCTGAACCGCATCCTGCACGACTACTTGGCCCTGCAAAACTCCAGACAACCGCTCTTGCTCAGTTGCGTATTGACGCGCAGCCTGCACACCTTCGCGCATCTCAGTGTTGAAAGCGCCATCTGCCTGAGCCGCGCGCAGTGTCGCATCAGCGACCTCGCGAGCCGCAGTGGCCCGTTGCTCTTGTGCCACCGCTGCTGCGCGCAATTCGTCGACGCCGAGATCCAGCGATCCAGCACTGTTGCGCTCCACGCTGAGGGCTTGATCAATGATCTGGCCAACGGCTGCGAATTCTTGTTTTGCCAAATCGGCGGCGCGCTGTGCATCGCTTTGGAACCGAGCAAACGTCTGATTTTCTTGATATTCAGCCCGGACGAAGATGGGGAAGATTTCAGACTGTGCGTTCATCGGCCACCACCTTTCACCGCTGAGCGGCTGGGTGGGGGATCCAGGAACACATTGCCTTGAATTTGTTGCCCGTCAATTTCGTAGGCCTCATTCTCGACAGAATAATTGCGATCACCTCCGGCGTTGAGGCGGTGGTCGATAGCGCGAGTAAACCCGTCACGGGTATCGGGAAGCCGATAATCTCCAAAATTACCGGAAGATTTGCCCGAGCCGCTTGTCCGATCGTCGTATTTGCCTTCCAAAATAGCGTTCACCGTATCTGGCTTTAACAGCCAGTCGATGTCAGCTTTCCAGTTTGATTTACCTGAGGTGCCCAACAGGAAAGAGGATTTCGCCAACCGCTCAATCGCTTGAAGGACATCCTCCAGTCCCTCGCTTGCCAGCCTAGCTTCACAGAGCTTGCGTCGTCTGGGGCCAAACTTCCGCACGGCGGGAGCACCGGCTGGTACGGCAACCTTCTCCCATTGATCTCTGATTTGAGCGATTTCGTCGGGCTCGATTTCGATTGCTGCCGAACGACTGCTTGTCAGACGAAGAGAAGAGTCTTCTCTTCCATTGGTCTTTTCAATAACTCTCTTAGGGGGGCGTGGGGAACCCCGTTCGGGGGGTGTGGGGAACCCCTTTGTCGGGGTCTCTGCGACCCCCTCCAATTCTTCGTCGTAGGGAGCGTGGGGAACCCCTTTATCAGCGCTCTCGTTTGGCATCGTTTCGATTATTCTTAGTACGTACCCCCTTTTGCCATCGCCTCGCTTATGGCGGTCAACATATCCGAGATGCACAAGTTTCTTGATGGAACGACGAAGGTTGCTCCGGTCAATTCCGATTTGCTCAGCAAGAAGTCGTTGATTTGCAAAGCAACCTCCGCCTTTTTGACGAGCAATGCTGCGGCGATCATAGAAGCCAATCACGTTGAGGGTCTGAATGTCGGTACGGGTAAGGCGAGAATCCCGCATCCCCCGCGCAGGGAATGTGGTGAATGTGGCCTGCGGTGTTTCGGGCTCCTGCTGGTCATCGGCCATATCATTCCGGATCCCCGGTAAGGTCGATCACCGGCAAATCTCGAAGGCTAGAAAGCTGGTAGGCGAATGCTGTCGCGGAGCCATACTCAGTGAATTGCCTACGTGTCGGCCTGCCATCTCGCTGCCAACGAACTTCGAAGCCGCGCTCGCATCGTGCGATTGTGGCAGACTGGAGGCGCGGTTGGGTTTGAGCTTGAACAATCATGTCGCTTGTCTCCAAGGACGAAGCGAAAAGCAGAGGCTGCAACCGCTCATTTTCCTGAGACTGAGTGCTGTGCTCAACGCTGTCTTTGGATCAGCAAACGTACGATCCGACATCTTCGATATCCAGCCGATCGGCCCAAGTATGTAAGCGTCGCCCTCTCTTCTGAGATAGAGGGTAGGATGAATGGCCATCACGCGGCCTCATCGGTCTCAAGTAACTTCTCAACCGAACGCGCCAGGACGATGCGGGAGCGGCCCACCTTAGTGCTCTCCAACGTGCCCTCCGCTATGAGTTTGAAGATCGTTGTCCGGCCAATCCCGGTAATCTCCGCAACTTGCGACGGCCGGTATCCTAGGCGATTTGGGGTAGGTTTTTTTGACATTGAACACTCCTGACCTCTTGGGAACGGGAGTGAATTATATTGCATTATCGGCTCAAAACCGAGGGACACTGCTGGTTACCAGTTTCCTCTATAGACCCAAGGCCTTCAACAGCTTGTTTCCATTGGTGAAATGCAGATTCAGTCTGTCACCTGAGATGACGAATAATTTGCGTCCGCGCAAACGCTGCCGGAACCGACCGACTGATCGACGTACTGTTTCAATGTCATCCTTACCGTTTAATCCTGTTTGCTCAGCAACCCAACCGTACGACCTTATGAAAGGGGCATCTTTTGCACCCGCTGTGCTCTCTTCATTTGGCTCAAGTGCTCGCTCTCTTGCGAGACTGTAGAGTAAAGCTCGGCGGCCTCCTTCTCCCAACTCTGCCTCTACCCACATTTCGAACATTAGCTGCTCAAAGAGTGTTTGAGCTTTGTCCGGGTCGCTTGTGCCGAAGTCTGAACTTAGCACTCTATGATGAGCTTGGGTCGCGATGCGATACCAATAATCAGCCACCATAGAGACAGCTCTTTCTGCGGACACTCCTTGGCGAACAAAAGACAACATCATGCCTGTCAGTTTCTGCTGCATACCGCCTCCCGAGCGGTCCCAGAGTGTAAACGGGGCGGCGCGTGGGATGCGCGCTGTTCGGCTGGCCGGCCTAGCCCCGTCTGTTAAATAATCGTCATTCCCCAGCCTGATCGCAAGCAAATAGCACTTAGTCTGAGTACCTCTGCGACAAAGCTTGCTACCAGTCTCTACCAGTTCGGCTCATGGGTTTGCCTGCAATCTGGTGAGCTGCCGATCAATGACCGCAAAGTCATGAGCCCGGGCAAGCTTGATGGCATCGTCTCGCGCTTCTTCGTATCCGGTAACGTAGCCTTCGCGCCACCTGCCGACGTTTTCAGGTAGCTCCGCCGATGCCGTTGTTCGGCCCCATGCCCAACCAAAGAGAACGCCGATGCCGAGCGCAACAAACCACAAGACATATGATGTGTTCATCAATTGATCCGATCTTTGGTGCCGATTGATCGAACAATGTCGCGTTCTTCAAGCTTGGCCATCTCGTCGAGGTATTCCATCGCGATCTCGAGTGCGCAGAAGCCATGCAAAGAGGCAACTTTGCTGGTTGGTCCATCGCTGTCTTCTGTGGTGGTATCAAAGTCCTGCTTGGCATGATCAAGCTGAGCACGGAGGAAATGAATAAGCGTTTGGATCCTGTCGCGAGCCTCCAACTCAGTCTTAGGTTGACCGTCTGCGTCGTTCTGCTGATTGGGAAGTGGAATTGTTGTTGTGGTATTCATTGTCAGCACTCCGTTGCTGTTGGTGATAGGGCCAGCCGGAAGCTCGTACCTTCCGGCTGGCCTGCTTCATCGAGCCTCATGCCCGGCGAATTCTCGTTTCGGCGTCATGCCTTGTTTGTTCTGGGGAATTCGATCACGTCGCCGCCATCACGAAGGCGGTCGAGATAATCGCTCCACCACTGGGCCATTTCGACCCGCTCGTTCCAATGCTGGCCGCGGTGATAGGCAGCGCGCACCTTATCGGTGTCGCCGTGGGCCAACGCTCTCTCAATCGCGTCAGGGCTCCACTTGCCGCTCTCATTCAGCATCGTTGCAGCGCTCGACCGGAAGCCATGCGCGGTCATCTTCTCTTTCGTATATCCTAGGCGCCGAAGTGCCGCGTTTAGCGTATTCTCAGACAGCGGACGGCTGGCAGAGCGCACACTTGGAAAGACAAACCGATCATCTTCGTGACCCAGAGCGCGAGCCTCGCTGAGGATGGCTACAGATTGCCTCGATAGCGGGACGGTGTGAGGCCGGCGCATTTTCATCTTCTCCGCCGGAATAACCCAAACTGCCTCAGCAAAATTGATTTCAGCCCATTCGGCATGCCGGAGCTCACCAGGCCGCTGAAAAACGTGTGGTGCTAACTTCAGGGCCATTAGCGTCGACCAATTGCCGGTATATCCATTCAAGGCGCGCAGGAGCCCACCAAACTCAACAGGATCAAGGATCGCAGCGAAGTGCGTCACTTTCGGCGATCTGAGAGCGCCTTTCAGGTCACGGGTAGGGTCAGAGGTCAGCCGAGCAGTAGCCACCGCATAGCGGAGCACTGCACCTGCCAACTGAAGAGCTCGCTTTGCACTTTCTAAATTGCCGCGCGCTTCGATCTTACGAACTGCGGCTAGAATGTCTGGCGGCTCAATCTCTGTAACCGGTAATTGTCCAAGAGTGGGGCCCAATTCGGTGAGAAGCCAATAGGCTTTGTTTCTTGTCACCTTTGCCCAAGGCCGCTCTCCATCTTTCGAGCGCTTCTCGAAATACTCCATCGCCACGAGTTCAAACGTGCCCGCATGATTCACGATCATTCTCGCCTGACGGCGCTGCTTTTCGATCGAGGGATCTTTACCAGTCGCGATCAGCGCGCGCGCGCTGTCTCGCGCCTTTCTCGCACTGGCAAGGCCTACATCGGGATAGACACCAAGGCTGAGCTTCTTCTCTTTGCCAGCAATTCTGTACTTGAGACGCCATAGCTTTCCACCGCTCGGCTGAACCAAAAGGAACAGCCCGAGTGCATCGCCCATTTTGAACGGTTTCTCGCGGGGCTTTGCATTCCGAATTTGCGTGTCGGTAAGCGGCATTGGGGGCCATCCTCCAGAGGCATTCTCACTGTGGCCCCCTTATTTGGCCCCCGAATAGTTTGATTGTCAATGCACTAATCTGAACCGTCTTGACCGATTTAGGTCGAGAAACCCCTGATTTACAGGGGCTTCATGAACCTCGTTGATCGGTACTGAAGGCTTAAATGGTGCCGCTTAGAGGACTCGAACCTCTGACCCCATCATTACGAATTCAGGGGAAAGGCTTCAGAAAAACGTTATTTGTCATGGGATTAGGCACCCGCCGCGCGAGAGTTCTTGCCCCGACCCAAACACGACCCAAAGTGCGTTCACGTTGTTTGATGTTCGCTTCCTATTGAAGCCGCTTTGCTTCAGTCCGGCTTCACAAGGCGGCCCCTGCCAGACCCACTTGAGCGGCTGGTTTCGATTGCCTCAAGGAATGAGAGCTGCATCTGCATCTGGGGCGAGCAACTGACGGTTTGCATTCTTGCTTGTTCGATTTGAATTAGCTAAAGAACAATGATAGCAGTGTCTATCATGCGTTTGGTCCATCCGGTTCAAAAAAGATTATCGTGGCGACAACCTTGCTCGTCGTAGGAGCTTTAGTCGTACAGACTAGTTTACTCGGCACCCAAGGCAGCTCTATCAAAATGACTCACTCAATTTCGTCGAAAGTCAAAGTCACATAGAGAGAGAAAGCGGGTCCGCTTATTTAGAAGAAATTTCAGGAATGGACTTCGCACAGCGCGTGTCGATCAAGTCATCGTAATGGGATTTCCGAAACCTGACAAAGAGCTCAAAGATTTTTGCTTGATGAAATTTTAGGTTGCTGCAGTTGATAGAATATTCATGTAAAAAATATTTTACGCAAAACGAAGCGATGCATCTAGAGAAGGAATGCATTTGCTGGGGCGTTCAGTTCACATCCAATATTCTGCTAGCTTCTAAAATTGTGATAAGACCTAGAGAATTTCATAAATCTTCGATTCAAAAGTAATGAAGTAACCAAAAGGGGGGGGAGTTTTATGAGTGAAGCAGAAGATGCTCTAAAACAAGCCAAAGATGCAATTAACAAGGTGTTTGCACCACTTATTGAGACTACTCAATCGAAAATACATCAATTGGAAAGCGCCGGGATAGATCCATCAAAATATTTTGACCTAGACTCAAACGAAACCGTCGATTTTTATCAAATGCTAATTGAATACACATCAGCTCGAGATCAAGCAGTAAACAAAATAGAAAATCAAATTACGTTGGCCGTCAAGAACCAAAAGAAGAAGGAGGCAGCTAGGTCGGCCAAACGAGTTCAAGATCAAATATCTAAAATGATGAAGAATTTGAAATTCTGAATTCAAATTGCACAGGAGAATTTATGGCGAAGATTGCTGAACTAATAAACGAAGGACTTAAGCAAATTGATCATGCATTTGCCCCACTGATTAATGGTGTGTCTTTCCAAATAGGCAAGCTTGAGGCGGCAAAACAGGACCCTTCAAATTATTTCGATTTAGACGAAAATCAATTTGTGAACTACTTTCAAATTCGAGACACATATCTTGATGCAAAAAGTGATGCAGTTAACAAGTTCAAGGCTGATATGGCTGCTAAAGAGGCCGAGCTAAAGGAATCAGAAGAAGGTAGTGAGGAAGAGTCTGACGCGTTGAAGATAATCTATGAGTTAGCTTACTATGCGGTCACCTCAATCGCTGAAAATGGACTTAAGATTAAGATCGGCGATGTCGAATGGGATTCATCTAAACCACTAGGTGGGAAAGGGTCGATGTTTGATGATTTGCGCAGAGGTTTTTTAAATAGCTTTGGTATTGATCCCGACAGCGAAATTGGTCGGATTATATCCGACCCAATCAATGCAGCAGGTGAGCTTCCCGAGAATACAAAGGCCGCCATTGATAAAGCGCTTACCGACGCCAAGCGAGAAGCAGATGTGGCCGCGAAAAATGTAAAACGCGAAGTAGATAAATTTGCTACCGACGTCAAAAAAGCTACCGATAAAGCGCTAACAGATGCCAAGCGAGAAGTTGACCGAGCCGCCACAAATATTGCGAGAGAATTGGGAAAAGTTCTGAAACCGAAGATTCGAATTAGGGTAAAGCCAATAAAAATCAAATGGTAGGGTGACAGTTTTTAGGTGGTTATGTCTAGACGTCATCATAGCCACCTAATTTTTTATTTAGAATCGAAAATATTTGGGGAACCCGCAAGGAACACTCAAAACGGCGCGACTTGTCATTCACACTCATTCCGGAGGCCAACCTGAGTCCGCGCATTTGTCCAATTCAGGCACTCGGAGTTGAAATCACGAACGGCTCTTTGCCCCCCCAGAACCGATGAGGACACTCTCTGATATCCTGCTACGAATTGCATGCTAGGGTGCGTTATACGCTCTACACCACGTTCGCTGTTGGATCGTTGGCAGGCGGTTCGCTTTTGTTTGGTGCGGCTAGATAGCTGACTGTTAGGTTCAGGCTTTGGTGAGCGGTTGCTAGATATCAGATTGTGAGATGGAACGCGGACCTACGATATATACAGCCTAAGGGAACAAGAAAAGCATTGGTGAAGTTTGTTGGGATGATAGTCAGCTTCCGATCGCACATTGGGCTGCCGATCTTTCTATTGAGCGATGTTGTAACGAACGCTTACGTCACGCAGAATGTGCTAGAAGGGATTTTGGACCGATGAATAGGTCTAAATCGGGACTGATTGAACAGTCCTGGACATGGATTTCGCAAATTGAAGGATGATCATGAATTTTCTCAAGTTGCTTGAAAAACCTCCTCTATATCTACTTTTCCTGTTTGCCGGGCCCAGCGTTATATTGATCGTCCTAAGCCTACTCTTGAATATTGATGTTGTTACAGTCCCAGAAGGACATCAATTCGAAGGAAAGCAGACTGGATATATACAATCGATAAACTGGAGTTTCACGTTCACAGTTTTGTTTCCCGCGTTGGTGGCAGGCTGCGCTATAGTATGCCAAAGAACCAGCTATATCATACGGAGATTGCCAAAAAATGGCATGCTATGGATGAATAGTCAGAAAATCGACTCCGATGAGCTTGAGGCTGCCTGGAGGTCCCGTCGTGACCAGATCATGCCGACCATTATATGGCTAATCTTTGCTCTCGCAGCCGTAGTTTGCGCGCAAGAATGGTTTAACGAATCGTTTTCACCGCTCATTACTCAGGCGTCAAGCCGCCAGTTTGAGCCCGATTGGGCAGCGGCCGCAGCGCTTGGACATAGTGTGAACGGTGGTCCATATGCAAATGTCATCTTTAGCTTTATTGCCTTCAGCCTGCAGTTCTTGCTGTTGGTATTCGGGCTTATTGGCTGCGCTATAATCGGAGTTTTTTCGCAATTTCTTTACGATGCTTCTACTGACGGTGTAGATGGGCTGCTCGTACTTCCAGACTACAAGGACGACGACCGCCGCAAGGGCTTCCAACTCCACACCGAGTTTTGCCAGTATGCAATTGGCTTCTTCGTGGTAATTTTCCTGATCATCTATGTTAGCCAGCTGCATAATAATTTTTTGAGAGATCCAACACATTTGACGATATTTAGTTATCTAGCAGATCGATTTTCAGTCGGCTTAGTTGGCCCTGAGAATTTCGATTGGGCCACCTTGCTGTCGATGAATGCTAGTCAGAACTATAGCAACATTGCAACTGCAATTGCAGCGGCCTTAGTCATCTTGCTCGGAGGCATGATCGTGGGTTATGTTCTTAGAGCAGCAGCCAAGAATGCTCGTGATAACGCAATAGATATTTTCAGGAGCGCGGCTGAAAATCAGGAGGGGCCATCAGCAAGTGAATACGCCGAGGCAGTAGCGTCGCTAAAAAACATGGTTGTCTGGCCGTTCGGAGGGAAGACTACTAATATTTTGGTCTTTTTAGTTTTTTTCCCAATACTCGCGTTGCTTTTTGATACGGTAGTGGTTGCATTGGTCGCGGCCCTCGCGGTTGCGTTGGTAACACGTGCATTCAAATCTGTTTCTGTGCTGGGCGTCGATCCAGACCAAGGCTAAGTGAATGGAATCTTGCTTTGGCAAGCTTTCGGTGATCAAAATTGTCCGCAATAAGGCCGCCAGTCGGCAGTCCGCGCTTCGAAAAAAAATACTGAAAAATGCCCCAGCCCTGCCCGGCGTAAACCGAACAAGACTGGGGTGAATTTCATTGATGGAGGCGGTAGTGGCCTGTTTCGGCCTTGAACCATCGGTAGCGAACAGGATTGTTGCCACGATTATGGCTAAGTTGAGCACCGACAGACGGCTTTGAATGGCCGAGCGCCGAGACTGTGCGGACTATATCTGGTCCGCTATCTATGCCGCTCAAGATACATGCCTCAATCAATGCAATGGCTAGCTCGTTCCGATTGCAGCCAGCCGCGAACAAATCGTCATGCAGACCTTCAAGCGTCATTGCCCTTCTCCTTCCGCCATCTTCGCCGCTCCGGCCTCCACAGCCGCCATCAAGGTCTCATCCGCAAGGTGAGCATACCGCATAGTGGATTGGTGATCGGCGTGACCCAGAACGCGGCCAACGGCGAACAGATCGACCCCTGCATTGATCATGAACGAAGCGGCGGAGTGCCGCAGGTCATGGATGTGAAGATCACCCAACCTCGCCTTCCGCCGAGCCGTCTCCCAAGGATGCTTGATGCAAGTGTAGGCACTCCCTGTTCGGGGATTGGCGAACACAGGCGCAGACAGACGAGGAATACGCTCAAAGACCTGAACAGCGCTCTCTGACAAAGGAACATGCCGGGCCTTCCCGGTCTTGCTGTCGGGTATGAGCCAGCTACGCCTTTCAAGGTCCACATGCTCCCAGCGAGCCTGCAAAAGCTCAGACTTGCGCGCACCCGTCAGCATAAGAAGCCGCACGATGGCACCAAGTAGAGGGTTTATTGACTGATCGGCGCACCGTACCAGCCGCTCGGCCTCTTCCGCGCTGAGATAGCGCTTCCGGGCGTTGTCGAACTTGAACCGAGGAATACCGCGAACGGGATTGATCTCAGCTCCGGGGAGGTTCCACTGCCGAGCGAGTTCAAGCGACCGTCCTAACGTCATGCGGATTTTCTCGACGGTTGCAGGTGCTAGTTCCTCTCGCAGCTCCCCGAGCCACTGCGCAACGTCCTGTTGCTTGATTTCATCGAGCCGAAGCTTTCCCCACTTTGGGAGCAAATGCGTCTCGATCACTGATGCGGTGTTCTCAGGTCGCTTTTGGTGAGTCTTTGCGTGAGCAGTGTGCTGCACCGTCAACTGGGCGTAGGTTATGACCGACCGCTTACGTTTCTTTGTTTCTAGCGGGTCACCGCCTAAGACAACTTCGGAACGAAGCCGCTGAGCTTTCTTCTTGGCGGCAGCGAAGGTAATATCAGACCAGCCGCCGATCTTGGTTTGACGCTGACGACCGTTTTCGTCGGTGTATCGGAGGCAATAGGTCTTGCCGCCGCTGGGCCGAACTTCGAGCAAGAAGCCCTTCAGTTCCTTATCCCAGAAATCGACTTTCTTTTTGCGCGATGGGCATTCGGCGGCCGCGCAAAAGGCCGCATCTAGCGTAACGACAGGCATAGTGATTTTCCTTTGTGAAAGCGCGCAACTTCAGCCGCTCTAAGAGCCGCCGGGTCGCACTGGTGGGTTGGGTGCCGCAGGGGCCGCACACGTCGTTCTCGTTGACGCATGGGCCGCCTGCAGCGGGTTTTGGGGTGGGAGGCCGGGTCAGTCGCCAGCAAGTCGCCGGGGGACCGGTTAGTCGAACTCGCTCCGACCAGACGGTTCATCTTCAGAGCGATGTGCTCGACCGGGTGAAGCAAAGGAGCGAAGTCGGACGTAGTACTTCTGGCTCCCTTGAATGCGCTTTGAAGGGCCAACGTGCTCGCGCAGGAAGGCAGCACATTCTTTGGCTTGGGGATTGGTGGGGCGATCGAAGTCAGCTTCTAAGAGCACCTCGGTGGCGGTGAGCGCTTTGGGCTCGGTGGTACTTTCCGGATCAAGATCGAGGGTGGCCTCCAGACGATCGACAACGAGACTGAAGCTGCGGTGTGCGGCATTCCGATATTCGAGTTGCTCTTCCTCTTCAGGCGTCAACCACCACTGCTCACCATCGTTGAACAAGGTCGCGAGTTGGGCAAAGAGCTGCTGCATGTCGACGCCGTGGTCGTAGTCGATTTCCTTGCATGGCAGCGTCCACCAGCGCGAATTTCCGGTGGGATCGACAAGGAAATCCTGTTGATTGACGGAGGCAAGAAAGACAGTGCGCCGCTGATACTCTGCCTCGGTTTTGTCGTAGGGGCGGCGAACCTTATCGCGATCGTTCGTGAGGAATCCTTTGAGGCGCGCCACGTCTTTGCGGAACGAGCTGTCGAGTTCGCCGATCTCAACAATCCAGTGTGTGATGGCACCGATCTGGCTGTCTTTGCCGCCGTCTAAGTGGTGGTCCAGCTTGATCACTTCATCGCGAAGCACAGAGTCAGGGACAAGGCTTCGGCACCAACTGGTCTTACCTAGGCCTTGCGAGCCCTGGAGCGTCAAAACACCGCGTGCCCTAAAGCCGTTGGGCTTCAATGCAGCCGCGACAGCACTAAGCGCCCACCTGAACATCAAGGTCTCTTTGAACCCGATAGGGAATTCATCTTCGGTCGTTATGGTTGCATAGAAGGTCGGAAGACGATCTGACCCATCCCAACGTTCGCTGAAGATCCATTCGCTTACAGGATTGCAAGGGTTCTTGTCTCCCAAGGCGGCCAAGAGAGCAGGCACAAAGTTGATGCTCATCCCGTGCTTGGCGGCAAGGCTCTGCACGTGCGTTAGAGCGGTATTGGCCGAGTTGTCGGTCATCCCGGAATGGTTCTTCATCCGGATCTGAAGCTGTTTTTTGATAACGTTGTAGCTGACAGAGACTTGGTAGAAATCACACAAAAAGGCGACGTTATCGAGCGTGGTCGGTGGGCCACCGTTGCCGAGCGGCTGGTCCGGAAAGTCTTGGGTGCATAGAATCTTTGGTAGAGGTTTGGGCGTTTTGGTTTCGCCTAAGATCGAAGGCGCATCAGTCTCAGTGCTGCGATCGGTGGGCAGTGGCTTGGTCGTAAGCTTGATATGCTTTGCACTCCCCCTTTTCTTGTCGTCTGTCATTTTCATTTCTCCTTGGCGGAGCCTGCGCTGACGCGGCTCTTTAGCGAGAACAAACCGCTCTCAAGGAGATGAGTGGGAAGCAAAATTCCTTATGTAAATGAATATCTTAATTTACACCTTCAAACTGAATGCAGTTACTGCATGACGGCAAAAAACAATCCTGCTAGAACGATTTCTCGTCAAAAAGAGGAGGCAGAGATGTCCTCGATTCGGATCGATTCTCTTAGGCTGGTTTGGCTCGAAACGTTCCTGCAGGTGGCCGAGTCAGAGAACATTTCGGAGGCAGCTCGTGAGCTCAGCTGCGATCAGTCAACCGTCACTCGCCACCTTCAAGCGTTGCAAAAATGGGCGGGCAAAAAGCTCTACGAAACGAGCAAGATGCATGATCCTGATGATCCGGGGGTCAACGTCAAAATTACTGAAGACGGAACGAAGCTTTTTTGCATTGCCAAGTGTCTGACTGGCAAGCTTACAGATTTTCGCGCCGAAGAAGCAAAAGCCGCGGAAATTCTAGGTCGGATGAACGGGATGATAGCAAAGATGAGGACAGACCTTGAGAGCAAGAAGCCTTCCCGGACCGTGCTTTCTGTTAAGGACAAGGTTGAATTTCAGACCAAGACGATCGCTGAAATGACAGAAAAAACTCCTTTGCAGGCGATCGAAGCTGTTTATCCTTATCTCCGCAGGTTCTTTGCCACCTACGAGGATCAACTGAACCGGGAGCGACGAAAGCCGAGCCGAAAAGGCAAAAGATCAGCGAAGGGCATCGATATGTCGCAGATAGGCAAACCACCTCTTGCTCGGTCTTAAATCGATAAGCAAAAATATAGTTTGTTTGCCTGCGGTGTCCCTTTCTCTTTTCAACTTTCTCTCTTTTTTTGAAAAATTCCTTTGTTTTTCTTGGGGGAGGGAGGGGTAGCAGAAACGCAAAATCCAACGGCCGAGGGGTGAACCCAGGAGCCGTCGGAGTAACGGGTGGATTTAGGAAGTTCCCGGAAACTGCCGCCCCTCCCCCCACCACCTCTTCTTGCCTCAGCCGTCCGGTGTTCCGCCCCACCCCCGGCAAAGCTCCGCAACCGGCCCGTCGCGAACGAACAGGATGAACGCGAAGCCACTATCACCGACGGTGTAGATCAGTTCGAACCAGCCAGGATGGACCTCCAGCCAGTCCCAGTTCGGTGCAAAGCCTTCTTGCCCGTAACTCAGGCCGGTGAGCGGGTTGTGCAGCGGCGTGAACCCGAGCTCCTTCTCAATGTCATCGCCTTCTTCAATCACCGCTATGCAAGTGAGATTTTGGAGGCCTCTTTCAGCAGCGTTTTGCAGATGGCCATCGACCAGCGTTTTCAATTCTCGGTCCGTCAACTTGGCTGCATCTTCTTTGTCGTAAATCGTAATCATGTGTCGTTCCTTCAGGCATAAAAAATGCGCCCGAGGCGGGATGCCTGGACGCTATCGCTTCGGTTTTTGTTCGGCTGGTTAGTGGGTGCGGCAGAACTCCAGCAGCGCCGGGTCCATGTCAGGTCGGTCCTCGATCAGAACGAACAGGCCGTAGCCGTCGTCGCTCTCAACGGTGACCAGTTCGAACCAGCCGTCTTTTTGCTCAACGTACTCGGGTTCGAGCTTTGACCCGATGTCCGCCAACGTATCGCCGGGCTCCACGATCAGAACCTTGCAGAGGTCGCTGAACGGCTGGTCCCTGAAATCAGCCAGCCGTTCGGACAGTAGGGTAGTTGCGTGAGGCTGCTCCGCGAGCGCCTCCCAGGTGGTGATCGTGATCATGTCTGTTTCTCCGAAAGAAAAAGCCCCCGAAAGCGTTGGCTTCCGAGGGCTCAAGTTGTGTGTGATTGTTCGTTGGTCAGTCGAACGTGGCGACGACCTCAACGTCAGGGTGTCCGGCTATCCGAAGCGGGATTTCAAAGAAGCGTTCGACTGCCTCTTTTGCCTCCCGCTGCGCCAACTCCCGCATGTCATCTTGCTGAGCCTGCGCCGTGACCGCTCGCCTTGCCGATCGGTACGCTTGCTTGCTGAGCGCCTGCACCATGTCGTCGTCCATCGTCAGCAACCCGCCGGTGATTGTCGTGGCACGCTCTGGCTGGAACGCAACGTCGCTAAGCTTCAGCTTGGGCAACCGGACCGTGACCAGTTTGGCGGTGTCGTTGAACTCCACGTCGGCCAAAGTGAGGTCATCCAAAGGAAGCCGATAGTCTATCGTCGCGGGCACGATCAGCCTCTGCGTGCTTTCGAAGATCACATAGTCCTCGCGGGAAACAGTGACTGTGGCTGTGCCTTTGTACGACCAGACTACTAAGCTGCTTTCCGTTCGCAGGCTTTCAACTGTTGCTGAGAGGACCTTTGCCTCCTCAACTTGAAAGAAGCCGTCTTGCACGACCTCGGTCGCGAGTTGTTCCTTAGGTGCAAGGTAATAACCTGAACCAAAGGATACACCACTGAGTGCCAACATCGCCAGATACATGCGCGTCATTGCAAGCTCACCTCTATTACTGGATCAACCGCCGTGGCAATCTTCCAAGTGGCCGGGTCGAAGTCGCCTTCAGCGATCCTCCAAACTCTCACCCCTCTGTAGGTGACGCCGGGATTGATTTGCTCGACAAAGCCAGCCGTTGAGGCACCGATAGAAGCGTTGGTATCTGCTCCTAAAGTGGCCCCAGCCGCATTGATCAAATCGACAGTCGGGACAGAGTTTAGTGGAATTGGTTCTTGGATGATGTTTCGCACGCTGTAACGGGCGATGACGAACGCCTCACCCTCCGGTGCTGGATCGTAGAGCCGATTTTCGGTGTAGGTTAGTGACTCTTCTACTGAGTCCAACTGGAAGGCCAAGCGTTGCCCTGTGAAGACTTCGCCAAGCCCCAGCTCGACCGTTTCTGGTACGTCCGTGATAGTCTCGACTTCGATATCACCTTCGTTATTCGTGCCTGTATCTCCGCAGCCAGCAACAGCTAGGAGGGTGACTGCTAATGTTAGTGCTCTCATTGATTTGCCTTTCTCATTTTCGGAAATCGGAGAGCTCTTCTGAGGCTCTCCATATAAGATACCCCGTTCTCCGCATTCAGAAATGAGATTCATAGTCCGTGGTTCTATGGACTACAATTCGGTTCAGTCTGGCGGATGGATGTCCGCAGTCGCCTTGCCACAAACATGAAAGCTCTAAGGAAAGAGCGCGGCTGGTCGCAGGAAACGCTGGCCGGTGAGGCTGAACTCGATCGAACCTACATCAGCGGTATCGAGCGGCAGGTGAAGAACCCCACGATCACCGTCGCTGAGCGGATTGCCAAAGCGCTAGGTTGCACCTTGGGCGAGCTCCTCGACTGACGCACGTGCAATTGACGGACGTCCTCACGTAAGGTGTGCTCTTGTGCGTCTGGAAGAGAGCACATCCGAGTTTTCGCAGTTCAAATTGGGTAGCGTCTCTGAATGTGAGTACAGTCTAGCGCAAATCCGAGCGGATTTGGTTGACCACTCACAGTGAAGCTATCTCAATCTTCGGAAGAAGGCCTATCCCCTTTTTCCAAAAACGCGATGGGCTCGGAGATTTCCCCGGTTGCCCGACCGTGGTCGTAACGTTTTTGAAGTTCGCCCAGTTCGTCGATTTGCCCCTGAATGTCTTGCAAGAGCTTTTCCCTCGGCGACAGTTTCGAAGTTTCTTCTCGTTTATTAGTTGGCACAACACTGTCTCCTTGGTTCCGATCAATCCCATTTATAGATTTGAAACCGAACGTGGAACAAGTGGGCCCGGAGGGAATTTAGGCACTGTACAGAGTTGGTCGGCAGCAAATGAGTAGAGGTCGCCTAGTTTTTCACCGCATTTCCGACCCTGTAGGATAGGATGGCCTTTGTGCTTTCTTTCAGAAGAAGCTTGAGGCTCAGTATGCGTGTAGTCGGATCTCTTTGCTCTATGTGATCGAAGCAAAACCGTAGGAAATTCCAGGCGTCTGTTATGGTGAATACAGTGCTTTCGAAAGGCACAGAAAAATCATGTCGGACTACTATGCCTTGGCTTATATGTTCGAAACAGCATCGTATGGTCTCGATGGGTTTGTCCATTTCGATCTTACGGCTTTTTGTGTAGGCCCACACATCGAGTTCTAGGGAGAGTAGCTCCAGCTCCGTGATACCGTGCTCTGCGTGAAATCGTGTTGTATCCGATAGCTGACCGTCCTTGTCGCACGCCTCCATGGCATGGCGTACGGTCACAAGGCATAACTGGCTGGATATCACAGTCGTTGGATAGCTCATATCGAGAGCCAGCGAGGGCTTTCTTTCTAGTCGGTTTGTGGTCAATTTGACCTTTGTCTCGCTGCCTGTGCTCACCGAGATATCGCGATATTTCTGTAAGGTCTCGGGTGCGTAGATGTCCGCCAGAGATTCTTTGAGCACTATATCGAGAACGACTGCACTTATGAAGCGAGCCGCGGCTTTGTGCTCATCCTGCTTGTTGGGGTCCCAGCGGTGTGGGCTCTTGAGCGAATGGTGCCGTAGTTTACCCCGAAGGAGTACCAACTCTCTAATCTTTTCGCGAGTATCGTTGGCTTGACCAAAGAGTTCGAATTTCTCGGTTCCAGCGGGTTTGGTTGGCTTCGAGAATTCGACTTCTACCTTTTCCAAGGCCTTGCAAAAGACTTGGCTCTTAGAGAGCAGGTCGGTCTGTTTCTCATTGCCCGTTTTTCCGTCGCAGTATCGAGTCTCAAGGAATAGAAACATATTGTTATACGCATCGACAAACCGACCGGCCTCGAATGCAAGTCGGCCTTCACGATAGTGAGATGTTGATTCAATGCGATCTTCTGAGACCGAACCGACGCAAAATGCTCGTCCAATCTGCTCGAAGTCAGATGCTGCGTTCAACGCCTTGTCCGGGTTTGGCTTAAACGACTTGATGTGGATTTGATGGTCTTCTGCAACATTTTCCGCGTGGAAACGGATCTCATAATTGTCGTAGTCCAGATCGACAATTTGCTGACCGCTTAAGACGGCCTGCCAATTCATAATGCTTTTGCGGGCTAGCGCGGCGTAACCGCCTCCATTGATCTTGATGCTCGCGTTCTCACTGTCCTTATTTGCTGGCGTGATCTTTGGGGCCAGATCTACGCTCACATTTGAGTACGCGAGACACACTCGTTTCAGTACGTTTTCATCTCGCTCTAGTAAAAACGTAGTGTCTCCAATCTTGATCGGCCAACCTTCCATAACCTCAACATAGTTTCTGACATCAAAGGCAACGGTTACAATCATCTCAACTAGATCATTAGCCTCCAAGCTACGCCCCAAACAATCTTGGATATGAATTCTTCTTCTACTCTCTGATGTAGGCGACCTTCCTCGTTAGGGGATTGGCGTCAGGATGCTGTGTGTTAGGAAGCTTAGTCAAGGGAAACTTGCCATCCTTTGCTTGTTGGGAGCCTTGCCGAAAGAAACCAGCCATGGCTCTAGTATCACAACCTTTTGGGCTTGCAGAGAGTTTGAGAAACGAAGGCCAAGTATGAGGCTTGGGCATGATTGGGGATACTGAGACGATACGGGGCTCCCGGGACTCTTCATCACCAGGCTGCTCCTTTCGGTAGCGCTCCATCCCATTGACAACTCCATCAGCGATGCCAGTCCAAATTTCGACCCAGCTATCACGCCTTTTTTCCTTTCCGCGATGAGCGGCCTTCTTGGCTGCAGCCTTCCCAGCTTCATCTGCAAAATACAGACAACTTGTGGCCATGATTGCTTGAAGTTCGTTGAGGCGGTGCACATCGGTTTCGTTGCGAAGCTCCAATATGCCATCGTTCGCGTTCAAGTTGTAAACATCACGGTCGTACGCGAGATAAAGCCATTGAGAATTGAGCGGCATTGCTGCGATGAGTCCAGCAGAAGCCAAACCCGAGGTCGGATCGCCAAGCTTTTGAATATTGTATCTGTTGGTGCAGACAGCGGGATTGTCCGACGTGATAAAAGGCACAGAGGTCAAATTTACGATAAATACGGGCTCGAGATCTTCCAAAATATCGTTCTCAGCCGCGGCGATGTAAAGTTGCTGCTGCATCTCTCGTGATTGCACGAAATTCATTGGCTCTGGTCGAGAAATGCCCCCAATCTTTAGATTTTGTGCATGATCTATGGTCTCCCTACGTTGTTCAAGCATATGCGGCGTTCGCAGATACTGAAGCAGAAAAAACCTTGAGATATCGCCTGTGTAGATTTGCCCATTGCGTTCTAGAGCTTCAATCGCAATTCCGTAACGACCCTCAAAGTGTTGAACGAAGTCTTCAAAGATCTCATCGGAGCCGTAAAATTTGTTCTTTGAGCACTGATCGCTAATCGAGATCCCGTCTACAAATCTGTCGTGATCAATCAAATATCCGTTGATCCGCCGACGTTCAGTATCTGGCGAATCACAGCTGAAACGCCTCAGATATGCTTTGGGTACAAAATGCTGGTTCTTATTGTTTGCCACTACTCAACAAGTTGGGAGCAAACATGTGAAATTCAATTACTGCAGTTGATCAAGGGGGCTTGGCTGCTTTGAACAGTGTAGGACCTGCAAGCAGACATTCAGTTACCGGCCCAAGGGCGGTCATGCCGTTTGTTGCGTTCGGGAGAGGATTTAGATGCTATTGAGTCTGATTCAAAAAGAACAAATTTTTGTAAGATCGAAAACTTAATTGACCATCAAAGAACAGCGTATGATACTCAGGCGCAGGTGACAACAAAAGGGGCGATCGGCGTTGAACAGGTCAGGAACGGCTGCGCAAGCCAATGTCACGCGGACCCTGTGGGGTGCCATCAAGCAAGTGCTCTTGATCCCATTCAGGATGCTGAAGTTCATTTTGAAGATCGGCCTCCTCCTACTTCTCCTATATTTGGGGTACGAAGCTTGGGACTACTTCAAAGCCGCGCATCAATTTTCTAGCACTGGCCACTGTGCCATAGTTCACGAGTCTCTCGAACCCATAAGAGATGACTTTTCGGGCCCGGTAACCTGCATTGACGCGACGCCTCAAGATCCATCTCTAGTGCGAAGTTTAGAGAGCGTGAATTTTGTGATTTTCGCCGCCAGCGAGCTGGAACCAACGTTTGACCAGCACGGGCATTCTTGGACCTTATTTGTGTCCGCTCAAAACGGCGAACCACCGGTCATCCAAGAGTATTACTCTATTGGGTTTGGAGCCGCTCAAGGGCAAAAACCATTCCCGCCGTGGATGCAGCGGATCTATGAGAATACACGAGATTGGATACCTGCTCAGCTGCGACCGGTGACAAACCGGCTCATCTCTTACCTCAACCGGAATATGAAATCGCAAGATGGCGAGTTACCAGCCGTTGCACCAGGCACCAAACTTGACACGAACTGGTTATCTAGGATTCGAAACTCTGCTTTTGGTCTCGAGGCAAAAGCAGATACGCTTCTCATAGTCGAAACCTCGCAAGTTCAGTATGAAGAGGCAAAAGAGGTAGCTCGGAAGTTCTCAGAAACGACTTACCACGTCGGACTTAACGATTGCTCATCCTACCTTCTGCAGGTCGCCTCTACGGTTGGATTGTACACTCCCCCTAGGCCGCTCAATCTCTTTCCTAGCGACGTGGTACTATCTCTTGAGAAATACAACATACAGATGGATTAGCTTTCGGTACACCTTCGGCAGCTTACATTAGTCACAACTATCAGCGTGTATTTGAGCGGTTGGTCAGCGCAGCAAATTCTCGGATTGATTACGACCGCTGCTGATGGGTAGTCAGCTGAGTGGCCGTTTTGTTGGACTGGATATCAATAAGGCGACGTTCCGCTACCGGCCCAGTTCCAGTCGACCCAAGCGGAACCCAGGCAGGGGCAAAGCGCGCACAAGGTGGAAGGTCCTTTCAGGAGGCAAGATACTGCCCCGAAGCCCAAAGCGCTCTCACCTCAAAGCCGAAGAAAACCAAGCTGAAAGTGGTGGTGCCGCTTAGAGGACTCGAACCTCTGACCCCATCATTACGAATGATGTGCTCTACCACCTGAGCTAAAGCGGCCTGTACGCGAGGTGTTCGAAAATACGAAAACACTCATGCATATTCAAAAAGTGGAGGCCCGAGCCGGAATCGAACCGGCCTTCACGGATTTGCAATCCGCTGCGTAACCACTCCGCCATCGGGCCGAGCCGCCTCACTACAAGGCGGAAGCGGCGCACTAGCGATTCGCGGAGGTAAAGGCAATGCAGCTTTCACATCAATCGCACTCATCACCTGATTGGGTCGGGTTTTTATTGGTGAGTGCGATCTAGCTCTGGACCGCACCAATTGGTTTCGGCAGAGGAACCAGCATGACTATTGCAAGCCTTCTTGAACCCATAACGGGCATTCCCGGCCCTGCCCGGCTCGACCAAGCAAGCGACTGGATGCAAGGGCGCACGATGTACGGCGGAGCAAGTGCTCTGATCGCCTTCACAATGGCAATGCGCGCATTTCCGGACCTTCCCCCTCTACGCGCGGCCCAAGTTGGTTTTGTGGCCCCTCTTGGAGAAGACATCGAACTATCTGCTGAGATCATTCGGCAAGGGCGCAATGTCACTCAAGTGCGCAGCGAAATTCATAGCGGCGGGAAGGTTGCGCTTACTGCCTTTTGGCTGTTTGCAGCCGACAGAGAGGCTAACGCGTCACGCCCTGCCGACCCAGCTGAAACATGGCCCGGAGCGCCAGAAAGCAACGCACCCACAATGGTGGGACAAGGCCCAAGCTTTATTCAAAACAACTTTGAAATTCGCTTTGGCCAATCGAAAGACGCCGATCATGGCGCGACAATCCGTCGTTGGGCGCGATTGACCGAGGATCACGAACTGGACCCTGTGAGCAAACTGGTCCTGATGGGCGATGTCATGCCACCTGGCGCAATGCGGATTATGCAACGGATGGGACCGATCAGCTCGATCAATTGGTCGTTTAACGTGCTCGATCCAGAGAGCCGCTCAGAAAACGGATGGTATCTCGCAGAGAATGCCAGCCAGCACGCAGACGCTGGCTATTCATCAGAAAGACTTCGGATGTGGGACGCTGAAGGCCGCCAGGTCATTGACGGCCTGCAATGCGTTGCGGTGTTTGGTTAGGGGCGACCCCTAATCGATTAAACGTCTTCGAATTTTGGCGCCCGCTTTTGCATGCCAGCCATCACCGCTTCCATTTGGTTTTTGGTGCGCATGATCGAGTGCTGCTCGATACTCTCTTCGAGCAATATTTCATCCGTGGGCCGGTCCATCATGCCTGCTGAAAGACGCTTTGCAGCGCGAATGGCATGCGGATTGCGATTGGCAATATCCGTCGCGATTGCTGTTGCTCGGGCAAGCGGGTCCTCATCCAAATAAGTCGCAAGACCCAAGGATTGTGCTTCTTTGCCAGAAAATTCGCGGTTGGTGTAGACAAGCTCGCGCAGCACATCATCGCGAACCAATCCGCGCCACAGCGCATATCCAGCCATATCTGGCACCAGACCCCACTTCAATTCCATGATCGCCATCCGTGTATCGGGATGTGCGATGCGAATATCTGCACCGCTGGCAATTTGGAGGCCGCCGCCAAAGCAAACTCCGTGCACGGCAGCAATGACGGGAACACCAAGCTTTCGCCATTGCATTGCAACCTGCTGAAACTTGTTTGAATTCCCATACGTCCGCTCGGTCAAATCCGGTTCATCGGCGCTGGGTGTGCGGCCAAAGCTTGCTGTATCAAGTCCGGCGCAAAACGCTCGGCCTTCTCCCGAAAGCACCACCACTCTCACACCTTCGGCTTTTTCCAGAACTGAGCCGGCTTCAATGATGCTTGCAAACATCTCCGGGTCGAGCGCGTTCATTTTGTCACCGCGAGTCAGCCGTACTTGCGCAACGCCGTCCTCCCCTAATTCGATCGAAACTCGATCGTTATCGGGCATCAATTGGGTGGCGGGCATGGGTTGGTCCTCGAATTCGTGATTGGTTTCATTCCGAAACTGGCGCAAGCAAGCGTTCGAGTCCAGCGGCGATTGCTAAACCCAGAATACGCAACCCAATTGTCACTCACCGCCATCAATCGTGAATTCACCAGGTCCTGGCGGAACATCAAGGAAATAGCCGCCTTCACGATGGGTCATAAGAATGGACGACAGACCAAATGGAGCCAGCTTACTACGAACCCGTGCCACATGCACCGCGACGCTGTTGGTCTCTGGCTCAAAGTCAATGCGCCAAACATCTGCCAATAGCTGGCGGCGGGTCAGGGGTTCGCCTGGTTGTTGAGCGAGCCGCCACAGCAATTCAAACTCCCGAGGGTGAAATCCGAGCCAACGGTCATCCACACGCCCATCACGATGAAATAAATCAAGCGTGACATCACCGGCCTCTCGAAAACGCGAAATCAACGAATCGTCGTCAGGGAACATGTGTGTTGCAGCTATTGAATTCATAGTTTGCCCCCAGCTCGCATCGAATAGACAGCGTCATGAGTAAAAATGAGGTGGTCAAGCAAGTCGATATCCAACGCCTGTGCCACCATATTTAGGCGGTCAGTGGCCTTGATATCGTGCTCACTTGGCCGACACTCGCCCGATGGGTGATTGTGCGCGATGATGATGGCATCGGCATCCAGAGACAGAGCCCTACCAAGCACGTCGCGCATTCGAACGGACATACTGCCCGCACCGCCCTCTCCCAATGTGCCATCCCCTAGATAGGCCCGAGCGGAATCCAAGAAAATGGCGTGAAACCTTTCACCCTGATCGGCTGGCGCAAGCACCATGGATCGCAAGAAATCCACCACCGCCTGTTGGCGCGTTGCTGAACCAACGGAGCGATCTGATCGAGATCGAGAAGAAGCAGACGCGATCATTTGAGGCCATCACGCCATGTTGACCGGTTAGCACTCAGCAACTCGGCGATCGACGAACCGTAGCCCGATAGCAGTCCGCCACCGGGTTCAATTTTGCTAATCCGCCAATCGCGATACTTGCCAAATTTGCGTTCTCTTAACCGGTGCCGGATCAAGCCAATCAAGAGCAGCAAGAGCTGCATCCATCCAGGCGCAATCACCATCACGGCATAACCGACTGGCGATATCGGTTCGGCGATCGCACTTGCCACATGCGCCGCTACAGCGAGCACTTGCATTGCGGCAATCCACAAGGTGTAGTTGCGATTGGCATAGAGAGCGATCGTTATCAATGATAAGGCTGCCACGCTGTCGACAGCCACAAGATAAACATCCACCTGAGATTGAAATTGCAATTCAGGGTTGAGGAAGTCTTCCATTGCGGACAGCAACTCAAAAAAGACCAGCCAAGTGAGCGCGGCGGCTCGCTCGGGACCTCCGCCCCATACAAGGGCGGAGATTCCGATCGTCCACGCAAGATAGCCTTGCAAGACAATGCGGAAGTCCCAGGTGAGCAGCTCGACGATCATTGGATACTATTAGTCCGCCATCACTAGCGGCTGATGCGTTGTCGCTTCGGTCAATGGCGTTTCTTGATCGCCGGCCATTTTTTCAACGCAAATCTTGTTCAATTCGGCATGCACGCGCAGCAGGCTGGTCGACATCGACAAGGCTTGGCCTTCCGCTTGATTGAGGCGCATCAGCGCGCTTTGCCCTGCATCCATTTCGGCTTCCGGGTTTTGGCGGGCGGAGATCATCGCTTGCTTAAGTCGCGCAAATGCAATCATCGATTCGTCAGCCAAAGCCTCAGCTTCGCGGATCAGTTTGCGGATATTTTGGGCGTCAGCATTCATACGTTCGGTCATCAGGGGTAACTCCAATTGCCCCCTTGCCCGTCAGGAAGCATCTATTGTTCACTTACCGAGCCGGCCGTCTGTAGCTGTCCGTCCAACGCCTCGCTGATAGTCAATGCTGCGGTCACAGTTAGAACCACGGCGGCCAAGAAGCCGAACGCTATCCCCATGATCGCCGCGAGGCGGAACCAAACAGCGTGTTCGCCGTCGAGCACTCGGGGAACGACCCGCGGCTCACCAGGACGCAGCCACGGCGCCTGATCCACCAATGGCATAACGTCGCTCATCACGAGTTTGCCCGGGTCATCCTGCGTCAGTGTCTCAGCGGTATCGGCCTCATCTGGAACCTGCCTTTTGCTGTATACAGGTTCACTGAAGCCCTTTCGACGGACTTTTCCATCTTCAATTTGATCAGAAATTCCCGTTTTTCCGACGGGTGCATACTCATGCTTTTCGGCCCGGTGGCGCTCAACAAGCTCCCCGAGGTTTTCGACTTCATAGATGTCCTTAAGTGCGCGAATATGCTGATTGATACGAGTCTCGGACACGCCAAGCTCTTGTGCAATCAACTTGATCGATGCTCGCCGATCGATTCGCTCCATCACCGCGCGCTGTCTTTCTGTCAGCAGACGCGACTTTGCGGATGGCATGAAGTCCTCCATTCTTGCTTACTTATCGACTATTGATGCCCAGCATATCATTTTGCTCCGAATTTTGAGCGAGGAAAAATATGGATACGAATAGTCTTCTTAGGCCGCAGTGCTATTTACACCTACAGACGCAAGATATTTCTTAATATTGCGCGCTGCTTGGCGAAGCCTCTGCTCGTTTTCGACCATTGCTATGCGAACGAAACCTTCGCCTTCCTCGCCATAGCCAACTCCAGGAGCAACAGCGACTTGAGCCTCAGTTAACAATTGCTTCGAGAACTCCAGGCTGCCCATCTCCACTAAAGATGGTGGCAATGGAGCCCAAGCAAACATCGATGCTGCCGGCGGAGGTATATCCCAGCCAGCTCGGCCAAATGCTTCAACCATGACGTCCCGCCGCTTACGGTAAAGAGCGCGGTTCGACTCAACGATATCCTGCGGACCATTAAGCGCAGCGCAGGCAGCTGCTTGAATCGGGGTGAATGCACCGTAATCCAAATAAGACTTCACGCGAGTCAGCGCCGCTATCAATTGTTTATTGCCAACTGCAAAGCCCATCCGCCAACCGGCCATGGAATAGGTTTTGCTCATGCTCGTAAACTCAACAGCAACATCTTTGGCGCCTTTGACCTGCATGATCGACGGCGTTGGATTGCCGTCATAATACAGTTCAGAATAGGCTAGGTCTGACAGGACCCAGACTTTGTTCTCGCGTGCCCATGCAACCAAGCGCTCATAGAATGCCAGGTCGACGGTTTCAGCAGTTGGGTTGGATGGATAACTCACAACCAAAACACTGGGGCGCGGCACAGTGTAATTCATCGCGCTTTCTAGCGAACGCCAATATTCTTCGTCCGGCGTAGTAGGCACAGCGCGGATGGTTGCTCCGGCAATAATGAAGCCAAAGGTATGAATGGGGTAGGATGGATTCGGTGCGAGAACGACGTCGCCCGGGGCGGTGATCGCATTTGCAAGCGAGCCCAGCCCTTCCTTTGATCCCATTGTGACGACCACCTCGGATTCTGGATCAAGGTCAACCCCGAACCGGCGGCCATAGTAATTGGCCTGGGCCCGGCGCAGACCAGGAATCCCTTTGGATTGAGAATAGCCATGGGCGTCCGGCTTGGAAGCCACTTCGCACAATTTGTCGATCACATGCTGCGGCGGCGGTTGATCGGGATTGCCCATTCCCAAATCAATAATATCGCGCCCTTCTTGTCGCGCCGCATGACGCATCGCATTGACTTCTGCGATAACATACGGCGGAAGCCGCTTCATACGGTAGAATTGTTCGTCCATTTGACCCGGGGCCCTGCTAATTGAATTTTGAATACGTTGGCTGTCTAACGTCTCAGTTTACGCCATTAGCGGTCGATGTGAAGAGCCGTTTGGTATAAGCTGAGCAAGAGAATGCCCGTTGATCCAGCAATCCAGCCGCCGCGGCAATTATTCTGTTTCTGGAATGTTGGGGCTGACCTAAATTGAGGAATGAGCAGTATGTCAGGCAAGGACAATGACAATCCCGGCAAAGATGGACCGTTCGAAAGCGCTGCATCGATAGCCTCATTCTTCGAAATGCAAGGCAAAGCAATGCGCGACATGTTTTCGCAGGCCCTGTCCGCCGGCGGCGGCAACACCGATAGTTCTTCTGATGGCCCTACACAGCTCCTGACCAGTGGCGTCAATGTCGGCGATATGGCGCAATGGGCAAAGGCGAGCGGCGAGCTACAGCAAATGTGGATCGAGTTCGTCGCCTCGCAGGCGGCATCAGCCGCGAAGAACTCCGCCGGTACAAAGAGCGCCCTTGACCCAAGTCAGTGGTTGATGATGTCGCAAAGTATGCTCAAGCAATTGCCTACTGGGGCAATCGAAGCGCAAGGGAAACTCGCACAAGAATCGATGCAATTGTGGCGCGGCGTCTTTGAGAGCTTTGTCGGCAATATTGGCGGAACGTCAGAAACCAAGCGAGCAGCTGAGCTCCCACGCAAAGATCGCCGCTTTGCCGATCCGGAGTGGAGCGAGCAGCCTGCCTTTGCATTGTTGCACCAAACCTATTTGATGCTGACTGAGTATTTTCAGAAGGCCGCTTCATCCGTGGATGGCCTCGATAGCGCAAAGAAGAAGCAACTGCAGTTCGCGGTCAGCTCGTTGTCTGAGGCAATGAGTCCGGGAAATTTCCTTCTCACCAATCCCGTGGTTATGAAGCGCACGGTCGAAACGCGCGGTCAAAACTTAGTGCGCGGCATGCGGCACCTGATCACTGATCTTAAACGCGGGCAGCTAACCCACACTGACCCGAATGCTTTTACATTGGGCGAAAACTTGGCAGCCACGCCCGGCAAGGTCGTTCATGAAACGCCGATGTTCCAGCTTCTCCAGTACAGCCCATCAACAAAGGATGTGCACGAAGTCCCATTGGTGATCTTCCCGCCATGGATCAATCGATTCTATATCCTCGACCTGACTCCGAAAAAGAGCTTTATCAAATGGGCAGTCGATCAAGGCCTGACCGTGTTTGTTGTGAGCTGGAAATCTGCCGATGAAAGCATGGGTGATGTTGTCTGGGACGATTATATTCGCTCCCAGATAGAGGCGATCGATCTGATCCGGGCCCGGTTAAAGGTGCCCGATGTCCATGCGATCGGATATTGCGTGGCAGGCACCACTTTGGCGGCCACCTTGGCCATCTTGGCCCGCCGCGATGAAGCGGACAAAGTGCGAAGCGCAACGTTCTTCACCGCTCAGGTTGATTTTGAACGCAGCGGCGATCTCAAACATTTCATCCAAGAATCGCACCTTGAGATGATCGATAACTTATCGCCGACCGGTTATCTGGATGGCCGGTACCTGGCTGCGACCTTCAACGCATTGCGCAGCAAGGACCTGATCTGGAACTACGTGGTCAACAATTACCTGCTTGGCGAAGATTATCCGGCATTTGACCTGCTTCATTGGAACGGAGATGTGACCAATCTCCCCTCAAAATGGCACAACGATTACCTAAGGGACCTCTACCGCGACAACAAATTGGTGGTCTCCGATGCTCTTGAAGCAGACGGTACCGCGATCGATCTAAGCCAGGTTAAAACGCCAACCTATGTGCAGGCTGGCCGCGAAGATCACATTGCGCCTGCGGAAAGTGTGTGGCGCCTTACCGATCATTTTTCCGGGCCAATGGAATTCCTATTGGCTGGTTCGGGGCATATTGCGGGTGTAGTAAACCCACCCGCAGCGGGCAAATACCAATATTGGACCGGCGATAGCGGCGCGCCTTCATTGAAAGCGTTTGTCGATGGCGCCGAAGAGCATCCGGGCAGTTGGTGGCCGCACTGGTTGGATTGGTTGGAGGGGCAATCAAACAAGCGCGTGCCAGCAACAGGGAAACGCAAGCCTGGCGGGCGGGGAGACACAGTTTTGGACGACGCTCCGGGCAATTATGTGAAAACGCGCTAACAAAAAAATTTGCATGGCTCAGGGTTCTAGCGACTTTTCTCGCATATTTTCAGCATTCTAACACCGTTATTGTGCACTGCACAAAAAACTTGACTTCGCACTTGCAATCGCTATTTTGTGCACTGCAACACGAAGCGAGGACATTATGGCAGACGCCAAGACACAAAGCGAAGCGACACCGGCAGCAAAGCCTGCTGCTGTCAAAGCGCCAGCAAGCAAATCGAAAATCGACGCGGCCGCAGAAAAAGCGTTCGCCGACGCCGCTGCGAAGGCTGCTCCTGCAAAAGCGACTGCAGTGCCCGCAACGAAAACAACAGCGAAGAAGGTACCGGCCAAGAAAGCCGCCCCTGCTCGCAAAACCACGGCAAAGAAGGCTCCAGCTAAGAAGCCTGTCGCCAAAAAGACAACCGCTGCAAAGAAACCTGCCGTCAAGAAGACGCCAGTTTCGGCTCGCAAGCCAGCCGCAGCAAAGAAAGCCGCCACTAAAGCGGCTCCAAAAACAAAGAATTCTAACCCCGTTACAAAACTGAAGGACACCATCATGGCTACCGCAGAAAAAACCACCATCACCACACAAGCCAAAGAACTGGCTGCTGACATGCAAACCCGCGCAAAGACCGCTTATTCCAAAGCTGGTGAATTCGCTGGCGAAGCTGGTGAGTTCAACAAAGCCAACATCGACGCAGTGGTCGAGAGCGGCAAAATCTTGCTCAACGGCGCTCAAGAACTCGTTCGCGCAGACGTCGTAACTGGCAAGACTGTTGTCGATGTTGTTACCGAAGACGCCAAGAAGGTTGCTGCGATCAAGTCGCCAACCGAGCTCGTTCAACTGCAAGGTGAACTCGCGCGTCGTAACTTTGACGCAGTTGTCTCCTTCGGATCACAACGCACCGAAGCTTTGGTTAAACTTTACAACGACGCATTCGCACCGATTTCGAACCGGGTTAGCGTCGCTACTGAGAAATTCTCGAAAGCTGCATAAGCTTCGAAACAGTTTCTAAGCCGGGCCTCTCCTCTCTCTCCCAAACCCGGCTTATGGAAGCGCGCGAAAGCGCAGAGGCCGCGCGGACCAATATGGTCTGCGCGGCCTCTCTATTTCGTGGTTTCGTGGTCACCGCGAGGCAGCATTTTACCATTTTACAATTAGGTGCACTCTATGGCTTTGCGCGTTAATGCGGTGCGAAGCATCTTGCGTCAGCGCAAACGAATCCCATAATGGAGCCTCATGGCCGATATTTTGCCTTCCCTATCTGATAACACGATGATCTTTCACGATCTCGAAATTCACTGCGCGCTGGTTCGTGCGGCGGGCGATGGTTCGGACGAAGGCGACAAAGACAGCGACGGCGGTGATACCGAGATTGGGATCGCGACAAAGACGCGCACTAAGCCCAAAAAGCCCAGCCAATACAAAGTTCTTCTTCTGAACGATGATTACACCCCAATGGAATTTGTGGTGATGGTGCTGAAACGGTTTTTCAGCATGGACATTGAACAGGCGACGCGCGTTATGCTGCATGTCCACCAAAAGGGCGTCGGTATTTGCGGTGTGTTTTCCTACGAGGTGGCCGAAACAAAGGTCAATCAGGTGATGGATTTCGCCAAGCAGAATCAGCACCCGCTGCAGTGCACGCTTGAGCAGGCCTAAGGCCCTCTGCTTGAGCCAAGCGAGCCAACGCGGCAGCCGATTTCATTGACAGCAATGCATGACGCGGCGAAGAAATCCCGCTAGAGCCTTTGACACAATGGTATCGGACCCGGCACAGGCGACGTGCCAACAATTGCCACCGAACCAATCGGGATGACGGACGAAACGTGCTGAAACGCATTCCCAGTGTAGACCGCTATATTTTCCGGCTGGTTGCCGTACCGATGTTGGGCGTGTTTGCGCTCGCCGCGTCGCTCTTGCTGCTGGAAAAAATGCTGCGACTGTTCGACTTCGTGGCCGTGGAAGGCGGGCCGATTGGCGTGGTCTTCAAAATGCTGGGTGCCTTGATCCCAGAATATGCAAGCTTGGCGATCCCATTGGGTCTCCTGTTGGGGGTTTTGCTGGCGTTTCGGAAATTGGCCACATCGAGCGAGCTTGATACAATGCGCGCGGTCGGCCTGTCTTATTGGCGGCTGCTGCGGGTACCCTATGCAATCACGCTGGTGCTGGTCGCGGTGAATGTGGCGTTGGTGTTTTATATTCAGCCGCTCAGCCGATATTACTACGAACAAATGGAATATGAGCTCAGGTCGGGAGCCTTGGGCGCGTCGATTAAGGTCGGGGAATTCACCACGCTCGCAGACAGGATGGCGCTGCGTATTGAAGAAAGCGAAGACCAGGGACAGCGGCTGGTTGGAATTTATGCTCGCGTCGCCAACGACCGAGATCAAATTCTCACAATCAGCGCGCGCGAAGGGTCATTCATGGCGACAAGCGATGACCCCGACACAATCATCCTGCGTTTGACCGAAGGCATGATCATCCAAGACACCGGCAGCAAAACTCCGCGTGTCCTATCTTTCAGCCGCCATGACCTGCCCATCGACCTGCCCGCCATAGAGGCGTTCCGATCCCGAGGGGAGGCAAGCCGAGAATACATATTGCCAGAATTGTTGAGCATCGGGTGGAGCGAAAACGGCACCGAGGCCGAGCGTGATGCAAGCCAAGCGACGTTCAACTACCGTATGGTCGAAGTCGTGATGATGTTGCTCATGCCCCTGCTGGCGGTGGCATTGGCGATCCCGCCAAAGCGATCAACCAGCGCGCTAGGCGTTTTTGTGTCGATCATTCTGGTGGTCGCCTATCACAAGGTCAATCAATACGGCGAAGACATCGCGACGCTGGGCCGAATAGACCCAGTCATCGCCCTGTGGGGACCGTTTGTGGTTTTCTCTGCGCTGATACTATGGATGTATTATCGGACGGCCCACGTACCCGGCGGACAGGCGCTGGGAGCTTTGGAAACGGTGTTCGCCAAGCTTTCAAAACGCGTTGGCAAGCTGTTTGCGCGGCGCAAGCCTCCATCATTGGTTGCAGAGCACGAAGTGGCTCCGCACGATCCACAGGGATTGGGCGCTTAGGATATGCAGTTTGATTTCTTTCCTTCGCGGACGTTGACGCTCTATCTGGCGAAGCTGTTTGTTGTGCGCATTTTTGCCGTTCTAATCATGCTTGTGCTTGTACTCATGGCCCTTGATTTGCTCGGGTCGACCGGTAAAATTCTTGAGCCAGACGGGAACGGTCAGGCTGAAATCCTGAAATATGCAGGACTTCGAATTCCCCAACTTGTCGCACGTTTCCTGCCCTATTCGGTGTTGCTCGCCACTCTGATCACGCTGGTGACGCTCAACCAGAACAGCGAAGTCGTGGCGATGAAGGCTGCCGGACTATCTGCGCATCAGGTGCTCTCTCCGCTTCTGCTTACAGCGGCGGTGCTGGCGGTTGTCAGCTTTGGATTTAACGAACGGGTCGTCACCCGCGCCAACGCCACGCTTAAAGCTTGGGAGGCAGCCGATTACGGCGTGGTCCCGCAGGATTCCGGCACGCGTGCCAATGTCTACCTAACCGATGGCGAAAACATTCTGTCGGCCGCGTCGTTAAGCGGGACTGGCGAAACCATTACGATGGAGGATGTTACGTGGGATGCCCGCGGCCCCGGCGGGATCGTAACCGAACAAATCCGCGCGTCACGCGCCACCTATGCTGGTCCGGGGTGGATTTTAGAAAACCCTCGGCGGTTCGATGTCGGTAGCGCCGAGATACAAGATCTGGAAACCGTCACAGTTGGCGAAAGCCTGACCCCCGCGCAGATCGATTTGCAGTCGATTGACGTTGACGGCCAATCCTTTTGGGAACTGGCAGAAACAATCAACGCGTTAGACAACGTGGGCCGCCGCACGTCGGAAATGCGGGCAAAATGGTGGCACCGCATATCGGGGCCGCTCGCCGCATTCCTTATGCCATTGCTTGGCTCAATCGCTGCCTTCGGCCTTGCCCGGTCCGGACAGTTGTTTGTGCGCGCGATCATCGGCATGTCGCTTGGTTTTGCCTATTTCGTGGTCGATAATGCCGCACTCGCGATGGGCAGTTTTGGCGGCTACCCACCCTTGCTCGCCGCGTGGGCACCGTTCTTCCTGTTTTTCCTAGTGGGCGAGACCGTGCTTATTCGAACCGAAGAATGAGCACGCCAGATTGGTCACTGCGCCTCGCGCAGCCCGAAGATGCGAAGCATATGCCAGCCATTGAAGCGGCTGCAGGGCAATTGTTCAAAACAATCGAAGGTCTATCCGATTTGGTGGATGATCAAACGGTCCCAGTTGACCGCTTGGTCCGCTTGATCCGCAAAGGTCATTGCCTGGTCAGTCACATTGGCGACGTCATGGTTGGCTTTATCGTAACCGAACCATTCGGGCGCGAATTGCACATTTGGGAAATGGACGTCCACCCTCGCGCACAGCAACGCGGCGTGGGTTCTGGGCTGCTTAGGGCCTGCATGGTCGACGCGCGCAATTCGGCATTTCGCGCGCTCACCCTCACGACGTTTCGCGATGTACCTTGGAATGCACCATTCTATGCGCGGCTTGGGTTCGAAGAGGTTACTGCGCTGGATGCGCACCCTCGCCTCGCGGGTGAATTGGCGGTCGAAGCAGACAATGGCCTACCGCCAGATCGGCGATGCGCAATGATCCAATTCTTGGACTAAGAACGCCTAAATCAGCGGCGCACCATCGTGCTGCGCGCGATGCGCGCAACCAGAGTAGCCATGCCGGGGTGGTTCGCCCCTTCATATGTCGACCCATTGCCCAACTCACCTGCGAGACGTCGGTGCGCCTCTGGCAAATCGTGATACGGCATCGAAGGCATAAGGTGGTGCAATGCATGATAGCGCAGTCCGACAGGAGCCCAAATTTCAGCAGCGAGCCCCGGCGGAGGCACATTCACGCTATCCAGGAATTGCGCGGTCACTGTCATAGGTTCGCCCTCATTCTCCCACAAATGCGCAACTAAGGTGCGCAGCTGATTGAGCAGTGCGGTAAAAGAGACGATCGAAAGCGCAATCAGAAGCGGCCGCCAACCGATCGCAAAGATGCTTGCAATCAGCACAATCGCCCAAATGCTCGCGCCGGTTTCCTGCCAAAACACACGGCGCGCAAAATCACCACTGGCCGGCTTGCGGCGAAATTCAGGATTGATCGACAGCGACGAAAGACGTTCCCAAGTGAATGTGCGCACTGCAGGAATAATTGCACCAATCGGGACCAGCACAGCATTGCGCACGATCAGCGCGATCGGAGCAAGCAAAGCTACGATCACAAACAAAGGGAGGCTCCACGGCTTCATAAGGGCCAACGGAAGATACTCCGGATCCTCAATCGTCCCATACTGCGTGCGCTTGTGATGGATCACATGCACGCCCTCATACATAAAGCTTGGCGTGAGCATCGGCACACCGACCAAGACGTTCCACCACGTGCGAAATCCCGGCAAGGCGTCGCGGTGAATATGGGTCAATTCATGGATGAACATCAGTGAGCGATAAAGCGCCAGAGACGCCGTCAATCCTGCGACAATCGCGACCGCAAGATTACTCGTCAAAATCGCGATCGCTATCCCGCCATATCCGATAGCAGTCGAAACCAGCATATCTGTCCAATATATCGACGCGCGCGCCTCTCCCAAATCCTTCGTCAGGTCGCGGGCAGCACGCAGCATGTCCTTATCATCCGCGTTCAAAAAATCGGCGCGCTTAGCGCGAGTCTTTCCGGTGATATCGACCGGAGCAGTGATTATCGGTTGTTGCATAACTTGTATCGTTTGCGCCTAGTTCGCTGGGTTGATTGGCTTGCCCTTACCGCATTCCGGTCTCTCTGGGCAAACCGACTTTCTTGGCAAGAGTGATCGATTGCTTTGCGTAGGCCAATGCGGCACGACACAGAACCAAGCGATACATTGATGATACGAGGGTGAACCCTGTGACGGATGCGCAAATAAGCATTGAAGCAATCACTGACAAGAAAGGGCGCGCCCGCTTTGTCGATCTGGGGCGCGATTACGCGGCTCGGTTGGAACATTCTGTCCCGCAATTGCGCAGCGAACAGCTTGAGTTGGTCGATCCAGCAAAGAACCCATTTTTTGGTCACGCCCGCGCGCAGCTGTTCATTGCGCACCGCGGCGGGCATCCTGTCGGGCGGATCGCGGCCCATATCGACACGCTTGCATTGGAAATGAGTCCGGAACAGGGCTTTGGCCCCGGCGTCGGCATGTTCGGCTATTTCGATGCAGACGATGAGGCGGTCGCTGGCCAGTTGATCGACACGGCCAAAGATTGGCTGCGCAAACAAGGGATGACCCGCGTGATTGGTCCAATTTCCCTATCAATCTGGGAGGAGCCGGGGCTGTTGGTGCGCGGGCAGGATCATCCGCCGGTTATCATGATGGGCCATCACCCGGCCCATTATGCCGACTGGATTGAGAATGCAGGTTTTGCAAAGGCAAAGACCCTGTTCACCTATGAACTTGATATTACGAAGGATTTTTCACCGCTGATCCAGCGGATTGTGAAATCTGGCCAACGCAACTCGCGGATCAATCTGCGATATGTGCGCAAGCGCGATTGGGATGCAGAGGCGGCGACAATCCTGTCGATCCTCAATGACGCGTGGTCGGAAAATTGGGGGTTCGTGCCGCTGACGCCCGACGAGGTCGCTCACACAGGGGTGAAGCTGAAACCGATCATCCATGAAAATCTGAATATGATTGCCGAGGTTGATGGGAGGCCGGTGGCCTTCATGTTGACCTTTCCAGACGTCAATCATGTTTTGTCGCAGATCAATGGCAAGCTGTTCCCGTTTGGCTGGTTTAAAATGCTGCGCTGGCTACGTAAGCCGATGAGATCGGACATGCGTGTGCCGCTAATGGGAGTGCTTAAGGAATTTCAAAATTCCCGCATGGCAAGCCAACTTGCGTTTATGATGGTCTCTGCAGTCAAGGATAATGCGGTGAAAGACTATCAATCTGAGCGAGCAGAAATCGGCTGGATCCTGGAAGACAACCAGGGGATGGTCGCCATTTCAGAAGCGATCAACAGCTCAGTCAACCGCGAATATGCGATCTACGCAAGCGACCTTTGACTGCCTCGTGGCCGGGAACTGGCCAGCGCCGACATTAAGAAAGACGTTGAAAGGCCTCCACTTCAAAGGAAGGGAGGCCTTTCGGGATCGTATCACCAGCCGTTTGGACGGGAGGGGGGTCTCGGCGGTGATGATACAATAATGCATGTCTAGAAAAGGTGTTCCCGGACTTAAGCATCTTTTTGCGAAAGTTGATTGAATTAGGGTTTTTCACCCGGCTTTCTGGCACGAAAGAATTCGCACCAAAGGGGCGACGGTTGAACAAAGGTTCGCTATGGCTCCGACACGAACAAGGTCGCCGAGTATTAGCAGGAGAGAGAAATGTCATTGGGTAAGCAAGTTGCGGTAAACCTGCCGTTCCTGCGGCGCTATGCCCGTGCTCTAACGGGTTCCCAATCGACCGGCGACACATTCGTTCGCGCGACACTAGAAGCTGCTTTGGCAGATGAGGAATTGAAGAACTCACTGAATGGTGGGCGAATTCCCCTGTATCGTGCTTTCAATTCAGTTTGGGAAAGCGCGTATCTCGAAATAGATCGCAGCGGCGAAATTGGCGAGAGCGGCGAGCACGAAGTTGGAGCGCAAAACAGACTGGGCGCGATCACACCTTTGAATCGACAAGCCTTGCTGCTCACAACCCTTGAGGATTTTTCTCCGGGTCAGGCCGCGCAAATCATGGGCATGGAAACATCTGAAGTTGAAGCACTGGCGGCGCAGGCCGTCAGCGAGATCGACAAGGAGCAGGCCACATCTGTCCTAATCATCGAAGACGAACCGCTAATTTCAATGCAATTGGAAGATCTGGTGACTTCACTTGGCCACGACATTTGCGGAACAGCGGCGACGCGAACGCAAGCGTTGGAAGCCGTTGCCGAAAAGAAGCCAGGTCTTGTCCTTGCCGATATTCAGTTGGCAGATGGTTCATCCGGGCTCGATGCCGTTGATGACATCTTGGCAATCGACAGTGTGCCAGTGATTTTCATCACCGCTTATCCTGAACGTCTTTTGACCGGCGACAGGCCTGAACCAACCTATCTTGTAACCAAGCCGTTTCAGGAAAAGACCGTGCAAGCTGCGATTAGCCAGGCGTTATTTTTCGGATCGAGCCGTCCTCTAGACTAATTCTGCCTGCGGGACTTCAATCAAAGTCGGTGCGTGCCTGCCTGATCTGAAAATCGCCGCGCTTGCGGATCGGCACGCCCAATACGCAGCGCACACCGGATGGAAGGAATTCCAGCTCGACGCGGCTTTTTAGCTCGTGCGCTACGACTTTCTCGATTAATTCCGAACCGAAGCCCCGCACCCGTTCAGGAGCGACAGCCGGGCCGCCGCTCTCGATCCATTCAACTATTGCCAAATCGTCGCCTTCCAGATGCCAGCGCAGGTCGACCCTGCCGCCTTCAACACTCAAGGCGCCATATTTCGCCGCGTTGGTCGCCAACTCATGAATCGCCAGCCCGAATGACAGGGCATCGTTCGGCGCAAGTTCGACCGCTGGCCCTTCTGTATGCAGATTTTCGCTGTCATTTTCGACGAAATGCCCCATCTCGGCGTCGATCACAGCATCAATCGCAGTCGTTCCCCATTCCGTTATCGTGAGCAAGTCATGCGTTGCCGAAAGCGCTCTGATCCGTCCTTCGAGGCTGTCCGCAAAACTATCAAGATCAGCTGACCTGCGCCGCGTTAGGGAAAGAATAGACAAGACATTGGCCAACGCGTTCTTAACCCTATGGTTGAGTTCGCGGCTCAACGAATTGCGGATTGCGTGCTGCTCTTCGAAGAATGCAATACGAGCTTGATCCTCAATCGCCTGCTTTGCCAGCAATCGCAGGATCAACATCAACAAACTGGCCAGTGAAAAGCCGGCAATCAATGTCAGCATTGAAAGCTCACTCAGCCGCTCTGCTCCAGCGGAATCGATCACAAGCAAGAAATCGCGATTGGCGATGGTCACAGGCTGCTCCAGCCGATCGGTCCCCCCCGATCCCAACGACCGTGAAACCAAAAGATTGGAACTCACATCCGCGCCATCATAAAGCCTCACGCCCAATTGCGTGGGCGGAGCACGCTCGATAGCCGCATCTAGGAACGGTCCAGTGTCAAATGAACTAAAGACATATCCAGCCAATTCACGCACCTGAGTGGGTGACCCAGGTACCGGCTTGTAGACGGGCATGAAAATCATAAAGCCAGCCGTCTCATCTGTTGCGCCTGTGTCCATTAGGGGAAGCACAATTTTCCCCGAAGCGATGGGCATGAATGCCTGCTTTGCCTCATCCATCGCCGCCGCTCGCGCGGGCTCAGAATACATATCAAAACCCAAGGTACGCCGATTATTGCTCGTATCTGGTGAAAAAAACGTGACCAGCGCGATCATATCCCGGTCGGTAGTGATCGGTGCGGCCACATCCGGAAAGTCTGGTTGACCGATGCGTACTCGCTCCAAAAAAGGCTCAATTTGGTCGCGGTCGACGGCGCTAATCCAGCCGATCCCTTCTGCGCCGCGATAATTCTGATCTAACCGCAATTCCGCGACGAATTGCCGAAAGGTTTGTGGATTTACTTCGTCGAGGGTTGTGAACAACGCAGCCCCCGCGCGCAGATATGCAGAGAAACTGTTCCCACGCCGATCCAACGCAGAAGCAATGGATTGGGCATATTCGCGCACTTCAACACGCTTGCGGTCTTGAGCGTTGGTCTCGATTGCAAAAACGCTGAGCAAAGTGATGGCGGCAATAGCGAAAAACAATGCGACAGGTATCGCACGCGGATACGTGACAAGCCATGCCCCAATGCGCCCTGCCGCCTTAGGTGCATCGGGCGGTCTAGGTGTCTCGCTCACAATGTCAGTCGTGTTTTCGCTCACTGAGGCAATCTCTTTTTGGCCCATTTGGCAACGATGCAAGAATTGCATCAGTCTTGCACGGAACAAAAGACTAGGCGCATCGTTCCCACTTTACCGCTTTACGCGAACGCAAGCGTCCTCTCATGGGCCGCGACATTGTCGCAGCAGGTGAATTGCGTGTATCATAAAGCGCACAGTTTGATGGGATCGGATCAGCACATGGCATCGAAGAAGCAGAAAGACGCTGGCGCCATCGCCGGCGGCGATAAAGCACCTGCTTGGGCAGACGGCCTCAAGCAGCTTTATGACGATGTCGTCGACGAACCTTTGCCAGATGCGTTTATGGATTTGCTGGCCAAACTTGATGATTCAGCGAACGACGTCGATGCTTCGGGCGACGGGAGCGGTTCATAGTGGCCGATGCCTCAAAGTCGGCGGTCCGCACGCCATCACAGAAAGCCGATTTCAAGCGCGAGCTGACTGAAGTTGTGCCGCATCTTCGCGCGTTTGCTCGCGGCCTTTGCGGGCGACCTGATATGGCCGATGATCTGGTCCAAGAGACCATGCTGAAAGCGTGGGCCGCACAGGACCGTTTTGAGCCGGGCACTTCGATGCGTGCTTGGACATTTGTCATCCTTCGCAATGCTTATTTGACTGACATGCGCCGCAATCGGTTTCGCGGCGAGTATGATGAAGGTGTAGCGGAACGGATACTCACAGCGCCTGCGGGGCAAGAAGAGCCGATCCACCTTTCCGATATGCACCGTGCCTTGCTCACTCTGCCGCCTGAACGGCGCGAAGCACTGCTCTTGGTGGGAGCTGGTGGTTTTTCCTATGAAGAAGCAGCCGAAATTTGCGGCTGTGCGATTGGCACCATCAAAAGCCGCGTTGGACGCGCGCGCGCCACGCTCACATCAATGCTTGCTGATGGTGATATTCCGCAAAGATCCATCGGCGACGACACTGCGCACCGCGCCATTCTTGAAGAACTGGATGAGGTTGCGGCAGGTCGCGGCATTGCCGCATCCAAAGTCTAAATTTGCTCTTTGGCGCTTCGCCTGCTTGGCGAAGCTGTGCGGCCCTGCAATAATGCAGTCCAAGTGCAACACACCAGCAGCGGTAGTGCCAGTCAGCGGCGTATTTATGGAACACTCTCAATGAACGGGCCGTCCAAGTGAACGGGCAGCTCAGCCAAAATCAGCCAAGCGGTGAAAGCGTGCGCGGCCAAAACCAACGACGATTGGTGCTCGCTGAGCAGGAATTGCGGCTTATGTCCGCGCTTGTCTTGCTGATCGGCGTGGGTCTTTTTCTCGCCCTTCCTTTTGTATTGTCGATTGGGTCGGTGGTGTTTCTTCCGCTTGTGACGGCGGTGTTGCTTACGATTTTACTTTCTCCGCTCGCGGACCGACTGGCCAAATTTGGCCTCCCCAATGTCATCGCCTCGCTTGGTGCACTCGCTGTGTTTCTCGGCATATTGCTGCTTTCTCTTGCATTGATCCTCCAGCCGGCCTTGGCGCTGTTTGACACGCTGCCCGCCATTGCTCAGCGCGTGAGCGAACGTTTTGCCGATCTGCGTGATGAATTTGCATGGCTGGCAATTGCGAACGAAGAAATCGCCAAACTGATGGGCGAAACTGGCGCCCGCGAAGTCGTTCTCGCCACGCCCAGCCTGCTCGAAGAAATCGCCTTTGCTACGCCTAGTATCGTGCTCGAGGTGTTGATCATGTTCCTGATGGCGTTTTTCATGATTGAGGCCCGGGTGCGTTTGCGCCGTCATTTGTTGTTCGATCGCGCCAGTTTCGGATCCAGCGTAAAAGCAGCCCGCGTTATGCGCGAAGTGCAAGACCGCGTGGCCGCTTATATCATCACGGTTGGCCTGATTAACGCCGGTATCGGCGTTATTGTAGCGCTAGGCGCATGGGCGCTGGGCGTGGATGCGCCGATAATGTGGGGCGGGCTCGCCGCAATTCTCAACTTCATTCCCTACGTCGGTCCGCTAGCGATGACAGCTTTGCTAGCCATGTTCGGAATTGGCACCGCCGATACCCTGTGGCTCGGCCTCATTCCGGCGGCCGCTTACATTGCGCTGCATACCATTGAAGCGAATGTAATCACGCCATCGATACTTGGCGCACGCTTCACCATGAGCCCGGTCATGATCCTGATCGCTTTGTCCTATTTTACATGGATTTGGGGAGTGCCTGGGGCGTTGCTGTCGGTCCCAATCCTGCTGACGCTTACGGCGCTGTTCGACCACATCGGCCGGCCCAATGTGGTAGGATTTATCTTTGGCGAACCCCTGTTCAAAAGCGATGTTTTGGAACGCGGTTTGGAGGACGAACAGGCAGGATCCGCGCCCGTTTAAGCTTTCAATCGCCGCTTCGGTCGACTGCGCTTACCACCGCAACATTCATCGTCACATTGGCCAAAGTCCGCATGATATCTGGCAGCATCTCCACCGCCACAAGCAGCACAAGCGGCTCAATCGGAATGCCCATCGCAAGCGCAATCGGCCCGATGGAGACCACGAAACTGATGGAGCCAGGCAGGCTAACCGATCCGATCGAAATAATCAGCGCGACCATAATGCCCGCAAAGGCCAATGCGGGCGTGACCTCAATCCCGGCCAAGGCCGCGACATAGAGCGCCACAGCCATGTTCATCGCCGGGCTAGTCGCGCGGAAGATAGCGACGGCCAAGGGCAGAACAAATTCACTGGTGGTTGCGCGCAATTGGAGCCGCCCTGCGCTGTCGAGCATGGCCGGCAGGCTGGCGAGCGAGCTTTGCGTTGAAACCGCGACAGCCTGTGCCGGGATCATTGCCCCTGCAAAACGGATCGGGTTGATCCCGCCCAGCGCCCAAGCGACCACATAAGCCAATACCAAGATGAAGCCGCCCATCGCCGAGACGACCAAAATATAGTGCGCCAAGGCGGCAAAGGCCCCGCCTCCACTGCGCAGCCCTACCCCAAATGCCAGCGCCAGCACGCCCACAGGCGCCAGCCACAAAACCCAGCCGATAATTTGAAGCATCGCATTGGCGAGCGCATGGGAAAATCCGAGCATCAGCGCCTCTTGCTCAGGCGGCAAGCGGGTGATTGCCACTGCGAAAAGCGTGAAAAATATGGTCAGCGGCAACATACTGGTCTCTGCCGCGGCCGAAATAATGTTGGGCGCAATCAGCGATGACAGGAAATCAAGAATGTCGGGCACTTCTTGTGCTTCCCCCGGCGCGGCGGATAAGAATCCGCTCGCGCTCACAGGAATCGGAACAATGGTTAGCAGCCACGGCAATAGCGTCGCTGTAAAAACACCGCCGGCGATCAAGACCGCGAAGACAAGAGCCAAGAAACGCCTTGCCGCAGCGCCAGCTCGGGCAGCCTGAACCATTTGCGACAGCCCCAGAACCAACAGAGCGGCGACCAAGGGAATGATCGTCATCTGCAAAGCCCGCAGCCACAATGTGCCAACCAAAGCAGCCAAATCAAGCACCCGGTCTGGCACAGCTACGTCTGACAAAACGACCCCAAGGCCCAGCCCGGCGATGAGCCCTGCGAATGTCAAAACGACGGGTAAGCGGATCGCAACAAGCTCAAACTTGCTTTGTGAGGCTTTGCTCAACGCTTCGGCTGCGCTGTTTCCATCCTGTTCGCTGGGCACTGCGTTTCCTTCTCGATTGATACGGCGCCGGTTCAAACGAGGCCTTCCATTCCAGCGATAACCACGCCAGAAGCCCCTGACAAATGATCGCGTGCATTCACGCGCAGACTTAAGAGGAAACGTTCGACAATGGCACGCAAGTTCTTTGGCACCGACGGCATCCGAGGGCGGACAAACGCCGGTGTAATGACCGCGGCGACCGCGATGCGAGTAGGCCAGGCGGCAGGGAATTACTTTGTACGCGGCGGGCACCGGCACAGAGTCGTGATCGGCAAAGACACGCGCCTGTCCGGCTATATGATGGAAAGCGCGCTGGTCGCCGGTTTCACCAGTGTTGGGATGGACGTTATTATGACGGGGCCCTTGCCCACTCCTGCCATCGCCCTTTTGACGCGGGAAATGCGGGCCGATTTGGGCGTGATGATTTCGGCCAGCCACAACCTTTTCCCCGACAACGGCATCAAACTGTTTGGCCCTGATGGCTTCAAACTCTCCGATGAAGTCGAAGCAGAGATTGAGGCTTTGTTGGAAGTGGAGCCGCAGCTCGCCACACCCGAAGGGATCGGACGCGCGCGGCGGATTGAGGATGCCCGCGGCCGATATATCCACGCGCTCAAACAATCGGTTTCCAATGAAGTCAGTTTCGACGGGCTGAAGGTCGTTGTCGATTGCGCGCATGGCGCAGCGTATCAGGTCGCACCGTCTGCCATTTGGGAATTGGGCGCCGAAGTCATCACGCTAGGCGTCACGCCAAACGGCATCAATATCAACGACGGTGTCGGCTCAACAGCGATTGAGGCGCTTCAGGCCAAAGTGGTAGAGGAAGGCGCCGATATCGGAATCGCTCTGGATGGAGACGCCGACCGGCTCATTGTGGTCGATGAAAAAGGCACAAAGGTCGATGGCGACCAAATCATGGCTCTGATCGCAACCCGGATGCATGAAAAAGGCGCTCTAACAGGGGGCGGCGTTGTCGCAACGGTCATGTCGAACCTCGGCTTGGAACGCTACTTCGATGGCATGGGCCTGACGCTGGAGCGGACCAAGGTTGGTGACCGTTATGTGCTGGAGCGGATGAAAGAGGGCGGCTTTAACGTTGGCGGGGAACAGTCAGGCCATATGATCTTACTCGATCATGCAACCACTGGCGACGGCTCGGTTGCGGCGCTGCGGGTGCTGACAAGCCTCGTCCGTTCTCAAAAACCGGCCAGTGAAATCCTGCATCTGTTCGATCCGGTGCCGCAATTGCTCAAAAACGTCCGATATGAAGGCGGCGCGCCTTTAGAAAACGACACGGTTAAATCGGTGATCGCTGAAGCAGAGGCGGAGCTGACCGGCAAAGGCCGCTTAGTCATCCGTCCGTCCGGCACGGAGCCGGTCATTCGCGTAATGGCCGAAGGCGACGATGCGACCCAGGTCGAGAACGTCGTCGACCGGGTTTGTGACGCAGTCCGCGCAGCAACTTAGGATTACGCCACCATGCTAGAAATGCGCCCTGATTGCGAACGCTGCGGCATCGACCTCCCTGCAGAGGCCCCGGGCGGGTTTATTTGCAGTTTCGAATGCACATTCTGCGCGCCATGCGCGGAGGACTTGGATGACGTCTGCCCGAATTGCGGCGGTGAATTGATGGACCGTCCGACCCGGGCCACAGAAAGGCACAGCAAATTTCCGCCAAGCACGGTGCGAAAGTACAAGGGATGAGTAAGCCAGTCCCCCCGGAGTCCACCGCGGGTCCCGCCGCACGTAAACCGCCTCGGATATTGGCAATCGCGGGGTCGGATTCGTCCGGCGGCGCAGGCATCCAAGCCGACATCAAGACCATCACTATGCTTGGCGGCTATGCCATGACGGCGGTCACTACCGTCACCGCTCAAAACAGCGTAGGCGTCCAAGCGATCGTGCCCATGGCAGGCGATGTGGTTGGTCAACAAATTGCATCCTGTGTGGATGATATGGGCGTCGATGCGATCAAAATCGGCATGCTGCACGACGCAGATATCATCGCCCACACCGCCCGCGCCCTATCCGTTTTGGACGTACCGATCGTGCTCGACCCGGTGATGATTTCGACCAGCGGAGCCGCATTGGTTGCGCCAGATGCCATCGCCGCGATGCGCGACGAGTTGTTTCCAATCGCAACTCTAATCACACCAAACCTCCCGGAACTTGGTCACTTGCTGGAGCGTAATGTGACCACAAGCGGCCAATTGGCCGAAGCAGCTGAAGAATTGAGCAAGGTAACGGGCGCAGCGGTCCTCGCCAAAGGCGGTCACACCGATGACCAGCGGATCATCGACGTGTTGATGCAGCGCTTCCCTCAGGATGAAGAGGATGATCTGTGGCGCGCAGTCCAATTCGACCATGCGCGCATTGATACGCCGCACACGCACGGCACCGGATGCACGTTGTCATCCGCAATCGCAACGCTGCTCGGTCATGGCCAGCCGCTGGAGCACGCCGTGCGATTGGGCCGCAATTTCGTACTGCGCGCAATCGAAAGCGCACCGGGGTATGGCAAAGGGAACGGCCCACTGGGCCACCACGCGGTGCGCAGCTTAGATTAGAGCTTAACGTTCCAGCTCATAGAATTCCGCAATGTGGGCCCATGCGTCATCGGCGGTTTCGCACCATTGGAACAGGTCGAGGTCCTTTTTCGAGATCGTGCCTTCTTCGGCGATTGCTTCAAAATTCACGACACGCGTCCAGAAATCCTTGCCAAACAGCAGGATCGGGATCGGCTTCATCTTGCCGGTCTGGATCAGTGTTAGCAATTCGAAGAACTCATCAAATGTACCGAAACCACCGGGGAACACAGCCACAGCCCGCGCCCGCAGCAAGAAGTGCATTTTGCGCAGAGCGAAGTAGTGGAAATTGAGTGACAAATACGGTGTCACATAGGAATTGGGCGCTTGTTCATGCGGAAGCACAATGTTGAGTCCGATGGACTCGCTTCCTGCATCGCTGGCCCCGCGGTTGCCAGCCTCCATGATCGACGGCCCGCCGCCAGTTGTGACGACGAATTGGCGTTTGCCATCTTCGATGATCGATTTTTCAGAGACTAGCCGGGAAAGCTTGTAGGCTTCCTCGTAATACTTGGCCTTAGCAGCGAGGTTGGCAGCGACTTTTTGTTCATATTCATCGCCGTCTTTGGCGGCATCAACGCGCGCTTGCGCTTCTTCGGGCGATGGGATCCGCGCTGATCCGTACATTACCATGGTCGATCCAACGCGCGCCTCGTCCAAAAGCATTTCTGGTTTTAGCAATTCCAATTGGAAACGAACCGGACGCAATTCGTCGCGCAGCAGAAAGTCGTTGTCGCTAAAAGCTAACTTGTAGGCTGGATGCTCAGTTTGCGGAGTGCTTTCGGGTGCCTCATCGGCGAAGCGACTTTCCTCACCTGCCCGGTAAAATTTGCGGTCGGTCAGGTCGTGATCATTGTGTTTATCTGTCATACCTTTTGCATCTAGTCGCGCCGGGCCAGAGCAGCAAGGCTCAGCTTGCTTGCTCTCGGCGGGCACCCCTGTTACTTTCTGTATCAGGTGCTGACACAGATATCCGTGTCAGTGATATGAAAGATAATATTATGGCGGATACAATTCCGCCGGACGCACAAAAAAGTGCTGGTAAAAAACGGGTCAGCAAGTCCGGTAAAGTAGCCGATTTTCGCTACAAACGCTCCCGCCAGTCAGGCAATCGATCACGCCAATCGCGCGCGGGTGGTCCGCGCAAAGGTGATGGCAATCCGTCACAGAACACCAATCGCACTTCGCAACATACCAGAGCCCCTGCTTCAGGCGCTCCGCGCAAAGGCGAAGCCTATGCCGCGCTTGATTTGGGCACCAACAATTGCCGCCTTTTGATTGCCCGTCCCTCTGGCAAAGACTTCACCGTGATTGACGCGTTCAGCCGCGTTGTAAAACTTGGCGAAGATCTCGCCACGACTGGCCGCCTTTCCGATGAGGCGATGGACCGCGCGCTGGGTGCGCTGAAGATTTGTGCTGAAAAGCTGCGCCGCCGCAATGTCCGTCTTGCTCGTTCTGTCGCCACCGAAGCTTGCCGCCGTGCCGAAAATGGCCCGGCCTTTATCGAACGGGTGCGTCAAGAAACCGGCATTGTCCTCGATATTATCTCTGCCGAGGAGGAGGCGCGCCTCGCCGTGTTGGGCTGCCATATCTTGCTTGAGCAAGGGGATGGTCCGGCCGTTATTTTTGATATTGGCGGCGGTTCAACAGAGCTTGTCTTGCTGCAGCCGGGCGGCAAAATCCCTCGCATTATCGATTGGCAGAGCGTTCCATGGGGAGTTGTTTCCCTGACAGATACGGTCAAGCGGGTGGAAGCGACAGACAATATGTCGAGACAAGACGCGCGCCTCGCCCGCTATGCAAAAATGCGCAACGTCGTCTCCGACAGTTTCGCGCCTTTCGCCGAACGGATTGCCGCTGCGGCGACAAAGGATGATATCCGCCTCTTGGGGACCAGCGGGACGGTGACAACTCTTGCCAGCCTGCATCTGGAATTGCCGCATTACGACCGTAAGGCGGTAGATGGTTTGATCGTCCCATCCGGAGCCATGCGTACGATCAGCACGGATTTATCTGGCATGTCGCCGGAAGAACGCAGCACGCTTCCTTGCATTGGTCAGGACAGAGCGGATTTGGTGGTCGCGGGCTGTGCGATCCTAGAATCAATCCTCGATCTTTGGCCTGCCGAACGATTGGGTGTGGCCGATCGCGGCATTAGAGAAGGCATTTTGCGCAGTTTGATGGCGGCTGAACGGCAAAGCGAACGAAGCCTCAAGGCGCTTCACGACACGCGCGCAGAACAAAAGGGGCGATAGTCCATGGCACGATCAGGAAAAGACCCCGACCGCCGCGTTAAGACCGCAAAGAAGCGGACCGCATCGCAGGTGCGCTGGCTGGAACGTCAGTTGAACGATCCCTACGTCAAACAAGCCAAAGCCGACGGCTATCGCAGCCGCGCCGCATACAAAATGATCGAGCTGGACGAACGTTTCTCTTTGATCAAGCGCGCGCGGCGCGTGGTTGATTTGGGCATCGCACCGGGTGGGTGGAGCCAAGTCGTGCGGGCAAAATCACCCAAAGCCGTCGTTGTCGGGATCGACCTTTTACCAACCGAACCGATTGATGGTGTCACCATTTTTGAAATGGATTTCATGGACGATGCCGCACCCGCCGCACTCGAAGATGCATTGGGCGGCCCGCCTGACCTTGTTCTGTCAGATATGGCGGCCAACACAGTTGGGCACAAACAAACCGACCATTTGCGCACGATGGCGCTGGTCGAAGCAGGCGCGTGGTTCGCAACCGAAACCTTGGAAAAAGGCGGGGCATTTGTGGCCAAAGTTCTGGCAGGAGGCACCGACACCGAATTGCTGAACCTGCTGAAAAAGCACTTTACCAGCGTCAAACACGCAAAACCCCCGGCAAGCCGTAAGGGCTCGTCAGAGTGGTACGTGGTTGCTCAGGGGTTCAAGGGCCGCGATTAAACGGCCCTGTGCCAAGTTTATCCGGCGCCGTGCAAGCTTACTCGCTTGCTTCGGCAGCCGCCGTTTCTTCGGAAGTGGATTCCGCCGCTTCTTGGTTGGCTTCAACTTCAGCCGTTTCATCTGCGATGGCTTCGGATTCTTCCGCTGCGACCGCGACATATGCTGGGACTGGCAAATTTGAGCCATTCTCATTCAGGTAAAGCGCAACTGCGGCGCGATCTTCGATTTTAGACAGACCAGCAAAGCCCATCTTTGTGCCATCCATGTAGCGGCGCGGATTGGCGAGCCAATCGTTCATCTCATCCCAGCCCCATTGACCGCCAAAACTCGTCATTGCGGTGGAATAGCTGTAACCGGAATGCGCGCCGACATTGGCACCCATGATACCGTGAAGGTTGGGCCCGGTGCCGTTTGCACCGCCAGCATCAATGGTATGGCATGCCACGCATTTGGCAAAGACACGCTCACCAGCAGAAACATCGACGCCGTCCATGTTCAGCGCTTCGGCCATGGTCATTTCGGCTTCTTCTCCGCCTTCTTCCACGGCGCCTTCGATTACATAACCGAGGGTTTCAGGACGCTGCGGATCAGAACCATGAAAAAACTTGCCGCTCACAATCGAGAGGCCGAGCCCCAGACCGGCTGCAAAAAGCACCCAGCCCGCTGCGGTGTTGAACAGGTCGCCGGAGCCCGTTTCGGTGCTCTGCGATGCGTCAGTGTTGGTTTTGTCTGTCATCCCGGCGCTCCCTTAATGCCGCCCTCGCCCCTGCGCAAGATGAAACGCATCACGAATTGGTGCATGAAATGCAAGCTTTGATACTCGAATGGCGGCTTAACCACGGTATTCACTAGAATTCGCGGATCATCGGCGCCCTGTAGCCGCACAAAAAAGCCAGTCTCATTCCTCTTGCCCACATTCCATCCATCACTATAGCTGACCCGTAGTCATGCGTAGCTTTCCCGAACCCGCTTTAGCCATAGTCGATGAACTGCGCGCCGCCGCGCAGGCTGATCCCGCGAACGCGATTGCGTTTCAAGGATCCCCAGGTGCCAATTCGCACAGGGCCGCCATGGAAGCGCGGCCCGAGGCACATCCGCTGCCCTGCTTCAGTTTTGAAGACGCGCTTGAGGCGGTGAAAGATGGACGGGCTGGTCAAGCGATCATCCCGATCGAGAATTCTCAACATGGGCGCGTTGCAGATATTCACTTCCTGCTGCCCGAAAGCGGGCTGACCATCGTGGGTGAGTATTTCATGCCGATCCATCATGCCTTGATGGGTGTGGGCAATGGTCCGTTTGAAGTCGCCTACAGCCATCCGCAAGCCTTGGGGCAATCCCGGTTCTTCCTACGCGAACGCGGAATCGTACCGCTCAGCTATGCCGACACAGCGGGCGCTGCGGCATTTGTGAGCGAACGCGGCGATCCCAAGCTGGGCGCCATTGCGCCTGCGATTGCCGCAGAGTTGTACGGGCTCACCATCGCAGAACGCCGCGTCGAAGACAGCGACGACAATATGACCCGCTTTGTCATCCTAGCCGACAGTCCGGCTTTCCTTAAGGTCGAAGACGACAAGCCGGCGATGACCACCTTTATCTTTGAGGTGAAGAACATACCGGCGGCCCTGTATAAGGCGATGGGCGGATTCGCGACCAATGGCGTCAACATGACAAAGCTGGAAAGCTATCAGCACGGCACAAGCTTTTCCGCGACCAGTTTCTACGCAGATATTGTTGGCGCCCCCGGTGATCCAGCAGTGGATCGCGCGCTCGAAGAATGTGCGTTCCATTCCAAGGAATTGCGCATTTTGGGCACCTATTTGCAAGGGCGCAAACGCGGCACTGGCGTCTCTTAACCAAGGGTGCCGCGGCGCCGCTTTGCGCCAACCCGTTTTAAAAGCGAAAAATCCCTGCGATTTGAGGTCCAAAGTGTGTTGCGCCCAGGGATAAGCCGTGCCACCAATACGCCTGCATGACGAACGCTGTGCAATCTATTCCGGCAGAATCAGGGGCGCCCAATGATAGTCCCGCTGTGACCAACAGCGGAGCTCCGGAAAGCTGGCGCGAAGTGCGCGGTAATTCCGACATTCAATTTGAAGAAATTACGGTCCAGCCGCCTGAACCTTCGGAGCCAAGTTGGTTGGGCGAGGCTTTAGAGGCGTTTTTCGACTTTCTTGCCAATCTGCTTGCCCCAGTTGGTCAAATGATCGGCTTTTCGTGGCCCGTATTGCAATGGGTGTTGCTAGCGCTTGTCGTCGTCTTCGTATTGTATTTGGTGCTTAGGACCTTCGGCCCGCTCGCTGGTCGCAACCGAAAAATCAGCAAGGCGGTCTCCGAACCGGAGTGGCAGCCGGACCGACAAGAAAGCGCCGCTTTGTTGGAAGATGCCGACCGGCTCGCTGCCGAAGGGAGATTTGATGAGGCAACCCATTTGCTACTGCGGCGCAGCGTGGGACAGATCGCAGAGGCCCGTCCAGACTGGGTCGACCCATCCAGCACCGCGCGTGAATTGGTCGCTTTGCCCGCACTGTCAGACGCAGCACGCAGCGCATTTCGCACAATTTCAGAACGTGTGGAACGCAGCCTGTTTGCCTTGAGCGCTCTCAATCGCAACGATTGGGAAGCGGCGCGGTCTGCTTATGCCAATTTCGCATTGGCGCAGATTGAGGGAGCCGCAACACCCCAAAATGGCGAACAGCCAAAGGGGCTTGGCAAGAGCAACGGCCGCCGGCGGATGGCTGTATGACAGCCCCCGAACAACAACGCGGCGCATCGCCATTTGGACGCGGCGCAGTTTTGGGTGTGCTCGTCGTGGGCTTTGCAGCCTTTATTGCCTTGCTCTATTTCATCGGCGCGGGAGACACCGGCGGGCGTGAGCGCAGCGGAGCAGCGCATGCAGCAGCGAATGGCCTGAATGGTTATGCTGGGCTCGTCGAATTGTTGGATGCCGAAGGGTACGAGGTCGAACGATCGCGAGGCATGGATGGCCTCGACACATCCGGCCTGCTTATCCTTACCCCAACGCAATATACAGATGCCGAGGAATTCGCCCGCATTCTACGGAACCGCGAATATGTAGGCCCAACGCTGGTGATCATGCCAAAATGGTTGACCGGAACACCAGGCGACAATGTGGTGGAGGAAGATGCCGAGCGGATGCAGAGCGATTGGGTGTCATTGGTGGCCGCAATTCCAACCTCCTGGCCGGAGGACCTGCCTGCCCCATTTACGTTCACCCACCAATTTGAAACTCTCGAAGATGATGAAAGTCCGTATTTTGAAGGACTAGAGTTGTCGGGCGAGTTGCCAACCTCCTCTATCCTCTACGCAGAAGAGAGCACTGCACACGAAACGATCATTGCCGACGCTGCGGGCCATGCATTGGTCGTCAATGTCATTGGCGAAGAGGGCACCGAATATTACGAAAACGCCCATTGGACGATGTTTGTCGCTGAACCAGATTTGATGAACAATTACGGCCTCGCCGATCCGGCACGCGCGGCAACCGCTCTCGCCATTGTGAGGGAGGCCGGATACGGTGACATGACGTCTGTGACATTTGATATGACGCTCAACGGTTACGGCAATTCGGTCAACCTGCTTACTCTCGCGTTTCAGCCTCCGTTTTTGGCAGCAACCTTGTGCATGATTCTGGCAATGCTGATCGTCGGCTGGCGCGCGTTCATGCGCTTTGGTCCAGCCGCGGCTGGCACGCAGGAGATTGCGTTCGGCAAGCGGCGGCTGGTGAACAATGGCGCCGGTTTGATTGTCCGCGCGCGCCGGTTGGGACTGCTCGCAGTGCCGTACAGCAATTTGATTGAGAGGCGATTGGGCCGGGCCCTAGGCCTCGCAAAGCCTGATGCCGATGCGATCGACACCGCTTTGGCCGTTCGGTTGCCTGATCAAGAGCCATTTTCCAGCTTGGCCGCGCGGCTGCGCGATGCCCATAAGCCGATGGACATTCTGCGCGCCGCACAGGCAATGAACGATCTTACGAACCAATTGGGGAGCAAAGCATGAGCCCCGTTCAAATTAACGCGATACGATTGACAGGGAACCACGCGAAATGACCACCGATCCAGCCAATCCGGCGGCGCCCGCAGGCGCCAGTGTTCCGCAAGAAATTGGCCAAGAAATTAGCCAGGATATTGGAATGACGCTCGGCGATGTGCGCAACCTTGCCGCTGCGATCCGCGCCGAAGTGGCCAAAGCGGTGGTCGGCCAAGACGCAATGATTGAGCAATTGCTGGTTGCCATGATCAGTCAGGGACACGTCCTGCTCGAAGGACCTCCCGGAACGGCCAAGACGTTTCTCTCACAGGCCTTCTCAACGGCTCTGGGCATTGATTACGGCCGCATCCAGTTTACGCCGGACCTGCTGCCCGGTGATATTTTGGGCTCTAACCTGTTCAACTTTCAGACCAGCGAGTTCACTCTGACGCGCGGGCCGATTTTTTGCGAACTCCTGCTTGCTGATGAAATCAACCGGACCCCGCCCAAAACACAGGCTGCGCTGCTTGAGGCGATGCAAGAACGACGGGTGACATTAGACGGGGAAACGCATGAATTGCCGCCGCACTTTATGGTGGTGGCAACACAGAACCCAATTGAGAACCAGGGGGTTTACCCATTGCCAGAGGCACAGCTTGATCGGTTCCTTTTCAAGCTGTTGGTCCCATATCCCAGCGAAGCCGAAGAGGCGAAAATCGTCACAAGTTATGGATCGCGGCAGGGGCCTCAGCGACCGGCCGATCTTGGCGTAACCGCCGTTGCAAACGCGGACACACTGGCAGCGGCCAGCGCCGCGCTCGACCATGTGACGGTCGCGGATGAAATCACCCAATATGTCGTGCGGCTGGTGCGCGCGACCCGCGACCATGCAGAATTGGCTGTGGGCGCTTCGCCCCGCGCGGCGGTCATGCTGGCCAATGCCGCGCGTGCGCGCGCCGCGTTGGAAGGCCGCGCCTATGCCATTCCTGACGATGTGAAGGCATTGGCTGTGCCAGTCCTGCGTCACCGCCTCATGCTAAGCCCGGCGGCGGAGATTGAGGGGCGCGATATTGAAGAGCTTGTTGCGGAATTGATCGAAGCGACAGAGGCACCGCGGTAAGAAGCCGCCCAGTCCATGGCCCTTCCTCACCCCAATCTGCCTCTGGTTCCAACGGAACGCGCCGCATGGACAATCGCCGCCTTTGCGCCGATTGCGTTGATCATTGCGGCTGCCTCTCCGCAATTGTGGGTGATTGCACCGGTGGCAGCGGTCGCGTTGGTGGCGCTCATTATACTGGATGGAATGCTGGCTGGGCCGTGTGAGGAATGGCAAGTCGTTGTTCCTGCCGATACCGAGGTAGGCCAGCCGACAGCTTTGGACGTTCATGCCCGGTTTGCGCGCCGATTTGTTAGCGCGCCGCAGGCCGCGTTGGAGTTTGACCCGCGCCTAGCGCCATCGGGGCGCGCGACCATTGCGATGGTCCGTGATACAGAAACAGGCGAACACAGCGGCAGTATCCATGTTCACCCGGAGCGCCGCGGCACAGGGAGCATTTCCGGTGGTTGGCTACGCTGGTCCGGACCGCTTGGACTGGGTGCGCGTCAGACGCGGCAAGTGTTGGATCAAGAGGTGCGAATTTGGCCAGATCTGTCACCGGTCCGCTCCAAGGAATTGCAGACCTTTATGCGCGACGCGCAAACCGGCTTAATCGCGAGGCGCATTCGCGGCGAAGGCACACAATTTGAGGCTCTGACAGAATATCAGCCCGGCATGGATCGGCGAAAGATCGACTGGAAAGCCAGCGCCCGGCACGTCCATCTCTATGCCCGCGAGAACGAAAGCGAACGCAACAACCAGATCGTCTTTGCGTTTGATTGCGGACAGGCCATGTGTGAGCCGGTCGATGGCATGCCGCGCATCGATAGGGCCGTTACAGCCGCGCTCACGTGCTCTTATGTCGCGCTCAAAGGCGGTGACCGGGTGTCGCTATTCGGCTTTGCTCAGCGGCCCCAAGTGATGACGCCTTTCGTCAACGATGCGCGCGCCTTTCACCGTTTGCAAAGCGCCGCCGCCGCGCTCGACTACGACACGGCGGAGCCCAATTTTACGTTGGCTTTGGCGACATTAACGGCAAAGTTGCAACGCCGATCATTGATCGTCCTCTTTTCGGATTTCACTGATCCAACGGCGGCGGAAATGATGGTTGAAAGCATTGGCCGACTGGTTAGCAAGCACCTCGTCCTGTTCGTGACGATTGCCGATAGCGAGCTTGAAACCTTCATCAACGAAGAGCCCGGCGACATCGCCACGCTTGCGCGCAGTGTCACCGCCGACACGCTGCTGCACCAACGCAGCGTTGTTCTGCAAAGGCTTCGGCAGATGGGTGTCGATGTGATCGAAGCGCCGTATGAACAGATTGGTTATCAACTGATCGACCGATATTTCATGATCAAGAACAGCGAGGCGATCGGATGAAGGCGCCAGTGTTGGGATCATGGTTCGGCCGCGCAGAGATTGCTGCGCCCGCCGACATTGAAAGTGCGGCGCTGCGCTCTGATCGTTTTCGTTTGGAGCGTGAGGGTGATTGGCGGCGGCTCGAAGGCATCGTGATCGCCATGGAAAAGGGCGGTCTGCGCAAGATTGATGATGAGGATTTGCTTGCGCTGCCGACGCTTTATCGGACCGCCGCATCCAGCCTTTCGGTTGCGCGAGAGACAAGCCTGGACGCGGCCACCCTGAGTTATTTGGAAAGCCTCGTCCAACGGGCGTGGTTTCAAGTTTACGGCCCGCGCAAAGGGTTCTTTAGCTGGTTCCGCGACTTCATCTTTGGCGGATGGAGCCGCGCGGTCCGAGAGATCTGGCTCGATATCTGCATAGCGCTTTTCATGATGATCGCAGGCACGATTGTTGGCTGGCTGCTGGTCGCAAACGATAGCGCCTGGTTCTACCGTTTAGTTCCGATTGGTATGGCCGACACCCGTGCGCCGGGCGCCAGCAGAGAGGATTTGCTTGCGACTTTGGAAGTTGAACAGTCCGCCGACGGACTCTCAATTTTTGCGGCCTCTCTGTTCAGCAACAATGCTGGTGTGTGCATCCTTGCCTTTGCGCTTGGCTTTGCGTTTGGAATTCCCTCGCTCATGCTGCTGGTGCACAACATGGCGCTGCTTGGTGCAATGCTTTGGCTTTTTGATGAAGCCGGGCTGTTGGTCGAATTCTCTGCATGGCTCAGCGTGCACGGGACCACCGAACTTTTTGGAATTCTGTTATCGGGCGCAGCTGGGCTGCATATTGGACGCTCCATGGCGTTTCCCGGCGAGCGCACCGTGTTGGAGGCTGCATCGGTGAGCGGCAAGCGCAGCGCGGTGGTTATGGTTGGCACCATCATCATGATGGTCGTCGCAGGGTTGTTGGAGGCATTCCCAAGACAGTTGGTCGAAGGCGCTCAAAGCCGATATATAATTGGCGGATCCTTTCTAGCCTTTTGGCTGGCCTACTTCTTCCTGTATTTTCCCCGCCGAGTTCGCGGTGAGAGCATGGAGGATGCCGAGTGACGACGGCGAGATCATCACAGCGGCTCGATAAGCGTAAGCGCATGCTGGTCACGCCAGAGGGGATCGCAGTCCCAGTGACGATTGCCTCACGGGGATCACGGCTCGGTGCACTGGTGCTCGACATCTTGATCCTCGGAGCCGGTTTAATCGCTATCATTCTTTTCCTCGCCTTTGCCTTTGGCGGGTTGATTGATGAAATGGACGCATCCGCGGACGATCGCATTTCTGGCGCCGCAGAATTTCTCGTCATCTTGATGATTTTGGTCCTGTTTCTCGCCCGCTATGGCTATTTCCTCAGCATGGAACTGGGAGCTCGGGGGGCAACATTGGGGAAGCGCGCTATGGGCATTCGCGTCGCTGCTCGCGAAGGCGGGCGGCTTAGCCCAGAGGCGATCATTGCGCGCAATCTGCTGCGCGATATCGAACTCACATTCCCGCTTTGGTTCCTGCTCGCCACCTCAGTCTCTAGCGCCGCCGGGATCGATGCTGGCAACGCGACATGGGCCGCGCTTGTCTGGTTCCTTATCTTCATGGCGTTTCCCTTCTTTAACAAGGATGCCATGCGCGCGGGCGACGTCATCGCAGGAACCTGGGTGGTCGAAGCGCCGCGAACAAAACTTGCTGATGCCCTTTCAACACAGGGCGCCGCGGTCGAAGGGGCCAGTGACGTGACCGGAGCGCAATACCAATTCGGTGACGCGGAATTGGCTGTTTATGGAGAGCATGAGTTGCAAACACTGGAGCGTATGCTGCGCGATGCCCAGCCAGATGCTCTGGCCGCTGTGCACGGGACGATCTGCCGCAAAATTGGTTGGGATCCGGGTGCCGGTGATGAGCGGGCCTTCTTGGAAGCGTTCTATGCGCAATTGCGTGCCAAGCTTGAAGGCGACATGCGATTTGGGAAGCGCAAAGCGGACAAGTTTTCATGAGCTTTGATAGGCGCTCCATTCTAGGGGGTGGTTTAGCAACCAGCCTTCTTCTTGGTGCAGCCGGCTGCATTCCGCCAGACCAGAGCTCAACCGGACGATTGGCGGCGATGTTGCGGATCATCGAAGCACAGACCGGCGGCACACTAGGCGCGGAACTGTTCGACACTCAAACCGGAATGTCCGTGGGCCTTGGCCGCGACAAGCGCTTTGGCCATTGCTCTTCGTTCAAACTCTCGCTCGCCGCATTGGTGTTGGCGCGAAACGCTGCTGGCGTTGATGACGCGTCTCGTCCGGTGGTATGGTCAGAGGGTGATTTGATGTTCGTTTCGCCCTTTACCACACAGAGATTGGGGGAAGGCGCTACCCTGTTGGAATTGGCAGAGGCCGCTCAGAAATACTCGGATAATGCCGCCGCCAACATCCTCCTTCGTGAGATAGGCGGGCCGCAAACGCTCAATGCTTTTTGGCGCTCGATAGGCGACACGGTCAGCCGGCTAGATCGGATAGAGCCGCAGCTCAACAACGTGCCCGCTGGCGAGGTTCGCGACACGACAACCGCCGCGGCGATGGCGCGCACAGTGGCAAAGCTCACCTTTGGCGATGTCTTGGCCGGGGCTGACAAGGCGACTTTGCGGCAATGGATGGTCGATACTTCGACCGGTCTCCGCCGTGTTCGTGCGGGATTGCCTGATGGTTGGCGAGCCGGCGACAAGACGGGCACTTCGCTTTGGCCCGCCATGGGCAGTCTCTATGTTGATATCGGTTTTGTTGAATCCCCGCGTCGCGGCCCATTCACCTTTGCAACCTATCTCAGGATGCGCGGTCAGAGCGATGGCATTGACCCGGCGGCCGAGGCGGCACTCGCTCAAACAGGCGAAGTCTTGACCAGCTTTGCCCAAGAGCAAGGCGCATTTCCGTTATAGTGGCAATCTGCTACTGACTTACCTCTTAGGCGGATAGGCTCGGGGAGGGTGAGAGATATGGAACGTGCGCTAAAGATTGTTGCTGGTGGATTGCCGCTGATATTTGCATTCGCATTTCTCGTACCGCTCATCGTTCAAGGGATGGAGGCGGCCCAAATCACGGCTCCCTTTGGCCTCTCGACATTGACAACTGCAGTGGTGATCGGCGGCGGTTGGGGCGCAATTGCCCTTATTAGGGGGAGGTGGGTGTGACCGTGCAATCACCGATCCTTCCCGATGATCTGTCGGCCCTATCGGATGCAGATCTGCGCAAGCTTGAAAACGCCATTGCCCGCAAACATTCCGGCATGGTGCCATGGCTCTCAGTGGTCTGGGCGTTTGGGAACTTGGCGGTTTGGCTGTCGCTTTGGCCTTTGGTCTTTTCCGGCCTTTTGCCGCTTTGGGCAGCCTTTCCCATCGCGACGATCAACTTGGCCTTGGTCTACCTGCCCACGCATGAGGCGCAGCATGATATTATCGCTCGGCCTGGCACGCGGCTGCGATGGCTCAATGAATTGGTGGGCCACGCGACCAGCTGGATGATCCTGATCCCATTCCAAGTCTTGCGTGTCACCCATCTTGACCACCATCGGCACACCAACGATCCGGAAAAGGATGTGGACATCTCATCCATGGCGCCCGGCCCGTGGAGCGCGATTTGGAATGCAATTCAGGGCCGCCAACCTCGGGCAAAACGCAATGATGATTACGCTGCGGCGTTGATGCGGAACGGGCGTCCTGAATTGGTTGTTCTATCGCTGGCCTATCGATTGGGCTTTGTCGCGATCCTTGGCACTCTTGCGTGGAATGGATACGCGTTGGAGGCTTTTTTCCTGTGGTGGCTGCCTTACCAGATCGCGATCACATACATCGTGTTTTTCCTCTCATGGGCGCCGCATCATCCCGGATCGCACACAGGACGTTACACCAACACTCGCAGCTGGCGTTCCAAGGTTGGCAATATCGGATCAATGGGGATGCAGTTTCACATCGTGCACCATCTACACCCCTACATACCGCTGGATCGGACCCCGGCGGCGTATCACGAAATGCGACCCATTCTAGAGGCGCGTGGATGCAGGCTTGGCGATTTGTAGCGGATCAATGATCCGGCGTTGACGTTTCGCTCTCTTCACCGCCAAATATCGCGACCTCGTTCACGCCCGCGCTGGTAGCCCGTCCGCGATACATGCCGGTGGTGTTGAAGCTGAAAAGGGCGTGGCCTTCTGGTGTGACGAGGATGATACCGCCATCGCCGCCCAATTCTTTGACTTCAGCCAACACGTTGTCGGCGACCTCTTGAGCGTTGTGAACAATCGTTTCGGCGGGAACTAGGCTACGCGGGCTCGAGATAAATCCTGTTCCTCGTTCACCGGCCTCAAGCAGGACCGACAATGTCGCGCCTAACCTCAACCGCGTGCATATCTCCTGCGCCACGCCCACTCTAATGAAGTATTCGCCCCAGCCCGTCGCCGAGACCGCGCAACTGCGATTGTCCGCGTAGGTGCCCGCGCCAATCACCGGCGCATCGCCAATCCGGCCCCAGCGTTTGCCCGTCATGCCGCCGGTTGATGTGCCCGCCGCCATATTGCCATGTTGATCCAGCGCCACCGCGCCCACGGTTCCAAATTTGTGATCAACATCCAACGCAGACAATTGCTGCTCGCGCATCCGCTCCAATGACTGGCGGCGCGCTTCGGTTGCAAACCATTCTGGTGGCGTCACCTCAAATCCCTGCTCACCCGCAAATTGCTCTGCGCCTTCTCCCATCAAGAAAACATGCGGGCTGTTCGTGCGCACTCGATCAGCAAGCAGGATCGGATTGCGAACGGTCGCAACGCCCGTGACCGCACCCGCGCTGCGGTCGCGGCCATCCATGATCGAGGCATCAAGTTCGTTGCGTCCCTCCCACGTGAACACCGCGCCGCGTCCGGCGTTGAACAAGGGGTTGTCTTCCATCGGCAAGATAGCTGCTTGAACAGCGTCCATTGCGCTGCCTCCTTCGGTAAGGATAGCGGCCCCTGCATCCAGCGCCTCTTGCAAGGCCGCCTCGTATGCAGCGCGCCGTTCAGGGGTCATCCGGTCGGGATCAAGTGTTCCCGCCCCGCCATGAATTGCAATTGACCAAGCCGGTTCACGATCCTGAGCATTGGCGCGATCGGCGAAATATCCACCAAAGGACAAGTCAACCAGAGTTAAGGCTACCAATACTATTGGAATTATGTTACGCATAACTGATAGAAAGCCTTTCGGGTTTTTTAAAAACTAATTATTTGGCGCAATAAAATGTAACTTACCAAGATACATTTGCGCCTTGATTACTGATAAACTTCACCTTTCCACTTCCATCAGGGGGATACCATGCAAATAGGACGATACCAATTCGATAGTGAGCTAGCCATGGCGCTTGGCCAAAAGGCGCTTTTCGCTGTCTTAATTCTGGCGGTCACTTGGCTGCTTGCAAAGGCAGCAAAATGGGCTTTTGCCAAAATTGTTGACCGCATCGGCTTTCTTAGCCGCGATACAAGCACTGGCGAAAGCATCGGCGCATCACTGGGCAAAATCGTATCACTGCTCATCTGGCTGTTTGGCCTGCTCGCAATTCTAGATGTGTTGGAGCTCGGCGGTGTAGCTGGCCCAATCAATGAATTGCTCGACACGGTCATGGGGTATATCCCTAACCTAGTCGGCGCAGGACTGTTGCTTTTCATCGGTTTGATGATCGCAGGCATCGTCCGCGACATTGCGGTGACAGCAATGCGCACGATCAATCTCGACAAATGGGCCAATCAAGGCGGCGTTGAAGAGGTAACCGGCAACACCGCAATCACTTCGACGCTGGGCACGATCATTTACGCTCTGATCGCCATTCCTGTGGCGATTGGCGCGCTCGGTGTGCTCAACATCGCGGCGATCTCTGTCCCGGCAACCGATATGCTTTCGCATGTTATGGCCGCCATTCCAAACATCATCGCTGCAGGCGTACTGCTCGGCATTGGTTATTTGATCAGCCGTTTTGTCGTCAGCATCCTAAGCGAAGTCCTAACCGGGCTCGGCATTGATGGGCCCGTTGCAGCGTTGGGCCTTCTTCCAGCGGGAGCGAAAGCATCTTCATCGCTCGCACGGATCGCTCAAGTCGGGATTATCCTGTTCTTCGCGATTGCTGCGACCAAGATGCTCGGCTTCCCGGAATTGACCGCAATCCTCGACGAAGTGCTTGAACTGGGCGGAAGCGTTCTGTTCGGTGCGGTTGTTATCGGCGTTGGTTTCATGATCGCCAATCTGATCGCCAAGTTCGTTGGCGGGCCGGATGGAAAGTCGATGGCAGGAACTTTGGTTCGCTACGCTGCGATCCTCCTCTTCACCTTTATGGGCCTGCAATTCATGGGCGTTGGCGAAGAGATTGTTCAAGTTGCCTTTAGCGCGGTCGTAGTTGGCCTCGCGGTTGCTGGTTCGTTGGCCTTTGGCCTTGGCGGACGCGATTGGGCGGCCAAGAAATTGGAACAGATCGACAAAGATTGATCGAAGGCGTTCCAAAGCAGTCTTTGAATCTGCTTGATATAGGGGCGCGGTGGCCATGCCACCGCGCCCCTGTTACGTCAGGTGCAACCAATTTGGGAACGAGGCGATCAATGAGCGAATTTGGCAAACAGAGCACCACGGATGACGTTCTGGCGGGCAAGGACCTAAGCGGAAAGACGGTGTTCATTACGGGCGGGAATTCCGGTTTGGGGCAGGAAACTGGCCGGGCCATGGCGGCAAAGGGCGCGCATGTTATCCTTGCTGGACGCGATCAAACGAAGCTCGATGAGGCCCATGCTTCGATACAGAACGAGAGTCCCGATGCGGCGGTCGAAACCATTGTCTGTGATCTGGCTTCCTTGGCCAGCATCAAGGAATGCGGCAAAGAAGCTGCGAAACGGTTTGCGAAGATTGATCTGCTCATCAACAATGCAGGAGTGATGGCCTGTCCGAAAATGCAGACCGCTGACGGCTTTGAAATGCAGTTTGGAACCAATCATCTGGGCCATTTTGCACTCACAAAACATCTAATGCCTCTGGTTGAAGCCGGTGAGGACAAGCGGATTGTCAATCTTTCAAGCCGCGGCCATCACGTTTCACCCACCGACCTCAAAGACCCAAATTTTGAAAACACCGACTATGATCCATGGGTGAGTTACGGCCGGGCCAAGACCGCCAACGTGCTGTTCTCTGTTGGCCTTGAACATCGGTTTGGAAGCCGCGGCATACACGCCATTGCAGTCCATCCCGGCGGAATTCAAACCAATCTCGGGCGTCATCTAAGCGAGGCAGACATTGCCGCCCTTATGGCCCGGATGAAGGCCAATGGAGGTGCTACCGTCTTCAAGACTATTCCGCAGGGTGCAGCCACACAGGTGTGGGCGGCGACTAGCGAAGCTCTAACCGGCCAAGGTGGGGTCTATTGCGAAGATTGCCAGATCGCAGCCACAGACGACGAAAGCACCGCCGGCGGGGTGCGCAGTTACGCGACCGACCCAGCAATCGCCGACGCATTGTGGACCTTGTCAGAACAATTGACTGGCGAGCAATTCTCCGCCTGACCTTTATTCTGCGATGAAATCACGCAGCAACATGAATGTATCTTTCGCCTCTCGCGTGGGGACGATAGCCATAAAGACGTGCGGCGATGCTTCGTATTCATAGAGTTTGGCATCAACGCCTGCGTCGCGAAGTTTCCCCGCGAACGTGCGCGAATCTATGATGAACAGGTCATGCCGCCCGGTCCATATCCGCGTGGGTGGAAGCAGAGCCAGGTCCTCTGGCGAGGTGTAAAGCGGGCTGCACGCCGGAGAAGCTGGATCGCGGTCATCGGCCCAGACAGCACCCATCGCACGGACAGGCCCAATCTTGAGCATGAAGTCATTGGGTTCAACGGTTTGCATCGCATCATCGCGCATGGTCACGTCGAGCCAAGGCGCGAACAAGGCAAGTTTTCCAGGCTGCGACCCGCCCGCTTTGGCCAATCGCATCGCCAAACTGAACGCCATGTGCCCGCCAGCGCTGTCGCCGTTTAGAATAATCTTGGCCGGATCATGTTCACCAGCCAGCTTGGCAAAGGCAGCGTCCGCCAATTCATCCTGACGCGAATAATGAGCCTCAGGCACCACGTCATAGAGCGGCAGGGAAATGCTGATATTGCATTGTTCAACGATGGCCTCCGCAAGGGGCCAGTGTTCTTTGAACATGGGCAGGACAAAGCCGCCGCCATGAAAATAGAGCATATGCCATTCAGCCGGGCCGGATTTTGGGTGAAGCGTAACGACCTTTTGGCCGGCCGCTTCCCAATGTTCTACGCGGAATTTGGCCTCAAACTTTGCGGGCAGCGGTGCATCGCGCGGCGGTTCGCGATTGGAGAGATAGGCCGGGATCTCGCTTGCGTCCTTTGGGAACACGGACTTGCGTTTGCTCATGATCCACTTAACCGCACGCATCGTAATGCTCGGTTTTGGGCTCCGCAATTCAATTGAGGTGTCGGTCAGCATCGTTTGTCTCCCAAGCCGGGTGGCCTTTGAGATGAGACTGAACGAGAGCGGCGGTATGTCAAGCAACAGCCGTCAGGGATTGATGGCGACAATGATCCCTTCTTGCAGCCATCGCCCTAAGATTGCCCCGCCTCGCATGGCCGCGTTTTGGACCGTTTCCTGTGTGGGATGGGGATCATCACCGACTAACATTCCAATAAGATCGCCGTAGGTCGCTCCGCCTTGCATCGCCGCAAAGGCATCGCTGTGATCGGCCTCAGCCAATGCAAAAGTGGGGCGCTCCCCTTCTCGCCAAACTAGGCAAGTTTGCGCGGCTGATAGCGTCACCTCTTGTTTCGGGGGCGCTCCACCGCTTAGCGCCCGCCAGATCGCGGAAAGGTCATATTGGACCAATCGAGAGCGCGAGCGGGGCGCAAAGTCTATACGCAGCTGCTCCCAATCCTGGTCCGCAAACTGCGCAGTCGCCGCTCCGAATGCTGCGGGATCCATAGGTACGCTGTTAGGAGCCGTGGCTAAGTCCAGCATTGTCCATTCAAGCCACGCGAGCTCAGAAATTTCTGGATTGCCAACGAAGAATTGAGCGCAGGTTTCATCAAAACCCGCGCCTACCGCATCGAGGGTCCAGCCAGATGGCGGATGCTTGATCACATGATTGATGCTCGCCTGCGCAAAAGGTTGAGCTCCGGCATACAGCGCTGTGCGTTCAAATGTCTCAGCGAGCGAGCCCAATAGAGCTGACCGGTAATTGCCTCGATAGACCGCCATACCCGCCGCTTGCCTGTTGCTCCATCCATCCGGCAGCGGCGCGCGTTCATCAAATATGGCCCGCAGAAACGCGGCCTGACGTTCGCCAAGGGTGGCCTGAACATCCGTCATACGAAAGCCGCCTCTCGTCGGCCATCGGCAATCCCGCGCGCTCGATCGAGTTCGGTCAGCAGTTCGGTCAAAGGCGGAATGTGATCATCGCGCTCAATCATGGTCGCAACCGGCTCGCTAAGCATACCAAGCGCTTTGGCATATAAATCCCAAACATCATCGCACACCGCACGGTCGTGCGTGTCGATAATAATATCGCGCTCTTCATTGGCCGGATCATGGCCGGCAAGGTGTATCTGCCGAACCCGATCAAGCGGCAGTCCGGCAAGGTAGTCCTCCGCCACAAACCCATGATTTCGGCTGGACACATAGATGTTGTTCACATCCAGCAACAGGTAACAGCCGGTCCTGCGCGTCATCTCTGAAAGGAACTCCCATTCGGTCATTTCGTCCTCAGGGAAGGTCAAATAACTCGACGGATTTTCAAAAAGCATAGCCCGGCCCAGAACGCTTTGCGCCGTATCAATATTGTCGCAGACGGCTTGAAGCGCATCACGGGTGAGCGGCATCGGCAACAGATCATGAGAATTGTGAGCGCTCGTCCGGGTCCAGCACAAATGATCGGACACCCACAAAGGGTCCACACGCTGCTGGAGCTTTTTCAATTTGGCTAAGTAGCCGGTACCAAGGCCGCCGGCGGAGCCGATCGACATCGAGACTCCATGAATAATGACGGGCAGTCTCTCTCTGACTTGCTCAAGGATTCGCAGGCCGCGCCCCCCTTCGACCATGTAATTTTCGCTGATTACTTCGACGAAATCGACAGGGGGTTTTTCGCCATCAGGCCAGTTGAGAAAATCGTCATAGTGGGTCCGCCTCAATCCAAGGCCGAAACCACCAAATGGCTCAATAATATCGTGATCGCGTTGCATATGCCTCTTTCATAACAGACATTTTCTCGCAAAGCCCGATTTCCTAAGGTACGCAGAAACCTGCTGCGGATGAGGAAGGTACGTGAGCAGCCCAAGGAGAGTTACTTAGGCTGTCCAATTTTGCGTTGGGGAATGGCACTGCAGAGCTTTTTTTCGAACTTTTGTAACCACTGTCAATGACCGTGCGAATAATGCTTCAGAGCCGGCAAGCAGGCCGGTGCAAAGACAAATCATCTTAAAGAAGGACGACGTCATGAAAGCCAAATCAATTGCCGGTATCGCCGGTCTCGCACTCACCGCCAGCATCACCGCCGGTCTCGCCACTGCACCAGCTTCGGCTCAGGGTTCTAAAGAGAAATGCTACGGCGTGTCTCTCGCTGGCGAAAACGACTGCGCCGCAGGTCCTGGCACAAGCTGCGCGGGAACATCGACCCGCGATTATCAAGGCAACGCCTGGACGTTCGTCGACAAAGGCACCTGCACTTCGATCAACACACCAAAGGGTCGCGGATCGCTGACCCCGATTGACCGATAAAGCGAAAGGCCGGCGGAGGTCCGTCAGGCAAATCGCGGACCACGCCGCACAATAGGAGGGAATTATGAGCGGAATGATATCACTATGGAACCGGGTCACCGGATTCTTGTCAGGAACCGTAATTGAAAGCATTGCGCTGTTTCTAACGCGGATTGCGCTCGCCGGGATTTTCTGGCGGTCGTACCAAACCAAAGTCGAAGAGGGCACTTGGTTCAAGATTGACGAGATTCAGTACTTCCTGTTTGAAAACGAATTCGCGGGATTGCCGCTTCCTTCTGATTTCGCAGTTCCGTTGACCACATATGCCGAATTCTTGTTTCCGGTGTTGCTGGTCCTCGGATTGTTCAGCCGCTTTTCCGCTGCTGCACTCGCTGTGATGGCATTGGTTATTCAGATATTTGTCTTCCCAACGATGGATCACTTTTTTGGCTGGGTCATTACGGTGCTCGCTTTGGCAGGCATCATCATCAGCCGCGGTCCTGGGGCCATCGGAATTGACAAAGTGCTTAGCCACTTCACCGGTTTGAAAGCAGCGTAAGCGCTTTAGCGATGGTTGCTGACGAACCCACCTTCGCCCGCCTGATGGCAGCGACACAGAACGGTGACAAAGCCGCCGGTAATGTGTTGCTGTCTGAGGTTGGTGTGTGGCTGGAGCGGTATTTTCGCCGCAGGGTCCCGCCGCATTCAATTGACGATCTGGTGCAAGAAGTGCTGATCGCGTTCTACACAAAACGTGCCACGTGGGACCCGGCGCGCCCTTTCTTGCCATGGCTTGCCGCCATTGCGCGATATCGGTGGGTCGACCACCTGCGCAAAGTCTACAAGCACGACAGCAAGGAACTGATGGAAGACGACGCTATCGAAGACAGCGAAGAGGAGGTTGTTTTAGCCCGCGTAAGTTTAGACCGGCTGTTTGGGCAGCTTCCTCAGAAGCAGGCAGAAGTGATTGAAATGGTCAAAATTGGCGGATTGTCGATCCGCGAAGCGGCCGAAAAAACCGGGCAAAGCGAAAGCCTTGTCAAAGTGAATATCCACCGCGGCTTAAAGAAAATGGCCACGTTGGTTGAGAAAGCAGATTGAAATGAAGAACCCTTCTCCAAAGACACCAGAAAAAGCGATGAGCAGAGAAGATCTGATCGCATCGCTGACGGAAGACCTGACGCCTGTGAGGCGGGTCAAGCCGGCTGAAGGGATCGCCTTGATTGCCTTTGCGACGATCATAGCGCTCGTCGCGTCAATCGCCGTCTATGAATGGTGGGATGGCATTCTGGCCGGTGAAGCCTCGGGCTATTTCATTATCACACATGGGCTTTTGCTGGTTTTGGGTGCGGCAAGCACTGCTGCGCTTGTCAGCGGGGCGATGCCTCGCGTGGGCGCACGGGCAAGCGCGCCTTTGTGGAGCGCAATCATGCTGGGCATCTTACCAGCTGGCGCGATCATCAATCTGCTCTCTGGCAATGGTGATTATGCCCATGAAGGGTTGAATGACCCGGTGGCATACATGTGCACGATGGCGTCGCTATCGGCGGGCGCACTGGTTCTAATTGCCGCAGTGTTGTGGTTGCGGCGCGGCGCACCTGTTTCCATCGAACGGTCCGCATGGCTTGCCGGATTGACCGCGGGGTCATTGGGCGCACTGGCATATGGCATCACTTGTCCGCTGGATACATTCTCGCACGTCGGCATTTGGCATGTTGCTCCGGTTGCAATCAGCACGGTGATTGGCCGGATTGTGGTACCTCCTCTAATCCGCTGGTAATCAAAGCCATCGGCAATGATTAAGGCAAAGGGCGTCCATCTGCGGTGCCTTTTTGTGTTCTTCGAGCTGGCGCTGCTATTTATTGCTCCTAAGCCGGAGCGCCCCTATATGGCTTGCCATGTCTTCAATTAGGCCCTGGCGGGATATCGAGAGGCGGCAATGCCGCCAAATCATGGTCGGCGACGTGCCGGTAGGCGGCGGTGCGCCCATTACCGTTCAAACCATGACCAACACCCCCACCGAAGACGCGGTGGCAACGCTTGATCAGATCCGCCGCTGCGAAGAAGTGGGATGCGATATTATCCGCGTCTCTTGCCCCACAGAAGAGGCGACCGCAGCATTCAAAAAAATCACCAAAGCCGCACGCATTCCCATCGTTGCGGACATTCATTTTCATTACAAACGCGCTTTGGAAGCTGCTGATGGCGGGGCAGCGTGCTTGCGCATCAACCCCGGCAACATTGGTTCATCACAGCGCGTCGCCGAAGTGGTCCGCGCGGCAAAGGCAAATGGCTGCGCGATCCGCATTGGCGTGAATGCCGGCAGCTTAGAGAAAGACCTGCTCGAAAAATACGGAGAGCCATGCCCAGAGGCGCTGATTGAAAGTGCGCTGGATCACATCAAACTGCTCCAAGATCACGATTTTCACAATTTCAAAGTCGCGGTGAAGGCCTCCGACGTATTTCTCGCAGTGGCAGCGTATCATGGCCTAGCGGAAACAGTCGATTGTCCGCTGCATCTTGGCATTACCGAAGCAGGCGGGTTGATCGGCGGCACGGTTAAATCCTCTATCGGCATGGGATCACTGCTTTGGGCAGGGATTGGTGACACAATCCGCGTGTCACTGTCGGCTGAGCCTGAAGAAGAGGTCAAAGTCGGCTATGAAATGCTTAAATCGCTGGGCCTGCGCACACGCGGCGTCCGGGTGGTTTCCTGCCCGTCGTGCTCCCGCCAAGGGTTCGACGTGATCCGGACAGTCGAAACGCTAGAAAAACGGCTTGAGCACATCAAGACACCCATGAGCCTTTCGGTGCTGGGCTGCGTAGTAAACGGACCGGGCGAAGCGCGCGAGACCGACATCGGCCTCACAGGCGGCGGAAATGGCAAACACATGGTGTATCTCTCCGGTGTAAAAGCGCACGCGATTGAGGATGAGGACACGCTCGAACACATCGTTAAACTGGTCGAAGACAAGGCCGCCAAAATCGAAGCAGGCGAAGAAGTCGCGTTCGACCCGCACGCCGCGGAAGCAGCTGAATGATCCGCCCAATCATCGCCGGATTGACCGCAGGGCTGCTTTTGGTGGGATGCGCGACCGTAGCTGACACGGTAGCGCATGGCGGACATGATTATCCTGAGGCGCGATCCTATGATGTAAGCGAAAATGCGATGGCGGATGTCGACGCCGCGCTGACCCGAGCGGCCGCCAGCGACAAACGCGTCCTGCTCGTGATGGGCGCCAATTGGTGCCATGATAGCCGCGCATTAGCAGGTTGGCTTGAGACAGAGCGCTTTGCCGCTTTGATTGAGGCCGAATATGAGTTGGTCTTTGTAAATATCGGCATGCCCCAATCAGGCGATGGCCATAACATCGCCATCGCTCAGCGGTTCGGTTTGGAAGATCTGCCCGGCACGCCGAACCTCTTGGTGCTGACCTCAGACGGCACGCTTATCAACGCAGAAACAGCCACAACCTGGCGCAACAGCGCGAGCCGCGAGGGCGATGCGATTTACGATGAGCTGGTATCGCTAGCCAACAAGGCGGCATAGCTCTGCTCCATGTCGTTCACCACGCTGACTACATGGCCCCTCGCCCGGAGCGCGGTACCTTTAAGTTCGACAAATATTACCTCGTCATGGAGAAACTGCGCGGCTCTGGAGCAGCGATCACAGAGCATTCTCCCGATCCGTGCCCGCGCGAATGGCTCGAGGCGGTGCATGATCCGGCCTATGTTGATGAAGTATTCCGGGCTGAGGTTCCGCGCGAAAAGGAACGGCGGATCGGCTTTCCTGTCACGACACGCATCCGCGACCGCGTTCGGCACACCAATGGAGGAACGTGGCTGGCGGCACAGCTTGCGATAAAGCACGGATACGCCGCCAATTCCGCCGCTGGCAGCCACCATGCACTCGCCCACACGGGCGCCGGATATTGCGTGTTCAACGATCTTGCCGTCGCATCAAACCGGTTGATTGCACAGGGCGATGCGAAGCGAATTTTGATCGTAGACCTCGACGTGCATCAAGGGGACGGCACGGCCAGCCTGACTGCGGGACGCGAAGATGTTTTCACGCTCTCACTTCATGCAGAAAAGAACTTTCCCGTGCGAAAGGCGCGTTCAAACCTCGATTTGGGCTTGGCCGATGGGCTGGACGACGATGGGTATTTAGAAACGCTAACCAAACATCTGCCAGATGTGTTCGATACTTTCTCGCCTGACCTTGTTCTTTACCAAGCAGGCGTCGACCCACACATCGATGACAAGCTGGGCCGATTGGCGATCAGCGATGAAGGTTTGGTCCGGCGCGACCGCTTTGTGGTTCGCGAAGCGCGCCGTAGGGGCATACCCATCGCATCGGCACTGGGCGGCGGATACGGGGACGATCAACGCGAAGTTGGCGCACGCCATGCCCGCTCGATGATCGCAATGGCTGATGAAAATGCGAAGTCGTGATACGGACACTAACACAACCCCTCTTGATGCGATTCGAAGCAAAAGCTGCGTTCGCCGAAGCCAGACCCAAGGACACCAGCACCTATGACCGCCCATGAAACTGATTACTTGATCGTCGGCGCTGGCGCAGTCGGTCTGGCCTTTGCCGATACTTTGCTGGACGAAGACCCAAACTGTCACATCACCTTTGTCGACAAACATGCCAAACCGGGCGGGCATTGGAACGACGCCTATTCCTTTGTGGCGCTGCACCAACCCAGCGCGACATACGGTGTCAATTCGCTGGAATTGTGCCCAGACAGGGTTGATGAGCACGGTCACAACGCCGGCATGTATCCTCTTGCCAAGCATGCAGAAATCCTTGCCTATTACAGCAAGTTGATGACCGAGCGTATGATCCCGAGCGGCCGTGTCGCATACTTCCCACTGACCGAATACCGCGGCGCTGAGGGTAAGAGCCACACCGCGCGCAGCATTTTGTCAGGCGAAGAGCACACATTCACCGTGCGGCGCAAACTGGTCGATGCGACGTGGTTTCAAACGTCGGTTCCATCAACTCATACCCCCGCGTTCGATATTGCCGATGGCACCCGCTTTGCGGCTCCCGGCAAATTGCCTGAGCTGTGGATGCAGGCCGACAACCTGCCCAACCACTATGTTGTGATTGGCGGCGGCAAGACCGCGATGGACACCGCAGTGTGGTTGCTTGAAGCGGGCGTCGCACCCGAAAAAATCGATTGGGTTCGCCCGCGCGACAGCTGGATGTTCAATCGCAAATTGCTCCAACCGGCAGCTCACCACATCGAAGGGTTGATCAAATTTCAAACCGATCTGGTCGAATGCGCGGCGGGTTCAGAAACCGGTGATGAAATGTTCGCCAAGCTGGATGAACGCGGCACGATGCTTCGGATTGATCCCGATGTTACGCCAAAAATGTTCCATTTCGCCGTAATCTCTGAGGCAGAAGTCGCCCTGCTCCGGCAAATCAAAAGCGTGCACCGGGGTAAACGCGTTACCGCTTTGGAACCGGGTGCTATGCATTTTGGCGATGAGACGGTCTCGCTGCATGAGAACACATTGTTCATCGATTGCACCGCCAGAGCCGTGCCTTTTGACGCGAACGACAACACCCGGCCGTTCTTCGAAGGGGACCGCATCACCCTGCAATTGGTACAGGCTCCATTCGTGCCATACAGCGCCGCGCTCGCGGCCTTCCTAGAGGTGAATTTCGACAATGATATGGAGCGCAATAACCTTGTTCCGCCCGCTCCATTGACCGATTCCACCGATACCTACCCATATGCGGTCATGGTGAATTTGATGAGCACCGCCATTCTATCTGGCAACGAAAAGACCAATGCTTTCAACGCGCGATCTCGTTTGCATCCAACCGGGCCTGCCGTGGCCAAAATGATGGCGGAGCAGGATCCGCGCCTTGCCGCGCTTTCCAAAGTAGGGCCAGCGATCGCGGCCCATATGCCCGGCGTGATCAAGCTTGGCATGGCGGCAAAGGCGATCCACGAAGGCGCTGAGTAACAGCGCACAATTGGTAATTCACGCGAAAGCCATATTCGGGTATGTAATAAGGCAGATATGAACCGCCGCGACATCATAAAAGGCAGCATTGCCGCCAGCGCCGCTCTGGCTTTGCCAGCATTGCCCGCAAAAATTGCGGCTCAACCGCGCGCCGGGTCTGCCCGTGACAGGATTTTGTTCGACATTGCCAAACGCGAATTGGACCGTGCGGGTGATGCGATCTGGCGGCGCGACATTGTCGGGATCGCCGATTTTGGAGTGCACTCGGCACAGCGGCGGTTCTACTTCGTCAATCTCGACCGCGAGGAAGTGAACCCATTTCACGTCAGCCACGGCACCGGATCCGACCCAGAACATGATGGCTGGCTCAATTCCTATTCCAACGTCGAAGGGTCCAACGCGACCAGCCGCGGCGCCTATGTGACATGGGAATGGTATCAAGGGCGCTATGGCACATCGGTGCGCCTCGGCGGCCTCGACAGCACCAACGAAGCCGCTCTGCGCCGCTACATCGTAATGCACCGCGCGGCCTATGCAGAACCTTCGCATATTGAACGCTGGGGGCGGCTTGGCCGCTCCAACGGATGCTTTGCCTTAGGCGAAGAGCAGTTTCGGATCGCTCTGCTCAACCTGTCGGGAGGACGGTTGCTGTTTGCCGACAGTTTGGGCCTTCAAGAGGACGGTGCAATGCTGTCGCGGGATCAGCAATTGGCGGCGCTGGTGCCGGACGAACCGACTGTGATGCAGCGGTACAATCCGGGGGCGTTTTGAAGCAAAATGTACCGGTGGCTGGATGGGGTCCAGTAAAGGACGCGATCTGGTGGGCAATGCTTATGGCCCCATTGATTGGTAGCCTATGCCTGACACTCTATTCGCTAGCATTCGATGGCGTTGGGCACGGAGCTTTTGGCCTCGGCGGCTTTTTTCTCCTATCGGCTTGGTTTAGCTTGCTTTTCGTAGTGCCTTGCGCCTTGACGTTCGGATTGGTTGCCGGACGTCTGATGCAACTCTGGAAGCTCAGAAGCCTACTCGCGCTGCTGTTTATCGCTTGCTTCGCCTTGCTAGCGCAGACGATTGCATTGCTGGTATTTCGATTTCCCGATTGGCGGTCAGTCGATGATCTGATCGCACTCTCCCTGATCGCAGTCCTCTATTCACAGAGCGCCGCGATCGTGGTGTGGTGGCGGCTTAATCCCCCGCGAGCGGATTGTTCTCAATCACAATGACTTCATCATCGCTTGTCCCCGAGCGGTTCTGAACCCGCGGCCGGTCTAGGCTCGCCAGAACAGGCGCGTCGCGGTCATAGATGTCGTCAAAGGTCCGCAGATTGCCATCAATGTCCGTCGCCATCGTGAAATAGGTGATGTAGGCGGGCATTTCGCGCGTGATCGGAACCTTGGTGTAGACGCCAGAGGTCGCGATCTCCACCGCTTCATCGCGGGTCGCGCCCCGGCCAAGGATCGCCATCGTCATCGCCAATTCCAGCGCGCGTTCTGTGCGAATACAACCATGCGACAACGCCCGCTGTTCGTTGTTAAACAAATGGCGCGACGGCGTGTCATGGAAGAAGATCGCGTGCGGATTGGGCATTTCCAGCTTCATCAGGCCAAGCGAATTACCCGGCCCTGGCTGTTGCACCACGGTGATATAACCGTTTGCACCGCGCGTTCCGACATAGCCTTTGCGGCGCGCCCATGCCGGGTTGCTAAGCACACGCTCGCCCAGCCCTTCGCCGCGCACGATGGATTGCGGCACCGTCCATGTGGGATTGAAAACAACCCCTGAAACCATCTCCGCCAATTGCGGCGTCGCAGTCCGTCCAGGCTTGCCCACAATCGTGCGGTAAGTGCTGATAATCTGATCGCCAACCGTCAGTCGCAGCTGAAACTCGGGGACATTGGTGATGAGATATTGCCGGCCCAAATCCTGACCCAGCCAGCGCCAGCGGTCCATATTCGCTCGGATCAATTTGCGCTTGTTCGCTTCGCTCGCCGGGGTCACAGCCAACTCATCGCGCAGCCGCGCGTAATCGGGATGGGTCGGATGGAGCGACGCCAAAGTGCCTGCGATGTCACCGGTGGCCAAGGCTTGGGTGAGCAAATCGCCAGTGCGGTGGGTGTCGCGATCGGGATCAACCACAAACCATTGCTCACGCGCATCCATCGGAGTGCGGCCATCACGGAAATCTTCGACCAACCAAACAAAATTCTTAGACGCCAACATGTTAAGCGCGTCGGATGGGCCCAGTGCCGCCAAGGTGCGCAATCCTGCAAGATTGTAGTCCGCCTGATCCAATCCTTCGGCTTCAACTCCTTCAATCACAGCGATTAAAGCGGCAGCGTCAGCGGCGCTCCATGTCTGCACCAACGGACCCGGCGGGGTTAGGTCGCCTTGAACCATCGGTTCGGAAACCATTTGCGGAAACGCCTCGTCAAAGCTGGCATCGGCAGATGTAGCGGATTGCACACCCTCTTGCGCACCATCCTGCGCAACCGCTCCGCTCGCTATTAAAGCCGCAGAGGCGATGCCTGCCCCTAAAGTGCTGATCCATATGCGCATATCTGCTGTCCCGTGTTCCTCGCGTCGCTCGCCTCGCACATTATCGTGCGCGGCTCTTGAGCAGCGATCCGGGAAATATATCCCGTTTTGACCAATGCTATCAAGTATCCAGACTGACCCTATCATGAATCTTGCGCGAACGGTGCGCGGGACTGGCCGCTATTATGCGTGACCTTGCCGCATTGCCGCGATAGATGGTCGCCAAATGTCCAACCCTTCCGTTCAGACTTTGTCCCGCCTTATGCCGTTTTTGGCGGCGGCAGGCGGTGTGGGGCTGCTGTCTTTGATGGATGCGTTTATGAAAGAGGCAGCGCTGGCGACAGGCGCCTACACCGCGACTGTTTTGCGAAGCATGGTCGGTGCCTCCTTAATTGCCCCGGTGTGGTTTTGGCGCAAAAAGGGTTGGCCGCCGCGCGATGTGCTCAAACTGCATATCGAACGCGGGATCATCTCTGCCTTCATGGCGCTCAGTTTCTTTTACGCTCTCACCAAATTGCCTCTGGCAGAAGCCATCGCCATCAGCTTTATCGCGCCGCTAATAGCGCTCTATTTTGCCCGCGTCTTGTTAGGCGAAGTAATCCAGCCTGCGGCTATTTTTGCGAGCGTGTTGGGGTTTGCTGGAACGTTGGTGATTGTAGGTGGCCGTATCGGCCAAGGGGCGATGGATACAGACACCATGATGGGCCTCGCGGCGCTCGTGTTTTCCGCTCTCCTCTACGCCTATAATTTCATCGTAATCCGCCGCCAAAGCCAGCGCGCAGGCCCGATTGAAATTGCCACATTTCACAGCGGGATCGGCGGGATTGTGCTGCTGCTATTCGCGCCGTTTATGGGAACCGTACCAGTCACAGATGCGATGGTTCCTATCGCTTTGGCTGGCGCATTGACGGTCGCCGGAGCGATGGCCATCGCCTGGGCCTATGCCCGCGCTGAAACTCAAGCTTTGGTGCCATTTGAATACACCGGCTTCCTTTGGGCAAGCCTGTTTGGTTGGGCGTTTTTTCGCGAAACGGTGACGCTGACCACGCTGGGAGGAACAGTGCTGATCGTGACGGGATGCTGGCTCGCCACGCGTAAGCCAGTTGCCGCGCAAACCGCGCAGGCTTAAAAGAAAATGGCCAGAGCAACGAGGGGCAATCCGCGTTACTCCGGCCATTTCCACTTCGAGTAAAGACGATGCTGCCTACGGCAAGAATGCCAAAACAGCGGGGGGTGGGGTTCGTCTAACTATTGCAACCCGAAGCGGTTATTTTTCGCCTGCCTCAATTGATTCAGGCGAAGAATGTTGACCGGTCTTGGCGCCGGCTAGATCAGAAAATGCAAGGGCAGCACCAAAGCAAACAAGCACGACCATGACAGCGCCAATGATGCCAGCGGTCAGACTTGCTTTCTTCGCCAAGATTTCTTGACTGTGGTCCATGATGATTGCCCTTTGTCCAAATTCCCCAACAGAACTGCATTTGGCACAGGGTTTGCCCCAGAGTGAAGTAAACACTTGTAACGATCGGCCAATCGGTACCGCCTCATCATTTTCTTTCGCAATCGACTCGCAAGAAGGGGCCTCCCCCTTGACCTGAGGGGCGCAGTCTAGCACTTGCCGGACCAAGAATTCTCTTCGGACTGAATCACCCGGACCCTCTCTTTCGCGCCCCGCACGAAAGGAGCCAGAACAACAAGGACACACTCCCTATGACCGCAACCGGCAAGGACACGCTGAACGCCCGCTCAAACCTCTCTGTGAACGGCAAGAACTACGCCTATTATTCGCTTGCAAAAGCGGCTGAGCAATTGGGCGATGTTTCGAAACTACCGAACTCGATGAAGGTGCTGCTGGAAAACCTGCTGCGCTTTGAAGACGAAGGCTTCACCGTCGGGCGCGAACATATCCAAGCGATTGTCGATTGGCAGAAGAACCCGGCGACCGGCAATGAGATTCAATACCGCCCAGCGCGTGTGCTTTTGCAGGATTTCACCGGCGTGCCCTGCGTCGTGGATCTCGCGGCAATGCGCGATGCAATCAAAGAACTCGGCGGCGATACGGCCAAGATCAACCCTCAGGTTCCCGTGAACCTTGTCATCGACCACTCGGTTATGGTCGACGAATTTGGTCATCCCAAAGCAATGGAACAGAACATGGCGCTCGAATATGAGCGCAATGCAGAGCGTTATGACTTCCTCAAATGGGGCTCAAAGAGCTTTGAAAACTTCTCCGCTGTCCCTCCTGGCACCGGCATTTGCCACCAAGTGAACCTTGAGCACATTGCGCAAGGCATCTGGTCAAGCGAAGACGAAAACGGCGAAATGGTCGCCTATCCCGATACCTGTGTCGGCACCGACAGCCACACGACCATGATCAATGGTCTGGGCGTTCTGGGTTGGGGCGTTGGCGGGATCGAAGCGGAAGCCGCCATGCTCGGCCAGCCGATTTCGATGCTGATCCCTGAAGTCGTTGGTTTCAAACTGACAGGTGCGATGGCCGAAGGCGTCACCGCAACTGACCTTGTTTTGACTTGTGTGCAAATGCTGCGCGAAGTCGGCGTTGTTGGCCGCTTTGTTGAGTTTTACGGGCCCGGTGTCGCGACGCTGACGCTGGCAGACCGGGCAACCATCGCCAACATGGCGCCAGAATACGGCGCGACCTGCGGCTTCTTTGGCATCGATGACAAAACGATCGATTACATGCGCCTTACCGGCCGCAGCGAAGAAAACCTCGCGCTGGTCGAAGCCTATGCCAAGGAACAGGGCATGTGGTTCGATCCAAACCACGAGCCTGTCTTCACCAACACGCTTGAACTTGACGTCGCTTCTGTGGTGCCAAGCCTTGCTGGACCAAAACGCCCACAAGACCGCGTGATCCTTCCTGAGGTGGATGAACTGTTCAACGGCGAACTGGCCAGCGTTTACAACAAATCCGGCCCTGTCCGCGCAGATGTGGATGGCAAGGACCATGATATTGGCGATGGCGACGTTGTGATCGCGGCCATTACCAGCTGCACGAACACGTCCAACCCAGACGTGCTGATCGCAGCAGGTCTGGTGGCGAAGAAAGCCAATGAGCGCGGCATGAAGCCAAAGCCATGGGTTAAAACCTCGCTCGCACCGGGCAGCCAAGTTGTGACCGATTACCTCGTGAAATCTGGTCTTCAGGATGATCTGGACGCGATTGGTTTTGACCTTGTTGGTTACGGCTGCACGACCTGTATCGGTAATTCCGGCCCGCTGGCCCCGCCGATCAGCAAGGCCATCAACGGCAACGACATCGTCGCTGCATCGGTCTTGTCGGGCAATCGCAACTTTGAAGGACGCGTATCGCAAGATGTGCGCGCCAACTTCCTCGCATCGCCTCCATTGGTGGTTGCATACGCGCTCCTAGGTACGGTCACGCAAGACATCACCACGACACCTCTTGGCCAAGACCAAGACGGCAACGACGTAATGCTGGCAGATTTGTGGCCAACCAACGCCGAAGTCGCCGAAAACCGCGCAGCCAACATTGATCGTTCGATGTTCGTGAAACGCTATGCCAACGTATATGACGGCGATGAGCACTGGCAGGCAATCACGGTGGAGCCTTCGGACACGTACCAATGGCGCGCAGGCAGCACCTATGTCGCCAACCCACCCTATTTCGAAGGAATGGGTATGGAGCCGGATGCGGTCGAAGATATTGTGGACGCAAAGCCGCTCGCGATCCTCGGCGATTCGGTCACAACTGACCACATCTCGCCTGCGGGCGCGATTAAGGAAGACAGCCCTGCTGGTTCTTACTTGGGTGCCAATCAGGTCGCTAAGAAAGACTTCAACTCCTATGGCTCACGCCGCGGCAACCACGATGTGATGATGCGCGGCACGTTCGCCAACATTCGCATCAAAAACGAAATGGTCCCAGGCGTCGAAGGCGGTGAGACGACGTATAACGGCGAACAAATGCCAATTTACGACGCGGCTATGAAGCACAAAGCCGATGGCACCCCGCTAATCGTTGTGGGCGGCAAGGAATACGGCACCGGTTCTTCGCGTGACTGGGCGGCAAAGGGCACAATCCTGCTCGGCGTGCGCGCTGTTATCGTAGAGAGTTTTGAGCGCATTCACCGCTCTAACTTGGTCGGTATGGGCGTCCTCCCGCTGCAATTCAAAGACGGCGACACGCGTAAAACTTTGGGCCTTGGTTCAGACGATACATTCAGCATCAAAGGCCTGGCCGATCTGACACCGGGTCAGGACATAACCATCGAGGCAACCCGCGCCGATGGCTCAACCTTCACCTTCACTGCACTTTGCCGGATCGATACCGCAAATGAGATGGAATACTACCGCAACGGCGGCATCCTCCATTACGTTCTGCGCAATCTAGCAGCATAAGGAACATGGCATGACCCGCCCACTTTTAATCCTCTCTTCCACCTTCGTATTGGCGGTTGCCGCCTGCGCGCCAAGCGATGGGGCAGAGGATCAAAGTGGGCCGAGAATGCCAGGCGGCTATGAGCTCGCGGTCGCTGAGCATAACGCTGAGCGAAGGGCTCAAACCATCGTCGAACTGAGCCCTGACGAGCTTCAGCTTCGAATTGAGAGCGGGCACCTTCGTCTGATCGATGTTCGAACAGATGAAGAAGTGGCCGAAGGGATGATACCGGGCGCGCAGCACATCCCATTGGATGACTTCGACCCGGCCAAACTCGACCCCCGCAGCATCCAAGAGGTTGTCATCTATTGCCGCTCAGGCAGACGGTCCGCCATCGCTGCGGAACGATTGTCGGAGTTCACCGGAGAACCTGCACAGCACCTATCGGGAGGGATACTCTCATGGGAAGAGACAGGCGGAGACATTGAAATCCCCTGATCTTGGCAGCAGACCACGATAGCAAAAGGGCGGCCTCTCGATATGAGAAGCCGCCCTTTTTGTTGCGCGATTGCCAATGATTACGCGTTGGCTTTCTCGCCCTCAGCTTTCACACCAAATTTCTTGCGGCCAAGGATCGCTGCGGCGGCCAGGCCGAATAGGATCATCATTGGCGGAGCTGGAACTTCGGTGCCCCCGCTGCTGCCGCTGCTGCTCGAAGACGAACTGGAGCTGGAGCTAGAAGAACTGCTCGACGAGGACGTGGTTCCGCCAAAGCTAGACGTGCCCCCTGATGAGCTAGAGCTGCTCGACGAAGAACCTGAAGAGGAACTGCTGCCGCCATTCGATCCGCCGTTGCTGCCGCCCGAAGAGCTAGAGCTCGAGCCAGACGATGAACCCGACGACGACGAAGACCCGCCAAAACTGGTGCTGCCGCCGCTGCTGGTGCCACCCGAAGACGAACTGGATGATGAACTGCTCGAAGACGAGGATGAGCTAGTTGAACTGGTCACAACCCCTGAGCTGCCACCACTGGTCGCACCGCCCGAGGAGGTGTTACCGCCCGAGCTGGAGCTGGATGAGGATGAGCTGGATGACGAAGAGCTTGAGGAGCTGCCGCCGGTCGTGCTGCCACCGCTAGAACCGCTCGAAGACGAGCTGCTGGAACCAGACGAGGAAGATGAGCCTCCGCCTGTTGTGCTGCTCGTAGGATGACCGCCTGATGTGTTGCCCCCTGACGAACCGCCCGAGCTGGAGCTCGAACCGCTGGAGGATGAGCTTGACGAGGAAGAGCCACCGCTGCTGTTGCCGCCGGACGTACTACCGCCCGATGAGCTTGATGACGAACTCGAGCTGCTAGATGAAGACGAGCTGGTCGATCCGCCATTGCTTCCGCCAGAAGTGCCACCACCCGAAGTGTTGCCACCCGAAGTGTTGCCACCTGAGCTAGAGCTCGAGCTGGAAGAGCTGCTTGATGACGATGAAGAGCTCGATGATGAGCTGGAAACGTTGCCTGAGCTGCTGGATACGTTTCCTGAAGAGCTGCTGACATTACCAGAACTGCTCGACACATTGCCCGAGGAACTGGAGACGTTGCCTGAGCTGCTTGAAACGCCGCCGGTTGAGGATGAAACCGCCCCGGTCGAACTGGATACTCCGCCGGTTGAGCTGGAAACGTTGCCTGATGTGGTCGAAGTCGTGCTCGAAATTCCACCAGTCGAGCTGGATACTCCGCCTGTTGAACTAGAGACATCACCCGATGTGGTTGAAGAGCTGATCGAACCAGTCGACGATGTCGATGTAACGCCGCCCGTCGTTGAAGAGATTGTTCCCGAACCCCCAGTGGTCGACGAAATCGTGCCAGACGAAGTCGAGTTGTCGATGTTGATGTCGATGTTGATACCATCGCCGCCGGAGGTGCCGCCCGATGTGCTCGTGCTGCCACCGCTGGTGCTCGTGCTCGAACCGCCGGAGCCGCCTGAGCTGGAGCTTACATCACCGGACGAACCGCCTGATGTGGTTGTTGTTGTTGTCACCGACACATCGCCCGATGACGAACCGCCACCGCCGAAGAAGCCGCCGAAGAAACCGCCTCCGCCGCCGAAGCCGCCGCTACCGCCGACAACAATCGGCGCGCCGCCAAATCCGCCGCCACCGCGAACAGGCGGCAGAGGTGGAAGGGGTGCTGGTGCATATGCGACCTGTGCGATTGGTGGGCATTCGGATGCATCAATATACGCGCGCGTCGCACCCGCGGGCAGCGGTGCGTTGGCGGCGACTGTTGCATAGGCTCCGGCTCCTGGCGCAGCTGGACCGATTGGCTGACACTCAATAGTGCGCTCTACGATCCGGCGGCGGCGAAGCTCCGGTTCCGGCAAAGGCGGAAGCTCGCGAACCCGCGGATCCGTCTTCACATAGCGGGGCTCACCGACTGGCTGAGCAACCGGAAGCGGCGCTGCCTCCACCAGTTTGCCATCCGCCGCAGTTGTGAATTGCGGATCGTCGGTGACCATTGGCTCAGCCACACGTACCGCACCGCCCGTCATAAGGGCAACGCCAGCAGCGGTGGCAGAGAGCTTTGCTACAGCCAGTTTGATCGACATGAGTTTCGAACCTTGTTTTCGCGTCTTGGCTCGATGCGGCCCGCCCGCACCTTCACCAATTCCGATACTCTGATGGGATTGATGAAGGCTTCACCGCAATGCAGTTAACCATGATTGGAGCCGGCTAACGCGCCGATTGGTCCGAAAACGCCTGTATTTCAGGGGCGCTGTCCCGTTTTGACACCAAAAACCGAGCCGAAGTTAGCCGTTTGGTCAGTCTATGCGTTCAACTTGAAGGTTCATCAGAGGCGTCAAACATGCTCGTTTGACTTATGCCTGCCTGATTCGCTGAGGTCTTAGGCGGGCTCATTTCCAAATGCTCCCAGCCCGCATCGTTAAGCATCCGTCCACGCTCCGTTCGGGCAAGCAAACCGAGTTGAATGAGGTAGGGTTCGATCACCTCTTCGACTGTGTCTTTCTGTTCCGCGAGCCCCGCCGCCAGCGCCGCGACACCAACCGGACCGCCTTTGTAGGTGGTTGCAATCATGGTGAGATAGCGCCGGTCCATCGCGTCCAGTCCCAGCCGGTCAATCTCAAGCCGGGTGAGCGCCTCATCTGCCAGCGCGCGCGTTACACGGCCCGCGCCCGCCACATGGGCAAAGTCGCGCACCCGGCGCAGCAAGCGCCCAGCAACCCGCGGCGTCCCGCGCGACCTCCGCGCAATCTCACGCGCGCCCGCAGGCTCTATATCCAATCCCAGCAACTTTGCCCCGCGCGTGACCACCAGGTCGAGCTCATCATGGGTGTAGAACTGCAACCGCACCGGGATGCCAAACCGATCACGCAGCGGCGTTGTTAGCCGCCCTTGCCGCGTGGTTGCCCCGACCAGAGTGAACGGCGGCAGGTCGATCCGCACGCTGCGCGCCGATGGCCCTTCGCCGATCATGATGTCGAGCGCGCGGTCCTCCATCGCCGGGTACAGCACCTCTTCGACCACAGGGTTCAATCGGTGGATCTCATCAATGAACAGCACATCGTGCGGTTCAAGGTTCGTAAGCAGCGCGGCGAGGTCCCCAGCCTTTGCGATCACCGGGCCGGAGGTTGCGCGAAAGCCCGCGCCAAGCTCATTCGCGACGATTTGAGCCAGCGTCGTCTTGCCCAGCCCCGGAGGGCCGTGGAACAGGGTGTGATCCATCGCTTCACCGCGCGACTTGGCGCTTTCGATGAAGACCTTAAGGTTATCGCGCGCGGCCTCTTGCCCGATGAACTCGCCAAGCGACTTGGGCCGCAGGGCCGTGTCCGGGTCTCCGGGTTGCGCAGCGGGCGCGCCGATGGGGGCTTCGAGATCGTCATACTCACTCAAAACGGGTTCACCGTATAGCCGTCTTGTTGGAGCAGCGCGTGGGCTGTCATCGCGGATAGCTCCATCTCCACCCCGTCGATCAGCTCATCTGCGCCGATGCCTTGAGCCGCCGCGCTTTGTCCGCACACGATGAAGCGCACGCCGTGATCGAGTAGAGCCCGCACCATTGCCTGTGACGCGTTACCATCCCCTGCAACCAAGTCCCGCACCGCGCCGCCATGCACGACCACCGCAATCTTGATCCGGTCGGCGGGCACCCCGGCGGCAACATGCATGTTGATGAAGCGTGCCGCGCTCTCAAAGCCGCGATTGCGTGTTCCTGCGTCGGCCTTCTTGGCCACGTCGAACGCGATGGCAAAGCGCGTGAGGCTGGGCAGTTCGCCAGCTCCTTCGACTGGAGCGTGCGGGCCGAAGTCCTCAAAGACCGGGCCGGTGTTGAAGGAGGAGAGGTCTTGAGCAGAGGCGGGTGTTGCGAAGAAGGCAAAGACACCCAAAAGTACAGTTAGTCTCATAGACATCTCGATCCACTTACCAAATCGTCCAACGCGGTTTTGCATTTGCATGAAATCACGGCCTCTCGGCATACCATTGCCAGACCATCAAAGCAGCGGCGGCGGCACCAATGAGCGCCCATTGATAGAACGGAACTATCACGAAGACTAATGCGCTTTGAGGATCAGATGGGGCGACGAACATGACCCACCATTGTTCGTAATAGCCCCAGACACCGACCAAAATGACTGAAGCATAGAGCACGGATGAGACCAGTTCTGACCGAAAGTAGCGACCGACCCAAGCACCCAGAACCACTGGAGAAGCCACCCACAGAACGAACAACAAGCCCAAGCCAAACCCGCCAGCCTTCAAAAGCAAAACTAGGCTCGCAACGCCATACATAGCCCCAATGGCGATTGCGGGAGCTTTCACTTCACCCTTCTCCATCACCCAGCCGCCTTCTTCAATGCGACCCTTATCAGGTCGCCCTCGCCTGCACCCTCGCCCAATTCGGCCACTGCCCGCGCCACAGCTTGCGCGGCCACCGCCGGTTTGAAGCCGAGGTTCTCCAGCGCGCTGACCGCATCCGCGCTTGCCGATCCCGCCGGAGCTGCCGTGACCGCCGCGCCCATGCCGCCGCCGCCCGGAAGCGCGCCGGCCTTGTCCTTAAGCTCATTCACGATCCGCCCGGCCAGTTTCGGCCCGACGCCGTTCGCCCGCGCCACGCTGGCCGCATCGCCTGCCGCGCAGGCATCGCGCAACTCGCCGGTCGAGAGCGCCGATAGGATCGCGAGGCCGACCTTGCTGCCCACCCCCTGAACCTGCGTCAGCAGGCGGAACCAGTCGCGCTCTGCGCTTTCGGCAAAGCCAAGCAGCCGCATGTCGTTCTCGCTCACTTGCAAGTCGGTGTGAACGGTGCACGCCTCCCCCACTTCGCCCATCGCCGATAGAGTGCGCGCGGAGCAGTGGACCAGATAGCCCACGCCCTGCACATCGACGATGGCCCAATCCTCGCCCGTTTCATCGAGGCGTCCTGATAGCTTTGCGATCATGCGCGCTGTCTCTTGCATGGTGGTTGATTGGGCATGCTTTGTTCTTGGCGCAAAGCGGCGCTTTGCGCCAGCGCCCATTGCGCGTTGTCCGCAAATGCGAGCCCGAAGACTTGGACCGCTTTGCCAAGTTTTAGGCGCACCACCGATCCCTCTAACCCATTGTGAAAATTGATTTATTGCAGGCTTGTAATGGGTCAAAGTGTAACTTTAGGCATTTTGGGCGCCATTTGGGCCCCATTTGAACCATGCAGTCGCGCGAATTCCGCTGGTTGTCTAAAAGCAAATCCATTCATCATATCCGCGCACCATATCGCCGCGTCCTTAAGTAGGAAAACACACGGCAATCTCGACACGCGCGCCGCATTCGCTATGGCTCCGTGCATGAGCTTCAACACTTTTGGGCGCGCTTTGCGCTTTACGACATGGGGGGAAAGCCACGGGCCCGGATTGGGCGTGGTGATTGACGGGTGCCCGCCCGGCCTGCCTCTGCGCGAAAAAGACATCCAGCCATTTATGGATGCGCGCAAACCCGGCACCAGCAAATTTACGACACAGCGCAAGGAGCCCGATCAGGTCCGCATCCTGTCCGGCGTGTTTGGTGATGCAGATGGTCAGCAGGTCACAACCGGCACGCCGATCCATCTGATGATCGAGAACACCGATCAACGCTCCAAAGACTATTCGGAAATCGCGGCCAGTTACCGGCCTGGCCACGCCGATTACACCTATGATGCGAAATACGGCATCCGCGATTATCGCGGCGGCGGGCGTTCTTCTGCGCGCGAAACGGCGGCGCGGGTCGCCGCCGGGGCGGTCGCGCGGTTGATCATTCCAGAAGTCACGCTCACCTCCTATGTCTGTGAATTGGGCGGCGACGCGATCGACCGCGATGCGATCAACACCGCTGAAATCGCCAACAACCCATTTTTCTGCCCCGACAGCTGGGCCGCGACGCGGTGGGAAAAACTGGTCGATGACGCGCGCAAAGCCGGGTCGTCTTTGGGCGCCGTCGTTGAATGCGTCGCCACCGGAGTACCCGCCGGATGGGGCGCGCCTGTTTATGCCAAGCTGGATAGCGAACTGGCCGCAGCAATGATGAGCATCAACGCGACCAAGGGCATGGAGATCGGCGACGGTTTCGAAGCCGCGCGCCTGACCGGCGAACAAAACGCTGACGCCATGACGCCGGGCGAAGATGGCCAAGGAAACACGGTGCCGGTCTATGCCAGCAACCACGCAGGCGGAACCGCAGGCGGCATTTCCACCGGTCAGCCGGTCGTCTGCCGCGTGGCATTTAAACCGACCAGTTCGATCCTGACCCCGGTCCCGTCGATGAATGCAAAGGGTGAGGCAACCGAAGTCCGCACCATAGGACGCCATGACCCTTGCGTAGGCATTCGCGGCACTCCTGTGGTTGAGGCGATGATGGCGCTGGTTCTGGCGGATCAAAAACTGCTCCACCGGATGCAGATGGGCGGGTAGGAAATCCTCGGTCTGGGGCTCAAGTCAGTTAACCGGCTCTCACGACACAAATTAGCACGTTGGTAACCATGTTCGCGCTATTGCGTCCCCTTCCAAAAGACGGGGAGATTTCGCGTGGAAAAGATCAAGGGGTTTGATGGGCTGCGTGCGCTGTCCGTTATCTTCGTGATCCTCACGCATCTTGGACTATATACAACCGCTCAATCCGCTGGCTGGCTTTCGGAGCGTACAGCCCCGATCATCAGCGGCACGACGGGTGTGCAGATATTCTTTGTGCTATCCGGCTTTCTCATCACCAGCTTGCTGATCAAGGAATATGAAGCGACTGAAACGATCTCGCTCAAGGGGTTCTATGTTCGCCGCGCTTTTCGCATCCTCCCGCTCTATTTTCTCTGTGTCGGCCTAACTTTGCTGGTCGATATTTTCGTCTGGCCGGTTGCCAGCGATCCTGCCTTTCTCTTTGCAGCGACTTTCAACACCAGCTTCATTCCGCGCGATTGGTACTCCTCCATCCTCGGCCACACATGGTCGCTTTCGGTCGAAGAGCATTTCTACATCATCTGGCCTGCGGCATTGCTGCTGATCTATCGTTTCGCCTTTGATCGGGCCTTGCGGCACTTGCTTATCGGGGTCGTGATCAGTCTGTCTCTGCTCGCGTTGGTGATGCGGATCGAAGAGATAAACGCATCCTATTTCGTCGCGCGGTGGAGCTTTTTCGCCGGGTCATGGATTGCGCTGGGATGTGCAGCGGCGATTGTTGTGAACGGCAATTATCCGCGCGCAAACGTGTTCCTCGCATCGCGTTGGGCATTGGGCATCGCGGCGGCGCTGTTCCTGCACAGCATCGCCCTTGGGCAGCTGCCCAAGCCGCTGGACGAAACGTTGCGCGTCATGGGCGCGGTTATCCTTGTGTGCTGGATCGTGCACAATCAAAGCGCCGTGCTGGTCAAAGCGCTTGAGTATGGCCCGCTCGCCTACACCGGTAAGATTTCCTATGGCCTGTATATGTGGCAGGGTTTCTTCCTGGCCACCGGCCCTGGCCGCGCACCGGGTCAATTGTGGCCGCTCAACCCCGGACTTGGCCTCTTGCTGCTGTGCATTGTCGCACCGCTTTCCTATCAATTCTTTGAAAAGCGATTCCTGATGATGTCGAGCGCTTTCCGGCATGGCGCCGCGCAAGACACCAAGAAACCAGAGCCGACACCTGCATAAATCCCGCATCGCCCAATCTTCTGCGGAAACAGGCTGCGCTGGGACTGTCGCGGCGATCCGGCACTAAACGAAAACGTCAATCAATACGCGCATATTAATCGATTGGACTGATTAGTCCGTTTCGATCATTCTCTTGTCATCTTGCTCGGCTTTAGTCCGAGTCACACACACAAGAGGAGATTTCACGATGGATGCGAAAACAGGCGAAATGAGCGGCGGTTGTCCGTTTCAAGGTGATGCGGGCACGCGCTCGCTTTTGGGCCGGACCAACAAGGATTGGTGGCCAGAAGCAACGCAGCTCGACATTCTGACCGAGGAAGGCAAATCAGCCAATCCCTATGGCGAAGACTTCGACTACGCCTCCGCATTCAACGCGATCGATTACAGCGCGCTTAAGGCTGATCTGACCGCTTTGATGACCGATAATCAGCCTTGGTGGCCCGCCGATTATGGACATTACGGCCCGTTCTTTATCCGTATGGCCTGGCACGCCGCCGGCACATACCGCACCGGCGATGGTCGCGGCGGCGCAGGCAGCGGACAGCAACGTTTCGCACCACTCAACAGCTGGCCCGACAACGGCAACCTCGACAAGGCCCGCCGTCTGCTGTGGCCGGTCAAACAGAAATACGGCAAAGGCATCAGCTGGGCTGACCTCTTTATCCTCGCCGGCAATGTCGCGATTGAAAGCATGGGCGGACCCGTGTTCGGCTTTGGCGGCGGACGCGCGGATGTTTATGAGCCAGAGAATGTCTATTGGGGCACAGAAAGCCTGTGGGTTGATACCGGCGCAGAAACGCGGATTCAGCCTGACAATGAAATGGCTCTGGAAAACCCACTCGCCGCAATTCAGATGGGCCTGATCTACGTCAATCCAGAAGGTCCAGGCGGCGTTGCTGACCCGCTCCTTTCGGCGCGCGATATGCGTGAAACATTCGCCCGGATGGCGATGAATGACGAAGAAACCGTCGCTCTCACCGCTGGCGGTCACGCCTTTGGTAAAGCGCACGGCGCTGCGCCTGCCGACACTTTCGGAGACGCACCAGAGGGTGAGACGCTTGAAAATCAGGCGTTTGGTTGGTTGATCGATCAAGCTGAGATCGACGCGGGCAACATCACCACATCGGGGATTGAAGGCGCATGGTCGAACAACCCGACCAGCTGGAGCCACGATTACTTCCGTATCCTGTTCAAATATGACTTTGAATTGGTGCACAGCCCCGCTGGCGCGCAGCAATGGACGCCGGTCAACCCGGATGAAGCCGACATGGCACCGGACGCCCGTGACCCGAACAAGAAGGTTCCGACCATGATGACGACCGCCGATATGGCGCTCAAAATGGATCCGGAATACGCCAAAATCTCCAAGCGCTTCCTGGAAAATCCAGAGCAATTGGACGACGCTTTTGCCCGCGCATGGTTCAAACTGTGCCACCGCGATATGGGGCCAAAGGCCCGCTATCAGGGACCAGAAGTGCCCGAAGAAACGCTGATCTGGATGGACCCTGTTCCGGCCGGCAGCACCCCATCGGATGCGGAAATCGCCCGGTTCAAATCGGCGATCCTCGGCAGCGGCCTTTCGGTCAGCGAACTGGTGAAGGCGGCATGGGCTTCGGCCTCGACCTACCGCAAGTCGGACCATCGCGGCGGCGCCAACGGTGCGCGCGTCACTCAGGCTCCGCAAAACGGTTGGGCGGCGAATGATCCCGAAGAGCTGAGCAAAGTGCTCGGCGTAATTGGGACACATCGCGGCGATCTCAGCATGGCTGACGCAATTGTCCTTGCGGGTACAGCAGCGGTTGAGAAAGCGGCCGCTGACGCAGGTCATTCGGTCACGGTTCCGTTCACTGGAGGTCGCGGTGATTGTGCGCCAGAGCACACCGATGCTGAAAGCTTTGAGCCGCTGGAACCGTTTGCTGATGGTTTCCGCAACTACCTCAAAACCAAAGCCAGCGTGAAAACCGAAGACATGCTCATTGATCGCGCGCATCTCCTGGGTCTTTCGATCTCTGAAATGACAGTCTTGGTTGGCGGTATGCGTGCATTGGGCGCGAATGCGGGAGGCACCTCGCACGGCGTCTTCACCGATCGTCCTGGCCAATTGACCACGGACTTCTTCACCAACCTGCTCGACATGGGAACCAAATGGACCCCCGTCGATGGCAGCGGCGATGAAGAATTTGTCGGCAGCGACCGCGCAACCGGCGCGCAGAAATACACTGCAACCCGCGCTGACCTCATCTTTGGCAGCAATTCGCAATTGCGCGCTCAGGCAGAGGTCTATGCCGAAAGCGGCGCTGAAGAGAAGTTTGTAAGCGACTTCGCTGCAGCCTGGGCCAAGGTCATGAACGCCGACCGGTTCGACGTTTAAAACCTAGGCGATAAGAGCCCCCCGCCCTGACCCTTTTTGATAAGGGTCAGGGTCGCAAGAGGCCCTCGGCATTGTCCATTTTAGGAATGCCGGGGGCCTTTTTGTTTGTCTGTTGTTTCGGTGCCGCTTTGGGCCGCTTTGGGCCGCTCTCGGCTGCATCGATCAGCATTAGATCCAGCCTGCGGCTTTCAACTCGCTCACCTGCGCGCGGCTAACGGGGGCTTCGATGCCGCCAGCCAGCACCAGACGAAGATTGCGCCCTTCGCGCCTGACATCTTCCACCGCAAGGCGCGCCACCCACCAACTGCGATGGACTTGCCGCCCTTCAACCTCGGGCATATGCGCTGCCATATGCGCCATCGCATCGCGCAGCCGCATCAAGACCAGTTCTGAACCCAACGCGGTGTGCACGCGGACATAATGGTCCTCCATCTCCAACGCGATTATGTCTGCCCCCAATTCTGGCGGGAGAGCATCGAGCAGCGGATTTGGCGCGGGATCGGGATTGGGAGATTTTTCTGGAGAAGGCGGCGATGATAACGCTGGGTCTGCTTTCACAGGCTCGCTCGGCGCCTCGCGGGTCTTTTCTTCGCCCCCCTGCACCGCAGCAACTGACGTCTTTCGGGAGCCAATGAAATTGAACAACAGCGTAATCCCGCCGCCAATCACAAAGACATAAGAATAGCTGATGAGCGCTTCTTCAAGTGGGGGGATCGGCGGCCAATTTGGCATGAATTGGACGAAATAGATGAGCACTGTCATCGGCACTGTGGCGACCATTACCGCCGCCAGCCACAGGGGGAGCATCGGCAGGTCGAGCGCAGCATGCGCGCGCTCAACGACGAAACTCATCGGCGAATAGATCGCATAGCCGATATAGCTGAATGTCAGCCATGTAATCAGACGCACCGCCAATGGTTCTTCGATTGAACCAAAAGGGCCAAGCACCGCCAGAAACACACCGATGACTGTCATAATCGCAAGATCGCTAAGGATCCGGCGCAGCAATTCGGCGCGCGCACTCATGACCGGTTTTTCTGCACTCATGTCGCTGATCTCGATGCCTCCATTGCCATCAGATGCCTGCCCATTCGCGCTTCGTAAAGTGGCAAAGCCGCTCAAAACTGCCATTTTTGTGCCGCAGCCAGCGAACAACGCGCCAATTCACGAAGTCTGATGCCCAACGGCGCAGGTCCGATTGATAGCGAATGGGCAGAGGGCATTGTGGGTCCAACGCAAACGAATTCACGATCAGTCGGAAGGAACCAGACCCATGACATCACTTACGCAAACCACCACTCAAAACAGCGTTCAAAGCAGCGCATTCGCCAACTTCTTGGGCGGCGCAGCGCGGCTTTTCAAAACGCCAGCAAAGCCTAGCTTCGACATCAGCCCCCGGGTTCGCACCATTGTATGGGTCGCGGCGACGACCATGACACTGGCCACTTTATACGCGGTCATTCGCGGGTTAACCGGCCTCGCGCCGAGCCACCCCAACGCCCGCGAGTTCGCAATCGTTTTCCACGTCTCGACAGTGCTCCCCGCAATCCCCTTGGGCGGATATCTGTTGCTCGCGCCAAAGGGCGGCAAATGGCACAAAATTCTGGGTAAGCTCTGGGTTGCTCTGATGGTCACAACCGCCTTGTCGGCTGTGTTTATCCGGTGGGGCGGCGGATTGAATTTCCACTTCAGCTTTATCCATATCTTCGTGCCCATGACCCTGTGGGCGTCGTACAAGCTGATCGCGACTGCGCGTCGCGGCGATATGAAAGGGCATAAGAAAGAAATCCTCGGCCTTTACCTCGGCGCGTTGATGATCCCCGGCGTGGTCAGCATGGCTCTGCCCGGCCGCCTGATGCATGTCTGGCTGTTTGGATAAGGGGCTCTTCTGGTGAGCCGCCTTTAGGCTGATTGAGTTGCGACAGATCAGCCGATCACCAACGGCGCCGGGAGAAATCTCGGCGCCGTTTTGCTGTGACCGAAAACCGATCAAACCCTGCGCAACACCAGATAAAGCGCGCCTTCGCCGCCGTGCCTGATATGCGCGCGGCGCACCGCGGCGATGGCATCGGCATGGTGGCTGGCCGCCAGCCAATCGAGCAGTTTGGCCCGGATTGCGCCCCGCTTCGATGCACGATCAGCCGGATCAGCGGCGCGCTCCCTCCCCGCAATGACAAGCACAACCCGCGCGCCCATCGCCCGCGCCTGGTCCAGCCCGCTGGTGATCCGGTGGTATGCGCTGTCGAGCGTGTGGCCGTGGAGGTCGAGCGTGTAATCCGGAGCGATCTGCCCAGATTTCAATTTGCGGTTGTAGTGGCCATCAAGCTGCGAGTTGAACACCCGTTTGGGCGCGGCAGGAGCAGGCCGAACAGTCCGAGGCGGCATTTTGGGCGGCGACTTTGGCATTGCCTTTGCGGGTCGTGATTGCTTCACTGGTTTTTGACCGGCGACGCCGCCCACGCCAGCCGCCGACTTAGCCTCAATCTTGGGAAGCGCGCGGCCCGCCATGGGCGTGACGCTTTCGGCAAGGCGCGACCAAGCGGCGGCCTCTTCGGCGCTTAATCCCCTCGGATGTGTCATTCCTGCGGACTGGCGTTTAAGCGGGTGACCGACCCCTTGGGCAACAACAGCAGCGCATCGCCGCGCGCGCTCATTCCGCCCGCGATCTCGCGCGCATCTGCGCCCGCGCCCCAGAATGTGTCAAACCGGTTTGCGCCCTTAATCGCGCCGCCGGTGTCTTGCGCAATCCAAAGGCCGTCTGCTTCGCCCCGGTCCATATCAAGCCAAACCGGAGCCCCCAGCGGCACGAAGGCCGGATCAGCGGCGACAGAAGAGCCGCGCCGAACCGGCACGCTCATTGCGCCCAGCGGACCATCGCCGGTCAATTCGCGAAAGAAAATCCAACTTTTGTTGAGGCGCATCAAATCCGCGCCGTCCGCTGGATTTTCGCGGATATAGGCCATGATACCCTGCATCGATCCGGGATATTGACCCGGCCCATCGCCCAGCAGACCGCGTTCACGCATAACCCCGCCAATACCGGTGTAGCCGCGCCCGTTCTGACCCGCATAGCCGATGCGAATGATGTCGCCTTCTGGCGTTACTAACCGGCCCGATCCCTGAATTTGCAGGAAGAAGAATTCCACCGGATCCGCCGCATAAGCAATGACCGGCACGCGTCCATCAAGCGCGCCGGCTTCGATTTCGGCTCGGTCGGGGTAGAGTTCGAATTCGCCGCTGCTGTTGTATCGTCCTAAAGGCGCGCTCCCCGTGCGTTCGGACGCAGGGGTGTCGGATGGCCATGCGCGTATCAGATCATCGGGCATGGCATAGACGGGAACATCGCTTGCAGCCCGGCGTGTGCGCGATCCGGCGATCTGGGGTTCAAAATACCCGGTTGCAAAGGCGCTGCCATCGCCAACGCGGGCGGTTTCAAAGTGCCGCGCGAAAAATTCGGGGCCGTCCCGCGCCGGCCATTCCGATGCTATCCGGCACACCTGAAACCAATCGTCATAATTGAAAAGCCCGCTGGCATCATCACGGCGCAGCATGGCAGGGCACGATTCAACAAAGCCAGCAAGCGCACCGTTCGCATCCGATCGCGACATGCCAAGCGCTGTGACATCGGGGCCAAGCGTTACGCCGGTTAAAGCGGCGGTTGCCCCGGTCGGCGCAGGGGCGGAAACGGGCACGCTTGGCGCGCTGCTTTTTGGAATAATCGCGCAGCCGGACAACAGCAGCGCCGCTGCTCCTACAGCAGCACCGCCCCAGATCGAACGGGCATGGCGCAATTTGGTATCAGGCCCATCCAGCCGAATGACATCAGCATGTCGGCCGCGCGCCATGGCAGGTACCTCAGCCTTCGTCGGTTTCGTCGAGAGCCCAATTCGGATCACTCGCGCTGACATTGCGAGAGAAGGTCCAAACATCGCGGCTTTCAATCGCATCGTCGAGCGAACCGGCCACCAAGGTTCCGTCTTTGTCGCGGGTCACAGATGCAATATCGGCGACAAACAAGATCGCAATCCGTGCCATCTTGCGGTCAAGCGACGCAGAATGAATGCGGGTTTCTTCGACCCGGATCAGTTTGTTCTCTACAACGTGACCGGCTTCTTCGCGTGCATCAATTGCAGCAGAGAACCCTTCGAACACATCATCATCGCACAGGTCGCGCAGAGTATCGCGGTCACCTGTCCAGAATGCCTCGAGCACCATTTCATAAGCGCCGCGAGCGCCTTCCATAAAGCCGGTCAGATCAAAGTTGCGATCTGCGCTGCCGATCTCACGAATACCGCTTTCGACCGCTGGCATCACCCCTTCGAGTTCAACCGCGCGAGGCGCAGGAGCAGGGGCGGCCTGCGATGGCGGAGCAGCCGGAGCCAGTGGATTGTCATTTGCATCAAACCGGTGCGGCACCGCATCTTCTTCATGTTCAGCCTTGCGGCCGAGCACAGAATACAAGCGCAGCCCCAAGAAGGCCGCAATCATAGCGAGAATGATGATTTCATAAAACACGGTAGTACCAATATCCTTTCGGCAGCCCGATTGGTCTGCCCTACAATTCTCGCCTAAAGGCCGCTTATAAACAACCCTCATCACGCAATGCTACTGAAAGCTACGGTCGAACCCGGCATGAGAGGCGATTAGGTGTCATAAATAGGTATCAATTCCAATTAACCAACGCCCTATTGGGTTCCCTACGGGGCGAATCGGTCAAAAAGCATCGCTCTTGTCAGAACGGTGGGCATTCCGGCGCAATCGGGAATGTTGCCTGTGTTCGATGCCCCTGCTAGGCGCGCGGGCTTGAAACATCGTTGCAGGCGGCACAACTTCCGTCTCAAGAAATACAATTCGAAGCAAATTTCAGCGGAAAGACAAAACGACCATGGCCGACGAAGGCGACATTCTCACCAACCTCGACAATTCTGGTGCCGGTGCAGCAGGCGCAGACACACAGCCCGCCGCAGGTATCATCACGCAATATGTGAAAGATCTTTCGGTTGAGAACCCTAACTCGCCAGACGTGTTCCAATGGACCGACCAGCCAAAGGTTGATGTCCAATTCAACATCGGCGCACAGCCAAAGGGTGATCAAGTCACCGAAGTTGAGCTGAAAATCAACATCACGGCGACGGCTGAAAAAGGAACCGCATATCTGGTCGAACTGGCCTATTGCGGCCTTATCGGATTGCGCAATATCCCAGAAGAACAAGCCCATGCATTCCTGTTCGCTGAAGCTCCGCGTATCCTGTTCCCATTCGCCCGCCGCGTCGTTGCCGATGCTGTGCGCGATGCCGGGTTCCCGCCTTTGATGGTTGATCCGATCGACTTCAACGGCCTGTATGCGCAGCAATTGGCGGCCAAACGTCAGCAAGAAGCCGCAGCTGGCGAAGCATCAACAGGCGATATCGCGCCGCCCGCTGGTCAAGCGTAAGCAGCGAATTGATGCGGGCATGAACCTATGAGCCTGCTCAAGAACGTCGGGACCATAGGGTCGCTGACCCTGCTCAGCCGCATCGCCGGAATGGCGCGCGAGATGATATTCTCGCGCGTCCTCGGCGCCAATGCGGTCACGGACGCTTGGTTTCAGGCCTTCATTATACCCAATGTGTTCCGCCGTCTTTTTGCCGAAGGCGCGTTTTCAGCCGCCTTTGTGCCAATGTTTTCAAAACGCCTGCATGGGCGCGATGATCCTGAGGCGGGATTGGAAGAGGCGCGCAGTTTCAGCAATGATGTGCTGAGCGTGTTCCTGCCGATCCTGATCGCTCTGGTCGCGGTGTTTGAGCTTGCGATGCCCGGCGTGATCTGGATCCTGGCCGAAAAGCCGGTCGAACCGCAGACCTATGCGCTCAGCGTCGATTTTGCGCGGATCATGTTTCCCTACATCATCCTTGTCAGTCTGGTGACGCTGTTCACAGGAATGCTCAATTCCGTCTCGCGCTTTGCGCCGGGGGCAAGTTTTCCAATCATCCTCAATATCGTCCTGATCGGCGCGCTGCTGACCGGCGAATGGTTCGCGGCAACCACGGGCGCCAGCGTTGAACAAATCGCATATGGCATTGCTTGGGCGGTGACAGGCGCGGGGGTGATGCAGCTGGCGTGGCTGTATTATTGGACCCGCGTCGAAGGGTTTCGCCCGCGCCTGCTCTGGCCGCGGATAACGCCAGAGGTGAAACGGCTGTCGATCATCGCTCTGCCCGCGGCGATTGGCGGCGGCGCGTATCAGATCAACACGCTGGTTCAGCTCTACTTCCTCAACCAGCTTGAGGATGGATCTGTCAGCTATATGAATTACGCCGACCGGCTGAACCAATTGCCGCTGGGCATTATCGGTATTGCGTTATCGACCGCGATCCTGCCAAGCCTGTCCAAATTTGTCGACGGCGATGACAAAGCTGGTGCGGACCGGATTCAGTCGGATGCGATTGAACTTGCCATGCTGCTGACCATCCCAGCCGCAGTCGCGCTCGCCATTTGTGCTGAGCCGTTTGTGACCATGATATTCCAAGGCGGGCGGTTTGACCTTGCCGATGCGGCGGTGACCGGACAAGTGCTCGCGACGCTCGTCTTGGGCCTACCCGCTTATGTGCTGGTAAAAGTGCTGGTCCCCAATTTCTACGCCCGCGCTGACACCAAAACGCCAGTTGTCGCGGCGTTTATATCGCTGGCCGTGTTCATCACGTTCAACTTTGTGTTCCTATCCCGCTACGGCGTGATCGGCGTCGCCTATGCCAGTGTTGTTGGCGCGTGGATCAATGTCGCATTCCTGTTCATCGTGCTGGCAACTCGCGGCTTTTACCGTGTGCCCGGCGCGCTCATTTTGCGCATCGCGCGCCAAATGCTTGCGGCCGCCGCAATGGGCGCTGCCTTGTTCTACACCCGCGACCTGCTAACCGATTGGTTCGCAGCCGGGATCTTTGCCCGGCTGGCTGCGCTTTTGGCTCTCGTCACAGCCGCCGCCATCGTCTATTTCGGCATTGCATTTGCGGTTGGGGCCATCGACCGCACCCGCATCGCCACTCTCACCAAAAAGAAAGCGCCCTAAATCATGCGTGTCGTCTCTGGCATTCAGCCCACCGGAAAGCCGCATCTCGGCAATTACCTTGGCGCCATCGTCAATTATGTGAAGCTTCAGGATGAGGCGCAGGCCGCTGGTGGTGAATGCTTTATCTTTCTCGCCGATCTGCACGCCCTTTCACAGGCGCATGATCCGGCGGAACTGACCGTAAACACCCGCGAAATGGTGGCCACATTGGTCGCTTGCGGGGTCGATCCGATGAAGACGATCCTGTTCAATCAGGCTCAAGTCCCCGCGCATGCTGAACTGCAATGGCTGCTCAACGGCACCGCGCGCATGGGCTGGCTCAACCGGATGACGCAGTGGAAGGATAAAGCGGGCAAGAACCGCGAGGGGCAGTCGGTCGCGCTGTTCACCTACCCCGTGCTGCAGGCCGCCGATGTGCTGCTGTATCAGGCGACCCATGTGCCGGTTGGCGAAGATCAGAAACAGCATTTGGAGCTGGCGCGCGACATCGCGCAGAAATTCAACAATGATTTCTGCCCCGAGGACGCACCGCTGTTCACTTTGCCCGAACCCTATATCCCGCCAGCCGCCGCGAGGATCATGTCGCTGCGCGATGGCACGGCGAAAATGAGCAAGTCTGACCCGTCTGAAATGAGCCGGATCAGCCTGACCGATGACGCTGACACGATCATGAAAAAGATCAAGAAGGCAAAGACCGATCCAGAGCCCCTGCCGAGCGAGGAAAAGGGGCTGGAAGGCCGCGCAGAAGCGCGCAATCTCATCACCATTTACACCGCGCTGACCGGCAAAAGCGTCGCCGATGTGCTCAGCGAATATGGCGGGCAAGGATTTGGCGGCTTCAAACCTGTTCTGGGTGAGGCTCTGGTGGAGACCCTGCGCCCGATCAATGCCCGGTTTATGGAGTTGAAAGACGATCAGGAAGCGCTCGACGCGATCCTTGCTCGCGGCGCAGCCAAAGCGCGTGAACGCGGTATTCCGACGCTGAATGCGGCGTATGAGGCGCTGGGCCTAGTTCGCGGATAATACTGCGCGGTTTTGCCGAGGCTGGGTCGAAGAGGGCACCCGGCTCCAAAACTCGGCTCGTCGCAAAATCGGCCCGCGTTAAAGCACCGTTCAGGCGGTCGGGCGCATCAAAACCGCAATTAGTGGCTGACCGGGATCAGGGTCACCCGTCAGGGCGATGGTCTGGCGCATGGGCGCCTGCGATCACCGCTTCGAAGCGGAAGGGGCATTCCAGTCAATCGCTATTGAACCGATCCAGAGCGGGCCGCTGATGAGCGGTGTCAATGTGCCGCTCTGGTGATATTGCCAAGGATATGCCATGACCTCCGATATGACCCATCGCACCACCACGTTTCGCACATTTCGCCGCCTTACTGTTGGCGGTTTGATGGGCGCGGTCGCCCTCGGATTGTCGGCGTGCGCGCCTTCGTTTCAGGCCGACGTTTCGCGCTTTCAGGCGCAGCTTCCCGCGCCGCAAGGGCAAACATTTGCCGTTGTTCCCGAAGATCCGGCGCTGGCGGGCGGTTTGGAATTTGCCCTCTATGCTGACCTCGTCGCTGATGAAATGACGAAGCTGGGCTATAAAGAGGCGCAAACGCCAGAGACCGCAAACCTCCTCGTTCGATTTGACTATGACGTTGATAACGGTCGGGAACGCGTGCGTTCGACTGGCATTGCCGCCGATCCATTCTTTGGCCCGTGGGGCGGGTACCGCGTTCGCGGTTTCCGCCGTGGTTATGCTTTTGGATTTTACGACCCTTGGCTCGCCGGGCCAGAAGTGCGCAGCTACACCATTTACACCAGCGATATTGAGATGAAAATCGACAACACCGCCACAGGTGAACGCCTGTTTGAAGGCGAAGCGCAAGCGGTGTCGCGCTCCAACCGGCTTCAGGCATTGGTGCCAAATCTTGTCGATGCGATGTTCACCGATTTCCCCGGCAATTCGGGTGAGACATTGCGCATCACAATCCGCGAAGACGGAAAGAGCGTGCGCCCGGCGAACTGAGCGCGGAGAATAGAAACATCCCTTGGACGGGATAAAGGGCGGCGTTGGAGATCAACGCCGCCTTTTTTGTATTTACTAGGGGAAAATGCCTTAAAGCTTCGCGTGCCCGCCGGTTGAACCAAAGCCGCCTGTCCCGCGCTGCGTTGCGTCCAATTCTTCGACCTCATTCCACGCCGCCTGAACGACCGGCGCAACAACCAATTGCGCCACCCGGTCGCCGCGCGCGATGGTGAAATCCTCACCGCCGTGGTTGATCAAGAGCACTTTCAATTCGCCGCGATAATCGCTGTCGATTGTGCCTGGTGTGTTGGGGACGGTGATGCCGTGTTTGAACGCAAGGCCGGAGCGGGGGCGAACCTGAATCTCAAAACCCTGAGGGATCGCCACCGCTAAGCCGGTTGCAACCGGATAACGCGCACCCGGCGCGATCGTCACGTCCTCTGCGCTCACCACATCCATGCCCGCAGCACCTGCGGTGGCATAAGCGGGAAGCGGAAGGCCTTCGCCGTGGGCTAGGCGCTTTACTTCGACTGCGACGCTCACGCGTTGTCCTCAGCCAGTTTGGTCGCGATCCGTTCAGCCAAAGCCATGGCCACTTCGCTTTTGGGCATTTTGTCGAGACTTTCGACACCGTCGCTGCTGACAATATGGACGCGGTTGTCATCGCCGCCCATTACATCGCCCGATACATCATTGGCGATGATCCAATCGCACGCTTTGCGCTTGCGCTTCTTTTTCGCATGGTCGAGCACGCTGTCGGTTTCCGCTGCAAAGCCAACGACCAATTGCGGACGATTCGATCCCCCCGCGAGGTTGGCCAAAATATCGGGATTTTCCGTCAGCATCAAAGCAGGCGGAGCAGAGCCGCGTTTCTTGATCTTTTCATCGCGGTATTCCTTGGGCCGCCAATCGGCGACAGCAGCAACCATAACCGCGACATCGCACGGCAAAGCGCGCTTGACCGCGGTGGACATCTCTTCCGCACTTTCAACATCCACGCGTGTGACGCCGGCTGGCGTCTTGAGCGCGACCGGCCCGGCCACCAATGTCACCTCTGCGCCCAATGCGGCGGCGGCAGCGGCAATGGCAAAGCCTTGTTTCCCGCTCGACCGGTTGGCGATGTAGCGAACCGGGTCGATCGATTCCCACGTAGGCCCGGCGGTGACGAGCACATGTTTTCCATCGAGGGGTTGATGCGAGGCATCGGCAATAATGCCTTCGACCACAGCTTCATCAGCCTCAATGACTTGCGCCTTGGCGGAAGCCGCTTTCTTTGCGGCAATCTTGCGAGCGGGTGTTTCCGCTTCTTCTTGCTCTGGCTCTGATTGAACTTCGTCCCCTTGCTCTTCCGGCTCGGCTTCTTCGAGAGGTTCGGGCGCAAGTTTGCGATCATCCACCTCGTGGTTGATCGCATCGGGGTCCATCGGCGGCGCAGCCTTGCCCGCGCCTTTAGATGCGAGCGGCGATCCCGCGAGGTCCGGATTAAACTCGATGTCCTCGTCTTCGATGAATTCGGCCGCCTCTTCGTCTTCAGGGAATTCTCCCTCAAGCTCGGCATCGAGATCGGCGTCAATTTCATCGGCGCTGCGTTTGGTGGTGGAGCGCGGGATAATCCGCGACAGCAAACCGCCCAGACCGCCGGTTGATGCGCCATCTTCGGCGCCCTCATTGTCGGGTTCGAGTGCCTCAACAACATCATTGGCAGCGGCGGGAGCGGTTGCCACTTCTTCAACTTCAATCCCAAGGCGCCCAGCAATCTCAGCCCAAATCGCACCGGGCTCCGGCAGTCGGCCATAGCCAAACTCGCCGCACGCCATCGCGCCTTCATCCGGGTGCATGACCGTGACGCCCGCTTCATTCAACGCATCAACGTTGCGCTGGGTTGAGGCGTGCTCCCACATCTTCACATTCATCGCCGGAACCGCGAGCACCGGCTTGTTCGTCGCGAGCAGCAAAGTCGTCGCCAAATCATCAGCGATCCCTGCGGCCATTTTCGCCATCAAGTCGGCGGTTGCGGGACACACAACCAAAAGGTCGGCTTCGCGCGACAATTCGATATGGCCCATTTCAACCTCGTTCTTGAGGTCGAACAAACTGGTGTGAACTTGATTTTCGCTGAGCGCCGCAAGCGACATGGGGGTGACGAATTGCTGCCCGCCTTTGGTAACGACGCAGGTGACATCCGCGCCGCCCTTGCGGATAAGCCGCACAAGCTCGCACGATTTGTAGGCCGCGATCCCGCCGCCCACCACCAAGAGAACCTTTGGCAAGACCACCTTTGGCTCCGCTTTGCTCATCGTCCCATTCACTCCTCAAGCGCGCGATTGATCATGCGCGCGTTCCCGTCGTCCTAGCGTCCCACTGTGATATCGCCAAGCCATGGTTTTTCCCAAGATTGCCTAGCGATCCGATGGTTAAGATTGTGCTTATAGCTCGCGCTCGTCATAAGATGGTGCGAGAGGGGATTTTTCATGGATTTGGCATTGCGCATCGCGCTCACCTTGGGCGGGCTTTTGCTTCTGTCGCTTGGTTTTGGTTTTTTGACGGACCCAGTGACAGCAGGAGCGGACTTCGGACTGGCAGTTGAGGGCGCGCATGGCCTCACCTCAGTGCGGTCTGATTTCACCGCATTTTTCGGTGTATCCGGGGCCTGCTTTATATGGGGCGCATGGGCGCGGCGAAGCGACCCCCTGATTATCGGTGCGGCGTTGATGCTGGTTACACTCGCGGCGCGGCTCATCTCTTTTGCGATCAATGGCGAGTTCGAAGGGTTTGTGACCCCGATGGTGGTCGAAGCGGGTCTTGGGGTCCTTGGCCTGATCGGCGCGCGGGTTTTGCCAAGCCGCGGCTAAATAAGCCCAGCCAAGCTTGCGCCCCACACTGCGCCGGCGCCAACTGCGCCTGCGACGAAATATCCAAACCAGCCGCCCCCGCTGCCGCGCGCGCGCTTGTCCGTGAGCAGCGGGATTTCGGGCAATGGCGCCGCTTCGGGTGCGCCGCCTTTGGCTGGGAAGCGGTCCTCTATCCGCCGGATCAAATCGGGCAGGCGGAACAAAACTTTCGCGTCTTCTTTTAGCCTGTCAGCCACCGCCGATTCTGGCCCCAATTCATCGCGGATCCATTCGCGCACATAGGGCGCCGACGTGTCCCACATATTGATCTCGGGGTTAAGCTGCGTCGCGATCCCTTCGACCATAACCATTGTCTTTTGCAGCAGCAGCAGATGCGGCTGTGTCTGCATATCAAAATCGCGGGTGATGGCGAACAGACCGTCGAGCATTTGGCCGACGGAGAGCTCTTTCACTGGCTTTCCGCGCATCGGTTCGCCCACCGCTCTCAGCGCCGTCGCAAACTCGCCAACCGAATGGTAGCTGGGCACATATTGCGCTTCGAAATGAATTTCTGCCACGCGTTTGTAATTGCCGGTGGTCAACCCATAGAGAATTTCCGCCAGCCATTGCCGTGCGCGCCGGTCGATCCGGCCCATGATACCAAAATCGATCGCCACGATGGTGCCGTCTTTTTCAATGAACAGGTTTCCCTGATGCATGTCGGCATGGAAAAATCCGGCGCTGATCGCTTGGGTTAGGAAGCTGAGGACAAGGCGGTTTGCGATTGCATCAAGATCATGGCCTTGCGCGACCAATTCGTCGCGGCGCGAGATTTTCACCCCGTCGACCCATTCGATTGTCAGAACGCGGCCATTGGTGCGATCCCAGTCGATGTCGGGAATCCGGTAGCCGCTGACACCCGCCATATCTTCAGCCAGTTCGCTCGCAGAAGCGGCCTCGCGTCGCAGGTCCAGTTCGGAATAGGACCAGCGTTTAAAGTTGGCGATGGTCAGGCGCGGACGCAGACGCGTGGCTTCCCCGCCCATCGCCTCAACATGGGCCGCAGCCCATTCGTATGTTTCGATATCTTGCGCGAATTTTTCACGAATGCCAGGGCGCAGCACTTTAACCGCAACCGTGCGACCATCGGTCGTGGTCGCTTTGTGTACCTGTGCGATCGAAGCTGCGCCAACCGGCTCAGGATCAATATGCGTAAACAGGGTGTCTATCGGTTGATCAAATGTCGCCGCGATCTGCGCTTCAATCTCGGCAAAGGGGACCGGCGGTAAATTGTCCTGAAGGCTGAGCAGATTGTGCGCTGCCTCTTCGCCCACCAAATCGGGGCGGGTGGCGAGCGATTGACCAAGCTTGATCGCGGCGGGGCCAATCGCGCGAAAGGCACCGGCATAATCGCGCTCCCCCGACTTGCCGGTAAATGTCACCAGCCGCGCCATACGGACCAGCCGTTTTACCGGCGTGGGAGCATTGGGGTCGTCCTCAATCCCAACCAATGCGCGGCGCCGCGCAAGAGTAATCCCCCAACGCGCAAGGCGGAACATATGTGTCGCAGAAGATGTCATTGATCGGCTCGCTTACGCTCGGCGGCACCAGCCCGCTCCCCCACCCGGCCACGCCAGATCATACCGCCAGGTGGCAGCGTGCGGGAGCGGGCTGGTGCCGCAGCACGAAGTGCCAAACAATCAATCACGCCTAGATTTTCCAACCGGAATGAATCGCGACCGCGCCGCCCAATATGCTTTCCACCTTTGTGTTCACAAATCCGGCGTCGCGGATCATGTCTTGAAACTCGCCCATCTTGGGGAATTTGCGGATCGATTCCACCAGATACCGATACGAATCGGCATCGCCCGCAATCGCTTGTCCCATGCGCGGCAGCAGCTTGTCAGAATAGATGTCGTAAATCTCTTTAAAGCCGGTCCATTCTGTGGTCGAAAATTCCATGCAATAAAACCGCCCCCCGGGGCGCAAAACGCGGTGCGCTTCGGCCAGAGCCTTGTCCTTGAACGTCACGTTTCGAATGCCGAATACAATCGTATAGGCATCAAAGGAATTGCTGGCGAAATCGACCTCTTCGGCGTTCTGGCAGGTGAAGACGAGGCTGCCGGTGTCGGGCGTTTCGGCCCGCTCCATCGCGCGTTCTGCGCCGACATCGAGCATATCCTGATTGATATCAGCAACCGTAACATCCGCGCCGCGATCCGCCATGCGAAAGGCAATATCGCCCGTGCCGCCAGCCATATCCAGAATGCGTTCGCCCGCTTGCGGTTTGACCCGTTTTACAAAGCGGTCCTTCCAGCCCCGGTGCATTCCCATCGACATCGCATCGTTCATGATGTCGTATTTCTTGGCCACGCTGGTGAAGACCTCGCCGACACGGCGGGTCTTTTCATCGGGGGCGACCTGTTCATAGCCGAAGGAGACGGTTTCTTCTGCGTTTGTGCTGCTTTGAGTCATGGCCTGCGCTCTAGAGGCAATTGCGGCGCTCGCCTAGAGTGTTAGAGCGCTTCTTTACTGCGCAGAAAGCCGGGTGCTGGAACGCGCGGATCATAACGAGCCAAACACCTATGCCTGAATTACCCGAAGTCGAAACCACCGTGCGCGGCCTTGCACGCTTTCTTGATGGCGAACGGATTGAGCGCGTTGTGCTCAACCGCCCCAATCTGCGCCGCCCCTTTCCCCCCGAATTGGTTCAGGTGATGACCGGGGCAAAGGTCACGGGGCTATCTCGGCGGGCGAAATATGGGTTGATCCATGTTGATCGCGGGTCGACCCTGATCTTCCATCTGGGCATGAGCGGGCGCTGGCGGATCGACCCGGAACAGCCGGATAAGCACGACCATATGATTATGGAAACAGCAGACCATCAATTCTCGCTTTGTGATCCGCGGCGGTTTGGTTCGGTTGATTTGGTGGCGAGTGATGCTTTGGATGCTTGGCCGCAGTTTGCGGGGCTTGGGCCGGAACCTTTGGGACCGGGACTGACCGCTCAGCATCTAAAGAACGCGCTTAAAGGTAAGACCCAAGCGATCAAACTGTGTCTGCTGGATCAGCGGGTTGTCGCGGGTCTGGGCAATATATATGTGTGCGAGGCTTTGTGGCGGGCGGGCATCCACCCGACTAAGGCCGGGGGCAAAGTGACGCGGCCGCAATTGGAACGGCTCATTCCGATCATACGCGAAGTGTTGGAAGCCTCTATCAAGGATGGCGGATCAACTTTGCGCGATTATGCCGCGCCGGATGGAGAGCTTGGCTATTTCGCCACGCGCTTTGATGTCTATGGTCGCACTGGTGAGCCTTGCCGCCGCGACGATGGCGGTTTGATCCGCCGGATCGCGCAAGGTGGGCGCAGCACATGGTATTGCGCCAAGTGCCAGAAGTAAGCGAATACCTTGACCTAATTAGCCTCGCCGACTATGCGCGCTGCTTTCCGGCAGTAAATCGCCGTTTTCGAACACATATGATTCTTATCCGCCCGCCTTTGTGCGGCCAGAACCAAACGCGAGACAAACACAGATATGGCCAATTCGCCACAAGCCCGTAAGCGCATCCGTCGCAACAACGCCCGAGCCGAAGTAAACGGCGCACGCGTAAGCCGCATTCGCGGTTTCGTGAAAAAGGTCGAAGCCGCTTGCGAAGCTGGCGACAAGACAGCCGCTGCCGACGCTCTTAAAGCGGCGCAGCCTGAACTCGCTCGCGGTGTTGCGCGCGGTGTGATGCACAAGAACACGGTCGCGCGCAAAATGTCGCGTCTTTCAAAGCGGGTTGCCGCTCTCTGATTCGACCGATTCGCCAATTTGGCGTGGTCACAACACAAATCGAAACGTAAATTTACGTAAGGTTTGGTCAGCTAATGTGGTTAAGGGCTTTGCCGTTTGGCGAGGCCCTTTTCTTTTGCGGCGCTCAAAATGCTCTCTGACCATCGCAAATGCTTGGAATCCCTGCGATTCGCATAGCTCAAATAGTAAAAACTTCGTTAAAACAGCCACTTGGACGCACGCCTGCGGGGTTGCGACGAGTCAACAAATATATTTCGTTTTTATTGCAATTCCCGACTTGCACAGAATCGCGTTCATCTCTTTAGTCACTTCACACCGGGGCGGGACAGCCCGGGCGTCATACAGTTTTAGCGACGACATTCTCTGCGAAAATCACATTCGCGGGTTGGGGATAGTTTTGTCTGTTGCACATCATAGGTGGCCATCGGATTGTTTGTCCGCATGGTTGGGAGAATTGGGGAAGCCATGGGACATAAAATCAATAAAGCGCGAACCACCCGTGGCAGTTCAGATGATGATCTTATGGAAGATGCCGAATCGGTAAACCTAGCTGCGGACTGGGCCGACATCAGCCAGGGTCTGCGCAAAGATTTGGGCCACCAATTGCACAGCCAATGGATCAAACCGATTCAGGTTGGCGGCATTAACAAAGAGAACGGCACGCTCGATCTCTTTCTCCCGACGGAATTCTCCGCCAACTGGGTGAAAGACCGCTTTCATGAGCGGCTGCAGCTCGCATGGAAGATTGTGCGCGGGGACGTGCGCAATGTGAATATTCAAGTCCATCCCGGCCGCCGCCAGCTTCCTGAGCTGCGGCTTGACGATGGCCGCCGTCCTGCAAATGACGGCGCCAGCGCGATTGCTGTCGCCGCCGGAACAATCGGTGACGCGGGTTTCACCAGCTCAGTGGGCCTTGACCCATCGCTCACATTCGCCGCCTTTGTGACAGGCGAGGCCAATGTGCTCGCATGCAACGCGGCTCAGCGCATGGCTGCGACCGAACAACCGCAGTTTTCACCGCTCTATTTGAAAGCGGCAACCGGACAGGGCAAAACCCACCTGCTGCACGCCATCGGTCACAGTTTTTTGCAAGCGCACCCGCGCGCGCGCATTTTCTACTGCTCGGCTGAACGTTTTATGGTTGAGTTCGTTCAGGCGCTCAAAGCCAATCAAATGATTGAGTTTAAGGCGCGCCTGCGCAGCTTTGATCTGCTGCTCGTCGATGACATTCAGTTCATTATCGGCAAGGCGTCTGCTCAAGAAGAGCTGCTTTACACGATCGACGCGCTGCTAGCGGAAGGCAAACGATTGGTATTTGCTGCTGACCGCGCGCCTCAAGCACTCGACGGTGTGGAACCGCGCCTGCTCAGCCGCCTTTCGATGGGTCTCGTCGCCGACATTCAAGCCGCCGACATCGAATTGCGCAAGAAAGTCCTGGAATCGAAACTTCAGCGGTTCGCCCCGCTGTCCGTTCCAGAAGACGTCATCGACTTCCTTGCTCGGACCATCACGCGCAATGTTCGCGAATTGGTGGGCGGCCTCAACAAGCTGATCGCCTACGCGCAATTGACGGGTCAAGAAGTGTCGCTGAACCTCGCCGAGGAACAGCTGACCGATATTTTGTCGGCCAATCGCCGCCGGATCACAATTGATGAAATTCAGCGCACGGTTTGCCAGTTCTACCGGATCGACCGCAGCGAAATGTCGTCAAAGCGCCGCGCGCGCGCCGTCGTGCGCCCTCGGCAAGTGGCGATGTATCTCTCCAAAGTGCTCACCCCGCGCAGCTACCCAGAGATTGGCCGCAAATTCGGCGGGCGGGATCATTCGACCGTCATCCACGCGGTGCGCCTGATCGAAGATTTGCGCACACGTGATGCCGATATGGACGGCGATGTGCGCTCTTTATTGAGGCAATTGGAAAGCTGATAACCGCCCAGTTCGGCCCTTGCTTTTCCAGTTGTAGTCCCCAGCCTTTTCGCTGGTCCCTCAACAGCAAACGCACAGGCAGCACACAGCCTTACCCACAAGGCTGTTGGCAAGCTGTGCGCAGGGTGCCAACAGGTTATCCATGACCAATTCACAGCCCTCTCCCACCCACGACCGCAACAATCTCGACCTTCCCCAAAGCGCGCCTCAGGCGATGATGCGCGGTCTGCGCGGGAAATGTCCGCGCTGCGGGAATGGCGGGCTTTTCCGCGCTTGGATCAAACCGGTCGATCACTGCGCATCGTGCCATTACGATTGGTCGGTTCAGCAAGCGGATGACTTTCCCGCTTATATCGGGATTTTCATCGTCGGGCACCTGTTGGCACCTGTCGTCATCTTGATGATCGGGACGTTGGGCATGTCTGCATGGGCAACCCTCGCGATCATCCTACCGCTGGCGATCGCCATGCTGATTGCGATGTTGCAACCGGTGAAAGGCGGCGTCATCGCGATGCTTTGGTGGTGGGGCGTGGGCGCATTTAAGCAAGAGCGCGGGCCCGAACACGCCAATGCGCCCGACCAGGAACCATGACACTCTCGCCCGCCCGTCTTGACCGCTTTGCCCGGCATATTGTGCTGCCCGAGATAGGTGGCGCGGGTCAGGTTGCATTGGCCAGCAAGCACATAGCGGTCATCGGGCTGGGCGGGATCGGCTCACCCGCTCTGCAATATCTCGCCGGCGCCGGAATTGGGAAATTCACGCTCGTCGATGACGACGTGGTCGATGCGTCCAACCTTCAGCGGCAGACGATTTTCACCACCCGCGATGTAGGGCACGGCAAAGCGACCAGCGCGCGGCGCTGGCTCGCTAATTTCGATGACGCGCTCGATGTGACATTAAGCGATGGGCGAATATCGGCTGAAACCGCGCCGGATCTGATTGCTGGGGCTGATCTGGTTTTGGACGGGACAGACAATTTCGCCACCCGCCTCGCGGTTTCGGATGCTTGCGTTGCCGAACGGGTGCCGCTCTTGTCGGCCGCTGTGGGCCGCTTTCAAGGGCAAGTGGGCGCGTTTGCCGGACATTTGGTGGGCCAATCGTGTTACCGCTGTTTTGTCGGCGATGCGTTTGATGCAGAAGATTGCGACACCTGCGCAGAAGACGGGATGCTGGGCGCGATGGCGGGATGGACCGGCAGTTTTGCCGCGATGCAGGCGGTCCGCATCTTACTCTCGGGGGTAAGCCGCTTTGGTCAACCGATGTGGGGCAAAATGCACATTCTCGATGGGATGCAGCCGGGTATGCGCACGCTCTCCATCGCCAAAGATCCCGCTTGCAAGGGCTGCGGCGAGGCATAGCGGACCACTGAGTTTTCCGATCAGAGTGAGCGCCATAAAGCCGTTTATTGAGCAGCCGTGTTCCTTTCCAAATGCGACGTGCCGCTCTACATTCATATCGCAATTTCTATAGGACACCCTTCGGATGATCACGCTCCTTTCCCCTGCCAAAAAGCTTAACTTTGACGAGCCGCAAACCTCGCTTGAGATCACGCGGCCACGGCTTGAGGAAGACACGCGCGAGATTGCTGGAGTGGCAAAGAAGCAGTCGGCGAAGTCGCTCGCCAAGCTGATGCATATCTCGGACAATTTGGCTGAGCTCAATGCAGAGCGGTTCAAGGCGTTCGATCTGGACGGGCGCAGCAATTCGGCAAAACCAGCAGGTCTAACCTTTGATGGCGATGTGTATTGGGGGCTTGAGGCAAAGTCTCTGGGTGATGAGGCGCTTGGCTATGCTCAGGAGCATTTGCGCATCTTGTCAGGGCTTTACGGTGTTTTGCGGCCGATGGACGCGATTCAGCCTTACCGTCTGGAAATGGGCACCAAGATGAAAAACCCGCGCGGCAAATCGCTCTATGATTTTTGGGGCAGCCGGATTGGGGAGCAGCTTGCAGACGACTTGCAAGGGCACTCTGATCAGACGGTCGTGAATTTGGCGTCCAACGAATATTTCAAAGCGGTCGACACCTCCGCGCTTCCGGGTAAGGTGATCGAGGCAAGCTTCCTCAACGTGAAGGACGGCGAAGCGCGGCGGCTGATGTACCACGTCAAATTCGCACGCGGATTGATGGCGCGCTGGATCATGGAAAACCGGATCGAAAGGGCCGATGACCTCAAAGCGTTTGACGCCGAAGGGTATGCATTTGATGCCAGCGCTTCGAGCGAAACAGAACTCGTGTTCACGCGCAAGCAGCCACCGGTGAAGAAGAAGTAGGCAAGTCTCCGCCATTGGTGGTGCTTAGCTAAGGACCTCCTCAACCCAAGCGGGAACCAGCTCGCCCGCTGGGCCATGGCGCGCCTCGGCGAAGTGGTGGCTTCCCTCGCTTGGCTCCAAATTGAGTTCCAGCGTCGCGGCCCCTGATGCGCGCGCTTCCTGCACAAAACCCGCAGCGGGATAGACCGCGCCCGATGTTCCAATGCTGACAAACAAATCGCAAGCAGACAGCGCGGCGTAAATCCGATCCATTTGATAGGGCATTTCGCCAAACCAGACGATATCGGGCCTAAGGCTTGGTGACTGACAGATCGTGCATTTGGGGCGGTCCAACATCGGCGCGTGCCAGGGGAAACGCATCTCGCACGACTGGCAAAGCGCGCTCTTTAGCTCGCCGTGCATATGCAGCACTTGGCCCGAACCGCCGCGCTCATGCAGGTCATCGACATTCTGTGTGACCAACAACACATCGCCCGCATATTCTCGTTCCAACCGGGCCAAGGCGCGGTGTGCATCATTGGGCTGAACTCCCGACAATGCCTCTCTCCGCATGTCGTAAAAGCCCAAGACCAGATCGGGATCGCGGGCAAACCCTTCTAGGGTGGCGACATCCTCAACCTTGTGCTGCTCCCATAGGCCGCCCGCGGAACGAAACGTGTCGATCCCGCTTTCCGCTGAAATGCCTGCGCCGGTTAGAATTACAGTGCTTGGGACGTTTTGGGTCATGCGTGATGAATGTTTACCATATTGGGTTACGTGGCAAGCCACGATGAACACCGCTGCGCCTTCTACTATTGGCCATTCTGCCGGTCAGGCCTACCGACCCGATATCGACGGGCTGCGGGCGCTCGCCGTGCTGCCAGTGCTGCTTTACCATGCGAAAGTACCGGGATTTGCAGGCGGATTCATCGGGGTCGATATATTTTTCGTCATCTCTGGTTTCCTGATAACCGGTATCATTGCGCGCGAGATTGATGCGGGCGAATTCTCAATCCTGAGATTCTATGAACGGCGCGCGCGGCGCATTTTACCCGCGTTGCTAGCCATGATTGCGTTTGCACTGGTCGCCGCGAGCTTGCTGTTTCTGCCGAGTGACTTTGCCGGAGTAGCGCCCTCTGCACTGGCCGCGATTGGGTTTCTTGCCAACGTCTGGCTGTTCACACAGACAGGGTATTTCCAAGGCAGCGCTGAGACGACCCCATTGCTCCACACATGGTCATTGGGAGTGGAAGAGCAGTTCTATATCGGCCTGCCCATCATGCTCATCATCGTGGCACGATACGCGCCAGCATGGCGGGTGAAAGCGATTGTGGCGCTGACACTCATCAGCTTTATCTGGGCTGTCCTAAAACAGGCCGATAGCGACGGTTTTGCATTCTATTTGTTGCCAACACGCGCATGGGAATTGTTCGCCGGATCGCTGCTCGCGATGGGCGTAATCCCAGCAATCAAGAAACGCGTCCTTGCCGAAGGATTGTGTTTGGCGTCTTTGATAGCAATCATCGCTGCGACCATGTTGTATGACAGCCAAACGGTCTTTCCCGGTATGGCCGCACTGGCCCCGGTGATCGCTGCAACGGTTTTGATCCATTGCGCGAACGGCACATGGACTGGGCGTATTTTGTCCATGAAGGGGCCAGTTTGGATCGGCCTTATCAGCTATTCCCTGTATCTGTGGCATTGGCCGATCATTGTGTTCTGGCGCTACACTTTGGATGGACCGCTGACAGGCGCTGATTCCGCCGCGCTGATTGCGGTTTCGATCGTGATCGCATGGGCGAGCTGGAAGTTCGTCGAGCAACCTTTCAGGAGCAAGGCGCTCTTTCCCGCAAAGCGCATGTGGCGCTGGAGCTTTGGCGGGATGGGGGTGCTGACCGCCATATTGCTTGCTTTGCTGCCACAGGGCGGGTGGTCCGCCCGCTTTGATCCAGACACGTTGAAGTATGCACAAGCGACCGCCGATCACAGCCCGGTTCGCGATCAATGCATTACGGGCCGCGTCAAAGATCATCCCGAGGCTTGCACTTTGGGCGCAGATGTCACGCCGAGCGCGCTCATTTGGGGGGACAGTCACGGGGTCGAATTCGCATGGGTTCTGGGTCAGCGATACGACGCGCGCGGCGCTTCCATCGTGCAGCGCACTAGAGGCAGCTGTGCACCAGTGATCGGATATGATCCGGCCAACGACACGCGCTGCGCGGCTTTCAATGATGGGGTTTTGGAAGAGATCGCCGCATCCTCCAATATCCACACGGTCTATCTGGCCGGCTATTGGGCTCAATCATCCTATCACGAGGCCCATGTTGATGCTTTGCTGGACCAGACGATTGGCCACCTGCAATCTATTGGAAAGCAGGTGATACTGATCGGCCCGGTCCCAACGCATTCGGTCGAAGTTCCGCGTCTATTGGCGCTGCATGGCCCCGATGCTCTCACATTGCCGACCGACACTTTCACAGAACGCACCCGCTGGTTCACGCGAAGGTTTCCTGTTTGGCGCGCGCGCGGGGTCTCAATCATCAATCCCATCGACCGGCTCAATAACGATGGCCAAACCATGATAGTTGCAGGCGGACAGCCGCTCTATTACGACAACCATCATCTGAGCTTGGCCGGCGCGCGGTACATTCTGGGGCCTCACCCTCTCGAGGAATTGCCTCAAGAGTGACGACCGCGAAGCCTTCCAATCAGCCGGGAGGACAAGAATGCCAGATTTTGCAGTAATCGGTCACAAGGGCCGGATGGGAAAGGCGCTTTCTCAAGCAATCGAGGAGGCAGGCCACGCCTTGCGCGTTGGTGTCGAAATCGGCGGTGACGCAGCGGTGGTGGCTCAATGCGATGTCATCGTCGATTTCTCTGCTCCGGGTGCCCTGGCGGGAAATCTAGCGGCAGCCAAGTCTGCTGGAATTCCGATCCTGATCGGAACCACTGGACTAGAATCCGAACAATTCGAAGCAATCGAGGAAGCCGCACAGAGCGTGCCCGTCCTCCAAACAGGCAACACCTCTTTGGGCGTCACATTGCTCAGCGCACTGGTGCGTGAAGCAGCGGAAAGACTTGGCCCAGATTGGGATATCGAAATCCTCGAAATGCATCACCGCGACAAGGTCGATGCGCCGTCGGGCACAGCAAAATTGCTGGGCGAAGCGGTGGCAGAGGGGCGCGGGATTGATTTGGCCGAAAATATGGACAGCGGCCGCCATGGGCACACCGGCGCGCGCGAAGAAGGCGCGATCGGATTTGCCACATTGCGCGGGGGAAGTGTCGCAGGCGACCACTCGGTGATCTTTGCCGGGCCGCAGGAACGCATCACCCTGTCGCATTCCGCAGAAAACCGGATGATATTTGCGCGCGGTGCGGTTCGTGGGGCAGAATGGCTCATCGGTAGAAAGCCGGGCCGGTATTCCATGCAAGATGTGCTTGGACTGACTTAACCGCAAACAACAACAAAACCGGGAACAAAACCGGTAACAGGGGGACCAACCCAATGGCATTCGATCCAATCGCCGCAACAGATACGCATATGAGCGCGCTTAGCGCTGCCGAACTTGCACTTTCACGCGATTACACAACGGGCAATCACTGGCTGATTTTGGGCGGACTGATCGTATCAGCCATCGTCACTTGGATCATTGTGAGGACCGGGGTTCTGGACCGGGTTTTTGGCCTGTTATCCGACCGCTGGAAAAACGCGCGCGTGTATATCGTTGCCGCTGTCTTCACGATTGTCGATGCGCTGCTCTTGCTGCCCTATTCAATCTACACCGATTGGTCGCGGGAAAGCGCCTATGGCCGCACCAGCCAACCGCTCTCCGACTATCTCACGCAAAGCGCGATGGGCCTTGGTATTTCGGCGATTTTGGGAGGGTTGTTCTTTGTCGGTCTCTATTTCCTGCTCCGCCGCGCCGGACAGCTGTGGTGGGCGTGGGCGGGCGGATTGGTCGCGACCACGGCGGCGCTTATGCTGCTGCTTTCCCCCACTTTGATTGAGCCGATATTCAACGATTACACTCCGCTGCCCGACGGCGAAGTGCGCGATGCGGTGCTGGTCATGGCCGAAGAAGCGGGCATCCCCGAAGACCGCATTTTCGTCTTTGACGGATCGCGCCAATCGAACAATTTCACCGCCAACGTCTCCGGTATCGGCGGTTCTGCACGGATCGCAATGTCCGATGTCGCTTTGGATGAAGCGTCTCTGGATGAAGTGCGCGCGGTGACCGGGCATGAGATTGGACACTATGTGCTGGGCCATGTGTGGTGGATGATCGCGATCATTTCAGGGCTGGCGATGGCTGTGTTCTTCCTCACGGCAAAAACCTATCCGTTCTTTGCGCGCCTGTTTGGCAGCACCGCGCCAATCGCCGATGTGCGCGGATTGCCGGTTTTGCTGTTTGCCGTGGGCCTGTTCTTCACTCTGGCTCAGCCGGTGCTGAACACTCTGATCCGTACCAATGAACGCGCCGCCGATGCCTATTCGCTGGAGACGGTTGGACTGCCCGATGCCTTGTCAGAGGCGCTCGTGAAAACAGCGGAATACCGCTATCCACTGGCCGGGCCGGTCGAAGAGGCCCTGTTCTACACCCACCCATCGGTGCGCAACCGGGTGCTGACCGCGATGGAGTGGAAAGCCGAGCAGGAGCCCGCTACGCCCGCCGAATGACAAAAGACCAGATCTTCGAATTTTTCCGCCGACTGGCAGAGGACAATCCAGAGCCTGAGACGGAGCTGGAATATGGCAACGCCTATCAATTGACGGTGGCGGTCGCGCTGTCTGCGCAGGCGACCGATGTGGGCGTAAACAAGGCGACCCGCGCGCTGTTTGCAAAGGTTGAGACGCCGCAGCAGATGCTAGATTTGGGGCTGGATGGGCTGATCGATCACATCAAGACGATCGGCCTGTTCAACTCCAAAGCGAAGAACGTGATCGCGCTCTCGCAATTGCTGATCGACGAATATGGCGGGGAAGTCCCGGACACCCGCGAAGACCTCGTGCGATTACCGGGAGTGGGGCGCAAGACGGCCAATGTCGTGCTAAATTGCTGGTTCAAACAAGAGACATTCGCGGTCGACACCCATATCCTGCGCGTGGGCAACCGCACAGGTCTGGCCAAGGGTAAAACGCCCGATCACGTTGAGGCAAAACTGGAAAAGCGCGTGCCCCAACCGTTCCGCCTGCACGCGCATCACTGGTTGATCCTGCATGGCCGCTATGTCTGCAAAGCGCGCACGCCAGAATGCTGGCGCTGTGGTCAGGTGGATTTGTGCAGTTTTCGTAAGAAGGTGACTGAGGCGCCTAAGGGGCGATGATGGACGAGACCCCTCTAGTTTTGGATCAGCATGCGTTCGAGCGAGCTAAAGCCAATCCTGCATTCGAAGATCGCTGCTGGCTCACCTTCTATCTGGTTGGGTCAACTCAAGCGCACTCTGCAATGAAGCCGGGTTTGCAGGAGCTGGAGGGCGAGAATTTAACCGGTGGAGAATATGGATGGATATACGCCAAGGTCCCGGTGAACCTCGAGTTTGATCACATCGGCGACAGAGTTGCTCGAGTGCGAACACTTTGCTTCGAGACCGGCGTGATCCTGGACCTCATAGACCTAGACTCGTCGTCAGATGTGAAGGCATCGAAGTTTTTTACGCTCTGGCAACGATAGTCAAACATCATCCGCTGAGATCATCTCAGCCTCGTCAATTTCACCCGTCAGGCTCGCCACCGTCGTCGCCACAGCCGCGTCGCCTGACACATTGGTGGTGGTGCGCATCATGTCCATGATCCGGTCAACACCGGCGACAAAGGCAATCGTTTCAAGCGGCACGCCAACCGCGCCGAACACCAACGCCATCATGATCAGGCCCGCGCCCGGAATGCCCGCCGCACCCACGGCTCCCAATGTGCCGAGGACCGAGATCAGCAGGTAATCGCCCCAGCTCAAATCCACGCCGAAAATCTGCGCGCCGAACAATGTCGCCAGGCCCAGATACATCGCCGTGCCGTTCATATTGATCGTCGCGCCCAGCGACACAACAAAGCTGGCGACGGAATTGGACACACCAAGGTTCCGGCGCACACAGCGCAAGGTTACGGGCAAGGTCGCGTTGGAACTGGCCGTGGAATAGCTGACCGCAATCGCATCAATAATGCCGCGAAAGAAATCTATGACGGGCAGTTTGGCGATGAATTTGATCATCGATGAATACATCACAAGGATTATCAGCAAACAGCCAATATAATTGAGCGCCACCAGCTTACCCAATGCCGCCAGCGCATCCAGACCCAATGTCCCGGCCACCCAAGCCATCAGCGCAAAGACACCAAACGGGGTCAGCTCCATCACAATCATCGTGACTTTTTGCATCACGACGCTGCCGCTTTCGAAGATTTTGAGGACCGGCTCGCCCTCTTCCTTCGCCATCAAAATGCCGATCCCGATAAGCAGCGCAAAAACGATCAGCGGCAGAACATTGACGTCCGCCATCACCTGAACCGGGCTTTGCGGGATCATCCCCATGATCATGTCTTGCCATGTCGTGTCATTTGGCGGCGGTGTGGCGCCCTTTTGCAGCGACGAGGTATCCACCCCTGCCCCCGGTTGAATCAGAGTGCCCAGACCAAGGCCCAGCCAAACCGCAATCTGGCCGCTGACGACAAACAGCAAAAGCGCGCGCCAACCAACAGAACCCAGCTTTCGCAGATCGCCGATGGCCGCAACGCCCGCGACAAGGCTGAAGAAAATCAGCGGCACGACCAGCATTTTGATGAAGCCGATAAAGACATCGCCAATGATCTTAATGCTAGCGGCCTCTGGCCCCCACAAGCGCCCGACAATGATGCCCAAAATGAGCGCGCCAATGACACGCTGCCACAGAGGAATTGCAAACCATGTTTTCATGTTCGAGCTTTCTTTGCGTTTGGCTTTGAGGTCAAACCTCGATTTGGGTCGTATCAAGGGCAAGCGCACCAATGGCCGCGCGGGCGAAAATTCGGGTTAACGCATCCAAGTCCGGAATGGCCACCGCTTCATCGCGCTTATGCATGGTCGCGTTGCAAAGGCCAAATTCGATCACGGGACAAACGCTGCGCAGGAACCGGGCATCGGATGTGCCACCGCTGGTCGAGGCCTCTGGCGTGATGCCAGTCTCGTCCTTGATCGCTTTTTCCAGCATTTCGGAAAATGCGCCCGGAGCGGTCAAGAACGGCTCACCGCTGATCACCGGGCGCGCAGTGCCGCCGTGCGACTGAGCGATTGCGACGACTTTGCTCGATAGCGATGCGCCCGAATGTTTGTCATTGAAGCGGATCGAGATCCGCGCCGTCGCCGCAGCGGGGATGACATTGTGAGCTTGGTTGGCGACATTGAATTCGGTTATTTCAAGATTGCTCGGCTGAAACCAATCAGTGCCGCTGTCGAGGTGCAAATTGTTGAGCTCAGACAGCATCGCGACCATCTTTGGCATCGGGTTGTCGGCCAGATGGGGATAGGCAACGTGGCCCTGCGTCCCTTCGACGGTCAGCCAGATGTTGACCGATCCGCGCCGCCCTATCTTCATCATATCACCCAGCCGGTGGACGCTGGTGGGCTCCCCAACAAGGCACAGATCGGGGCAAAGCCCTTCTGCGTTCATGTAATCGATCAAGGCGCGTGTGCCGTGCAGCGCAGGGCCTTCTTCATCGCCGGTGATGATGAAGCTAACCGTGCCTGCGTCTTGCGGCACGTCATGCATGGCGGCGACCATACAGGCGATGGAACCCTTCATATCGACCGCGCCGCGTCCGTATAACAATTCGCCCCGTTCGGTCGGTTCAAACGGATCGCTTTCCCATCCGTCGCCCGGCGGAACGACATCCAGATGCCCCGCAAAGGCAAAGTGGTTCGATCCTTCCGGCCCGCGCCGAATGGCGAACAGGTTTTCAACCGGAGCCTCATCCGTGCCATCCGCGCCGTCGCCGCGCTGAAACCGGTGGATGTCAAAACCCAGCGGTTTGAGCATCGCCTCCATCGCGTCAAAGACAGAGCCCGTCGCAGGGGTGACGCTGGTTTCGGCGATCAATCGCTTGGTATAATCAAGGGCGGCGCTCATCGTTGCGGCTCTGGAAGCGGGCCAGGAGCCAATGCACTTTCAAGCAAGTCCGCAATGCGAAGGCCTGCCTGTTGCACGCGCCGTTTGGCGATGGGAACGCCGCGCGCGATGTCGTCTTGGGTCAGCGCGGTTTTGCTGGGCAGTTCGGTTTCGCACACATTGTCAGTGTCAAAGGCGGTCGGGTAGACAAAATCGCGGCTGATTGCCCAACTTTCGCGGCCCCAGTCGGCCGCTTCGCCGCCGCTTAACTCGGCGCGCTCCGCCGGGCTGTAGCGCCGCACCACAGGGTCGGCCGGGTCGCTAATCGCGCGCTCTGCCAGCGGCCCGTCCCAGATCCAATGCAAATTGAGCCCCGGCACGATGCCATAATCGGTTTCCCGATCATTGCCGCCGCGATCATCCTTGTCGCCCGAATGCAGCGGCATGTGAATGTCGCCGGCAAAGTGAACCATGAACGCCAGCGCTTGGAGCCGGACATGATCGGGCAGGCTTTCGTCGGCCAGAATCCGGTGGTTGCGCTCAATCTGAGCTGTCACGCAATTCCCGCCAGAACAATTGGCGCGCGGACTATACGCCTCGCAAATGGGCGTCGTGCGGTAATGCCACGATGCCGTGTAGCCCCAACGCCAGAATGATCGCCGCACGCAATCGGGCCATACACTCGCGTCTTCGATCGTTGAAAGGTCGCATTCTGGCGTCCCGATCAGCGCCTCCGAACGCATTAACCGGCGGATTTCCGCACGCGCCGAAGCGGAGACATTGGCCTCAGCAATCTGCGCCGTCTTTTGGTGCGCGTAAAACCCCCAAGCGCTAGCCGGAGCTGGCAAAAGCACTGCAAGAGCACACAGCGCCGCAACTATCGCTCTCATGCGCCAACCGCCTCGTATTGTTCGATAACCCATTCTTCACTTTCGGAAGCTGCGATCCACTCCGCCATCCACGTGTGTTCCCAGACCGCCTGCATATAGCTTTGCGCAAAGCCGGGCACGCCAATGCCATAGGTCAAAAAGCGCGAGACGACGGGCGCGTAGAAAATGTCTGCTGCGCCGAAGGTGCCAAACAGAAACGGCCCCGCGCTTCCGTGGCGCGCGCGCGCCTCTGCCCACAGGCCAAGGATGCGGACAACATCGGCGCGGGTTTGGTCGGACACATTTTGCAATTGAATCCGGCGGCGCACGTTCATCGGCATTTCACCGCGCAAGGACATGTAAGACGAGTGCATTTCTGCGACCATTGCGCGCGCCATGCCCCGCGCGCTTTCGTCTTTCGGCCAAAACCGATCCCGCCCAACCTTGTCGGCCAAATATTCCATGATCGCCAAACTGTCCCAGATGACATTGTCGCCGTCCCAAAGGATCGGCACTTTGCCGCTAGAGGGTTGAAAATCGTCTGCCTCTTTACGCTTGTCCCACTGTTCACCCAGCATCGGGACAGTGATCTCTTCAAAGGCAATCCCCGATTGCTTTGCCGCGAGCCAGCCGCGCAGCGACCAGCTTGAATAGTTCTTATTCCCGATAATCAGCTTCATAAAATGCGTCGCTCCACCATCGCCCTGTCAAAGGGTCTTTCGCGAATTTGTGGGGGTTCTAGGTATTCACAGTTTCGCTGTCGAGGCTGAACGAGTTACAAGCAGCACATTCTGCGCGTGTAGCGCGGCGCGAGAAGCTGGAGTCTTTGACAAGACATTCTAGAGCACTTTTTCAGTCTATCGCAGCGCCATTGTGTAGCCGCACCGCCTAGGGACCAGAGATTATCAGCTCGCGCGCTGGTGTCACCTTCCCGCTGGCCCGATAATTCAGCTCAACTTCTTCCATTTGGCAGCCAGCGAACAGCTCACGCACCTCCGGCCGGTCATTTAAGGATAGAATAAATTGGCCCTGAGCGCCCATTAAGAGGCCTCTTAGGCGTTCAAAATCTGCCTGCTGAAAGATGTCTTTGCCATAATCATCGGTGTGCCCCCAGTACGGCGGATCGCAATAGAAGAGCGCTCCGGGGCGGCTGTCATACCGCTCGATGCAGGTGCCGAAGTCGAGGCACTCGATCAACACACCGTCGAGCCGATCATGAACCGCATCGAGCAGCGGCTCCACCTTGTTCAGGCTCCACCGGCTGCCCGAATAGTCGACGCCCAGCGTCCGGCCCATACCGCCAAAACTGGCCTTCTGGAGGTAAAGGAAGCGGGCTGCCCGCTCCAGATCGGTGAGCTGCTCCGCATCGGTGGCCAGCAAGCGGGAGAAGTCAGCGCGGCTGTAGAGCTGGAACTTCAGGACATCGAGCAGCTGCTGATAATGACGCTGCAAAATGCGGAAGAGATTGATCACATCCCGGTTCACATCGTTGATCACTTCCATCTTTGGCTTCGCCGATCGGCGGAAGAACACACCGCCCATGCCAACGAACGGCTCGACATAGCGGACATGCTCGGTCCGGTTGATCATCTCACCGATCCGCTTGGCGAGGATGCGCTTACCACCCAACCACGGGGCGACTGGGCGAACGGGGCGGACGGGTTTCAATTCTTGATTCATCATTTGCACCTAACTGTACTCCCGCCACTCGTGGCCGGGGGAGCTGGAGGCCGCGCGCGCGGCCAAAGGTGCGAGTTACTGGCTCGCGGTTCGGGCTGTTAGAGCAGCCCGGCCGCCCCCGTTTAGGAAGCGGCGAGTTCTGCCTTCAGCGCATCATCATCGAGGCCGGTGTCGATGAAGAATTCATCGCCCTGCTCGACAGTCAAATGGGCGGAGAATTTCTTCTTAGTCTGAGGATCGGCGCGAACCGCTTTGATCACCGCTTCCTTATCCAGTGTCACCTTGGTCCGCAGGAACGTGCTAGCCTCGCTCCAGCGAAGCCCGCGCAGCCAAGCGACAACATCGCCCAGCTTCACTTTGCGCGCCAACTTCACTTGGGGCATCCCGGTCCGAATGCCGACTTTCGCATTGGCGATCTCGGCCGACTTTTTGCCGCGCGCCACGTCGTCATTGCCGCCCGCTTCCCACCAAACTTTGATCCCGGCAAACAGGTCTTTGGCCTCCACCTCGATCTCGCGCAGGGCGGTGTCGCGCTGCGCCTTGACCTTGTCGATCGCGTCCTCGGCCGCAAGCCGCTCGAGCGCGGCCTTACGCTCCAGCTGGACATACTCAGCGATCATAAGTGTGGCCTCAGAGGCGTTTTGCGGGGCGTGGACGGTTTCTTTTTTGCGACGTGGCATGGTCGATGTTCCTTTTGATTGTGACGGTCAGGGGAAGAGCAGAACGATCGGGCCGCCCTTGACGCTGTGAATGGCGGCGGGCGAGACATCGATCGGTCCGGGACCGGCAACCTTGAACAGGACGACATCACCGCTCTCGTTCTCGACCTTGATCTCTGCCGCACCATTGGCCCACAGGGCGTGCGGGCGCGGGTCCAGACGTGCACCGGCATCATCATCTGCGAATGGCCGCATATCGCGCGCAGGGCGAACCTCTGGCTGGGCTACGTCCAACGACGTCGGGAATTTGGGTAGGACCAGAGGCGGCGGAGTTTCGCGTGCGCTAAGCGCGGCGGATATTGCCTGCTGCATCTCCGCGACAGAGGGTCCAAAAAGTCCCATTATCTCACTCCTATTTTGCGTTTGTGATTTGCCCCGTGGCGAATGCGCGGGCGGGTTTCAGCAGCGCATTGGCGCTGGAATGTTTTGCCGTTCCAATCGCGCATGAAGCCTTCAACGCGCCGGCGCAGAGACGAGCGAGGCGCGCGGCCCCCGCGCAGATCGTAAACCAGCTTGGGATCGCCAACTGCCATGCGGCCAAATGTTGACGCAGGCATATCCGTGCGGCGCAGGAACCGCTCCACCTCGGCAATCATCACGCCGCCTCAACCGCAGCAATTGCTTCGGCCTTCCACGTCGCCAGATTGCCGCCAGCGTCGGTTTCACTGATGATCGCAACACGCCGGACTGATCCAAGGAAACCCGAACCGCTGCGGCCAATATCAATATCCAGCGCGGCGCTGCGGTCAAAGCCCGGAACAGCAATCGTATGCTCGGCTGCGTCATTGAGCGCGGTATACAACGCATCCTCAGTGGTGATCGACACACCGTCAACCTCAACAGGGACAGTCAGCGCGGTTGTTTGGCCGCTCCTAATTCTGGTGTCATTGCCGAACATAAACGCATCGGCGGCATCGCCCACACCAGCAGCCTTCGTCATCGTAAAGACAAGTGTGTAAAGACCCGCCGCTTGGGCGCGGGTTATCAATGTTGTTCCGTCAGGATAGACCGCCCCCAAGGTGCCATCGATGTTTGGATTAACGCTTGTGCCCACTGTGGTGAACACCGCGCCGCCATTGTCATCGGTTGCCTCAAAACGGCCCGAACCATTGATGACCGCAGCGGTCATGTCGAAATAGCCGCTTTCACTCGATGCGTTGATGGTAGCGAGGAATGTCGGCACCGCGCCGGACGCGCCGACAAAGGCAATCGTCGGCTCTGCGACCGCCGATGCAACTGAATTTGTCGCAGTGATCTCGCAGCTAATTATATCCGCGTCGGTCAGGCTCATCGTGCCCGCGTTGAGTGTGATTGTTTGCGATGCCTCCCCGCTGATGTTGACGCCCGCTTTCTGCCATTGATAGGCCAGCGTTGGGGCGGGATTGCCGGTCACGACCGCGTTGGCGGTTAGGATTTGACCGTCCTCGGGCGTGCCGCTGATAGAGGACGAAGTGAACGCGGGCACGATAAGCGGCGATGCCCAACCGCGCGTCACTTTGTAATCAATGATTGATTGCGCCAACACCGCATGAACCGTGCCCGATGGGTGAATTCCGTCGCCCCATGCCTCTTGCACTGCGTTGCCAGCATTGGCCGCTGTGCCCGGTGCGCCGGACAGGGTGACTGTGAAAGGCCCAGTGCCAGAAACCGCCGTGACCGTTCGCAGAGTGCCAAAGCCCCCGGTGTTCTGGTTCATATTGATAGCCGCCCCGATGTCCGGTGCCGCCGTCAAAATGATGTCATTGCCGCTTGCATACGCCGATGCCAGTGTGGTCGCGAATGGTCGGACCGCCCATTTATCCCGGCCTGTTGTCGTGTCTGCGCTGGTCAAACGCCAAGGGGCGATGGAGCCTGCAATCTTGCCAGAAGCGCGATAGTAAGCCGCTGCATCGCCGAGGCCGTCCGCGCCACCCACATCGGCATTAAACGCCCACAGGTGCCCTTGTGTTGCCCCCGCTGCCGCGTAACCCGATGTCGGCGTTTGATTGGCGACCGTGGCAAAACCATCGCTGCTGCTTGTCGCGGGCAGTCCTTCGATCTGATAAACTGGCTTCCCAAACGTGCTCGCCAGCAAATCGAAATACGTGTCCATGTCGGTGCGCAAAGTGCCCGAATACGGAATGGAATTGGTGATGTGCTGGTTTAGGATTTCATCGAACGGCCAATCGCCATTGGCGTTAAACACACCCTGCAACGCCGCAATTTTGCCGGACCAATTGGCCGGGTTATCCCAACCGAACGCACCAACTGGGCGCTGACCGGGAATGCACATGATGTGGGATGCAATACGCAAGCCTTCGCCGTTGTCGTCCAACCCGCGTTCGACATAACCAACCGCGTTTCGGGCGGTCCATGCGGCCTCTGCCTGCGTGTCATTCCCCCCGTGGCCAATGCTGTCGCCCACCACCAGTTCCGCGGGCCGACCATCACCGCCCTTCGCCACCGGAAAGCTTGGCACGTAGTAAACCGCACCGCTGTTGTTTGCGAGGTTCGATCCGGTCGCTGACAAGCGATCAAAAAGTGTTGTTGCCGCGCCTTCACGCCGAGACTGCCCGCCCGGCGCGCCGCCGCCCGGTGCCAAGGTGTTGCGCGGAACAACCAAACCGGCGCTGGAAAAGAAACCAGCTATGCGGCAGCGATACGCTGTATTGGCGGCCAGTGTGGCCTGCACACGCGGTAAAAGCGCGTTCAGATTGTTCTCATCAACCGTGGCGACACCGGTCTCGGCTGCGCCGTCGCACGCGACCCAAACCCCCGGAGAAACCTCAATCGAAACACCCTGAATCGTGATGCTCTCGCCGGTCGCAATCGCCACCTCACCGCCCGCCGTTGGCGACCAGAACGCGGGGCAGTTGAAGCGGATGTCGGTCGTCTCATAATCCGGGGTGTGGTGATACCATTCGGACGCGAAGAACGTCTCGGTCGCAGCCTGCCCCACAACCGGCCAGCGATAGCCCGTGCCAGCAAAGCTGTAGAGATTGGGAGATGTGCCAGACCGCGCCAACTCGTCCGCCGTTTGCGCAACAAGCCGCCCAAAGAGCTGATCTTCACTCACCGCATTCGGGTCCTCGAGCGCCACAAACTCAATTGCCAAGGCTGCTGGAACACCTCGGCGCAGGCGGACTTGCGGACCAGTCCCGGCCTCCCGGCAACGCGGCAATTCAAATTGAGCGCGCAGCGTTTCTCCATACGGTGAAGGGCCGCGCACCATGATCGCAAAGACGTCCTCTGAGCGCGCCCTCATGCTCAATCCGATCACCTTGGTGCCGGGAAGGCCCGGAAGCGCCGATGTTGCCACAATTGCGTTCTGGCCCAGAGCGTGGGCGTATTGTTCAAGCGAAAGATCGAACAGCTCGGCCGCAACCCTGTATTCTTCGCCAGAGGTAAAACTGTATGTCGGTGAAGTGCTGCCCGCTGGCTGAGTGGTTTCGTTCCGGCGGATATGACGGCCGGTGACGCCGTTCTCGCTGTAGCTGCGGTCGCCGCTGGTGCCGATCTTCGTCCAGGCCGATCCGGGCGCAGCATTAACTGCCGGAAACGCAGTATCGACCGGAGCAATCCAGATTGTGTAAGGCGATGCGATGATTTCTGAAGGTGTCATTTATTCGGTCCTAAGCGGGTGATCAGTGGCGGTTTAATACGGCTGCGTTCCATCGCCTCCCACGCCGTCCGGCGTGACGGGCGGCGTGTAAGTGCCGCCAGAACTGGTCGATTGGGTGCCGATCAGGACAAGCCCGGAATCGGCCATTTCGCTCAGCGCAGGAGAGGCTGCGGCGAAATATGTCCCGGCGGCGATGTTGCGAAAAACGGCAAAACTGCTGCCCGATGCAAGCGGGCTGAGCGGGGCGGCTGGCAAGCTTAGCGTTTGCCCGTCATCGAGCACGGCGGTGAAGGCCGCGATGGAGATGCTGGTGTCATCGCTGGTCAGAGGATAGGCCACGCTGCGCGAGATGATCGTGCGCGCGCCCGATGCCGTCGACAGCGCTCCCGTTGTGACCGCCGCCAACACAAGGCGCGGTGTGCGCTCACCGTCGACGATGTAGCGGATGGCAACTTCGTATGCGGTCTGATCGCCGACGCCGGTGATTGTTGCCGATGTGAAGTCTCTGCTGAACTCGCCCCATCGCTGCCAAGTGCTTGCGCCGTTGACGCGGTATTCAACCACGATCGAAGAGACGAAGGATCGATCAACAGCGCCCGTGACGACAATCGCCGGGATTGATCCGCCCGATCCGCTCACAATTGTGCCGGCCGAACTCCATGCCGCTGCGCCCGGCGCGGTTAAAGCCGCTGGTGCGGGTTGCTGGACAGCGACCGCGCCATCGGCTTCGGCGGCGGCGTCTGAATAGGCGGCGGCATCGATCTCGCGCAGGGTCAATTGGTGACGCCAGCCTTCATCGGAACCGAACGCGTCGATCCGGAAAGTTTTGGTCACGCCGCCAAAATGCCGGTCGCTGGTCCAATTGACCCAATCCCCTTCTTCAAGCGCTGCGAAGGCTGGCGGCAGGGTAACTTGGGCTCTGCACCACAGACGGCCAAGACGGCGGAATATTTCGGCAACCCGCTGCGCCTGCGGACTGTTCGTGACAAGGCCAAGGCTCAATTGCTGCTCGCGCGGCGCGCCATCGGCGGCAATATCGGCAACATCGCGCTTAACCGGCGCACCAAGCTCGGTCCATTTTTGATCTGGATCGGTAAAGGCGGCAACGACCGTGTTGACCCATCCCGCATCGCCGCTGCCAAGAAAGTCGGAAAACTGGACATTGCTGCCTACAATTAGATCATCATCGGTAAAGCTGGCTACAACCGATTTGGCCTCTCCCGGATCGATCTCGACGCTGCCCTCGCGCTGTACGATGATCCCGGCACAGGCCGCAGCGAAATCATTCTCCACATCCTCAAATTTCTCAGTCGCGAAAATCGCCCCGCCAATCCGGTAGCGCGCTGCTCCGCCAACGATTTCATCGCAAAGATTGGCGCGCGCAAACACGTTTGCAGGCGGTGCCTCGATCGCCGATAGGCCGCGTCCGATCAAAAGGCTTTGCGGCTCATCCACGCGGTTGCCCGCATAAATGCCGCGCACCCAATTGTAGCGGATATCGATAAGGTTCTCTGTCCACTGCCACGTAGAGGGATCATTGCGGCGGTGCGCGCCGCTGCCGCCAACGCTGGTGTCAAGCCGCGCCTGATAGCATTTGAGGCCCCGGACGATCCATTTGAACTGCGGGCGGCCGCTGGGCCAAACCGGATTGTCGGCATCGGGTTCATCGGCTTTGTATGCGGCCACGACATAGGCGACAGATCGGCCCCGATCATTCGCCGTCCATCCCGGCCCATTCGCGGTCAGATAGGTTGATGCGGTCTGATCGTATGTGCCCGATTTCCAATAAACCTCAAGCTGACCGTTGTAGCCAGCAACCGCCCCGTCACCAGTGAAGGCAACATAGGTGTCGCCGACATAAAACCCCTCCAGCGCGTCGCATTCGTGATCGGCCAGAGCGATGACCAAGACCTCCCAATCGGTGCCATCATCTCCGCCGTGATTAAAGGCATCGACCAGACTGCCATCTATTCCGGCGCGGCCCGCGATCGCGCCGCGCGGCACCTCGCCCAATTGCAGCTGCGCAGCAACTGCGGTGCGATCGCTCTGAGGCTGCTTAGGTCCGAGTAATGCGCCGCCGACCATTGAAATACCAGTGGCGATCAGAGCAAAATTGCCCGTCAACGCACCGCCTACGATTGCGGCCGCACCAACGATGACCCTGACGACCTTACTCATGCACCAATCCCCGCCATGCCGAATCCAGCGGTGGAGGCGGACCATGCGCACATCATTGCGCTGCGCGGCAAACGCTCGAGCCGTCCTTGTCCCGGCCCAACCAAAGTCGCCCCTTCAACCACCATCAAGCGCACGCCGAACGCTTTGTCTGGCAATCCGGCGACATCGCCGCGCTGCGCCAAAGCAGGCGCGGCCATCGCCATCCGGTCATCGAGCGCTGCGACCAACCCGCCAAGGCCGCGCGTGACATCCAGAGCCTCGCGCCGATTAGACCAGGTCGGAATTCCCGCGAGCAGATCAACGCCGGTCTGTGCCTCGACACAGCGAAGTGCGAAACTGACGCAATCGCGCCCACGGACCCAGCGATGCCCCCACTCGGCACGCGCATCGATCATCGCGATCAGCGCTGGAATATTGCGCGAAAGAGGAAGCGGCGGCACCGTCATCGTTGCTGCAAATCGGTGCCGCCACCGCCGCCATTGGAATTCGAGCGACCGCCGTTCACCACGCTGCCCGCCTGCGACGGACGCCGCCCGCCCCAATAAAGCGTCTTTTCCGCTGCGAATGCCGTGTTCTTGAAAAAACCGTCCAGCGGGTCGATCAGGCGCTGATCAGCATCCGACCGCATCCGCGCGCCTCGGCGGCCCAAACCGCGCGCTGGGGTTTCCAACGAAGCGCTTATTACCGCTTCGCCGCCAACCTTTTCGTTGCGTGGCAGGGTGTCGATACTCCCACGCGCCCAAACGTCATAACCCAACAGGAGCGTGCCGCTCTGATCGTAGACCAGTCGCCAAAGAACAGTCGAGGCTCCAGCGACCTCGCTGGCATCGAGCAGTGCCAGCGTCTCTGGATCGATGCCGGATAGGGTAAGTGTGATGCTCTGCGCAGCGCTCCCCAAGGCACCGCCCGCCACATTGACCAAGGCCCGATCGCCAACCGGTTCAAAATCATTGCCTTCGAGCGTTAAGAGATGATGCCCGCCCCACACCCGGATTGGCGGCGTGCTGGCAATCTCAACCGCGCCAACCACGATGCCTGTGCCATCGGCAAGCGCCGCAAGCGCAGCTGGTGCGATCGACTTCATGGGCGCAAATCCTGCACCGCAATGATGGTCGCTCCGCTCAAGATGTTGGCTTCAACAACCGGCCCCAGCTGCGATCCCTCGGTCACTTGCTGCATGACGCACATGGGATCATCGAGATGGGCGATCGCGCCTGCTGGAACGAGGTTCGTGTTGAGCGGCGGCTCAACCGTGGCCACCACCTGCCCGGCACCATCCGCCACAGATGGAAGAACCACGCGCGCCAAGGTCCGCCGCTCGTAAGAGCCGCTTACCGCCCCCGCAGCGTCCCATTTGAACCCAATGTAATCGCCGATCGACAAGGCCATGCCAGCAGGCAATCCGTTGAGCGTGACGGCGGCCTCGCCATCGGCGTCGATCGACTGGCTCCAGCTGGTCGCCGCGCCATTGAACGCGCCGCCACCAGCGCGGATCAAAGTTAGCAGATCAAACCGGTGCGCCAGCGGGCGGCGGCGTGTCGTATCATAGGCGTAGAACCGGCGAATGCGGCCGCGCAGCCGGGCAAAGAACGCGCGCCATAAATCCGCCGACGCCGGATCGCTGCGGTCGATATCAAATTGCGCGGCCCAAAGCGGCCAACCGGCCTGCACACCGCCCTGCTTGCCGCTGGCTTGGGGCGCGCTGTAATCGATGCGCTGCGGCTCAAAGCTCACTTGCGCGATGCCGGACAGTGTCTCTGGTTGATTAAGGATCATAACCCACCTTGCAAATTGATGATGCGGCGGCTGTCGGCATCTTGGATTGTGGTGATGATCGTGCCGGGCAGCTCTTGCCTTAACCGCCGTATTTCGGCGCGCACCCGCTCCAGCCCGGCTGCATCCGCGCCGGTCGCATCGATGCTGATAGGAATGGAAACGCTGGTGCCTGCGCCGCCATCAGCGCCTGTCATCTGGCGTGTCTTGCCAGCGGGGACCACATTAAGGCCGCTGGACGTGGCGAAGACCGCCTCTGGCCCTTCCTCGCCCACGATGCCAAATTGACCGTTCGGGATCAGGCCGCCGGTCGCAAAGAACCCAGCGAACAACTCGCCGATGCCGCTGATCGATCCGCCAAGATCGCCTCCCCCACTACCACCACCGCCAAACAGACTTTCTGCCAGTGGTTTGATGATCGCTTGCTGTATCGCGATCCGCAAAAGATCGGAGATAATCTGGTCCGCGACGCTGGAAAAAACGTCACCCAGCGATTGAACCCCGGTGATCACGTCGATCAGGCCTTCGTTCAGGTTCTCCAGCCCGCTGATTGTAATCCCGTCAATTGCCTCGTTGAGCTGCTCTTTGCTTAGATCAAGTCCGCGCAGATAACCTTCGACGCTTGTCTCATTCGCCCGGGCGACTGCGGCCCGGCGACCGGCAGAGGTATTGCGGATAGCGGCCAGCGCCACTTCCGCCCGCTCTTTTTCCGCTTGGGTAGCGGTTTCACTGAAGATAATCGCAAGCAGTCGTTGCCGCAGGAATTGTTCTTCCGCCTCTAGTGTTTTGAGCGCAATCGCCTTGCGATCCGCCTCTGTGTCCGCCAGCTCGAGTTCAAGGTCGAGCGCCTCGCGGGTGTTGGTGTATCGCTCTTCGGATAGCGCGCGGGCTTCGCTTTCAAGTTGCCCGCGCTTGTTAAATTCGACCACCTCGCGCTCAGCCATCGCCAGCCGTTCTTCAGCAGCGATCAACTCTCCCTTTTGAACATCGCTTAGGTGCTCATCAGCCTCGATTTCGGCTTGTGCAGTGCGGCGGCTCAATTCGACTTGGCGCAGCTGAAGCTTAGCCCGGTCCTCGGCATTTGTTGCGATCTGGGCGCGCGCCTGCAAAATGCGTTGAGTGACCGCCACCAGATCGGCCTCATAGCGCGAATTGATCTCTGATTGTGATGGCCCGCGTGAACCGCGCCGCGATCGGGCGCGAGAATTTCGGGCGCCGGGCTTGTCCGGATCATCAACCAGATCGCTAATGCCAAGCAACTCGCGGTCCTCGGCCGTTGCTTCATCATTCAAGAACCGCAGCATCGCCTGATTGCGGTCGAGGTTGACGTTCTCAACGCCCAGATTGGCGATGGTGCTGGAAAGTTGAATTTCGTCGTTCGCGCTGATCGATCCTGACGCGCGCAGAGCGCCGAGCTGTTCGGTAGCCTGTTGCGCCGTGATCGAGCCATCCAGCATACCGCGAACGATATTGGCGGTGTCGGTTTTCTTCCTCAAAAGACCTCGCCCCGAACCGGGCGTTCCGCCCGGAATAGGGAGGCCAAACAACCCGCGCACCAACTCGGTTTCACCCGCTGCGCCTTCTAGATCGCCGCGCAGCTCCTGCGTCCGCTCACGCGAGCCTTGAACGGCGGCCAGCGCCTTCGCCTGCGCCAGCAACAGCAACGCAGTGCGCTGCCGATCGATGCTGCCGGTTGTTGTGTCGATCACGCTGCGCAGGATGTCCTGTGCATCGCCCAGATTGTCGGATGCGAACTCAACCGCCTCCAGCGCATCTTCCGCCTGAAACAGTTTGGCGATAAACGGCGTCAGGACGATCGCGGCTGATGTAAGCGCGATGCCCCAAGGACCACCGAGGAAGCCAGCAAGCTTGCTGGTCCCGCCTGTCATCAACTGCACCGCTTGGACCACTTGACCCGATTGCGAGGCGAAGATTTGCATCGGCCGCGCGCCCAGTGAGTACATTGTGGCGACATCGTTGAGCTGAAAGCTCAGCTGCTGCATCCCGGCGCGCTGCGAACCTGCTGATTGAGTGACCTTCTTGCCGGTTGCCTGAAACCCGTCTCCCATCGTTTTGGCGCTGCGCCCGGTCTGCGACATTTCGGTGGCGAGCTTCTTGCTGCTGCCCGATGTCTTATCCATCGACGCGCCAAGCTGCTCAGACGCGCCTTTTGCCCGGTTCACATCCGAATAGAACGTGCCGTCATTGGTGCGAATGTTGAGGAGAGCATCGCCAAGCGTTTCAGCCACCGGAGGCCTCCGTCGCTGGAGCGGCCAAGCGCACGCCTATGCCCATTCCGGCCATATCTTGCACAGTGGCGCGGCGCGCAGGCTGACTGCCGGTCTGAGACCCGTCATTGGCGCGTCTTTGCAGGGTGCGGATCGCGTCGGTCCGTGCTTGCTTTTCCATATTGCCGCCCGCGATGCTGCCGACGCGGATGGCGTCGAGCTGCTCGCTGGCTTGAAGCCGCGGCATCATCCGGATGTAGGCCCTAACAAGGCCCGCAGGGATTTGATCCAGCCAGCTCGCGGGGCTGCCTCCATAGAAGCGTTGAAGTTCGGGGATGACTTTGCCCCAGTCGGTGCGGGACTGGCGTCCGCTTGCGGGCGGAACAGCGTCTCCATGTCCCCGCTGGCTTTGTACATCGCTCCCGCCACTGCCATCTTCTGTCGCAGCGAGAGTCCGGTAAAAAGGTCGACGATCGCCCAATGATGCGACCCGCTCAGCTTGGCCCAAACGGTATCGGGAACGCCGACAGCAATTTTGCGCGCTGTCCGGTTGATCAGCTGCTCCAGCTCTTCCTCGGCCTTGGCGCTGTCGTCCTTTTCCAATTCATCGATCCGGCGGCCATCGCGGCCAAACCGGGCCTGCGCGATCACGCTCAATTCATTGGGATGCAGGATTTCGAACTTCGCCTCATCGATGTTGATGAGCGGGCGAACGACAAGCGTGTCGAGATCGAGCAGCGCCGGGCGATCCGGCTCATCGATGGCGGCGGGCTGATTGTCGGCGGCTTGGGTGTCCGGGGCGGGCATGCCGGTTTCCTTTGGCTGGAATTGTGAGGCGGAAAGGTTGGTCGGGGCAGACCCAAGAGGACTAGAAAAGTGCCTGCCCCGTTAGGCTGCGATCAGGGCAAAGCGTCCTGATGTTGCGCGACGAAACGCCCGAAACGCTCTTCTTCGCTGGATGCGCTCAAATCCTCGAGCGCGGTCAATTCGAGCGCGAGAGCCGCGCCGCTGCCGCCCTTGCGGAAGACTGGCTCGGCGCTGCCGCTGTCATAGCACCGGGGCACTTCGTACTGCGCGTTCATCGTCTCATCGTAAGGCGACTGGCCGCGCACCAGCAGAGCGAATTCGCGTGTCCGGCCGACGCTTTGCGACAGGCCGATCTTCTTGCTGCCAGCAGTGCCTGAACCGGCTGCGACCGTGGTCACAGTGTTGCCGTTGAGCGCGTTCTTATACTGCTCGAGAGTGAGATCGAGCAGCGTCAGCCGGACCATCATATCCTCTTCGCGCAGGGTCGATTTAACCGGGCCAGTCGCGCCAGCGGTGCGGACCTTGTCGTAGCTTTTCGAATGGGAGACGGTGACGCCGCTCTCTTCGTAAGACCGGTCGCCGTTCGTGCCGAGCAGCTCCCAATTGCCAGCGGGTGCGGCATCGATATCGGGGAAGGCTTCGCCGATCGGGGCGATGTAAACCTTCATCGGTGCGGTGATGATTTCAAAAGGTGTCATGACTTGGTGCTCCTAAGATGACGAGAGAATGGGATGAGAAAGGCAGGTGCCCGCCATCATTGCGGCGCGCAGGGTGCGGCTGAATGAAGCGAAGCGCGGAAAAGCGCTGCGGCCAGAGAGCGGCGTGGTCATCACGTCACAGCCTCCAGTGCGTGCAGGATTTGAAAGGATTGGATCGCGCGCGGCCATTCGGTCTGCGGCTCGCGGCCGGTCGCCGATCCGCCCGCGCTGTTGGCCCAATGCAGCAAGACGCCGCCGTGAATCGACCGGCGCAAACGCTTCAGATGCAGCGCGACCTCGGACATCAACTGGCCCGCCTCGCGCGGTGTCTCGCCGTAGGTAGTGATATCGACCCGGCGTGTGTCGGTTTCGACCGTGCTGCCGCTTGCCAATGAAATGCCGCCCGACGATTGGACCAGAACCGCCTTGCGCGGCATGAAGTCTGTCTCATCGTCCGGCAGCTCGCCGCCGAAAAACCGCGTGCCCGCCAAAGCGACAACATCCGCGCCGGTGGCGAGATAGGCCATCACGCCCGCTTCGAGATCAGCCGCCGCCATTACGAAGCGCCCTGAGAGGCCGCTGAAGAACCGCTCAGCTTCTCATAAGCCTTGCGAATGTTGCCAGCGAGAGTGGGGTAAATCGCGTCCGCAGCGGGGCGCAAATACGGCCGTTTGGGGATCACGACTTTCTTGACGAAGCGCACGCTGCCATCAGGCTGCGGGATAGCCAGCGCCTTGGCTTTCTTCGGCACGATAATGCCGCCGCGCTCGTGGATCAGGGCATAGACGACGTCCTTCGATCCCCAAGTGCCCTCGACGCCGCCTTTCACTTCGGTTGCGAACTTGGCGATGCCAATTGAACCTTCGAGCACGCCGGTCCGGTTCTTCCACGAGTGATTGGCCTTCGCATGAACGACGCAGGCGGACATCGTCGCATTGACGCCCAGCTTCTGCGCCTTGCGCATGGTCTCGGTCAAAGCCGCGCCGTTCCATTTGAGGGATTGCTCAGCCATCAGCTGATCCTTTGGATGGCGGCTTCGCCGTGCGTGTGCTTGTGCTGAATCGGGCCTTCGACTTTGAGCCGCCCGTCCATCACAAGATCGCCATTGCGCTTTTCAATGCGGGTGATCACGTCGCCTTCGCGCAGGTCCGCGCCGAGAAAGATCATCATGCGCGCATCTTCGAACATTGCGGTCTTTGTGCCGTCGACTTGCTCCCGGCTGCTCGTTGACCAGGCAAAGCATTTCAGCGCGCTGTACAGCTCCTGAAAATCAGGCGCGACCGGGTTGCCCCACGCGTCTTTGGCGGCGGCGACATTGCGCTCAACGCGCGCACGGTGGGTGAGGCGGCCCGCGATCACGCGATCCAGCCTTTCGGCAGGCGGCGCTCGATCCGGTACCAGAATTCATAGTGGTCTAGGATCGGGTTAAGCCAATTGGTCACGATGCAGAAATTGCGGCGATGATCGGGAATGTGATGGACCGCATGATGCCCCGGCGATTGGATCACACCCCAATCCTGAAGCGTGCGCGCCCAAACCGGCAGCATTGTGCGGCGATGCGCCCAAGCGTGAATCTCGTTTGCCATTGCCCCGCCGACCGCCGCTGCCCAGATCAACGGATGCGACCCGAAGAGCAGGAGCAGCGCGGCGGCCAGCGGAACGACGACAGCCCACGTCGTCCAATTGCGTTCGACAAAACCGCTGTCCAAAAACAGGGTCGGCACATCATGATGGATCAAATTGGGCGTGAAGATTAGCGGGCCAAGCACCGGCCAATCCTCGCGGCCCGGTCCAAAGCGATCCTCAATCCAGTGCAGCACACCAGAGAGGAAATCGGCCAGCAGCCAGCCAAGGAAAAGCTGAGCGAGGAAAGAGGCGATTGCGAGTAAGGTCATGCTGGCCCCACTTCGCCTTGATCGACGCGGCGGAGGATCATCTCCCAATCACCTCGGTTCTCCCCACCCCACTCGACTTCGCTGTGAGTGAGATGAAGCTCACCGGCGTTGGCTTCAAAAGCCATCCGGTAGAGCGCGATCGAGCCGTGCATGGACATCGCGATAGGCAACGGCATCTCGCGGTTGCCAGCATGGGTATCGACCTGCCTTCCAATCTGAATGAGATACGACCGAGCAAAACGCCCTAGAGCTTCATCCGTCAGCTCTAAGAATGCCTTTGGCCGATCCTCCTCCGCGATGGTTAGTTTGGTTTCGCCGCTCACGAGATCACCATCCCGCGCCGGTCTTCGAGCGCTTGCATGATCTTCTCACGGTCAGCTATCGGATCGCCCGACAAGGTGAAGGCGTAGTCGCCCGCCTTCTCGCTCTTCAGCCCGCCGCGATAAGACAGGTCGAGCTGGATCAGCTTGATCGTCACCTCATCGCGCTGCGCAGTCGGAACGATCGGCGTGTAGGTGACGTTGACCATCGGCGCCCAAAACTGCGCGCCATTCGGGCCAAGCGACAATCGCTGAAGCGTCCGGCCGCCATGCAGGATGCGATAGTCACCAGCCGCCAAAGTGGTCTCATCCTCAGACGCGCCCGTGTTGGCGGGATTGCGCTCGATGATGGTGATCGGCTGCGCCGTGTCGACCGGCCGCAGAAGGCGCAGATTGCGCATGCGGCCGGACGTTGGATTGACCGGATCGCCGATATCAACGGAGGTTTCGCCCGCCGGGCCAAAGCGCGCGCCGATCTCTTCGGTGATCGCATCGATCATCGATTGCAGCTCGGCATCGGAAAGGTCACTTCCCGTGCGCTCTTTGACCCGGTCGAGCAAAGCCATCAGGCGGCCTCGTCTGCTTGAACGACCGGTGCAGCGTCTTCCACTTCGACAACAGCAGGAGGCCGCTTGGTCGCGGCTTTAACCGCCCACATGGCCCCGTCTTCGATCGACGTTTGAGCGAGCGACTTAAGGCGAGCGACCTCACCATCGTGCCGTGCGACAAACTCTTCGCCGCCAAACCGAACACCGATCTCCTCAATCGTATCGATCAAGTCGGCCGCCTGACGCTTAAGCTTGTCGACCACCACATCATGGCTAGGATTGAAATCAACCCCGACACGGAACTCGCCCTTGCTTTGGACCTCGAGCGCCCTCATTCCGCATCGCCCGTTTGAGCTTTTGCAGCAGCAACGACAGCAGCCCAATCAAAGTTCGGCGGCGTCTTTTCCAATTGAGGCGGGCTGGCAGGATCAACAGCCGCAAGCGCAGCAACATCGGCGACACCCGCTGCGACAAGAGCTTTGGCGGTGGCAGGGCCAATGCCGTCGATATCGGTCAGGGCGGCAGGCTTCGCCTCGCCGCCCGATCCGCCCTTGTTATCTGGTTTCTCACCGCCCTTGTTGGCGGGTGTTTTACCGCCTTTGTTGGCAGGAGGCGCTTTTTCCTTGCCCTCGCCCTGCGCCTTGCCCGACGCCTTCGCGCGGCCCTTGGTCGGCACCTTGCCATCGACGATGCCGAACCGCTCGCAAGCGGTGGCCGGGATTTCATCACCTTTGCCAGCGTAAAAGAACGCGGCGTCTTCGTGGCCCTCGGCCAACACGGCGGTCTTGCCCGCGTTGAGGAACATCCGCTGGGCGGCGATTTGATTGGTCTGTGTCATTGATTGTCTCCAGTTGGCTTTCCCATCCGCTCGCCCCGGATCAGGTGGAGCGGATGGAAAAGCCGGGGCCGATCCCCGCGATGGAGAACCGGCCCCAGCGACTGGGCCAATTAAGGGGCGTTAAGGCCGGTGACGGCGTGGAAGGCAGCCGGGCGACCGATCTGCAAAGCGGCGCGCATATCCGCACGCACGGTGCGCTTGCCTTCGCCGAATTGCGTGTTGACGTAGCCGACTTGGATGTCGATGCCGCGCCGCTCGAACAACATGATCCACGCTGGCATGAAGCTGCCGACAAGAGCGGTCTGCTCCGCCAAGGCATCGTTCTTGACGATCGGAAGACCCCAAAGGCGCTCTGGACCCGCGTCAGCTGGGCTGCCGTAGAGATACAGGCCGTCGACTGTTTTCTGGAGCCGGATGCGCTGCCAATCGAGCGGATGCATATTGATGTGCGTTGCGATTGCACGGCCAATCAGGCCGATATTCGTCATCGCCTTGTAGATCGCATCCATCTGAGTGTCCGCTCCGCGTGCTGCGGTCTGAATACCAGAGGTATTTAGGATGCCGCGAAGGTTTGGTGCCAACCCATCGCCGCCCAAACATTGCTGATCGAGGCGTTGGCGCACACCGTAAGCAAGGCGGCCGTTGATGTAACTCTCGACGAGAGCGGCATCTTCGAGCTGCTCATCCGTCACCGGCACGCTGTCGCTGATCTTTTGAACCGGGACAGACTTTTCGGTGAAAGCGAAGGTCGATTCTTTGAAAGCGGTGCCCTCGGCAGTTTCAGCAGCCGCGTGCGTGCGAGTGGTCTCCTCCATGTAAGGAACAGCCGCCTGCGACGTGCGGCCCATCGGGATGATATCGAGCAGCTGGAGTGGGCGAGTGGCCGCCTCGACAAAGCCGGGGAGGCGAACGCTCTCCGGCGCAAAACCCGCCGAAGTCGTCATCAACGCTTTGTTGCCGATCGTATCGAACTGTGCCGCCTTGGCGAGAAAGTCAGAGGGAGCATAATCCTCCAGCTTGATCGTTTCCCCATCGGCCGCGCCGCGCTCAACGAAGTCCTTAAAGGTCTTGCTCTCAATCGCCTGCTGGCCGAGCGATTTGAACTGACCCTGATTGGCCGGGAAGCCGCCTTCGCCACCTTGGCCGCCCAGACCCGGCAGCGGGAAGCCGCGCCGACCTTTTTCAAGGCGCTTCACATTGTCGGAGGCCTCTTTGATAGAGCGCAGCTCTTCAGCGCGCTCGCCCAGCTCATCCAGTTCGGCGTTGCGTTCTTTCACCGCAGCGACAAAATCGCTGGACGATTTGATGCCAGCGCCAAACGATTTCACATTGGAGTGATCGTAAGTGCCTGCGTCGGTTTCGGCCTCACTGAGACCTTCACGAAGCTCTTTCGACTTCGCCTGCATTTTTTCTTGGACCTGCTCCAGAGTCAGGGTCTTGATATCGGACATTCGTCATCTCCACTGAGCGCCCGGCGACCGTGCCGAGCTGAGTTGAAATCAGTGGAGTTGGTATGAAGCGGATGCAGGACGGCCCGCGCCCCGGAACGCGTTCCGGGGCGGGAAAAGCCAGTCGTTTTGGATATGCCTCCGACCTAGAGGCTTTGGCTTGATCTGGCAAACTGATCTCTCGATCAATGCGCGGCGATGGCGGTGAGGATTTGCAAATCGCAGGCCGGACCTCAAACCAAAACGCCCCAGACGGCCAAATAAGCGCCCTAAGAGGCGCATCGAGGCAATTCTCCGCCTCATGACAGCGGAAAGGCCTTCTAAGCGGCTCCTAGGGCGTTTTTCAGCGCAGCGGATTGAGGGGCGCTCTAGACGCCCAATCGCATCCGGGCATCGCGTGTCAGGTGCCGAGTGACCTCATGCTCGATCGCAGCATTGGCCTTTGCCTCTGCTTCTGCCGGATCGATCAGCGCAACACCCAAGGCCGCATGGATTTCGCCCAGCTGCTTGCGCCCGGTTGCCGATAGCAGGCCGGGATCGCCTTTCAGTGTATCAGCCATCTCGCCCAGATGATTGATCACGGCGTCAAACTCGCCATCCTTCAACTGAGCTTTGAGGTTCTTCATCGAGAGGGTGCCCGTCGTGGTGCCCGCCCCGCGAACAACAGTGCTGACCTCATGGACATCAACCTTCTTCAGGATGCGGCCCTTTCTCAGTTCACGAAACACTCTCTCAAACTCGAGAGCGGTGTAGCCGTATGACCATTCTTGAATGGGCGAGCCATTCGCAAGATCGAACTTAAGCGCCGAATGCCATTCCCGTCCGGCCTGAACCTCGAGGTTCAGATGCAGCTCTGCAAAGGCGAAATCCCCGTCTTCGAAAATGCGCGCTTTTCCGAATGGGATCATATTGAGGTTGTGCGCAGTGAGCAGCTGCGCCCATTGCTCCTTCCAAGCGAAAGCGCCCTTTGCATAGCCATCGTTGTCGTTGTCGACTTTCGACAGATCAGCAATCAGCGCGAGGCCTTTGCCGGTGTCGTCCATTTCGGTGACGGTCAAGTTCTTGGTCAGCATCATTGGTCTCCTAAAGTTCAAAATGCGGCGCGAGGCTCAGTGTGCAGTTCGGCCGCATCGTGTCCGCCATCGTTTGCGCGTCGTCGATCGACACAATCTTTCCATCGCGGGCGATATGGCTCAGCTCCGATCGCGGCTCTCCGAACCGGCCATCAAACACCATCATCTTTTCCACGCCGCCCGCGCGCGCCGCCTGAAGCGTGGAGATGTTTTGCGCGTATTTGGTTTCGGTCCGGGCAATCATCAGCGCCCGCGCCTCGGCATTGATACGCGGTCCGCCTTCGACTTGATTGGCAATGCGATTGGCCAGCGCCTGCGCGCCTTCGCCCGCTGCGCGCCCTTCGGCCAGCGCCTGGAAGATCGCCTTGCGGGTCTGCGCATTCAGATCGAGCAGCCCGGCGCGTGTGCCGCCCGCTGCGATGATTTGGCGCATGACGGGATCGGGAAGATTCGTGCCAAAACCCGATTGTTCAATCGCCTCCGCCGTCTCGCGCGCCACAGCCAGATATTGCGCCTGGTATTTGCTGGAGAGATCATTCTCCCACGCTTCGATATTCAGCAGCTCGATGATCTGGCGGATCAGATCGTCATCCGCCTTGGTCTCGGATAAGCCAGCGGGCTTGATCCCGGCCTCAAGCAGCGAAGCGGTAGGCCCATCAGAAAACGCTTTTTCGCCAGTCGCCCGCAAAACGTCGCGGGCAATTCGGCCGGCTAAGTCGCCCCAGCCTTCGAAGGTTGGGATTAGGACGCCATTAAACAGGCTTTCAAGGGCGCTTTGTTGCCGCTGAAGCGCCGTGACCAAGATCAATCCGCGCTCGATCGCCGCCTCGCTGGCCGCTGTCGCATCATCGGGCAACCAGTCTGGCCCGACCGGGTTATCGCTTTGCTGCTTCACCTCTGGTGCGGGCAGTGACTTTTGCCCCTCGATCTCGATCACCTCACCTTCAGGTTCGGGTTCGGGTTCGGGTTCGGGTTCGGGTTCATCGGCTGCTTTGGGGCGAGGCAAAGCAACCGCTCCAGCCTGCGCCTCTGGCACCACGATCTTGTTGAAGCTGCGCAGATAGTATTTGTGGCGATCTTCGGCCTCGCGACCGGTTTCGGTCAGATACTGCCAATGCGTGATGGCGCCTGCCTCAAATTCCTTCAGCTTGCGATCGGTCTGCCGGTTCTCATCCTCTTGCAAGGCGAGGACGTTGTCCGTGTTCCAATACAGCTCGACCTTCACGCGCGCGGCCTGACCACGCTGAAAATCGGGCAGCAGGCTGCGGCCCAGCTCATCGATCAACTGGCGGCCGAGCGGCAGCACGCCGTTGTGCCACGCCAGCTTGCGCAGCTCCTCCATCGTCGCGCCGACTTTGGTCTGTTGCATCCCAGCGCCAAACCCAACAACAGCAGCCGGAACGCCGATCACCACGCAAACGCGCTCTTCGGCAACGTCGCGCCCTTCGGACAAGTTCATCGATTGCGGATCGAACCCGAATTGCTGCACGTCGGTCGGCGCGCCAAAGACCACCGGACCGCCGCGATTGTCGCCGCCGAACGCTTCCTGAAACCACGTCTTTGTCGCAGCGACATCATCGGTGGATGGCATCGCGCCGCCCTTCGGGCTGATCACAACACCGGGCACACCCATATTGCGCAGCAGGCTGGCGACAAAATTGCTGGCCTCCAGATCGGTGAATATCTCGCGGATCACCCCATCAAGCGCAGAGATGCCTTTGAGCATGTTCTTGGGATTGATACCGTCGCGGAAGTGAATAACATCATCCGGATCGATCGGCATGCGCCCCATCCCCGTGCCGGGCGTGTATTCATAATGCGAGATGAAGTCGCTGCCATCCAGCGGCGCTTTCGGCTCCATCATCCACCACGGCACCCACCACAGCTCAACCGGCTTGCCAGCCGCATTGCGCACTTTGATCCAATAGGCGTTGCCATCGACGATGAAGGACAGGATCGTCGCGCCCCAAAGCGCAATGTCGCCATAGTACGGATTGGGCTTCTGGATCAGGTCGAGCAGATCGTGACTGTCGATATCCTCCATCGATCCGTCTGCTTCGACACGCCGCATGGAAAGCTTCGCCTCGGGCAAGGCGCGCTGTAGCCAGCGGATCGGACCGGTGACGACGCTGCTATCCAGACCGTCGCCGACCTCGCGCCGATAATTGAACCGGGTGCGCTTGAGCATCCACTCAAACGCGCCAGACTGGCCCGGATGACGCATTTGTGTGACGCGTTCCATGATCTGGCCAAAACCAGCGGCGAGCGCCTTGGTGAAGAAATTGGCCATCAGAGCAGCTCCTTCAGTGCGGTTTGCGCCTTTTCGGAGAGGAAGATTCTAGCGTCCGGTTCACTGATCCGACGCTCGATCAGCAAAAGCTTTTCACCTTCAACCTTAGCGAAAACCGACCGGCCTCCACGATGGCTCAAAATATGCGTGCCCTGCTTCATCCCGGTATCCAGTTCTGATCGAGTTCTAGTGTTGGCAGCCCGCCCATCGGGCCAATCAGTGGACGCCACGGTCCGCCCGCCTGATCCGAGCCAGCGTGAATCGCCAGCGCAAGCGCCCAGAAACGGTCGGCGTGGCCATCGGGCGTTCGCTCGGCGGTAAATCGGATGTTGCCCGCTGCCGTCACTTGCTTGGTGACGCTGCGCAGATCGGCACGGACCTTGGGATCGTAGGGGATACGTATCTTGCGATCCTCCATCACGCCGCGAACCGGATATGCCAAAGCCTCCTTGGTCTGCGTGGTGAAGTTGACGCATTCGTACCTGTACTTGCCAAATCGCGCCTGAGCATCGTCGCCCCATCCGATACCAAGCCCGGTGTAATCCTGCGCAGCACGCCCGCCAGATGCCAACACTCGCTCGACAATTGGCCAGATCACCTTTTCCTGATCCGGTTTGCTCATATTTTGCAGCGCTTCGATCTGGCGAGTGTAAAATACGTCGCCCAGCCTCTCGATGACCCAGATAACAGTCAGGTCTTTCTTTCGACCAATATCAATTCCGACGAACAACTGGCCGCCTTCAGTCTCCTGCCAGTCAGTCCCGTTCGGGTATTCAGACCGGGTGATCAGCTCGTATTCGAGGAATGCGGCGTCATCATCCGCAGGCTTGCACATATATTCCTGAAGGAAGCTTTCCTCATCGACCGTGCCCGCTTTGACCCAATCGTAATACGCAGCCTCGTCCATCGGCATTCGTTCATCATCGGCGGACAAAACTTGCTGCAACTTCCACAGAAAACCCTGATCGAGGGCATCCTGAAGCGTAACAGTGTGCAGGCTGACGCCTTTTGGATTGCCGCCTTCTTTGATCTCGCGCACCAGTTGGTTGAAATAATTCTGACTGCCGCGGTGCGTGCTGATCACCTCCATCGCGCCGCCCCAAGTGATGCCGGGATAGGCAATCGTCCAAAGTTTGCGCGGATCGGGATGCAGCGCGAATTCATCGAGCACACGCCCGCCGCGTTTACCTGCCTGCGCGTTCGGATTGGACGACATCGAATTGACGCGGCGATTGTTGGCGAAGCGCAAAACATACGCCGTCTGCCGGTCGCGCGGATCGAGCACTTGCTCGCCCAAATCCTCTGCCGCGAATTGCAGATTGCCCGCCCACAATTTGCAGTCCTCTAGGAATAGCTGCGCCTGAATATCGTCGCGCGAACTCACCCATTGATCAAACCGCGCACCCTGCAATGCGGTGCGCTGAACACAGGCATAAGCCGTTGCCCAGGACAAGCCGATCTGGCGGCTTTTCTCGATCAGCTTAAGGCGCGCCTCGTCCCTGATCCACGCCGATTGATACGGCAGGAAAATCGCATCGGTGTCTTTGGGGACGCACTTGGCGTTGCCTTTGGGCGATTTGGCCATCAACCGAGCCTCCCACATTCCCAGTCACACCATTCGGTGCCAGCCTGCGAGCACTGGCCATCAGCCCCTAAACCGCAATCATCGAACGCTGCGCAATCATCGAAAGGTTCACAGTCATCTTGATAGATGAGCCAGTCGGGTTCTCTATCCATCAACCTTGCCCCAGCAGCGCATCATTGATCTTGGCGATTGCCTCTGGCGAAACGCCGTTTTTCTTGGCCGCTGCGCCCACTTTGGCGGCGGCCTCGGCCAACTTCTCATCAAGCTGCCGCTGTAACCGCTCGCGATATTCGATGCTGGTCTTTTGCGCGCCGACCGAGGATTGCAGCGCTCGGCTGATTTCCATGATGCCTTTGGTCGACAGCTCGCCATCTTCCAGCAATTCAAATGCCGCGATCTTGACCATCTCGGCGATCATCACCGTCATTTCATCGGCGTCTTTTGCGCCCATTCCCGCTGCAAGCTCACCGGCGATGCGGCGGGTCTCGTCCTGTTTTTTCCATTGGAGCGATTTGCGCAGGGAATACCGATTGAACGCTGACTTGCTGATCGAGCCCAAAGCGGGATCGATATCGGCCAGCTTTTCATTGAACTCAGCGAGGATGACAGTGGCAGGCAAAGTGCGCTCGCGCAGCTGTTCCAGCGCCCAGACAATCGCAGGCTCCGCCTCATCCGGCAGCAGATCGATCGAGGACAGCCGTCCCCGGCCTTCGCGCTTGTCAGCTGCCGACGTCATCTACTCGGCCTCCGCTGGCTTCATCACCCCAGCGAGGAACGAACGCTCCTCGATGTGATCGCGGCCCGGCCGTTCAAGCCGGGCGATCAACACCTTGTCTCGGCCGCCAATAGTGACCGCACCAAGCGTCTCCAGCTTGCGCAGCTGCGTTTCGATCCAGTCGCGGTCGCGGCGCAGCTCGTAGCTATCCAGCACGCGCTTGATCAGCATGATCGACAACCGGCCATCGGGTTGCTGCGCCAGTTCCTTCAGGATGTAGAGGCGCGCCTCTTGTGCAAGCGCATTGGCGACGTCTTGCGAAAAGCTCATTTTGTCATCCCCTTCGGAACCAGAACGCTGTACATTCTGTCCACTTGCTGGCCGACGTGCTCGACCGTTTTGGCGGTAACTGCGGCGCGGGTCGCGTGCTCAGCCAATCGGTCCGACATCGCGTGCTGACGCGCCTCTAAATCCGGCAACGCGGAGCTGATCGATTTGATGCGGCGTTCCAGTCGCTCTTCCATTCGATCAATATCCTCTTTGTTCGCGGCAACGCGTTCGATCTGCTCAATCCGATCCTCGATCTCGCCAACCTTGCCCTCAACCCCAGCAAGCGCGCCTCCGAATTCGGTCAGCCGCTTGTCGAGGCCGCCCGTCCCGACCGGGTTGCGCGCGCCGCCTTTCCAGATCGCAACGGCAATCCCGATGGCGATGAAAGCGATAATCGCCACTTCAAGAAGGTCACTGCTATTCATTGTTGATCCGGTCCTTTGCCGATTGTTCCAGCCGCGCCACTGAACGCGCGCCGCACAAAATCTTTCACTTGGTCGCCAAACAATTCCAGCAGTGAGAAACCAGAAAACCCAAGGCCGATGGCCACCACGAATGCGAACAGCCAGCTCGGCTGCGATTCGACGATCCAAAGCTCCACCACGACCAACATGATCAGCGTGACGAGACCGCGCAGCTTCCAGCCCAATTCCGCCTCTGACTTTCGGGTGAACGGACGCGAGGCTGCAATTCCAAGCGCGCCGAGCACGCAGGTCACAACCGGCACAGGCAAACCCCAAAGATCGACCAAAAACCGCTTGCCCAGCGGTATCGCGGCCTCAGGCACAACGATTGAGACTGCCAGCGCAGGCAGCCAGAATGAGAGGAATTTGGGAAAGGTAAAAGAACCGACCATCAGCGCCGCCTTCGCTCAACCACAGACTGGCATGAGATGCAGCGGGTTGCCGATGGCATGGCCTTACGGCGAGCTTCGCCAACCGGCTCCTCGCAATCCTCGCAGAATTCGACGCCGATGCCTTTTAGGTTGGATCGGATGCGCTCAACCGCCTGCTCGGCCCGCGCGCGCTCAAACGCCTCATTGCGCTCCAACAATCGTTCACTGCCCTGCATCGCTGACCTCCTGCGGCGTGAACGGCACTGCCGCTTGGCCCAAATTCCAATCGATCAACGCATCAAGCTGGATGGCTTGCTCTGTTGCGATCAGGGCTTCATCGATCGTGAGACAGACGAAATCAGAGGGGCAGACGTTTGGTCCGGCAGGAAGTTCAGGATTGCCGGGCGCTGCATCAGCGCCGGTGGCGGTGTCGCCGGAACCGGGCAGATTAGCTGCGCCGGGACCGCTGGTATTGATTGGGGCGGCTCGAAGCGCTCCGGCCCGCAAGCGGTCAGCGTTAGCGCGAACAGCAGCAATGCGGCTCTCATAATCATCGATCGTCTCCTGAGTGATGGCGGCCTGATCGGCCTCAACGCGGGCGAGGTTCGCCTCTGCATCGCGCTCAGCCTGCTCGGCAGCAGCTAGATAGCCCGCGACGGTCTGCTCGAACGCAGCCTTTGTGGCATCGCGTTCGGCGCGTGCGGTGTCGCGCTGGCTCTCCGCCCCCCTGACTTCTTCGCGCATGGCTGGCTTGATGATGATGGCATTGACTAGAAAAAGCGCAAAGAACCACACCAGCGGCCCGTTGCGCCAATCACTAAGCAGCCATTTAAGCACCGCTGATAGGGCGCTCAGGACACGCTCAAGCGCGCCTGACAATAGGAGACGGATGGCGGTGAACATCAGGCGCGGCCAAGCTCATCGGCTCGGTTGAGCCAACCGCGCAGGAAGCGCCGCTGGCTCGGATTGCGCCGAACGATCGCGCGGTACCGGTTTTTGACAGCAGCTCGGAATGCCTCAACGAAAGCAAGCATAGGGAAGGCCTCAAGCACGTTCTTGAGCGCCTCGGTGGTCTTCACCCCGATCCGGCCGTCCTCCTCAATTCGCAGCGACGCGGTCCGGGCAAGCAGTGAATTGATGGCCTGCTGCAACAGCTTGCGCGCGGCGTGATTGCCTCCATTAACGCCCTGATCAAACACCATCTCGCCGATCGGCTCAGGAAAGCTGTCGCAATCGAGCACCTTCCAAAAGTGCTCATAGTAAAGCTGGGTCGCATGTTCGATGGTCAACTTGCGGATATCATGCTGATCGATATCGCCATCCATATCGAGGTCGAAATCTGCGAAGCCATCCGCGTCCTTGTCGATCTGTCCGGCCGATACGAGAAAGCGAAGCGAGATGCCATATTTGGTGGCTCCGCCGCGATCGACAGGATCGTTGACCCAGCCGCCCTCAATCCCGAGCAGCGGCCAAAGCGCGCGAACGTATCGCAGCGGATATTGCACGATGATCTTGTTAGGGATGCTGTTCTCGGTCATGCCGAGTGTGATGGTGGAAAGTGGGGTTAAGCCGCGCCCCGGAACGCGTTCCGGGTGTTAATCAAACAGGCTGGCTTGGGTGTCGTCCCGCAACTTCGCTTTGCGCTTGCGGACACCGCGTGTTGTGTAGCGAGAGGCCAGCGCAATGTCACGCTCACTGGCTCCGTCCTTGATCATCCGGTCGACTTTCGCCCGCGCGGTCTCTTGGTGTCCAGCTGGTCCGATCGGCAAATCTATGCGCGCGCCGCCGATGAAACCGCCTGTCAATTCATCACCGATCGCTTGCGCCGCCTCTTCACCAACCAGACCGCAAAGCCAGTGATCAGCCCTCGGTTTTGATGGGATATAGACGCGCGTCCCGCCAAACTTCTGCGCGATGGACAGCGCCGCCTCCTCACCCGCAGCGCGGGCGATATCGCCCAGCACACCGGGCAAAAAGACGCGCGCCTCGCTCACAGATCGCGGTGCGCCAAAGCCATCGGGCGGCCGCAATGCATGCATTCTGCGGTGGAGCGGCGAACTTCGAATCCAGCATTGCCGCAGCTGGGGCAGATGTTGTGCTCCCCCTGATAATACAGCGGCCCGGTCGGCTGCGCATCAACCGGCAGCGGATCGGTGATAAGGATTGATGCGGCGCTCATAACTTCGCCACCATCGCTCGAATCGCCGCTTCGACACTTGGCGGGAGCACACAAGCCGCGATAATCTCAAGAGCGCCCCGGCTAAAAACCATGCCACGCAGACCAGCGTAGTGCGGTGATGAATAATAGATCATGATGCGCCTCCCGCAGCACGCAGCTTCGCGCCCAATTGTGCGGCCAGCGCGGCGTAGTTCTCAGATGTCATCGGCCCGCCAGAGCCAAGCTCAACACCGCAAAGCCGGAACGCCGCATCGCTGAGCGTCCAGCTCGCTGGCGCGTCCTCGGCCATTCGCAGCTTCACGAGGATCGCCTCGCAAAGCCCCTCGTTGAGCGCGATCACAGAAAGCCGCGCGCCATTCTCACCGGCTTGTGCCCATCCACCGCGCTCGGCCATCGCCTTGAGCGCCTCGATCAATTTGTGCGCCTGCGATTGATCCGCCCACGCCATGCGCTCGCATTTGAGTTGGCGCTGGGCGAACGCTTCAAGCGCCTTTTCGCTGCGGTTTCGGACTTCGCCCAAATGGTAGAGCGATATCCAAAGCGCCCGCGCCTTTTTCGCCATCGGCGACTGCGCGGCGCGCGGCAGACCCTTCTTCGGCAGCGGCTTAAACCCTAGCCCTTCGAACCGGCGAACAACCGCCTTCAGGCCCGCCTCGTCAGCATCGGCCGCACTCATCACGCCAGCCTCATCCAGCATGATCTGGCGATAATCGTCATCATCCAGATTGAGCTGCTTCTTGGCAACATGGACCTTGGCGATCAGACCGCGCCGGGCCTTGCTCGATCGGTCAAACTGGGCGGGCCGCGCGGCGGCGTCAGCAGCGGCCATCACAGCGCCTCTCCCATCTCAGCAACGGTGAAAGCGATACCCAGCGCGCCGAGCACCAAAGAAAACCCAATCGCATAATGCGGCAAGGCGGTGCCTTGGCCGTAAAACAGCTCATAATCGCGCGCCACGCTGCGCACCGTCTCGACCAGCGCCCTCACGCCCTGATCCACTTCGTTGCCCGGCCTGCTTGCACCTCGCGCAGATCGTCCAGCATTAAGCCGCGCTCATCATGCGCAGCGAAGGCTGAAGCCATCTCAACCAGCTGGCGACACTCACGCAGTCCGCCCGCATCGTGCGATGTGGCAATGTTCGAAAGATACCGGCGAATAGCGCCATCCGTAATGCTCCATGCGTCGCAAAATGCGGATATGTCGGCGGCTGATGGCACATCTTGCACAAGGGAAATCTGGATGCGGCTGTTGAGCCGGGCAAACTGCTCTTTGTGCTTCCCCTGCCTCAAACGACGGATCAACTCTTGGTTGCCAAGGAAGCAGATACCGACGCCTGTCTCGTCATGCCAACTGCGAATTTCTTCAATGGCGTCGATGGTTAGATGGTTGGCCTCATCAATGATGAGCAGGCCTTTACGTTTTCTAATTCTGTCCATCACAATTCGCGAAGCTTCGGCAGCGATCATGTATCGCGGCTCAAGGCCTAGCGCCTTGTGCACTTCCATAATCATCTGAGAGACCCGTTTTGTGGTGGGCTTCATCGTCGCCAGCCAAACCGGCTGAGCCTTCTGCTCATACTCGCGCGCAGTAATCGTCTTGCCAGTGCCGGGTCCGTATCCGCCGACAGTTATTTTGCCGGAATGAGCCATCACCAAAAGGCTCTCAATCTGCATCGATGTCTCTGTCTCAAAGAAGCCCGGATCAGTTGGAAGTGCATCACGGTGCTTTGCGCCAGCTTCAATCTGTTGTTTGAATTGCAGCATCCGGCGCGCGACATTGTCTTCGCGGCCAGTGTATTTCCTGTCGAGCCAAGGCCCTAGCGTCCCCTGCGGAATGCCGCACTCATCGGCGAATCTGGCATTCGAAATCGGATCGCCATCGCGCTCTCGATAATTCAGCGCCCAAAGGCGAATTTCTTCTACGTCGACGGGTGCATCTTTCACATTGATCATCTCAGCTAGTCCTCACTGATCGCGGTTTACAAGGTTCAGAACAGCGCCTCTGAGGCGCCGCGCCGATTGGTTAGTCTCGGTTTTCACTGGAGCGGGTTTCAGCGCTGCCGCCGTGTTCCCCGCGTGCCGCACTGGGCGGATCACATCAGGCTCTGGCATCGGAACCTCGCGGATTGTCGCTTGGCGCGCTGCCACCTCTTGGGCGTGCAGCAGCGGCCGCGCTTCTTCACCAGCGCGAACTTGCTGTCTCAGCTCTTTGACCCGCTTGGCCGCGTCCTTCGCGCCCTCGACATCGTCAAAGCCTGTGTCGGCCAGCAGCTGGGCGCTACAAAGATAGCTGCCCGCCTGATCGTAGATGTAGACTTCGCTGTGCAGGTTCTCCGGATCGAACCGCACCGTGACGCGCTGGCCATGCAATTCGGAACACTCCGGCGACCAATAGCGGTTGCCATAAAGCTCGATCTCGCCGGTGCGGCGGTTGACCATCTTCTGATCCGCCGCGAGCAAGGCCATCCGCAATTGCGCATCCGTGGCTCGCCCAATCGGGGACGCCGCCATCAGCTCCTCGAACACTTGGTCAAAACTGCGCCCGGCATAATCACGGCCGCGCCTGCCCAGCCGCGCGTTATGCTCCGCCACACCGGCGTTCACATGCTCGACAAACTCATCCCATTCGATCGCGCGGCTGCCATAGTTTTCTGGCTTGGCATCGGGCCGGTTGCCGGTGTACGCGCCTTCCATCGACGGGTGCTTTGCAATCGCATCGCACATATCGCGAAACGCCCGCTCAATCGGCTTTGACTGTCCGCGATAAGGCAGCGCCCAATGCACCTCGATACCCAATCCAGTCAGCAGACCGGTCGGCTCCTCATCCCGAATCTTGAATCGGAACCGGCTCTTTGCGCCGCCCGTGATCCATTTGCTGGCAAACGCGCGGCCATTGTCGAGCGTGCAAGCCTTGGGAATACCAAAATTGCGGAACAGATCAGCAAAGGCGAGCCGCGTGACGGCAGAGCATTCGCTTTCCGCGATCCGCCATGCGACAAACTTGCTGGTCCGGATATCTTGGATCGCCACCATCAACGGGCGCACTGGCTTGGTCGACCGGCTTCCCGGTGGCGGCTTCACGAACACATCGAACTTGTGGCCATCGATGTTGACGTGTTCCAAGACCCGCAGATGCTCAACCGTCCGGCGATTGGCCGGTACCGATTGGCGAAACGCTTCCTCACCCTTGCGCTTGAGCGTCACCAAAGCCTTGGGAACATCTTTGTTTAAGCGCCGCCTAAACGTGCGCTCAGACGCCATTGAGAGGCCATTCTCAGCCGCGATTCCAGCGGTCCGGGCATAGCAACTCGTCAGCGTCGGCGCCGAGGGCCGCAGATAGTCGCTGATGAAGCTCTCCCAGAGATACTCATCGATCTCTGCCGCAGAGCCGCCTCCCTTACGGACAGGGGCCAGCGCAGGTAGCCGATTGGCCGGATCGACGCCGTCAATCATCTTGAGCCAGTTCCACAAGGTCGCCTTGCCAATCTCCCGATCGGCGGAAACCGCCGCAACCGCGGCGGTGCGGGTCTGGCCACTCTCCTCCAGCATCTCGATGGCTTTGACGGCCATCAAACGGCGCTCGGCCTCGGCTTTGGTCTTGGCGCTTTGGCGGTCAAACCACGGCCATCCGCTCGCACCCTGATCGCGGTCCGCAGCTTCATCGTCGCGGGTGCAAATGCCGCGCTTGGACAGCTCAATCCGCGCCTCTCCGGGCAGCAGGCTGACATGGAACTCGGCACCGCCGCCGCGACCGGCGCGCTTGCGCACCAACAGGGCTTGATCTGGCCCAAGACGGGCGGCCCATCTCTCATCGCTGGCCTTGCGGTTGATTGATCGCTTCTCGCCCGGCAGTCCGGGCAGCGCCAGCTCCGCCAATTCGTTAGCGGTGAACCACTCGCGCTGAAGGTCACTGTCATTGGTGGGTTGAGTGGCCATTAAGAATCGCCCTTCCGGATTGTTGGGGCGTCCGACTTGATCGCTTTGCGTTCGGCTTGCAGCTCGGAGAGCAGGGCCTCGATTTGGCCAAGCCGCGCGGTTCTTACTTCTTCACCGACCAGCAGAGCCGCGCCAATCTTCCGCATGACGGGGTCGAGCAAGTCTTGCCGATCGGTCACAACCGCGAGCGCAAACAGCCGCGATGCGGGCACCTTATGCTCGGTCCGCGCTGGGCTGGCATAAGCATCCAGCATCTCTTTGGAGACGCGGTCATCAAGCAGATCGCTCATCTCAGCCGCGATCACCGTGCGAGACCGCGAATCTGTGTTGAGAATCGTCCCGACCAACTCGTTGATTTGCCGCTCAAGACCAGCCAGCTCGGCCACACCCTTTGCAGGCGCAGGAGCGGTGAAGTCGAAAGCGACTTGGCCGGGATGAGCGCGCGCTTTACCCATTGCTAGCATACTCATCTCTGCCGCGATTAAGGCTTCCCGGCGAATGGTCCGCCGGCAGTATTGTCACCACCGAATGCTCGACGATGACCGCCCTTTGGCCGCCAGACAGTCGAACGAACGGCGCACCAAATTCGGCAGCAGCCTTGAATGCGGGACCGCTCAACCGGTCATAGACTTCGCTATCAGAGATATCGGCAACGCGCTGGCGGTACCGCTCAACAGCATGCAGGGAGATGTAGAGATCAGGCATTACCACTCCACCGGATGACGACGCCTTCAAATTCGAAACCTATTGTTTCGGCCTGTCCGTGCGCTTTCCACCAAAACTCGCCCATACGCCGACGCGCGAAGCCATCGGCCAGCCCACCGCCGAAGCCATCGGCAACGGCAAACGCCTCGATCTCATCATCGTCCAGCGGGATGGAGTTAATTGAGATTGCTTCAATCCGTTCGTCGGAGAAGCCTTGGACATTCATCCATATATCATCGACTGCGATACACGCCGGATCGGGTTCCAATATCTTACGGCAGTATTTCGTCCTCATAGCTGTGTAGAGCTGGACGCGCTCACCAACACGGGCGTGCCGCTTCCGGAGTCCACGGACGGTCTGTAGCTTGCGCATCGACGCGACTGGCTCGATAAATTGCGGGGCGAATGAATAGGCAACCATCGCTCAATCCCTCATCATATGTGGCGCTTCCCAACGCTCAAACTGAGCGCGAGAAGAGGTTGAAAGCGGTGGGAGCATCGTCAAATCGCGGCCAAGCTTGCGATGGATCGCGCGGCATTTTTCGCGCGCCTCGACGGCCTCCATCCACGCTTCAGCTTCCTTCGGCGTGCAGCCAAGCTCGATCCCAAGCTCAAAGCACTTTCGGTTGTGCCGATATCGCTCTGCGAGGCTTGCGAATTTCGGCATCACACGCCCTCCGCTTGGCTGGGGTGCTCGCACAGCATGAATTTGCGGACCTCGTTGCCGAAATTGCCAACGGCGCAGCCATCATCGCGATTTGCGCCGACCCAGCCCACCAAACCGCAGCTCCGCAGAACAGCGACGTGCTCGTTGTTCTCAACCCGCCAAGCACCGGCATACGGCTGCGACCGGCTGATCCACGCCCGCATCAACGTGTTGGCGGCACCGGGATGCACCGACATCATTGTTGCGGCGACCTCAGCCGGATCGGGCAGGCCGCAAACCATCGCTTTCAACGCATCGGCATGCGCAAGATCAAGGGCGCGAGAGGTAGCGCGCGGCGCACCCTCTTGCATGATCTGTTTCAACTCAGCCTCGCTGCGCTGAGCCGCTCTTAGCTCGCTCCACTCGTTGGTCGGGGAAAGTTCGCTCATGATCGGCGCTCCCCGAATGGGATATAGAACAACGGCGCGCCGTCAGGTGCCGTCGATACAGCCAATGATCGGCGACTCTGGATGCGCCGAATGCATGGCATCCGGTCAAAGCCAGTTTTGCCCATCTCTGCGCGAATTTCGGCCTCGCTAGGCATACGCAAGCTCACCGGATCACCCCAGTTTCCAAGGCCACGTAGATGTCGATGGCTGCACCCAGCAAACACAGCGGGACCGCAAGAACGCAGACAGCAAGGGCAAGCCAGTCTAGCACCTCCCAATCTGGTTTCATCCGTCGTAAAAGGTCACGCATCTATCATCTCCCAAATTGGTCGGATTTCATCATTGCGGTGGAGCGGCGGCAGCCAGATCGTGCGCGTTTGGCCGGGCGCAACATCGCGGGTCACATCCCAAACGATCCAAGTGTAATCGATCATCCCGCCTCGAAAGGCGCGGCTCCCCATCGCTCTAATTTTGTCGCCGGGAGGCATAGATGGGCGCTCAGACAAATGGAGGACCGCGAGTGGCGGATGGTCCTCCCGGAACAAGCGCAAGCGATTGCTCCAAACCTTCACATCCTTGCCCGGAGCCAGCCATTTGTTAGGCATCAGGATGCAGGCATGCTTCGTCGCCAGAGCAATTGCATGACGCGCAAATCGCTCTGCGATGCCCTTTTTGTAGGAGTACGGCGGGTTGCAGATGATACTGCAAGGCGCTGGCGCGCGACCAAATTCTAGGAAGTCTCGGTTGATGAATTGGGGCGGCTGATGATCCTCATCATCGAGAAAATTGTCCCGCTGCAAATTGTCGACCAGATCAGACCCGATCATCGCAACGCCGCGTGATTGCGCCGCATCCAGAGTGTTCCCCATGCCGCAGCACGGGTCCCATATCGCCAGCTTGTGGGCGCGCTCGTACCAGTAACCGTCGAGCGCCAGAGCAAGCTGCTCCGCGCACCAAGTCGGATCGACATACCAATCAAGCGGGTGCCGCTTCGAATAGCGACCAGATGAAATCTCGCCCCTCATTCGCCCAGCTCCAAGGACCGTGCGCGGCACGCTTTCGTTCTGCCAAACACGAAGCCACAGATTCTCCCGCCTCTATCAATGACAGGCCCACCGAAGCCGCTACTAAGCCTATCGCAGAAGATAATGTTATGATCACATCGCCGCTTTAGGATGCCCTCTGGCTCGGCTCCGCGACGCAGATACAGCCGTGCTGGCCTGAACCATTCGCCATCGGCGAGCTGTTGCCAGCCAGCGTCGGCAGCAAACTGAAAAGGGGTGGGATTGTTCATTCGCCCAACTCCTGGTTAAGTTGGTCGCGCAAGCTGCGCTTCATCTCAGGCGTCAAAAGCGCCGCGAATTTGGGTAGGTATTCGCGCTTCTGCGCCTGCCCCAATCGATCCCAATTGCCGGTGATCGCATCGAAGTGCTTTTGGTGCGCAACCGGCGCTGGACCAGCAGGCCGATCGACGCCCGCTGCGATGCGCGCATCATCTGCGCCGATCTCAGCATCAGCCAGCAGCGCCTCAATCACGGCGCGCCGCCGCGTCTCGTCCTTCACGGCAGACACAGTCTTCAGTTGGCTCGCATTCTCGCCAACAACGGGATGCTTAGACAGCGCCTCGATCAGATCGGGAAACGGCTCAATCAGAAGGTGATAAAGCGACAAGTCGCGATAGACGGTCCGCTTGTCCAAACCGATCGCATCCGCGACTGATTCCTGCCAACCGTATGCGCGTGACATTGTGTCACTCGCATGGCTGACATCCTCTTTTAGAGCGCCGTCTGCTGTCTCCTCATGATGTCTGACACGATCCCAGCGGGCCTTTGCAGCGCGCTGGTGTTGATCCAGCTCTCCTAGCTCGCGGGCCACACGGTCGTTCGCAGCTTGTACCAACGCGGCGGTAAACTTCGCGCGCTCAATTGGCCCAAGTGGGCGGCGATGCAGGTTCTCGGACGACTCCAGATCGACCAAGTCTTCGGCATTGCCAGAGACCTCCAGCGCCAGCACTTCGATGCCTTCCAGTTTGCAGCCATGCAGCCGGTGCATGCCGACAACCAGACGCCACTCTTTCCCATCATTCTTGGCAGGATCAATCTGTTCAACCTTGATCGGATCGCGCTGACCATCGACCGCGATCAAGCGACCCAGCGCGACCGCCTTGTCTTCATGCAGAAAGCCGATGCGCTCAGGGATTAGAACGGCGTCCGGCGCTATGCTGATGACTTGCGCGCCAGCCAAGATGCTGCGCCCTTTTGACCCAGCGTTCATTTGGCATCTCCGTCATCCGGAGAAAACTCGCCACACCACTGGTGGGCATAAGGGCTAGGAAAACCATACTCGCGAGGCGGATAAATTCGGCACTGCCCGTAAGGCTTGTCGTCCGGATGGTAGGTCTTAAGCTCAACGAAGAACCGGCACCCACTACAACTCACACCTGAGTTTCGGCTGTTCATTTGGCATCTCCACATAGACGATGCGCGCTTTGTCCGGCCTCGCTAGCCTTCTGCTCACTTGAACAGGAGAACAATCCGTGCCGCATTCCAATCTCAACTCGGTCGAGCAGCTGGGCGAACAACTCTACGCCCTCCAGCAGCTCATGCTCGCGCATTGCGTGACGCTTGGCACCATAGATCGCGGGGCATCCGACGCCGCCATGCTCATCGCCAGTGGTCAGGCCGATTCCCTGATCGCTCAGCGCAGACCGCTGGCCGGGCAGAGGCTCGCTCTGCTCATCCAGCAGGTTCAACAATGTCTGGACGCGTGACCGCGCATCTTTCAACGCCGCTCGCACACGCAAACGCCGCAACAACGGCGCAACCAAGCTCTCATCGGCAAAACCGGTATCAGCCAGCGGGCGGATCATGCTGCCACCGCTTTGGCGCTCGAATTGCCGGAAGACAGCCGCTTCATATCCTCAGCATCAACTCGCTCGAGCGCCTGATACAGCTGCTCAATCAAATGCATGTTCGCCCCTTTGGGGTCGGGGTTATTCGCTGTCTTTTTCCATCGGTAGAAAGTGCTCACGGCAATTCCTGCGCGGCGGCACAGCTCGGGAACGGAAATGCGGCGCTCTTGGGCGCGCTTTTCGATGTCTCGGACGGTCGATTGCTGGTTCATGAGAACACGGTTAATAGCATTAATGCTGTTACGCAACAGCAATTATGCTATTTTTTATGCTATCCAGACCCTGCTACCCGCGACTGATGGACGGGTTGGATCAGGATCAATCGCTTCTGCGCGATCTAATTGCGCATTCGGGCGACACAGCAGCTGAGGTCTCTCGGCGCGCTAATCTCGCCGCGACCACTGTCCAGAGACCTCTGAAGGGCACCGCAACCACTCGGCTCAGCCAGCGAACACTTGAAAAGCTACAGAGCGCCTATCCAGATTTCCCCGGATGGAACTCTCTTAGAGAACCGAGAACCGAATACCGGCAGCAGCCACGCGCAGAAGCCTTCGCGCCGCTCAGTGGTGAAGAAGGTCGAGACGACAGCCTAGCCATCCCTATGCTCGAACTTGCCTACGGCATGGGCGGCACCTTCCTCGACGATATCGACACCGGGGAAACGCTAGAGCGCTTCCCGCGCGCATTCGTCCGCATGTTCACCAACGCCCCGGCTGAGCTGCTGTGCTTCTCCCACGGTATCGGCGACAGCATGGAGCCAACGATCGGCGACCGCGACCTGCTCCTAATCGACAGGAGCCGCGATGCGATCCGTATCAACGATCAAATCTGGGTCATTGCTTCAGGCGGCATCGGAATGGTCAAACGCGTCAGGGTAGAAAGCAATGGGCAGATAATGCTATTGTCCGACAACGCGAACGTCCCCAGCCAGCTCGCTGGAGAGGATGAATTGACTGTAATTGGCCGAGTGATCGCCATCGTGAAGAGGATTTAATGCGTTCATTTCTGATTGCTTTTTCGCTTTTACTATCTGGTTGTGGAAACACATCAAATCATGTGCCGCAATCTGAAATAGACGCCTTCACCCCGTCATGGGAAAACCTCGCAGATGGCAGCGTCTTTGCGATCACGACAGCAAACAAAGGTGAGCGGGAAACGGCGACCAGGTGTTGGCCCGCTGAAGATCAAACCTATTCTTGCCTCTATGTCAGCGAGGAGCGCAACATTCTGCATATCGCCTTGCACAACGAAACTGAGCCCCCAGACCGCGTCTTCGCTGCTCTGGGAGGCGATGGCTATACTTGCAGCACAGAGACAGTGCACATGGAGCGGATCGTCGAAAGAGGTGAGACGCTGGACACCAACGCAATGATCAACGGCCGCACGCCGTGGTCTGCTGATTATGTGAACGATTTCATTGCGAACAACAATGTAGAAGGCACAGCGCATTATGACTGCTTTGGCATTCTTAGAGCTGTCAACACAGGCAGTCTGCGCTCAATCGCGACCACTAAAGTGACAGCTGAGATGATCCGATAAAACCCGCCCACTTCGAGCAGGCCAGTGCTCATCTCATATTGAGCGCGATCCGACGTAAACCGCTCAAAACCGCCAATTTCGGCGAACTGGGACGCCATTTGCGAACTGGGACACGCAATGTCCCACTTAAAACACGCTGAGGAGCGTCTAAATGATCGCTGAGAACCCTTTAAAAGGCCCGTTTTTTGGCTCTAAGCGGCCATTTATTGCCATTAAGAGGCCAAGGCGCTTAAAACCCCGAACTCCAGCCGGACCGGTCAAAACAGCGTCTAAATTAACGATGACTCTAGACACTCTCACAAAACGCCAATTTCTTGGCGCTAGGACGAGGACCCGCAGAATTCCGGGAGATTTGGCCCACACATTCCCGGCTGATCCCGGACAATCCCGCCAACTGGCACTCTAGAACCTTGTGTCCACTAACAGCGCGGAGAACACCCGATGTCCCTGTCCCAATCCAACCTTCCTCCGTTTCATCTGGCATTTCCCGTCGATGACCTTGCGGCATCGCGCCGGTTTTATGGAGAATTGTTGGGATGCACAGAAGGGCGCAGCTCAGACGAGTGGATCGATTTTGACTTTTGCGGACACCAAATCGTCGCCCATCTGGCGACTGGCCCGCAGAAGGACGGATTGGGCGACCGGGCACAGAACCATGTCGATGGCCACGGCGTTCCGGTGCCGCATTTCGGATTGGTCCTCACCATGTCAGATTGGCGCGCTCTGGCGGATCGATTGGCAGAAGCCGGCACCGAATTCGTGATCGCGCCCACGGTCCGCTTCAGAGGAAAAGCGGGCGAGCAGGCGACAATGTTTTTGCGCGACCCAGCCGGCAACGCGCTGGAATTCAAGGCCTTCGCCGATCCGGATCAATTGTTCGCCCGTTGACCACTCGCCCCGATCACCCCTCGCATTGTTGACTATCGGCGTTATACGTTGTTTCGATACATTCCCTGACTATACCCCTCCCCTGATACCGATACTGAAAGAGATGTTTGTGCCGCATTCCGATATTGCTGCTGTTGAGAGTGAAATCGCGCGCCCCAATCCGCGCATTCTGGCAAAACACCTAAACGCTTTCACCTCACCCAATCGCGCGCGTAGCATTTGGGAATTGGCCGTCACTTTGGTCCCGTTCATGGCGCTTTTCGGCGGCATGTTGTTTGCTGTGGAGGCTGGTTACTACGCCGCTTTGGCGCTGGTTCCGGTGGCTGGGATGCTGCTGCTGCGGTTGTTCATTATTCAACATGACTGCGGACACGGTTCCTATTTTGCGAAGAAGTCATGGAACCGCTGGGTCGGCCGGGCGATAGGCACGTTGACGCTAACCCCATACGATTGCTGGCAGCGTTCGCACGCGCTGCATCACGCCAACACAGGAAATTTGGATGCGCGCGGATTTGGCGATGTTGATACGCTGACCGTTCGTGAGTTTTCTGAGCTCAGCTGGACCAACAAATTTCTCTACAAACTCTACCGTCACCCGGCCATTTTGATGGGTCTTGGCCCGGCCTATCTGTTTATTGTTCGCCACCGCCTTCCCATTGGATTGATGCGCGAAGGGTGGAAATATTGGATCAGCGCGATGGGGACCAACCTCGTGACGGGCGCGATCTTGATTGCTCTGATTTTTGGCTTTGGCCTGTTCGCGACGCTGATTGTGTTTCTTCCCGTCCTACTCACCGCTGCGTCGGTCGGGGTGTGGCTATTTTATGTTCAGCACCAATTTGAACACGCCTATTGGGAGCGGAAAAAGGAATGGTCGTTCCATGATGCCGCGATGAGCAGCAGCTCCTATTTGGTTCTGCCTACCGTCTTGCGCTGGTTCACAGGCAATATCGGCATTCACCATGTCCACCATTTGGCGAGCCGGATCCCGTTTTACCGTTTGCCCGACGTGCTCAAAACCCATCCGGAATTGCAGACATTCAACCGGCTTTCCGCGATGGATGCGGTGCGTTCAATGGTGCTGACGTTGTGGGACGAGGAAAGCGGCAGGCTTATCTCTTTCCGAGAGGCGAGGCGCGTCAGAGCGGCTGCTTAGAGCGCGTTTTCGCCCAAAGCATCGGCGACAATTGCGGCGCGCAATGCCTCAATCCCCATGCCCTTTTCACTGCTGGTGAGGTGCATCTCTGGGAAAGCTGCGGGATGCTTACGCGCTTCATCAGCAACCTGATTGGCAACGCGTTCAAGGTCAGAGGCTTTGATCTTGTCGGTTTTGGTTAGGACGATGCGGTAACCAACGGCGGCCTCATCGAGCATCTTCATCATTTCGCGGTCAACGTCTTTGAGCCCGTGCCGGCTATCGACCAGCACCAGATTGCGCGCGAGGACCTGCCGGCCGCGAAGATAGCTTTTAACCAGCTTTTTCCAGCGGTCGACGATCTTCACTGGCGCCTTGGCAAAACCGTATCCCGGCATATCGACAAGCCTAAGGAGCAACGGATCGCCAACCTCGAAGAAGTTGAGTTCCTGCGTTCGGCCCGGCGTCACAGATGCACGCGCAATCGACTTGCGCCCGGTTAGCGCGTTGAGCAGTGAGCTCTTGCCGACATTTGAGCGTCCGCAAAAAGCGATCTCTGGCACGGTCGGTTCAGGCAAAAACTTCAACTGTGGCGCAGACAGAAGGAAGTCGACCCGGCCCGAAAACAACTTTGAAGCCGCTCGCTCACGGCGCAGCTGTTCGCGTTCGGCCTCCTCATCGGAAACAACGGGTCCAGAAACATCCGGTTCTGACACGCCAGAAGACGTCACACGTCACCCTTGGCTTCGTCTGCCTGTTTGGCGCGCTCTTGTTCACGCGCTTTGTCCGCTTTTTCCTTTTCCGCAGCCGCGCGCAATTGCGGGTGTTTGGAATAGAGATAGGTTTGTTGAGCCAGCGTCAGAATGTTTGACGTTACCCAGTAAAGCAGCAGGCCAGATGCAAATGCGGCCATCACGAACATCAATATCCATGGCATCAGATTGAAAATCTGCTGCTGCATCGGGTCCATCGCCGATGGGTTGAGCTTAAAGGTCAGCCACATCGTTACACCCAACATCACCGCCAACACGCCAATGCCAAAGATGAACATCAAATAGCTTGGGACTGTGATCCCTGTCAGGCCCACGAGATTGGCGAGGTTCGCTGGATCGGGTGCGACCAAGTCGGTGATCCACAAGAACTTTTCGTGCCGCATATCGATGGAGAGGATCAAGACCTTGTACAAAGCGAAGAAGATCGGGATCTGAATAATCAGCGGGAGACAGCCGGCCAGCGGATTGACCTTCTCCTCCTTGTACAGCTTCATGATTTCTTGCTGCTGCTGCTGCTTATCGTCTTTGTACCGCTCTTGAAGCGCCTTCATCTTCGGTTGCACCGCCTTCATCGCGGCCATGGATGAAAACTGTTTCTGAGCAATCGGGAACAGCAGACCGCGAATCGTCACAGTGAGCAAGATGATCGCGACGCCGAAATTGCCGACAAGATTGTTGAAGAAAAGCAAGAGCCACAGGATCGGCCGTTCAAACCATTGGAACCACCCCCAACTGATCGCCTTGCCAAAATATGTGATGCCATCGGCTTCGTATTGGTCGAGCACGGCGCTTTCTTTTGCGCCCGCGAAAATCTGCGTCGTATCGGTCAACGTGGTGCCGGGCGCCAATGTTTGCGCTTCATATCTCAGCAAAGCCTGAAACAGATTATCACCGGCAGACTGGAACCCAGCGACATCGGCATCGCCATCCCTGCGCACGATCGAGGATAGCCAGTAATCGTCGCCAAACCCCAGCCAAGACACCTCGCCATCGGGTGTCCAGCGCCCCAGTTCCGCGAGCTCGTCATAGCTGTTTTCGTCGCTCAACGTTCCGCCAAAAACTCCGACCGGGCCGGTGTGAGCTATGAATTTATCGGGTGTCGCATTCAAGCTGCTGCGCTTGATAAAGGCGAAAGGCTCAATGATGACCGCGCTTTCGCTGGTATTCTCGGCCGATTGCTCGGCTGTGATCATGAACTGCTCATCGATCGACAGACGCACACGGTATGTGATGCCATTGGCATCGGTGCGCGACAGTGTCACCGGAGTATCCATCGTCAGACGGTCGCCATCGGCCTGCCAAAGGGCATTGCTGGCCATAACTTCGCCGCCAACGCGAAATCCAAACTCAGCAAAATGTTGGCCCTCAGTGCGCTCGGGAGCGAAGACCCGCACGGGATCGCTGCCGTCCTCTACCGTCTCGTTGTAATCTTTAAGCACGATATCATCGATGCGCGCACCAACCAGATTTATGGACCCTGCAACGCGCGGAGCGTCGATAATGACCCGATTGGGACCCGCCAGCGCGGTATCAAGATCAATCGGACCTTGAGGCACTGTCCCTGCATCCGCCAGTGGATCGGCCGCCCCAGAGGTCGCTGCGGCTGTGGTGGCCGCGCCGGCAGCAGGCCCAGTCTCAGCCGTGCTAACGACTTCTTCAACGGGAGTTGTAACGTCTGGCTGCGGATAGAAATACCGCATGCCGAAATCCCAACCGAGAATAAGCAGGCCGGAAAGCGCCACGGCGAGCAGAAGATTGCGCTGGTTGTCCAAGGTTTAGCCTTCAAATATCGTGATTGTTAAGTGTGTTATATAGGTATGGCAGTCCGGTCTTCTAGCCCTTTACGGAACAGGATCGTGGCCGTGCCCTCCCCATGGATGGCAGCGCCCTATACGCTTTACGGCGAGCCATCCACCCTTGAGAGCACCATATTTGGTGAGCGCCTCAATTGCGTATTGGCTGCACGAGGGAGAATAGCGGCAAGTGGGCGGAATGATTCGCGATGGCCCCCACTGCCAACACCGCGCGACAAAGATCATAATGTACTTCATTGCGGCGGCTTTCCAGCGGGTTTCGGAGCCTTGTTATTGGTGCGCCCATTGCGGCGACCTTTGGCAAAGTTTCGGGGCGCATCGCCCTTGCCATCTTGCGCTCGTCGAAGGGCTTTGCCCAAATCTTCCGCTAAAATTTGAAAGTCGCGCTCAACCCCGCCAGCACGTCCGATCATTACGTGATCGTGATTCGGCAAACCGCTTTCCGGCAAAGCATCGCGCAGCAACTCTCGAAAGCGCCGCTTCATACGGTTGCGAACCACCGCATTGCCAATTTTCTTTGTAACTGTGATGCCAAACCGCACGCCTTGCCCATCGTTCGGCCTGGTCAACAAGACGAATCCTGGGCGCGCGTTACGCAGCCCCTTATTCGCAGACAGAAAATCCGAACGTTTGGTGAGCGTGGAAATCATATCGCACCATAAACCAAACGGGCCCCGATGAGGAGCCCGCTCGCACGATCATTTACCGCCAGAAAGTGCAATCGCACACAAGGCCGGATCAATCGCATTTGGCGCCCGCGGACGCCGAGAGATTATGCGCAGAGTTTCTTACGGCCGCGGTTGCGACGCGCACGCAGCACCTTGCGGCCGCCCGTGGTCTTTTTACGCGCAAAGAAACCGTGCCGACGGGCACGCACAAGATTGCTAGGCTGGAAAGTCCGCTTCATATCGTCCTCAAATAACTGGTCTGCCACTGTTCGCTGAACCGTTGGACGGTTTGGCGATGGCGGCTAGGTTTTGGTGATGCCTCGAACGATCGTTTTGAACAATCGCAAAAAACACCCCTGTAAGCCGCGCGCCACTATGGGATTGCGGGGATTGAGTCAAGGCATCACACGCCTAAACGTGCAAGGTTGATTGTGCTGAGATCACCATATCCGATTGCTGGTGCAACCGGGAAATGGGTCGCGACCGCCCAATCGATTTGAATCGTGGGAACACGAGACACTTCAACGGCAATACGCGCTGGCTTGGATGTGGCCGATGCAACATCCACCCAAACATCAAATCGAGGCAATACCGAACGCACGGCAGGTGCTCGCCATTCAGGAGCAATCCACGGGCGCATATCGGCTTCGTTTAGCCAAAGGGCGCTGGAATGTGGGACAGAATTGGTCATCGCATAGAATTCACGGGCCCGCGTTTCGCTCATGCCCATCTCAACGTAATAATCGAGATAGAGCCGGTGCGCCGGGTGGTTGGCGGCGAAGTCATCGGCTTCGCGTCCATGGTTGTCGAGCCAGGAGTGAACCGCAAATTGCGCTCCGCTATCCATGGTCCGTGTCTCTCCGGCAAGGAACAGCTCTACTGCACCTGACCGAACTGATCCTCCGGCCGGTACATGGGTGGAGAGGCCCGCTTCGCGAATCCGGCGGCCGACTGCGAGATTCGCGATGTCATTGCTGGTGCCCGGAGCTTCGACCATGTTGAGGATTGAAAGCTGAGGGAAGTCGCGCAGCATCGCATCAAATTGCGCCGGGCTCGCGCTGTCCGTTGAACCCACTATTGCCGCGCTAGTTGGGCTGGTCACCACAAAAGGACCGTATTGCGCCAACATTGTCGCAGCATCCCGGCGAACCTCAGGCTGCGCATAGCGCATCGCAGCACGCGATTCTGATACGACCCGCCCATTTACGAAAGTGGTTGTGACAATAGGGATGGCGGCTTGCGGAATTCCGGCATCGCTTTTGCCCTCTACCCGGACCCATTGCTCGGTCGCCGGGTCCCATTCTTCTACCCAGCTCTCAGACGCGACAGTGCGCAAATTGCCGCTGGCGCCAACCGAGTAATCGGCCGGAACCTGAGCTGTTGCAGCACCAGCCAAAAACAAGAACTGGAAAGCAGCAAAAAGAGCAACGATACACTTCATGCTGAAAGAGATACGTGAGCTTACGTTCAAACTTTGCCAAGGTTTATGCTTGCGAAGTCCTTTCGAAGTGTTCCTTAAGCACTCGACAAGTTCCGATTAACCCTACACTATCAGTGACCTAAGAATTAGACCGGTTTTGCACAGTGGGGGATTGAGCATTGGTAGCGGTAGTAAGGACTGTTGCCTATTTGGGGCTTGAGGCTCGACAGGTCGAGGTCCAATGCCAAGTTGCATCTGGCCTCCCCCGTTTTGCGATTGTGGGATTGCCGGACAAGGCCGTAAGCGAAAGCCGCGAGCGTGTTCAAGCCGCGCTATCGGCGATGGGCCTTGCACTTCCGCCCAAACGGATAACGATCAATCTTTCACCGGCTGACTTGCCCAAAGATGGCTCGCATTACGATTTGCCCATCGCGCTAGCCTTGCTTGCAGCGATGGGGGTGACGGATGCAGAACAATTGGGCGATTGGATCGCGGTCGGCGAATTGTCGCTGGATGGACGGATCGTCGCTTCTCCCGGGGTGTTGATCGCAGCTTTGCATGCGAGCTCGATTGAGGCTGGGTTGATCTGCCCGGCCGATCAAGGTTCTGAGGCGAAATGGGCGAGCGGCATTCCCGTTCTGGCTCCGCGTGATTTGGCGAGCCTATTGGCCCACCTCAAGGGTTCCCAGGTTTTACCAGATCCGATCCGCGGCGACGTTGAACCGGCTCCGCCTGCGACTGACCTTAAACAAGTGAAAGGTCAGGAGACGGCCAAACGCGCATTGGAAATTGCCGCAGCGGGCGGACACAACCTTTTGATGATGGGGCCGCCCGGGTCAGGGAAAAGCCTGCTGGCCAGTTGCCTTTCCGGCATATTGCCTGAACTCACCCCGTCTGAGGCATTGGAAGTGTCGATGGTGCAATCCGTCGCAGGAACGCTTTCATCCGGACGGATTAGCCGCACTCGCCCTTTCCGTGCGCCGCACCACTCGGCCAGTATGGCTGCGTTAACCGGCGGCGGATTGAAAGTGCGTCCCGGCGAAGTGAGTTTGGCCCACCTAGGCGTCCTATTCCTCGATGAACTTCCCGAGTTTCAGCGCGCCGTGCTCGACTCCTTGCGGCAGCCTTTGGAAACTGGGCAGGTCGATGTGGCGCGGGCCAATGCCCATGTGTCTTTCCCTGCTCGGGTGCAATTGATTGCCGCGATGAATCCGTGCCGCTGCGGACACGCCGGTGAGCCGGGCCATGTTTGCGCGCGCGGCGATCGCTGCGCCACTGAATACCAAGCCCGCCTTTCTGGCCCGCTGCTGGACCGCATCGACCTCAATGTCGAAGTTGCCGCAGTGACCGCAATGGACCTAACCCTGCCTCCGCCCGCCGAAGGGAGCGAGGAGGTCGCCAAACGGGTTGCATGGGCACGTGCAAGGGCCACAGACAGAGGCGTGCGATCCAACGCAGAATTGGAAGGCAAAGATCTAGAAAACCATGCTTCCCCCGACGAAGCGGGCCGCGCATTGATGCTGCAGGCGGCGGAGAAGCTGCGCCTGTCTGCGCGCGGTTACACCCGGATGTTGCGCGTGGCCCGAACGGTCGCTGATCTATCCGGCGCGGATCAAGTGGGCCGCATCCACATCGCCGAGGCTTTGTCCTATCGCCAAATGATTGGCCGCAGATGATTTGCGGTTAGCTATACCGTTGATAGAGGTGTAGCGGTCACTCAGCCACCAATCCAATGCGGGCCTAAACGGCCGCGAGCACGAGCAAGATATGAGCGTAATTGATCCAACGTGGCTGATCTATATCGGAGCTGGCTTGCTGTTGATCGCCTATGCCATTCGAGACGAATTGAAGCTGCGGCTGCTAATCGTGATCTCCACTTTCGTATATGTCGTCTATTACTACACGGTGACCACGCCGCCGCTCTGGGATGCGATCTTCACAAGCCTTTTGATGGTTGGGGTGAACCTTTGGGTTCTGGGGCAAATTGCTCTTGAGCGGACAAAGTTTCGCCTTTCTGAAGATGAAAAACGACTCTTCGACGCGTTTGACACTCTGACACCTGGCCAGTTTCGCCGCGTGCTCACATTGACCAAATGGCATCGCGCATCCGATCCTGATGGCACTGTTTTGACGCGTGAGGATCAACCATCAGGGGAGATGTTCTTCATCCTTGATGGCACCATCTCGGTTCAAAAGCGAGATCACCTGTTTCGGCTTCCCCAAGGAAACTTCGTCGGCGAAGTGGCGTTTATCCTCAAAAGAAGTACGACGGCGACAACGGTCGCACCGCAAGGGGTTCAATTTGTTTCATGGAACAGCGCAAAGTTGCACCGTTTGGGCGACAAATATCCGAACCTTGGAAATGCAATAAACGCCTTGCTGACACGCGATCTCGCTAAAAAGCTGAGCACAAGTTATCGGCCCGAAGAAGCGATGCCGCCAACAGCAGAAACGGCAGAATTGTTAGAAGCGGTAGAATAGCCCTTATTGCCGCTGCGAAACCCTCCTCAGAAACTCCGGACAACATCGAGGAACTGCGCGCCCCACGTTTCAAGTTTTTTGCCGCCCACGCCCTGTATCTCTCCCATCGCGGTAAGAGTGCCCGGCCGCTCACTCGCCATCGCGCGCAGCACGCTGTCATGAAAGATGATGTAGGCTGGCACGCTGTGCTCGCTGGCCAACGCCTTGCGCTTTTCACGCAGCGCATCGAACAAGGGATCGCCAACGGGGTTTGGTACCGCGCCTGCCCTTTCGCGGCGGCTCTTTTTCTTGGGCGGTTCGGCGATGGCCACCGCGCGATTGCCGCGCAGAACATCAAGCGCGTTATCGCCAAGCGCGAGGCCGCCGTGCTCTGTTGTGACCAGCATTTCGTGCGCCATCAAGCTGCGCATGACCGGACGAAGCAGTGAGGCCTGTTCTGCGCCAAGGATACCAAAGACCGACAAAGCATCATGCCCGCGTTGACGCACGCGGTCATCGTCTTTGCCCAACAGCACTTTCTCGATATGGCCGATGCCAAAGCTCTGCCCAGTGCGGTAAACCGCCGAAAGGAGCTTTTGGGCGATTTCCGTCACATCCAAAACTTTGGGCGGCTCCAGACAATTGTCGCAGTTCCCGCACATCCGCGGCGGGTCTTCGCCAAAATGTCGAAGCAGGATCGCGCGGCGGCATCCTGCGCTCTCGACCAGACCGGCCAGCGCGTTCAGCCGCGCCCGTTCGCTCTCTAACCGGGCCTCTTCAACATCGCTGAGCCATTGGCGCGCTTTGGCAAAATCATTGGCGCTCCAGAACATTTGCGCTTCTGCAGGGTCACCGTCGCGGCCCGCCCTCCCCGTTTCCTGGTAATAGGATTCGGTCGATTTGGGCAGACCTGCATGGACAACGAAGCGCACGTCCGGCTTGTCGATCCCCATCCCAAACGCGATCGTCGCAACCATCACCATGTCTTCTGATTGGACAAAAGCAGCCTGAGTCGCGGCGCGCTGTTCTGGTGGCAGGCCCGCATGATAAGCACCCACGGGGCGGCCCGTTGCGGCCAATTTCTTCGCCAGGTCTTCGGTGGCTTTGCGGCTTTGCGCATAGACGATGCCTGCACCGGGTGTGGTCTTGATGAAATCGGTGATCTGTTTCCCGACATTATCGCGCGCGCTGATGGAGTACCGGATGTTTGGTCGATCAAACCCGGCCTTGATAAGGCCAGCATCCGGTATACCCAGTTGTCGCAGAATATCCGTCCGAGTCACTTCGTCCGCGGTCGCCGTAAGAGCAAGCCGGGGAATATACTCAAAGTGATCAAGCATCGGGCGAAGGCCGCGATAATCCGGGCGGAAATCATGCCCCCATTCCGAGACGCAATGCGCCTCATCAATGGCAAACAGCGAAATGTCCGCTTGAGCGAGCAGTGATTGAAAGCCCGGCGTAGTCGCGCGCTCTGGCGCAACATAAAGCAGATCAAGCTCTCCCGCGCACAGGCGGCCTGCTGTCTCCGCCCTGTCCAGATCTGCCGATGTCATGGACGCGGCGCGAATGCCGACCGCTTTGGCTGCGCGAATTTGATCGTGCATCAATGCAATCAAGGGCGAGACAACAATTGCAGTCCCAGGCCGCGCCAATGCGGGCAATTGATAGCACAGAGATTTGCCCGCGCCGGTTGGCATCAAGGCCAGCGTATGTTCGCCTGACAGAATGCGCGTGATGACTGATTCTTGCTGACCGCGAAATTCGGTGAAACCGAATGTGGAGCGCAGAATCTCTTTTGGATCAGGGCCAGCGGCAACGCTCATCGGTTAGGCTGGTCCTGAATATGGGAGTGAAGATTTAAGCGGAAGCGACTTTCTTTGCGGCCTCGATATCCACGACATCGCCTGTGGTCTTACCCGCGCCTTCAACCGCTACCGATCCATCGACCCTTTTGCCAAGGTCTTCTCGGCGAACCATCCACAAGTCCTCATGGCTAAGGACCCGGCCATCGTGTGCAAGGATCGAAACAGGCCCGATAGGAAGACGGTCTGTCTGGTCAACCAATACGGGATCTTCTGATACAAATTCGGCGCCATACTTTTGGCCCCATTGGCGAAGCGCAATCATTGCGGGCAGCAAATCATACCCTTTTCCAGTCAGCCGGTACTCAATCTTGCGACGATCATCCGCGCAGGGTTCGCGTTTTAGAATGCCGTGCTCAACCAATTTGGCGAGGCGGTTGGAGAGAATGTTGCGCGCAATTCCGAGCTCGCTCAGGAATTCCTCGAAATGCTTGAGTCCATTGAAACTCGCTCGAAGGATCATGAACGACCAGCGTTCGCCCATTACTTCAAGCGCTTGCGGCAAACCGCAATCAATCAACTCGCGCAGTGGTTCTCTCAAATCGCCCATATCAGTCCTTTCAGTGAAACCTTTTTAGCGCGTTCAGCGTTAATCGCAAATCCAAGGCCATTTTCAGTCCTCGGGCAATTCAACACACCGCTGAAAATAAATTTCAGTTTCTAGTTGCAACCTGAAACCTAATTGCATAAGTAGTGATTCGCAACTGGTTTCAAGAAGAAACTTTGCAGGCGTGAAATCTGTATCCAACCCCGAATGAATAAGGACAATGTGATGACCCTCTCCCTCCCCCGCACCAGCCGCTTCGCCGGTCTTGCTCTCGCTCTCGTCTACACCACGCTTAGCTTTGGTGTTGCGACCTCGTCGACACCATTGGCTGCGCAAGGCGGTCCCTATTACACCGCCACTCTTGCACAACCTGCTGATGACAACCGCGCGGTTGCTGGCGGTGTTGCATGGAATTGCGCAGGCACGACCTGTGTCGCCAACAAAGGCACATCGCGCCCCTCACGCGTGTGCCGCGGCCTTGCCCGTGAATTCGGCGAAATCGTAAGCTTTACAGCTGACGGTGAAGCTCTTGCAGAAGACAAACTGTCGCGCTGCAACGGTAACTAATCCAACCGGATTGCGCTAACCAACAAACCCATCCGCCTCTCTCCAGATGGATGGTTTCCCCAGAGCCCCCGGCGCAGCACGTTCCCCAACCGCTGCGACCGGGGGTTTCTTATTTTAGGAAGCCGGCGTGCTTCAACTGGGCTTCAAGCGATACCGCATCGGTGAACACATGTGCATCCCAGCCGCGCTGCTGTGCAGCTGCGATGTTATCAGGATTATCATCGCAAAAGAACAAAGCGTCGCCAGCCCTGCCGCTGCGCTGCTCAACCAATTGATAGATGCGCGGGTCAGGCTTAGCGACCTTCTCAGCGCCTGAGACGATAATGTCCTCAAACAGTTCAAAGATCGGATGCTCGCTGCGAAATTGCTCGAACAGCTCATCGCCAAAATTGGTTAGGCAGAACAGCGCCGTCCCGCTTTCTTTCAAACGATAGACGATGTCGTGCACGCCATCGACCGGCTGCGCAGCGGTTTCGTTAAAACGCGCGGCATAGGCAGCGATTCGCAGCGCCTGATCGGGAAATTGCGCAATCCGGGCAGGCAACATCTCGCCAAGAGTAACCCCGCGATCATGCTGAAAATGCCATTCTTCAGTGATCACATTGGCAAGAAACCAATCGAGCTCTGGTTCATCGGCGATGAGTTTTTCGAATAAGGCGCGCAGCTGCCATTCAAACAACACTCTGCCAACATCGAACACAACTGCTTTGCTCATAGCGTTTGCCCCTCCCAATGCGGCCATAAACAGCTGCGGCCCGCTCTCCGGTATGGAGGCGGGCCGCTGCTTTTATCCAGATCGCCTGCTCAGACGACCGGCCAATCTGCCATGCTTAACCCTGGCGGGCTTTAAAGCGGCGGTTGGTCTTGTTGATGACATATGTACGGCCACGGCGGCGGATTACGCGGCAATCGCGGTGGCGGTTCTTCAGCGACTTAAGGCTGTTACGGATCTTCATGGCTATTTCCCGAGAATAAAACAGGCACCGCAGGCGTTCTGCGATGCCGCAAATTTCAAGCCGGGCACCTAAGCGGCGAATCGGCTCGCGTCAACACTTCTTGCAAAGACGCTTTACGCGCCTTGCGCCTCCTTTGCTGCCTTGCGCTCTGCCAGATTGCGTTCCCATTGCAGCGCGTGGGCGATGATTGTGTCCAGATCATCATATTGCGGCTGCCACGGAATGGTCGAACGGATGCGAGATGGATCGGAGATCAACGATCCCGGATCACCCGCTCGCCGCGGTTCCAACTTGCGATCAATTTTAAGGTTCGTGACCCGGTCAACCGCGTCAAGCACCTGCAAGACCGAAAAACCCTGACCATATCCGCAATTCATAGTCAGCGAGCGCGAAGGTTGATCAATCAAAGCCTCCAGCGCGAGAACATGAGCCGAGGCGAGATCGCTGACATGGATGTAGTCGCGCACGCCGGTGCCATCGGGCGTGTCGTAATCCGTGCCAAACACCGCGACCGATGGCCGTTTGCCAAGTGCGGTTTCGAGCGCAACTTTGATCAGATGCGTAGCGCCATCGGTGGACTGGCCGCTGCGGCCATGGGGATCGGCTCCCGCGACATTAAAATACCGCAGCACACAAAAATTGAGATCATGCGCAAATGACGTGTCCGCAAGCATTTGCTCGGTCATCAATTTTGACCAGCCATACGGGTTGATCGGCACTTTGGGCGTCTCTTCGTTCACCGGAGACACCTCTGGCACGCCGTATGTCGCAGCGGTTGAGGAAAAGATGAAATGCGGCACGCCGGCCGTCACAGCCGCATCGATAAGCGCGCGGCTTTTTGCCGTGTTGTTGTGGTAATATTTGAGAGGGTCAGCGACACTTTCCGGCACTACAATAGAACCGGCAAAATGCATGATCGCGCCAATGTTCTCTTTGGCGAAAATCTGCGCGAGCAAGGCTCCGTCCTCAATATCGCCTTCGTAAAGGGGTACATCGGCGGGCACAGCAAAACGAAAACCGGTGGTTAGATTGTCGATCACGGCAACAGGCCAGCCAGCGTCTTTAAGCGCCAGAACGGCGTGGCTTCCGATATATCCGGCGCCGCCTGTTACCAGGACACAGGGCTTTGATGAATGCGTATCGCGGGGCTTTAACGTCTCAGACATGAAAGGGTGCATAACAGGCATGCCCTGAAAAAGCGTGAACGCGTCGGCACAGATTCTACCGTTTTGCACAGACGCGCGCCCGCTCTATAGTCTCGCCCAATACAGGGTCACATAAAGGATTTTATCCATGCTCTCCCCTTCAGCCATCCGCACTTCGATTGGCCGCGCCGCCATAATCGGGTTTTGCGCCGTCACGCTTGGCGCTTGCACCAGCACCTTCACTGGGCCTGTGGAGGTCACTCGGTTTGTCTCTGAACAACCATCGATGCTGGGTCGCGGAACGATCACGATCGAATTTCCAGAGGCGATGGACAATCAGACGGCGCGCAACGCCTTTGCATCGGCTGTCGCCGATGAATTGTCGGGGCTTGGCTATGACGTTGTGCTCGACGGCTCGTCTCAGGCTGCCAGTCTCGCGACCATTCGCACCAGCCGCGACCCTATTGATGCGTCCACCACATCACGCGGTCCGGTTAGTGTGGGAGTTGGCGGCGGGACAGGTCATCGCAGCGGATTTGGCGGCGGCGTGGGCATCGGCATCAACCTGGGCGGCAGCGATCAAGGACCGCGGGTCCTGTCCGCACTGTCTGTTCGCATTACAGGCCCCGATGGAAACAGCCTTTGGGAAGGACGCGCCGAGCAACCGGTTTCAATTCGCTCGCCCTATGCAGATGTAGACGCCAGTGCGCGCACGTTAGCAGCGGCTTTGTTCAGTGAATTTCCCGGCGGGAACGGCGAAACGATTGCAATTGACGTAAAGGACCTCGACGTTTCGAGAACTACAGGCCAATAGGCTTGCCAACGTATCAATTGGGGCAATCCAAGGAAAACCATGACCGAAATCGCAATCGACGCCGCCTTTGACAGCGGCAATATCAAGGTATTGTCTATCGACGGATGCACCGCGAAATTGGCCATCCCCAAAGACCACATGGCCGAATTTGCACAGTGGTTTCACTTTCGCCTGACCGCCCCGGTTGGCGAAGAGGTAGAGCTAAAAATCACCGGCCTCAATGAAAGCGCCTTTCCTGGCGGCTGGCCCGATTACGATGCCTGCGTTTCGGAAGACCGCGAATATTGGGAGCGCACCCCAAGTAGTTTCGACAAGGACGAGGACGGCGGCACGCTGACCATCCGATACACTCCGGCATCCCCGGTCAGCTGGTTCGCCTATTTTGCGCCCTATTCGATGGAACGGCATCACGATCTGGTATCAGAGGCCGCAACCTGTGAAGGCGTCGACCTTGTGCGTCTTGCCACAACATTGGACGGCCAGCCGCTCGATATGCTTGAAATGGGCGAAGGCGATACAAATGTCTGGCTCTATGCGCGTCAGCACCCTGGCGAGACTCAGGCGGAATGGTGGATGGAAGGCGCAATCGAATGCCTGACCGATCCAACCGATCCGGTCGCACGTGCCTTGCGCAAACATTGCCGTTTGTATGTTGTGCCCAATTGCAATCCCGATGGATCGCGCCGCGGCCATCTGCGCACCAATGCGGTTGGCACCAATCTGAACCGCGAATGGGCCGAACCTAGTGCGGACAAATCACCCGAAGTGCTCGCCATTCGCAACCGAATGGACGAAACCGGGGTCGATTATGCCATGGATGTGCACGGCGACGAAGCGATCCCGGCGGTGTTCCTCGCTGGATATGAAGGCATCCCAAGGTGGAGTGATGCATTTGGCGAACAATTCTACCGCTACCAACGCATTTTGGACCGGCGGACACCCGATTTCCAAACCAAGCTTGGCTATCCCAAGACGCCCGCTGGACGCGCCAATCTGGGCATCAGCACCAATCAGGTCGCAGAACGCTTTGGCGCCTGTGCGATGACATTGGAAATGCCGTATAAGGATCTGGCCGACTTCCCAGAGCCAGAGCAAGGATGGTCGCCAGAACGCTGCAAATTGCTGGCACGCGAATGCTTGGCGGCATTGGTGGAGTGGCTAGAAACCGCGTAACTCGCCTTCTTCGCACGCGGTTACATCATTTTACCCGGCCTAGCGCCGTGAACTATGGTACACACGGCGATAAAGGAGACGGGTTATGAGTGGATCGCGCAAATTGGTCGGGCATATGATGGGGCGCCGCGCCCTAATCGCAGGGATCGGTGCGGGCGCAAGTGTCGCTCTTTTGCCCGGTGCGGCTCATGCGCAGGGCATCTTTGGCCGGCGCAGGAGCGGCAGTAGCAATGGCGGCTTGGGACTCAGCTCCATCCTCGGCCAAGCCAGCGACAATGCGCTTGATAAGCTCGCGCAGCCAAGCGCATTCTATGACGATGAAGACATTCGTATCGGCCTACCGATTGTCGGCGGCAGCAGCGGTCTGCTCGGCTCGCTTCTGAGTGCAGGCAGCAGATTGGGCGTTCTCGATGGACTAACCCGCACCATCAATGATGCAACCGGCGTGGCTGCGGGCGAAGCCAAACCGATTTTCCGCGATGCGATCGACGACCTTTCCTTTGACGATGCCCCAGGCATCATTCGCGAAGAAACGGGCGGCACACAATATCTGCGCGAATCCTCAAACGATCGCCTGCATTCAAGATTGGAGCCGCTGATCGATAGCGCGATGGATGAGGCGGGCGTTTATAGCCAGTTTGAGCGCTTGGCCGAGCGCCACAGCTTCATTCGCGCCGCCGGGTTGGACCGCGCGAGCATCAATCGGTCAGTCACCGATCAAGGGCTCGATGGGATCTTCTCCTATATCGGCAATGAAGAACGCACGTTCCGCAAAAACCCGGTCGGAAATCTCGGCGGCGCGCTGGGTGACCTTCTCGGAAACTGATCTGATACAGGTCCGCGCTGATACCCATCACTCCAAATGAGCGGGCCCAAAAGCGTGGGGCAGCAAATCCGATAGCGCGACCTTTCGCACTTCGTCTGTGCCCACGCACAGCACCAACGGGTCTGTGCCGCCCAATTGCGCAAGCTCATTCAAAACCTGCCTGCAGCGCCCGCAAGGCGTGATCGGGCTGCCATCGCCCTTGTCCGCTGGCCCGGTCACAGCAACCGCGGTGAGGCCGCCCCTGCGCCCTTCGCCAAAGGCCCGCGAAACCGCCACAGTTTCTGCGCATAGGGCAAGCCCGAAGCTGGCATTTTCGACATTGCTCCCAGTGATGATCGCGCCGTCATCAAACAACAGGGCGGACCCGACGTGATAGTCGGAATAGGGGGCATAGGCGCGGCGGCCTGCATCCTGCGCCGCTTTGATTAGCGCCGCTTGAGTCTCTTCAGAGATTGTCATTTCTGCACCACCACCCATTCAATTGGCTCGTTTGACGCTTCGCTCATCAGCTGGCTATTTGCGCTCCATAACAGCCATGGACGCCCAGCATAATCCGGCTTCGCACGGTCACGCACCAACCAAAGGTCGCGCGCTGTGCTGCGCGCTGTTCGGTGACGGGCCTCAAATTCTTGACTCAGCTTCAAGATAACCGGTTTTTGCGTATGCAGCTCAATCTGATTGACCAAAGTCATCAATTCGCTCTCCACCGCTGCATCGCTAACCGCGGGTTCGCAATCCGACGCAAAGCGGCCCAAACCGATGGCTGGCGGAAGCAATTGAGGGTTACGCGGCACCATCCGGGTGAATCGCGCGGATTGCTCGTCTGCACGCAAACAGGGATCAAACGGCTGCACGACCCCTACCTTCATGCCTGATGCCAGCGCCGCCGACAATCGGCCAGCAAAACCAGGATCGGGCGCAGCTCCTGGTCCCGCCAACTCCAGATAGACAAAATCAGCGCCAATTGCGGTTAAAGTCTCAAACCGCACCCCTGATGCACCGCTCGCGATGACAGCGCCCTGTTCGGGATAATGCGCTGTATCGGGCCGCCAACTGCGCATGTCCCACCACAGCCACGCGGCAAATCCAATCGCGCACAGGATCAACAGCGCAACAATGCGCGCCGCCCATCGCCCAATCGGATTGCCCTTTTTACGGCGGCGGCTGGATCGGGCCATGTTTCGACCTAACCTTTAATGTGGAGGACGCAGATCAGCGTGAACAACCGCCTTGCCGTCGCAAAATCTGTTTCAATCTTGCCCTCAAGCCGTTCGACCAACAGCTCAGCCGCGCCGTTGTGGATGCCGCGCCGGGCCATGTCGATCGTTTCGATCTCTGACGGCGTTGCCTTGCGGATTGCCTGATAATAACTGTCGCAAATCGCAAAATATTCGCGGATCGGCCGCCGGAACCGGGCAAGCCCGATCAAAAGTGTCTCAAGCGGCGCCTCATTGGCATCGGCAATATCCATGGCGAGCCGGCCATCGCGCACCGCCAATTTTAATCGGTATGGGCCCTTTGCACCGCGCTCCGCGCTGCGAACAGGCTTAAACGTGTTTTCTTCGATCAGATCAAAGATCGCGACCCGACGTTCCTGTTCAACATCGGCATTACGCCAAAGGATCGTCTCTTCATCGAGATCGATATGCGATATGCGGTGCGCATTCGCGGAATCGGGTTGGATCGTCGCCATTGTACTGTCTGCCTTCGCAGATCGGATGGTCACACTTCAAGCGTTTCGACGCCCACTTCACCCCGCAATCCCCGCTATCCACAGCATGCGTGACAAATCGGCACAAACATTCCGGCCATGGAGGCTTGCTAAAATGGGGACCAAGAGACCATTGAGGCTTCCATGGCTGAACCCGAAAAACTCACTCTCGTCTCTGACAGCTCCGACGGCGCGCGCAAATTGCCGTCCAATCTGGAGGCGGAGGCTGCGTTCCTGGGCGCGGTTCTAATCGACAATCGGGTGATCGAGGAACTGCAAACCCCAATTCAACCGCAGCATTTCTTTGAGCCGCTGCATGAACGCATTTATGCCCGCATCCTTGCTTTGATAGAGCGCAACGCGACAGCATCGCCGGTCACTTTGCGCCCGCATTTTGAAGCGGATGAGGCGTTGAAGGAGCTGGGCGGGCCAAAATATCTCGCACAGCTTACCGCGAACGGCGCAGGCCTGCTGGCCCCGCGCGAATTGGCGCAGCAGATCTATGATCTGGCCTTGCTGCGCGAATTGGTGAGCGTGGGACGCGGATTGGTTGAAGGGGCGCTCGACACGTCTGAAGAAACCAATCCGATGGACCGCATTTCCCAAGCCGAAGCGGATCTTTTCAAAGTCGCAGAGGGCGCGGCGACCGGCAATGAAGCCTCCAGCTTTCGCGATGCCGCTTTAACCGCGATCAAAATGGTCGAGGCCGCGATGAATTCGGGTGGCGGCCTTTCCGGCAAGACCACCGGCCTTTCCACAATGGATGAGAAGACCGCAGGTCTGCACGATTCCGATTTGATTATTCTGGCGGGTCGTCCCGGCATGGGCAAGACGGCGCTTGCAACCAATATCGCGTTCAACTGCGCCGAAGCCCATCTGAAATGGGAGCGCGACGGGGGCGAGTTCAATTACGGCGCACCGGCTGCATTTTTCAGCTTGGAGATGAGCGCGGATCAGCTCGCCACGCGTATTTTGGCCGAGCAGGCAGAGATCAGTTCTGAGGCGCTGCGCAGCGGTAAGATGAGCCGTGATGATTTCCAAAACCTCTCTCTTGCCAGCCAGCGTTTGGCTGAGCTACCGCTCTACATCGATGACACGCCTGCGCTCACGATCGGCGGTCTGCGCACACGGGCAAGGCGGCTAAAACGGCGGCATGATATCGGCCTTATCGTGGTCGACTATCTCCAACTGCTTCAGGGCTCTGGCCGCGCCAATGACAACCGGGTCAACGAAATATCGGAGATTAGCCGCGGTCTAAAAACCTTGGCGAAAGAGCTCAGCGTGCCGGTGATTGCACTGTCACAGCTAAGCCGTGCGGTGGAACAGCGCGAAGATAAGCGTCCGATGCTGTCTGACCTGCGCGAATCCGGTTCGATCGAACAAGACGCCGACATGGTATGGTTCGTCTACCGGGACGATTACTACCTTGAATCGAGCCGCCCAGATGTTCCCGATGGCAACAGCCCGCCCGAAGCGGTCGAAAAATACCGCGCATGGGAAGAACAATATGAGCTGATTAAGAACAAGGCGGCCGTCAACGTGGCCAAACAGCGCCACGGCTCCACTGGTAACGTACCGCTGCTGTTCCAGGCTGAATTCACCAAATTTACCTCGCCCAATATGCGCGACTATTCCGATTGGGGCGAAGGGTGACGCAATAGGTATACCCCTCGCATTTCCTTGACTCTGCGCCCTGCCGCACCTATTTGGCGCGCTTAATCCTGACATTTTATTTGTATGAGGCCCGCCGATGGCACGCGTTACCGTTGAAGATTGCGTCGATAAGATTCCAAATCGTTTCGACCTCGTTTTGCTCGCAGCACAGCGCGCGCGCGAAATCTCTGGCGGCAGCGAACTGACCCTTGAGCGTGACCGGGATAAAAACCCTGTTGTGGCCTTGCGCGAAGTGGCCGAGCAAACGGTAAAGCCAAAAGAATTGAAAGAATCGCTCATCACCAGCCTACAGAAAATTCTGCCTGACGATGAAGATGATGCTGATGAAATCGGTTCACTCAGCCAATCTGCAGAGGCTCTGCGCATCACCGCCAGCGCACCGACACGTTCGACATCGATCGGTGCCGATTACGAAGGGTAATCGCCCGAGTATTGGGACCCGACCTGTCCCGAAATGAAAAGGCCGCCAATTTGGCGGCCTTTTTCGTTCGCGTCGTGTATCTAGAATTCTTAGTGGATGCGCTCGGTTGGATGCTGGGGCGCGCAAAAGGCTGACGAAACTATGGCTTCGATTGCGATCTACAGTGTGAAAGGCGGCGTGGGAAAGACCACGTTTTCGGTCAATCTGGCATGGTGCGCCGCAAGCATTTCCCGGCGTGAGACTTTGCTTTGGGACATGGATCCAGCCAATGGGTCGGGTTTCCTATTAGGCGTCGACCCCAAGAAAAAACGCTCCGCGCAAAGCGTCTTTGACCTCGGCCGCGACCCCGGCAAGCTGATCCAAAAGACCGATTATTCCAAACTCCACTTGCTTCCAGCGGATGAGAGCATTCGCACCCTGGACCGGCAGTTTGATCGGATCGGGAAAAAGAGGCGTCTGGCGAAGTTGGTTGGCGGTTTGAGCAAGGAATATGACCGGATCATTTTCGATTGCCCGCCTGTCCTAAACTCAGTCAGCACCCAGATAATGCAAGCCGCCGACCTGGTGATCGTGCCGCTGCCGCCATCACCGTTATCCACCCGCGCTTTTGATCAAGTTGTCAAAGAAGTGCGCGGCAGCGGTAAGAAGCACCCGCCAATCCTGCCGGTTATGTCTATGATCGACATGCGGCGTTCCCTGCATAAACAAGCGCGCGAGGCAAATCCCAGTTGGCCCGTTGTGCCGCTCGCCAGCGCGATTGAACAATGTGCGGTCGAACAGCGGCCGGTCGGAGCCTTTGCCCCGCGTTCTCCAGCAGCAAAAGCATTCGCACAGCTTTGGACAGCGATTGAACGCAAACTGGCGAAACTTTGACCCTTGAGCTGCGTCAAAGAAAGCCGATCCACTAAACCGCCCTTGGCCTTCACTTCTTCTGCCCTATAAGTAATTGGCTTGGACTAGGGAGGGCAAAAGCGTGACCGACATTGGTGAAGGAATCGGTGGCGCAATCGAAGGGGCCTTAGCCGGAAAGGCCGTCGAGCCGGCGCACGGCAACGGTGCGGGCAACGTTGAAGGCGGCAGCACCGTTTGCGCCAATTGCGGTTCCACTGTGTCTGGCAATTTCTGCGCTCAATGCGGTCAAAAATTGCACCTGCACCGGTCATTGGCCGGAATCGGACATGACCTCCTCCACGGTGTGCTCCATTTGGATGGCAAATTTTGGCACACGCTTCCACTGCTTGCCTTTAAACCGGGTGCCCTGACTCGCCGCTATATCGATGGGCAACGGGCACGCTTCGTCAGCCCGATGGCGATGTTCCTATTCAGCGTCTTTGCGATGTTCGCGGTGTTTCAGATGCTCGGCCTATCAACGCCTAGTGATCTGGATGCGAACGATGCAATCGAGCAATTGGAGGTGGCCTCGATCGAGGCTGCTCGGGAGGAGATAACTTACGCGCGAAGCGAGTTAGAGAAATTGGCCCTTCAAGATGCACCTGACCCCGACGTCCAACAGGAATTGGAGGCCAGACTTGCCTTAGCAGAGCAATATGTGGCGCGCGCCGAGGGCGAGGACTACGAACCCGAAGAAGGCCAGTTTGATCTTAGAGACTTGGATCTAAATCTCACCGGAAATGAGTTTTTCGACAACGCCGTGACCAAGAAGTGGCGCGATAATCCAAGCCTGATGCTGTATAAATTGCAGGCAAATGGCTATAAATTCAGCTGGCTTCTAATCCCGCTTTCCCTGCCGTCGGTTTGGCTCCTGTTCCTGTGGCGGCGCCAATTCAAGGCATACGACCACGCGGTTTTCGTCACCTACTCGCTCGCCTTTATGTCGCTGTTCTTTATCGCTTTGTCGCTCGCGGGCGCGAGTGGTCTTACGCTGGGCTTGGGATGGGCCATCAGCGCAATTGTCGCGCCGCTGCACATCTACAAACAGCTTAGAGGCGCATACAGTCTGTCTCGCTTTTCGGCGATTTGGCGGCTTTTTGCCTTGCTGTTTTCGATCCTGTTTATTCTGCTTGTTTTCCTACAAGTGCTGTTGCTTCTTGGTGCGTTCTGACGCCCGCACTCATCGGAAATCCTCACAAAAAAGCGGGCCCCGGTTGGTCCGGCGCCCGCTAAATTCTTGAAACCACGAAGGCTTGAATTAGGCTCCTTGCGGTGCCTCTCCGCCTTTTCCGCCAAACCGCTTGCCGGCCTTTGGAATAGCAGAGCCTTGCGCCGGTTTGATCGGAGCCGGACCGCTTGGTTCATCTGGACGGTCGATCTTCCCATCTTTCATGAGCTGGTCGATTTCATCACCGGTCAGTGTTTCATATTCCAGCATCGCTTGCGCCAGCAGGTGCAGCTTGTCTTCCTGTTCGGTCAACACGTCGGTTGCACGCTTCAAACCGCCTTCGACAAGCTCGCGGATTTCCGCATCGATCATCTTGTTGGTTTCCGCGCCGGCCATGGTTCGGGCCGTTTGACCCATGCCAAGATAGCCTTCTTGCTGGTCTTCATATTGGAGCGGGCCGAGTTTATCGGACATGCCCCATTTGGTAACCATATTGCGTGCAAGATCAGTCGCATACTGGATATCACCAGAAGCGCCCGATGACACTTTGTCGTGTCCGAAGATGATTTCTTCCGCCACACGGCCGCCCATTGCAACCGCCAGGTTAGCGTGCATTTTGTCGCGGTGATACGAGTAATTGTCTCGTTCCGGCAGGCGCATAACCATACCCAATGCCCGTCCGCGCGGGATGATCGTGGCCTTGTGAATCGGATCAGAGGCCGGTTCATTGATGCTGACGAGAGCGTGACCGGCTTCGTGATAGGCGGTCATTTTTTTCTCGTCATCGGTCATCACCATAGAGCGGCGTTCCGCGCCCATCATGACCTTGTCTTTTGCGTCCTCGAATTCCTGCATCGCGACCAGACGCTTGTTACGGCGAGCAGCAAGCAAGGCAGCTTCATTCACGAGGTTAGCAAGATCAGCGCCGGAAAAGCCCGGCGTGCCGCGCGCAATTGTGCGTGAGTTTACATCCGGTGCCAGCGGAACTTTCTTCATGTGCACGCCGAGGATTTTCTCACGCCCCTCAATATCGGGGATTGGCACAACGACCTGACGGTCAAAGCGGCCCGGACGCAGCAGCGCAGGGTCAAGAACATCGGGACGGTTCGTCGCAGCAACGATGATGATGCCTTCATTGGCTTCAAAACCGTCCATCTCGACAAGCAGCTGGTTGAGCGTTTGTTCACGTTCGTCGTTCGAGTTGCCAAGACCGCCGCCGCGTGAACGGCCAACCGCGTCGATCTCATCAATAAAGACGATGCACGGCGCGTTCTTTTTCGCCTGTTCAAACATATCGCGCACGCGGCTTGCGCCTACACCGACGAACATTTCGACAAAGTCCGAACCGGAGATTGTAAAGAACGGCACTCCGGCTTCACCGGCGATGGCGCGCGCAAGAAGGGTCTTACCTGTACCGGGCGAACCGACCAGCAATGCACCTTTCGGGATTTGCCCGCCGAGTTTGGAAAAACGTTGAGGGTCCTTCAGAAACTCAACGACTTCTTCCAGTTCCTCTCGGGCTTCGTCGATACCTGCGACATCAGCAAAGGTCACTTTGCCGGATCGTTCTGTGAGCATCTTGGCCTTTGATTTGCCAAAGCCCATTGCGCCGCCGCCGCCGCCTTTTTGCACTTGGCGCAGCGCAAAAAATGCAATGCCAAGGATTAGGATAAACGGCAGCGATTGGATCAAAATAATCAGCAGCAAGTTCTGCTGTTCACGCTCTTTACCGGTGAAGTTTACGTCGTTCTCTTCGAGAAGAGCGGTCAGCTGTGCGTCGCCGGGAACGGGAATCGTGCTGAATGTTTGATCGTTCTTAAGCGTCCCTGTGATCAGGTCTTCGCCCAATTGCACGTCCGCCACTTTGCCTTCTGCGACTTGATCGCGGAAATCGGAATATCGGATCTGCGCATCAGGCGGCGGGCTCCCGCCTTGAAAGATGGAAACCACCAGCAGCAGCGCCAGAAAAATGCCGCCCCAGATCATCATTTGTTTGACCAAAGGGTTTTGCCCTTCAGGGGGCTGTTCAGTCGGGTCTTTTTGATCGCTCATGCGTCAGATTCCTTTCGTCACGCATCAATGTAGGATTGGAGACGTGAATGGCAAGATAATGCGCACCAGCGACAGACATGCCAATTTTCGCACATTGTGATGCATAATTCCGATCGAACACCGCTTGCAGGTGCCCTAGCCAATGCTTGTTCCCACTATCGCGGGGAATAAGCCGCAAGAAAAACATCGACAGCACCGGCAATTCGCCGCGCATTTTCCGCTTCCTGCGGGACAACGCCAAAGCGGCGCTCCAAAGCGCCCATCCCCTTTGCCATCGACACAAACTGTTCCGCCGCGAGCTCAGGATCGGGAATAGCCAACTCGCCTGCCGCATTGGCATGAGCAAGTAGCGCGCTAAATGCCGCCTTCATTCGCCATGGGCCTGCCACCAAGAAAGCCTGTCCAATCGCTGCGTCATGCTCCGTTTCTGCAGCGATACGCCGTTCAAATTGAACCATTTCTGGACGAGAGAGAAACACAAACATCGCCTCGCCAATAACCGTAAGACGGTCCCGGATTGACCCTTCGGGCATCTCATCAAGATTAAAGTAGCCGTGCATTTTGCCGCATTCCTGATCAACAGCAGCCGCGAACAGAGCGCGCTTGTCGCCGAAATGGTTGTAGATCGTGACTTTGGACACCGATGCATCGGCCGCGACCTGTTCGATAGAAGTCGCTGCGAAGCCCTCATCAAAGAAACGCCGTGACGCCGCGCTGATGATGGCATCGCGCTTTGCCTGATCCGATGGCCGCCCCGGCTTCCGTTTCTCCGAATTTTTATTCAACGCTCTGGAACCTGTTTCAAATTGCTGTGTTGACAAAATGAACGGCTGCGTTCACTTAAACGGCATCGTTCAATAATGTCGCAAATGCCCTTTCCCTGCAACCCCTCTTACCCCGACGAAGGTTCCCCTCTGTATGCTTTGGATTGCCATCCGCATGCTCACTGGCGACAGTCAAAAGTTCTACGGACTGCTTTTCGGTATCGCGTTTTCGACCCTGCTTATCACGCAGCAATTGACGATTTTTGTCAATCTGGTCGAGCGCGGGGCAAGCGGCGTCTACAACGCGCCGGAGGCCGAAATCTGGGTAATGGACCCGGTTAGCCGGACGACCGAAGTCAATTTCGCCATGCCCTCGACGGCACTGGATGAAGTGCGATCTGTACCAGGAGTGGAATGGGCTGTGCCGCACCTGCGCGCGGCTGCTTCGGTCCGAACCTCATCTGGCGATTTGGAAGGGGTCGCGATAATCGGCGTCGATGATGCCACATTGATCGGACTGCCAAAAAATCTGCTTCAAGGAGAAAAGTCAGTCCTGTCGCGGCCTGACACTGTCATCATTGATGACGGGGGCGTCATAAACCTGTTTGAGAATGGTGAGGAACCGATTGGGCAGCGGCTTGAGCTAAACGATCAGCGCGCCGTTATCCGCGGGGTGGCCGATTCCATCCCCAGCTTCACCAGCCAGGTCGTCCTTTACACAAAATACAGTCAGGCACTGAATTACGTACCCGGAACGCGTAACCGGCTAACATTCGTGATCGCTGGCGTTGGCGACGGCTTAACTGCGCGTGAGGTCGCAGACAGGATCGAAGCACAGACGGGACTCAAAGCAGAAACGCGCGAAGAGTTCGCACGCGCCGGTGTCGATTTTATCGTTCAAAACACCGGTATCCCGACCAATTTTGGTATCACCGTCGTTTTGGGTTTCGTCGTTGGCGTCGCAATTGTTGGCCTCACATTCAGCCTGTTCATTCGCGACAACATCAAACAGTTTGGCGCTCTCAAAGCGATCGGCGTGACCAATGCAAAGATCGTGCGCATGGTAGCCGCACAGGCGGCTCTGGTTGGCTCGGTAGGTTACGCTCTGGGCGTTGTAGGTACCGCTGTGTTCCTTTGGAGTTTCAGCGGAAATCCCTTTTTCAAAGGGTTCTATATTCCATGGGAGATTCCTTTAATCAGCTTAGGTGCGGTCATCGTCATCTTGGCAATTACGGGCTGGTTAGCGCTGCGCAGCGTGCTTACCACTGAACCGGCATCGGTGTTCAGATGAGCAGCTCAATGTCCTCGGACCAACCGGCGATCTGCGCGCGCGGGATCATTCGCGATTTCACCGCTGGTCAATCAACAATTCGCGTCTTGCATGGCATCGATACCGATATTCAGTCGGGCGAGATGACCTATGTTGTGGGCGAAAGCGGATCGGGAAAAACCACTCTCATTTCGATTATGTGCGGCATTTTGTGGCCGACCGAAGGCGAGGTGAAAGTCTTCGGCACCGATATTTACGGGCTAACGGACACTGAGCTGGTCGATTTTCGCCTGCAAAACATCGGTTTCATTTTTCAGCAGTACAATCTCATCCCTTCAATTGACGCTGCAGCGAACGCGGCCGTACCCCTTATCGCGCAAGGCATGGCTCTTGAACCTGCGCGCGCGAAAGCAACTGAACTTCTTGAGAAACTCAATATCGGCGATCAGGCCAACAAGTTGCCGAACCAGCTATCCGGCGGTCAGCAACAACGTGTCGCAATCGCGCGCGCATTGGTTCACGAACCGCGGCTCGTTGTGTGCGATGAGCCTACAGCGGCTCTTGACGCCAGTTCTGGCCGCAGGGTTATGGATCTGCTGCGCGAGGTCGCGGTTGCGCCTGATCGGGCTTGTATCATCGTGACTCACGACAACCGAATTTTTGATCTCGCTGACCGCATCCTCGTGCTTGAGGATGGACGGATAACTCACGACGGCACTGAAATGCCAGCCGACCACTGAACGCATCTTACCCATCGAGGATACTATGGCCCTCTTGCCCTCCAACATAAGCTTCTCCCGTCAAATCCTGCCGATTATCGCGATTGTCGGAATCATTGGCGCGGGCGTTTACATATTCAACGAGCTTCCTAACCGGGAAATTACGGAACCTGACAAGGAGCCGCCCAAAGCGTCTGGAGATTTGGCCAATTCTGCACGTGTCGCCGGTGTGGGCATTGTTGAACCAGCGAGCGAGATCATTGATATCGGGTCTGCGCTGTCAGGGCTCGTTACCGATTTACGTGTTGCGCCCGGCGATAGGGTAGAAAAGGGGCAACCCTTGTTCTTGGTCGACGATCGTGCCGCCCGCGCCCGTGTTGCCGAGGCCAACGCCGCCATCCGTGAAGCGCGCGCCGCCATCGGCGAGGCTCAAACCGCCCGCGCTACGGCTCGGCAACAGTTGGCATTATATGAAAGCCTCTCCGATCCCGCTGCTGTCAGTCGCAGCGAAGTCATCCGGGCGGAAGGAGACGCGCAGGCTGCAAACAGCCGCCTCGAAGTTGCTCGTGCACGGCTAAACGCGGCCCAAGCGCAGGCCGCCAGCGCCCAAACTGAGCTTGGACGTTTGACGGTCCGAGCGCCGATTGCTGGAGAGATCCTAGCCGTCAACATCCGCCCCGGCGAATTCGTCGCCACACAAGGCGGCGGAGGAGGCCTGCCTTTCATCCAAATGGGCGAAACAAACCCCCTGCATGTCCGCGTGGATATTGACGAAAACGAAGCCAGCCGGGTGGGATTGGGCGCCAATGCCATCGTTTCACCGCGCGGTGCGGCGCACATTCAAGTGGAAGCTATGTTCGTCCGCGCCGAACCCCAAGTGGTTCCCAAACGCTCGCTCACCAACAGCGCTGCGGAGCGGGTCGATGTTCGGGTTCTCCAATTGATTTATGCTTTGCCGCAAACCGAAGAAAGCGACGCATTCAGGGTCGGCCAACAAATCGATGCCTTCATCCCGGCTGCGGATCGAACGGCAAGCACCGATGATCAAGACAGCGCAGATGAGGGGCGGTGACATGAGCCGCACTAAGCCCTTCAATTGGCGCGCGCACGTAGCCGTATTGGCTCTCGCCGCTTCGCTCAGCGCCTGCGTTGCCGGTCCTCCGCCTGAGGTGGCAACACCAACGCCAGTTCTGCCTGAGACTTTCTTTTTTGAACCCGATACCGTTTCGCGCGCCAGATTGGATGCCTTGCTGCCTATTGATGATGGGGCATTCCTAGACTTGCTTAGCGGCGCCTTGGACGATGCGCCCAGCATTGCCGAAGCGCTCGCACGGGTTGATGCCGCGCGCGCCAATGCGCGGCGATCAAACGCCGATCGCCTGCCTAATCTGACCGCCGATGGGTCGATCCAACAAAGCAGAACCAACACCTCACAATTTGGTGACAGCATCGCGGATCTTATTTCAGCTGACCAAACGTCATATGGCGCAAATATTGTTGCCAGCTGGGACGCCGATCTGTTCGGCCAATTGCGAGCGCAAGAGCGCGCGGCCATCGCCCGCGTCGACGCCGCAAACGCTTCGGCAGCCGCAGTTCGAATTGCGCTGATGGCGGAGATTGCCGGAAGCGTTGTTGATTGGCGCGTTCTTGAGGCTAGAGCCGACGCCATCGAAAGCGATGTAAGCGCGGCGAGCCAGCTTGCACAGCTTGCCTTAGCCCGTGAAGAAGCCGGCATCGCCCCCGGTTTCGACCGTGTTCGTGCGGAAGCCGCCGCCAGCGCCTCCCGGTCCCGGCTTGCCGCACTGCAAAGCGAACGGGTGCGAATTATCGGACGTTTAATCACACTTACTGGACAAAGCGGTGCCGAGGTAAGCGCTGCTTTGGGGCAAGGAGGTCCCGACCTTAAACCGGGTGCGGCGCCGGCCAACCTGCCTTCCGAACTGCTCACAAACCGCCCCGATGTGGTGGCCGCCGCTGCGCAATTGGCCGCCGCCGATGCCGACCTCGCAGCCACGGCAAGGGCCCGCTTTCCGAAGCTGACATTGTCTGCTGTTGCCGGGTTGCTGGCATTTGATCCGGGCGACATCTTCGATGAAGATTCTCTAGTTGGAGCGTTAAGTGCGGGACTGGCCGGACCCTTGCTCGATTTCGGGCGGATCGAGGCTCAAATCGACGGCGCAGCTGCTAACAAGAGGGTCGCGTTCCAAGCTTATCGCTCCGCAGTGTATCAAGCATTGGGCGATACAGAAGCAGCCTATGGCCTGATCACCGCCGCCGACAACGAAGCCGCATTAGCCTTGCGTCAACGTGATCAACTAGGGCGCGCAGCTGCCCTTGCAAATGATCGCTACCGGGCCGGGCTCGCAAGCTTTTTGGAAGTGCTCGACGCGAGGCGCGCCGCCGATGCGAGCGGAGAGAATGCGGCGGCGGCGATCGGACGGGCGGAACGCGCGCGCATCCTATTGTGGCAGGCATTGGGCGGCGATGCCCAGGCCGCAATGGTTGAAAACTAACCCACTACCCGCTCAATCAACCAAAAGCTGCCGGTAATCCCAATGCCATAGGTTGCAACCCGGAGGGCCGGCGTTTCCATTGACGGCATCCACCGCGTGACCGCGGCTAGCACTCCGGACAGTGCGGCGATCACCAGCAATTGGCCCGCTTCCACGCCTATGTTGAACGCCAACAGCGCCGCAACAATCTCTCCTTGCGGCAATCCAATCTCCGCCAATGCTCCAGCAAAGCCGAAACCATGAAACAAGCCAAATCCGAACGCGACCAGCCAGGGCATCCGCCGTGTAAAAGTCTGCCGCTGCGGGTCTCTCAACACCAGAGCCACTTCGACTGCGAGAAACACTATTGAAAGGGCGATCATTGCCTCAACAGGGCGACTGGGCAGGCCAGTGTAGCCGAGAGACGTCGCCACCAAAGTTATCGAGTGGGCAATTGTGAAGGCCGTCGCGGCCTTCACCACAGACCATGGCGACCGCACCAACAAGACCAGAGCAATCACGAAAAGTAAGTGGTCCCAGCCGAACAAAATGTGCTCCGCACCGATCACAAAATAGTCGCGCAGGACCTGCACCCTATCTGGTGCTGCAAGGATCGAGGCGGTTGGCGTTGCGGCAGTCAGGCGAAAGGATTGCACAGCCCGGTCGAGCGGCACATAACGTGCGATCCCATCGGAGTTACCGGCCAGTTGAGAAAGTCCAAAACTCTGGCCCGCTAGCGCGCCATCGCATTGCAATTGCGCTCTACCAAGCAGCGCCAATGGCGATGCACGTCGCACCGGCTCTCCGATAATTTCGCAAGATGCCGGGACTACAGGCCGGGCCAGCGGAGCTGCCGCCGCTCCGCGCCTTGCGGTGACAGGCAATTTCCACTCAAGTATCCAAACTCCGGGCGAAGAGTCTGGATCTTGCTGGGTCATTTCAACCACAGAGGGGCGTAACTCGTCAGCCAATACTGGCTGAGCCAGCATCGCTAAGCAAACCGCGCAAAACCAGCGAAACAGACGCCTCACCTGTCGATCTCAACCCGATATGCACTGCGCAACAGATCAAAGGCGCGAGTCTTTCGCGCCGCAATTTCTTCGCTGCGCCAGTCATTTTCCAGTCGCTCACGCAAAGCTTCAAATTCCAGAACTTCGGCGCGGCGCTCGGACAATTTTACAAGGTGCCAACCAAACCCCGATTGGATCGGCCCTTGCCAGTCATCGCTGGCCTGTAGTTCGGCTAAGCCGCGGGCGAACGCATCGCCAAAACGGCCTTGCACATCCCGCAATTTGGCGTCCTCAACACTGCTGGGAAGGCTAATCGGCTCGCTCTCAAATGCGCCGCGATCTAGGGCATCTTCGGCTGCTGCTTTGGCGCGGAAATACACTTGGCTAAACGTCACCAAGACCTCGCCAGAATAGCGTTCGTGATTGGCCTCGTAATAGGCGCGTAGAACCGCATCGTCTGGTTGAGCGGCTTCCGCAGCGGCGCTGGCTGACATGTCCATCTTTGCCACCATGCGCTGCCGAACCACAGCGTCGCCTTGATCCAGGCCTAGCCGTATCGCCTCTCGGTAAAGCACTTCGTCGCGCACAAATTGTTCAATCCGCGCGTCCAATTCCGCATCGGTGGGTGCACGGCCCATCACATTTTCAAAATTCGTCGCCAGGCGTGCCTGCTCTTCCGCCCCCACCTCAATAACACGCGAGGAAGGGTCAATCGGCTGACCACCCCATGTCAGAGCAAGGTAAACCACCGCGCCAAGAGCGACAAAATGAACAAGCGGTTCGCGCAGCCAACTGGCCCGTGTCCACGCGGGAAGAGCCATGTTGCTACTGAGCCGCTGCGGGCGATTTCAACCAGATCGGAGAGGTGTATGCACGCTCCTGTGCGACCGCTTCGGCAAGCGCATCCTCCGACAATTCAATCCCAAACCGGGCGGCATCGAACAACATCCAACGCGGCGTTGGGATTTCCAACACGCGCACGTAGTAAAATGCGTTTTGGCCGGCTCGGTAATCGGGATCGGCCCATGTTATGCGCAATTCCGCCGCCCCAATGTCGTTGGTGTAGGTCGCTTCTTCGCGGTTTACCGTATCGCCAACAGCAGGAACACGGCCGCCACTGCGAACGCGGCTGTCCATATCGCTCCAGACGACATCATAGACACGTTCCTGCGTTTCGCCTGAGGCTGTGATCCAGCCTTTGACAACCTGCACCCGGTCAAGGTTGGCACCGTCCGGGTCTTTCAACGCGCTAATTAAGAACGTTGGCGCGCTGCCTTCATCCGTCAATTCGCCGCCCATCGGCACGCCGCGTGTGTAACCCGCCCGCACCCAGTCGCCGTCCCAATCCTGATCGGAGAAATCAAACCCGCCAAAGATCCGCACGCTCATGCGGGGACCTGTGGTGGCGTAAACTTCACGGCGCGCAAAGGCGTCAAAAATTTCCGCCCGCGTGTTACCCCGCGCCCAAGCGGCTGCATAACCGCCTGCAAGATAGTGCCAGCCAAAACGGCCAACCCGAGTGCCTAGGTTTTGGGGCTTAATCGAACGGTCTTCACTCGCCGGTTCATTGCCAGTGTGTTTGCCCCAGAAATTGTCCTCGTCACCTGTGGCCAGAGACGTATGGCTATCAGTCGATCCAATCATGCCAAACGAATAGGGGTTCACGCCAAGCTTCTGCTCTAGCGAAAGCCCCCTGAGCAGCGCGGAGCGAGCATACGACCCCGCATACATATCAGGCGTCGTTTCATGAGTTAGGGGCAGGTTGCCCAGCTCCCAGCCGCTCACACCAAACCCGGCCAGTTCATCATTGGGTGAAAGGAATGGGTGGGTTTCGCTATCGCCCTTGATCTGGGTGACTTCGATCACCGGCTCTGCCGCCGCCCGTTTGGCCGCATATTCTGCGGTCATGGGAGAGCCATCCGGCATGGTCATTTCAAACATCAACCCATTGGAAAGGTTGCCATTGTGCGGGATCGCAAGGACTCGCCCGCCAGTTTTCTCTTCGTAAGCAGCCATGGAATCCCACAGCTCCTCCGCCGAGGTGGTGAGGCCTGGGAATGGGACCGTTTGACTGGTCCGCTCGCTGCCATCGCGGTACATCACCACGCGGTGCAGATTGTTGCCATCGGGCATTCGGGTCCATTCATACCCAGCGAGCGCAGTGAATGTGCCTGGTTGGTTGTAACGATCAAGCAAACCGAGATGCGTGTTCCAGATATCCTTGGTGTTTTCTGCCGCTTTCTCAGGATCGGCAAATGCATCTGGCACGTTGCCATCTGCCGCCGCCGTGATGAGTTCACCGATAGCCCGCTGCGATTGCTCCGGGCTTTCGTGCATCATGTCATACCAGCGAAGCACAGTTTCATCGCCGATAACCCAGTTTACGTACCAACGCGGCGCATCGTATAACCGCCGCGTCGCGCCCAAGGCATCTGAGTGGTCAGCGATCACAAGGAAATCGAGCGGACGAGCTAGCTTTGCCTGCGCGCCCGTTGTGGCCGTAACTTCTTCGCCGCTCGCAAAGCGCAAGGCCTCCTCTGGCCCAAGGCGAACACCAAAGCCAAAGGCGTCTACGGAATTGTCAGTATGCAGATGGGTGTCGCCCCAATAGGGACGGTCGGGGAATTCAGCCAGTTCGATCGTGCCGGTGCCGTCACCCGTTTGCGATGCGTCAAGCGCCGCGTCGCCGCATGCTGCCAATGCAATTGCCAGAGTGCCGATCGCCGCGCCCTTGGACACAGCATTGCTCCACGAAGTCCGCATTTTCTTCTCCCTCGAATTCCCTTCTTTGTCTTTGCGCGCTCAACTGACCGGTCGTCAAGTAGCTGCGGTTCGGTGCGCCTTAATGCCCGCAGCTATCCGCTGGAGCGCTGAAGAAGGGCAGATCGTTCGCATCGGCAAACCACTTCATCGCGCTGGTTGAGTAGCTCATGTATGAAGGTCACAATTCCGGCCTCAGGCCGCGACTTGCTTGTTCTCAGCTCCTTCACCTCGCTTTGCGCGCGCATCGTGTCACCGATGAAAACAGGTTTTGGCGTGACGACCTTATCGAAGCCAAGGTTGGCCACCAAAGTGCCCAAAGTTGTGTCACCAACCGATAACCCCACAAGCAGCGAAAACGTGAAGGTGGAGTTGACCAGAATTTGCCCAAACCCGCTGGCCTTGGCGGCCTCGATATCGAGGTGCAGCGGCTGGGGATTGTGCGTCATGGTCGAAAACAGAAGGTTGTCGGTTTCGGTCACTGTGCGCCGAATATCGTGTTCGATTCGATCGCCAACCTGCCATTCGTCAAAGAATTTGCCTGCCATGCCAAATTATCCCCTGGCCCATGATGCTATCACATCGACGCCGTCATTGTCGCTTGACCGGACCGCTCCAGGTGTGCGGCTGAACCGGGGTGCGGGGGCGGTGTGCCATTCGCCATCATGTTCGACATAGGCGCCGCGCTCTTTCATATGCGGGTGGTCGCGCGCTTCATCGACGTCCAAAACTGGCGCGAAGCAGGCATCGCTGCCCTCTAGCAGTTTGGTCCATTCCGCCTGTGATTTGGTCTTAAAATGAGCGGCCAGTCTGTCAGCGTACTCATCCCAATTGGCCGGATCCATCTGCGCCTGAGCCAGCTCTGCCGGGGCGCCCGATTTGGCCAGCAGCTCTGCGTAGAATTGCGGTTCAATCGAACCAAGCGAAATCTCTTTGCCATCGGCGCATTCAAAACAGCGGTAGAAGTGCGCTGCTCCGCCCAGCATGCCTTTGCCGCGTTCTGTGGTCAGGTATGGGACATGGCGCGATCCGAAAAAGAAGCTCATCAAACTCGTCGCGCCGTCGATAATCGCAGCGTCGACCACTTGGCCTTTGCCAGAACGTTCGCGTTCATAAAGCGCAGCCATAATGCCAAACGCGCAATACAATGAGCCGCCGCCAAAATCGCCAACAAGGTTTTGCGGCGGCGTTGCGGTTTCACCCGATTTGCCCACTGCGGACAATGCGCCGGTAATCGCGATGTAATTGATATCGTGGCCAGCCGCCTGCGCCAACGGTCCCTCCTGTCCCCAACCGGTCATTCGGGCATAGACCAGCCCCGGATTGGCGGCGAGCAATTCATCGGGCCCAAGTCCCAAACGCTCCATCACGCCAGGCCGGAACCCTTCGATCAAAACATCGGCTTTGGCGGCTGCGTCCAAGCAGAAGGCCTTACCCTCGGCGCTTTTGAGATCAACGCTTGCCCGGTGCCGGGCTCGTTCGACCACCGGATTGGAGACCGCGCTGCCAGGCCGGTCAATTCGCACCACCTCCGCGCCGAGATCGGCCAGCAACATCGCCACGTGAGGGCCCGGCCCAATTCCGGCAAACTCAATAACCTTTAGCCCAACCAGCGGTCCACTCTTGTCGCTCATACCCAAATTCTCCCTTTAAGCCGCTGTTTGCCGCCTGCTTTGGGTAAGAGCAAGGCCAAGGCGAAGGGTTATCAAATTCGATACGGGGCGATCCGGTTTCCAAACGTTGCAATGCCGCTGCATTGACAGGCTGCAAAAATCGGCAATAGGGACGCGCCCATGATGCAGTCTGCAGACAAACCCAGCCGCAAAGTGCTCGCCGTTGCTTCTGGCGGCGGCCATTGGGAACAATTGATGCTGCTGCGACCAGTGCTCAGCCAGTATGATGTGCGTTATGCGACAACGGACGCTGATATCGCGCACCAACGCGGGATCGCGGATGTCGACACTTTGCCAGATTGCAACCAGAACAAGCCCATTCGATCGCTCCTGTGCGCATTTGTCGCGGCTTGGATTGTGCTCAAACATCGCCCGAATGTCGTGTTGTCCACGGGTGCCGCGCCGGGGTTCTTTTGCCTTATGGCAGGCCGCCTGATTGGCGCGCGGACGCTTTGGATCGATAGCGTGGCCAATGGCGAGCAGCTTTCAATGTGCGGCAAATTGTCGCGGCGCTTTGCGCATCAATGCCTGACGCAATGGCCTCAATTGGCCGACGACGATCGGGTCAAATATCGTGGGGCTGTGCTGTGATTCTCGTCACCGTTGGAATGCAATTGGGCTTTGATCGGCTGATTAAGGCTATGGATGATCTGGCGCCTGAACTGAATACAGACGTGATCGCGCAAACGGGTAAAGGCGACTACCAACCGCGCAACATGCAGGCGCGCGAACGGATCGGCCCGGGCGAATTTGAGCAATTGGTTGAGCAATGCGATCTGATCGTCAGCCATGCTGGGATCGGCACGGTTTTAACCGCGCAACGATTCTCCACCCCTATTGTCCTGTTTCCAAGGCGGTTGGACCACGGCGAGCATCGCAATGACCATCAGGTCGCAACCGCCAAAAACTTAGAAGGCCGTTCAGGGGTTTTAATCGCGATGGATCAGGCGCATCTGCCAGCTGCAATAGCTGAAGCGCTAGCGATGAAGGATGCGGAAGCCTCTTTGTCCCGCACGGCTGCACAATTGCATGAGGCAATAGGCAGATTTATCGAAGGCGAAGAGCTTTGATCGGTCATTTTAATGAGCGTGTCAGAGATTAAAGAAAACAAGCACCCCTAACGCGATATTTACTCCTGTCTGTCCATATTCTCGCCAAATCAAGCTTCTGGCGAGGACTAAACGACGATGAACGCCCCTTTCGACGCTGCCACAGCCTTTGGACCGGACGCAGCGACACAGCCTGCGCCCGATCACCAGATCGCGGTTATTGGCCTTGGCTATATCGGTCTGCCAACAGCGGCGGTCTTGGCCAGCTATGGCTGGGATGTTTGCGGCGTGGACGTCTCTTCAAAAGTTGTCGAGACAGTTAACGCTGGCGGCGTCCATATCGAAGAACGCGACCTTGACCGGCTTGTCAGCGAAGCAATCCGGTCAGAACGACTGGTCGCCTCCACTCATGTGCCCGCCGCGCATTATTACATGATTGCCGTCCCCACCCCGTTTGGCGCGGACAAGACCCCTGACATTTCTTACGTCGAAGCCGCCGCGCGCTCGATTGCACCAAACATTCTCCCCGGTGCATGCGTGATTGTCGAAAGCACCTCCCCTGTAGGGACAACGGAGCGTGTTGCCGAAATTATCGCCGAAATCCGCCCTGATTTGGTGATGCCGGCATTTGGTGCAGACCATGGCGGCGATATTGCCATCGCCTATTGCCCTGAACGTGTTCTGCCCGGAAAAATCGTTCAAGAATTGGTGCAAAATGACCGGGTTGTCGGCGGCATCACATCGCAATGCGCGCAGCAAGCGGCCGCGCTCTATATGAGCTTTGTAAAGGGCGATTGCCTGATCACAAATTCGCGCGTGGCAGAGACAGTCAAACTGGTTGAGAACTCGTTTCGCGACGTCAACATCGCCTTTGCCAACGAATTGTCGATGATCGCTGATGAAATTGGCGTCGATGTTTGGGACGTTATCCGCCTCGCAAACCGTCACCCTCGGGTCAACATTCTACAGCCTGGCCCCGGTGTCGGCGGCCATTGTATTGCGGTTGACCCATGGTTCCTTGTCGCAGGAGCCCCAAAATCCGCGCGGATTGTTAGAACAGCACGCGAGGTCAACGATCACAAAGCGGTGCACACAGAAAACCGCATTCGTGCGCTGATAGGCGCTGCCCCTGATGCAAAGGTCGCGCTGCTGGGCCTTGCGTTCAAACCCGACATTGACGATTTTCGTGAAAGCCCGGCTTTGGAAATTGCCGAAAACCTCTGCGCCGACTTGGGTTCGCGCGTATTGGTGGTCGAACCCTTCACGAATACCCTTCCCGAGGGCCTGAACGGGTCAGGTGCGACACTTTGCAGGCTTGACGATGCTCTGGAAGTGGCGGAAATTGTCGTTGTTTTGGTAGACCACACCGCCTTCAAACATCTCGCTCCTGCTGATCTCGCGGGCAAAATGGTGTTCGACACCCGCGGTATGCTCAAGGGATGAACGCCGAAAAACGCCCCCGGATATTGGTTACGTTTGGGACCCGGCCAGAGGCCATCAAGATGTTCCCGGTCGTCGCGGCATTGCGCGAACGCGATCATTTTGACGTTCGGGTTGCCGTTACGGCACAGCACCGCGAAATGCTCGACCAAGTGCTCGATTTGGCGGGAATTGTGCCGGATATTGACCTTGACCTGATGCAAGCGGGGCAGAGCCTCGATGCGCTTGCAGCAAGAATTGTAACTCGATTTGGCGAAGCATTGGACAAGGAAAAACCAGACCGCGTTTTGGTCCATGGCGACACATTGACCACCATGATGGCAACACTCGCATGCTACTTCCGCCGCATTCCGGTTGGCCATGTCGAAGCGGGTTTGCGAAGCGGCGATATCTACTCACCTTGGCCCGAAGAGGTGAACCGCAAAGTCACAGGCGCGGTCGCCGATTTGCACTTCGCGCCCACTCAAAGCGCCTCTGATGCATTAAGGCATGAAAACGTTCCGCAAAGTGCAATTCATATCACCGGCAACACCGTGATCGATGCTTTGCTGGACACACGCGCGAAAATTGCCGCTGACCCATCGCTCAGTCCGATTGTCGCGCAATTAAAGCAGAGGTTTGCTGGACGCCGGGTTGTTTGCGTTACGGCGCACAGGCGTGAGAATTTTGGCGAGGGAATGCAGCAAATTGCCGCCGCTCTGGCACAATTGGCACAGCGCGAAGATCTTGCAATCATTTACCCCATGCACCCAAACCCCAACGTCGCCGAAGTGATGCAGCCCCAACTCAGCAAAATCGACAATGTCGCTTTGATTGAGCCGTTGGATTATCTCAATTTCGTAGCCATGATGGAAGCCTCAGAAATAGTTCTGACCGATTCCGGGGGCATCCAAGAAGAAGCACCCAGTCTAGGTAAGCCGGTCCTTGTTATGCGCGATACAACGGAAAGACCCGAAGGGATCAAGGCCGGCACATCAATGCTAGTCGGTGCAAACAGACAGAATATCGTGAATGCCGTCACCCGGCTTTTGGACGACAAATCTGCCTATGACGCCATGGCCCAAGCCCACAATCCCTATGGTGATGGTCAGGCCAGCCGGAAAATTGCACAAGTGATCGCCGACAATCACCAATGCACCTGAGCTTACTGCGCCTTATCGGCGCCGTGTCCGCGCAGGTTGGCGGATCACCCAAACATAGTAGGCCGCAAGCGCGATAATCGCTGCGCTCGCTCCGATATCCCCGACCCAATTCAACTTAAGCGGACCATAAAGCAAACGGTCCATCGCGTGCAGCGAGATTAAGCGGAGCGCAATGATGCAAACCATAATCCCTGAGCACCCTGCGGCAATTGCCACCGCAATATTGCGGCGCCCTGTCACGCGGCCAATGATTTTATAGGCGCCGAACAGCCCAGTTGAAGCGACAACAAGAATAGACCCTGCAATCAACCAACGTTGCCAGATACGGCGGCCGTCCAGCATATCTTCAGATCGGAGCCAGCTCCGCAAGTCAGCTCTAACAATCTCTTCGACGTTCAAAAGGCGTGAGGCGATCAATGCGACGAACAAGATGGCAATCGCTGCCCAAATTTTGCCATGCCATGGTTGCTGTTGAAGCGCGCGGGATTGCGCAGTCGCCAGCAAGCAAGCGGCCACAACGAGGCCATACAACGCAGCCGCAGCAACACTTAGCATCGATGGCGAATCTGTCATGCTGAACAAAAGTCCCTTGGCACTGTTTTGCGTGCTTCACAAAGCTATTGGATTGACCTGAAATACCGGCTGAAAATCATCCTGCAACCCGGTTTAAGAGTCTCAATTCGACACAAAACGTTACAATCTACGGCGAGCGAGACAGAGGGAATGCGGTTGCACTACGTAAAAGCGCGGTTTAAAGAGATCGCCGTAATTAGGGGAACACCGTGACCTTCAAAAATTCGATCAGCAAACGTCTTGGTTTGGTTAGCGTTTCAGCGGCCATTGCTCTTTCTGGATGTGCTTCCACGCCTGAACCGATTATCGGTGCAGCGGCGACGCAAACACGCGCAGATTTGGGTCAAGCGAATTACAGTCATGTTCCAGCGACAACTTATGCGTTGCGCTCTTCGGACAAGATTTCGATCAATGTCTTTCGTGAGCCTGAATTGTCGGTCGAAAATGTTCGGCTTGGCGTAGATGGAGAAGTCTCGCTTCCGATGCTCGGTTCGATCCCAGCTGCTGGCATGACGACCAAGCAATTTGAGCAAGACGTGTCTCGCCGTTTGCTGGCCGCCGGCCTCCGTACTCCGATGGTTAGCGTAAACATCGCCGAATATGCTTCGCATCTGGTTACTGTCGAGGGTGCCGTCGAAGATCCGGGCGTTTATGCATTCCAGCCGGGCGCCCGCCTGTCCGCGGCCATCGCAATGGCAGACGGTCCAAAGAACACAGCAAACCAATCACAAATCGCTGTCTTTCGTGAGAGCCCGCAGGGCGTTTTGATCGCAAAGTTCGACTACGGCCAAGTCAGTCAAGGGACGATGCTTGATCCTGTGTTGCAGCCGGGCGACCGCGTTGTGATGGGCACCAACGGCCTTTCAGTGTTCTATCAAAACCTCCTCCAGGCGCTTCCAGCATTCGGCGTCTTTGGCGTGGCTGCGCTGAACAACAACAACTAAGACAATGAACGACAGATCTATTATTGACCCGTCCGAGCAATCGGATGGCCGTGGCACTTGGATTGAAACCTACCTCCCTGAAAATCAGGTGGCGGTGGCGGACCAAGGTTCACAGCTCATCAATCTTGCGACTGTGCGCGGAATTTTGTTCCGCCAGCGTTGGCTGATTGCTGGGGTCATTCTTGCTGCGATGACAGCAGGATTGATCATCACACTTCTCGCAACGCCAATGTATCAGGCAACCGCGAAGGTCAGTGTTGAGCCGTATGGATCTTTCATTCTCGAAGGCCAGGATGTCGAACAAGGCATCGCCAGCAACCAAGTCAGCGATTACCTCGCCACAAAAGTTGAGTTGATAAGAAGCCGCAGCCTAGCGGAAATTGTCGTTGCAGATCGTCAATTGGGCGAGCGCTATGACCTGCTCGGTCAGGACATCGATGAGAGCCGATCTCCCGACATGTCCGATGAACAATGGCTGACGACAAAGAACTCGATTGCTGCCTCGATCCTAACGGGCGGCGTTACAGCGGATGTTCCGGACCTTAGTTGGGTTATTCCGATTGGCTTCCGGTCGGATAACCCTGCCCTGGCCGCTGAAATGGCCAATGCCTATGCCGACGCATTCATTTCATCTGACACCCGCGATTCGATTGAAGGCAACGAATACGCGATCGAATATCTGCGTGAACAAATCGATGTCGTAAGAGGCCGCCTCGAAGAAGCTGAACGCACCGCCAACACATATGCCCGTAACAATGGCATCTTTCTCCAACCTTCGTCTGGCGAAGAGGGAGGCCCCGCGGCAACGCTAACGGGTTCAAATCTCGCCTCTATCAATGCCCGCGTTTCAGAAGCCCGTGCAGCACGGATCGAAGCCGAGCAAAAATGGCGGGCAATTCAAAACTTGCCAGCGGCTCAACTGCCCGAAGTTCAAAACAACCCTGTATTGCAAGGCCTAGTGTCTGATCGCACTGGTAAGCTCGCCGAGTTGGCTGAGCTGCGCCAACGATACAGTGACGAATTCCCGCAAATCGCGAACCTCCTGGCTCAGATCGAAATTCTGGACACACAGATTGAACGCAGCAGCGCGGACATCAAAGCAACCATCCGAAACGAGTTCATTGTTGCTCGCAACCAAGAGCAAGCGCTTCAAGGCGAGCTTGGTTCACTGTCTAGTGACTCGCTTGCTGAACAAGACGAAATGGTCCAACTCACGGTCCTTGAACGCGAAGCCGAAGCGCTTCGTCAGCAGTTGCGATCATTGCTCGAAAGATTCAACCAAATCAGCAGCGCAGCCAATGTGAACAGCGGCACGATGACAACCATCGAAGGCGCTCTGGTCCCAAGCACACCCTATGCTCCTAGCCTGGTTCAAAACCTTGGGCTGGCGATTGTGCTGGGTATTGGCCTCGCTGCCGGCCTCGCGGTGTTGCGCGAAATGTTTGATGATCGCATCCGGTCGTTGGATGAAATCGAACAAAAAATGGATGTCCCACTCATCGGCCATACGCCGCATGTGAGTGAGAAGGACATCGATGTCGAAAGTTCGAACAACTTCACGTCTTTGATGGAGGCCTATGCCTCGATCAAAGCGGCGATCGAATTCTCCCTTCCGCGCAGCCGCAATGTCCTGCAGCTGACGAGTACTCACGAGTCAGAAGGTAAATCGACGACAGCGGTTGTGCTGGCCGAACTGTTCGCCCGTTCAGGTCGCAAGACCCTTTTGATTGATGCCGATCTGCGGCGACCTTCGGTCGCGCGTCTGCTTGAACTGGAACGACCACAAGTGGGTCTTATCGAAGTGCTGCTGGGTCATGCAGAATTGAAAGATGCCATCGTCAAGGGCGTGCATGACAACCTAGAGGTTCTTCCGATTGGCGCGATCCCGCCAAATCCTACCGAAATTCTCGCTTCGGCAGAGATGGGGGATTTCATTGCGAAATACCGCGATGAATACTCACTGATCATTTTCGATTCTTGCCCCGTGCTCGGATTGGCTGATGCGCCGCTTTTGGGTCGCTTGGTCGATGGTACGATATTTGTGCTCGAAGCGAACAAGGTTCCGTTTGCGCAGGCACGCAACGCAGTCAAACGCCTGCGCAGCTCCGGCAGCAATGTGCTGGGTCTTATTCTGACAAAATACAGGGCATTGGAAGCGGGCCAAAGCTACGGCTATCAATACAGCTATTATGAGTATGGCACTGACCGCCGAGACAGATAACGCATTAAACCGCGTGTTTTCCGGCTATCCTCGAGTTGCCCCGGCAAAATCGATCTGGATAGGATCATAAAGAGTGACCGAACCCGCGCCATTCTCGCTAATCATTCCTGCGCACAACGAAGAAGCAGTGATTGCTCGCTGCCTCACCACCGTGCTCAATGACGCGCCGACAGACTATCCGTTCGAAGTCATAGTCGCCGCCAATGGTTGCACCGACAATACGGTCGAAGTTGCATCCCTCGTCTCACCAACGATCAAGGTGCTGGACATTGCTGAAGGCTCCAAAACCAATGCAATCAATTTGGGAATGAGTGAAGCTCGCTACTTTCCCCGAATTGTACTCGATGCAGATGTTGAATGTACGCATAGTTCACTCGCAGCGCTTGCAGAGGCATTGCAGCAGCCGGGTGCGATGACTGCAGCGCCAGCAATTCGGCTCAACCTTGATCGCTGCAGTTGGCTCATAAAATCCTATTATGCCGCTTGGATAAAGCAGCCCTATGCAAAGTCAGGCAAAGGTGGTGCCGGATGTTACGGCCTTTCGCGCGAGGCTCTCGAGATTGCAGGGCCGTTTCCCAAGATTATTGGCGATGACATTTGGATTCACACCCGTTTTCCTGATGAACAAAAACGCCTTGTAACAGAGGGGCTAGACGGACAGCCTGTTTTCTCCGTCGTTCGCCCACCACGCACCGCATGGCAACAAATCAAAGTCGAAGCACGGCGCCAGCTTGGCAATGCTGAAGTCAGACGTGATTACCCTAGCCCGCACTTCGCCGCACTCGGCCAAGGCGGAGGTTGGCGCAAAGCTATACGCAGCGGGGCATCCCCAATTCACCTTGCTGCTTTCTATGGGATGAAAGTGTTCGCTAGGATCGAAGCGCGCCTAAGCCAATGGCGCGGCCAGGGTTCGACATGGACTCGCGACCTCACATCGCGTGAATTGTAGACAGCCAGACTGCCTAATAGCCGCGCAACCAATCATGGCGTGCGTCCCAAATCTTCTTCCATTCGGCATCAGCAGCTTTGCCATTTGAACCAATCGACATCACCTTGGATGCCAGCCTGCGATTGGCAATCCAAAACCACATCAAGACCCGTCCAAGTGGTAACCAAGCAGGGTTCCAGTGGTCTTGCATGAGCGACATTCTCGCCCGCAATAAGCGTATCTGCTTCTCGCTGCGTAACTTGGTCGAGGCACCTACAAGATGCATGATTTGCGCATCGGGTGTGACCATCGGTTGATATCCAAGCTTGGCAGCTCTGAGGCACATGTCAGCCTCTTCGCCATACATGAAATACTTGTTGTTGAAGCCGCCCAATTCTTCCCAAAGAGCTCGGCGAAGCAGGAAGAAACACCCAACAACGATATCGACTTCGCGCACAGTGTCGCGGCGCCATCCACCAATCGCCTCCGTGTTGAAGAACTCAATGTCCGGGAGTACCCGGCTTAGGCCAAAGGCACTGCAAAATAGGCTCCATGGTGTTGATTTTTGCCAGCAAGACGCGGGATTCAGCGAACCATCAGGAAACACTGTGCGGCCGCCGACAATGCCGGCACCGCTGTTGTTCTTCCCAAATTCAAGGAGGTTCTCAATGGCCCTGGGATGAGTTTCAGTGTCAGGATTTAGCAACAACAACCATTCGGTTTGAGCGGTCGCGGCAACGATATTGTTAGCCTTTGCAAAGCCAATATTCTCATCATGAGCGATCAGTTCAACCTGCGGGAATTGTTCCGCCACAGCTTCTGCCGATCCATCGGCTGATGCATTATCCCACACGACAACGTGCATGCCAACGTCGCCAGAATTTTCGAGCAGCGTCTCGATTGCCTTTAAGGTTAGGGCGCGGGTGTTCCAGCTGACTATGATGACCGTCACGTCGGCCTTTGATGGAGTTGCAAGCATTTGAGGTGGTCTAACTTTCCTTTGCCAACGCTCCGGGCTTGGCTTCGTTAAGCTTCAATAGGCCAAGCCCTCTCTTGCGTCACCTCCCCCTGGCAAAACTATGTGTGACTTTGACCACATTTGAACAATCGAAATAAGAACTTTCCTACAAGCCGTGTTCTTTTTATGTTCTATTCGAATTTAAAGGAGTCAAATCAATGCAACAAGACAAATTTTCTAGCACTGACAGCGTTACGTCTCCGGCTCGTGATTGCTTCGCAATCGTTCCTGACGATGCGAATGAATTGGCGCGCATCCCCAAAGCTATTTATGTCGGTAGCGGCGGAGACGTTACTCTGTTGGCCGCAGACAATGCCGACGACGTGATTTTTCGCAATGTCCCAAGCGGCACTACGCTCGATGTCAGAGCCAGCGCAATCCGGTCTAGCGGCACAACAGCTGCCGATTTGGTTGGCCTGCTTTGATGGCTGGGTTCGGATTTGGTGGCGGGTTTGGACACGCCTTTTCAAAACGATCGATGTTCCCGTTTGGCCTGCCGCTGGACCCCATCTTGACGCCAGGCGCAGGTTGGGATGGAAGCGCTTCTAGCGGGTTTGCAACCATCCCTGCTGACCCAAGCCGCATCACGGCAAAGCCAGTGTGTCGCTTGTTGGAGCCCCCACGGCAGACCGTGACAGGTGCGATGACAATCGGTGTGTTTGCTGCCGCTAATGAGAATGGCTCATTGCTCACAAAGCTTGGCATGTCCCACGTTAAATTTCATTGCGAAGGCGGCACGGCGCAGGTCGATGAACCCAGCTTCCGCACCATGACCCGTCCCGATGGTTCGACCTATTCGCTCTTGGGCTGGTGGGCGACTCTAACAAAGCCGGCGACAATTCGCGGAATTGCCGAAATCTATATCGAGGCTGTTCCAGCAGATAGCTCGATGCAAAACCGCGTTGTAGGCCCCTACACGTTTGTCATGTCAGAGGCTGAGTTCGACCTAGATGTTACCGTCGCAAGCGGCGGCGGCGCTGACTTCAATTCGATGTCCGGGGCTCTCACTTTCCTAAAGTCGCAGGGCGCACAACATCCCCGCGTCACCATAACCCAAGGGGGCGCTTACGACCTTACAAGCAGCGGATCGGCATACTTTGGCGAGGGATACTGCACCATTGAGGCGACCGCCCCTGTTACATTCGTCCAAGCGCCACCAACATTGCCCTTTGATTTTACGCGCATTCGGCCAAAATACGACCGACTTCGATTTAAAGGTCCCAATATCACAATCGACTTTGTCGAGACCCTAGAATTCTATTCCGAAAGCACGTCTCGGCAACATTGGCTTGATGGTTGTAACCTTACCCAAAGTAAGGGTCGAGATGATCTATGGCGCGGACGACCTCGCAACATTATTCCGTCCCTGTTCCGCGGCGGGGCGTATTTCACCGATTGTTTTGTCAACAATGTGAACGATTGGGGCGACAAAGCGATGCTGGCGCGTGGAAACGTTACGAACAGCACTTGGGGTGACGCGCTGCAGGACGCGGTTTGCGCAGTGGCCAACAGGCTGATCGATCATTCCAGCTTCCCATATTACCAAAACATCGATGCACTGTCCTTAGAGTATACTGGCGCCGCAGGCTCAGCTACAATCTCATTGTCAGGAGCAAACAGCGGCACCAGCAGGACAATAACGCTGCGTGAAAACGGCGTTTCAGTTGCCACTTTTTCAATCCTCGGGAGTGAGCAGGCGTACCGCGATGATACGAACTACACCGTCCAGAATGTAGTCGACTTTATCAACGGCCAAGCTGGTTGGTCTGCGACCTTGATTGATAACACCCGGTTTGCAGCAGCCCTGACCTCTCCAGGATCCACAAATGGCGCAGGGTTCGCGAATCTAGACGCGAAATCGGCACCCCTGACCCTGCCAACGCATTTCGATATTCATTCCGATATCTATCAATTGCCAAACCTTCCTTCAGCGCAAGAAAATGTCGTCTTTGCGTTTAACGAATGCTGGCAAATTGATGCCCAGAATATGCTGATCTCAGGTTCTCAAGGAATCAACGATGCGATGTTCATTTGCAATGCGTTCTACAACAACTTGGGTACCCCAGATGAGGCGTTGGCTACGCAGCTCGATCGCAGTCACAGTCACGTAGTTTTGGCGCATAATACACTTGCGACACAGCGCGTATTGTTGCGCCAAGACCGGGATTATGACGGAGACGGTTATTGCCTAGTTGCCAACAACTCGGCGAAGGGCCTGATGGTCTCTGGAGGCGGCTCTGTTGATCCAGATATCGCCTTGGTGGATAATCACCTCCACGCTGGTCAGACTCCTCCCTCAGGCGGGTCAAACACCACCGTTGGCGGCAATCAATCTTCGCTCTTTGTTGATGCCATTAACGGAGATTTTACTCCGGCTGGTGATCTCTTGAGCAATCTCAAACCTCCGGTAATCGGCCCAGATCTGACTGGCGATGTCAGGACAGGTCCATCCGCTGCCGGAGCTGTAAAGTAGTCTCACTGAGGCGGCGGAAGGACGCTTTCGCCGCCTCAGCCTAACGCCGCAAGAAAACTGGCATTCTGCTTTGCATTTGAGCGGTTAGCAGGGATCGCAATTCAGAAGGGGCAGCGAAAACGGCGCCAACAAATGCAATAATCGCAATCAAAGTGCCGGCGCCAATGCGCGACAGCAACGTATCACTCTGCGCCTCAACGAAAAGTGCAGACGCAATCGCCAGACCAGCAGGAATTTGCGTCACCCAAAATCTGATATTTCCGTAGTTAGAGCGCGCGACAAAGCATATTGTTTCGATTACGCGCCGCACCAAGAATACGATCGCCACGCCAAGCAAGCCGCCTTGCGCGACGGCATAAGTCAGCAATCCAACATACGGCAGGATCTCTCCAAATTGAAAAGCGGCGACAAATTTTCCGTCGTTCTGTGACTGCAAGAACACCGCTGTCGATTGGGCGATTGCCGCAAAAAGGAAAGCGCAAAGAAGCACGATCCCTACCAATGTGGAACGGTCATCCAGTTTGCTACCGAGCCACAATTGTAACAGCGGTTCCAACACAAAGATCAAACCCACAATGATCGGCAAGAACATTGCTGAGATTGTCACGGCGTAAAAAAACGATGTCTTTCGGGCGGTTTCCTGATCGGCGACAGACAGCCTTGGAAATAGCACATTCATCAAAGACTGCGGTACCAACTGCAACCGGCTCACAATCTGATATGGGATTGTGTAAGCAGCCACTGCCGCGGGCCCTAATTTGCTCCCGATGATCATTCGATCAATCGTGATCAGGATTGGCGCCGTGAAAGACGCCGACATGATCCAGAAGCCAAATTTCAGCAACTTTCTCGAATCTGAAAACTGCAACCTTATTTGCTGTTTTCGGAACTGAGACATCCAAATGTCCGAGCCCGCAACCAATACGCCCAACAATCGGCCGGCCAGCGACGCCATCATCAATGCCTCTAGTCCGGGATCGATCAAGAGCGCGGTCGCCAAGGCCAACAGAGGCAGCGAGGCGTTGCTTATCATCATTGCGAGAGATGCAGCCGCAAACCGTTCTCGTCCTGCCAGTGCGCCGTACATCACTTGCAAAATGCTAGTGGCAAGCGTTGCGGCCGCGATAAGCCAAACGCTGTCGAGAAGCTCAGTTCGCAATGCCGGATCAACATCGAAGAACTTGGCGAAGAACAGCCAGGATATTACGCCTGCCAAAGCCGCCATCGCCGAGCCGACGATAAGAGCGGTTGCGATCCCGCTGGCCATAATGCCGCGCGCCGCATCAGGATCCTGCGCCGATGTGCGCGCCACCCAATGAGTGGTGGCCTTGCCCAGCCCCCAATCCGCTTGGCCAACGTAAATCAGGATCAGCCAGCACAGCGCTAGTGCACCATATCGTTCCAATCCAATCGCATTGAGCAAAAACGGAAGCGTTACGATAGTAACCACAACCGGCACGATGCTTGCCATCATGGAAATAAGGCTGTTGCGCGCCAGCATTCGTGGACCTTAGCGGGTCCGTCTGGGTTGAGGCGGCCCGGCCAGTGGCGCGGCTGCGGGCCCATTGGCTTTCAACCCTTGGAAATCTGCCGGAACACGGACGCGAACAAGCCGCTGTCCGGTTGCAGGTTCCAACCCAGCAGCCATTGCACCACCGATACCCAGCACCATCATGAACCAGATATTTGCCTCAGAAAAATACGTTACCGTCATCGAAATGAACACAAGCACCCCGGTCGCGAAGTTGATTGCCATCAGCAGGTCGCGTTCTTGCTTCTTTTCTGCAGCCGCTCGCTTGCCGATCGCGATCATGATGAGAATGACAGCGACAAATAGCAATAAAGGGGTTGCTAGACCGTCTCTGATTCCAATTGAGAGGAAATGCGCGTCGATCGCCGCCGTCATCCATTCGGCACGCTCATATTCATCGAACCCTATGCCAAAAATTGGATTGTTGCTGATCGATTCTGTACCGTATTGCCATTGCAAACGCCTAATGTAAGCGGTTGCCGGGTTGAGCGTGAAGCGGCCAATCACGCCCACGATACCGCTTTCCAGAATGAAATTTATCAGGACCGCATACACCGTACCAGCGCCAATCACGTAGTGCCAATTTAGCGGACGTAGTCGCGGCAAAAGTCGATCAAATAGGATCAAGCCAAACCCCAAACCGAGAGCGATGATTGCAGCGGAAGACACAGTGAAAAACGCAAAGCAACTGCCCGCAAGACCAAGGACAAACGGCCAAGACCGAATTCCGCTCAAAGCATAAATTGGAATCAGCGAGGCCAAGATTGCGCCGCCCAAAATAGGATAAGAAAATGTGCTGTAGGCGCGTAGCAGACCCAGCCTGCTTTCGTTCACGAGCTGCAAAGTTCCCTGCGCCACGCCCCCTTCATAGCTCACGGCCGATCCCAAAAAGCTTGCAAAGAATGGGCGCAGGATCAGGCGACCAGATAAACTTTCCACCAACAAAACCATCCCGGCGAAGAACACGCCCGGCATGACCCAGATCAAGAACGCACGGAAATCATTTAGCGAACGAACAGATGTTCGCGCGATCAAATATGCCCCAAACGTATCGAGGAAAATTGCAAACGACCTCAAGAATCCGCCTTGAAACCCGTCTCGAAATGTGAAGGCTATGACGGTCCAAACGCATGAAATCAAAATCAACAAATCGAACAATCTGAGCGATTTGGGATCTTTTATCGCTCTGTGAATTGCCGGTATGAAGAAGATGATGATCGCGGCTCGATACGAATATATATTGAACCCGGAAAAAGTGAGTTTCGCCTCGACGGGCAGCAACAGAAACGAATACGCCAGAACGACGAGCGGCAAAACCGTCAGGAATGAAATTTTGGGAGCAGGCCGCGCGTGCGGGATCGGACGCTTAGGAGCGCCAACAAATCCAGCATTTGATTGCATCGTAGCCATTACGCCTTGCACCAATTGTCATTTACCCTGCAGCGTCAGCCAATAGCCGAGATCGGCGACGCGTTGCCAATGCTTTTTCGGCGATGGGTAATCTCTTTATAAAACGCAGCAATTGGCGCTTAACCTCCCAAGCCCGATTCAAGGTCGGCTGGCGATCGGTGGCAAGCACCTCTTCAATCAAATCTTGCGGCATCGGAGAAGGCGTTTGGGATCGGCCGTCCCGATGCCCCTCGATGTCTGCAACAAGAGGGTCCAAGCCTTTCAACGCTCGTTCTATGGCGACCACGCGCGCGTCAGAATGATCCTGCGACATGCTTTTTGCCAGAGCATCGGAAAGCTCTTTCATATGCGCCGCGACGCCGTGCTGGGTTCCGGCGGCGGCCAGCGTTTGGCGGTGCTTGCCGTCAACTTTACCTTCACCGCCAAAGCCGGCGAAGGGGATCCCGAACGAAACCGCTGAAACCAAGGCATGAAGCGAGCTGGTCATAATTCCCGCCGAATTCCCGATGAGCGCAGCGGTCGCCAATACCTCCTCGCTGCCGGGTTTGGGAAACTGAATGGCCGCCTCAGGCACGCCCATCTCAGCAAGCATTGAGCGCGCCGCATCCAGAGTTTCCCGGTCCCAAAGGAAGTGGCAAATTGGCAGCAGCAAGATCGGCAATTCAGAGCGTTCATGCGCGCGCAAAACCTGCTCACACCATGGGCGCAAGCCATATACTAAATATGGCGCAGAGATATGCGCGCACAAATACCGCCCAGGTTCATATCCTGCTGGTAAAACGCGCTCAGCCTTTGCTCTCCATTCATCTGGCTCCAGACACGTCGACATTGCGAACATGGGGTCCACTTCGACTGGGAACGCGTCGTCGAGCCGCGCTGCGGACACTTTGTCACGCAGGCTGACCCGGCTGGCATAGGCCAAACCGCGGGAAATTGCAGTTTTCGGCTGAAGGTCGGTCGTGGGCATGCCGACGCTGTGAACATAGAAATTCAAATCGCCGCGCGATGCGGCAACAGTCGGGGCAAACCACATTCGAGCAAAGGCGCTGAGCGTGTTCGAAGGGAAATTATATGTCCCGGCACTGTGCCCCAATGCCAGTGTTTCACCGCCGCACTGGATCAAGGTATCGGCGTCAAATTGAATATCATCCAAGGTCGCCGGTAGCGCCTTAATCGGGCCGTAATGGCCAAGCGGCGACATGCCTGACTTCGGCGAATAATAGAGAAACTCGCAATTCGGAATGCGATCTTCCAACAGGCGCTTATAAATGACCGGAAATAGGCAATCGCCGAAATTTGCGACCTCAAACGTGCCGACGAAACCAATTCTAAGCCGTTTGCGGTTGCCCGGCATTTTCTTTTCCCAATGAATAAAGAGTCCCAAAAACTGCGGCAGGAAAACTCATATTTGAATTCTTAGCCCCGCTAACATGGCGCACCTATCACAAGCGGAGACACCATGATATGCGCCTCACGATTAAGCTCAAAAAAGAGTCATTATAGAATGCCTACAAGAGACGGCCTCCCAAGGTTTGGGCTAAAATACCCGATCTACAAAATTCGCAACAACGCTTACCACTATCTTGCAGCGCTTCGCAGGATGTATCTTCGCTCGGTCTATGGAATGACCATCGGCGAGAACACGCGAATTTCGCGCACGGCAAGGCTGGATAAGACAAACCCGCGAGGAGTTATCATAGGCTCCGGGACAAGTGTTTCATTCGAAGCCTCTATCTTGACTCACGATTTCGTGAACAGACGGCACCTGAGCACCCAGATTGGGGACAATTGCTTCATTGGTGCGCGATCAATAATCCTTCCCGGGGTCCGTATCGGAGACAGTTGCATTGTCGGCGCTGGTAGCGTCGTTATGAGCAATGTGCCGTCAAACACGATCGTTTCAGGAAACCCAGCAAGAGCCGTCAATTCTGGTGTCAAGACTGGCGAATATGGGATTTTGATGGGTCAAGACGCCGCTGTTCTCGCGCCCACTGCAACCGCCGCCACATCTCGCGCCACATGGAAAGCATCCCGGCGAGATATCCTGGATTTTGTACAATCTGAAACCGGTGTCGATGATGCTTCGATGGATATTGATGTTGCTGACACAAAAGTAGACAGCTTTGCCCTTATTACGCTGCGCGCTGCGCTGGAGGCCAAGTTTGGTGTCGTCATACCCGACAATGAATGGTTGGAAGCGAAGGCCCTATCCAAGATTGCAGAGCTGCCGACATTATCGGCTCTGGAAACCCAGCCACCGGCAGTGAAAAAGCCATCTTCTCCGAATGAGGGTAGAGTTCAAGAAGTCGTTACAATGGATCGGTCGAAATTTGCCGACCCTCCGGCCGAGATGCCGTCCATTCCTGACGATCGCTTTACCGATGTGACTCACAAATTACCCAGCGGCAAACCCGCCCCAATGGTCGACAATCGGTCACCGGGTGCAATTGAGCGCCGGCTCATGCTGGAAATGTCCAAGATGGCATTGTCAGGATTAGGTGAGCCTTGGCTTTTTCGCGAACTGAATGACCTGCATTGGACGCTGATATGCGATTATCTTGAAACCCCCTCAAGCCAAGTCACAGATGGCCTCGGAGACAGGCTTTACGCGACAATAACTCGTTGCCAAATTGAGTTTCCCGGCAGCCTGAGCGCGTTTGCAGAGAATTCTCCGCTCAACATCGGGTCACAGCTTCAAAGGTACGGAGCCAGCATCTTCTTTAGCGAGAGTGCGTTTGAAGGGACCGAAGGCAACAATGGCACAGCTCGTATGATGTCGACATTCGCCAAATATGGGGAAAGGGGAAACAACAAATCGCTAATCAAAGGATCGCCGACGCTTCCTGAGATCGACACCATTCCCCATTTGGAGACGATACCGGATTTTTGTGCTGAATATCGGGAACGGCGATCAGAGGATGCTGACCCGGAAGTCATCTATGAAACTGAGTATGAGATCTTGTCACCGCACGACATTAATGGGGTCGGATTGTTGTATTTCGCCGCATATCCGATGATTTTCGACCTCTGCCTTGAACAATTTGAAGGCAAGGGATTCCTTCAGGCCTTCAGCACCGTCTCCAAAGATCTGTATTATTATTCAAATTCAGAACCCAGTGAGACTCTGATCTTTAGGGTCCATCGACGCGAAGAATTGGGGGGCGGGCTTCTTGAGCACACATGCTCATTGTCGCGCAAATCGGATGGCGTTCGGATGGCAGAGCTTGTCGGACAGAAACGATCGATGAAAGAAGCGCGGACCGCCTCCTGAGCGATCAACCAATCAACGGGCGCCACCAGCTTTCATTGTCCAGATACCAACGCAAGGTTTGACGCAGTCCTTCGTCAAAAGTGCGTGTCGCCGCATATCCTAGCTCTGCACGCGCCTTTGTTTCGTCAATGGCATAGCGGCGATCATGGCCCGCTCGGTCTGTCACGAAGGTTTTGAGCGTGTCGCTCTTCGTTCCCTTGGCCGCCGGCGCGTCGGGATAGCGATCGGCCAGCCCGCCGACTTCCTCCATCGCGAGATCGACCTCGCGGCAGATCGTGTCGATTACTTCCATATTGGGAAGCTCTGCGCCGCCGCCAATGTTGTAGGTTTCGCCCGGCTTGCCCCTATCCAAACACGCCTCAATACCGCGGCAATGGTCCTCAACATGCAACCAATCGCGCACATTCATCCCATCGCCATAAATCGGTAGATTCCGCCCGGACAGAGCATTCAGAAAGAACAATGGAATAAGCTTCTCAGGATATTGATAGGGGCCATAATTGTTCGAACAATTGCTGGTTGTGACATGCAATCCATAGGTATGGTGATAGGCGCGGACGAGGTGATCGGACGAGGCTTTTGACGCCGAATAAGGCGAATTGGGTGCATAGGCGGTCGTTTCGCTAAAGGCCGGGTCATCATCGCCCAGTGACCCATACACTTCGTCGGTCGAAATATGGTGGAACCTATGATCTTTGCCGCCACCATCAAGCCACACACTGCGCGCCGCCTTCAACAGCGAATTGGTGCCTAGAATGTTGGTGTCGATGAAGGCGTCGGGGCCTGTAATAGACCGGTCAACATGGCTTTCTGCGGCAAAATGTACAATCGTCGCAACGTCGCGCTCGGCAAGCAACTTTTCGACCAAGTCTTGATCGCGAATGTCCCCAACGATCAGTTCAGCGCGCGGCGCATCGGCGATGGTGGATCGATTTCCGGCATAAGTCAGCGCATCCAGAACAATCAAATGATCTTCGGGATGATGCTCGTTCCAATAATGGACAAAATTGCCGCCAATGAAACCGGCGCCGCCAGTGATGAGTAGGTTAGCCAAGTGCCGCTTCCTCTTTGAGCATTCTGCGTAAGTTATCGCGCCATGGAACAGGCGCATCGCCCAACAATTCACGTGTCTCGGAGCAATCAAGCACAGAGAAAGCCGGACGCGCGGCCGGTGTTGGATAGTCTTTGGTGGTTATTGGGTTGATGAGCGGGATCGCTGGGATCAGGTTTAAGGCATGCGCCTCTTCTCCAATGGCTGACGCAAATTCATGCCAGCTTATCGCGCCGTCGTCGGTATGGTGAAACGTGCCCTTCGCGCCTGCATCCACCAAAGCCCAGATTGTGCGCGCGAGCCCGCTGGCCCATGTCGGCGCGCCGATTTGATCGCACACCACGCCCAGTTCATCACGCTCCTTCATCAAACGGATCATCGTGCGTACAAAATTCGCGCCGCCCGCTTCGTAAACCCATGCCGTGCGGATCAAGATGTCATCGCCGCGCACATAATCTTCGCCAGCGGCCTTTGTACGGCCATAGGCGCTGATGGGGTTGCGCGGGTCATCCGGGCGATAGGGGCGCCTCGACGTGCCATCGAACACGAAATCGGTCGATACATGGACCAACTTGCCGCCCTGCTCTTCCATCGCCTCCGCCATAATTGCCACGGCGCCAGCGTTGATATCGTGAGCGAGTTTCTCGTCGCTTTCTGCCTTGTCGACGGCGGTGTATGCTGCGGCGTTGATAAGGATATCTGGCGCTTCGGCGGCCAAACACGCGCGCAGCGCAGCCGGATCGGTCAGATCAACATCTGCGACATCAATTGCCTTGATATCTGCGTGCTTTGGAGCCAGCCGCTGGAGCGCTCCGCCCAATTGCCCGCCAGCGCCTGTGATCAAAACCTTCATCGCAGGCCTCTTGTGCAAACTTTGGTCATGCAAATTTAGGGACATCAGCAAGAGCCAGACCGACCGCATCTTTTTCCGAAATGATCGGATCAAGGTCGCTTACGGGCCAATTAATGCCAACCGCAGGGTCATCCCACGCCAGCGTATGCTCAGTTTGCGGAGAATAAGGCGCGGTGCATTTGTAAAGAAAATCGGTGTTGTCGCTCAAGGTTAGAAAGCCGTGGGCGAACCCTTCTGGCACCCAGAACATCCGATTGTTCTTTGCGGACAATTCGACACCGACCCACTTTCCAAAATGCTCAGAGCCCTCGCGCAAGTCGACTGCGACGTCGAAAACCGCCCCGCGGGCAACACGCACCAGTTTGCCTTGAGGCGCGGGATTTTGAAAATGCAGACCGCGCAGCACTCCCTTTTGCGAATGACTGTGATTGTCCTGAACGAACGTCAGGTCCAATCCCGCCTCCGCAAAGCCGGCTGCGTTCCACGTTTCCATAAAGAACCCGCGCTCATCACCGAACACGCGCGGTTCAATAATCAAAGGGCCTGGAATGTCGGTTTCAACAATATTCACGGCAGCACCGGGCGGTCCAACAGGCTCAGCAAATATTCGCCATAGCCCGATTTGCGCAAAGGCTCTGCGATTGCAGCAAGCTGATCATCTCCAATGAAGCCTTGGCTCCATGCGATCTCTTCAGGGCAGGCGATTTTGAGGCCCTGACGCTCCTCAGTGATGCGGACGTATGTCGCCGCATCGAGCAAAGACGCGTGCGTGCCCGTGTCGAGCCACGCATAACCGCGTCCCATAATCTCAACCGACATCGACCCTTCGTCGAGATAGAGACGGTTGAGGTCTGTGATTTCCAACTCGCCCCGCGCGGATGGCGCCAAATCACGGGCGCGGTCCACCACCGTATCATCGTAAAAATAGAGGCCCGTGACCGCATAGTTCGATTTTGGAACGGCGGGTTTCTCTTCGATTGAAACCGCTTTGCCCCCGCCATCAAATTCAACCACGCCAAACGCCTGCGGATCGTTCACACGGTATGCGAAAACGGTCGAACCAGTTTCGCGGGCGTCGGCATTTTTCAGCAGATCAGGAAGACCATGGCCGTAAAAAATGTTGTCGCCCAAGATTAGCGCACTGGGGCCACCTGCGACGAAATCTGCACCGATATGAAAAGCCTGCGCCAGGCCTTCAGGACGGGGTTGTTCGGCGTAGCTGAGGTTGACTCCGAAATCTGAGCCATCGCCAAGGACACGCTGAAATTGCGCGGCATCTTCTGGCGTGGTGATAATCAAGATGTCTTGAATCCCGGCGAGCATCAAAGTGCTAAGCGGGTAATAGATCATCGGCTTGTCAAAGATCGGCATTAGCTGCTTTGAAACGCCCTTTGTGAGCGGATAAAGCCGTGTGCCTGACCCCCCTGCCAGAATGATGCCTTTACGTGGTTTTCCCACTGTTCCCGCCCTTAAATTCTGCGCCTGTGTTGAGTGGATTTCGCATCGCAGCATGCCCCATAGTGGTCAACACCTAATGTCTCGCGCGCCTGATGCCTTTGTTGCTGCCTCTTTCGCCTTGAGCTTTGCAGCACAATGCTGGTCAAACCGCGCCAATTGGCCCAATACGGCGTCATCGCAGCGCAAATTGCGCAATTTCATCGGCTTTCGCATTCGGATGACTCACGGCAGAAAACATGATCGACACATCGGCAGTTGATGGTTTTCTTGCCAGCGCCCTGCGTACATTGCGCAGCGGCGGCGACGTTGCGTGGCCGCATGACGACATGCCGGTTTGGCAATCCGTGTGGTCGCGCATCGACTATCATGGCATTCCGCTGCTGCTTCACTCAGCCAAAGATCGTTTGGGTGGTTGGCCGATCGAATTGCTCGATCGGATTGATGAAGAAGCGCGCCTAATCGTGCTGTGGGAGACCACGCATTTCTATGCGGTAAAGCGAGTAATCAGCGCGTTGGACATCGCAGAGATTGCTTCGATTGTGATGAAAGGGACGGCGCTCGCTTATGCCTTTCACACAGAACCGGCTGCGAGGCGGCGCGGGGACACCGACTTGTTGATCCACCCTGCCGACAAAGAACGAGCGCGCGCGATTTTTCGCGAAAACGGCTGGTATAGAAGAGACGATCCGCATGGACTCTATAGCCAGGAAGGCTGGTTGCATGATGCCGCGGGATTCTTTGTGCACTCCATCGATTTGCACTGGGAGCCAACTGATCGCCCTGTGCTGCATGACGTCTTGCCAATTGATCGCTTCTTTGCCCAAAAAGAGCCGGTCCAGGCGCTTGGCCGCGGAGCTTTCAGACCAGATCTTGCGACTATGGTGATCCACGCGACCACGAACCAAAAATGGCATGCACAGCACGGATATGAAGCCGAAGAAGGACGCGTAACAGGCCCAAGACGTCTGATGTGGTCCGTGGATTTCGATCTCATGATCAACAGTATGACCGACGCCGATTGGAAAGCTTTGATAGATCATTGCTCCCGCGTTGGCATCGGCCCATTGGTGGCAGAGGCATTGTTGGGTGCCCACAAAGATTTGTGCACATCGCTGCCAGACGATGCCATCGCCCAATTGCAGAGCGCACCGTTAGACGGCGGCATCCAAACGTATTTCTCAAACTCAGACAGCCTCAGTCAATTCTGGCTCGACGTCAAAAAGACGCGCGGGATTGGCAAAAAGACGCAGCTCATTTTGGGCAGAGCCTTTGCTCCCCGTGGGCATTTGATCGAAAAATACCCATCAGCGAAGAACTGGCCGACACTTGCCCTGCAGGGGCGGTTGTTAATTGAAACGGCGGCTCGGCTGGTGCGCCGAGGGGGGGCATCATGACCTTCGGATTTTGGCTCGAGTGGGCGCGGCGGTTTCGTTTTCAGCTGGCAGTGATCAGCGCACTGACCGTGCTGAGTTCCGGGGCGACCTTGGTCGTTCCTTGGTTAGCCTCGCAGATTTTGGGCGGAATGCTTGCTGGCGACACGGCTGCATCGCAAAGCATCGACTTTTCGCAAACGCTCACTTTGTTGGTTATCGCGCTGGTTGCCCTAACTGTGCTCAATATCGCAGCTGCCGTTCTGTCTGAGCGGGCATCAACCACCATCCTGACTGAACTGCGAAAGCGGGTGTACGACCACGTCCAGATCATGCGCTTGGGCTTTCATGATTCCGCGCGGCGGGGCGATGTTCTGGCGCTGACGTCATACGAGGTTGGCATCTTGAGCGATTTTCTCGCCAACACCATCGCCAATGCACCAGCCATGATCCTCACCGCGATCGGTGCGGTCGCAGTGTTGTTCTGGATCGACCCAGTGATGGCGATGATCGTGCCGCTGCTCGTCCCGGCCTTTGTCGTGATGATGAAGCTCGCCGGACGACGGTTGCGCGCGCTTTCGGGCAAAGTTCGGGCAGCGGAAGTTGAACTGATTGCCATTGCGGAACGCGATTTGGAAATGCTCCCCGCAATCAAGGCCTTTGCGACAGAAGAGTATCACAGTTCGGGATTTGCCGAAGCGGCCGAAAATTCGCGCCAATTGGCGGTGGGTCAGGCCACGCTCAGTGCCTTTATAGGCCCTGTTATGGCGCTTCTGGCCGCCTTGGCCGCGATTGCTGTTTTGGTTCTTGGCAGCGAGCAACTGACCGGCGCTGGAAAGTCGCCCAGCGAATTGTTCGCCTTCATGCTCTACGCCGCTTTGTTGACCAGGCCCGTTGGTGCGCTCGCCAATATGTATGGTGCACACCAAATGGCGCGGGGGACTTTGGCGCGGCTGGAGAATATTCTCGCCCTAGAGCCAGAGCCCGGGCACAGTTCCGGCAAGAGATTGAACCGGGCCAGAGGCGCCATCGCTTTTGAAGGCGTGGAGTTCGGATACCCCAGCAGGCCTGCCGTCCTTAAAGGATTGGATCTCGAAATTGCGCCCGGCGAAATCGTCGCTCTGACTGGGGATAACGGCGTGGGGAAATCGACCCTCGTGCGACTGCTCTTAAGGTTCTACACCCCCGATGCGGGATCGATCACACTCGATGGCACCAATATTGCGGATTTTCAGGTGCAGGAATTGCGCCGGCAGTTCGGTTATGTTCCTCAACGCGCGTTGCTGTTCAATGGTACCATCGCTGACAACATCGCCTTTGGCCAATCCTCACACTTGCACCGGGAGGCCATCGCAAAGGCAGCACGATTGGCTCAGGCAGAGGAGTTCATTGCCGCACTGCCAGACGGATTGGATACCGAAATTGGGGACCACGGCGTGCGGCTTTCCGGGGGGCAGCGCCAACGCATTGCCCTTGCCCGGGCGCTGCTTTGCGATCCGCCGATCTATATCCTGGATGAGGCAACAAGCATGTACGACCTCGAAAGCGAGGCAGCCTTTGTCGAAAGCTGTGTTGATGCTTTGAAGGATCGAACTGTGATTATCATCACGCACCGCCCAGCCAGCTTGGCTTTGGCAGACCGAGTTCTAAGGCTTAGCGTAGACGGCGTGACCGCAATCGCCGCAGACCAAGCCTAAGTCGAAGCGGCGATTAGCTTTTGTTCGAGCAATTGTTTGGCCAAAGCAATCAAGTCGGATTCAATCTGCTCGCGCGGCGCATCGAACTCGTTTTCAATACAATCAGACAGTTCGTTCAAACCATGTGGCCGTTCTGAGAGCAATTCCCAGATCCGTGCGCCAACCGGATCGAGCCCGAAATATTGGCCACTCGACAAATCAAGCAGAACCATCTCGCCGCCGACTTCGCGCGCGACAACATCATTTGTGACTGTGAAACGATCGCTTAACTGCATGAGCAGGTCCGACTTTCCTAAAACCTTGGCGTGAATCCATTGAACCAGCCGACTAGGCCTGTCCGATGTGGTCAGACCTAAAGGCTCCCAATACCGCGCTTTGAACACGCGGCAATTCCGCGTAGTCACGCGTAAAGTCAAGAGCATAGCACCCTATGTCCTGAGACAAGTCAGCCAGTCTGGCAAAATGCCCTTTTAGCCGCTGTTTATCCTCGACATCGAGGATAAAGGAATGCGGCATCAATTCGCTAAGCGCCTCTTGCAATGAGAAACGACGGATCGACAACGCAGCGCGGTGATCGGTCCCCAGCACGAAAATCTGTTTCAGCGGCACCGGATGATCCGCAAAGGGAAAATCGGTCCCCGCATCTACATCCTGTTTCAAGTTGTCGTCTTGAATGTCGGCGCCTTCACCTAGCAGGAACCGTGCGCTGTCAGCGAAAAGGCGCAGTTTTGATCGCTTAGGCTGCAGCCAATACTGACCATCTCGAATGCGCAAGTCGATCACGTCTTCGGTAAGGAATGGACGGCCTGCCCTAGCGAATGATCCCGCTAAAGTCGTCTTGCCCCCTCGCGAAAGGCCCAAAAAGGCGACCGCGCCGGGACCCTCTGTACCCTCACTTTCAATCATTACCGCACTTCCATGAAGAAAGAGTCCGCCCGAATGGTTGCCCAGCAGGGGCTGGATTGCGTTGTGGTACAGATTGATCACGCTCTTGGTGTCGCATTCTAGCGTTGGCCATCCTGTGATCCGGAATGGCGCAGCTGGAAGATCGTCCAAGTCACTTCTGTCTGCCAAGTCGCTTCGGCCTAAACGCCGCTCAAGCAGAAAGTCAGCTTGGCCGGGAAAGCGCAGCAAATAGCCAGTTTGCACTTTATGAAATTCCGCCTGACAATACCCCTCTGGCGAAACCCAGCGATCATAGGGCGCGGTTTGCAGGTCTTCCTGCGGTTTGGGAGTGTGAGGTTTCCAATCCATTGCGTCGAAGCCTCTAGCGGTTAGATGCGCCCCACGCCAACAGGCAGTTTGCAACAACATTGTTGACACTGCTCCCATCAAGCGCCCCTGCAAGGTCAAGCGTTCTTGTTTTTGGCTCCGCTCTTCGTAAAACCGGGCAGGCTCAGAAAGATATTTGTAAAATCAGGTAAAAAACCACGAAACTGAGCAAAACGTCGCGACGAATCGATCCCGGTCTCAGCAAAAACGGTGATTCGCGAATGTGTCCTGTCTCGTGATTCGGGGGCAGAGATACATCTTACCGGAGCAGCGAAGCCTTGCCGGCAAATGGCAGCCAGCCGAAACGCTTTCGAAGATTTCTCAATCCGTCGCAGGTCCGCATTCGCGTTTGGTTTCGGGGGTCCCATTCCTTTAGCAGCGCTTTGAACCGATCCCGGTCGTTACAATTCCGTCCATCCTAGAATTGCTGGCACTAATGATCGGCGATGCGAAAACCGTCCAGAAATTTTACCAAAAAATTACTATGTTTTCAGCGCCCTAAGCCCAAAAAACAAAAGGCACCCCAATCGGGGTGCCTAGTGTTTTTGTGCCAGTCGCACCTATCAAAAGGTGCAATCAGACTAACAAAATTAGAAGCGTGAATCCGTAATGGCGCCATCACGGAAACGTGTGCCGCTGCCGCCTGTCAGATTGCGAACAGAACCAAAAACTGTGAGCTTTGGAGCTTCGTAAGTCGCTTTTTCGATAGTCTTAGTCATTGTCATTTCCTGTCCTGTTACACCCCAGTGGCAGGGTTAATCTCGGTTACGCAGTTATCCTGATACAAAAATGCTGCGGATGCGTAAAGACCCCAAATTTCCCAAGCCCAATAATCTCCTTCGGGAGAGTTAAAATCGACCTCAAGAATAGGTTTCAGCGCCTCAATATCGCATATTTCGGCCAGCTGCTCGCTTGCATTTTGGCGGACATAATCGGCGAATTGACTGTCGATACGTGCGTTAGTGAAGTTAGCTTTACTCTGCCGCTCAAGGATAACGGGCGGAAGAATGCCGTCCATTGCCGTGCGGTGGAGCACTTTGGCAACAGCCCCCTTCCGCTTAATCTCAGCGGGGGTGCGCATTGAGAATTCTATGAAAGCTCTGCTCAACATGGGGTGCCGCGATTCGAATCCAATCGCCGCTCGTTGACGTCGCATCAATGAATGAGAAAGCTCGGTAAAAGGAGAGGTCGCAATATTCACTTTTGACCAATGCACTGCGTTTTCAGGCAATTCCGCCTCGTAAGCTTCTTCGGCCTCTACCATCGCATTGCGAAGCTCAGCGCTCAGCCAGCTTAATGGCGGATCGTATTTCCGGCGCTTATTTCTCAAATGTTTGCGCACTGCAGTGCGAAGCGGTCCAGGGGTCAGCTCAGCAGCGGTCAGCCGCAGAGCCAATTTTCCTGCCTGTGCCCAACCAAAAGCCTCTCTGTCTCGGCGAAACGCACGCAAGAATCCCGCAAAGTCACGCTCGGCTACGAATTCACGGTAATATTGGTGGTTCCCCTGAAGCCATTCGTCTCCTCCGCCGCCGTTGATCATGACGCGGGAGCCGTCTGCGACAACCTGCCTTTCCATCTTCAACATCATTGCACCGTTAGATGGTGTTGGAATGCCGTGATGCCACTTGGCATCCTGTGTGTACCAATCGATGTCGGGGTCGAACAAAGGAACTTCGTTTAAGTCGCGTCCCACATGAGCGGCGACCGCTCTGGCATACGGGAGTTCGAACGCATTGCCCCCTTCCGCTGCCGCCAAAGAATATCCCAATATTCCCGGAGCAAGCAGTTGGCCGCGTTGTTCAAGCTTGTCCGCGACGCAGTATAACGAGGATGAGTCGAGCCCCCCGCTAACGGCTATTCCAACCGGTTTATCGCTGCGAGACGAACGTCTTACACAATCGAACAGAACCTCTCGATAGTGCTCGGCATATTCTTCCTCGCTCTTGTAGCGGATCGTGACGTCAGTGGGCGGGGCCCAATATTTCCGGGTCGAAATATGTTCGCCACTGAACGAAAGAACGTGCGCTCTGACTAGCTGCTTCACACCTTTCCAAGGCGTCGCTTCGCGCAGAAACCAACGTTTTGTGATGACCTGCGCGATGTAACGATGGTCCGGCTCTAACTTGGACTTGCTCAAGGCTGCGATCGTGCGCAGGTCCGACGCCATTACAATTCGGCCTGGCTCTTCCTTATAGAAAAGCGGCAGAAAGCCCATGTGATCGCGTGTGGCAATAACGCGCCCTTTGCGGCGATCGGCTATGATTATCGCGTATTCTCCAAGGAGCCGCTCTGCAAATGCCTCCCCCCATACCTCATACGCGCATCGGACGATCTCAACGTCGGCCTGCGTCCGCAGCCTGACCCCCTTTGCTTCTAGATCGGCAGCGATCTCAGTCGGGTTGAGCAAATGGCCGTCGAATACGGCTGCGATCTTTTTGTCGTCGCTGACGCTGGGCTGCGAAGCCTCGCGAGACTCGGCGTTTGTATGGAGCGTGCAAGCAGCGACTGCGATTGGACCAGAAATCCAACTGTTGGCATCGTCATGAGGAAGCTGCCCAAGCGAAGAAAGCAGTGCGCCGACTTCCTCTGCACCCACGCCGCCGGTCGCAAATATAGCTCCGATAGCAGACACTAAGTCAGTTCCGTCCTTTGATTGATAGTGGAGCCGCCGAAACGCAGCGCTTGGCACACACGCCGCGCCTATGCCATTGGGTAAGTAATAGGCATAAGACGAAAATGGCGCAATCTCCTCACATTCCCGCAGACGGGCACAAGCCGAAGATGAAGGACATGGCGTGGCTCGCGCGCTATTGTTTGCGCGGTCTTTGGGAGCTTGTCCAAGCGCGAATCGCCTTTGCCCAGTTGGAAGCAAAAGCGATTCCTTCTCGCAATCGCACATCACGTGATGCTGCAACTGCACATTCGTCGGTCGACCAGTCTCAGATCGATCGCATAACCTACGTTTTACCGCGTATTTCTGATCGCTTGCCATGGCGCAGTGACTGTCTGGTCCAGGCAATTGCCGCGCAAGAATGGCTTTCTTCTCTTGGCGCGGCCAGCGAGATCCAAATTGGCGTTGAGCATCCTAGGGACGCTCAGAATGGCGAATTCGGCGCCCATGCATGGCTTCTATATGAGGAACAGGTCATCACTGGAGGAGACATAAGCCAGTATCACCTGATTCTCTCCGATTCGCGGCTGAACCCAGATTCGGACGATTCGAAAACCTCAGATCGCTCAAACTAACGCGGTTAGTTGGCGAAATGCGACATTTTCGCCCGAGATTAGGATTCATTTACCCTTTTTTCGTAGTGACGGTTGTCAAGCTTGCTGCACTGCACTAGGGATAATCCCGTATTAAAGTTCAAAAAAAGGCTAAATTCGATGATTAAGATTATGTCTCGTGTGATGGTGGCTACCGCTGCAGCCAGCATGGCCTTCGCGCCAATCGCTGCTCAAGCTAACACACGCGCTTCCGACAACGCTCCTGTTTACACCACTGCAACTGCAGAGCCTGGTGTTGCTGTTGCCGCTGAAGGTGAAGAGCTTCGTGGTGGTTCAGGCATCCTGATCGCGCTTTTCGCTGCTGCTGCTGCGATTGCCGGTATCATTGCCGTCGCGGACAGCGATGACGAAGGTCAATCACCAGGCACTTAAGCCTGAAACTTCTCACCAACCTTTATGTTGGTTTGACAAAGAAAAAGCGCGCGGGTTCCCCGGGCGCTTTTTCTTTGTCTGTTGTGGGTGTAGCAGAGGCATAAACTCGCGATTGGAACTGTGCATGGCTGAGAACTCGCCGAAATACCGTCACCCTCAACATTCTGATACGAACGGAAACGGGTCGGCAGGCATATTTGATGTCGCTCAAAGCAGCTTTTGGGCGGTCCTGGCCATTGTGGTGTTTGCATTCGCATTTGGCGGAGGCGGTTCGAAATATGGTCTCGCCAATCTAATCGTACAGCTTGCCGCGCTCATTGCCTTGGCTCTCCATCGGCGGGCTTTCTTCGACTTCTGGCGCTCTGCGCCGACCACCTTGCGTGTATTGATAGGCCTTTCGATCGCGCTCCCGATAGCGTTTATCATTCCGCTGCCCTTTGGGGTTTGGTCCAGCCTGCCGGGAAGGGAGCTCATGGTGCAATCCTATGAGCTCTTGGGAGAAAACGGCTGGGCCAGCGCAAGCGTTGACCCGGTTCGCACTTTGCTTGCGCTTACCGCATTGATTGCCCCTTTGGCTTTGCTTTCAATCGGCTGGCGCACGCCGCGCGAGCGGCTTATTTTGATCGGATGGGTCTTAGTCGGAATTGGTGTGGCGAACTTTGCCCTCGGCATACCGCAAGTCCTCACGAACAGCGAGACAGGAGTTCTTTATCCTGAAAACCCAATGCCGGGCGTGCTGTTTGGAACGTTTGCGAATCGCAACAGCACCGGATTGTTTCTAGTAGGCGCCCTTACATTTGCCGCGTTCCTTCCCATGCTGCCGAAGTTTATACGCGCAGATATGCCGATTCGGATTGGCGTTTGCATTCTGCTCGTTGTTGCAATTCTCTTGACGCGTTCGCGCACCGCTCTCGTTCTAGCGATGATCCCGCTTAGCCTCGCAGCGCTCAGAATTGTTGCGGCAAGACTTGGCGCAGGTTCCGCGCATTCTCAATCCGGCGGCCGCAAAGGGTGGATGGCTCTCGTCCCAGTTGCTTTGTTAGTCACCGTTTTTGCTGGAACGTTGATCGCCGCCCCAGGCCGAGTGAACGATGTAGTTGAGCGTTTTGACAGTGCAGGTGATGCCCGCAGTTACATTTGGGACGATGCGACCTATTCAGCTGGCCGCTATTGGCCAATTGGATCCGGCATGGGCACGTTCGATGATGTATTCCAAGTCGACGAATCTCTTGAGAACATGACGGTGCGCAAAGCCGGCCGGGCGCACAATGACTATTTGGAAGTCGCCATTGAGGCGGGCTTACCAGGTTTGCTCCTCGTTTCTGCTTGGTTGATCGTATTGATCATTCTTAGCTGGAGCGCGCGCACTTCGCATGATCGCTGGATAGCGTGGAGCGGGTCCATCATATTGTTCGCGATCGCCCTACAATCGATCACGGACTACCCTCTGCGCAATATGTCGATTTTGACATTCTCAGGGTTCGCTCTGCTCATTCTTGTGAGGTTTGGCGTTCAAACATCACAGGATCAGCAACAGGAGGTTCTGCCATGATCAAGAACATAATCTGGTATGCCGGATTGCTGGCTGTCGCTCTTGTGACCATCGCGGTTCAGACCGATCGGCAGACCAGAAGGACGCCCGCGATTGCGGCCAGTGTACCTGAGCCGTTTCGTTCGGCAGCGCAGCTTCCAATTGCTGCCTATGCAGTCGCCGGGGACGATCACACGTTAGCGTTGACGGAGGCGGAAACACTTGTCAGGCGCCGCCCGCTTCCAGCGGAGCATTTGCGCGTTCTGGCTCAAGCACAGTTCTTGGCCGGCGATGTTGCCGCCAGCTCGCTGTCAATTCAGTATGCTGCGCAACGCGGTTGGCGCGATCCTTTGGCGCAAGAGACAATGCTGCGGTTGGCGTTGGAGGCAGGCAATCGCCCCGAAGCCGCGCGCCGATACGCCGCCCTGTTCCTGCGCCGCGACACAGAAGATGCTCTGCTCATGGAATTGGGACCACCTGTGCTTGAAGAAGCGGGCGGCGAAGGACGCCAAACTTTAATCACTATCGTTGGCGGCGGCGATCGTTGGCATGGCCAATTCCTTGGCCGAGGGGCACGTGTCATGCCCGCAGATGCCTTCGTCGAAATTGTTGGTGCCACCATCGCCAATGGCACGAATTATGACTGCAGCCGCCTTGAACAGGCTCTTGGTTCCGTTAGCAAGCGCGACGAATCAGCCGCTGCCGCTTTCGAAACGATCATAAAAGACCAGTGCTAGAGAACCCTATCGCCCAACAAAATTGGGCTTTCGCTTTTCTAGGATCGCGTTGACCGCTTCTTGGTGATCTTCCATTTGCTGGAGCACGCCTTGGGTCGTGGCTGCCTTGGCGAGGCTATCTTCAAGGCCCATCCGCTGAGCCGACAGCATGATCTCTTTGCCCTTACGCAAAGTGAATGGCGGATTGGCGACAACTTTCGCTGCCAATGCGCGTGCAGCATCCATCAGCTGATCGGGCTCAACAACTTGGCTAACAAGGCCCCAATGAAGCGCCTTTTCCGCGTCTATCGCCTCCGCAGTGTAGAGCATTTCTGCCGCGCGGGCGTAACCGACGATGCGGGGAAGGAACCATGCTCCGCCATCGCCGGGAATAATTCCAACCTTCAGAAAACTCTCAGCGAACACAGCCCTGCTCGACGCAATTCGCATATCGCACATGGTCGCCAAATCATTGCCGGCACCAATTGCAGGGCCATTCACCGCTGCGATAACAGGAACAGTTAGCTGCTCCATAAGCAGCGGAATGCGCTGAATTCCAGTTTTGTACCAGGCCTCAATATCCAGCGGGCTCATACCTTTTTCCGCTGTCATCGCGCCAATATCGCGAAGGTTTCCGCCCGATGAGAACGCCTTGCCCGCTCCGGTCAAAATCACGCAGCTAATCGATGCATCCGCCTCCGCTTGTGCCATGGCATCAAGGAGTGCCGCAATCACCTCATCGGACAGAGAATTGCGGGTTTCATTGCGGTTGAGTGTGACCGTCGCAACGGCGCCTTCGCGAGAATAGAGCACGGGATCTGACATGTTCTTCTCCTAAATCGGTTGGCTGATGCGCGGCCAAAGAGCGCAAGGCTGATCGGTCAAAACACCGTGGCCAAGCTTCATCGCCCACCACGTCTCAGACCCAAATTCATCCTGCCATTGCCAAAGACGCCGTGTGTAGCGGCCCAGAGCATATTCCCGGGTAAAGCCCATCGCACCGTGCGCTTGGTGCGCGCTCGCGGCAACCCGGGCGGCGGCTTCGCCACAGCGAATTTTGGCAATCCCAATTTCATCAATGATGCAAGCGCCGCACATAGGATCAGCCGCCAGAGCATCGCTAGCCATCTCGACCGCCGCAATAGACGCCGCCGTTTCGCAAGCGATGTCGGAAAGATGATGCTGAATCGCCTGAAACTTCGCCAGCGGCCTGCCAAACTGTTCGCGCTCTTGAGTGTAATTCAACGTCAAGGTGAGCACAGCCTGCATTGCCCCTGCCATATTGGCAGCGCGCGCGAGTGCCGCGATGGCATGGCAAGTTTGCGCATTCAGCCATTCTGGCGTTGCCGCTTCGATCAAGACGTCGTCGCCGTCAGAGATCGTAAAGCCCGAACCGTCCTCCGACTTTGCTTGGGGCGTAATACTGCTAGCGTCCAACCGCACCAACTGCAGACACCCGGCATTCCAGCGAAGCACCGCATCCAGCTGCTCTGCATGCGGCACTGGTGCAGCTTTATCGAGCGGATCAGCCAGTCCCATGCGCAGCTCCGGCGCTTCGACGCCGCAAGCCGACAACATGCCTACTACCAATATCGTATCAATCAGCGGCAACGCCGCCGCATGGCCCGCAATCAATTGTGCAAGCACAGCTGCATCAGCAAACGACCCACCGAAACCGCCATACTCTTCGGCTGCACACAATTTGGGATATCCAGCCTCGGTCAATTTCGACCAAAGGGCATCCGCTAGACTTCCGGTACCGCGCGCATCGTCAATCGCCTCAAGCGGAGCACCGATGAGCATTCGATCCAGCCCATCGGCGATCATGGAAAGGTCGTCCCGCTCCATCACCGCATCCCCATTTCGCGTGCAATGATGCCGCGCAAGATTTCTGTCGTGCCGCCCCGCAATGTGTTGGATGGCAAGTGCAAAACCGCCTCGCGCAGCAAAGTGTTTAGCCCGGCGGGCCATTCGCTTCGCGGGACACCGGCGAGCATAGCCCGCAGCCGCGCGACAATGTCGTTTTCCAACCGGTTGCCCATTTCTTTGACAACTGAGGCAGCAGTAGCCGGGCTCTCTCCGTCTTCAAGCATCTGCGCGATACCCAGCGACATTCTGCGCAGGACACGGAGATTGGCGAGGATTGAACCGATCTCACCCGCGCGCCGATCATCGGCATAGCGCGCGAGGATCGGCAAAGCATGTTCTAGCGCGACAAGCGAAGTCAGGAACCGCTCAGGTCCCGACCTTTCCAGCGTCAATTCGCCCATACACTGCGCCCAGCCGTTACCTTCTGTACCGAGCAACGCATCGGCCGGTAGGGCAACATCCTCGAACAAGGTTTCATTGAAATGCGGCGTCCCGCCCAAATCCTTGATTCCCGAAATATCAATTCCCGGCAGCGATAGGTCGACAAGGAATTGTGAAAGACCAACTTGGCGATTGCGGCCATCCGCGGGCGACGTACGCGCAAGCACGATCATGTAGTGCGAGAAATGGGCCCCGGTGGACCAGATCTTGCGTCCCGAAAGCCTCCAACCCGTCTCTGTCCGCTGCGCCGATGTCTTGATCGCGGCGAGATCAGATCCTGCCTGTGGCTCGCTCATACCAATCGCCGTAAAGCATTCTCCAGCAGCAATTCGAGGAAGAATGTCACGCCTTTGCCCTTCGGTGCCATAGCGCAGAATGTGGCTTCCCGTTTGGCGATCTGCGATCCAATGCGCGGCAACCGGCGCACCAGCGGCAAGCATTTCCTCTGTAACAACAAAGCGGTGCGCCATTGGCCGATCATGTCCGCCATATTGCGAAGGCCAGGTCATTCCAAGCCACCCGCGCCGGCCCATCTTGCGGCTAAACTCAGTATCAGCAGCAGACACCCAGCAATCTGCAGCAGGCACGAATCCACCACTCGCTCTCTCATCGTCAAGAAAGGCACGCACGTCTCGCCGCAATCGGTCGGCATCTGCGTCAAATTTGAGGCGCGGGAAGTTAAACATCTAAAACGGCATATCTCTCAAGTGCGGAATCGCCATCGCTTCTCGCCGGAAAAGCCGCCAAACTCCAGCCACATATTTGCCAGTGTGTTTCAAGAGAACAGCGGAAAATGGTGCAGAAGAGGCATCGCACTGACAGCATAACATACTGATTTTATTTGTATAATTACCGTCAATCTGTCGACAGGCCCGCAATTGAGCCCCCAAATGGCTACTACTGCATTGGTTTGATGCCCTTTTTGGGACTCGAAAGTTGATCCCACTCTCCCGCATGATCATCCTCGGTATGCCAAAGTGACAACAGTTGCACGCCCTTCTGAATACACCCTTCGTGGCAAGCGGCGGTGAGCGCTTCGTGTACCGCATGGCTGCGTACCACCTTCGCTCTCCCACTCACAAAGGGCACTGTATTTTCCCCTTATTGGAAAAACTTCTTCCAGATACAACGTTATCCAATCCTGCTGATCACCGCGGCTCTCTCGCCAACATACGTGGAGTCAAACCTTTGCTCTAGACCAATTCTTCCAGAACGACGGAACTCCATGCCCAGGGCCGGGTCAAACGCGGGGTTCTGAACGGCCCCATTGCAGCTGCGACCCGCAGGGCTCCGGGGGGATGTCGGGACCGCCTGTTCGATGAGCCATCCAAAGGACACTCGATGTCTTGCCCGCTCGCGTCACATGTCTTTCATATCGTGATCCGGCATCGACTGCATATCGTGACCTGCATGCGGGTCCGCGGGCTCTGCTGTCTGCGTGACTGCGCTGGCATCTGCCGGCAGAATTGGCGGCACTGGCGCCGCTCGCGATCTGCCGGAGCGCGGCCTGTTTGAGACCTCGCCCATGCTCTCAGGGGAAGTTCCTGCAGTCTCCGGCTGCGCCTCGCTGCTGGCATCCGAGGAGTTCTCCATGCCTTTAACACCGGGGGAAGCTGTGGGAGCCGATAGCGCAGTTTCTATTGCAATCGGCGTCTGCGCTTCAGGAGCTGAGGCTTGCGGCTCATCGCAGCCAGCAAGGGCAAAAAATGTCGCGGCGAGTACTGCGGGTCCGGCTGCCATCTTCGATTTGCTTTTGCGCATCATACTGTCCTCTATAGCCAAGATAAGCCGAGATGGTTCTGGCCGTGCGCCAGTTCGCCTCCAAGGAACCCCTGGGCTAAAATGAGCACAGCCATCGAAAAAAGCGCAGTGCGCAGCATCGTCCTGCTCTCCGGGCGGCGGTGCGCGAGCGCGGCGAGCACAAGACCCAGAACGGCAATGAGCATGCCGTTCCAGCGGTGAACCTGCATAGCCGTATCCCCGCCAAACCACAGGCCGGTATGTATCCACCCGAATATGGCCGCAATAACGGCGCCGCCGGCACCGCCGTAAATGAGCATGCGTACGGCGGGCTCCAGTCCGGCTTCTCTACGCCTACCGATAAAGAGCTCTGTCAGCGCCGCCATCAGAAACAGGGCAATCGGGAAATGTATCGTGGCAGGATGCAATCTCTTGAGCACACCGACGATGCCCTCCTCGTTCACACTGGCGGTGTCTCCCGATGCCTGGTCGTGCCCGCCGGAAGCATGAGCGTCACCCGAAGCGCCATTCGATAGCTCCTGGGCTTCACCGGAATTGTCCGCTGGACTGGCTGTCGCAGGCGCAGCTGCGCTCGCGGCCTCGCCATGCGCTTCGTCGCCATGCGCGTGGACTGGGCTGACCCAAAGAAGACTTGCGCAAACAAGCGCTAACAGTTGGATTGGCTTCATACTGACGGGTGCCCTTTCATGGCGGCTTACCGCTGCCCATGCAGGTTATTACGCATCTGGAGATCTCACCCCTTAGAACAATTTATTGAGGGTGCGCTAGCGCGGGATGCATTCGAATTTTGTGTGCTCGAACAATGCAATGTCTGGCCAAATTGCGATCCATGGCGGCGAGCGAAGCCCGAGGGGAGTTAGCACCCACCTGGGCCGCCGGTTCCTAGTCGTGCTGCGCCATGTCCTGCTGGGCAGCCATCTGCCCCATCATATCGTGCATCATCGTCATGCGCTGGTGACAGGCCGCCATCATATCGGCGTTGTCCCCCTGCATCATGCCCGCCATGTGCTCCTGCATCTTTTCCCGGTGCTCGGCCATCAGCCTTTGGCGTTCGGCAGGATCGCTCGCCGCGCGGACCTGCTGCATAAGCGCGCGCATTTCAGCCATCTTTTCACGATGGGCTGTCATGGCCTCGGAATCCTGCATCATGTGGCCAGCGTGTTCCTGCTGCTGTGCTGCAGCTTGATTTGCGTGGTCATGCTGCTGCTGTGCCATAGCCGGGGAGGCTGTCAGGCCAGTGGCGAGCAAGAGAGCTAGGGCTGTGCGGTTCATCGTAGAATTCCCTTTTTGGTCATGTGGTGGATGCCTTGCGCATTCATCAACCTTACGCAGCGAACGTCGCTCCCCCTCAAACAATCACGCAACAGATGGTGGCGGCGAAGGGTAAGCCAACAGCCGAGCCGGTTGCAGCGTTACTGATTTTCAGCCACGTTTCCGGCACAAGCCGGGAAAAAAAGAGAGGTAACGTCATGGTATCACAAAAGCCGCCGGGAATGCTGCAATGAGCGCGGTCAACGAAGACGGCAGCTGGCAAGTCCCGGAACCGGACAAGGCCGAACTGGTGCAGATGCGCATTCGTCTCATAACGCTCGAAAACATCGTTCTCGGGCTGCTGTCCGGAGCGAGCAGTGAGCAGATCGAACAGATCAGAAAGCGCGCGGACATGATTGAACCGCGTCCCGAGGCGACCAGGCACCCCCTCACCGAACTGGCAGCGAATGACATGCGCAAATTTCTTGACCGTGCTGCTCGGCTTGCCGACAATGCGGATCATGGAGAGGCGGAGTAATCTGGCAATGCAGACGCGATCGAGGACCGAAAATGCAGGCCAGGCGCGGCTTGCTGATGCACATATCTGCGGTGTCTCGGCAACGTGACCAGAACCCATTGGCTTGTCTATCTTTGCGGAAGCTTGATCGCGTTTGTCTGGGAAATCTACCAGATGCCGTTTTTCGTTTCCGGCAATCTCGAACCCTATGAACAGACCATCCGCTGCGGCATTGCGAGCCTGGGCGATGGACTTGTCCTGCTCGCAGCGTACACCCTCGCAGCCATGAAGGGTGGGCGCGCCTGGTTTCGGCGAGGCGCCAAGATACCTCATGCAATATACTTTGGTTTCGGGCTTGTCGTTGCAATCGCTGTCGAAATTATAGCGACGTCGCTACCGTCAGACAGCATGCTGAGCTGGCGCTATAGCGATCTCATGCCCCATGATCCATTGACCGGCATGGCTCTGATCCCGATCGCAATGTGGACGATCGTGCCTCTGCTGACGATCCTTCTGGTTCGGTTTGCTCAAACCGAGCGCAACTGAACTGCGAACAGCTTCAGGGAACGACTTCGCCAAGGCTCGCCCAGCGCTTGATCCTCGGAAACCTGTTGGCCAACAAGACGAAGCCCGAGATCGCGATAATTGTCCCGCCGATGCCGAACAGCAAAAGCCACCAGCTGTTGATGCGGTCGCGCTGCGTCCAGTCCATGATGTGCAGCCCCCAGATGAAATCGAAGAACCGCCACGTGTCGCTACGGGCGGAAAGGACCGCTCCGCTCGATGCATCGATATAGACCCGCGTGGTTGCCTCGTCATTGTAGGTGATTTGCCATGCAGGAAACGGGCCTCTGAATTCGGTGCCGACGCTTTCGTCGACAAGGCGCGCCGCGCGGATGGATGTTTGCGGACCCACCCAGGCGCGGCGCGCAATTGAACGTGCCGTGGCTGCGGGAATGGGAGATAATATCCGCCCGCTTCCTGGATCATGCAGGCTCACTGCGCCATCGGCTCGCCGCACTTCGGTAACAGCTTTGCCATCAAGAGCCCGGATTGTGATCGCAGCAACGCCATCGCTGTCGGACAGCCATCGCGGGATGGCGGCATCGTCGGGAAGCGTTTGCGCTGCGCGTGAGATCACATGCTCGGATCGCACTTCCTCCAGATCGAGAAAGGACATCAAAGCTCCGGTGGCCATCCACAGAAGCACCTGGAGGCCGACGAAAATCGCCAGCCATTTGTGCAGCTTGCTGCCCAGCACATGCAGGCGCAGCTTGAACGAGCGCTTCGCCACCCGGTTGGCCCCTCGCACTCCGATTAGCGGTTGCGCGGCGCGCGCGACGACGAATGGTATTGCACGATCTTCCAGCCATCGGCGTCATGGGCAAGTACGGATGTTGCCACGCCCTCGCGTTCGATCACCCGCCCATCCGTCAGTTCGATCCGATAGGTATACGTTTCGCGCCCGTAAGCGAGATGTCCCATGCGGGTGGCCGCAACGGTCGGATCACCGAAGGTGAAACTTGTAATCGCATCCAGTTCGGGCCCGAGATGATGCTCCATATAATGCGTGAAGCTGCCTTCGTCCTTGCCGTTCTCGTAAACGAAAGATTCGTCTGCAAAAAGGGCATCCATTGCGTCAGCGTCGCGGGCAACCAATGCCTCACGGTAGGCGACCAGAGCCGCTTCCGCACCGGCGACATCATCGTTCATGGCCGCCATGTGATCGGCATGGTTCATGCCTTGCGCCGAATGGTCAATGGTCTGCGCCATCGCCGGTACTGCGGAAACTGCGAGGGCCGAAACCATCAAACCTTGAATGATCATCGAATTTTTCATTGGTCTTTCCTTTTTCTAGAACCAGAACCGGACGCCGACGACGTAGTTCGTTACGCTGGGATCTTCCCCCTCAGCGCGCGCAAAATCCGCGCTGTTACCAATCCGCCATTCCTGAGAGATGCCGATATATGGCGCGAACTCGCGCGCGAATTCATAGCGCAGCCGCAATCCCGCCTCGATCGTATCGAGGCCTGCGCCCACTCCAAGCTCGGGAATATCCTGAGCGGACAAGGCGATTTCGGCGCGAGGCTGAAGGATCAATCGCTGGGTGATCCGCTGATCGACTTCGGCCTCTATCCTTGCTGTCACATCGCCCTTGTTTGAAACAAACGCTGCGGCATCGACTTCGAACTGGTATGGGACCAAACCCTGAATACCGATGACTGCATGGGTGCGTTCCGGTCCGGTCAGATCCTGCCGGATACCGCCCTGCAGATCGAAAAAGGGGGCTATGGCCCGGCTCCACAGCGCCTGAACCTCGGCTCCCTCGACTGGCTCACCGAAACTGCCTTCGCCTTCCGACTTGAACCAGAACTTGTTGATGTCACCGCCGTAATAGCCCTGCACATCCCACAGATAACCATCCTCGCCAGCGCGCGCACGATATTCGAGACGGTCTCCCTGGACCCACAGGCGCATGCCGCCGTCGGTGTCCCTGATCAATGCTTCACGAGCCTCTTCCATGGCCTCTGCACCCCAGATCGCGATTGCCGCGCGGGCGGGCCCGCTACCGGCTTCTGGCGGCGCAGGCAGCAGCGGAATCGCGGCATCGGGATTGGAACTGTCCTGCATCGCGGAATGATCCATTCCCTCCATGCTGCCGGTCGCCATCGAGCCATGATCCATTTGGCTATGGTCCATTTCAGGCTGGTCCATCGGCATGGTCATGCCAGTCTCTGCTTCGTCTGCAGCCATGGCCCCGTGGTTCATCTGAGTGTGATCCATTGCGCCGTGATCCATCGAACCGGGCGTGGCGGATTCCGGTTCACACGCGCCATCCGGGACGTGGTGGCCCATTGCGCGGTGGCGCTGTGCTTCCAGTGCGCATTGCTCGGCAGCTTGGTCGGCTGCCGCCTGTTCGGCGCTTTGCTGCGGCTGGCTGGTGGTATGGCCAGCGTGCTGCGCCAGACCGGGCGTGGCCGCGGTTCCGGCGGCGAGGGAGGCGACCAGACTTATGGCGACTTTCTTCATGCTTCGCCTCCAGCCGGATTGGCGACGGTGACGATCTGAAACATCCCGGCATGCATGTGATAAAGGAGGTGACAATGGAACGCCCAGTCGCCCGGCTCGTCGGCGGTGAGATCGAACTGCGCGCTCCCACCGGGCTGCACAATCACCGTATGTTTCAATGGCTGGCGGTCGTCAGGTGCGCCGTTGACCAGCTCGAAAAAGTGACCGTGAAGATGGATCGGGTGCGCCATCATGGTGTCGTTGACCAGCTTCACCCGCACGCGTTCATCGTAGGCAAAGCGGATCGGCTCGTCCGCTACAGCCGAAAATTTCTTCCCGTCAAACGACCACATATAGCGTTCCATATTTCCGGTCAGGTGAAGCTCCATCAGGCGCGAAGGCGTTCTGCCCTCCTGATGCGGCGTTAGAGCGCGCAGCTTGCGGTAATCGAGTGTGCGGTGCGGAACATCATCAAGGCCAATTCCGGGATCACCCATGCGATCGACCGGGTTCATGGCGACCATATCAAGGCCCGGTCCGACTTCCACGTCGGCAGGCAGGCGCGACGTGTCGCGCATCTGCATGCCGGACATTCCCGACATACCGTCCGAGCCAGAGGTGTCGCCCGAGCCATGGTCCATCCCGCCCATGTCGCCATCGCTATAGTCCATGCCCGCCGCGGCGCTGTCGCCGTTGCCGTGATCCATACCGCTCATGCCCATGTCGGCCATGGTCAGCAGCGGCGGATCACGCAGTGGAGGTATTGCCGCGCGCGCGCCGGGCCTGCTCGCCAGCGTTGCGATGCCCATCCCTGAGCGGTCCATCGACTCCGCCACCAGCGTATAGGCCGGTTCCTCGCGCGGGGTAACGACAACATCGTAGGTTTCGGCGACACCGATCTGTAGCTCATCGACCTCGACCGGTTCGACATTCTGTCCATCGGCCTGAACCACGGTCATCGGCAGGCCGGGGATGCGGATATTGAAGAAGGTCATCGCGCCGGCATTGACAAACCGCAGGCGCACCCGCTCACCCGGTCGGAACAGATACTCCAGATTGTCGAGCGGGCCATGGCCATTCAGAAGGTAGGTATAGGCCGCGCTCGACACATCCAGGATGTCAGTCGGCATCATGCGCATGCGGGCCCACATCCGGCGGTCTTCGCCCGAGAGCGGATAATCATCAGTCCAGGTGTTCTGATTGTAGTTGAAGTAGCCCTCGCCCTTCTTGAGCTTGTCGAAAATCGCGTGCGGCGTCATGTCGCTGAATTCACTGAGTACCACGATGTATTCGCGGTCTGCCTGCACCGGATCGGGACCTGCGGGGTCGACCACGATCGGGCCGTAATGGCCAGCCTGCTCCTGCAGCCCGCTATGCGAATGCCACCAATAGGTTCCCGCCTGCCTGACCGGGAATTCCGCCGTAAACGTTTCGCCCGGCTTCACTCCCGGAAAACTCACTCCGGGGACTCCGTCGAGCTGGAATGGCACGAGCAGACCATGCCAGTGGATTGAAGTGTCTTCTTCAAGCTGGTTGTGGACGTTGAGACGAACGGTCGTCCCCTCTCTGAGCCGCAATAGCGGCCCGGGAATGCTGCCATTTACAGCAATGGCACCGCCGCTCCTGTTGCCGCTCGAAAAAGCTGAGCGCGCAACAGTCAGGTCGATATTTGGCCCTGCCACCTCATCGGTGCCTCTGCGGGCAGCGCTGGACAGCAAATCTTGGCCCCGTGCCCATGCGGGAACGCTGCCAGCCAGACCGAGCAGACCCAGTCCACTGGCTCCTGTTCCAAGAAACTTGCGGCGATTTACGGCGACCATGAAGAGGGCTCCTGAAAGATTGTTACGCTCATGGATACGCGGAGCTTAGCGCTATCCCTCAAAGTTTTTCGAAGCGTTCTTTCAACCTGTTGCGCGCGCGGTAAACGCGCGTTTCGACCGCTTTTTCAGTGGTACCCAGAAGCTGCGCTGCTTCGGCCTGGCTAAATCCCTCCACGCTCACCAGCAAGAGGGCCTCGCGCAGACGCAGCGGAAGGCGTCCAATCTCTGCTTCCACAAGGCGGAATTCCTCTCTGCTCGCGGCAAGACTTTCGGGATCCGGAGCGGCATCGGCAATCGAATAGACCTCATCGGTGCCCGCGAAGCCGAAGAAATCGGCGACCTTTCTGCGGCGCAGTCGATCACGGCACCTGTTGAGCACGATCGTCGTCAGATACGGCCCGATCGCTTTGCCCGGATCGAGGCGATGCCGGGTCACCCAAACCGATGCGAGGCCATCCTGAACGGCGTCTTCAGCCTGCGAAGGCGAGCCGAGCATGCGCGCAGCCAGTGCAATCAGCCGGCCGATATGGGGCTCGACCAGAGAGGAAAAAGCCTGCTTGTTCCCCTTGGTCGTCAGCTCAACAAGCGTTGTTTCTGAAGTGTCGGATACCCGCTCCACGTGCAATCAGCTGCGCGGATCGCGCGTCAGGGCTTCGGACACCTTCCGGTCGAACTGGAGCTGCTGCTCGGCATCGAGTAACTCTCGCATATTGAAGACGTGCCGGACCGTGGCTTTCTGCAATTCGCCCATCTGCGCATGCACGTCGTCAATGGCCACCGCGACCTCGGGGCCATATTCGTGCTCTGCTTCCATTGCCTGAGCCAGGCGGGCATTTGCGGCCCGGAGGGAGGCTTCGAGCCGCGCCTGTTCAACCGCAAAACGCGCTTCGAGAGCATCGAGGCGCTGTTCCTGCTCGGCAGTGAGCGACAACTCGTCGTGAACGAACAGATGGAGACTGTTCGCCTCCTCATGGTTGGCCCAGCGATCAGCGGCGAGCGAACCCAGTGATCCGGCCAGTGCCGCCAGCAGAACCGCGGCGATGACATGGATTTTCTTCAACGCCTAGCGCCCCACATGGAGCAGCGCAGCCGGCGACAGCTGCTCGCCAGCCATAAAGCTGCCGCCTGTCTGCTCGGTTGTCGCGCCATATTGGTAGGGCAATTCGCTCGTGCCGACACCGGCACCAAGTCCGACGACGAACAGGCCCGCAAACAGGGCCAATCTGCGGCGCTGATCCGCAATCTCGCCCAGTTGCCCCGCTCGCTGCCAAACCCCATCCATGAAGTCGGCCGGCAATTCGGATTGTGCTTGAGATGCGAGCGAGCAGAGCGCTCCATCCAGATATTGATCGTCACGCATTGAATGCTCCTGTCATTGCTCGCCTCCTATACGCAGTAGAGCGCGCAACCCCTTACATTCTTTTTGAGGGCTGTGACGGCGCCGCACGTAACAAGAGTCTCAGTATAACAGAAGCGGCGACCAGCTATGCGACAATGCGCGCAAGCGTTGCTGCGGGCTGGCTGGCAAGCAAAGGTTTTACGCACCTCGATGTCTATCTTGGTTCCATGGGGGCGTGGACAAATGCGCAAAGCTGAAGCGCTTGTCAGTCGTTAAAACCTACAGTCGCAATCTGCGCAACCTCAGTGCGTTGGCTATCACCGATACAGAGGAGAGACTCATAGCTGCGGCCGCGATCATGGGGCTCAGCAGCAATCCGAAGAACGGATAGAGTACGCCTGCGGCGACCGGAATGCCGAGCGTGTTATAACCAAACGCAAAGAACAGGTTCTGCCGAATGTTGCGCATCGTTGCGCGCGACAGCACGATGGCCTGGACTACCCCTGTCAGATCACCGCGAACCAGAGTCACGCCCGCGCTTTCGATCGCCACATCGGTGCCAGTGCCCATCGCGATACCGACATCGGCAGCGGCCAGAGCCGGCGCATCGTTGATACCGTCCCCGGCCATACCGACGCGGCGACCTTGCGCTTTCAACTCCTCGATCTTGCTGTGCTTGTCTTCCGGCGAGACATTGGCGTGCACCTCGTCGATCCCCATTTCGCGCGCCACCGCTTCGGCCGTGCCGCGACTATCGCCGGTGAGCATCACCACGCGGATGCCGCGCGCGTGCAGCGCCGCAATCGCCGCAGCGCTGGTCGGCTTGATCGGATCGGCAACGGCGATGAGACCCGCCGGACGGCCATCGAACGCCACGAACATCACCGTCTGGCCCTGCTCGCGACCGCTTTCCGCCGAGCCGAGCCAATCGTCATCGTCGATACCGACACGCCGCATCATCTTCTCATTGCCGATGGCAACGCGGCGATCCTGCACGCTGGCCTCGACACCTTCGCCGGTGGTCGAGGCCAAGTCTGTGGCATTGGCCGGCGAGACGCCGCGCGCTTTTGCGCCTTCGACGATCGCATGGGCCAACGGATGTTCGCTTCCCATCTCGACGCCCGCGACCGCGGCCAGGAAGTCGGCTTCGTCAATTCCTTCTGCGGGCTTCACTGCCACCAGATCGGGCTTGCCCATCGTCAGCGTGCCTGTTTTGTCGACCACCAGCGTATCGATCTTCTCCAATGTTTCGAGCGCCTCGGCGTTGCGGATCAGGATGCCATGCTGCGCCCCCTTACCGGTACCGGTCATAATCGACATCGGCGTGGCAAGCCCAAGCGCGCAAGGACACGCGATGATCAGGACCGCAATGGCGTTGACCAGCGCATAGGCCAGTGCGGGCGCAGGGCCCCAGATTGCCCAAATGATAAAGGTGGCGATGGCGATCACCACCACCGCTGGCACAAACCAGCCCGCCACCTGATCTGCCAATCGCTGGATCGGGGCACGGCTGCGCTGCGCTTCGGCCACCATCTGGACGATCTTGGACAGCATCGTGTCCTTGCCGACACCGGTAGCGCGCATGACAAAGCCGCCGGTCTGGTTGACTGTCCCACCGATAACTGTGTCGCCGGTTTTCTTGGCGACGGGAAGCGGTTCACCGCTAATCATGGATTCATCGATTGCGCTTGATCCCTCCTCAATCTCGCCGTCGACAGGCACTTTGTCGCCGGGGCGGACGCGCAGACGATCGCCGGTGGCCAGCTGATCGAGCGGCACCTCGCGCTCGTCGCCGGACCCAAAGATTTTGACTGCGGTTGGCGGAGCCAGTTCGAGCAGCGCGCGCAATGCGCTGGAGGTCGAACCCCTCGCCTTGAGCTCGAGAACCTGCCCCAACAAGACCAATGTCGTGATGACAGCTGCGGCCTCAAAGTAGACCCCGACACGCCCCGAACTGTCATGAAACGCGGGCGGAAAAATATGCGGTGCGATCGTTGCCACCACGCTGAAGATATAGGCGATCGCCACGCCGAACCCGATCAGCGTGAACATGTTGAGATTGCGCGTCTTCAGCGACTCGATGGCGCGGGTGAAAAACGGCCAGGCTCCCCACAGAACGACGGGGGTAGCGAGGGCGAACTGCGCCCATTGCGCATAAGCAGATTCGATAAATTGATCGAAACTGATCCAGGGGACCATGTCGCCCATTGCATAGACGAACAACGGTAGCGTCAGGAGTGCACTCCACCAAAACCGGCGACGCATATCGATCAGTTCAGGATCTGGTCCATCGTCGAGCGAGACCATCTCAGGCTCGAGCGCCATCCCGCAAATCGGACACGACCCGGGACCGGGCTGCCGGATTTCAGGGTGCATTGGGCAAGTATAGATCGCCCCCTCAGGCACGTCTTCAACCGCATTTAGGTGCGCGCCCGACAGATAGAGTTCGGGATCATCAAGGAACTTGTTGTGGCAGCGCGAGGAACAGAAATAGTGCTCGGCACCTTCATGCGTCGAAATGTGCTTCGCGCCATCGATCGCAACACTCATGCCGCATACCGGGTCTATGGCAGTGCCCTCGATTACGCTCGTGTCCTTGCTCATCGCTTGTCCTTTCCAATACTTCACGGCCAAACCCTGCTCTTGCGACCTGATCAGCACACTCGAGAATATGGCAGATCATGATCGCTCCGCTCCTCGACGGGCGACACCGGATTTGTCCGATGCCGCCCCATCGTTTCACTGCTTAGTGATCGATGTGATCACACTGCCTTCAGAACCAGTACGAAACTCGAAGGAAATTCCCTCACCGACGCTGACATCACTACGCAGTTGCTCGTCCGCCTCGAACGCCATCGTCATTGCCGGCCAGTCAATTGCGGGGACCGGGCCATGCTCGACCGTGATCGTGCCAGCTTCGCCATCGATGGCGGTGACGGTTCCTTCAGCGCTGGCGGTCTGCATCATGTCACCAGGGTCCATTGCCGACATATCCTGATCATCCATCATCATGCCATCTTCAGCCATCGGCATATCGTTCATCTCAGCCGTATCCTGGCCGGAATCACAGGCTGCAAGCGCCAGCGGCGCGGCCATTAGGGTCAAGAGGGTTGTGGTACGCATTCTTCTTCTCCTTCGGAGTGGTTTGGCCGAGCTGGCCGGGGACGCCGCAACAACAGATATGCGGCGGGAAGTACGAACATGGACAAAAGCGGGGCTGTGATCATTCCGCCGATCATCGGCGCGACGATCCGGCTCATCACTTCGGAGCCTGCCCCAGTGCCGATCAGGATCGGGAACAGGCCGGCCAAAAGAACCGCTACGGTCATTGCCTTGGGGCGGACCCGCAGCAAGGCACCTTCGCGGATGGCGGCAGAGACTTCCTCTGCATCTGCATCCTCATCGCGCCGCTCCAGCGCAGCTTTCAGATAGATCAGCATGATGACACCGAACTCCGCAGACACACCGGCCAGCGCAATAAAGCCTACAGCGGTCGCGACGGACTGGTTGTACCCCATCAGGTAAAGCAGCCAGAAGCCGCCGGTCAGCGCGAATGGCAACGTGCCCATGATGAGCAGCGCCTCGTCGAAACGGCGGAAGATCAGATAGAGCAGCAGGAATATGATCGCGAGCGTCGCCGGGACGACAATCTGCAGGCGCTCATAGGCGCGTGTGAGATATTCGAATTGCCCGGCATAGGACAGGCTGACACCCGCTGGCAGATCAACCTCTGCGGCGATGACCTCCTGCAAATCGCTAACCACCGAGGTAAGATCGCGTCCGCGCACATCGATGTAGACATAGCTTGTGGGTCGGCCCTGCTCGCTCTTGAGCATCGGCGGGCCGCTGGTCACGCTGACAGCAGCCACGGTGCCGAGCGTGATCTGCTGACCCGACGGGGTGAGCACTGGCAGGTTACGCAGCTCGTCCACGCTGTCACGAATTTCGCGCGGATACCGCACGTTGATCGGATATCGTGCCAGACCCTCCACGCTGCGGGCCACGTTTGCTCCGCCGATTGCGCCGGATACGATCTGCTGGACGTCGGCGATGTTGAGGCCGTAGCGGGCTGCTTCCAGCCGGTCGATATCGACATCGACATAGCGGCCTCCGGATAACCGTTCGGCCAGCGCGGAGCTGACGCCCGGAACGTTCTTGGCGGCTTGTTCGACCTGGAGGGCAACTCGTTCGAGCTCGCCCAGGTCTTCTCCGGAAACCTTGACCCCTATCGGGCTCTTGATCCCTGTAGCGAGCATGTCGATCCGGTTGCGAATGGGCGGGACCCAGACATTGGCGAGGCCGGGCACCTGCACGGCGCGATCCAGTTCCTCGACCAGCATGTCGGGCGTCATGCCCTCGCGCCATTCCTCGCGGGGTTTGAAGCGGATGGTTGTCTCGAACATAGTGAGCGGGGCGGGGTCGGTGGCGGTGTCGGCACGGCCGGCCTTGCCGAACACGGTTTCGACTTCCGGTACAGTCATGATCAGCCGGTCGGTGCGCTGGAGCAGCGCCGACGCCTCGCCAGGGGACAATCCGGGCAGGGCGCTGGGCATATAGAGCAGGTCGCCTTCATCGAGCGGCGGGAGAAACTCACCGCCGAGCCGGGAGAAGGGAACAAGCGTCGTCATGAAGATCAGACCGGCGATGGCCAGTGTGGTCTTGGGGCGGCGCATCACCCAGTCGAGACCGGGGCGATAGGCGCGCGTCAGCAGGCGGTTGACCGGATTGCTGTCCTCTGCAGGGATCTTTCCCCGGATCAGCCAGCCCATCAGCACCGGAACCAGAGTGATCGAAAGGATCGCAGCAGCGGCCATGGCGTAAGTCTTGGTGAAAGCGAGCGGCGCGAAGAGCCGTCCCTCCTGCGCCTGCAAGGTAAACACCGGCAGGAACGACAGGGTGATGATCAGCAGGCTGAAGAATAACGCCGGGCCGACTTCCTTCGAGGCATCGGCGACGATACGCCATCGCTCGTTGACGGACAGAACCGCATCGGGATTGTCCTCGGTCCAGCGTTCGATGTGCTTATGGGCATTCTCGATCATGACCACTGCCGCATCGACCATCGCCCCGATCGCGATGGCTATACCGCCCAGCGACATGATATTGGCGTTCACTCCCTGGAAGCGCATTACGAGGAAGGCCGCGAGCACACCCATAGGCAGCGTCACGACCGCGACCAGAGCCGAGCGCGCATGCCACAGGAACAGGAGGCACACCAGGGCCACGACGATGAATTCCTCGATCAGCTTGTTGGTCAGGTTTTCGACCGATGCGTCGATCAACTGCGAGCGGTCATAGGTGGTGACAATCTCCACCCCTTCAGGGAGGCTCGCCTGCAATTGTTCGAGCTTCGCTTCCACTGCAGTAATCGCGCTGCGCGCGTCGGCTCCCTGCCGCAGGATGACGATTCCGCCTGCAACCTCGCCTTCACCGTTGAGTTCTGCGATGCCGCGCCGCGGCTCCGGGCCGATCTGGACATTCGCAACATCGCCGAGGGTAACCGGCACGCCGCCTGCTTCGGCGCGCAGCGGTATGCTGCGAAAATCCGCCAGCGTTCCGAGATAACCCGATGCGCGGACCATATACTCCGCTTCGCCCATCTCGACGATAGAGCCGCCGGTTTCCTGATTGCCCGCCTGAATAGCGCTGACAACCTGCGCATGCGTCACACCCAGCGAGGCCATACGATACGGGTCGAGAACGATCTGGTATTGCTTGACCATGCCGCCAACGCTCGCGACTTCGGCGATCCCGGGTATGGTCTGCAACTCGTAGCGCAGGAACCAGTCCTGCAAGCTGCGCAGCCCGGCAAGGTCGTGTCCGCCGCTACGATCGACCAGTGCGTATTCGTAGATCCAGCCGACCCCGGTGGCATCGGGGCCAAGCGTGCTCTGAACTCCTTCGGGCAGACGATTCTGGACCTGATTGAGATATTCGAGAACCCGCGAGCGCGCCCAGTAAAGATCGGTTCCGTCTTCGAAGATGACATAGACATAGCTGTCGCCGAAGAAGGAATAGCCGCGCACGGTTTCGGCGCCGGGAACCGAAAGCATGGTTGTGGCCATCGGGTAGGTCACCTGATCCTCGACAATTCGGGGAGCTTGTCCCGGATAGTTCGAGCGAATCACCACCTGTACGTCGGAGAGGTCCGGCAACGCATCGACCGGCGTTGTTCGCACAGCCCAGAAACCGGCCAACGCCAGCCCGATCGCCGCCAGCACCACGAAGAAGCGATTGGCAATCGAGCTATCGATAATGCGCGCAATCATCGGCCGGTCTTCCGGATCGAGACAATGCGGGGTCCGGTGCCGGCCTGCGTAAATGTGAAGGAAACCCGGTCACCGCGCGCGAAACCGCGCAATTGCTCTGGCCCCTCGGTTGCGAAAGGCATGGTCATCGCTGGCCATTCGAGTGCGGGCACCGGGCCGTGGCGCAGGGTCACACTGCTCGAGGTAATACGCTCGATTGTACCGGTTGCCCGGTAGGTTTGCGGCTCGTCGGCCTCGCTTGACGTCTGGCCTCGGGTCGCCGCCGATGGAGCCTGATCGACAGGACGCACATCGATCCCGGTAAGGCTTGCTTCGGAATCGAGCAGGAACTGGCCCGAAGTAACGACGTTCTCGCCCGCAGCAAGGCCAGCAAGCACTTCGGTGCGACCGTTCGCTTCGCGCCCGATGCGAATTTCTGCGGGGCGGTAGCCGCCGCTTTCCTGTGCAATCATTACAAGGGTCCGCTCGCCAGTGCGAATGACCGCTTCCGAAGGAACCAGCAGCGCCTCACGCCGCTCGGGTGCCAATATGACTTGCGCGAACATGCCCGGTTTGAGCCGAAGCCCTGGATTGGGCATGGCGGCGCGCACGGTAATTGTCCGGCTGGCCTCCTGTGCGCTCGGAAGGATTGCAATGATCCGTCCAGCAAAGCGCTCGCCGGGAAAAGCAGTGAGCGTCGCGCTCACGGGCTGCCCCACTCTGGCGCTGCCCGCCAAAGCCTCGGGCACTGCCGCCTCAAGCCAGATGGGACTGTACCCGCTGATTTCGGCGAGGGATTGGCCCATAGCTACTGTCATGCCCGGTCGCACGCCAAGCGAGGTGAGCGCACCCGACTGCGGCGCGGTCACTGTGAAAGTCGATTGTGGCCTTCCGCTGCGAGCGACTGAGGAGATGATCGATTCCGGCATGCCAAGCAGCCGCAAACGCTCGCGTGCAGCGCGGGTGAGCGCTTCGTCTCCTGTTGCCGAAACGGCCAGATATTCGCCCTGTGCGCCGCCCCACTCAGGCACCAGAATGTCGGCAATCGGCGCGCCTCGGGCGATGAGGTCCTGCGGCGCGTGGCCGTATGTGCGCTGCACGTATCCGCCGGCGCGCGGCTGGACGATCGACATGTCGCTGCCATTATAGGCAAGGGTTCCAGTCACACGCGTTTCGGGTTCAAGCACGCCAAGCTCGGCCTCGGCAGTCCGAATGCCGAAGTTCTGCACCAATGTGGAATCAATGCTGACTGCCCCGGCTCCCTGCCCTGCGCCACCAGCGCATTTTGGGACCAGCTGCATATCCATGAACGGGGATTTGCCTGGCTCATCGAAGCGCTGGTCGGGGACCATCGGATCGTACCAGTACAGCACTTCCTCGCATCCGGTGTCGGCACCGGGCTCTTCGCCGCTGCTATCTCCGCCAAGCATCGACAAGCCGTATCCGGCCGCCAGACTGACAATGGCGATGGCTGCGGCGGACGCATAAGTGCGCTGGCGCGGCGTAAAACGTTCGAAAGCGGCTTTCATGGCCTGTCCTCTCCGTAAGTAAGTCGCAATGTGGCCGCAGCCTCGACCGCCGCTTGTTCGCGCTCAAGAATTTCCAGTTCGAGCAAAACGAGTGCTGCCTTGGCGGCGATGACATCGACAAGATCGGCTCGTCCGGCAGCAAAACTGGCTGTCTCGAGATCAGCACGGTCACGCGCCAAAGGCAGAAGTTCGTCGCGCGCCCGCTCCCACTGCCGCGCCGCGCTGCGCCAGGAAGCGAGATCAGCTTCAAACCGGGCCCTGAGGGCGCGCAGCCGGTCTTCGCGCTCGGCAAGCGCTGCTGCAGCGTCGGCTTCGGCTGCCGCGATGCGCGGATTCTGTCGCCGGTCTGTGAAGATGGGCAAAGTGATCGAGCCCATGACCGAAACCGCATCGCCAAAGTCGGGATTGCGGCGGCCATAGGTGACGCTCACACCGAAATCTGGTCTTTTCTCGGCACGGGCAAGATCAATCCCCGCCTCGGCGCGGCGGCTTTCAGCATCGGCCAGCAAGAGTTCGGGATTGCTTGTAAGTTCAAAGCGTAGCTGTTCGGGGTCTAGTGCAACAGATGGGGGCGCGCCCAGCGCAACCGGATTTTCAATTGGCATGTATCTCGAAATCTGTGCCTGCGCTGTTTCGCGCTCGGCTTCGATGGACGTAGCTGCATCCTCGATACCGAGCAGCTCACGCCGGATCGCCAGACTTTCCGCCGGGCGAGCCGATCCCGAAGCGACGGCACTGATGGCTACCGGGACGAAGGCTCTGAGTTCGACCAGCGCGGCGCGGGCAAGATCGAGCCGCGCTTGCGCATAGTGGAGCCTGACCCACGCCGTTCCGGCATCGGCGAGAACCTCGCGCTCGGCCATACCAAGGCGCGCTTCGGCGAGCCGGACTTCCGAACTGGCAACGCCAAACCGCGCCCGGCGGCGGGCAAGATTGGGGATTTCCTGCTCTACGCCGATCGCGACTTGCGTGGGAAGTTGCCGGTCAAGTTCGAACGCGGCGGACCCGGTCACAGGAAGGTTCATCATCCCTCCCCGAACGCGCGGATCGGGGAGCTCGTCCGCCGCTTCCGCTGCCTGGCGCCGCGATTGCACGCGCAATGCACCAGCCTCCAAAACGGGTTGTTCGCCACGCGCCGCGGCAAGTGCATCCTCGTATCCGACAGACTGCGCTTGTGCAGTCTGCGCGGCGAGCAGGGCCGAAAACGGCACCCAGCCAATTCGCCAATCCATAATTCTCACTCTTTCAAAGCAAGCTGAGCGGGAGTAGCTTCGGCGCTCTCGGTCGATAGACCGAGCGCTTTGCCTCTTCATCCTTCAAGCTCGCAAACGGCGCAGCGCGCCGTCTGGGAAATGCTAGATAGTGAGTTGATTTTGTGGAGGTGGGGATTCTGGTCTTGGGTGCTCTTTCTCGAGCCCGTCAGAAGTCGCGGCGTGATACGAGAGAGCGAAATTGAGTGGCGCAGCACCCAACGAACCCATACCCGTGAGGGCTAGCGGTGGCATGCAATTCATCGCGACCAGACAGTCGATTGTCATGTCGGGACAACACCCCTCGCGATCAGAAGACCGGTCATCGGCATCCATGCTATGCTCGGGCATGGCCTGCGCCATTTCAGCGACTTCGTTTTGAGGAACAGCCGCCTGGGCCGCAACCTGCACAAACAGGCCTAAGCTAAAACAAATCAAAGTCAGGACGCGGATCAACTTCACCATGACCGAATAGTCCGACAGCCCTTGGAGTTCAAGTCAATCACCGTTTGCTAGGCTTGGATCCCGGAAATTCGTTGCCCATTCGCCGGATGACAACCTTTGGTTTCACTGAAGCCTGAAGCGACACGGCATCATTGACAGCCGCGAGGAACATCAACTCAGGTCTCCCGTGGAGGTTAGAAGCTGACCCGAGCTCCGCCCACGATCCGACGCGGAACGCCCGGCCGCAAGCCGAATGGGCGCCGACTGACTGGGTACTGGTCATCGAAAAGGTTATCGACGCGCGCAAAGAGGGAGAACTTGTCCGTAAGCGCGTAATTTCCTGCAAGATCAAAGATTATGCGTTCATCAACCCGATCATTTACAGCAACAGCGCCGCTTCCGGGATCATCGCGTAGATCGGAAACATAGCTAACGCCAAGGGTGGCTGTGGCGCGTCCGGCGTTTACGCCTGCTTCAAAATACACCTGATGCCGAGCTAGATCGGGTAAATCGTCGCCTTCGGTCACATCACCGAAGAATTCGCTGTCGAAACTGCTGTCGAATTTTGCGTCGGTGAATGTATAGGCGAGAGACATGGGGAACGAGATTGTGTCGGAGGCACGTGGCTCGACCGCTGCCGACAATTCCAGGCCCTGAACCGTTACCGCACCGCCATTAAACTGATCGCCGATATCACCGGTGGTGCAGCCCACGGATTGGGTGCAGTTGCCAAGCAGATTGGAATAGTCGTTGTAGAATCCGATGGCAGAAACCTGGATTTCGTCGGTCCGATAGCGGACCCCCGCCTCGTAATTCCAGCTTTTCTCGGCGCGCGCGTCGGGGTTGCCCGGTCCGGGAGGCGAGAAGCCGCGCGACACTCCTGCCAGCAGGATTGTATCGCCCATTTCGTAAGTAGCGCCCAGAGCAGGTAGCCACTGGTCGATATTGGTCCGGCGAACGCGGGTAGGACCGGTGGATCGATCCGGGTCCGATCCGGCGTAGTCCAATCGGGTCAAATCGATCCCTTCATACCTCAAGCCGGGTGTCAGCGTGAGCGCGCCAATCTCGATCCGGTCTTCTATGTAGAAGGCGATCGCCGTCGCTTTCGCCTCCCGGTTGGCCTGCTGGCCGATATCGGTCTGACGCTCAAAGACCAGCTCGCCACCGATCTGGGAGTAGAATTCCTCGTTTTGCAGCCGATCCTCCTCATCCTCGTGATAGCGGACCGACACCGCAAGATTGTGGCGTAATGCGCCAGTTTCGAACGGCCGTTCCAGTGAGATCTGAGCGCCTTCGCTACGATAGACGCGATTGTTGTTGCGGATGCGGACTGCACCGCTCGCAGTGTCGGCTCCGCGCAGAATGCCGAGTGCCTCGGCATTGTCATCGGGGTTATCGAACACCGATTGAATCGAATCGAAGCTACCGTCTCCATCGAAGTCGATATCCTGAAGTTTTGACCAGCTGCGACTGAAGTCATTGCGATACAGCGTGGCGGTTATTCTCGTTTCGTCGGCAAATGATAGCGTGCCGATGACGCGGTATTGGTTATGCTCTCCGGTGAACACGTCGCGCTGGCTAGCGGCGTAACGGCGATAGGGATCTGCAACGAAGTCGGCATCGGCCAGGCCAAGATAGGTCTCATTGGCTTCAAGGTCCGATCGACCATAGACAAACTCCAGTCGCGCTTCGACAGGCGCATCCGGTGCGGTGTGAACAGCAAAACGCCCACGGTAATCCTGTCGCTCGAAGCCAGTGTCCGCGTCTGGAAACCCATCAATCGTTTTGAAGCCGTCACCGCCCTGCTGATAGGTTTCGATCAGCGCTCCGACATAGTCGGTGTCACCGCCGATCCAGGCCTGCCCCTGATAGTAGCCGCGCGAACCGTATTGGCCTGATGCGTAGCCTGCCAATTCGTCGGTCGGAATGTCGGTCGACCGAAGGTTGACCGCTCCGCCAATCGTACGGGGGCCATAGCGGATAGCAGCAGCGCCTTTCGTAACCTCGACCGCTTGCATGCGTCCGATGGCCGGGAAATAGTAAGCGGCCGGAGCGGCATAGGGAGCAGGCGCAATCAGAACGCCGTCTTCCATCAGAGTAATATTGCTTGAGCGTTCGACCGGACTGCCGCGCAAACCGATGTTCGGGAACAGGCCGAACCCATCTTCTTCCTGCGTATTAACGCCGGGAACCTGCCGCAGGACGCGGTTTACGTCGCCGTGATCGAACCGGCGCAAATCCTCGGTGTCGATCAGATCGGCCGAGCCCGCGATGCGATAGGGATCAATACGGCCGCCGATCACGATGATAGATCCGCTCGTATTATCTTCGCGGTCGCCCGCAATTTGCTCGGCTCCGCTCTCTTCGCTCTCCGGCCTAGTATGTTCTTGGGCCAAGGCAGGGGTGGAGAGGGCGATCGCCAAGGACGAGACGGCGGCACGATACATAAACACTTCCTGTTCTCCGGGTTTGGAGACCGCTCCCTACCTTTGTTGCAAATGACTCGCAAGAGCAAAAAGGCCTTTCCGAGGTTTTCCGTAGCGGTTAAATTTGCGGTGATGCAGTGTAAGCAGGCAGCTATCTGCGGAATGGATTTTGTGGAGTTATTGGCCGCTCTCCTGCGCTTGACCATCTCAAGCGCATCGGCCGGGTCTACCCGTCCTTGTATCCAAGCAATCGCAGAGCATTGAACACGACCAGCAAAGTCGATCCCTCATGTGCTATGACTGCCGGGCCGATACCCAGGCCGAAGATCGTCGCCGGAACGAGGATCGCCACGATGCCCAAACTGACATAAACGTTCTGCCTGATTATCGCGCGCGATTTGCGCGAGAGCCCGACAGCAAACGGAAGGTGGCGAAGATCGTCAGCCATCAGGGCGACATCGGCTGTTTCAAGCGCGACGTCCGATCCTGCCGCGCCCATTGCGATGCCAACGGTAGCCTTAGCCATCGCTGGCGCATCGTTTACGCCATCGCCGACCATTGCAACTTTCGCTTCGCGGCTGAGCGCGTCGATCATATCGACCTTATCCTGCGGCATCAGATCGCCGATGGCCTCATCAAGACCAACCTCTTGGCCGATTGCCTCCGCCACTTTGGTGTGGTCGCCGGAAATCATCAGCATCCGCTCGATCCCCAATGAGCGCAGCTCTGCAAGCGCCTCTCTTGCACCTTCACGCGCCGTATCCATCAAACCGATAACGCCCAAGTCGCGATCACCGAGACGCACCGCCATCGTTGTTCGGCCTTGCTCGCGCAGCCGGGCAATTGCATCTGCCGCCGCAATGTCTAGTGGCTCGATCCCGTCAGCTCCGAACATCTCGGCCTTACCGATCCACGCGGTTTCACCGTTCAGCTGGGCGGTCACGCCTCGACCTGTAAGGCTTTTCAGATCAGAAGCTTTCGCGAAACCCTGGCCCTTTAGCCGGTCCAAGCCGTCGCGGACAACGGCCTGCGCCAAAGGATGATCGCTCAAGCGTTCGACAGCAACAGCGACCGACAGCAATTGCTCTTCAGATGCAGCGCCGATGGGAATCGCATCCGTGATACGGGGCTCGCCTTCGGTAAGCGTCCCTGTCTTGTCGAAAGCCATAGCCTTCAGCGTGCCGAGATCCTCGAGCGCCGCACCGCCTTTTATGAGCACTCCACCGCGCGCAGCGCGCGCCACGCCGGAAAGGACCGCGCTCGGTGTGGCAATGGCCAATGCGCATGGGCTTGCTGCAACCAGCACGGCCATCGAACGGTAGAAGCTCTCACTGAAAGGCTCGTCAATCACGAGCGGGGCGAACAGCAGCAACACGGCCAGCACCAGCACCAGCGGCACGAATATTCGTTCGAACTTGTCGGTCATGCGCTGTGTGGGAGAGCGCTCAGTCTCCGCCGTCGCCACCAGCTCGGCCACCTTGCTGAGTGTGCTCTCGCTCGCTTTGCGCGTGACTTCGATCTCAAGCGCGCCGCTACCATTGATCGTGCCTGCGAACACTTGCGATTGGGCCGCGATTGCCGTGGTGTTTTGTCGAGCTATTGCCCGATCGGAAACCGGTCGCTTGTCCACGGGCATGCTTTCACCGGTGACGGGTGCCTGATTGATCGCAGATTTGCCATCGATAACGAAACCGTCAGCCGCAAGGCGCTCGTTAGGCCTCACAAGCACCACATCTCCGACCACCATTTCCTCCACCGGCACAGTAACTTGTTCGCCAGCGCGCAGCAGCGTGGCTGTGTCGGGAGCAAGCTCCGCCAGCGCATCGATGGCACGCTTGGCGCGGCCCATCGCATAATTTTCGAGCGCATGACCGATACTGAACAAGAACAGTAGCAGAGCGCCTTCGGCGAATTCCCCTAGGATCGCTGCGCCGGTCGCAGCGACCAGCATCAGGGAGTCGATCTTGAACTTGCGTGCCCGCGCGTTGTCGATCGCTTCCTTGAGGGTATAGAAACCCCCGAAGAAATAGGCAGCTACGTAACACGCTAGCGGGGCCCAATCTGGACCACTCTCGACCAGCTTTTCAATGGCGAAGCCAACCGCGAGAAAAGCACCGGATAACAAAGCAAATATGAGCTCGGTGCGTTCCCCGAAGATTCCGCCATGGGCATGTTCGTGAGCGGCACCATTCGGTGGGCCTGATGTTTTGTCGTTCAACTTCGTTTCCAATGATTGTCACTGCTAGCCTGAGCTACGCGGGTGGCTTCGTATGTTTCAGTGGGAAAAAGAAACTCAATGCTCATGCCGCGCTCCCGCGTGCGGGGCGCAATTCGCTCCATGCTCGGCAATCAGATCCGGTTCGCATTCGGTCTCCTGACAAGGCTCCAAAGTTGCGTGATGAATATGGAAATCAGCGGCGAGCTGTTCCTTAACGCGGCTCTTCAAGTTCTCGAATGCCGCCAAAGTGTCCGGCTCGAGAACAAGGTGAGCTTCAAGGGCGCGAGCATGTTCGCCCAGATTCCAGACATGGAGATGATGAACGCTCCTCACACCATCCTGCTCCTCCAGCGCTTTGACGATCCGGTCGAATTCGACATCGTCGGGCACGGCGCCCATCAACAACCGGACAGTTCGGGGCATAAGGGTAAGCCCCTGCCAGATTACATAACCCGCGATGATCAGGGTGATGACGAGGTCGGCGATGTAGAAATCATACAACAGGATCAGAACGCCAGCGACGATCACACCCACCGATGCCAAAGCATCGGAGACATTGTGTAGGAAGGCGGCCTTCATGTTGATACTGTCATGCGATCCCCGGTAGACAATGAAAGCAGTAACCAAGTCGATCACGAGCGCGATGCCGGCCACCCATATCACGGTCCACCCTTCGATCGGTTGGGGTTCGGCAAAACGACTGATCGCTTCGACCAGCAGGTAGAAGCCGATAATAAGCAGTGTTGTCAGGTTGATGAGCGCGGCGACGACCTCCCCCTGCGCATACCCGAAGGTCATCAGCTTGTCGGCGGGTCGACGACCGATCCGTCGAGCAAACCAGGCCAGGCCGAGCGAAGCTGCGTCGCTGAAATTATGCAGGGCGTCGGCAATGAGCGCGAGCGAGCCCGACACGATCCCGCCGATGATCTGCGCGACCGTTAGCAAGACGTTGATCGCCACCGCGAAGATAAGCTGGCGATCGCTGAGATTCTCTTCGCCGTGACTATGCCCAGCATGATTGCGGGATTGCCCCATCATTGGTCTCCTGTGCTTGGCTGTGGATCGTTCGAGGCTGCCAACGATCGCTCTGCGGGGTGCTCCAAGCCAAACTTCGAGATGTCTAGCGCGTCGAAGACTTCACCGGCTCCGGCTGTGGCGAGTGCGTAAATGGCAAATCCACCGACAAAGGCGATCAATGATCTCTGTTGAGCAGCACCGAACTCTTGCGGATTGGCAATCAGGGTTCTTGCCGCAGCAACAAGGAGTAGCCCCCCGAAAAAAGCAAGGAGCCACGGCAAACCGTAATTGTCGACGCCGTGTATTGCCCAAAATGCGAGAAGCGCAGCCGCGTTAAAGGCCAGAGCATACATGACGATGGCCGCGATACGATCCATCCGCCGCAATTCTAAAGACATAAGTCCAGCACCAAGGCGGCGGGAGGTCGAGATATTTACCGCAGCCAAACCGATGGCCACGAGTATTGCAAGCGTCACGGAGGCGGCTGCAGCTAGACCCATGGCGATGCCAGATCCGATCAGATCGATGATCGCGACCGCTGAAACTGTGGCATCAGGTGAGGGATCATCGCCTCTCTCATGCAGCCGCTTTCGCCTCTCCCCAGCACGACGACCAAAGGTCTCAACGATGCGGCAAAGGAGAATATAGGTCGCTCCGCCCGCCATAAAAAGTAAAGGAACAAGCCAACGCTCAACTGTAGACTGCACAAATGGCGTGAATACCATGGCGACGAGCGAAAACAGGACACCCGAAGCACCAGAAAGCAGCAGGCCCGGCCGGCGCAAATCGGAGCCCGCTCTTTCTGCCAAAATTGCTCCGACGATCAGGCCGACACTTGCGAACGTCGTCAGCAGCAGGGCGTGCGATCGGCCTTGCGCCGCGAATATGGTGTCGGCAATGGTCATTTGCCGGCTTCATGAGGAACAGCGCAAAACGTATACGAAGGTTGAACACTGAGAGGGAGAAGCACCACTGTTTTCGCAGCTCTCACGGCGGCGGCCAAAGGGCGTTCCACCCCCGGAAAAACTGACCGTACTGCCATCACTTCCGGAAACCCTTGTGCTGCGTTCCCTTTTCATCGTGATTGTCCATATGGGTATCGCGCAGAATTTCGATGCCGCCGTAGACAGCGATACACGTGACCCCGATCCCGACGACGAGATCGGGCCAGTTCGCCCCGGTCACCAGCACGATGATGCCCGCAATGATGATACCGCCATTGGCCACGAAATCATTGAAACTAAACGTCGTAGCTGCACGCAAGTTCACATCCTTGTCCTGCATTTTTTGCAGCAACCGCAGGCAGATAAGATTGACCACTGCGGCAACCGCAGCCATCGCCAACATCATAACTCCCACTGGCTCCGACCCCTCGAGGAACCTCCGGATCGCATCGAGCACGACACCGCCTGCGAATACGAGGAGCATAACACCTGAGAAGCGGGCGGCCCCGCGCTTCCAAGTCCGCGAGCGGGTAAGAGCCAGCAGGCTTAGACCATAGACGACAGCGTCGGATGAATTGTCGAGCCCATTGGCGATCAATGCGTTGGAATCGCCCGCCGCACCGGTTATGAAGAAGCCCGCAGCAATGGCTACGTTGAGCCACAGGACGATCCAAAGAGTGCGGCGCCTCTCGGCGGTATCGAGATTGAGTTCTCCTTCGCCGCTCATTATACATCCCCATCTCCACGTACCCAGCTTTGGGCAGCACCGCGCTCAGCGGTTGGGAAAAACTTCATCTCGGCCCGAAAGAGCGGATCGAAAAGCTTCGTACCCCACTCTTCCCACTTGCGGTCGCCCACGATCCCGATCCTGCCGAAGCTGTTCTTGTGCTTCACGTCGAACTTGAGGTCGCGCCAGAGACCGCCGAGATCCCAACCCGAAAAGTCCGACATAAGGACAATCAACATTGGAACCGTTCCGGCTTTCTGCGCCGCGATCCGCTCAAAAATCGGCACGAACCGGTCATAGTCCGCAGATTCAAGTGTGCCTCCGGCAGTGATGGTTATCAGGCCGGCCCGTTCTTCTATCCTAAGCATGTTCGACTCCTTTCCTCAGTCAAACAACGACGGACGTACGGTCGGGGTCCAAGACCAACGACCTTGAAACAGTGCAGCTGTTCTTTTCGGGAAGATTTGACGCATGCTTTATCAATGTTGGCTTGGCCCGGAGGGTGCCTTCAGAGCATTAGCCGGACACCGGTGAAAGACTCGGGCCACACCGCGGTAGTTCCTCGTATCCAACCGCTCGGCCGTGCGGCTCTCGACAGTCAGGTGACGCACAGACATCGCACTGGTATGCCCTTCGAAGGGCATATGCGCATGGGTGTAGGCAATCGCTTCGCCTTCATCCCGCCAAATGCCGACTGCGGATGGCTGTCCATCGGGCAACTCGACTTCCGCATAGAACCCGTCCGCGAAGAACATCCAGGCTGGGCCTGTATTACACGAGGGCTGATCGCCAAGGCTCCAGACGCCAGCAATCGGATCGGATTGCTGGGCATAGGCAGGCCCAGCCAGTCCAAACGCGATCAGCGGCAGGGCAAGCAATTTCGCAAGCTTCCTCATCGGTTTTCCCTTCATATAATTTCGCCCAGCTCGCGCTGCTCATCGCGCGTGACGTTGCGGCGCAGGCTGTCCCACCATTTTTCGCGCCAGCTGCGCTCATCATCAGAGCGGTGCAGCACGAGGCGGGCGATCGCGGGCAGAACGAACAGAGTCAGCGCCGTTGCGGTGATCAGTCCGCCGATGACCACCGTAGCCAAAGGACGCTGTACCTCTGCGCCTGTTCCAGTGGCGATCGCCATGGGCACGAAGCCGAGCGAGGCCACCAGCGCGGTCATCAGTACCGGTCGCAAGCGCGCGAGCGCGCCATCGGCAATCGCCTCGTCGAGCGGCATCCCGTTCTCGAGGCGCTGCCGGATCGCGGTCATCATGACGAGACCGTTGAGCACCGCCACGCCGGAAAGCGCGATAAAGCCGACCGCTGCAGACACCGAGAATGGCAAGCCGCGCAGCGCGAGCGCGAACACGCCCCCGGCCAAGGCCATTGGGATGGCGCTGAACACCGCCAAGGCTGGAACCCATCCTCCCAGCGCCATGAACAGCAACAGCAGGACAAGCGCGAAGCAGACCGGCACGACGATTGCGAGGCGTGCCTGAGCCGCTTGCAGGTTCTGATATTGGCCGCCCCACTCGATGAAGGATGCTGGTGGTAGATCGACCTCGGCCGAGACACCTTCCTGCGCTTCCTCGACAAAGGAGCCGAGATCGCGCTCGCGAACGTTGGCCGAGACGATCACAAGCCTTCGGCCCTGCTCTCGCCGAACCTCGGCAAGGCCATCGACAACTTGGAAATCGGCCAATGTTCGCAGTGGAACCGTGACACCGTTATCAAGCACGATGGGGAGAGCGCCGAGCTGGTCGAAGTCGTCACGCGTCGCATCTTCGAGGCGCACGACCACTTCGAAGCGGCGATCACCCTCGAACACCAGACCCGCAGGCCGTCCGCCAAGCGCGATGGCGACCGACTGAGCCACCTCTTCGACGGTCAAACCATATCGCGCAATGGTCGGGCGATCGAAGGCGATGTCGAGCGTCGGAAAGCCCGTCACCTGCTGTACCTTCACATCGGCTGCGCCTTCGACACCGCGAAGCACACCTGCGACATCGCCGGCCGCTTCGGTCAATGCGGTAAGGTCGTCACCGTAGAGCTTGACCGCGACATCACCGCGCACACCGGCGATCAGCTCGTTGAAGCGCAGCTCGATTGGCTGGCTGAATTCGTAGAGATTGCCAATAAGGCCGCCGAGCGCAGTTTCCATCTCCTCTACCAGCTCATCCTTCGACAAATCCGGGTCGGGCCATTCGTCACGAGGCTTCAGGATGACATAGGCATCCGAAGCGTTGGGCGGCATCGGGTCGCTGGCGACCTCCGCCGTGCCGGTCCGCGAGAATACGAGTTCGACCTGAGGGAATTCCTCGAGCCTGTCTTCCACTTTGCGCTGCATTGCCACCGACCGTTCCAGCGATGTGGAGGGGATACGTAACGACTGAACGGCAAGGTCACGCTCGTCGAGCTGGGGGGTGAACTCGCTGCCGAGAAAGGTGAACATAACCGCCGCTACAGCAAAGATGCCGACACCGGTGCCGATCATCGGCCAAGGCCGTGCGATGGCTTTGCGCACGGCGGGACCATAGCGCTCCTTCGCCATGCGTATGGGCTTCACTTCCTTCTCGGTCAGCTTCTTGTTGAGAAGCACTGCGATCATCGCTGGCACAAAGGTGAGCGACAGGACAAAGGCCGAAGCCAGCGCGAGCATCATGGTGATCGCCATCGGCGAGAACGTTTTGCCCTCGACACCGGTAAAGGTGAGCAGGGGCGCAAAGACAAGAAAGATGATTGCCTGCCCGTATACGGTCGGCTTGATCATTTCCTGAGCGGCAAGCCGCGTCTCAGTCAGCCGCTCGCCCAAGGTGAGCAATCGGCCCTCCTGGTGCTGCCGCGCTGAAAGCCGGGCGACGCTGTTCTCGACGATAATCACCGCACCATCGACGATCAGACCAAAGTCGAGCGCGCCGAGGCTCATCAGATTGCCCGAAACACCAAGCCGGTTCATGCCGACCGCTGCCATGAGCATCGACACCGGAATGACCAGCGCGGTGATGATTGCGGCCCGAATATTCCCCAGCAGAAGGAACAACACCGCAATGACCAACAATGCGCCTTCGAGCAGATTCTTCTCGACGGTGGAGATCGTTGCATCGACCAGCGCTGAGCGGTTGTAGACGATTTCGGCCACTACCCCGTCCGGAAGCGAAGCGCGGACCTCATCAAGTCTCTCCGCAGCTCCGGCCGCAACGGTCCGGCTGTTTTCGCCCGCCCGCATCAGCACAGTGCCGACTACGGCCTCTTCGCCGTTTAGCGAAGCGGCGCCAGTTCGTAGATCGCCCCCGATCTCGACATCGGCCACGTCGCCAATGCGGATCGGAACGCCCTCGCGGGTCGCAATGACTGCCTCTTCGATATCCGCGATACTGCCGAGCCGGGCATCCACCCTGACAAGCAAGGCCTCGTCGGCGCGGTCGACGAAATTGGCACCGGCCGCGAGATTGGCTGCCTCAAGCGCATCGATCAGCGAGTCGAAGGACAGGCCATAACCGGTAAGACGCGCCGGGTCTGGTTGAACGAGAAACTGCTTCTCGAACCCGCCAATCGAATCGACCCCGGCCACGCCATCGATCGATCGCATCAGCGGCGCAACGACCCAGTCCTGCACGGTGCGAAGATAAGCCGCCTTGGCAACCTCGCTCTCAAGCCGGTCTCCGCGCTCAGTGATGAAACTGCCATCGGATTGCCAGCCTGTCCGCCCGCCGGTCGAAGCGCCTCGGCCGCCGGGAAATTCGTATTCGATGGTATACATCAGCACTTCGCCAAGACCGGTCGAGATCGGACCCATCGTGGGCTCCGCTCCTTCGGGCAGCGACGCACCGATTGGCGCGAGCCGCTCGTTGACCTGTTGCCGGGCGAAGTAGAGGTCGGTTCCTTCCTCGAAGATCGCCGTGACCTGACTGAAGCCGTTGCGCGAGATCGATCGTGTCATTTCCAGACCTTCGATTCCGGCAAGGCCGGTCTCGATTGGAAAGGTCACCTGCGTTTCGACTTGCGAAGGCGAAAGCGCAGCGGCGCTGGTGTTGATTTGCACCTGCGTGTTGGTGATGTCGGGAACTGCATCGATCGGCAGGCGCACCAGATTGAACGCGCCGTAGATCGCCGCGAACACGGTCAGGACGATGATCGCCCAGCGAAAACGAACGGCGATATCGAGGATGACTCCGATCGGGCCGTGACGGTGGCTACCCTCGTCCGAAGACGTGGGAGAAGAAGCCGTGGTTTGATCAATGGCCATGTTCTGCGCCCTCCTTCTCGAGCTCGGACTTCAACAGAAAGGCATTGGCAGTCGCGATCCGCTGACCGGGCTCGAGCCCGGAGAGGATCGTGACCATCCCGGCAGACCGGCTGCCCGTATCCACCTCGCGCGCCTGAAATCCGCGGCGAGTGCGCACGAACACGACATCGCGCCCTTCGAGCACTTGCACGGCGTCTTCTGGGACGGCGATGCGGTTCTGGTCGACTTCGCCCGAAGGGCGAATGCGCGCCTGAAGAAACGAGCCGGGCTGAAGACCCGGAACGGCGCGAGTCAAAGTGAGAACCGCTGTCGCGCTTCGGCTCTCGGCATCGAGCGAAGGCGTGACCGAACGGACGCGAGCGCCGATTTCCCGGCCATCACCGACGATCACCGCAGCCTCGTCGCCGGGCTGGATGCGGGATGCATCTTCGGAGGGCAGCGCAACTTCGATCTGCAGACCGTTGGGATTGACGATGCTGTAAAGCTCCTCGCCAGCGTCGACGAACGAGCCAAGCACAATCGGAGCAGCGGTCACGCGGCCCGAAAGCGGGCTGGTGACAGCGAGCGAGCGTCCATCACCGCTTACGCCTGCCGCAGCGACTGCAGCTTGCGAACGATTTAGTTCGGAACGGGCAACGTCAAGATTGGCGCGCGCTGCTTCGAGATCCTGACGCGCTGTCACATTGGCTTCGAACAGACGGCGCTCCCGGTCATAGGCAGCCGAAAGCTCGGTCACCCGGGCACGGGCGGCGCTGAGCTGGGAAGCAAGTGCTGCCGCATCAGCGCTTTCAATCCGGGCGATGGTCTCGCCTTGGCGGACATAGTCGCCAAGCGTCTTGCCCACGCTGCGCACGACACCCGATGCCCGGGCATCGATCCGCGCGCTCGCGCTCGGGCTTGCGGCAACGGTCGCGGGAAACACGAGTTCGACTGCGGCGCCAGTCTCCACCGTGCCGAGCTCGATTTCGGCGGTACGGATCTGCGCTTCATCGATCAGCACCAGCCCCTCGGGCAGCTCAGTCTCTGAGACTTCTTCGTCAGTATGAGTATCGATCTGGTTTTCAGGCCACAGCATCAGCATCAAGGCTGCAACGAGAATGACAATTCCGGCGATGATCGCCAGTCTTTTGCGGTTCATTGAAATATTCCTCATTGTGCGGCCAGCCTGATCAGTTCGGCGGCTGCCTGTCCCCGGTCTTGCTGCGCGGCAATCAGCGCCTCACGAATGCCGTCGCGCGCCTCGGCTGCACTCAACACTTCGATCAGCGGAAAGCGGCCATTGCGATAGCCAATGCGGACGAGCCGCAGGGCTTCGTCAGCCTGGGGGAGAGATGTTGTTGAAAGGGTCCCGACACGCGCTTCGGCGGCGAGATATTGCGCCCGCGCGCGGGCCACTTCCTGTTCGAAGTCGGCGAGCGCGACTGCCTCGCGGGCATTGGCGGCGCGCAGCCTTGCCTCGGCAGCAGCGATATTGCCTTGGTTGCGATTGCTGAACGGTAGCGGGATCGAGACGCCCACCAGGAAGGCATTGTCATTGCTTTCCTCGAACCGCCGAACACCGGCCGAAATGACCGGGTCTGGAATGCGTAAGCTGCGCTCCCGGTCAATCTCGGCGGCCGCCGCCGTGCTTTCCGCTCGCGCCACCCGTAATTGCAAGCCATATCCTGAAGCCATCACAACACCCGGTGGTTCGATTCCCGGGAAATTGCTCGGAACAAGCGGGGGTGCCCCCTGATCGCCCCACAGCGAGGCGAGGGCCGTGCGGGCCGCAAGACTTGTCGCTTCCGCCGCCTGGAGCTCGGCTTGCGCTTCTGCCAGAGCGGCTTCGGCACGAAGCGCGCGAAGTGGAGGCTCCCGGCCAACCTCGACCAACACGCCAGCTATGCGGGCAAGCTCTTCGTTCCGCTCAACCACATCCCGCGCAAGTTCGACACGCGAGGATGCGGCCGCCGCCGCAACATAGCGCTCACGGACAAGGAAGCCGAGTTCGGCGTCGGCCAACTCTGCCCTCAGGTTGGCCAGCTGCGCCAAAGACTGAGCCGCATCAACTCTCGCTCTGCGCTTGCCACCGATTTCTATCCGCTGACCGACGGCAAGAGTATATTCGGTAGCGCGCAAGCCCGAGAAGGCTCCGCTTCCTGCAATGTTCTCGACCTCGAAGGAAATATCTGGGTTTGGACGCAAACGCGCCTGACCCACCAGCGAACGCGCCGCGTCGGCGTCCGCGCGAGGACCTACCAGGCGCGGATTTTGTTCAACGGTGGCGGTCTCGGATTGTTCGCTCACATCGGCAAGGCGCAGAGCCTCATCCAGTGTAAGTGTAGTTTGCCCAAATGCGGGCACGGGAATGGCAAAGGTCGCAGCGACCAAAGCCAAATGTCGAAATGACATGGAAAAGCTCCTGACGATAAAGCAGACGCAGGTCGAAACGACCCGCAAACGGCGATCGTCAGGCTATCGGAGGTTCAATAAGGACTTTGAGCGCGCCGGAGAGAAGCAAAGCGTCTTTCAAAGGCGCGAACAGATTAGCGCCGAACGTACGGTCCGCCGTATTTTCTTTCATGGCGCGCGGAAGATCGACACTGCAATTGTGATGTTGAGCCGGAGGATGGTCGGAATCCTGACGCTCCTCGGTGTCGCCAGTATCGGCGAAGTGTTCCATGCCGTGCGCCGCGATATGATCGCCAACGTGCGTCATGGCGCCATTCTCGCCCGCATGAGCGTCAGGCGCAAGCGTCAACCCACTGAAGAGCAGTGAGGCCAAAAGCACAAAAAAGAATGGCAAACGTGACATGAACGGAGACCTATTGGCTCGAAGAGTGCGTTTTGGCAAGAGTCGATTTGTGGATCGTTCGCGCCTTAACCGCCTTCTTCTGGCCGACAAAGCTGTAGGCAGCGCCAGCCAGATGCTGTTTGAACCATTGCTCATCCATAAACGAGCGAGCGGCTAACCGGGATAGCCATCAATTGCTTTAAGAAGCGCCGACAATTCCGCAGGATCGAGAATGGCGGCATAGTGCTGCACCTTTGGCGACAAGAGCGCGCCCTTCAGTACCTCTGCGGGGTCGCTTGATGCCCGCCCAGTTTGCAATGCGTATCGGAAAACTCGGCTAGCGAAGCTTCTGCACTTTTTCGCAGTTTCCCGGTTCCCCCTCTTCTCTTGAGTTCTGAGTGCGCTGAGTAGCTCTCTTGGCTCGACGTCACTCACTGGAATATGGCCAATCGCGGGCTTCAGTAACGTGAGAAACCACCGCGCTTTCCGCAGAGTCGCTTCCGCCTTTCCTTCATCAACCATCTTCTGGATGTATTCTTCCGCGAGCCTGGTGAAGCTGTTCTCTGATCCAACGCGGGCTTCGGCCTTCTTCCTCTGTCGTTCACGAGAAGGGTCGATATCACTCCTTATCAGCACCCTGAGCTCATCTCGCTTGTTCCGAGCCTCAGCTAGAGAGACTTCTGGGTATCGACCTAGGGAAAGGCGCTTCTCCTTGCCGCCAAAACGATACTTGAACCTCCAGAGTTTAGACCCTCCCGGCATCACTTCGATATAGAGGCCGAGACTATCCGTCTTCTTGTGTGACTTTTTGGCTGGAGAAAGTGCTCGAAGCTGTCTGTCGTTAAGGGGCATTGGGCGCTTATCCGTTCTTTGGATCGCCCCATGGTAGAATGTGCCCCCAAATATGCCCCCGACTCACTTGGATTAAAGGGACACAACCACGTTCAACTAGAAACAATCTGACATATAAAGTACTGTTCATACAGTACTTTAGTGGATAAACGCGAGTTGTCTAGAAACGGGTAAATGGTGCCCAGAAGAGGAAGGGGCGCATCTCCTTGGTTTGAGTCCCCGCTCGTTACCTCGTTTTCTCCTGTGTTTTCAGTGGTGGTCGGTTCGAGTCCCAGAAGAGGACTCAATTAGGCGCCATAAGTCGCTGAAATAGATTGGCTCGTTAAATGTGATCTAAATTTGAGCCCCCATTTCGGCCCCCAAGGCTGAGTTCCTGGGCTCAATTTCTACGCATCAGTTGTCAGCAGGACATGTCGATTACCTCAAGCCTGACCAGCGTCAAGATCGTCAAACATTTCGTCGTATCTCAAATTTCGGCGCGGGCGCGAAGCCAAAAGTTTATCAATGTCAGCTGCACGCTTGTCGAGCAGGAAGCGGCCATGCTGACCGCGAATTTCATAAAAGCGAACTTTTCGATCTCTGTCCGAAAGTGCCTTTACCACGCCATAGACGACAGCTGGCGGACAGCGCATACCAAACACCACTTCTTCGAGCTCCAATATCGAACGCTGTTCTCCCCTAAGTCCAATCAACCTCCACTCTTTCTCATATCGCCAGTCTTGAGCCTTTTTAAGCAGAACAGCTTCATCAACTCTCTTCTGAGTATCCTTGTCGCCATCAAGCATGGCATTCACCTCACTGGCTTTGACCAGCCGAGATCCGCCATATTTTATCTTATGGATATCATCACTAGTCTCTCTGGGCACAGAGTAGCCAAGGCACAATCCTCTGTGTTGATCGCCATAATGGCTCCACATAAGCGGGCATTCGGCACGTTCTGCCAGCGAGACAACCCCCCGATTGTATCGGCGTAATAGCTCGGATTCTATGTGACTTGCCAGCAGAAAGCCTTCAGGGTTTTCATGATCGAAGTCTAGATTCGTCGCGTTGTACCGCACATCTGCAAGTAGCTGCTCGGCAGCCTTTCGGCTTTGCCGTGCGATGTGCTCTATTGTCTTGGGCCCTCGGTAGTGAATGGCCTTAGCAGCAGCGGACATTGTCGCCTCAGTCCGTTCCTCAATTAGTTTCGCTAAAACGTGTTGGAGCTCGGCGTTCGGCAGATCCGAGGCCAACGTTGGCTTGGTATCCAACGGGTCATTGAAAGTGGCTGGATCGGCAAAATACAGAGTGTCATCAACCAACATCCCAAGGGTTCGATCGCTGAACGCTCGGTATTTGTAGAGGCGTTTGGGAGGAGTCCTATTAGCCATCTTTAATGCAGCCGCTTCCCAAAGCGCCCGTCGAACTGCACATCAGAAACCTGGTTCAACAAAGCCGCGGCTGTCATGATAAATAGTCCGCCCCACTTTCGACAAAGGTTATTCCAAAAGCCTTACACCCTCTGGCCTCTTGAATCCGATTTGCTGGGTTCAAAGCATCTCGGCTATCGTAGCGCTGGTAGATATCAAGACCGCGTCCAAGCAGGATTTTCCAGCCGGTATCAACCTCGATACTCCGGTCATGGATTAGATGGTCGAACTCCCATTGTAGCTCAACGCCATAGGTCCGAACGTACTCGGCCAAGCGTTGTAGATCGCCCTCTTGCCGCTCAGGCGCCACCTCATCCTTGCCGGTCCGAAGTTGGACGCTAATTTCGTCAGCAGGGTCCTTTTGCGCAATCAACAGCTCTAGGAATTCTGCAAAGTTTCGAAGCTGGTGGAACATGCGGATATACGGATCCTGAATCACCACCCGTGAGGCACCCTTCAAGTAGCTCCCGAATAGGTTGGAGAAACTCACACCTTTTTGGTTCTCTTGGACCTCTCGGTGGCCCGGAAGCAGTTTTTGGATGTCCTCTAAAGTTGGAGATTCATCAGTCATCGGCCGCTTACCGTGATCCGAGTTATCTAGTGACTTATCATCAATATCGCTTGTGCCAGACGTGGCCTCACCCACTTTAGCCCTGCGAAAATAGAAGTTGGGGTATTCCTCCTCCTCCAAGGTTTTGACACGCACTGTTTTCCCATCTGCGCTACTGAAGGTGAAATCGACTGCGGGATAGGTGGCGTCTATCCGCATGAGCTGATCCTTGACCCTCTTGCGGCACTCCATGGCGAAATAGAGTATCTCTTCGATTTCCTCAGCAGTTGCCCCGCCTGCTGGAAAAAGGATTTTCATCAAACCTGAGAAGGTCTTGTGCACAGCATCCCGATCACGCGTCGAGATATCTGATGAGAGCGTAAATAGCGTCTTGTATTGATCGGAGAAATCTTGACCGCGAAGGTGACGAAGGATTTCAGCAATGTAGTCGACCACAAAGCCGTAGCCATCAGAGAACATTTCACCCCTGATTACATCAACTTCCCAGCCAGGGATGTAAGCGTGCAAACGGTCGATGAAGGCGGAATCGTAGTACTTTTCCGGAAGCTCATCGAAAAAGTCTGTGTGCTTCAGCATGTACGGAACGGTGTGCTTGGTATTGCCGACAAACACCATCGAAGCTTCTGCGCCGAGCGTCTCAACCCCCCGTGAGAACGTTTTGTTGGCCATGTAGTTCTTCATGATATCGACGAGAGACTTGTCGACGCGCTTTTGTCGTCCAGCAAACTCGTCGAATGCCACTACGTCCCAATATCCGACCAAGCCGATCTTGCCTGATGAGTTGTTCACAAAGAGCTTTGGCACCGTCACTTCGCCGCCGGATATTAGAATCCCATGTGGCGAGAACTCGGAGTAGATATGCGACTTGCCTGTTCCCTTTGGGCCCAGCTCGATAAGATTGTAGTTGCGCTCAACGAAAGGAACCAAGCGGGTGAGCTGGATTAGTTTGCTCCGCCTACCCAGCATTTCCGGATCAAAACCAACGCTCTGGATCAGTAAGTCAATCCAGTCATCGGTCGTGAATTGGGCTCTGGCAGCGAGATAGGCCTCATAGTCAAAGTTCGACATTTGAATCGGCTTGAGACTACCCAAAATCCAAGGCGAAACGCTTTTGTCCTCAGTATATTCGTATTCTACGTCAGCGATGCACCAGACCCCGCTTACTAGCATCTTGGGATGCGCTTTCACCGTAGCGGTATCGACCAATACGTCTTTGATGCCGAGGTTGGCGAAGATGGCCTCGTAGGTGTCTTTCTTGTCGTTAAGAGCTACGCTGATCTTGTCGATGACCTTGTATCGACCTTTCTCGCGGATGTTTGAGCGTACCAAACCAGCTTCGTTCCGGTGTACGTAATGCTTCGAAAGGATCTCTTTGACGGTCTCAATGCCAGACTCAATCGAAGCCTCATCACTGGTCGCGCAGTACTGTCCCAGCAGGTATTCCAGGACATAGGACGGCACGATAGCGTTGCCTTTGACCGTTTTAACAAGGTCCTTGCGGACCACCAGGCCAGCGAAATGCTCGTTAATTTTCTCGTCGAGCGGCGTCATCAAATTTCCTTAAAAATCAAAATCGGTGTGTCGGCGTCGAAGCGTGTAAGTGATCGATTTGTATTCTCTGAAAGCGCTCGTTTGTTTGTGCTGTTCGAGCAACCGGAGGTGAACGTCTTGGTTGTTATAATCGTCTGATTGCTTGGAGAGTAAGAGCCGCACCTGAAGCTCCCGATCCCGTGCATCTGAAGCCTCTCCATCAAAGCGGACCTCATGCACATCAGAAAGCAAAGTACCATCGGTGGCGTAAAGCCCCAATTTGAGGACGCGCGGCTGGATCTTCTCGTCAACCGGATCACGCTGGTAGAGCTTTACGCCCAGCTGATTGGTCGTGATCTGTTGGCCGCTTCCGGTGATTATGTCGACATCGACTAACTCAACATCGCTTTCTCGAGATTTCGTCACAGACAGAATGGGAATGATGATTTCCTGAAGTGCACCGCCACCATGGACGAACCGCGATCCGGATCCCTTGCGTCGGAGGCGATTGATGGACTTTGGGATCTGGACTTCCAGATCACCCTGCAGCCCCAATGCGCCTGCCGTAAATTTTGAGGTGCTTTGGCTCGAATCCAGTCCTCGCCCCAAAGCAAAGCGGCGATTGAGGAAGGTTGGCTCGGCGCCTGTAACGCCTTGCGAGGCGTAGTCGCTCTCATCGATTTTTTGTGCTTGAAAAAGGAAGCCGTGATCAGCTGCTATGAGGATGCGGCTGGCATTTGCCGACATCAATTTGCGAACCGCTGAAAGCAAATCTTCAAAAGTATCTTCAACGGCTTCGAAGACTTGCCGCTCAGTGCCAGGCTTGTCACCTATGGCGTCGATCCGGTCGTGATAGACATACACAACATCATGATCCCGGATCAGCGCCCTTGCATCGTCCTTGACCATGCCAATCAGCTCTTCGAACTTCAAAGCGGTCGTTCGGTCCTCACCGCTTCCATGCGCGAGTATTTTCGTACGGTTAGCGAGGCCTGTAGCTGGCAGACCATCAACCAATACCGTGCTGTCGTCCTTCACTTCAAGAACGGTATGGGGAAGCAGTGCAGCCATACCTAACTGGGTGTAGCTTGGGAGAACGCAGAGACCAGGTTCAAGCTCAGCACCGAATTTGTCGAGGGTGCGGATGTGACGCTGCAGCTCTTCGCCTACCTCATAGCGCATTGCGTCTGAGATAATAACGCAGACCTTCTGCTTATTCTGGCGAAGGCTTCGGACCTTGGTCCGGTAAAAGTCTGCCTGCATAGCGACTGCAGATGTCGACCATTGCTCAGCTGCATCGACGTGGGCTTGCCAATTATCATTCAACGTCAGCAAGAACTGATTGGCGTAACGGTTTTCAACTTGCGTGCTGAGCTCTGCGAGCAGGCTCGTCGCTTGCTTAGCCTGATCAGCATTGTGAATGAACGCACGATAAAGCTGATCGATCTTGAACCATTGATTTGCGTACAGCTTCAGGCCCTCATCGAAACTCGGGATTTCGAGCGAAGTTTGAGCGAGCTCACTGAAGAAGCGAGAGGCAGCATGAATAGCCTCGTAGATCGGCGCAAATGCCTTGAACCAATGTGTCCCTCGGCGCATTCGGACCCAGCGTTCGACTTCAGTATCTGAAACAGTTTGCTGAGCTACCTCGTGAACAAGGCTCACTATGATTTTCCGGTCTATCGCTTCGAATTGATCGAGGTTTGTTATGTCACGAAAATCGCGCCGTTCGAGATCTTTTTGTATGTCGAGCGCTTCCGCGTACTCCGCCGACAGTTTTTCGAACGCACCTTCACTGTTGCGGCTGTCTTTCCAACGTTTGAAACAGACCTGAGCATCAGACGCCAAGGTAGCTGGCTCACTGAGATCCGTAGCGTAGGACGACCGAAACAGCTCGAGGGCGAAATCAGCAATATTTGGTTTTTCAGCCTGATAACCAAACCGTTCTTCCAATTGCGTCCAGAGGAAGCCTGTCAGGTTGCACTTATCCAACAAGCTGAGAGTGGGCTCTAAGGCGTCGTCCCCTTTTGCGAGCTGCCCGAGCAAGGCTTCGACAATTTTCTCAAGGTCAGCATGCACGCCCAAGCAGGCCGCGAGCATCTTCAATTGAATTTGGATGCGTCCATCACCTGAACTAATCGCCTTCTTCAGTTCGTCATAGCGTGCATTCGAGCGGAAAAAGACCGCATGCTCCTCCAGCAGGCCTGCAAAAGGTGTCGGCAGCCCCAGTTCATTAAGCCACATCTGCACTTTGTCTGTGCGGAATAGATCGTGAGAGAGCAGGACATCGAGCAACCAGTTCTCGGCGTCCTCTGGCTGAGGGCCGCGGACGTAGACCAGAAAGTGCCGATTAGGCTCCTCGCGGAGCATGCGGTGCTTTGTCTGGAACTCGTTGCTGCTGACCTCGACTTTCGCAACACCCGGCAAATCGATCGCATCGAAGTCCTCACCGAACTCCTTGTTTGTGTCGTACCAAAAAACGATCTGCCGCTCTTGGTTTTCGAAGCGTGATTTGAGAGCCTGTTCGAGCTTTTCGCGCATAGTGCTATCTCGACAATCCTGTGATCTTCTTCAACGCAGTGCCAAACTTGGGGTAGTTGGCTTTTACACCGTCATCGAGGTCGATTTCCACGCGCTGCGTCGCTAGCGGATAGAGCACATCCCTCTCGTAGGCCTCCAGCTCAGCAAGGATCTTGCTGGTTTCATCGATCTCCTTTGTGGCCTTCGTCTTGGAGGAGGCCTCTGCGCCGGGATCGATCTCAATCCGTCTTTGCTGCTCGCGGTGGGCCTCAAGCTTGCGAATGAACTCGCGCAGGTAATCGTTCAGCACCACGCTGACCGTGTCGGGGCGATAACGATGCATGTAGATCAGCGCGTTGAAGCTGCCCTTGGGGCTTGAGAACATCCAATAGATCGGGCGCTTTTTGTAGCGTTTGACGTGGTCATTGTAGAAATCCCGCAAGAAGTATTTCCGTGTGTCCTTGCCTAGCGCTTCCTCAATGAAGCGGAGGTTTTCTGCAAAATTCTCCTCGCCGAAAGTGGTGCGCAGGAACAGGCGGAAACGTTCGGTGATGTCGTCGGGGAACCAGTCGCCGCCGAGCACGGGGATGACGTTGTCTTCGTCCGGCATGAATTGCGGATCTGGAATGCGGTCGAGGTAGTCAGCCAGCGTCTCGCCCTGATTGGCGAGGATCAGGCCGGGCGCGTCAAGGCTGTAGCGGCCGAACATGCAGCCCACGGCATAGCTGAGGAACTCGGCCATGGTGTCGGCGCGCAGGCGGGTCTCGTTTGCGGCAGCGTCGTTCTTGATGCCATAGCGATAGGCGGGGTTGCAGGTGAGGGTGATCTCGTTCAGCGGCACCTCGGGGGTCAGCTCGTCTTGCAGACCATAGGCGTCGATGAAGATGCGGTTGTTCTCTTCCTCCAAGGCTTTCATCTCGTCGGTCATGGACTGCCAATGTGCGCAGAGGGTCGCGTAGCTGTCCTCCAGCCTCTCGGCCCGGTGGTCGGATTGGAGCAGCGGGAGCGTGGTGAAATCCCAGGAGGTTTCGTAGGCGTCCCAGTCGGATTTCGACAAAGCAACCAGCTGTCGAACGGCCTCTTCCGCAGTGCGCAGGTCAGGTCGTTCAATCCACGGCAAAGCGTTCACATTCGCCACTTGAAAATTCAATGTGGGATTAGACATTTTCAGAAAGTGAAATGCCACTGACGAGGACATGAAACCGGCTACGACATATAGATCATCTGCATCGGGAAAAGCACTTGACCCGCCGACGTCAAAGAGAGCGCCGCCGGGTGAGACCCGAACTCCAAACGCAGACGAGCTGACAAATGTCCAAGTGCAAGACGGCTTAAAGAAATCCGACTCGTTCGTAATCTTCCAGCCAAGGTTGTCCCAGCTCAAAGTAGGATATTTTTCCAAGGTTTCTTTTTTTATCGAATTTCCATTTTCTTCCCAAAAAATCACGATTTCATTGTTTCCAAACCATCGGCGAAATTCACCGCCCTTGTTGTATGGGAACCATTTTGCTCCACTCTCCTTGGCTTCAAAGGCATCGTGCGCAACAAAAAATGAATCCAATGAGGAAACCTCAAACCACATGCGCAACCACTTATTGTTGTCGCCGGTTCTCATGCCGAGTTTGGCGGGAGCAATCTCTTTCAACGGCTTTCCAGCTGCAAAGCAGGCAATAGCCTTTGGAGATGACCAGTAAGCAACCGGGGCTCCAGGAAGTCTGGTCATGTCTTTGGCAGCAGCACGGTAGCGCCACGAACATTCAGGATCTTCGATTGACTCTCTGATCATCCTTGACTTTGCAGCTTCAGAACTGCCGTCCGTTAGGCGAAAAAAATCGCCATAAAGACACGGATGCCGCGCCTTTGCGAACACGAAGGCTGTCGTAGACACGACCGCGCCTCCGATTGAATCAAATGCTCGTTCGCCCAAGTGGGCCATCGTCAGAATAGTATAATGCGAGAGAAGCTTTTCCCTTAGCTTCTCAAATGAAGACAGGAACATCCATGATTGCATATTGATCATAGACAGAAAGCCATTGCGTTCCGCGAGCGACAAGCCGCGCTCCATAAACATCGCGAATAGATCAGACTTACTGTCTGCAAAGTTCTCTTTCGCAAATGCCTGAAGTGTCGTATTTAACCCGCTGTTGCCTGCATAAGGCGGGTTGGCCACCACTACGTGATAATTCGGCGAGAGCGCCTCGGCCATGCGCAGCACGGCTACGACGCGCTCCTGAACCTCCCTGAGTAGCAGGTCGCCGCCGAAGTCCCGCGCCTCGACCACCCGCAGCGTCTCGGCTGGGTCGCGCAGTTTCGGCACGATCAGAGAGCCGAAATTCTTGGCTTGCTCGAACTGCCCCAGCGTTTCGCGCAGCTCATCGGTGAACAGATCCTGGCCCACGACAGCGGCCACGTCCTGCATCTCGGCGTCCGTAAAGCTCACGTTCTGCAACACGCAGATGTCGGGCTTTGCCTCCATCCGCAAAAACCGCCGCCGCCCCAACTTGCCCGCCGCCTTCATCGCCAGCGCAAAGGCCGCGAGCGCGCCCGCGCGGTCGTCGATCTCCACCCCGGTCAGGTTGTGCGTCAGGATCAGCGCGGGGATCTCGGTCGCGTCATACCCCTCTTCTTCGTAGATGGCGTAGAGCAGGTCAAAGGCATAGGTCAGCATGTGCCCCGAGCCCGCCGCCGGATCGCAGATGCGGATGTCTTCCGGCTTGGTGACTTTCAGGAAGTCCGTCTCGGGCTCTTCGGGCGCGATGTAATAATCCATCCGCTCGGCCAGACGGCTTTGCGGCCGGTTCAGCAGCCAGAGCCGCCCCAGAGAGTTCTCCACCAGATAGCGGACGATCCAGTGCGGGGTGAACAGCTGCGTCGCGGCGGGGATGTTCTCGGCGGTGATCTTCTGGTTCTTCTTGAGGCCCGCAAAGACCTGATCCTTCTTCTCCGAGATATAGAACTGATAGAGCCAGCCGATGATCTCAACGTCTTCGCAGGCATCATCGGTCATAACATCACGCAGCCGCACCAAAACTGAGTCTGGCGCAAGCAGCCCAGTCGGCATGAGCAGCTCGGTGTAATCGGCGATCCGCTCAAACATGAACGGCATTGTAGCGTGCCAAGAGTTGCAAACTGCAACGATTAGCAGGTTGTACGCTTCGCTTTGCGGGTTCGAACTTGTCGCTGCTCCGCTCAGAAGCGCGCGCACTCGGACCGTAATATCATCAGGAATAATCGCGCTGTCAATATGCCCGGCCATCGCTTCGGCAAGGATCTCGGGCTGCGATTGCCTCTCGGCTGGTGTCACCACGCGCAGCGTGTTCAGGCCATTGGCGTCCATGTAACGCAGCGCGCTCAAGCGGTTGAACCAGGTGTAGGCCACCTTCTCAACAACCGCCTTCTCACCCAGCGTGCCGACCTGCTTCTCCAGCTCTGCAACCACCTTGGGCTGCTCGCGCCTGACAGCACTGCCGTCCGCCAGCACCGCCGCCAGCTTCACCTCAACCTGATCAATCAGCAGATTGCGCGCCTGCGGCGCAACCTTCTTAAGCGCGGAGGTGTCCATCAAAGCGAAATCCGATTGCCAGAGCGAAGTTCTTCGAGGAGCTTGGCACGCAGCTCTTCTAGATAGGCATCGACATCCTTTTCAGAAGAAAGGACTGGTTTTGTATTTACCGGTTTGAGCGATGAAATTGGCGTCAGCGGCTTGGCTTGTTGTGGCTTAGCTCCATCAGAGCCTGTGTGATCAAAGCCAGCCTCGCCGGGTTGCCTCACCTTGTTCTGACCGCCTTGGCCCTGGTAGCCCTCGACCTTTTCCAGAAGTGTCGGATATTCGTTTCGTTTGAAAACTTCGACGACATGCTCAATCAGCGGAATGGTGTTCGCATCTGTTAGACTTGTTTCTGCCTCTGCAAACCCGGCTTCGACCTCTGCCGAAACAGCGGCATAGCCCTCAATGTTTGCAAGATAAGCCTTCAGCTTGCCTAACTCGCTGCGAGCCACATTTCTCGCTGCGTCAAGGCCTGCAGCGACCTTGGCTGCGAGTCTATCGATCTCGCTACGAAGCGTGCGCATACTATCACCCCGATAGCATTTGGGGTCAGTGAGGATTTGTTTGATCGCCTCATCAGAAGCCTCAGGCAGATAGGCTAGGTTCCTGCCCGCATTCTGGAGAAAGTCATAAGCCTCATCGAAGATCCGGCCTTGATCACCATTGATGAAGCGCTTGATAGGATCGGTGATGTCTTCCTTGGCATCGAGAAGAGTATCTTGATGCTGGGCCAGTTTCGCAAACAGACCATTCACACCCAGCTCTGCCACTTCAGAGATTTTGGCCGCGGCGGGCTCAAGTTTCTCCGAAAATGGATAATGGCTCGAACCACGGGCCAGCGTGCGAAGCTGCTCAGATTCCTTCCGAAGATCGTTCAATGTTTCTTCGGCCAGAGCTTTGGCCTCAGTCGCTTTGGGCAGGGTGTCGAAGAAGTCTTTGTAGAACGTGCGGACCGCAGATATCTGGCCTTGCGTAAATTCTACTTGAGGCTCGAGCACCACATTGGCGAATTCCTGAGTATTGCGCAGGGCCTTGCCGAAGTCGCTCGCGCTCAAGCTATCGCTATCTTTCCTCGCATCTATACGCCCCCGTGCGTAAAGCGCAGCGAGCTGAGCAAGAACCGCAACGCGGGGCCAGCCGTAAGGTGCCTTTTCGAAGTGCTCGACGACCGATTTGACAGTTGAGCGAAGCGCCTGATCTTTTGTCATGCGGATCTGGTTGAGGACGTTCTGTTCGGCTTCGGGTATGCCAGCTCCGTCTGCCCCAAATAGTCCATCGCCTGACTTGTTCAGAGACTCCGATATGTGCCCATCGGTGTAGGCTACGCCCTTAAGCTGACTGAGGTTGGTGTAGACCTTGTCTATGAGCGTATTGAACGCGCTAGAGATACGGGTTTGCGGGTCCTCTCCGCCAATATCGAGTTCCTGCCCACGCGAGAAAAGCCGCGCTTCGGACAACAAACGTTTGGCTTGCATTTCCAGCGATCGTTCACGCTGACCGATCTGTTCACGCTTGTCGCCGATGATCCGCTGAAGGATCGGTTGATACTGCTGGGTGGCGGCTTGCCGGACATATTTTTCTGTTTTCTTGAACTGTCCAAGATCCTGAATGAAGCGCGGATCTGTGGGCAGAATAACGCAAAGCTCGTTGTTGTTGAGAGTTTGCATCCGGAAGCGCTCAATAGAGTCGCTTTCCGAATTGTAGGGAGTGATGATGTTGATCTCGAGCTCATTCTGGCGGCCGGTGAGCTGGTCATCGATTTTGCGAGCAAAGGGATAGTCACCACCAGTCGCTTCGTGCCGGAATTTTGAGGTTCGAATCCCAATACCAAAGAGAAAGTCATCGAGGGACTTTATGATTTCAGTACTGTCGATCTCGGTGTTTTTGATCTCGTCCTCGACGTCCTTTTCTTCGTCGGTGAGAAACTCATAAAGACTGCCATTGCGCTGGATATAGGTCTGCTGCTCAAGCAGCGAGAGAGCCTCTTCAACATCCCGGCTTAGCTTTGCTGCGTCTCCGTCAAAACGTGTTCGAACGAGGACACAGATGTTCTCTAGCGTCGGCTTGAACTGCTTCACATATTTGACGAGGAACAGCGCCTTGAGAATGCGCATAGCCAAGTCGTTGTCGAGGTTTTTTTCGGCCGTCTGGATCGAGGTTTGAACACCCGCCTTCAGGGCTGAACGGATTCCCTCATACATGAGATCGAACGGAGCAACTGTCCCAAGGTCCATATCCTTGATGTTCTTTGCAACCTGCTGAAAGACCCCCAGCATTGAGCGCTCGCCAACAGAGGCGTGACGCCCCTCAAACGCGTTGTGGTCTGACAGTTCCTTAATGGTGAGCTGGAACAAGTCATATTGGTAGGGAAGGAAGGGGTAGCTCGCGATGAAGTGCTCACGGTCCCTGTATCCCTTCAGTTGGATAGAGTTATCCGAAAAGCTGAAAAGCGTCCGCATGTCGTTTTGGTAGGCATCGAAGAGCTTGCCGACCGGCTCGGTCGCTTCTTCCTTCTTTTTAAGCAACCGCTTCTGAATAACCTCAGATACGTTGGCGCTGGTAAGCGGCATACGGGTTGAAAAGCGCGCCATGATCTTCGAGTAATCCAGCGACTGACGTTTTGTCATATCGCCGACGATTTCGGACATCTGCTGCTGAGCAGTGACAATGATCCAAGCTTTGCCTCTACATTTGGTCGAAAGCGATTCTGCAACCGTTTGGAGGTTCGTCATCAGCTTGGTGTTTTCAGCGATATACTGACCAACCTCGTCGACAAAGAAATTGAGTCTGAAATCCTTGCCTTGGCGCTCAACATACCGATTGATCTGCTCAGCAAAGTCCTCAATCGAGACCTTGTAGCTTTCCCGGTACTGTTTGAGGACATCGGCAGCCTCTGCTTCGCTGCCACCGGTTGCAGCAGAATAAGCGTTCGCGATTGAACCCCGCTCAAGGATGTGTTGCTCGCGGCCACGCTCCCAAGGCTTTCCGGCTACTTTTGCGAAAGCCGACCTAAACGCTTCAAGGTGGCCGTTTTCGTCCAGGTGACGCTCGAACTGCGCCACGTATCCTTGCTTTCCGTAATAGCCGCAGGACTCGTCAAATACCTTCTGGAACACCGCTAGGAGTGCGTCGATCTGGGTCTTCGTTATGACATCGGCCTTTTGGTCGATGTTGAAGAGAATGCTCTTGGAGGGAATGGCGGCAGCGCGCTCAAGCTCGGCGCGCAAAAACTCATCGTCTTTCAGCTTCTCCATGAAGATATCCAGAGCTTCCCTACCGCCAACCTCTCGGTTCTCGAGGAGCAGAGCGAGCATCTTGAGAAGGTGCGATTTTCCAGATCCAAAAAAGCCTGAGATCCACACGCCGTTGTCGTTGCGGGCGTTACGATATGCTTCGAAGAACGTGCCGAGATGTTTCTCGACCTCATCGGTTATGACGTATTCCTCCAGCTCATGGAGCACGCCAGCATCATCGTCGGCCTTGATGACGCCTTCGATACGCCGATCGACAGGTTTCTCGAAAATTGATTCAAGTTTCATGGTCACGATTGGTCAGGCCTCGAGATGAAGAATGTTGAAAGCGCGGTAGTACTTATCGTCATGGAGCCGGCCGAAAAGATCCAGCGAGGCACCGCTAGCGAGCGCATGTGTGTACCGGCCAGGGAAGAACATGACGGTCGGGAAATCCTTGGCGGCGCTCTGCAGGTTATTGAGGACATTGTGGGAGCGAATATAGGGGTAGACCTCGCCAACTCCCGTTATCAGCATAACCTGCGGAGAGGCTCCTGCAATGCGGTCTCGGATAGCCGGGATAAGATGCTCTTGGGGATCCAAAACACCCTGCAGCAGCTCAAGGAGCTCAGCCTTGCTGAACTGCAACTCAGCCTCCAGCACCTGCTCCCAGATACCTCGATCCCGCAGGAGTTCGTAGCTTAAGTCGAAGAGGTTGATCTCGAGGAAATTGATTCCGCGCTCGTCCAATTGTTTCAAAAGCAGGCGGTACACCTCGATGATCTCGCGCTGGCGTTCAATCGGGTACGGGCAAATGAAAAACGGAACCTCATTATTGAGGCTCTGCATATCGAGGAAACGACGCGATGTGATCACGGCTTGAAGGTGGGTTAGAAGCTCGTGAGGCTCGTATGTTTCTGATCGTAAGGCCATTTTACTCTTATGCCGCCCCTGGAAAGAAGCGCAACTCATTCGGGTCATTGCCCATCAAAAGCGCCTTGACCGATTGAGGCAGCAAGTAGGCTGCAATGCGATCACCATCTGCGAGGACGCCCGCCTCGCGCATGTAACGAAACAGAATTTGCCGCAGCTTTTTGAGGGTAGAATCCGAAAGGTCATTTAATGCATCGTTCCATTGTGCCTTGGTGGCGACGAAAGCGTCAAAGTGATCGTAGCTTAGGCTTGTCCGAAAACTGGCCAAGCGCTCGCCCAGAACCTCGATCGCAAACTCGCGAATGAAGGTGTAGGTTCGGCATAGCCCGAGCCATAGAAGCGCACTTTGTTCGGCAGAGCTTCCCAAGAGAAGAAGGGAGCGTTCGTCGTCGCTGAGTGCGGACAATCTTGTCACGAGTTCTCTCACAGTCCTTGTCGTAGATGACGCTGCCTGGAATTGACCCACGCCTCGCTGAGCTGCGAGTTTTTTCACCTCTGACCAATCGCCTACCGCCTCATACAATTCCGCGAGTTCAACTGACTCGCGCACAAAGAGGCCTCCCGTTGAGAAGGAAAGACGGTAGTCAGTGTCATTGATCGCGGCAGGCATCGATTTATTGTTCGCCTCTGAGCAAGTGTTTAGCAACCGGCCTCTGCCTCCCACAGCAGCAAACTGATTTTCGAGGATGAGCGCAGGCAAAGTTAAACTACCGCGCGATTGCATCACCTCAGGGGCTGAACATTATTACACAAGAGACGGCTATTCTGGAAAGCGCGATCTCAGCCCCTCCGGCCTCCCTAATTACCGGAGTGATGAACAAGTCGCAGATGTCACTTTCACTTAGCTTTTGTTTTTCAGACCGATCCACACGAAATCCTGTTTGACCATCGCAGGTGCTCAAAGCACATCCCGTAGTCCTACTCGACTGAGAACGAAATCCAACACACAATTGCCGGCGGCTTCGTAACAGATCCTAGTGCCATTGCGGTGGGACGGTCCGGGTTTGCCATGATTACTGCGAAGCCTAGATAAGAATGCGATTGAACGATTGTGTCCGCCCAAATTTGCAGCCTCTATGTCCTTTACCAAACTCCTCACAAACAGACTCGTCGCAAATCGGTCAGCTTTATTCGCATCGTTTGATGCCAGGGGAGCCCGAGCACCGTTTGCATCCCCGCCTACTAGCCAAGCCGATATTTTGGGATGTAGACACCCTCTTCCCGACGGTGAGACATGGTCCTGCAGTCCTTAACTTGAGCGACCGAGCAGCTTTCCGGCTGCAATGCTTGAGAACGTACCGAGCTACAATCCTGACGTTATGTCTATGCAGATCGGACGAAGACTGATCCGCTCGCCTGCTTGATCCGCGTATAGCGCACGACTTCCAGACACCCTTTCGCAATACGAGCCCAGTCGATTTCAGCCAGCGACGCCTCGACCTGTTGAACCACGACACCTCTTGGGCTGGGACGTGCAGTAGGAGGTGCGTGTGTTGACCCAGAATTAGGCCATTTTCACGGACCCAAACGTGCGAGGTCTGAAGACCTCGCTTGCGAAGACAGTCTTTCATGAGTTTGAGAAAACACCCTGTTGCACGAACCTGATCGTAGACTTCGCCTTGCTCCCAATCGATTGTAATATGCCGGTTCGGCAGCACCCCAATATGCTCCGCATGGACAAGCGCCTGAAGGACGTTTCTCGCCTGATTGAGGTCAATGTATGAGGTTGGCTTTCTATGTACAGCTGGGGCATTTTGCAGCTGCACAGTTGGGCCCCAGCCTCGCTTCAAATGTGAGGAACTAACCTCGTCGCGCACGCCTCGTGCGGGATTAATTTCACGAGCGAGGTTCTGATTGAGAGTCGTAAGTTTTTTTGCGGGAACTGAACTTGAAAATGATGGATCAAGTGGCATAGAAACCTCACGCGATCACAGGCTCACCTTTACGGTAAGCGACCGTCTACTTGTGCTGGGTTTTGGCTTGAGGACAACAACGTCAGCCGTCTGGTTCAAGCAGGGCCTTTAGCGATGAAGCGCTGACGAAAGTCCGACGACCTATCTTAGTTACCTTCAGTCGGTCAGCATTGATCAGCTCGTACAGCAAAGTCTTGCCGATGGACGAAACACGGCACGCCTCAGCAACGCTGTATGATATTGGCTCAGGGGATTCTGCCACTTGCATCTCCATTCGTTAGTGAACGAACGCGGAGGTAGGTGAAGAGCAGCGACATTTTCACCTAATGCTCAGTCGGTTTTTAGGTTGACCGTCAGAACGTGAGCCTAACCGGTGCGCTTGGTCAAAATCATCTAAAACCGAGCACAGTTCCTGAAGCGATGGCTTTATCCAATTCTCTGGCGTGTCTTCCTTCAGGAGAGCGTAAACGAAGGCCACCTTAAGTTCGAAGATCGTGAGGTCTTCGAGGTCTGGATTCTGAGAGAGCCAACCCTTGGCCCACTTACGTGCTTTTCGAGAGAGAGTTACGTGCGCTTCGAGCGTTTTCTTAGGCGTCCGGTATTCTTTGGATGTTGTTTCGATTGCTTTTGCATAACCCAAAGACTCAACCTGATCGTCAGCGATTTCGCCAATGCGGATCTGAAGAAGGTTTTTACGAAGCCGCCGGTAAAACTTGGTCTCTTTACTCAACTTCGCCTTCAAGTTGATCCCTGTAGCCTGCCCTCTCAAGGCTCTTGCGATCTTCTCTCGCACCTCCACCTCAATGGGCTGGCCAGACTGCAGCAACTCCGCGATGTCTCTTTCCGGGCTTTCAGACATTCCAGCCAGCGCAAGCGATGCCCGTCGATTTAGATCGACCTGATCAAGTCCGTATTTGGCCATTAGCGAACACCCCTTTCCAAATCATCGAGATAGTCACTCCACCACTGAGCCATCTCGAGCCGCTCCTTCCAATAAGGCGAGCGGTTATAGGTGCCACGAACTGCATTCTTGTCCGCGTGAGAAAGCGCACGTTCAATCGCATCAGGATTCCATTTGCCTGACTCATTCAGAAGCGAACTTGCCGTTGTGCGAAAGCCGTGAGCTGTCATTTCACTTCCCGCATACCCCAGCCGTCGAAGCGCGCCGTTTATCGCATTCTCTGACATGGGACGAAGTTTTGTCCGAGCGGAAGGAAATACATACTCTGATTGATTGGAGACGGCCTCCATCGAAGATAGCAGTGCAACCGACTGCCGAGAAAGCGGGACGGCATGATCTTCTCGGCGCTGCTTCATGCGTTCGGCCGGAATGGTCCATATTTCCTTTTCCAAATCGAGCTCAGCCCAGCGCATTTTCCGAACCTCGCCTGGGCGCTGGAAAACGTGCGGGGTCAGCTTGAGTGCGACCATTGTCGCTGGCTCACCCGAATAGCCGTCGATGGAGCGAAGCAGTTCACCGAGCTTCGCCTCGTCCGTGATGGCAGCGAAGTGCTTGACTACAGGTGTGGCAAGAGCACCTCGCAAGGCATGTGCGGGGTCTGCGTCTGCACGCGCTGTCGCGATAGCATACCGAAAAACGCGGCTGGCAAAGGAACGCATCCGGTTTGCGGTTTCGCGCTTTCCGGCACTTTCGACCTTTCTCAGAGCTTGCAAAATTTCTCGCGGCGTGATCTCGGCGACCGGTAGCTTACCGATGCTCGGGCGCAGTAATTCCAAAAACCAACGGTTCTTAGAAAGAGTCGCCTCGGCCAGTCCTTCTTTCTCTCGTTTTTCGAGGAATTCTTCTGCAACGGCCTCGAAACTATTTGCGGCGCTCATCTTGGCAGCCGCCTTCGCATCCTGTTTGCGCCTCGCGGGATCGATGCCAAGCGCCAATTCTCTCCTAGCTTCGTCACGCAATCGACGGGCGTCCTTCAAACCCAGATCGGGGTAACAGCCCAAAGAAAGCTTCTTTTCTTTCCCTGCGAATCGAAACTTGAGGCCCCAGCGCTTTGAGCCTTTGGGTGTGATGAGTAGGTACAGACCTTTCTCGTCAGACAGTTTCCAGTTCTTTTCTCGTGACTTAACACCACGAATGACAGCGTCCGTTAAAGGCATTGGGGGCCTTTTCCATTGAAGTCAGCCAAAATCGGCCGTAAAAATCCTCAAGGCCCCCACTGAAGCCCCCAAGAGCCCCCGGAAGCAGGTGAACCCTCACGGACGTTGACGACCGGCGAAAGAGGGATTTTTTGCAGATTTCTGGGACTTTAGCAACCGTCAGCGAACATCAGTGAATGAGTAAATGGTGCCCAGAAGAGGACTCGAACCTCCACGCCCTTGCGAGCGCCAGCACCTGAAGCTGGTGCGTCTACCAATTCCGCCATCTGGGCACGGTTGGCGAGCAGCAACTAACGCTCTCGCCGGGTAGGGGCGGGCCAATAGCGTCCCGGTCCGCCGGATGTCAACGTGAAACCTCGCCGCTGACCAATAGCGCTCCGGCAATCGCCCATTGCACAATACCGTATCGCAACAGCTTGCCCAACGCAGCGCATTGTCGCATGGGGTGCGCTGAAACCACGATGCTCTTAAGGGATACGAGCAATGACCAAGACACCGCCAGCAACCGCTTCGCTGAATGACGCCCTGATCACCGTTTTTGGCGGCGGCGGCTTTATTGGCAATTATGTCGTCCAAAGCCTGCTTTCGTGCGGCGCGCGTGTGCGCATTGCCAGCCGCAACCCGTCTTCTGGCTTTGCTCTCAAACCTCTGGCCAATCTGGGTCAACTTCAGTTTGCGCACTGTGACATCACGCAAGAAGACAGCCTCAAGGCTGCGCTTTATGAAGCGACGCATGTCGTCAATCTTGTCGGCGCATTCGGAGGCGATCTCACACAGTTGATGGGCGATGCCCCTGGCAACATGGCCGCCATCGCCGCCGCGAACGGCGCAAAGGCGTTTGTCCATATGAGTGCAATTGGCCCCGATGCCGAAAGCAGCGCAGAATATGCCCGCGCCAAAGCCCTTGGCGAGAGCCGCGTATTGGACGCATTCCCCACCGCGACCATACTGCGGCCATCCATCGTTTTTGGTAAGGACGATGGGTTTCTCAATATGTTCGCCGGCATGATCGAAATGATGCCCGTCCTTCCCGTATTTGGCCCGGATGCAAAGCTCCAACTGGTCTATGTCGACGACGTTGCCGAAGCGGTGACGGTCGCATTGGGCGATCCGGCCGCGTATGGCGGCAAGACCTTCGAACTGGGCGGCCCTGAGCAGCTTTCCATGATGGAGATCAACGAGAGAATCGCCGCAGCACAGGGGCGCAAACGGCACTTTATCGCGATGCCTGATGGATTGTCTGGATTGTTCGCCAGTCTTCCCGGTACGCCTATGAGCAAGGATCAATGGACCTTGCTCAAGCCCGGCAGCACCGTTGCCGAAGATGCGCTGACCTTTGCCGATTTGGGTATTGAGCCGCGCCCTCTGGGCCTCTTCCTTGACAAGTGGATGACGCGCTACCGCAAGTTTGGCCGTTTTGGTCTGTCTAACGAACGGGCCAAACAGCGGGCTCAAGGCGCCTGACACGCGCCCCGCGCGCCGGTTCAAATCCGCGCCAAGACATGGACCGCTTTGCCGTATTTTAAAACCGCGTCTCACGGCGGGGAATGGCCCGCAAAGTGTAACTTTTCGTTTTTGCCGCCAGATCGCGTCGGACACCATGGTCACGCATTATCGCGTGGCGTCGGTGTAGGAAAGCAATCGGGCGGTTTAGCGGCGCCCTACAAAGCACCTTCGTGTAGGGCGAGCAGGTCGGCATAGGCCCTCTCTGCCGGAGGCGCGGAATAGCTGGGCGAATCTGGCACGGTCCAGCCGTGATCGCCGGCATACACTTCCACCTTGGCCTGGCGACCGGCCAATTCTGCCGCTTCGGCAAAGGCCACCTTATCATCAGGAGCGGCGGCGTCGTCATCCTGTGCCACCGCGATCAGGAAAGTCGCCTCTGTCCGGTCCAGCACGCTGTGCGGGCTAAGCGGATCGTCTTCGCGGACCAATCCGCCGCCATGAAAACTCGCCGCCGCCTTGATCCGGCCAGGAACCGCCGCTGCGCTCCACACGGTGAACGGACCGCCCATGCAATAACCCTGCGTCCCAATGCCGCGCTGCGCATCCACCGCAGATTGCGCATCAAGCCACTGGACGGCATCGGAAGCATCACGGCCAATAGAGTCGGCGTTCAGCCTCTCTCGCCACGGTCTGACGACGCCGAATCCGCCCGCCTCGATCAACCCTGCGAAAGTCGCAAATTGCTCGCCCGCCACGTCGCGGTAATAGGGGTTAAGGACGAGAACCGAATAGCCTTCTCCCGCCAGTCGCCGCGCCATGTTCCGCTTGGATTCGCGCAGGCCAGCGATATCAGGCCAAAAGATCACACCGGGATATGCCCCTTCGTCCGGGTGGACCCAGAACGCGTCCATCGTCCCATCCTCTGTGTCAAAACTCACCGCGCTTTCGGTAAGAGCCAGCATTGGTTCGCCCTCAGACCGAATGGCCCCGGCTTCGCTGCATGCGGACAGAACAGCCGCAGAACCCGCAAGCGCCCCAGCCGCCGCGCCAAACTGCCTGCGATTCAGCGAGGCAGTCTTTAAGTCTGAGGCCCATTTCTTCAATTTTGCTTCGTCACACATCGCGCCGTTGCTCCTCGCTGGCTCGCCTTTACCGGCAGCCTATCACAATTGATCGCCATTTACCGATAGGCAAGTGGGCGATGGACAAGCGCGCCAACACCCGGCAACATACCGCTTGAGAGAGAGGGACCAATGAACAAAACAGTTTGGGCAGCATCAGTGTTGATGCTGGGTACGTTGGGTGTTGCATCGTGCAGTGACGCAGGATTTTTCGGCGCCGGTGACGGAGACGGCATCACCGCCGAAATGTTGACCGATGCGGGCGAAAACAACGCCAACTGGATCACTCATGGACGCACTTATGATGAGCAGCGCTTCTCCCCGCTTGACGCGATCAGCACCGAAAACGTCGCTGAGCTAGGGCTTGCATGGTCCGCCGATATGGACACTGCGCGCGGTCAGGAAGCGACCCCGCTCGTTATCGACGGCAAAATGTATCTGACGACCGCGTGGAGCAAGGTGAAGGCTTTCAATGCGGCGACGGGAGAGCCGCTTTGGGATTATGATCCCGAAGTGCCGGGCGAAACCGGCGTGAAAGTGTGCTGCGACGTTGTAAACCGCGGGCTTGCGACTTGGGGCAATTCCTTGTTCCTTGGCACGCTTGATGGACGGCTTGTTTCGCTTGATCGCGAAACTGGCGAGGTGAATTGGGAAGTCGTCACCGTCGATCAGGCCCAATCCTATTCAATCACAGGCGCGCCGCGCGTTATTGATGGCAAAATCATAATCGGCAATGGCGGCGCAGAATTCGGCGTGCGCGGATATATCGCGGCATATGACGCCGAAAATGGCGAAGAGCTGTGGCGTTTTTACACTGTGCCAGATGGGACCGAAGGCGGCGAAAGCCCCGAATATCTGCAAGCAGCAGCGGAGACATGGAACACTGATGTGCTGGCCGGGTCCGATGCGATCGGCGGCGGCGGCACGGTCTGGGATTCGATGGCCTATGATGCTGAATTGGACCTGCTGTATTTTGGCGTTGGCAATGGCTCCCCATGGAACCGCGCCTACCGCTCACCGGGCGAAGATGGGACGGGTGAAGGCGACAACCTTTACCTCTCCAGCATCGTCGCGATCCGCCCTGAAACCGGCGAATATGTGTGGCATTATCAAACGACGCCGGGCGAGACATGGGATTTCACCGCGACGCAGCACATCATTCTGGCCGATATGGAAATCGATGGTGAGCAGCGTCAGGTGTTGATGCAGGCGCCCAAGAACGGGTTTTTCTATGTGATTGACCGGGCCACGGGTGAGTTCATTTCGGCTGAACCATATGTGTCGGTGAATTGGGCAGAGCGGATTGACCCGGAAACGGGCCGTCCAGTCGAAAACCCCGAAACGCGGGTCGACAAGACGGGCAAGCCTGCGCTGGTCACACCGGGCGCTTTGGGCGGGCACAATTGGCATCCGATGGCCTACAGCCCCGATGAAAACCTGGTCTATATCCCCGCATTCGAAGCCGGGATGGTCTATGCTCCAGAAGAGAATTGGAAACCGGACCGTGCACGCGGGTTCAACGTTGGCTTTAATCTGGGCGCAGGCGATCTCCCGCCGGATCTGGGCATTCGCCGCGAAGTGGCCGGAACGTTGCGCGGGATGCTCGTCGCGTGGGATCCGGTGGCTCAGGAACCGCGCTGGACCGTAGAGCACCCCGGCCCGTGGAATGGCGGATTGCTTGCGACCGGCGGCGGTTTGGTGTTCCAAGGGACCGCAGGCAGCGAGTTTAACGCCTACAACGCATCAAACGGCGAGAAGCTGTGGAGCTTTGCTGCACAGACCGGCGTCGTGGCCCCTCCGATTACTTACACCGTCGATGGCGAACAATATGTCGCCGTCCTCGCCGGCTGGGGCGGTGCGTATGCGATCACGGTTGATGGCGGGTTGCTCAATGACAAAGCGCCAGTGCGCAATGTCTCTCGCCTGTTGGTGTTCAAGCTGGGCGCCACAGGCGAATTGCCAGCCGAAATGGAATTGGCGAGCCTTCCGCTTGATCCTCCTGCAAGCCGCGCCTCGGCTGAAGATATCGCGCTGGGCGGAGAGAAATACGCTCGCTATTGCGCGGTTTGCCACGCGCCTGCGGCGGTTGGATCGACGGTTCTGCCAGACCTGCGCCGTTCAGGCACTTTGGGCAACCAAGGGGCATGGGCTGCGGTCGTGCATGACGGGATCTTGAAAGACAACGGCATGGTCAGCTTTGCCGATTCCCTGTCGAGTGACGAGATTGAGGCGATCCGTGCCTATGTCATCCACCGTGCAAACGAGGATAAGGCGATGGAACCCTAACCAGCCTGCGCGGTGAAGAAGTTGAGTTCGAGCAGGACGTTGTTCGGGTCTGAGGTGAAAATTTGCTTCAGACCCGCCGAGGGCACTTCGTTGATTTTGTAACTGCTCGCGCGCGCATCGAGCCGCGCCTTCACAGCATCGAAATCGCCGCAGCGAAGCGCTACATGATGGATCGCGCCTGTATCATCGCCCGCGGCAACCTTGCGATCGAACAGGCGCGGGAAATCGGCTGAATTGAGGTGCAGGATCGCGTTGCCCGAGGCATCAAACATCCAGCGGACCTGATCTGGCTTCATTGGCGGCGGGCCATCGCCCTCCTTCAAATCGAGCAGGTCAGCATAAAAACGCGCCGTACCGCTAAGGTCATCGGTGATGATGTTTACGTGATCCAGCCGTTCAACAATCATGCTTGAGCCTTTCGGGCTACCCTCTGAAAATCACTGTGCGAGTGCCGTTCAAAAGCACCCGCTCTTGGACAAACAAGCGCACCGCCTCGGCCAGCACGCGGCGTTCAATATCGCGTCCCTTGCGGACCAGATCGCTGGCCGTGTCGGCGTGGCTGATGCGCTCCACATCTTGGTGAATGATCGGCCCCTCGTCCAAATCGGCGGTAACGAAATGCGCGGTGGCTCCGATGATTTTGACCCCGCGTTCATGCGCCTGGTGATAGGGCCGCGCGCCTTTGAAACCGGGCAGGAAGCTGTGATGGATGTTGATGCAGCGGCCATCGAAATGCGCCGATTGGTCATCGGAAAATATCTGCATATAGCGGGCGAGCACGATCAATTCCGCATCGCAATCCTCGGCGATTTTGCGCATCTTTGCTTCGGCTTCGGGCTTTGTTTCGCGCGTTACCGGCACATGATGAAACGGAATATCGCCAATATCGGTGCGGATCGCCACCTCGCGCGGGTGGTTGGATACAAGCGCGACAGGATCAATGTTCAGCTCACCCGTGCGCCAGCGATAGAGCAAATCGACAAGGCAATGGTCGCCCTTGCTCACCATGATCAGCACCCGGCGCGGCCTGTCTTGAGAAACGATTTTCCATTCCATCGCAAAGCCGCGCGCAAAATCGGCAAAGTCACCGCGCAATTTGTCCGCAGTGGTTCCGGTCGGATCAAAGGCAACCCGCATGAAGAACCGATCCGCCCGGTCATCCCCGCTGCGATCGTTGAATTGCTGTGCGTCGAGGATGTTGCACCCGCGCTCAAACAGGAACGCAGTAACCTTGGCCGTAATGCCCGGCTGATCTTCGCAATCCAGCGTCAGGATGAGGGACTTGCTCATACGCGGTTCCTTTTCACAGCGGCCGAATGGTTAGGCTGGCGAACACCGTGAGATAATCCGCGCGAGAATCGTTGGGCGCTGGCACACCCCAAACCACAGAGTACAGCATCGCCGTTCCGCTTTGTGCTGGGATCACGACATTGCCGTATGCGTCGGAAATATAGGTCGCCAGTTCACCCGATCCATCAAGCGCAGACACTTCAAGCGTTGCGCCTGCGAGCGGCTGACCGCGCCACAAAATGACAAGCGGCAATGGCTCACCCTCTCCCATCGAAAACGGATTTTCGCTTGGAACAATCTCTAGCGTCTGACCAACCGGCTGCGTCACATTGCGCGTTTGCAGATCGCCCACTTGGAAGATCGTTTTCGCACGTCGGGAATACAGCTCCGTGCCGCTTCCTCCGGTCGTTCCGCTCGCCTCGCGGTGCTCAGCGATGGCGCTCAATCCGACATGGTCAAGATAGCGGTTGAACCGTTCCGCTTCGAGCTCGCTAAAGCTGGAATTGCTTTCAAACGCCAGTACATAGGTGCCCGGCCCCGGCACTGCGATCACCGCACTGCCGGCTTCGTTTCTGCCAGTCGTACGAACCGCGCTTTGTTGATCGGTCACGCCGGTTGGCCCAAACAGGCGCAGCGACACGATCCGCTCCCAATAAAGGCCCCAGTCGTTCGCCTCTGCGCCTTGGGCGCCGACATCGCCGACCTTAAATGCGACCAGCAATGCCTCGCCTTGCTGCGGCGTGTGATCGGCGGGCTGCAGCCAAAACGAATGCGCCACAGCGGCGGCGGGCAGTGTCAGAGCAAGAGCGGCAATCGCGGCGCGAAACATCATTATCTTCCCGAAAGCGCCGTTTCGCATTGCTGCATCAGTTCGGTGATAATGTCCGCCACAGGCTCTTCGGATTTGACCATACCGACGCTTTGCCCCGCCATAATCGATCCGCTTTCAACGTCGCCGTCGATCACTGCTCTGCGCAGCGCGCCTGCCCAGAAATGTTCGATCTGCAATTGCGCCTCGCCCATGTCGACCTCTTCACGGTCGAGCATTCCGGCGACTTCAATTTGCTTGGCCGTGAATTCTTCGGTGCCTTTGTTCTTGAGCGCACGGACCGGAATAACCGGCAGGCGCGGATCGACCTGAACGCTGGCATCGGCGTCGCGGGCCTTGGCGCGGAAGAACGCCTTTTTGAAATCAGGATGCGCGATGCTTTCGGTCGCACAGGCAAAGCGTGTGCCCAATTGCACCCCGCACGCACCCATTTCAAGGTAGCTTGCGATTGCCTCGCCCCGGCCAATGCCGCCTGCAACAAAGACGATGTGATCTTCGGCCAATTCGGGCAGGAATTCCTGCGCCAAAACGCTGGTCGCAACAGGCCCAATATGGCCGCCTGCTTCCATCCCTTCGATCACCAAAGCATCCCCGCCAGAGCGCAAGAGCTTCTTCGCCAGCGCGAGCGTCGGAGCAAACACAATAACCTTTGCGCCGAACTCCTTGATCGCCTCAACGCTGCCCTTGGGCGGAATGCCGCCAGCCAGAACGACGTGGCTAACCTTATGCTTGGCGCATACCGCGATCAGGTCGAGCAATTGCGGGTGCATGGTGATGAGGTTGACGCCAAACGGCTTATCCGTGCGCGCCCGGGTCTCTGCAATTTCATTGTCGAGCAAATCGGGTGTCATCGCGCCGCATGCGATCACGCCAAAACCGCCCGCGTTGGAAATGGCGGATACGAGATTGCGTTCAGAAACCCAGCTCATCGCGCCGCAGAGGATCGCGTGTTCACAGCCGAGGAAGTCGATACCGCGCTGCATCATGGCGGCGCTTTTTGGATAAGTGGTCATGATTTCAGCGATTAGGGGTGCCCTAAGCAAAGATCAATCGTGATAGGTGCCCTAGTCTCTATAGATAAGGGCGATTTTACCCGCTGCCTCTGCGGCCAGACTGCGGGCATCATCGGTGCTTTCGCCCGCTGCCAATGCAACACCCATCCGGCGATATGGCCGGGTGCTGGGCTTACCGAACAATCGGATATCGATATTCGGGCTAAGCCCTAAAGCGTCGCCCACGCCATCAAAGGTGAAATCGGAACTGTCGCGGTCGGCCAAAATAACGGCGGAGGCGGACGGAAACGCCGGTTCATCGCCCAGGATTGGCAGGCCCATGACGGCTCGGGCATGGAGGTCGAATTCGGACAGGTCCTGAGAAATCATTGTGACCATGCCGGTATCATGCGGACGCGGCGAAAGTTCAGAGAAGATTACCTCATCACCTTTCACAAAGAACTCCACGCCGAACAGGCCCCAGCCCCGGCCCTCGCCCTCTAAGGCTTCGACGACTTTGGTCGCCATGGCTTTTGCCTTTTTAAGCGCGCCGGGTGACATGGCGGCGGGCTGCCAGCTTTCCTGATAATCGCCGCGTTCCTGTCTGTGGCCGATGGGATCGCAGAAACTGATGCCGCTCTTGTGGCGCACGGTCAGCAGAGTGATTTCATAGTCAAAGGCGATAAAGCCCTCCACAATCACCCGCGCCCGGTCGCCGCGCATATTGGCGCAGGCGTATTCCCAAGCAGCCTCCAATTCGGCTTCGCTGTCGACCTTGCTCTGGCCCTTGCCTGACGATGACATCACCGGCTTTATGACGCAGGGAAACCCCGTGTGATCTGCGCCTGCGCGCACTTCGTCAAAGCTCTCTGCATAACGATAAGGCGACGTGACGAGTCCCAATTCGCCTGCCGCAAGATCGCGGATTGCGTCGCGGTTCATGGTCAGCTGCGCTGCGCGGGCCGATGGGATGACGTTAAACCCGTCTTGCTCCAATTGGGCGAGCACTTCGGTGCGGATCGCCTCAATTTCCGGGACGATATGATCGGGCCGGTGTTTGAGCACGGCAGCGCGAAGGGCGTCTCCATCGAGCATGGAGAACACCTCCGCTCCGTCGGCAACCTGCATCGCAGGCGCGCCTGCATAGGCATCGCAAGCGATAACCCGCGCGCCCAATCGCTTTGCAGAAATTGTGAACTCACGGCCGAGTTCCCCAGAGCCGAGCAGCATGATTGTGCAAGTGAATGGCATGGCAGGGGTCTAGCGGGTGTGGATCAAGCCGCCAAGAACCCGTGCTTACAAAACTAGGGGCAAAGTGGCCGCGCCTGCTTTGATGCAGTCTGCGTTAGGCGCGCCGCTGAACCGTTTGATCGATTGCCCGCTCCATCGCTTCATTCATCGCACGCGACACCGCCATACCATCGCCCACGGCACGGACCGGCTGGTTGCACACACCGATCTGCATTCCGCCGCCTGCACGGGCCATAACCAATCCCAATTCCGCCTGACGCATGGTCCAATCGACGGTCACTTCAACGCGGGCAAGCCCGGCGCTGGCGGTCAATTCCGGAGCTCGCCTTGCCGATGTAACAGCAAGGCCAGCGAAGGTTTTAAGCACATCGTGAACCCAGCTGCGCGCTTGCCGCACATTCATATCAGGAAGCAGCACCGCGAACCTGTCACCATCCAACTGAGCCAGTTCGAAGCGATTATCTTGCGGACAGCCCACCATAGTTTCAAGGAACTTGGCAAAGCCCCACTGGATTTCATCGGCAGTCCGCTGGCCATATTGCATAAAGACCGCGCGCAAAGAATCGACCGCCAGCACCGCGACAACCTGTTCGCTCCCCTGTGTCAGAGAACGGCGCAAACTTGCCAAAAACGCGTGGCGATTGGCCAAACCTGTGTGCGGATCGGTCAATGCGCGCGCATTGATTTCTCCTTCAAGCGCATATCTTTGCTGAACCGAACGCAGCAATCCTAGCGCCCCTTGCGGTGTGCCATCATCGGGCTCAATCAATTTAAGGCTAAAGGCATACCAGCGCTGGCAACTCAGAGCAGTGCAGCGTTGTGATCCCGGATCAGCCTGATGCCCCGAACAGTCGCGGACGGGAAACTCGATCCAGCCTCCGAGTTCCTCACCCGAAAACGTCGCTGCCACATGGCGGGCAACCTGAGGCGCGTGATCAGTGTCGGCGTAATCTGCGATGTGCGGCATCAAAAGCAGCGAAGAAAGGTCGATACCCAATTCCGCAGCATTCTCCGACGCATGAACGATGAAACCCGCCGGATCCAATCTGAGAACGATGTTGCCCGCAGCGTCCTTCACCAGTCCGTGCAAAACGCGCTCTTCCTCAGCACTTAATCGATTTTTCATGCCGATTGCCCCCGGCTTTTGACGATCACAACGTAACAAACGATGAGCCGAGCCGCATTAGATCAATCGGAACTTTAACTAACAAATATAGTAACCCTAGGCGCAGAATCCCCAAATTCTCGCATCTTGAAATATAATGAGTTAGTTACGTATGTTTACCTGACTAAAAAACGAATCAACTTCATGGCTTGTTTACCATGTTTGCCAGAATGCGGACGATATTTATTCGCCATTACTACTAAGGTGATCGACTAAACCTCGATCATTATACGCACATTTCTCGGGTCTGCTCGGTACTGGGCGGCTATGCGAGATCGGCATTCCTCCACAACAGCCCCGCCCTGACCATCAGGGCTAGAGGCGTTGAGAGCTTCCTCATCTACACCAAGCACATTCGCAATTGCTGCGACCCGTTCTGGCAAGGGCCGCGCCTTGCCCTTTTCCCAGGCCCAAACAGTCGGCTTACTAACGCCAAGCTTTGCAGCAACTTGCGCCAAGGTTAGTCCGCGTTCACGCCGCAATCGGTTCAGGCGAATGCCCAAGGCATCACTTCCAGTGTTTTCAAATGATGGGCTGCGGTCTCCATCGCCGGGCGAGAAAGTTGCCGACTCGGGTTGTCCGCGCAATTGCGCAGCGGCCAAGGCCGCCTCTCCCAAAGCTTGCTGAAAGGCGCAGCCGTAAAGACGGCCGCTTTCCCAAACGATCTCTGCGCCGACTGGGCCAACATTGGGCAAATCTACGCCCAACACTTCGCCCACATTCAACGGCAGTTCGGTTTCGAGCAATAGGCCGGCGATCGAGATATTGTGGATCGTGACGTTCGCCTCTAACCCGCCGCTCAAAGAACCACTGGTCTCCAGCCGAAGCGCCCGGCGCGATTGCCGGCGACCTTCAACCGTCACGGCGGAATCAGAGGGTTGCGGTGAAGCGAGGTGGGCTTTCAAAGCCATGGCGAGAAACTCCTAATGGGGAGCTTCATCTCTTCGCCACAAGGGTTAAGAAGGAGTTAGCACCGCCCCTATAACGCGGCGAAACGGTTCAGATACCGCGTGACCCGTGGCAGCGCCAAAACCGGCCAAACACCCCCCAAAGGCGCAGAACGCGGGCCTAGGGTCACTCAGCAGCATCCAAACCATAGGCGGTGTGCAAAATGCGCACGGCAAGCTCTGTCTCATCTTCGTCGATCAGAACGCTGACCTTAATTTCAGAGGTTGAAATCGCCTGAATGTTGATCCCGCGATCAGAAAGCGCGCGGAACATCGTGCTCGCCACACCGGCATGGCTTTTCATCCCAACGCCAACTACGCTGATTTTCGCGATGTGGCTGTCGGTGATGATGCGGTTGAATCCAATCGCGTCCATGCGATCTTCGAGCAGGGCCTGAGCCCGGGCAAGGTCCGCTTGCGGCACAGTAAAGGTCACGTCGGTCTCGCCCTTATCGCGGCCAACGTTTTGAATGATCATATCGACATTGATCGACGCATCGGCGAGCGGCGCGAAAATATCAGCCACCGCGCCCGGTTTGTCGGGCACGCGGGTTAGGATGATCTTCGCTTCGTTTTTGTCGTGAGCAATACCGGTAACCAGCTGGCGTTCCATGTCGCCGTTCTCCACCAATTCGTCCATTTCTTCATCCGAAACAATCAATGTTCCGGGCAATTCGTCGGCTGACACCGCATCGTCTCCGACAAAGCTGGAGAGCACTTGAATGCGCACGCCCTCTTTCATCGCGAGCCCGACAGAGCGCGTTTGCAAAACCTTCGCTCCAACACTGGCCAGCTCCAACATCTCTTCATAGGTCACCGCTTTCAGCTTGCGGGCCTTGGCCACAATGCGCGGGTCTGTGGTGTAGACCCCGTCAACATCGGTGTAGATATCGCAGCGATCCGCTTTCACCGCTGCGGCGACCGCCACGGCAGACGTATCCGAACCGCCGCGCCCCAATGTGGCGATGCGTCCGTCATCAGAAATCCCTTGAAACCCCGGAACAACGGCAATTTCTCCGCCGGCCATGGCAGCATTCATGTCCGGCGCATCGATGGATTCGATGCGGGCTTTCGAATGCGCTTCAATCGTTTTGACGGGTACCTGCCACCCAAGCCAGCTGCGCGCTTTGCAGCCCAGCGATTGGAGGGTCATTGCAAGCAGACCGCTTGTGACCTGTTCCCCGCTGGCGACGACCACATCATATTCGGCCGGATCATACAGCGCGTTGGCTTCGCGGCAGAAATTGATCAGCCGGTCGGTTTCGCCTGCCATCGCGCTGACAACGACGGCAACCTCGCTTGATACACCATCAGCATTGGGGGCCGCCTGTGCGCGCACAATATTGGCGACGCGGCGAATCCGCTCAGTCCCGGCCATCGACGTGCCGCCAAACTTCATCACGATTCGTTGTGAGCGGGTGGGCGCGTCTTGGGCCAAAATGCTCGCACTCCTTTGCGGGTTGATGTTCCTCTAGTGAGGTTTGCTTCGCGCTGCTAACGGGGGGGAATGGGAAACGCAAACGTATCAAATGTAACCATCCGCCCGGAAGAGGCCGCGTTCTTTGCCGATCTGGCGAAAGATTGGTGGAATCCCAAGGGCAAGATGGCCAGTCTGCATCAGGTAAACCCGGTCCGTTTGGAGTTTATTCGCGCGGCAGTGGACACGCATTTCGGGTGCGACACCCACGGCGTTCGGCCATTGGCGGGCAAAACCGCTCTCGATATCGGCTGCGGCGCGGGGCTTGTATGCGAACCGCTCACTCGGCTCGGCGCGGCGGTGACCGGCGTTGATGCGGCGGCAGATAATGTTGCGGCTGCGGCGGCCCATGCGGACAGCGGCGGGCTGGATATCCGCTACATGGCGGGCGAGGTCGCATCGCTGGATATAGGCACATTCGATCTGGTCACGTGCCTTGAGGTGGTGGAGCATGTCGCGGACAAGCCAGCTTTCCTCGCCGATGTGGCTGCACGGCTATCGCCTGATGGATTGCTGATTATGTCCACACCCAACAGGAGCGCGGCGTCTCGCCTGCTGCTGGTCGGAGCGGCGGAAGCGATTGGCTATGTTCCCAAGGGAACGCACCATTGGGAAGATTTTGTCACACCAGAAGAATTGGAAGCCTTGCTTGCCGATGCCGGTCTTGAAGTGATTGACCGGCGCGGGATTGCATACGCGCTTGGCAAAGGGCTGCACCTTTCGGACAATGAAGCGCTCAATTACATCGTGAGCGCGCGGCGGGCGTAGACACGGTGATCCGGTAATTGCCCAAAATTGCGGGCATCGCGGCTACTCGCCAGACCCTTCGATCAAAGCGATAAACTCGCGCGTGTTGTCAGTGAAGAATCCGTCTGCGCCGGTCGCAATCGCCGCCGTCCACAACCGCCGGTATTGGCCATCATCCGCTGGGCCGCCAGCCCCCTGAAGCGAGGCAGGTAGGAACCCGTTTTCCTTTCGCAAGGTCCACGGATGTACGACCAATCCCGCCGCATGAGCATCGCTTACCAAGCCGGTTGGCTCCATTGTGTCGGTGGTCAAAGCATGGCCAAGCCAAGGCCCAATCCCGTCTGCATATTCGGCGATCTCTGCCAGTCCGGTCGGCGTTATCATTTCGGACCAGCGCATGTCGGGCTCATCATAAGGGCCGCCCTCGGGCGCAATCAGCAGCACGAGACGCGTATCGATCCGCTGGTTAAGCCGTTGCAAAGGGCCAACCTCAAACACTTGCACAAACACCTCCGCATCGGCTCCATCCAGGCCTGCCTGACGCAGGTCCCGAATGAGGAGGTCGACCATGTCGATGCCCTCTTGTTCCAGCAAAACCGTGGGGTGTTTCAGCTCTGGATAGAGGCCAATTGTGCGGCCCGTCTCATCCTCTTTGGCGCGAACCAATTGGATGACCTCGGCAAAGGTCGGCACCTGATAAAGACCGTTATAGGCGGCGTTGTCTGGGCGGATATTTCCAACCCGCTCACGCGCGCGCAATGTGCGCAATTCGGCCAAGGTGAAGTCTTCAGCGAACCACCCAGCGACCTGCCGATCGTCAATGGTCTTTGTGCGCCGCCGGTCTTCGAATTCTTCGCGGCTTGCGACATCGGTGGTGCCAGATAGCTCATTTTCGTGCCGCGTAACCAGCACAAGATCCTTGGTCACAACCAAATCGGGCTCGATATAATCCGCACCCAAATCAATCGCCAATTCATAAGCGGCCAAAGTGTGTTCAGGCCGTTCGCCAGAGGCCCCGCGATGGGCGATAATCAGCGGACGATCATTGGCGCCAACTCGGTCAGAATGGCCATCGGCTGCGGCCTGTGTCCCCGAAGAAAAAGCGCCTACCATCAGAACAGCCCCTATCAAGCGGACAAAAGTGAAGCGGACCATGTGTCTTCCTTAAAACCGACCAGAATGCCAGAGCCGTGCTCGACCACTGGACGTTTGATCATGGAGGGGTGCTGAACCAACAGAGCTACAGCCTTGTGACTGTCCGCCGCATCCGCTTTATCATCGTCTGAAAGCTTGCGAAACGTCGTCCCGCGCTTGTTCAAAACGACATCGACGCCTTGATCCGCGATCCATGCTGCGACCTTGCCCGCGTCAGCGCCGACCTTTTTATAGTCGTGAAACGTGTAATCCAGCCCATTGGCATCAAGCCAATTGCGCGCCTTTTTCACCGTGTCACAATTGGGAATGCCGTATACGTCGATGGCCATAGTTATCCTAAACCTTGGTTCGCGCATGAATTGGCTTGAGAGCCTTGCGCGGTGGTGGCACTCTTTGCGCAGAATCAAGGGGGACACAATGGCATTTTGGGACGCAGACCTAACCACCCGCATGGGCGCAGAGACTGCGACCGGTCAGGCAGGGCTCGCTTGCTTCATTCTGGCAGGCTTCAGAATTCTCGCTGCGCTGTTTTTTGGCGGCATGGCGGGGATCGATAGTCTTGAGGGTCAGATCATCGCGGGATTGACAACAATCGAGGCCCTGGTTGCGGTTGTCGCAGGCTTCCGCTTCCGCTCTGGCAAAGGGACGTATTGGGGCATTGCCGTCGCGGCCTTGCTCGCCATGGGCATCCTAAACAGCCTCGCCTCTGTCGCGATTGGTGGAATTGTGATCAGTGCGATTTTCTTGGTGATTGTCGTGCAGGGCGTGCGCGGGGCGCTTGCTCTTAAAAGCACACATTTCGACGACGACGATCTCGAAGCCTTCGAATGATTTAATAGCGGCGCACCAAGTGAGCGTCGGCGATTGCAACCGCGAGCGCATCGGCGGCATCGGCCCCGGCAATGGTCGTCCCCGGCAGCAACACTTTGACCATGGCGGCGACCTGTTTCTTATCCGCCCCGCCCGTGCCCACGACCGCCTTTTTCACCAGCCGCGCGGCGTGTTCGTTGACACAGAGTTGTGCGCCTCCGCAAGCGGTGAGCACTGCGCCCCGCGCCTGAGCCAGCTTCAAAGTCGATTGGGGGTTTTCATTGACGAACACCTCTTCGCACGCCGCCCGGTCCGGCCTGTGCGCGGCGATCACAGCCGCGATCCCATCGTGCAATTGCGCGAGCCGCTGAGCCATTGGTGTCTTTGGATTGGTCGGCAGCTGACCATTGGCGAGGTGCGATAGCCGCGTGCCATCCGCGCGGATAACGCCCCAACCTGTGCAGGAAAGCGACGGATCAAGACCGAGGATGATTACGCTCATTCTATAGCCCCACTCTCCAGCCCAGCCGCCACACAATCGCGATGAGAAGGGCAAGCAAGAGTGCGCCAAAAAACGCCAGTTCGATCAGCTTCATCGCTCGCCCAACGCAGCAAAGCGCATCTTACGCGTCGAGCTTGTCCATGACCTCATCGCTGATTTCATAATTGCCCCAGACCGTTTGCACATCGTCATCATCGTCGAGCACATCGATCAGCTTGAGCAGAGTGCCGGCACCCTTCTCATCCATATCAACCGTGATGTTCGGCTTCCATGCAAGCTTGACGTTGGACGCCGCGCCCAGTGCTTTTTCCAGATCGCCGGCGACCTGATGCAAGTCTTCCGAAGCGGTCCAGATGGTGTGGCCGTCATCGGAGCTTTCGATGTCATCCGCGCCCGCTTCCATCGCCGCTTCCAGAACTGTATCCTCGTCGCCAACTTCGGCGGGATACTCGATCAGGCCGAGGCGTTCGAAACCGTGCTGAACCGACCCTTCGGTGCCAAGATTGCCGCCGTGCTTGCTAAAAGCGGTGCGAACGGCGGTTGCGGTGCGGTTGCGATTGTCGGTCAGCGTTTCGACGATGATCGCGCTGCCGCCGGGGCCGTAGCCCTCATAGCGGACCTCTTCGTAGTTCTCATCATCGCCCGCGCTGGCTTTATCAATCGCGCGCTGAATGTTGTCCTTGGGCATGGACTGCCCCTTGGCTGTGTTGACAGCCAGCCGCAGGCGCGGGTTCATATCCACGTCGGGCGTGCCCATTTTCGCCGCCACGGTGATTTCGCGCGAAAGCTTGGAAAACAGATTGGAGCGTTTCTTGTCCTGCGCACCTTTGCGGTGCATGATGTTTTTAAATTTGGAATGGCCTGCCATGGGATGTCCTGCGTGAACTCTTTTTGCGTTTTAAGCTGAAAATTAGTGACCCCGCATTAGACCGATGAGCGACATGACGACAACCCCAAGAACTGAACCGGAAATAGAGGCCATCTTTGGCGACACCGGCGCCGAAGCCGCCCGCGAGCTGCCCGCAGCGTCCCTGCGCGAGGAATGGGGGCGTTTCTTTGCATTCTTAAAGCGCCCGACTCTGCGAGGCGATGTCGCGGTTGGCGCGCCCGCCACGGTTTTGGCGCGGATTTATGCCCTTGATATGGTGGCGATGTTCGCGCTCATCGTTGCCGCCAGCGCTGCTGTCGCCGCGGGCTTAACCCTGCCACAAACAGCCTTAGCGGGAATGGAATTCACGCCACTGATCGTTTTGGCGGTGATCGTGATCGCGCCGGTTTTTGAAGAATTGATGTTCCGCGGCTGGCTGTCGGGCAGACCATCCCACATAATCGGATTGTTGTTGGCCGGGCCAGGCGTATGGATCGCGCTTTCGCTCCAACCCAGCGCACCTTTGATCGGCGCTCTAATTGGGTTTGTCAGTCTGGTCGCGGCCGCAGCGGCCCTGATAGTTCTGCGTCGTCGCCCTGCGTTTGACTGGTTCGCCCGCTTTTTCCCAGCGTTCTTTTGGTTAGCCACGCTCGCCTTCGCTTTGGTTCACCTCACCAATTTTGACGAAGGCTCAGCTGCGATCCTTTTGCCGCTGGTTTTGCCGCAGTTTATTTTAGGCAGCCTGCTCGGCTATATCAGAGTGCGGATCGGCATTTTGGGCGCAATCGCTCTCCACGCAGCGCACAACGCCACGGCGATTGGGATTGCGGCGCTGGCGATGTCAATGGATTGAGCGATTTCAGATCGAAACCGCGGTGCCGCTGGCGCTAACCATTAGCATGGACCCTGTGTCACCGATCACTTCGTAATCAAGGTCGATCCCGACCACGGCATTGCCGCCGCGCGATGCGCATTCGGCCTGAAGCTCTTGAATCGCTTCATCGCGGGCTTTCTTCAAAATACGCTCATAACTGCCCGAGCGCCCGCCAACCATGTCGCGAATTCCCGCCAGAAAATCGCGGAAAATGTTTGCGCCAAGGATCACCTCTCCGACCACGATGCCGTGATACTCCTTGATCGGATGCCCTTCGATCGTCGGTGTCGTGGTCACGATTATTCCGCGCGCGTCTTTCCAAGCTCCAGCCATACTTCATCTCCTCTGTTGGTGTATTGTGCATATAACACACGGCAGTAGAAATTTCAATATTGGGGCGAAGTGCCAAAAGACGCGATCAAATCATCCCAAGCGCGTTTTTATACGTGTCGAGGATCATTTCCTGTTCGCTGCGATCATCAGGCTTCATTTTGCGCAGGCGCACGATTTGGCGCATGATTTTCGCATCATATCCGACCGCTTTGGCTTCGGCATAGACATCGCGAATGTCGTCGGCGATGCCCTTCTTTTCTTCTTCGAGGCGTTCGATGCGCTCAATCAAAAGCCGCAGGCGGTCATCGGTTGCGTTCGCATCGGTATCGTCAGCCATCAGTCGTACTCCAAGAGAATCATGTGTCAGTGTTGTCAGCCGACTTAACAGCCTTGGCGAATGTGCAAAGCGATTGTGCAGATATTCTCCCCCGATGCGCATTCATGCCGTTTCCAATGCAATCCAAATCGCGCTCGCTCGCCCTGACTTGCGCAAGGCGAACCATGTAGTAGAATTGCTGGTAAGCGGTGTTCTTGCCGACCTCATTTTCGCCGATTGGGCCCAACAATGTCACAGCCGAACGAAACCCCCGGCACTGTCAAAGCGTCCGAACAGCCCGCAATTGCCGAGCTTACATCCACGAAAGACACCGATGAAAACTTGAACGGCAATGTCGTTGTCTTTTGCGGGCACATGTTCAACGCTGGCAGCGAGGCCGAGAGAACGCTGGCCGCGCGCATTCGCGAACAATTGGATGCGCATGAGATTGCGGTTGGCTTTGGCCCGCTGGCGTGCGGCGCGGACATTGTCATTGCAGAAGAATTGATCGCACGCGGGGCAGAATTGAATGTTGTTTTGCCGTTTGCAGAAGCCGACTTTATTGCAGAAAGCGTCATGTGTGGCGGCGAAGATTGGCTCCCGCGGTACAATGCCTGCCGTGATGCCGCCGCCTCGGTAAGCTTCGCAACACCCAGCGATTATGTCGGCGATGACAACCAGTTTGCCTACAACACGCTCTACGCCATGGGTCTGGCCGTTTTGCGTTCGCAAAAACGCGGGTGCAAAGGAATCCAGATAGCGGTTGTTTCCGACACATTCGCCAGCTTCTCCACCACCGGCATTGCCGGAACAAAGGCGGATATGAAGCTGTGGCAAGACCTGGGACGTGAGACGATTTCGATTGCTGCGGGCCCGGTTCCGCGTGACCTTAAATTCCCAGAGCGAGAGGCGGTAAGCGGGGGTACGCGGCGCGAAATACGCTCAATCATCTTTGCCGATTACAAAGGGTTTTCGCGCATTGGCGAACGGGTGCTGCCCGACTTCATGAACATCATCATGGGCCGCATTGCCAAAGTGCTCCATGATTTTGGCGACCACGTGGAGTTTCGCAACACATGGGGCGACGCAATCTATGCCGTGATCGATGAACCCCGTACCGCCGCGCAAATCGCGCTTAAACTCCAAGAAGAGCTCGCCAATGTTCCGCCCGGATTGGTCCCGAAAGGCGCCGTCGCGGGGATGCGCACTGGAGTGCATTATGGACCGATTTGGGTCGGTACGGACCGGATTACCGGCAACCGTGTGTGGTACGGAGGAGAGGTCAACCGCACCGCCCGCATCGAACCAGTGACACCGGTAGGCGGGGTCTATTGCACCGAAAGTTTTGCCGCCGCGTTGCTGATGGACAATTACACCGGGTGCCAGTTTACGTCTGTGGGCCGGGTGATCTTGCCTAAGAATTATGGTGAGGTTGAACTGTTCCGGCTGGAGCGCGGCAAGGAAAGCTAGCTTACTCCGATTTGTTCTTCGCTACGCTTGCTTTCATTGCAGCGAGTTGTTCGTCTGTTGCGGGCGATTGCCGCGTGGTTTTCCATTCATCCATCGGCATACCGTGAATAATCTCTCGCGCTTGCGCCTTGTCCCCTTCGAAACCCGCATCGCGGATCCAATCGGCCAGGCAATTGCGACAGAAACCAGATAGCCCCATCAGGTCAATATTTTGGGCGTCATGGCGGTGCTGTAAGTGGCGCACCAATCGGCGAAATGCCGCTGCGGCAACGGTGTCTTCGAGGCTGTCTAGCGGATCATTCTGGGGTTTCATTTTGGCTTTTCCTTGAGTTGCAATTTTGCTGTGTCATAGCAGGGCAAACGGGATCAAGGACAGCATGACAAATAGCGATCAATCACAAGACGGCGCTTTGGCAGACACGCGGATCGATCCGCGCGGGCGCCGGGTCAAAATTCTGGCAACAATCGGCCCCGCCAGCCGGTCGCCAGATATGCTGCGCAAATTGTTCAAGGCGGGCGCAGATGCGTTCCGGGTCAATATGAGCCACGGCGATCATGCCGATCATGAACAGGCGATCCGCGCGATCCGCGATCTGGAAAAGGAATTTGCCCGGCCGATCGCTGTCCTCGCCGACCTTCAGGGACCCAAACTGCGCGTCGGCACGTTCAAAGATGGCCGCGCGGTGATCCGCCATTCAGGGCACTTCACTCTCGACCGTGATCCCGCCCCCGGCGATGAAACACGCGTGTGCCTGCCTCACCCCGAATTGTTCGGCATCTTGGAGCGCGGTCAGCGGTTGCTCATCAATGACGGCAAAATCCGTCTTGTGGTAAAAGAAGCGGACGAGAACCGGATTTTCTGCTCCGCCGAAGTAGGCGGCGTAATTTCCGACCGTAAGGGCGTGAATGTTCCCGATGCCGAGGTTCCCATACCTGCATTGACAGAGAAGGATCGCAAGGACTTGGCCTTTGCGGTGAAGCATGGGGCGGATTGGATCGCGCTTTCCTTTGTCCAGCGGCCTGAAGATATGGCGGAGGCGCGGAAGCTGATTTCCGCCCATGCTGCGGGGCATTCCATGCCTGCCCTGTGTGCCAAGATCGAAAAGCCGCAGGCCATCGGCCGGCTGGATTCCATCATCGAATTGTCCGATGGGATCATGGTTGCGCGCGGCGATTTGGGGGTTGAATTGGAACCGCACGAAGTGCCGCCCCTGCAAAAACGCATCGTCGCCGCCAGCCGGATCGCGGGCAAACCCGTGATCGTGGCGACACAAATGCTGGAATCGATGATCGAAAGCCCAATGCCAACCCGCGCCGAAGTCTCCGACGTCGCAAATGCCGTCTATGACGGGGCGGATGCCGTGATGCTGTCCGCCGAAAGCGCAGCGGGCGATTGGCCGGAGGAAGCCGTGTCCATGATGCACCGCATCACCCACCAAGTGGAGCGCGACGAGGGTTATAAGGAACGCATCAGATTGCTCGACCCAACGCCCGATGCGACAACATCTGATGCGCTGGCGCACAGTTGTATGACGATCACGGAAACTGTCCCGATCAGCGCAATCACCGTCTTTACCTCGTCCGGTTCCACCGCACGCCGTGTTGCACGAGAACGACCCGCCACGCCGATGCTGGTGCTCACGCCGAGCATGCGCACCGCGCGCCGTGTGGCGTTGCTGTGGGGAGCACACGCCGTGCTGACCAAGGATATCGGAAGTTTCGAAGAGATGATCGCAAAGGGCAAACGCATGGCGCTGCGCCATGGCTTTGGCGAGCCAGGATCGAAGCAGATCGTGCTAGCAGGGGTGCCGTTTGGCACGCCGGGGGCGACCAACCTTTTGCATGTCGTCACGCTTACCGGTGATGAGCTTAAGGACCACGCAATATAGCTGCTATTCGCTGCAATTCGTCGCTGGAAGCAGTGCATACGGCGAGAAATGGGCATTTTACTCTTGGACGCGAGCAAGATGCGCTTCACAGCTAAGGACAATTTGCCGAAACAAACCGTCCGCAATCCTATGAGTGAAGAAGCGAAATGACAGGCAACCAACTTGCCAAACAAACCGCACGCAATGCAGGCAAGGGACTGATCCGAAGCCTCCACCGCGCTATAAGGCCGTTTGGTGTTTTCTTTCAGGGGTTTCTGGAAAACCCCCGCATGGTCGGATCGATCATCCCATCTTCGCAGGTAACAATTGATGCGATGCTGGAGCAGGTCGATTGGCAGCAATGCCAGCTATTTGTAGAATATGGGCCGGGTGTCGGGACGTTCTGCCCGCACATTCTGGACCGTCTGCCTACAGGCGGAAAGCTATTGGTGATCGACACCAATCCGCGTTTCATTGAATACCTCAAAAGAGACATCATCGATCCGCGCTTTCATGCCGTTCTCGGTTCCGCCGCCGATGTGGAGACATTCGTCAAACAAATTGGCGCCGCACATGCCGATTACGTGCTGTCGGGACTCCCGATTTCCACTCTGCCAGATGGTGTCGCGGAAACAATTGTGGAGGCGACCTATCGCGTTCTGCGAGAGGGCGGTGCGTTCCTGACCTATCAATTCCGTCCTACCGCACGTGAGCTGACGCAGGAGACATTTGATCGGATTACCAAGGGCCTTGTTTTGCGCAACATCCCGCCCTGCCTGCTAACATGGGGTTGGAAGGAAAAGGGTGCGGCTGAGTAACCCGCCCGATCTATTCCACTGCGCGCCCTAGCCGAGCGCGTGCCTCAGCCTCTCCGATGAGTGGCAACAGCTCGCCCATGTCGGGACCGTGGTTCATCCCTGTCAGCGCCTGACGCAGAGGCAGAAACAGCGTCTTACCTTTGCGCCCAGTTGCCGCTTTCAATGCCGAAGTCAGCGCGCCCCATGGATCATCACCCGATGCGAATGCCTCGCCCAGAGCATCGGCGGCTTGCGCAAGATAGGCGGCATCTTCGGCGGCAAATTCGGGCTGTTCAATCGGGCCGGTAACCAGACGCCACCATTCTGCAACATCATTGATCGTCGCAATGTTTGGCCGCACTGCGTGCCAGCCTGCCTCGTCCATCCCTTCGGGCAAACGCCCTTGGGCCTCGGCAAAGTCCATATTGTGAACGATTGCGGTGTTCACCCGGTCCAGATCGGCGTCGTCAAATTTGGCAGGCGCGCGGCCAAAAGTGGACAGGTCAAATGTTTCCAGCAGCTTCGCCCGATCCGCAATCGGCTCCACTGGCAGCGATGTGCCAAGCCGCGATAGGAGCGCAATGATCGCCTCAGGCTCAATGCCTTTTTCCCGGAATGCATCGCAGCCCAGCGAGCCAAGGCGCTTTGACAATTTGCCTTCGGTGCCCACCAGCAATGCTTCATGAGCAAAGGTTGGCGGGACGGCGCCCATCGCGGTGAACATTTGGATTTGCACCGCAGTGTTGGAAACATGGTCCTCTCCGCGCAGCACCTGCGTTACGCCCATATCGATGTCGTCGACTGTGCTTGGCAGCATATACAGCCAAGAGCCGTCGGCGCGGCGGATGACAGGATCGGACAGCGTTTTGGGGTCGAACTTTGCCGGGCCGCGCACACCGTCTTCCCAGCTGATCGCTTCGTTATGATCAAGTTTAAAGCGCCAATGCGGCTGAATGCCTTCGGCCTCTTTGGCTGCCCGGTCGGCTTCGGAAAGCTCCAAGGCCCCGCGATCATAGATTGGAGGCAGGCCCCGGCCGAGCAGAACCTTGCGCTTCAGCTCCAATTCTTGCTGCGTTTCGTATGCCGGGTAGATGCGGCCCGCTTCGCGCAGCCGTTCAAAGGCGGACTGATAAAGGTCGAGCCGCTCTGACTGGCGTTCTTCACGCGTTGCCTCGATGCCCAGCCACTTGAGGTCAGCGCGGATGGCATCGACATATTCTTCTTTCGACCGCACCGCATCCGTGTCGTCAATGCGCAGGATAAACTCGCCTCCCGCGTTCTGGGCAAGCATCCAATTGTGCAAAGCGGTGCGAATATTGCCGACGTGCAGACGGCCTGTGGGCGAAGGGGCAAAGCGTGTGGTGGTCATGCCGCCCCCGGTAAAGCGCGAACACGCCGCCCGCAAGCGGTTCGACGCGGCAAGTTTAGTGCGGAGCTTGCTCAGCACGCATCCGCGCGGTGATCTGCCTGCGGCTGTTTGCCGCCCGATTGCGGGCGCGCCGCCAATCGGGGCGGCTGATTTTACTTCGGCCGGATGGTGAAATTGTGCTCAATATAGAGGAAAATCTCGGTCTCGCTCGACTGCTGCCAATACAATTTCCCGTCCAGACCGTCGATCACCACCCGGTAATCATCGCCAAACATGCTGGCATAGCTGGTCGATTCCTGCGCGATGTGCCGAACGACATCGGCGCGGTATTGTTCGGGATTGTCGATCGCGAGACCGGTTGTACCGACATCGATAAAGGATCGCCCGGTCGCCGGAATGGTCTTCACAAATTCAGCAATGCTTTCGGCCGTCGTGCCCACACTGGCCGATGCACCGCGCAAAGGGATGCGTGCATAAATTTGCACCCGGCTGGTGTCAGGCCGGTTGCCGCCCATGATCGGTAGATTGCGCATCGTCCCGGCAGTAACAGGCTCCAGCGTGTAACGGCCCGCGACCAATGTGATCCCGGCCTGATCCGCCTCTGTCATTGTGGCCGAGAGCATCGCGAACAGCTCTTCGATCCGTTCATCGGGATTGCGCGAGTCCGAACTGACGAAAAGCGGTGTCACAAAATAGTCGGCGGTCCGTGTCACACCGATTGCGGAGGGATCGTTGGAACGGAAATAGCCATTGGCCGAGGAACGATCTTGGCGGGCACCGGTCACAACCACCGTGTCCTGCGCAGCAACCGGAATTGATATCAGCGCCGCAGCCATCATTCCTGCAGCAATAAATGTTTGACGTAGCATCCCCTTATTCTCCCTTTCATATGCAGGCGAAACGACCAATCGTTACCGCCCTGAACCAGCCTCGCTGTGCAAGCTAACGCAACAAAACAAAAAAGGCCCCGGCGGATCGCTCCACCGGGGCCTTTTTTCTAGGTCACTGGATGAATGAGGGCTTATTCGCCAGCGGGGGCATCTCCGCCGCCCATGGCTGCCTTCATTGCTTCCTCGCTCGACACTGGATCGGCGGCGGGCTCCGGCTCTACCGCATTTTCAGCGGCGAGTTTGTCCTGCTGCTTTTTCCAAGCGGCTTTAAGCGCGGCGTCACGGCTGGAGGCTGTGACGCGCATCCGGTTCATGCCCGCACCGGTACCGGCAGGGATGAGACGGCCAACGATCACGTTTTCCTTAAGGCCGATCAGCGTGTCTTTCTTACCTTCGACCGAAGCCTGAGTAAGAACGCGGGTCGTTTCCTGGAACGAAGCGGCCGAGATGAAGCTGCGCGTTTGCAGCGACGCCTTGGTGATGCCCAACAGGATCGGCGTGCCTTGCGCCGGTTGCTTGGACTTGGTCAGCTTCGCGTTCACTTCGAGCATTTCGGCAAAGTCAATTTGCTCACCGGGAAGCAACGTCGTGTCGCCGCCATGCGTGATTTCGACTTTTTGCAGCATCTGGCGAACGATCACCTCAATGTGCTTGTCGTTGATCTTCACGCCTTGCAGTCGGTACACTTCCTGAATCTCATCGACGAGATATTCAGCCAGCGCCTCAACGCCCATAACCTCAAGGATGTCGTGCGGGTTCGGCGCGCCGGAAACAAGGGTATCACCCTTCTTCACGAAATCGCCTTCTTGCACGTCGATCACTTTGGTCTTGGCGATCAGATATTCGACTGCATCACCTTCCTCTGGGATAATCGCGATCTTACGTTTCGCTTTGTATTCGCGAACGAATTCGATCTTACCGGAGATCTTGGCGATCACCGACATATCCTTAGGAAGGCGTGCTTCGAACAGCTCGGCAACACGCGGCAGACCACCGGTAATGTCGCGGGTCTTGGCCGCTTCACGCGATGCACGGGCAAGGATGTCACCAGCCTCAACCGTTTGACCATCTTCAACCGAAAGCGTGGTACCCGGAGCGAGCATGTAACGCTGTGCTTCGGTTTCATCCGCATCGGTTTGACCTTCGCCCAGAAGAGTCATGCGCGGACGCAGTTCCTCTTTCTTCTTACGGCCGGTTGCCCGGTTTTCGGTCACGATACGCTGAGCGATACCTGTTGCGTCATCGGTTTGCTCTTCAAGCGTCGTACCTTCGACAAGGTCTTGGTACTTAACAACGCCCGATTGCTCAGTGATGATTGGCAGAGTGAACGGGTCCCATTCAGCGAGACGATCGCCTTCTTTGACCTTCGCGCCGTCCTTGAACTTGATGATCGTACCGTACGGCACTTTATGCATCTCACGTTCGCGGCCTTCGGCATCGATCACCGCAATCTCACCGTTACGAGCGAGCGACAGGATGTTGCCCTTCTTATCGGTGATGGTCGGCATATCGCGCAATTCAACCTTACCGGTCGAGATCGATTCAAGGTGCGATGTTTCGTTAAGCTGCGCCGCGCCGCCGATGTGGAATGTCCGCATCGTAAGCTGAGTGCCTGGCTCACCGATTGACTGCGCGGCGATAACACCAACCGCTTCGCCAATGTTCACCGGAGTACCGCGAGCAAGGTCACGGCCATAACAGGTGCCGCACACGCCTTGATCGGCTTCGCAAACCAGCGGCGAACGGATCTTGGCAGACTGAGTTTCAGCCGCTTCGATTTCGACCACCATTGGCTCATCGATCAAAGTGCCCGCTTTCACGATCACTTCGCCGGTCGATGCGTTCACGATGTCTTCGGCCACGGTGCGGCCAAGAATACGCTCACCCAAAGATGCAATGACCGAACCACCTTGGACGATGGCACGCATTTCCAGCGCGTTTTCGGTCTTACAATCTTCGACCACGATCGTGCAGTCTTGCGACACATCGACCAAACGGCGAGTCAGATATCCTGAGTTCGCCGTCTTAAGCGCGGTATCGGCAAGACCTTTACGCGCGCCGTGGGTTGAGTTGAAGTATTCAAGGACGGTCAGACCCTCTTTAAAGTTTGAGATGATCGGCGTTTCGATGATCTCGCCCGAAGGTTTCGCCATCAGACCGCGCATACCGGCAAGCTGCTTCATCTGCGCGGGGCTACCACGCGCACCAGAGTGGCTCATCATGTAGATCGAGTTGATCGGCGCTTCGACACCGTCTTTGTCAATCGGTGTCGCCTTAATCTCAGCCATCATGGCGTCAGCAACTAGGTCACCGCACTTGGACCAAGCGTCGATCACCTTGTTGTATTTTTCCTGCTGAGTGATCAGGCCGTCCTGATATTGCTGTTCGTAATCAGCAACCAGAGCCTTCGTCTCTTCGACCATACCTTCTTTGGAATCAGGGATGATCATGTCATCCTTACCAAAGGAGATGCCGGCCTTAAACGCGTGGCGGAAGCCAAGGGTCATGATCGCATCGGCGAACAGAACCGTGTCTTTTTGACCGGTGTGACGATACACTTCGTCGATCACGTCGCCCACGTCCTTTTTGGTCAGAAGGCGGTTGATAATGTCGAAGGGAACCTTGTGGTTCTTTGGCAGGCATTCACCCAGCAGCATCCGGCCCGGCGTCGTTTCAAAACGCTTGAGGACGATTTTGCCTTTTTCATCGGCCTGCGGAACGCGGGCGAGAATTTTGGAGTGAAGCGTGACAGCTTTCGTTTCGAGAGCTTGGTGCACTTCGGCCATATCGGCAAAGCGTGGCAGCTTCTCGACTTTCGAGCCGTCTTCGTTTTCGAGGTATTCCGGCTTCTTCTCCTGACGTTCCATCGAAAGGTAATAGATACCCAGCACCATATCCTGCGAAGGAACGATGATCGGCTTACCATTGGCTGGCGACAGGATGTTGTTGGTCGACATCATCAAGACGCGCGCTTCTAGCTGCGCCTCGAGTGAAAGCGGAACGTGAACGGCCATTTGGTCACCGTCAAAGTCAGCGTTGAACGCAGAGCAGACCAGCGGGTGAAGCTGAATGGCTTTACCTTCGATCAAAACGGGTTCGAACGCTTGAATGCCAAGACGGTGAAGCGTTGGTGCGCGGTTGAGCATGACCGGGTGTTCCCGGATCACTTCGTCAAGGATATCCCAGACTTCCTTGCGCTCTTTCTCAACCCACTTCTTCGCTTGCTTCAAGGTCATCGAAAGACCTTTCGCATCGAGGCGGGCGTAGATGAACGGCTTGAACAGTTCGAGCGCCATCTTCTTTGGCAGACCGCATTGATGCAGTTTCAATTCTGGACCGGTCACGATGACCGAACGACCAGAATAATCAACGCGCTTACCCAGAAGGTTCTGACGGAAGCGGCCTTGCTTACCCTTGAGCATATCGCTCAAAGATTTCAGCGGTCGCTTATTCGCGCCCGTGATCACACGGCCGCGGCGGCCGTTGTCAAACAGCGCATCGACGGCTTCTTGAAGCATACGTTTTTCATTGCGGACGATGATGTCCGGCGCACGCAATTCAATCAGACGCTTCAAACGGTTGTTCCGGTTGATCACGCGGCGATAGAGATCGTTGAGATCGGACGTCGCAAAACGGCCACCATCCAGCGGCACCAGTGGGCGCAGCTCTGGCGGGATCACAGGGATCACTTCGAGGATCATCCATTCAGGGCGGTTGCCCGAATCGATGAAGCTCTCAACGACCTTCAAACGCTTGATGATTTTCTTCGGCTTGAGCGTCGATTTGGTCGTCGCCAGCTCTTCCATCAGATCGTCGCGCTCTTGCTCAAGATCGAGATCCATCAGCATGACCTTAACGGCCTCGGCGCCGATGTCGGCAGAGAACGCGTCTTCGCCGTATTCGTCTTGCGCTTCGAGCAGTTCGTCTTCGGTGAGCAGCTGGAATTTCTCAAGCGGGGTCAGGCCCGGCTCGATCACAACATAGCTTTCGAAATACAGAATGCGCTCAAGCTGCTTGAGCTGAATGTCGAGCAGCAGGCCAATGCGCGATGGCAGCGATTTGAGGTACCAGATGTGCGCAACCGGCGCGGCCAGTTCGATGTGGCCCATACGCTCACGGCGCACCTTGGTTACGGTGACTTCAACGCCGCATTTTTCGCAAACGACGCCTTTGTATTTCATCCGCTTGTATTTGCCGCAAAGGCATTCGTAGTCCTTTACCGGACCAAAGATGCGGGCACAGAACAAGCCATCACGCTCAGGCTTGAACGTACGATAGTTGATGGTTTCCGGCTTTTTGATTTCGCCGAAAGACCAGCTGCGAATCCGCTCTGGCGATGCGATCCCAATTTGGATCTGGTCGAAAGTTTCCGGCTTAGCCAGCTGGTTGGTGAATTTGGTCAGTTCATTCATGACTTAGTTCCCTCAGGGGGTGAATTCGTAGGAGCGAGTAGAGAGGGGCGCCGCCCATGCAGCGCCCGCTCACCTATTCCGCTGCAATCGCGCCGTAATCTTCGTCGTCGTCGCCGTCAGACAGCGACTTCAATTCGACGTTCATGCCCAGCGAGCGCATTTCCTTCACGAGAACGTTAAAGCTCTCTGGAATGCCCGCTTCGAAGGTGTCGTCACCTTTGACGATCGCTTCATAGACCTTGGTCCGTCCGACAACGTCATCCGATTTAACTGTGAGCATTTCCTGCAAGGTGTAGGCAGCGCCGTATGCTTGCAATGCCCAGACCTCCATCTCACCAAAGCGCTGTCCGCCGAACTGCGCTTTACCGCCCAGCGGCTGCTGAGTGACAAGCGAGTATGGACCGATCGAGCGAGCGTGGATCTTGTCATCGACCAAGTGGTGCAGCTTGAGCATGTAGATAATGCCCACGGTCACCTTACGGTCAAACGCATCGCCGGTGCGACCATCGAACAACGTCGACTGACCCGAACTGTCGACGCCGGCTTTCACCAGCATTTCCGACACATCCGGCTCACGCGCGCCATCAAACACTGGGGTACCCATCGGGACACCGGCGGAGAGATTTTGCGCAAGATCAACGATGCCTGCGGTTGAGCGGCTTTCGAGGTCTTCGAAATACTGCTCTCCGTAAACATCCTTCAGACGCTCAACGACTGCTTCGGGCGGTTTGACACCGGCATAGTCTTCGGCAGCGTTCGGATTGGCGAGCTTCCACTCTTCCAACTTGTCCGCGATATCCATGCCAAGGCCGCGAGCGGCAAAGCCAAGGTGCGTTTCAAAGATCTGACCCACGTTCATGCGCGAAGGCACGCCAAGCGGGTTCAGCACCAAATCAACCGCGGTGCCATCTTCGAGGAACGGCATGTCCTCGACCGGAAGGATGCGCGAAATCACACCCTTGTTACCGTGGCGGCCGGCCATCTTATCGCCCGGTTGCAGCTTGCGCTTAACCGCGACGAAGACTTTGACCATCTTCAGAACGCCCGGTGCGAGTTCATCACCGCGCTCCAGCTTCTCTTTGCGATCTTCGAACTTGGCATCGATCATGCCAGCGCTCTCGTCATATTGTGACTTGATCGCTTCGAGCTGAGCCTGACGCTTGTCATCGGCAACCGCGAATTTGAACCATTCGTGGCGCTCGACTTCATCCAAGATCTCGGTGGTGATCTCTGCGCCCTTCTTCACCCCTTTCGGAGCGGCAGAAGCGGTTTGGCCCAGCAACATATCGCGCAGACGGTTATACGTCGCCCGGTTGAGAATGTTGCGTTCATCGGCGCTGTCCTTGCGGAGACGCTCGATTTCCTCGTTTTGGATCGCGCGGGTACGGTCATCAATCTCGATGCCGTGGCGGTTGAACACCCGGACTTCGACGATGGTACCAGCAACACCCGGCGGCAGACGCAGCGACGTATCGCGAACATCCGATGCCTTTTCACCAAAGATAGCGCGCAGAAGTTTTTCTTCCGGCGTCATCGGGCTTTCGCCCTTTGGCGTGATCTTACCGACCAGAATGTCACCCGGATGCACTTCGGCGCCGATGTAGACAATGCCTGCCTCATCGAGGTTGCGCAGCGCCTCTTCACCAACGTTGGGAATGTCGCGGGTGATGTCCTCTGGACCAAGCTTCGTGTCACGCGCCATCACTTCGAATTCATCAATGTGAATCGAGGTGAAGACATCGTCTTTCACGATACGCTCAGAAATGAGGATGCTGTCCTCATAATTGTAGCCATTCCAAGGCATAAACGCGACGAGGCTGTTTTTGCCCAGCGCCAATTCGCCCAGATCCGTCGAAGGACCATCGGCAATGATATCGCCCGGCTCAATCGTTTCACCAACCTTCACCAGCGGACGCTGGTTGATGCAGGTGTTTTGGTTTGAGCGTTGGAATTTTTGCAATGTGTAAATGTCGACGCCGGACTGGCCTGCTTCGACATCGCCAATGGCACGGATCACGATACGGGTCGCATCGACCTGATCGACGATACCGCCGCGCTTGGCCGCAATCGCTGCGCCGGAATCGCGCGCCACGGTCTCTTCCATGCCGGTGCCGACCCACGGTGCCTCTGCTTTCACAAGCGGCACAGCTTGGCGCTGCATGTTCGATCCCATCAATGCGCGGTTGGCGTCATCGTTTTCAAGGAACGGGATGAGCGAGGCAGCAACCGAAACGAGCTGTTTCGGCGACACGTCCATCAATGTGACGGTCTCACTCGGTGCCATCAAGTTGTCGCCAGCTTGACGCGCAGAGATCAGCTCTTCGACGAATGTCCCATCATCGTTAAGCTCAGCCGAAGCCTGCGCCACGGTGTGCTTTTGCTCTTCCATTGCGGAAAGATACTTCACATCACCGGTGACGTGATTGTCTTTCACCATGCGGTATGGCGTTTCGATAAAGCCGTATTTGTTGACCCGGCTGAACGATGCCAGCGAGTTGATCAGACCGATGTTCGGGCCCTCAGGCGTTTCAATCGGGCAGATCCGGCCATAGTGGGTTGGGTGAACGTCGCGGACTTCAAAGCCAGCGCGCTCACGCGTCAGACCGCCAGGGCCAAGCGCCGAAACGCGGCGTTTGTGCGTGACTTCGGACAATGGGTTGGTTTGGTCCATGAATTGCGACAGCTGCGATGAGCCAAAGAATTCACGAACCGCAGCAACAGCGGGTTTCGCGTTGATAAGATCGTTCGGCATGACGGTCGAAACATCGACGCTCGACATACGCTCCTTAACCGCGCGCTCCATGCGGAGCAGGCCGACGCGGTATTGGTTTTCCAGAAGCTCACCAACCGAACGAACACGGCGATTGCCAAGGTTATCGATGTCATCAACATCGCCCTTGCCGTCTTTCAGACCGACGAGCTCCTTGACCACGGCAAGGATATCTTCCTTGCGAAGTGTGGTCACGGTGTCTTCTGCGTCAAGTTCAAGACGCATGTTCAATTTCACACGGCCAACCGCGGAAAGGTCGTAACGCTCACCATCGAAGAACAAGCCTTCGAACAGAGCATCTGCGGTTTCCTTGGTCGGTGGTTCACCCGGACGCATCACTTTATAGATGGCTTCCAGACCTTCATCACGGTTTTCGGCCTTGTCGACCTTCAGCGTGTTGCGGATCCAAGGGCCGGTGTTGACTTCATCGATGTCGAGCAGCTCAAGCTTATCGATCCCGGCGTTGTCGAATGTCTCGACATGCTCAAGAGTGATCTCATCACCCGCTTCGATGTAGATGCGGCCGGTGCTTTCGTCGATGAGATCATAAGCAGCGTAGCGGCTGACGACTTCTTCGGTTGGCAGCAAAAGGTCGGTGAGGCCATCCTTGGCTGCTTTGTTGGCCGCACGCGGGCTAATCTTTTGACCGGCAGCGAAGATTTCTTCGCCAGTTTTCGCATCAACCAACGCAAACGCAGGTTTCTGACCGCGCCATTGTTCAGCAACGAATGGGATTTTCCAGCCGTCCTTTGCGCGCTCCCACGTCATCGTGTCGTAGAAGTGATGCAGAATGCCTTCGCTATCGAGACCCAGCGCATAAAGCAGCGAGGTAACCGGCAGCTTACGCTTACGGTCGATGCGAACGTTTACGATGTCCTTGGCGTCGAATTCAAAATCGAGCCACGAACCGCGGTATGGAATGACACGGGCAGCAAACAGCAGCTTACCCGAAGAGTGCGTTTTGCCGCGATCGTGATCGAACAGAACGCCCGGCGAACGGTGCATCTGCGAAACGATCACACGCTCTGTGCCGTTGATAATGAACGTGCCGTTGTCTGTCATGAGCGGCATATCGCCCATGTAAACGTCTTGCTCTTTGATATCGAGAACCGAACGCGTTTCGGTTTCCTGATCCACTTCGAACACGATCAAACGCAGCGTCACCTTCATAGGGGCGGCGTATGTGATGCCGCGCTGGCGGCATTCGGTCGTGTCGTATTTTGGCTCTTCGAGTTCGTAATGAACAAAATCGAGTTCCGCAGTGCCAGCAAAGTCACGAATCGGGAAAACGCTGCGCAGCGTTTTTTCCAGACCGGAAACATAGCCTGTCTCTTTATCCGAACGCAGGAACTGTTCGTAGCTCTCGCGTTGGACTTCGATCAGGTTGGGCATTTGGACGACTTCATGGATGTCGCCAAAGATTTTGCGGATACGCTTCTTTGCGGTGCCCTGTGCCTTGCGGCTGCGGACCTTACGCTTCGTAGGAGCCTGAGTTGCCATAGAAGAGATATGCCTCTTTATTGGTTTGCGCGCGGGGAATGTCCCGCTCGCTGATTAACAATTGGTCGTCACGCGAGACCGTAACCATATTCGACGCAAAATCGCCGCAAACCGAGACTCACCCAAGGGATGCGCCTAAGCTGCAGCGTGTTTCAGTCGCGAATATGGCAAATCGCCGCCTCCATTCTTGGACCAATTCCCGCGCATGAATCAGTCCGGCTCGAAGCTGGCGTGTGCAGGCCATGTAGGAATTCCCCCTCGCGGTGTCAAACGCATTGACAAAGAGAGGTGAACTGTTCGCCTCTGCGTCAACGGCCAGAACCAGAACGCGGTTTCAAATTGAGCAGAAATTGACGCTGAACTGGCGCGGGGTTACTCGGTCGCGGTTAGCAATGAGAGCGCAATGATGATGCTCCCAAGGACGAGATTACCAGCATGAAATCTATGTTCGACGATCCCCAAGAGCTTTTCGCGTTCTGTTCGGTGCTGCACGACAATGGCAACAGCGATCAGGCAATTGCGCTTGCCAAACAGGCCCTGACCGAGCGGCCCGATGATCCAGAACTAATCGCGGTCACGCAGATGTTCCTGTCGCACAAAGTGCATTCCTATCACCGGATGATGCTGGCCGACACACCGCGCAACGACGCCTATCTTGCAATGATAAGCCGCCATGCAAAAGGACGGCGCATTCTTGATATCGGCACAGGCACCGGCCTGCTCGCGATGATGGCCGTGCGCGCCGGGGCAGAGCACGTCTATGCCTGCGAGGTGAATCCCAACAAGGCGGATCTTGCGCGGGACATCATCGCCCAAAACGGTATGTCGGACGCGATAACGGTTCTGAACGCCTATTCGCTCGATCTCGATAAGGATCGTGATTTGAATGGCGGCGTCGATTGCGTCCTCTCCGAACTCTACACCGCCAATATAATCGGCGAATCCTTGATCCAGGCGATGGCCCATGCGCAGAAAGAGCTAACCGTGCCGGGCGCGATTATCCTGCCGCCAAAAGTGTCGGTCATGGGCGCATTGGCCCATTGCAACCTGGGCGAACCCATCGCAGATGTTGCAGGTTTTGATCTCTCGCTGCTCGAGCGCCAGCTAAATTACCACGCGTTGATCGACCCGAAGGATGCTGACCAATATCAAAAGGGTCCCGGCGAGGTCCTGTGCGATATTGAATTCCTGCCCGACACTCCGGTTGCCATGCGCGGGCGATCGGTCACACCTCTTACATCCAATGGCGGAACCGTCAGCGGCGTCTTGTATTGGATGCGGATCGAGTTCGACACCGACATTCACTATGAAAACCACCCCGGCGGTGACCCGCTATATCATTGGTCAGTGAGGTATGAACCCTTCGCAAAGCCCCGCGAAACAGCGGCAGGTAACGTGGTGCAAGTTGGATGCGCGCACAATTCCAACGAAATTCTCATTTGGGACGATAGCGCCGCTTAACCGGTTTTGATCCACCTGTTTCCGCAATAACATCAGTAGGTAACGCCAATTCTGGCGAGGTTTGGTTGCGCGCCTATACCCGAAAAACAATAAGTGAATTATCGTTTTTCAATATTATTGATTGACAATAAATCGAATCGCTCCTAGTTCGGAATTATCGAAATTCAATAAACCCCTTCAAGGAAAACAATATGACCCGCAACGCAACTAACTCACTCGCCGCAATCGCTGCCGTGTTCCTCACCATCACTTCAATCGGCACAATCGTGAACGTGCCGCCAGCATCGGCACAAACTGCCCAAACAGCCTCCGCCATGATTGAACTGGCGTAAAATCAAGGTTTCAACATTCCAACCAGAGGAGACATTGATGTCGCTCAAACCCACTGACCCCTTGCTGGCCGCAGGAAAGATCATGACCGTGCTGCTGATGGCAATTATTGCCTTAGTGACGCTGCTGCTGATCGGAATAATTCCAGCCATCTTGTTCAATCAAGCCGATTTTGGAGCACAGATCGTCGAAGCTGGAGGAGATAGTGTTGGTACCGCAATGGCAGCGACAATCGCGCTTTTGTTGATCGCTGCGACGGTAACTGCGGCCGCATTTCGCTTCTTTCAATTGCTGGGCAGGATCATTGATACAGTAAGCGCGAACGACCCGTTCACGACTGAAAACTCAGGCCGCCTGACCCGGATGGGTTGGATCGCATTGGCGTTTCAAATCGCTACATTCCCCATCGCCGCTCTGGTTGCTTACCTTGCGAACCTGCTTCCAGCCGAAGAGCTCACGCTGGACTTCGAATTTTCATTGACCGGCGTGTTGTTGGCAGTTGTGCTCTTCATCCTCGCCCGGGTGTTCAAACATGGCGCTGCGATGCGCGAAGATCTCGAAGGGACCGTGTAATGCCTGCTGATGACGAAGGAGCAACGATCATGGTCAAACTTGATGACATTCTGCACGACCGGCGGATGACGCTGACTGAATTGGCGGACCGGGTGGGTCTAACACTGGCCAACCTCTCAATCCTGAAAACCGGCAAAGCCAAGGCGGTCCGGTTCTCTACCCTCGCTGCGATCTGCCGCGAACTGGATTGCCAACCGGGCGATTTGCTAAGCTACCAAGCGTAAATTGCTTGACTCGTGGGGCGCGCAGGTTATTTGCGCGCCTCGACTGCTTTTAGGAGCGGTCATCCGTCCAAGACAGCCGGTGGAGACAATTGGGTCTCCTTAATTTCCAGCCTAGACGGGGATAAGAGATTTTCGCGGGCCTCGATTGTGGTGCTCGCAGCGGAGCTTTATCGCTCCACCTCCTTCCCCATCATTGGACTTTTTGGTGTCGATGAACGGCACTGGAAAACATGAGCCGGTCGCACGGACGCAAGTCTGCGCGGCCATTAGTGAAGGAGTATGGCATGGATCGTTCGCAAAAAGCCGACGCGGTTGCTCAGCTCAATGCAGTTTTCAACGAAGTTGGTGTGGTGGTTGTCACCCGCAACCTCGGCCTGACGGTGGATGAGTCCACCGATCTGCGCGGAAAAATGCGTGACGCTGGTGCATCCTATAAGGTTGCGAAGAACCGTCTCGCCAAGCTCGCCCTGAAAGACACCGATTACGTTGGTATCGAAGAGTATCTCTCCGGTCCAACCGCGCTGGCATGGTCTGAAGACCCTGTTGCGGCTGCTAAAGCTGCTGTCGAATTCGCAAAGTCGAACGACAAGCTGGAAATCGTCGGTGGTTCTATGGGCACGCAGGTGCTCGACGAAGCTGGAGTCAAGGCGCTTGCCTCGATGCCAAGCCTCGACGAGCTTCGCGGCAAACTCGTTGGTCTCGTCAACGCCCCAGCAACCAAGGTTGCTCAGGTCGTCAACGCTCCCGCGAACAAGCTGGCCCGTGTGTTCGGCGCATATGCTGCCAAGGACGCCGCTTAAGAGACGCTCTCGCAAGAGACGAAACAACCATTGGGGCATTGGGACGAACCCATCCGCCCCGTCTATAATTTGGAGTGAACATCATGGCTGATATTGCCAAGCTTGTTGAAGAACTTTCGAAGCTGACCGTCCTTGAGGCGGCTGAACTTGCAACTGCTCTTGAAGAAGAGTGGGGCGTAAGCGCCGCAGCTGCTGTTGCAGTTGCTGGTCCTGCTGCTGGTGGCGGCGAAGCTGCTGCTGAAGAAAAAGACGAATTCGACGTCATCCTCACCGGCGACGGTGGCAAGAAAATCCAGGTCATCAAAGAAGTCCGCGCCATCACCGGCCTGGGCCTCACCGAAGCCAAGGGTCTTGTCGAAGGCGCGCCAAAGGCCGTCAAAGAAGGCGTCAACAAGGCTGAAGCTGAAGAAATCAAAGGCAAGATCGAAGCAGCCGGCGGTACCGTTGAATTGAAATAACGGGCTCGCTCAAGTAATCTTGATCTAAATTTTGTGGGTGTCTTGAAGCGCCCGCAGATGGGGGGCGGTGTCAGCAATGGCGCCGCCCTTTTCCTTTCAGGTTATCGTGTAAATCAGCGCGGGATTTGATCGATCAACGCGCGGTCCGACCCCACCATCGGCGAACCGATCTGCTCCATCTGAACTTTCGCGGCTTGCGGTGCATCGTCATAATCAATGCCAAAACCGACTTCATCGTAAACCGGGTCATAGCTGATCGGGATACCCGCCGCTTGCAGATCTGCTAGCGTTACAAAAGTTCCCATTGCGCCCGCGCCTGCGAATTGATCCAGCTCTGTCGCGCTGTAACGATCGCGCAGCAGATCAACCACCGACCCCAGCCGGATCGCAATTGTTCCATCGCGCTGTTGGAATTCAACACTCCCGGTGACCACTCCGTTGATACGCGCGTCAAGCCGCGTCCGGGTCACCAATTCTGCCTCTGCCGCAAGGCTTTCGCTTAGCCCCGAAGGCGGATTGGGCAGCGGTATTGCGCTGGCGATTTGCGCCGTGCCGCTTGCAGTGTCAGCGATTGGCAGCGATTCTCGCACACCGCTTGAAACGTCTAAGGCGCCTGCAAAAGCAGCGGCAACAGACTCGTTTGCACGGCCGACGCTGCTAGTGACTGTTGATCCAGCGTCCAATTCCGGGCGAGCGCGCCTGATTTCGGGCCCAGAAGCCTGAGCAAAGCTGCGAAGGTTGCTGATTTGGGGAACGTCAATCAGGCTTGCGCGAAGAGGCGCAGCAAGATCAGCGGAGACGGTCTCTATATCCGCCCGACCTTGCACCGGGAGTGGCCGAGAAATCGCAAATTCCACCATTGACGGCATCGCCACTTCGGCAAAAGCCAAATCAAATCGGTCCGCGCCGCTTTCGAGAATTGTTAGCGGTACTTTTCGGTTGGCCTCGGTCAATCGGGCGCTTTCGCCAAAGGTCAATGAAGATGGCGCAATCCGTTCAGCAGCCATGGCGGAGGAATACACCGGCGCGGTCGCGGCTGCAGTGGGGCTCCAATTCGCTTGATCGATGGGAGCACTCGGCTCCGGCAATTCGAACAAGAGATAGGGCGCATCCATCGCGCCAGCCGACAAATCGGGCATGGTTACAGCAACCGCAACAGCCGCCGTACCGAAAGCGATTCGCGCTTTGTTGACCCGAAACTTGGCCGAAGGAGCGGCAATCGCGGCCGCATTTGCGGCCTCTTGTGCAACGCTCAATGGCCCCGGAAGCAGCCTTGCCGCCCGTTGAGAGGCCGTCTCCGGCCGTCCTAATGGTTCAGAACTGTTTTCGTGCGGACGCGTTTGCACCAAATTCCCCTTCACGCAGACAACCACGCATTTACCCCGAGGGAATTATGAAGAAATTCACCGTATTTATAAAGCAATTTCTGTGCGCGCAGATTTTTGAGCGCCAAACAACGCAAGAAACCGCTTCCATCCAATCATAAGCACCCCTATTCGGAAAGGCTCGCTCCATCACAAGACGGCGCGCGCGGATGGACACAAAAGCAATGCGCGAAACACCAAATATCGACTCTGGGAAATCGGATAATCCGGCCGCTGCGCACGCGTTTTGGGGCCAGGAACTGCAGGCGACAATCGCGCTTGCAACTCCGCTTGCGCTCGCGAATCTGCTGCAATCCGGGATCTACATTGTCGATGTGATCTTCATTGCACGGCTTGGCGAAGAACCGCTTGCAGCCTCTGGCCTTGCAACGGGGTTGTTCGGATTGATTGTCTGGAGTTTGTCATCGCTTACCGGCGCGGTCGCCCCGGTTATAGCCGAAGCAATCGGCTCTCGCTCGCCCTCATTCCGGCCCGTGCGCAGAGCGACTCGTATGGCGCTGTGGCTGGCCGTCTTCGCTGCGGTCATCGGTATGTGTCTCGCATTGTTACTAGACCCTGTGATGGTCATGACAGGGCAGGAGCCGGCGATTATCACTCTGGCCAATCAATACAATTGGCTCATCATCTATTCGCTTATCCCGATGCTGCTCGCATCGGTGTTGCGAAACTATGTGTCTGCATTAGGCCGGCCAGTGTTTGCCACGGCTATCTCGGCGCTTGGAATTCCGGTGAATGCCCTTGCAAATTATGCCTTTATCTTCGGCAATTTGGGCGCACCAGAATTGGGGCTTCAAGGGGCGGCGATTGCGACGATCATTACCGCGATCGTGATGCTATCCGCCTATGTTGCCATCGTTTTGAGCGTCCCGGCCCTCAATCGTTATCGGCCTTTTTACCGGTTTTGGAGACCGGATTGGCAGCGGCTTCGGCTGATCGTGCGCATTGGTGCACCGATCGCGCTCACTGTGATGGCAGAGGCCGGAGTGTTTAGCGCGGCGGCATTTCTGATGGGACGGATCGGTGCTGCGGAGCTGGCGGGACACATCGTTGCGTTGAACATTGCCGCGCTCGCATTTCAGGTGCCGTTTGGCGTGGGGCAAGCGGTGACAATCCGCGTTGGCTATTCCTATGGAGCGAGAGATCCGCTGGGAATCAAACTGGCCGGGTGGGTCGCGATTGCAGTGGGCACAGGCTTTATGGGGCTGACCGCTTTGGCCATGGTTCTGGTGCCGGAGTATCTTCTGATGCTCTTTGTAGAAATTGACGATCCCGCCAATGCCGCCCTTATTGGGTTTGCGCTGCAATTCCTCGTCCTAGCCGCAGCGTTTCAATTGGTTGACGGCGTGCAAGCAGTCGCCGCGGGCGCACTTCGCGGTTTGCAGGACACCCGAGTGCCGATGTGGATAGCGATTTTCAGCTATTGGGTGCCGGGCTTTGGCTTGGCTTTTGGGCTTGGTCTTTTCACCCCGCTCCAAGGGACAGGTGTCTGGATTGGCCTTGCCACAGGCCTTGCTTTTGCCGCTGTACTTTTGCTGTGGCGATGGATGCTACGCGAACGATTGGGTCTGGTTTCAAGAACTGGTGCACCCGCAACCGTGTAAAGCAGAATTCCAGTAATTTTTTTGCATCGCATCGCTTGACTCTGGCCTCCCCCACAACCATCTGCCTCTCGCTGGCACTCTTAAGAGGAGAGTGCCAATCCATGTCTTAAACCCAAGAAGAAAGGTCATCACTATGGCATTTCGTCCGCTGCACGACCGTGTTGTCGTACGCCGCATCGAAGCCGACCAGAAAACCGCTGGCGGCATCATCATTCCAGACTCCGCGCAGGAAAAGCCAAGCGAAGGCGAAATCGTCTCTGTTGGCGAAGGCGCGCGCGATGACAGCGGCGCCCGCGTTGCTCTCGACGTGAGCGCAGGCGACCGCGTTCTGTTCGGCAAATGGTCCGGCACCGAAGTTAAGATCGACGGTGAAGACCTGCTGATCATGAAGGAAAGCGACATCATGGGGATCATCGGCTGAACCAGCCGATCCCCCAACTGATCTCAACGCTTACCAAATCAATTTTGAAATCCAGGAGAAACAATCATGGCTGCTAAGGACGTAAAGTTCGGCCGCGACGCTCGCGAAGGCATCCTTAACGGTGTCGATACGCTTGCCAACGCTGTTAAAGTGACACTCGGCCCTAAAGGTCGCAACGTTGTCATCGACAAAAGCTTCGGTGCACCGCGCATCACCAAAGACGGCGTTACCGTTGCCAAGGAAATCGAACTTTCTGACAAGTTCGAAAACATGGGCGCGCAAATGCTCAAGGAAGTTGCGTCGAAGACCAACGACCTCGCCGGTGACGGCACCACCACTGCAACCGTTCTGGGCCAAGCAATCATCCGCGAAGGCATGACAGCGGTTGCTGCTGGCATGAACCCTATGGATCTAAAGCGCGGCATCGACGCAGCAGTAGGCAAAGTGACTGCTGACCTCGTTGGTCGTTCGAAAGAAGTCGCTGGTTCATCCGAAGTCGCGCAGGTTGGCGTTATCTCTGCCAATGGCGACAAGGAAGTTGGCGAGAAGATCGCTGAAGCGATGGAAAAAGTCGGCAAAGAAGGCGTTATCACCGTCGAAGAAGCCAAAGGCCTCGAATTTGAGCTCGACGTTGTTGAAGGCATGCAGTTCGACCGCGGTTACCTGTCGCCTTACTTCATCACCAACCCGGACAAGATGACGGTTGAACTCGAAAACCCGTACATCCTGATCCACGAAGCCAAACTGTCGAACCTGCAAGCGATGCTGCCGGTTCTCGAAGCAGCGATGCAAAGCGGGCGCCCGCTGCTCATCATTGCTGAAGACATCGAAGGCGAAGCGCTTGCAACCCTCGTGGTCAACAAGCTGCGCGGCGGCCTTAAGGTTGCTGCGGTTAAGGCTCCTGGCTTTGGCGATCGCCGTAAAGCGATGCTGCAAGACATTTCGATCCTCACAAAAGGCGAAATGGTCAGCGAAGATCTCGGCATCAAGCTGGAAAACGTCACACTCGGCATGCTCGGCGAAGCCAAGCGCGTCACCATCGACAAGGACAACACCACCATCGTCGACGGTGCCGGTTCGCAGGACGACATCCAAGCCCGCGTGGGCGAGATCAAGGCTCAAATGGAAGCCACGACCAGCGATTATGACCGTGAAAAACTGCAAGAGCGTCTGGCGAAACTCGCTGGCGGTGTTGCTGTGATCAAAGTTGGCGGCGCTTCGGAAGTCGAAGTGAAAGAACGTAAGGACCGCGTTGATGACGCGCTTCACGCAACCCGCGCAGCTGTTGAAGAAGGCATCGTCCCGGGCGGCGGTACTGCGCTTCTGTATGCTTCGAAGGTTCTCGAAGGCCTCAAGGGCGACAACGACGATCAAACTCGCGGCATCGACATCGTCCGCCGTGCGATTATCGCACCGGTCCGTCAGATCGCTGAAAATGCCGGCCATGATGGCGCGGTTGTTTCCGGCAATCTGCTGCGCGAAGGCGATGAAACGCAGGGCTTCAACGCAGCGACAGACACTTACGAAAACCTCGTAGCGGCTGGCGTTATTGATCCGACCAAGGTCGTGCGCGTTGCTCTGCAAGACGCAGCCTCTGTTGCTGGCCTGCTAATCACAACCGAAGCGGCGATCACCGACGCGCCCGAAGACAAGGCCGCTGGCGGCGGCATGCCCGATATGGGCGGCATGGGCGGCATGGGTGGAATGGGCGGCTTCTAAGCCAACCGTTTCCGACACCGAACAAACAAGCCCCGGGGGACGTTCGTCCCTCGGGGTTTTTTGTTGGTCGAAAACCGGTCTTCCCAATCTACGCGCAATGTCGCAGAGACATGTCCATCACAAAGAACAATGAGGGACTGAACCCATGAAGACTAAATTTGCGGCAATCCTGCTGGCGTCGGTCGCACTGACCGGTTGCGATGCAATGATGGGCCCACAAGTGGCAACGATCGACTGCGCAACCACCCAAACCGAATGCCTGAACGCATGGTTTGAGACAAAGTTTGAGCAAGAGCTGGAATTCAGCCCGCTGCGCCAAACCTCGCTCGGCATGAAAACCAATTACGACAAGATCGATGATTTCAGTGTCGAGGCGGCACAAGAACAGGTCATGTGGTGGGCGCAGGCACTCGCTGAGATGGAAGCGAACTTCGATTATGATGAACTAACGGCCGATGCGAAGATTTCATACGACATGTTTAAGTTCCGCGCTGAATCTGCGGTGGAATCGGCTGACTATCTTGAGCAGCAATACATCCTGCATCAAATGGGCGCGGCGCATGGCGCTTTGCCAAGCTTCCTCCTCAGCCAGCACACGGTTGAAACCGAAAGCGACATGGAAGCGTTCATCGCGCGGATTGGCGGCCTTGGCACCGCCATGGATCAGCTGCTCGAACTGGCCCAAAACAACGCTGAGGCAGGCGTACGCCCGCCGCGGTTTTCCTATGATGCCGTGATCGCTGAATCGGGCAAAATCATAACCGGCGCACCATTTTCTGGCGACGAAGAAGGCGGGGAACCTTCAGCTCTTTGGGCTGGGACAGAGGGGCACCTAGCTGCTTTGGTCGAAGCCGGCACAATCACACAAGAACGCGCCGACGAATTGCGCGAAGAAGCGCGCACCGCTTTGACCACTCAGATGGGCCCTGCCTATCAACGCGTGATCGACTGGTTCACAGAAGACCGCGCAAACACCGATGAGGTCGCGCAAGGTGTCTCCGCGCTGCCCAATGGGGAGGCGTTTTACGAATATTCACTGGGTCAGATGACGACCACTGATCTCACTGCTGATGAAATCCATGACTTAGGTCTAGCCGAAGTCGCACGCATACGCAGCGAGATGGAAGGCATCATGGCCGCCACCGGGTTTGAAGGGACGTTGCAGGAATTCTTCCTCTTCACCCGCGATGATCCGCAGTTCTTCTTCTCTCAAGACGAAGCCGGGGCGCAGGATTACATTGACCGTGCAACCATGCATATCGACAGGATAACCGAGCGGCTGCCGGAATTTTTTGGCCGACTGCCCAAAGCTGCATTGGAAGTGCGCCGAGTGGAATCGTTCCGCGAACAGGACGGCGCGGCTCAGCACTATCGGCCTGGCACACCGGATGGCTCACGTCCCGGCGTCTATTACGCGCACCTTTCTGATATGAGCGCTATGCCTATCCCGCCGCTGGAGGCTATCGCCTATCATGAAGGCAATCCGGGCCACCACATGCAAGTCTCAATCGCGCAGGAATTAGAGGGTGTACCCAAATTCCGCGCGCAAGGCGGCTTTATCTCCGCTTATGGCGAAGGCTGGGCTCTCTATGCAGAGGCCTTGGCCAAAGAGATGGGCGGTTATGAAGACCCCTATTCCGACTTTGGCCGGTTGCAGTCCGAAATGTGGCGCGCAATCCGGCTTGTGGTCGATACCGGCATCCACTCGAAGGGCTGGACCGAAGATGAAGCGGTGGCGTATTGCCTCGAAAACTCACCCAATCCCGAAACGGTCGCGCGCAGCGAAGTGCAGCGGTATTTCGTGCTGCCGGGTCAAGCGACCTCCTATAAAATCGGCATGATCCGAATTCAGGAACTTCGCGCAAAAGCCGAAGAGGAATTGGGCGAAGACTTCGACATTCGCGGCTTCCACGACACCGTCTTGGGCGGCGGTGCTGTGCCGCTATCGATCCTGGAAAAAATGGTCGAGAACTGGATTGCATCGGTCAAAGCTGGCTGATCAAACCGCCATGGCCCAACAAAAGGGGGCGGCGTAGCACATCGCTACGCCGCCCCTTTTGTTGCTCAACGCTGAGCGGTTTAGCTGCCAGAGCGGCTGGCTTCGGCCTCTTCGATCACGCTTTCATCCCAAGTCACTTGGGTCTGAGTTTGCGGGTTAAAGCGCGTGTTGGCATAGGATGCCGCCTCTGCTGCTGCGATTTCTTCGGCGGTCAAATACTCACTCGGCTCAAGCGCAAACACATCGACGCCGCGGGTGATTTCTGTGCCGTAAATACGGCCATTGTACCAATATGATGACCAATATCCGCCAACCACCAATTGCTCTTCGCTGATTGGACCACGGTCAAAGAATGCGATCTCTTGCGGCGCGGAGCTGTCGGTGAAGTCCATCACACTGATCCCGCCTTGATACCACGACTGAACGAACAGATCGCGGCCCGGTACCGGAATGATAGAGCCATTGTGCGCAACGCAGTTTTCGTTTTCGCTTTGCGGTCCAGGCATCTTGTAATGGCTGCGGAACTCCAGCTTGCCATCAACAATGTCGTAAATGGCATTGGCGCCCCATGTCATTGGATCAGACGCCTTACAACGCGGACGTCCGCCCCCGCCCCATTCATCAGTAAAGATCACTTTCGTGCCGTCATTGTTGAATGTGGCAGAGTGCCAATAGGCAAAGCCTTTGTCGAACACAGCATCGATCCGAACTGGGTTCATCGGATCGGAGATATCCATCAAGATGCCGTTACCCGAACACGCGCCAGCGGCGAGGTTGAGGCTTGGGAAGACTGTGATGTCGTGACATTGGTTTGTCTGACGGGTGTCCTGTGTGCCTTCGCCGCTATCTCCGCCTTCCCATAGGCCAGCAATTTCGCCCGTTTCGCTATCAGCAAAGACGCGCGGGCTGCTGATGATGCGCGACATCGAAGGGTCTGCAAGCGGGATTTCGATCACATCGATGCTGAACAAGGCTGTGCGCGAATCCGATGGGTTGCTGATGCAGCGCGCCAGCTCCTCTGTTTCACGCACGCGCGATGTGCCGGAATTGTAAACGATGAGCTCTTCATCGTCTGCGCTGACGATCGAATGGGTGTGGCTGCCGCGGCAGGTTTGCACCTGACCAACTTGACGCACTGCGGCGAGATCGGAAATATCAAAGACCCGCAGACCGCGAAAACGCTCTTCGCTCACTTCGCCTTCGACACCTTGAAGCCCGCAGTCGACCCGGCCGCGCGTTTGCTCAACGCTCATCACCAAGATGTCACCGACGACAGAAACGTCGCCCTGTCCGCCCGGACACACGACCGAGCTCATCAGGGTCGGAGCGCCGTCTTCGCCCAATTTGTAAATGTTGAAGCCGTGGTAATTGCCCGCAACCATGATGTCGTCAAAGAACGCCATGTCGGTGTTGGCAAAGTCGAGCAGCGGCGAACGTTCTGCAAATTGGGTGAGGCTTTCTTCATCCTCTGGCGGAGTGGTTTCTTCGGCGGATGCGTCTTCGGACACTTCTTCGGCTTCGCCGTCTGTCCCGTCTTCTCCCTCCTCGTCTTCACGCGCAGGAACCTCAGGGCGGAGATCGGCTGGGTTTTCAGGGTCAAAGAAACCCGCCGGCTTGCTCAAGAACGCAACATGACGCAGGTTCATGATCGCCTCACCTGCGTTATCAAAACCGGCCGCAAGGTTCGCTCTCGGATCGGCAGATAGGCCCGCCAAGATTGCGTCCATCCGTTCAATTTCTGTCGATTGATCGTTGTCGATATCGCCAACGAAACGGAACAGGATGGGATCCGCCGCGCTTCCCGGCTGATCAAGCAACGCCTCGGTCATATCCAATGCGCCTTCGTGATGGGCAATCATCAATGTCAGAAAGAGCTCATCGAACTCGGCGCCTTCGGCAGCGGCAAGAGCAGCCATTTGCTCTGGGCTGGCCATTCCAGACATTGTTGTATGACCCATCATGGCATGGCCGGAGTGATCCGTCATGTCGTGGCCTTCGTGACCGCTCATGCCCGCCATGACCGTTTGCTCGCCCCGTTCGGCCAGCCATTCGTTCATAAAGGTGATTTCATCAGCCTGGCTCGACAAGATGCGGCCAGAGATAGCCACGAGGTCTTCGTTGTTGGTGCGTTCCTCTACCAGCTCCGACATGTCGACCGCTTGTTGGTGATGGACGATCATGCCCTGCATGAACTGCACATCTGCAATGGTGTAGCTTGCCTTGGCGAGCTCAGTCGCTTCATCGGCGCTCAACGTCCGGCTTGCCTCGCCGGGTGCCCCTGGCTGCACAATGGGCGCGGATTGCGCCATGGCAATGGTCGATCCGCCCAGCAATAGAGCAGTGAATGCAGCCGTGCGTGATAGAGTGCGCGACGCGGCGACAGCGCCAAAGCGTAAGGTGGTCATCATCAGTCCCCGAATTGTGAAAATTTCGCCGTCCTGTCTGCCGGAGTCCAAGACCCAGTCAAGGCTTCAAATCACTAGAACCCATTTGCTCGACCAAGCGCTGACTAGAGCCTTTAAGATGCAATCAGGCATTGGCTTAGCAGCACGGCTAAGGGGTTCTACTTGACCGAAATCGAGTGCTTGTCCCGCATCGGGCACACTTCATCGCACGCGGCGAATCGAATGCTTGTCGCGGCGAATCGCGCCGACTTAGACAGGCTTATTAAGCCAGCGCTAACCCTGCTCGGAGTATCCAGCACTGATGCCTTCCTTTAAACCTATCTCCGCCCCTTCTGCGTTATTGACCCGCTTTGCTGCCCCGTTGCTCGCTATCATGGCAGCACTGTCGGCACCGGTTGCAGCGCAAACCAACGAACTTCAGGCAAGCTTTGACAGCGCCTTTGGCACCGAGATGCGGTCGCCAGAAACGTTTGAGGCAATTTACGCCAGCAGCTTTGAACAGCGTATCGCGGAACTGGCAGATGGGGATCAGGGCCGCATTGGCGTTGCGGCGATTGATCTGGCCACTGGCGAACAAATTATGGTTTTGGGCGACCAATTGTTTCCCATGGCCTCGACCAGCAAAATTGCGATTGCGGCAACCTATCTCGAAATGGTGGAGCAGGGGCGTTATTCGCTGACTTCGGAATTCCCGCTTCTCATACGGGTCCGTTCGCCCAAATTTTCATCTCCCGCCGCGCCCGTGCGCGAGGGGGAATATATGCAGGCAATCGACCTGATTGAGATCATGATCACGCGTTCGAGCAATCCGGCAACCGATACGCTGCTTGCTGCAGTGGGCGGCCCTCAAGCCGTTAACGCTTGGGTCCGCCGCCAAGGAATCAATGATTTCTCGATCGACCGTGACATCGCAACATTGGTCCGCGATGATGGCGAATACGATCCGGCAATCTGGATCGATCCGCGCGATGCAGCGACCCCGCGCGCCATGGTGCGCCTGTTACAAGGGCTTCATCGCGGCGATTTTCTTTCTGATCAAAATCGGCAGATCCTGCTGGGCTCCATGAGCCGCACGACGACCGGACGCCGCCGCATTGTGGCCAATATGCCAAGCGAGGCTCGCGTCAGTCACAAGACCGGTTCATTGAACAACACATCGAGCGATATCGGCATTATTGAATCGCCCGATGGCCGTGCAATTGCAGTGGCTATCTATGTCACCGGACAAGGTTCGCGGCTCGCCCGGGAACGCCGGATCGCTGCGATCGCGCGCGCTCTGTATGACGGTTATTACGCAAGGGCCCGCCAGAACCCGAACCGCAATTGGACCAGCGCACCGCGCACCGGCGGCTAGACCTCATTCATAGGGTTCAGGGCAATCGATTCAGGGCAATCAATTCTGCCTAATCTGTTCTGGGCAAAGAAAAAGGCGGCGCCTTTCGGCACCGCCTCTTCTTAGCCCACCCGCTCGTTAAAGCGGATGGGATCAAGCGATTACTCGCCGTCAACCATAGCTTCAGCTTGTGCAGCAGCAGCTTCAGCAGCTTCAGCAACACCAGTTGCGGCGTCGCCAGCAGCTTCAGCAGTTGCGTCGGCAGCGCCTTCAACAGCTTCGCCAGCGCCTTCAACAGCGTCAGTAGCACCTTCAACAGCGCCGTCAGCAGCTTCGGTAGTTGCGTCGGCAGCGCCTTCAACAGCTTCGCCAGCAGCGTTTACAGCGGAATCAGCGCCTTCAACCATGGCATCACCGGTTTCGCTAACCGCATCAGCGGCTTCGCCACAAGCAGCAAGGCCAAGAGCCGAAGTTGCAACAGCAGCGGCAAGAACGATCTTACGCATAAAAAATTTCCTTATTCAGCAAGTTGTTTTAGCACTGCCTGAACTCAGGCGAATGCCAAAGCCGGCTTTTAACCCCCGACTTCACGGTCATAAATAATGGCCGAATTGTGGCATGGCAAGTAAAATAAGGTATCTTGCCACATTTCCGCCATATTTATGCCACGTTTGGTCCCGCAATTGTGGCGTTCTAGCGGCCTTTGCAGTGACAGCGGGCGATGCTAGCAGGCAATCATGCTCCATGATCAACAGCACCTCTACCTCGTCGATGGTTCGTCTTACATCTTTCGTGCCTACCATCGGCTCCCCCCGCTCACCAATCCGCAAGGAACGCCGGTGGGCGCAGTCTATGGCTATACGACCATGCTGTGGAAGCTCGCCGATGATCTAAATGCGGCCGACGGGCCCACTCACCTCGCGGTCATCCTCGACAAAAGCTCGCACAGTTTCCGCAATGATATCTACCCCGAATACAAGGCCAATCGTCCGCCTGCACCAGAGGATTTGCGTCCGCAATTCCCACTGATCCGCGATGCTACCCGCGCTTTCAGCCTGCCTTGTATTGAGGAAGAAGGCTTAGAGGCAGATGACATTATCGCGTCCTATGCGCGTGAGGCGCAGCGGCAGGGTTGGAATGTCACCATTGTGTCGAGCGACAAAGACTTGATGCAGCTTATTGGGGAAGTCGAAGGCCCCCATGGCCCTGCGCGTATCGACATGCTGGATACGATGAAAAGCGCGCGCATCTATATCGATGAAGTCGAAGAGAAATTCGGCGTTAAGCCAGAATTGGTGGGCGATGTACTGGCCTTGATGGGAGACACGGCCGACAACATTCCCGGCATTTATGGTGTGGGACCAAAGACTGCGAGCAAGCTGATAGCAGAGCACGGGTCGCTGACAGGTGCGTTGGATCAGGCGCCCGAAATGAAGAAATCCAAGCTGAAGGAGCGCCTATTGGAAGGGCGCGATGATGCGGAAATGTCGCGAGTCTTGGTGACACTTAAGGAAGATTGCGACCTTCCAATTGCTCTTGGCGACATGAAGATTGAAGAGATCCCGCAAGAGCCGCTTTCCGAATTTCTTCAAACGCATGGCTTCACCTCTTTATTGCGGCGGTTGGGCGCGGGAACGGGCAGCCCCGAACGGCCCAATGATCTCAATCCAGCAAAGGCAGACAAGTCCAGCGAAGAGAGGGACAACGCTGCGCGTACACCAATCGAAATGCCCGCCGTCGACCGCAGCGCCTATGAAACAGTTCAAAACCTTGAGAGGCTTGAGGATTGGGTTAAACGCGCAACCAAGGCCCGGCTGATCGCGGTCGATACCGAGACGTCTGCGCTTGATTCAATGCAGGCCGACCTCGTTGGCGTCAGTTTGGCGCTTGGCCCTAACGATGCGTGTTATATTCCGTTGGCGCATGGCGGCACGGATCTGCTTTCCGAAACACCAGACCAGATAGCGACAGAAACCGCCCTAGCGGCACTCAAACCACTATTGTCCGATGATAGCGTCCTCAAAGTTTTCCAAAACGGCAAATATGATCTGAACGTGCTGGCACGCTATGACTGCCATGTCAGCCCAATCGAAGACACAATGGTGATGAGCTTTGATCTCGATGCGGGCCGAGGCGATGGCATGGGCGGGCATGGCATGGATGACCTATCCGTTCGGCATCTGGGCCATACCCCGCTTTCGTTCAAAGAAGTTTGCGGCACAGGAAAAAAAGCAATCCCGTTTGGCGAAGTACCCTTGGACCGCGCGACAGAATATGCCGCCGAAGATGCGGATGTCACATGGCGGCTGTATCAACATTTGAAACCCCGCCTCGCGATCGAAGGCGGATCGAAAGTCTATGAGCGAGTTGACCGTCCGTTGATCCCCGTAGTGGCCGGGATGGAACGCGAAGGGATCAAGGTCGACCGGCCGCAGCTGGCCAGATTGTCGGAAGAGTTCGCCACCCAAACAGCAGCCCTCGAAAAGGAAATACACGCCATCGCAGGCGAAGAATTTGCCGTGGGCAGCCCCAAGCAGTTGGGTGAGGTTCTGTTCGAAAAAATGGGCTTTAAGGGCGGCAAAAAGGGCAAAAGCGGGCAGTATTCAACCGATCAATCGGTGCTCGAGAAGCTCGCTGGCAAAGGCGAAGGTATTGCCAAGAAGGTGCTGGAATGGCGGCATTTGTCTAAGCTCAAATCAACATACACCGACGCGCTTCAGGCCCAGATCAACCCAAAAACCGGGCGGGTTCACACCAGCTATAGCCTTTCGGGCGCGCAGACTGGGCGATTGTCTTCGACCGATCCCAACTTGCAAAACATCCCCATTCGCACAGCCATCGGTCGCACCATAAGAGAGGCGTTTGTGCCTGAGACTGGCAATGTTCTTTTGGCGGCGGACTATAGTCAAATTGAGCTGCGTCTTGCCGCTCACATGGCCGATGTGGACAGCCTCAAAGAAGCGTTTGCCAATGGCGAGGACATCCACTCGCGCACCGCGACAGAAATGTTCGGCGAAGTCACGCGCGACACGCGCGCGCGGGCAAAAACGATTAACTTTGCGATCCTATACGGCATTTCTCGCTGGGGCCTTGCGGGCCGGTTGGAGGTTGAGCCCGACGAGGCTCAAGCAATGATCGACACCTATTTCCAACGCTTCCCCGGCATCCAGCGCTATATCATGGAAACCTTGGAAATCGTCGGAGAGCGCGGATATTCAGAAACCTTGTTTGGCCGAAAGACATGGTTCCCGCGGATCAAATCAAAGAATCAGGCCGAACGACAGGGGTCTGAACGGGCGGCAATCAATGCCCCGATACAGGGGACCAGCGCCGACATCATCAAACGCGCAATGGTGCGGATGCTCCCGGCATTGCGCGATGCAGGACTGCATGAAGTGCGGATGCTTTTGCAGGTTCACGATGAATTGGTGTTTGAACTGCCTGAAAGGGATGTTGCTATGGCATCGCCGATCATTGAGCGCGTCATGGCAGAGGCCGCTCTGCCGGCGGTGACCCTCGACGTGCCGCTTGCCATCGACATTGGCACAGGCATGTCATGGGATGCAGCGCACTAATTGAATGGGGCGGCGCCCGCGCACCGCCCCAGAATTTCCATTCAGTCGTGCTTTTTGGCGCGTGAAGGTTCCAACGTGTCGGGAGCAAAAAAGCCGATCGGGTTAACTTCCGCAGCGCGCTTTTTAAGCTCTCCGCGCATTTTGCGATATTCCGCTTCCATCCGCGATGTGACAGTTGCGCGGCTGTCTTTCAAAGCCTCTTCGAAATCGACCGCTTCGACTTCGCTGACATCGCCGCCCTTGCGGCGCAGCGCAGCCAAGCCAGCTCTTCGAACCACATCCTCTAGATCCGCGCCTGTAAAGCGATCGGTCTTTGCCGCGACAGCAGTCAGGTCGACGTCCTTGGCAAGAGGCATGCCTTTGGTGTGTATGTCCAGAATATGTTCGCGTCCCGGCGCATCTGGTGTTCCGACATAGACCAATTCATCAAAACGGCCGGGCCGCAGCAAAGCCGGATCAACCAGTGTAGGTCGGTTGGTCGCGCCAACGACAATGACAGATTGCAGTTCTTCCAGCCCGTCCATCTCTGCAAGAATCGTGTTGACCACCCGTCCCGTCACTTGCGGTTCGCCCTGTCCAGATCCGCGAGCGGGAACGAGGCTATCAATCTCATCAATGAACAGGACGCATGGAGCAACGGCGCGCGCGCGGGCAAAGAGCCGTGCGATTTGCTGCTCACTTTCGCCGTACCATTTAGACAAAAGGTCAGAGCTCTTCATCGAGATGAAGTTCGCCTCTGCCTCTTTTGCGACCGCTTTAGCGAGCAAAGTCTTGCCGGTGCCAGGAGGTCCATAAAGAAGGAAACCTTTCGCTGGGCGAATGCCCAAGCGATGGAAAGCATCTGGGTTTTTGAGCGGAAGCTCAATGCCTTCTTTGAGTTTGTCGATGGCATCGGCCACGCCGCCAATATCGCCCCACCCGACATTGGGCATTTGCACCATGACTTCGCGCATGGCCGAAGGTTGAACGCGTTTTAGCGCTGAAAAGAAATCGTGGCGTGTGACACACAGATCTTCAAGAACATCAGCCGGGATTTCGCGGGCATCCAGATCAAGCCTCGGCATGATTCGGCGGACCGCATCTATCGCAGCTTCGCGGGCAAGTGCAGCGATGTCTGCACCGACGAAACCATGCGTAACCCGGGACAGTTCGGACAGGTCGACCTTGTCCTCTAACGGCATACCGCGGGTGTGGATCGCCAATATCTCACGGCGACCATTTTCGTCGGGCACGCCAATTATGATCTCGCGGTCGAATCGACCCGGACGGCGCAACGCCTCGTCAATCGCATCGGGGCGATTGGTCGCAGCGATCACGACAAGGTTCGCTCGCGCCTCCAATCCATCCATCAACGTCAAAAGCTGGGCGACCAGCCGCTTTTCCGCCTCACCGGGGACCTGCGTCCGCTTTGGAGCAATGGAATCGATCTCATCAATGAAGACAATCGCGGGCGCAGCGCGGGTCGCCTCTTCGAACACTTCGCGCAGGCGCTTTTCTGATTCGCCATAGCCAGAGCCCATGATTTCCGGACCATTGATGGTGAAAAACTCGGCATCGCTTTCATTCGCAACGGCCTGAGCCAAACGTGTCTTGCCTGTTCCGGGAGGGCCGTGAAGCAGCACGCCCTTTGGCGGATCAACGCCCAATCGTGTAAACAATTCGGGGTAGCGCAATGGCAATTCCACCATCTCGCGCAGCGCCGTGATCGTGTCCCCCATTCCGCCGACGTCATCATAATTGACCACAGCCCGGCCATCACGAGGCTCCTCGAACTCAGTGCGCAGTTCCACCTCAGTGTTCTCGTCAATGTGGACGATTCCCTTGGGAGTGGTCGCAGCCACCGACAACCGGATTTGGGTCAATGCATATGCCGGCGCACGCAGCAATTGGCGCACGTCGGATGGCATATTTTGGACCGGCTGTTGCCCTGTGGTGGCGACCAAGTCGCCTGCGACAATCGGCTTTCGAAAGAAATTCCGCTTTAGAGCTTGTGTGGGGCCTTGGAGCCGCATTTCCCTTTGGGCTGGCGCAAAGACCACCCGGGTCGCAGGTCGCGATTCGGCCGATTGAATTTGGACGTGCTCGCCTGAGCCAGCTTCGGCGTTGCCGCGCTGCAATCCGTCCAATCGCACGACATCCAAAGTGTCGTCTTCTTGATACGCAGCCATTGCGATGGCCGCAGTCGATCGCTTGCCCGTTATCTCAACCACATCGCCTTCGGTGATGCCCAGCTGTTTGAAAGCTGAGCGCGGCATCCGGGCAATTCCCTGCCCTGATTCCTCTTGGCGGGCTGGTGCGACTTGAAGACGCGCGGTCCGGTTGGAAGTGGCAGCATCGGCATCGGCCATTGACGGGTCCTTTGGGCTGACGGAATTGAAAGCTTGTTTGAATTCCGTAGCTAAGCAGCAGAACACCGATTTGCAAATGGGTGGTGACGCTTGGCTATGCTTCATTGGTTGGAAACGCTCAAAAGCAACGGGACCCGAGCAAACGCCTACACTGGCCTTTGCGTCAGACAAAAAAAGCCCGGCACAAAGGCCGGGCTGAATAAGTTTGGGAGAGGATGCCTAAAAGGCACGATGAGATATGACCCCGAGCCCAATTTTGTGCAAGTGCGAATGACGCATAGTTTAATGCATAATTTGCAATCAAATGTCCGAATTCAGCTGCGCCGATCAACAAAATTGCACAATTGAGTGCTCGCAAATCATGCACCTGCACAAATTTTGGGCAATATGTCTCGGCATCTGTGTTGCAGCGCAATATCGCTAGGCAGGGGCGTGACAGCGCAAGTTCAAGCGACTAATTACGCACATGGCGGTCCATCTTTACGGCCGCACCCAGTTTAAGCGGCGTTTTATATAAGTGAGGCGCTCCTGCTCAAAACCAATCGTCGCAAGGAACATTTCCCCTCATGTCAAAAATATTCTCCGACGCTGGCGCCGCGCTCGATGGCGTGATTGATGACGGATTGCTGATTGCCGCAGGCGGCTTTGGATTATGCGGCATTCCTGAACGATTGCTCGATGCCATTCGTGATAGCGGCGTTTCAGGCCTGACCTTTGCCAGCAACAATGCAGGCATCGATAATGAAGGGATCGGAAAGCTGCTGCGGACAAAACAAGTGGCTAAGATGATCAGCTCTTACGTCGGCGAAAACAAGGAATTTGAGCGCCAATATCTGGCTGGTGAATTGGAGGTGGAATTCTGCCCGCAGGGGACATTGGCAGAGCGTATGCGCGCTGGCGGCGCCGGAATTCCCGGATTCTACACCAAGACAGGCGTCGGAACTCAGGTTGCGGAAGGCAAGGAACATCACGAGTTTCTCGATCAGGATGGAGTCATGTCCACTTATATTCTGGAGCGCGGTATTTTCGCCGATCTGGCTATTGTGAAAGCCTGGAAAGCAGATGAGACGGGCAATTTGATCTTTCGCAAAACTGCACGCAATTTTAATCAACCCGCCGCAACCTGCGGCAGGGTCTGTATCGCTGAGGTAGAAGAGATCGTGCCGGCAGGGGCGCTGGAGGCAGATGAGATTCATTTGCCCGGTGTATTCGTCAATCGCATTGTCCTTGGCGCTCCTTACGACAAACAGATTGAATTTCGCACTGTGCGAACACGGGAAGAGGGATGATTTTCGACATGGAACGGCCCACTTTGGAAAAGAGCGGTTTGGACAAACAACGCGGATTCAAATTGCTAATGATGGCAGGCATCGCGCTGTCGCTTCAGGGCTGTGTCGCAGCAGCATTTCCTGTTGTTGCTGGCGGATTGATGGCGCGAGGAAGCGGGTCAGATGCCGAAGCAGAACGTGCCCCCGAAATTGCGGTGGCGGAAACCGCTCCGGTTGTTGCAGCAGCTCCTCCAGCGGTTGTTGTTCAACCGGATCCAGAACCAGTAGGCATCGTTGAAGTTGCGCGTTCAACGGACGGTGCCTCGAGTTTTGGCACAGGCAGCGCAAGCGATAGCGGGACGTTTGCGGTCGAGGATGCCGCCACCACCGCATTGGCCGCCGAAGTGGCGGAGCCGGCCGTTCAGCCGCAAGCGACCGATCGCCTAGAAGCAGCTACCGAAAGCAGCGCGCAATTTGCTGCGGCCGCTCCGATTAGCAATGAGCCATCGGCGGCGGAGACTTTGGAAGCCGCTGCACTTGCGCCTACCACACCAACTGTAATCGCACCTGCGCCAACCCCGCCTGCGAGCGCAGCTAGCACTGCGACATCGGCGAGTTCGAGCATTGTGATCCCGATACCCGACGCTGCACCTGCGGTTGCTGGCGGGACGTTCTTCGACCCACTTTTTGCCTATGCAATGACGCCGGAAACGTCCGAAAGCGGCGCACGCACCTCAGCCGTTCTGCTCGATGCTGCTGCACTTAAGCCGGACCGGATCGATTGTCCTTCAGGTGAACCCGCGGTTTTGGTCGACCTCGATCCAGAATCGGGAGATCTCTTTCCAATCGACGTGCAAAGCGCCTCACCTGCATTTGCTCAAAAGCTGGCCGATTTGCGTGTCCGCGGCGTCTTGATTGCATGGATTTCGCAGAGCTTTGCGAACCGCGAGACCGACGTTCGGCGTGCGCTGCTTCAATCTGGGCTCGACCCATTGGGTACAGATGAAGTGTTGTTGATGCGCACCTCCGATGACCGCAAGCAAACGCGGCGGGATGAACTGGCGCGCAATTCCTGCCTTGTCGCAATTGCGGGCGACACGCGCTCTGACTTTCATGAATTGTTCGATTACTTGCTCAACCCCGGCGATGCCGCCGCGCTGGAGCCATTGATCGGAGAGGGGTGGTTTTTGATCCCAACGCCGCTTTTGGCAGAAAGGACACGTCCATGAGCGCCGCCGCAACACCGCCAGCCAAGGGCTGGAGCCGCGATCAAATGGCTGCCAGAGCAGCGCGGGAATTGCAGGATGGATATTATGTCAATCTCGGCATTGGCATTCCAACCTTGGTCGCGAACCATATCCCTGCAGGGATGCTTGTCACTTTGCAGAGCGAGAATGGTATGCTCGGCATTGGCCCCTTCCCATACGAAGACGAGGTTGACCCGGACCTTATCAATGCGGGCAAACAAACCATCAGCGAACTGCCGCACAGCGCCTATTTCGACAGTGCGACCAGTTTTTCGATGATCCGTGGGGGCCATATTGACCTGACCGTGCTTGGCGCGATGGAAGTCGCCCAGAACGGCGACATCGCCAATTGGATGATCCCGGGCAAGATGATCAAAGGCATGGGCGGCGCAATGGACCTTGTCGCTGGGGTTAAGAAGATCATTGTGGTCATGGATCACACAGCCAAAGACGGCAGCGCCAAGTTCATTCCCGATTGCACGCTGCCGCTGACCGGGGCGGGTGTGGTCGATATGATCATCACCAATCTGGGCGTGTTCCGCAGGCCAGATAAGGCGTCACCGTTTCAGCTGATCGAGTTGGCGCCCGGTGTTAGCGAAGCCGATATCGCGGCGAGCACCACAGCCGAATATGAAGTGGCGCTGGAAACAGTATAGGCGGGTGGCAAAAGTAGCGCGCAATCGAGGGTCATTGTGGCTGACGGCAGGTGCCGCTTTGTCTGCATTGGCCGCAATGCTGCATATCGGCGTGATTGTCGGCGGACCGGATTGGTACCGCTTTTTTGGCGCGCCAGAATCTTATGCTGTTGCGGCTGAACAAGGCTCTTGGACGCCGGCCTTCGTGACTATCGGCATCGCCGCCGTGCTCGCGTCGTGGGCTGTTTTTGCCATATCTGGCGCGGGATGGATCGCCCGGCTTCCCCTGCTTAGAACCGGCTTAATTGCGATAACAGCGATCTATCTCATTCGCGGCGCGCTTCTCATTCCGGCTGTTATCTATGTTCCCTATCCCGAAGGCGCATTTGACTATTGGTCCTCCGCAATCGTGCTGGTCTATGGTCTGGTGTACCTTGTCGGTGTGATTTTGGCTTGGCCAAGCCTGTCAAAGAAGGCGGTCCCTCCTGAATGACCCAGTGGCTCGAAACACCGCGCAATCCAAACGCTCCTCTCGCTGGGATCAAGGTTCTTGAACTGGCCAGAGTGCTGGCGGGGCCTTGGGCTGGACAGATCCTAGCTGATCTTGGCGCGGATGTGATTAAGGTTGAAAGCCCAGAGGGGGACGGGACCCGGTTGTGGGGGCCGCCTTGGGTTGAACGGATTGGCCCCAATGGCGATGTCCGACAAGAGGCCGCCTATTACCACGCCTGCAACCGCGGAAAGCGCAGCATTATCGCCGATTTTGGCAAGGACGAAGATCTGGAAACCGTGCGCCAATTGGCGGCTGAGGCCGACGTGGTGATTGAGAATTTCAAGACCGGCGGCCTAGCCAATTTCGGTCTCGATTATGCTGGCCTTTCCAGCCGTAACGACAGGCTGGTCTATTGTTCGATTACGGGGTTTGGGCAGACCGGTCCGCGCGCCAAAGAGGCCGGCTATGATTTCGTCATTCAGGGCATGAGCGGCTTTATGTCGGTCACCGGAGAGCCAGACGGCGTTCCGGTCAAGATGGGCATATCCATTTCTGACCTCACCACTGGCGTGTATGCCGCGAACGGCATTCAGGCCGCGTTGCTGCAACGCGAGCTCGCCGGACCGCTGCAGGGTCGCGGCCAGCACGTCGACATTGCGCTGCTCGATTGCTCGGTCGCCATGCTTGCCAATCAGGCGAGCTATCATTTCACCACCGGAGAAAACCCGCCGAGAATGGGTAATGCCCATGCTCAAGTTGCGCCGTATGGCGTTTTCCCTGTGATGGACGGTCACGTCATCTTGGCCCCGGCCAACGACCGGTTGTTCACGCGAATGGTCGCGATGTTGGAACGCAGCGACCTGATGCAGGATCCGCGTTTTTCCAGCAATGCAGGCCGGGTAGAGCATTCAGCTGATCTGGACGCTGAGATCGCGGCAACAACGGCCAAATGGACCAAGACTGCCCTGCTCGATGCTTGCAAAAAACATGGCGTCCCAGCTGGTCCGATTAACCGGCTTGATGAGGTGTTCTCCGATCCGCAAGTGATTGCACGCGGTATGCGAGTCGATTTGGGCGGTATGCCGGGCGTACGCAGCCCTTTCACCTTTTCGCAGGGTGAATTGGCGCTCGATATTCCGTCGCCCATGTTGGGTGAGCACGGCTCCGAACCGAACTCCTAACCCAAAAAATTTCCGCCCCCCTTGCGCTATCCTGTGATTTCTCTAATTACAGAAACAACGAAAGGGGCATGAGTCGTGAACAAATTGCTGGATATTCCAGAGGCCCGCGCATTCATCCTTCATTGGGGTGAGATGGGGACCGAATGGGGCGTAAATCGTTCTGTGGCTCAGGTTCATGCCCTGCTCTATTTGAGCGACCAACCGCTTCATGCTGAGCAGATTTGTGAAGCGCTGGGCCTTGCCCGGTCCAATGTGTCGAGCGGGCTGAAAGAACTACAATCCTACGCCATCGTCCGCCGGGTTCATGTCGAAGGCGACAGGCGCGATCATTTTGTCGCAGAGACCGACGTTTGGGACATGCTGATGAAAATCACAGCGGAGCGGAAACGGCGCGAACTCGATCCCACAATCCAATTGCTTGGTGAGCTCGCCGAAAGCCTGCATGGACGCGAGGATGTGCCGATTCATGTGCGCGAACGGATTGGCCGGATGCACGATTTTATCGACACGCTCACCGGCTGGTACGCGGATGTTCGGGGCCTGCCCAAATCGACACTGGTCCGATTGATGAAGCTTGGCCGCGGCATCGCGCGCTTCTTGCCAAGCGGCAAACCTTAAACCCAACCACATCGTAGCAACACGAGGGCAATTGCATGGATCAAAGCTGCAACTAGTTATTTCGCAAATTACAGAAATTACAGGAGTTAACGATGTACGCTCTATTTTCCTACTGCGCATACCTTTTCATCAGTATCGCTCTGACCGTCTGGGTCGCGCGCACTTTGTCAAAGAATGGTTTCGTCTTTTTGACCGAATGCTTTGGCCATGACCAACTGCTTGCCGCGTCTACCAACCATTTGCTGGTGGTCGGATTTTATTTGGTCAATCTGGGTTGGATCTTGCTAACTTTGCGGTTTGGCGCACCGCCGGAAACTGCGATTGATGCGGTTCAATTCCTGTCGAGCAAGGTCGGAATTGTTGTCGTTGCACTTGGCCTGATGCACTTCTTTAACATGAATGCGATTGCCAAGTTCGGACGCAAAGTGGGCCATTGGTTCCGCGAAGAGCAATGGGCATCCAAAGCGGGCCAGTTCGAAGCCTAACCGACCGCCAAAACAAAAAAGGGCGCCTCCAACCGGGGCGCCCTTTCGTCTGTCGTGGATCGGATTACCCGTTAAGGGCAGCCTTCAGTTCATCGACCAAATCGGTCCGCTCCCAAGGAAAGAATTCCCCCTCGGCAGTGCGGCCAAAGTGGCCATAGGCCGCAGTCCTGCGATAGATTGGAATGTTGAGACCAAGGTGTGTGCGGATACCGCGCGGTGTCAGCCCGCCGAGGCTCGCGATCCCTTGAATCGCGCCTTCGATAGCTGCGTCATCAACGCCGTCTGCTGCGGTTCCATGCGTGTCGACATAAAGCGACAACGGCTCCGACACACCAATCGCATAGGCGATTTGAATGGTGCAGCGCGTGGCCAAACCTGCTGCGACTACGTTCTTTGCCAGATACCGGGTGATGTACGCGGCGCTGCGATCGACCTTGGTCGGGTCCTTACCACTGAATGCACCGCCGCCGTGGGGTGAAGCGCCGCCATATGTATCGACGATAATCTTGCGGCCTGTCAGGCCAGCGTCCCCGTCAGGTCCGCCAATCTCAAACGCGCCGGTCGGGTTGATATGCCAGACGGTCTCATCGCTGATGAAGTCATCCGGCAGAATTCCGGTAACGACGCCCTTCACATAGGCTTTCAGCTCGGCTTCTTTATCGCCTTCATGATAACCCTTTGCGTGCTGTGTCGAAACCACCACCGCCGTACACGCAACCGGCTTGCCATTTTCATAGCGCAATGTGATCTGGCTCTTCGCATCTGGCTCTAAAAATGGAGCCGTGCCGTCCTTGCGATCAGCCGCTAGCTGTTCCAGAATCTTGTGGCTGTAATCGAGCGTGGCCGGCATCAAATCGGGTGTCTCATCACAGGCAAAACCAAACATGATCCCTTGGTCGCCGGCGCCCTCGTCTTTGTTCGATCCGTGATCGCCCGCATCAACGCCCATGGCGATTTCGGACGACTGGCCGTGTAGATGGTTTTCGAAAGTCAGAGTTTCCCAATGGAAACCGTCCTGCTCATAGCCGATTTCGGCAACCGTCTGGCGAACGGCGCTTTCTATCTCATCGCGCGCACCCGGCGCCCAATAGCTGTTGAACTTCCAATCTTCACGGGTCGTATCATACATCGGCGCGCAGCGAATTTCACCTGAAAGAACAACGCGCTGTGTCGTCGTCATCGTTTCGCAAGCGACGCGCGCTTCAGAATCTTTCGAAAGCATCAAATCGACGATCGCATCGGAAATCTGGTCAGAGACCTTGTCAGGATGCCCTTCGGAAACGCTTTCGGAAGTGAATAGATAGTCGTTGCGCATACGTGCTCCTTAAGGTCGGTCGCTCTGTCGGTTCGGCCCAGGGCCGGTTGGATTGGACGCCGCCCAAATCTGGCTAACCTTAATGGATATAAGGAAACCTTTATGTCTGCTCAGCGACCTAGCCGCGCCCAGCTCGCAACGCAAGCGGTCTTGGTAGTCCGGCGGCCAATATTGCCAGCAACGCTGCCCATAGAAGTGGCAGCGCATTTCCATAGCGCGCGAAGACAGTCGGAGCCTTGGCAACGGGAATGAATCCGTCGCGCCTATCCGCCTCTCCAATCGCAATGGATTGGCGCACGACACCGTTCGCATCAATCACAGCGCTGATACCAGTCGTTGTGGAACGGAGCACTGGCAGCCCTTCCTCTATGGCTCGCATCCGCGCCTGCGCCAGATGCTGCGGCGGGCCCCAAGCGCCAAACCATCCATCGTTGGACGGGTTAAAGATGTAGTCAGGGCGATCATCCCTGTCGGCGACCTGGCCAGAAAATACGATTTCATAGCAAATCTGCACCCCCGCGCGCCCATGCCGACCCAGATCAAGCGTCTGAGGACCGGGGCCCGGAATATATGGTATCGATCCCGCGGTCAGGCGCGCGAGGCCAATCGAGCCGAGCGCCCATTCCATCGGCAAATACTCGCCGTATGGGACCAAATGCGCTTTGGCGTAATGCTGTGTTAAATCGCCCTCGCCATTGATCGCGACCACGGAATTGCGTGCCGATACCGCGCCAATATAGCCGTTATCTCGTTCACCAATATTGAGGTTGACGACACCTGTTAAAAGCGTCGCATCTTCGCCAATGATTGCTCCAATTCGTTGGCGCGCAAAAAGAGGATCGGCGCCAGCCGTCATCCGGCGATAATACCGCTTAGGATACCCTTCTTCGAGGTAATCGGGGATCGCACTTTCAGGCCACAAGACCAATCGCGATTGGTCATTCCCCGGGCGCGTCAGGTTTGCCGTTCGGTGAAATTGTTCTTCAAATTTTGAGGCGTCGTTGATCTCATTTTGCGGGATGAGAGGTTGAATCAAAGTGTAGGCAATCTCTGTGTCGCCTGTTGCGCTTGTGGGCAAAAGCATCGGCGCGATGACAAACACCACGGCGAATATCAACGCAGCCGCAAATCGGCGCGCAGCGATTGTGAATGCGAGAATCCCGGCGAGCACTATGGCGAGGCCCGATAAGGCGTAGGTCCCAACCCAAGGCAAAACCGCTGCCCAGCCCTGACTATCCCAGTCGCCCAATAGGATTAACCCCAAGGGCGGCCACGGATAGCCTGTGAAAGCCCAACTGCGCACCCATTCTGTGACAATCCATGCGGCCGCAAATAGCGCCCCAAAAGCAAGCGGAGAAGAATGCCGTCCGGCTTTGTTTGCGATCATCGCAGCCAACGCCGGATAGACCGCCAAATAAAGGCACAACAGCGGTACCGCGATCCATCCCAGCGCCTCTGGCATCTTGGCCTGATGCGTAAAAGCCGTGGCGATCCAATTGTTGGCAAGCGTCAAATGTAGCCAGCCAAAAACCCAACCTCGCCAGAATGCCGCGCGCGCCGTTGGCGCGGCTTTCACATGGGCAATGAACAAGGCGAGAGCCGGGAGAGCAATCCACCATGCGTGTAGCGGCGGATAACCCAAAGCAACGACCAGGCCGAGTGCAGCTGACACCAATGCTGGGTGCCGCTCGGCAAAGCGGGTTGTGCGCGTCCAAAGCTCTTCGAAAGAGGTTCGGCTGGAACGCGCCGCTGGTTCCGCGTCGAGTGGTTGCTCTGGCATCAATCCGTATGCTTCTAGCCGCTCAGATTGCGATTAAGCGCCAATTACGCAGCAGCTTCGACGCTATCATCGCCATCATCTGAACCAATCGCTGGCGGCAGTACGGAAGAATCCAATCCGCCTGCTTCGCTATCGTCTGGTTTGCTTCTGGTCCGGCGAGTGCGTGGTTTGCGCGGGGCATCACCGTCGGCATCGTCAGCTTTGGGTTTACGAGCGCGGCGCTTTGGCTTTGGTGCTTCGCCTTCGCTATCGATCGCTTCGCCTTCGACGCCCATCTCACCTTCGTCAGAGACAACATCGCCAGATGAGCCATTGTCGCTATGCTCGTCATGGGCGTCGTCTCGGCGGCCTCGATTTCGGCGGGTATTGCCGCGGCGGTTATCACCGCGCCCTTCGTTCCGGCCTTCGCTCCGACCTTCATTCCGGCGGTTGTCGCCGTCTTCGGAGCCCTCGCCCTCTTCGTCCGACGGTTCGCGGCCTTCATTGCGCTTGGCGCGAGCTTCATCTTGGCGCGCTTTATTGTCTGCGATCACGCGGAAATAGTGATCCGCAAATTGCAGGTAATATTCGGCTTGAACACGGTCGCCATTATGCTGCGCGTCCTGAGCAAGCTTTTTGTACTTGTCGAGGAGCTGCGGCGCATTGCCACGTGCGCGGCTATCGATCCGATTTAGCTGGTTTCCGCCGCCACCCTGGTTGTTGCGATTACCGCGACCGCGGCGACGATTGTTACGATTGTTATTCAAAGGAGATTTATCCTCATCCGCGGCCCAAACGCCTGAAAAGAGCGTCTGACAAGCCAATGGACCCCGATTGTTGTCCGTTATAAAATGCGCCCAATTGCTCGTTAAGACGCGTCTACTCAGCATTGACCAAGGAAAAGACCCGTCGGCCCAAACAAGCAGATATTCGGAGCTTGACCATACCGATCCACACTAAGGGCCGTCCGGCAGGTCTGATTCGGAGTTAGCGAGCCGAATTGCTTTTGCCAAGCCCCCACAGGGTTTCACCCGCGAATTCATTTGCTGAGAACCACCGCCCGCGGGCGGCCTGCAAGGTCGCGGCGCATCACAGACTGGAACCCAGCAGCTTGTGCAATCGCGCGAACCGGATCGCTCTGCGCCGCGCCAATTTCGAATATGGCGTGTCCACCGGGATTTAACAGCGCGTCAATTTGAGGGATGAGTATGCGGTAATCATCCAGTCCGTCTGGCCCTGAAAAGAGCGCAGTGTGCGGCTCGAAATCGCGAACATTGGGCGCAAGTTGCGCATCCAGTTCGACATAGGGCGGGTTGCACAGGATCAAATCGAACTCGCCCAATTCATGCGCCCAATCGGGAGCACGCCAATCGCGCCGCTCAAACCTCGCTTTGCTGAGGCTCAAACCGTGTTGATCGGAGTTTTTCCGGGCTGTTACAAGAGCCGGCTCTGAAACATCCGTCGCCACACCGCTTGCATCGCCCAATTCCAGCAATGCAGTGATCAACAAAGCACCCGAGCCAGTGCCCAGATCAAGCACCCGCCTCGCAGATGGCGCTAACTCCATCGCCGCTTCGATCAAGGTTTCAGTGTCGCTGCGGGGGATCAATGTGTCGGTGGTGACGCAGAATTCGCGGCCATAGAATTCTTGGTGGCCGATGATGTAGGCGACCGGCTCGGACAAGGCCCGCCGATCAACATATTGAGAGAAAGCGGCAGGAACCTCCCAGTCGCTCCGCCCTATTCCAAGCAACATGTTGGACCGTGATACGCCCAAAGCGTGCGCCATCAACAATTCCGCATCCAGCCGCGATGTATCGCTAGATTCACTAAGGCGCGCAGCCGCATTGCGAAGCGCAGTTGCGACAGCTGCGTTCATTCCGAGAGTGCAGCCAATCGCTTGCCCTCGTCTTCTGCGATCAGCGCGTCGATCAATTCGGGTAGGCCTGGTCCGGCAAGCACGTCTTCGAGCTTGTGCAAGGTCAATCCGATGCGGTGGTCCGTCACCCGCCCCTGCGGGAAATTGTAGGTGCGGATCCGTTCTGATCGATCGCCGCTGCCAACCATAGCTTTGCGCGCTTCGGCCTCTGCCCCCTGCGCCTCGTCACGCATTTTTTCATAGAGCCGCGCCCGCAAAACCTGCATCGCTTTCGCACGGTTCTTGATCTGGCTGCGCTCGTCCTGTTGCATCACGACCAATCCGCTGGGCAGATGTGTAATCCGCACCGCGCTGTCGGTGGTGTTGACGTGTTGACCGCCCGCGCCGCTCGCGCGGTAGGTGTCGATTTTCAGGTCGTTCTGATCAATATTGACGTCCACTTCGTCGGGCTCAGGCAAGACCGCGACCGTGGCCGCCGACGTGTGAATCCGCCCTCCGCTTTCGGTCACGGGGACACGCTGAACCCGGTGAACGCCGCTTTCAAATTTCATCTTGGCGAAAACGCCGGTGCCAGTGACGTTGGCAACGATCTCTTTGAACCCGCCCACTTCAGACGCATTCATGCTGACCGGTTCCACTTTCCACCCGTTTTCAGCAGCGAAGCGTTCGTACATCCGGTAAAGGTCGCCAGCGAACAACGCCGCCTCATCGCCGCCCGTGCCCGCACGAATTTCAAGCATGGCCGGTTTGCTGTCAGCGCTATCCCTTGGCAGCAATGCAACTGCCAATGCGCGCTCTTTTTCTGGAATCGCAGCACGGATTTCAGCGAGCTCCTCTTCGGCCATCGCCTTCATCTCGGGATCGCCGAGCATGGCCTCCAAATCTGCGATTTCCGCGCGCATCGCTTTCACATCGGCGGCGATTTTGGCCACCGGCTCCAACTCGGCGTAATCCCGGCTGGCCTGAACAAAGGCATCGCCTTCAAGCGTGCCCGACGCCATGCGCGCCTCGAGCTCCGCAAAGCGGTTGGTGATCTGGTCAAGGCGTTCGGGAGGGATTTGCATGGCGATCAATCAGTCTCGCGATTGATCGCCGCGTCAATGTGACTGGAATCGCCTTCGCCGGAAATGTCGTAATAGCCCGTCTCATTAACGCGCAGAATGTGGCCCGGCTTCTGCTTCATCGCTTTGTCATAGCGCTTCTTAATCGATCCCGATGCTATAATGTCGCTGACAATGCCGCCAGCCCGCAACTTGGCCAAAAGCTCATTCGCTATCGCCAGCCCATCGTCATGCTCGAGCAGAACCATCGCCTCCAACACCGGGGCCGGTCTTTCACCCACCAACATCGCCAGACGCTCAATTCCAGCGGCCCAACCAACAGCGGGCGTAGCGGGACCGCCCAGCGATTCCATCAATCCATCATAGCGGCCGCCGCCCAAGACGGTGCTCTGGCTGCCCAGCGCATCTGCTGAAGCGCTCCCTTCGTCGGGAATGAATTCAAATGCAGTGTGGCGATAATAATCCAGCCCTCGCACAAGGCTGTCTGCGCGCACCCATTTAACGCCGGCAGCATCCAAACCGCCTGTAACCGCCGCAAAGAAATCGCGTGCTTCCTCAGACAAAAACTCATCAATCTTGGGTGCATCTGCAAGGAACGGTTTGTCCTTGCGATCTTTGCTATCCAGAATGCGAAGTGGGTTTTTCTCCAGACGCTCCTGAGAATCCTCAGACAGTTCGTCCTTCACAGCGCGGAAATACTCGACCAGCGCCGCACGCCATGCCTCACGGCTTTCACCATCGCCCAATGTGTTGAGGTGCAATGTCACATCCTCAATACCCAACTCTTTGAGCAATTGATCAGCCATGGCGAGCAATTCGACATCCGCCTGAGGATCAGCGGCGCCAATAATTTCGGCATCGATCTGATGGAATTGGCGATAGCGCCCCTTTTGCGGACGCTCATACCGGAACAGCGGCCCGTGCGTGCCCAATTTTAGCGGGGCGTATTGTTGCCAACCATTGGTAAGGTATGCTCGGGCAATACCAGCGGTGAATTCTGGACGCAAAGTAAGCGAGTCGCCGCCCCGATCTTCAAATGAATACATCTCTTTAGACACAACATCGGTGGTCTCGCCCAGCGAACGCGCAAACACTTCGGTTTTCTCAAAGACCGGAAACTCGGCTCTGCGAAAGCGGTAGAGCTTGCGCACACGCTCAAATGTCTCGACGACAAAGGCGAAGCTTTCCGCTTCGCTTCCGAAAATATCCTGTGTGCCGCGAATGGCTTTTGGTGTGTTCTTGCTCATGATGTCTCTTTTTGTATTGAGCGCGATTAGGGCACAGTCGGCCTTGCCGCAATATCGCAAGGGGGCTATCGGCCCCAAAACGCCTTTTGGGAGAGGGGCCGAGTACCGCAGATGAGGAACAAAATATGCGTATCGACAAAATTCCCACTGGCAGCAATCCGCCCGACGACCTGAATGTAATCATCGAAGTCCCAACGGGCGGCGAGCCTGTAAAATACGAATTCGACAAGGAATCGGGCGCGCTGTTTGTCGACCGCATTCTGCATACGCCGATGCGGTATCCCGCCAATTATGGCTTTGTTCCGCATACTCTAAGCCCTGACGGCGACCCTCTAGACGCGCTGGTGATTTCGCGCTCGCCCTTCATTCCAGGCTGCGTGGTCCGCTCGCGCCCCATTGGCGTCCTCAATCTTGAAGACGAACACGGCGGAGATGAAAAACTCATCTGCGTGCCGGTCGACACCACATTCCCGTATTATTCGGATGTTGGCGAAACGAAGGATCTGCCTTCAATTATCATGCAGCAGATCGAGCACTTCTTTACCCACTACAAAGACCTCGAAGCCGAAAAGTGGGTCCGGATCGGCAAATGGGGCGATCGCGCCGAAGCGCGTCAAATCGTCATCGAAGCCATTGAACGCGCCGGTCATGCAGTCGGCTAGTCTTGTATGAATTTTGCTGGTCGGCGCGCGCGCATAGTCGGCGGTGCGCACCGATCCATAATTCAGAGCACTGCTTTAAATATCGCGGTCAAAACGAGCGGCAAACAGATAGCGAGCAGCCAAAGGCCAATTGCATCGCGCTTGAAAGCGGGCGCATATGTTTCGTCGCTGGCTTCACCGTCAGTCAGGCCGGCCCAGCGTTTCTCAAACCAGCGGCAAGCAGGAATGATCGCGGCGACCAAGACAACCAGAGCGATATACGGGAGGATTGAAGACGTGCCTGCGGACAACGCTTTTACAGTCAAGAAAATTTGGAGCGCGGTGTAGACCAGCAAGGCATACGCGACATGATCGCTCATCGATTTACGCCAATCGCGTTGACGTTCACCGCGCGATTGCGCGCTTGCCTTGTGCCTGTGTGACAGTTCGTTCATTTATCCGCTCCCCAACGGTTTATCTGAAGGGAGTATCTCAAAACTAGCCCAAGCTTGCAACCTTAGTAACCAAAATGAAATTTTGTTGCGCCGGGCGCAAATGATGGGCGTCAACCTGCCGTAAACACCCAATTTTCCTCCTGTCGGCTCCGGCACCTGCGCCAGCAAAAACGCCAAGAAGCAAAAATCTTGCCAAAATGGGTGATCGCCCTCTTTCCTGTTAAGAAGACGATGCTAAAGCTTAACGCATGAGCGAGTCTCTTACCAAGAATTCGGCCCCGGATGGTCTTTCCGAGGAAGCTGCAGAAACAATCTCGGCAACCGCACCGCTGCCCGATGGCGGACTGGAAGTGATCTCCATTGCGAAGAGCTATGACAAGCGGGCGGTTTTATCCGACATCTCGCTAACCGTGGCGAAGGGCGAAGTGCTCGGGTTGCTCGGGCCGAATGGGGCCGGCAAAACAACTTGCTTTTACTCCATCATGGGTTTGGTGAAACCAGATTCCGGCCGTATCCTGATGGATGGAGAGGATGTGACCAACCTGCCTATGTATCGGCGAGCGATCCTTGGGCTGGGTTATCTTCCGCAAGAAACCAGTATTTTTCGCGGCATGACCGTTGAACAGAATATCAATTGCGTGCTTGAAATGGTGGAGCCTGACGCCGCAACTCGCGGGGAAGAGCTCGAACGACTTCTCGGCGAATTTGGGTTGGAACGACTTCGTGACAGCCCTGCGATGGCGCTTTCAGGTGGCGAACGGCGTCGGTGCGAGATTGCGCGCGCGCTCGCGGCGAAACCTTCAATCATGCTGCTTGACGAACCCTTTGCCGGGATCGACCCGCTTTCGATCAGCGACATCCGTGATTTGGTCAAGGATTTGAAGCGGCGCGGCATCGGTGTGCTCATCACAGATCACAATGTTCGCGAAACGCTCGACATCGTTGACCGGGCCTGCATCATTTATGGCGGGCAGGTTCTCTTCGCTGGCACGCCTCAGGCATTGGTCGCGGATGAAAACGTAAAGCGTCTATACCTGGGCGAGAGCTTTACGCTCTAGGCATCTGACCCATGGCCCTCGGACCGAGACTAGACCTTCGTCAGTCACAACAATTGGTGATGACGCCGCAATTGCAGCAGGCGATCAAACTGCTCGCGGCGTCCAACCTTGAAATCGAAACGTTCATTGGCGAAGCGCTTGAGGCGAACCCTTTACTCGAAGCCGGGGCGGTTACTCGCGAAGAGAGCGGCCCCAGCGGCGAAGCAGACGACGTCCCGCGAGAGGAATTCACCTCCGACCAACTCATGGCCCAAGGCCAAGGGGAAAGCGAAGCGCCGCTCGATATCGACACTGGTTCGCTCGACCGAGACCGTGAAACTGGCGATGGTTCTACAACGCAAAGCGCGCAAGCCTCTGACGCAGAATGGGGCTCAAGCGCAGGCGGTGGCGGCGCAATTGGGGACGATTTTCCCGGCATTGACGCAACTCGCGCAGCGGAATTGTCCTTGGGTGAGCACTTGGACAATCAAATCGGCACGCTGGCCGTCAATTCCAAAGAAGCCTTCGTCGCCCGGCACATCGCCGGTTTGCTCGATGAAGCTGGCTATCTGAGCAGTGACCTGCGCGATATTGCCTATGACCTGGGCGTAACCTTGGACGAAACCGAAGACGCGCTTGAAGTCATCCATATGTGCGACCCCACCGGAGTGGGTGCGCGCAGCCTTTCGGAATGTTTGGCCATCCAGGCCCGCGAAGCGGATCGCTATGATCCGTGCATGCGCGCGCTGATCGACAATCTAGAACTTGTGGCCAAAGGAGAGGTCGCAAAGCTTAAACGCCTGTGCGGTGTTGATGACGAAGACTTCGCCGACATGCTGCGCGAATTGCGCGAATTTGATCCAAAGCCGGGTCTGGCGTTTGCGCCGTCGACGACGGATGCGGTCATCCCCGACGTTCTTCTGGCGTCCAATGATGCCGCCGGGTGGGACATCACTCTCAATGAAGACACATTGCCAAAACTCATCGTCAATCGCAGTTATTATGTCGAATTGAACGAAGGCTCTCCGAATGAAGAAGCACAAGGTTGGCTAAAGGAAAAGCTTGCCGATGCGCATTGGTTGATCCGGGCGCTCGACCAGCGGCAAAAGACGATCCTGAAAACCGCGGCCGAAATCGTTAAGCAGCAGGACGGGTTTTTCCGTAGAGGCGTATCTGAATTGCGCCCCCTAACGCTGCGCGAGGTCGCTGAAGAGATCGATATGCACGAAAGCACCGTTAGCCGCGTGACCAGCAACAAATATCTCCACTGCGACCGCGGCTGCTTTGAACTCAAATACTTTTTCTCCAGCGGCGTTGGATCAAGTGATGGCGAAGGCGCATCCTCCGAAACCATCAAGGCGCGCATTAAAGCGCTGACCGACGCCGAGGATGCAAAGAAAGTCCTATCGGATCAGAAACTCGCTGACCTCCTAAAGGAAGAGGGATTTGACCTGGCCCGCCGCACTGTTGCGAAATACCGGGAAGCTGTCGGCATCGGCTCCAGCGCGCAACGACGCCGGCAAAAGAAGCTCGAGAATCTCTGATCCCCACCCCTCAGGCCGGGGATCCGCCGCGTAATTTCCCCTAAGTAATGTGCCAGCGACTCGTGGAGTCAGCTGGGTTTACGCATAATTAACCTTTTCCGTTCAGACCTTGTGTGGTTAATAGAAGGCAACACCTCTTAGCGAGGCGTTACCACGCACATGATGTCCGCCACACGGGGCAACTAGGGGACCAAAAATGCGAGTGCTGCTAATTGAGGACGAGCCAACAACGGCAAAAGCCATTGAACTCATGCTCACCACTGAAGGTTTTAACGTTTACGGTACCGATCTGGGCGAAGAAGGCCTCGATCTGGGTAAGCTGTATGATTACGATATCATCCTGCTCGACCTGAACCTGCCGGATATGCACGGCTATGACGTGCTCAAGAAACTGCGCGTCGCCAAGGTGCAAACGCCCGTTCTGATCCTTTCGGGTATCGCCGAAATGGACAGCAAGATCCGCTCATTCGGCTTTGGCGCTGATGATTATGTGACCAAGCCTTTCCACCGGGAAGAGCTCGTCGCACGCATCCATGCCGTTGTGCGCCGTTCGAAAGGCCACAGCCAATCGATCATCCGCACTGGCAAGCTTGCTGTGAACCTTGATGCGAAAACTGTCGAAGTCGACAGTGCCCGCGTCCACCTCACTGGCAAAGAATATGCGATGCTTGAGCTGCTTTCGCTGCGCAAAGGCACGACGTTGACCAAGGAAATGTTCCTCAACCACCTGTATGGCGGCATGGACGAACCAGAATTGAAAATCATCGACGTGTTTATCTGCAAGCTGCGCAAAAAGCTCAGCCATGCATGCGGCGGTGAAAATTACATCGAAACTGTCTGGGGCCGCGGTTATGTGCTGCGCGATCCACAAGAAGAGGTCGAAGCTGCATAAGCTTTTGCCGATCTGGAATTCAAAAAAGCGTCCGGGGTCACCCCTCGGGCGCTTTTTTGTTATGTGCGATTAACGCTGCAGAACTCGTGCAAAGTCTGAACCGGTGGGTTCCTGAAACAGCCTCAAATCAAATTCTGTCACAATCGCGAGCAGGTGATCGAATATGTCAGCCTGTATGCCTTCATAGGTGTTCCAGTCGGTCGTATCGGTAAAGCAATATATCTCGATCGGCAGGCCCTGCGGCCCCGGCGGCAGCTGACGAACCAGCATGGTAAAGCCCTCCCCAATATGAGGATGCCACTGCAAATAGGCGATAATATAGGCCCGCAGCGTGCCGATATTGGTCAATCGCCGTGCATTAACAGGCGCATCTTCACCCGAGAGCTCATGCGCATTCCATTCGGCGATTTCTTGACGCTTGGCAGCGAGGTAGCTTTTGAGCATCTTGAATTTCTCAAGCTCTACAACCTCATCGTCGGTTAAAAACCGCACAGTGTTTTGGTCCAAGGTAATTGAACGCTTGATCCGCCGGCCGCCACTCTCGCTCATTCCGCGCCAATTCTGGAAAGAATCGGAAACCAGCCTGTACGTTGGAATCGTTGCTGTGGTTTTGTCGAAATTCTGCACCTTCACCGTGTGCAGCGAGATGTCGATCACGTCGCCATCTGCGTTCATTCCAGGCATGGTGATCCAATCGCCGACCCGCAGCATATCGTTGGTTGTCAGCTGGACGCTTGCGACTAGGCTCAAAATTGTGTCTTTGAACACCAACAGCAAGACCGCTGTGACCGCGCCCAAGCCCGAAAGGAGCAGCAGTGGTGACTGGTCAATCAGGACGGAGATAGCGATGATCGCTGCGCCGCACAGGACCAGGATCTTTACGACCTGAACAAACCCTTTGATCGGGCGGTTTTTCGACCGGGGAAGCCGTTCATAAAGCTCGTTTGCGTAGGTGAGGCCCTTTACGATCGCCATCGCAAAGGAAAAAACGATGAGCGCGTGTGTGATATTGGCAATCGCGACGCGTACTTCGACTGACAAGTTGGCAACGGTCCCAATGCCATAGGAAACGATCAGCAGGGGCACGGCCGTTGCGAGCCACGCTGCCGACTGGTCGATCGTTTTTGACTTTGAATCAAGATAGGGCGCAGCGGCTCGCAAGATAATGTATTTTAAAACATAATTTGCGATAAGGGCGCCCACAAAGAGCACAGTAAGGTCGATCAGCGTCTGCACCCAAGCCGGCTGCGCCGCGACAATATTCGTCAAAATGTCCATCACTTACTTAGATAGAGCCAAGTGGGGTGCGCTCTCAACCCCCGGCGCGTCCGCAAGCCCGGTTTCCTGAGAAAATGATGGTTTGACTGGACAAGCATCGGTCTGCCTGATTAGCGCGCATCCCATGAGCGCATACAAAGAAGGTGATCCCACAACCCTAAGCCGGTTGTATGGCCGCAGCGTTGGCAAACCGCTGCGCGCGCGCCAACAATCCTTGGTCGATGAACTGCTGCCCAAGATCGCCGTCCCTGTCGATGGGCCGGTCACCGCAGAGGGTTTGTTTGGTGAAGACTGCCCGCTTCATTTTGAGATTGGTTTTGGCGGCGGAGAGCACCTTGCCTACCGCGCCGATCTGCTGCCCAACCACGGCCTGATTGGCGCTGAACCGTTTCTCAACGGAGTGGCTCAGGCGCTGGCGCATGTTGAGGAACAAAGGCTTGCCAATGTTCGCCTTCATCACGGAGATGCCATCGAGGTACTGCAGCGCATTCCTGACGGTGCGCTGACCATGGCGTACCTTCTCCATCCGGATCCATGGCCCAAAGCGCGCCATGCAAAGCGCCGGATGATGAACGATGGCCCGGTCCAATTGATCGCGGACAAATTAAAGCCGGGCGGCGAATTCCGTTTCGGCACCGATCACGCCGTCTATGTGCGCCATGCCTTGATGGTCATGCAGCGTTTTTCGGATCAATTCGAATGGATCGCCAATGGCCCAAGCGATTGGCAAAACCGTCCATCTGGATGGTGCGAAACGCGCTATGAACACAAAGCGCGCAACACCTTCAAACACGAAGTATGGTATTTCCGTTTCCGGAAACGGTGATCGTTGAAATTAAACAAGACAAGCGGCCCGCATATCCTGCGGGCCGTTTTGAATTGTCGTCAGCCAACCACGCCAGCGCTGGTCAAGACGGCAAGGGTAAGCACATCTGGCGCAGCCGCTGTCATCGGTACAATCTGCACGGGCTTTTCCATACCCAGCAACATCGGCCCTACAGTTGTGTTCGCCCCCAATTCACGCAGCAATTTTGCTGAGAGGTTGGCAGATTGCAGGCCCGGCATGATGAGTACATTCGCCGGTGCAGATAGGCGGCTGAATGGATAGAGTTCCATAACTCTCGGGTTGAGAGCAGCGTCCGGTGCCATTTCGCCTTCATACTCAAAATCGCATCCATCACGATCCAGAATTGAAACCGCATCCCGAATGTTACTGAGCCATTGCCCCGAAGGATTGCCGAACGTGGAATAAGACAGGAACGCGACGCGCGGCTCATGCCCCATCCGGCGAGCAACCGCTGCCGTTTCCTTGGCGATATAGGCCAGTTCCTCAGAGTTCGGCCGTTCATTGATCGTTGTATCGGCAAGGAACGTGGTGTGATTCTTACCGATCATCATATGGATACCGAACGGCAAAGCGTCGGGCTTTTTATCCAGCACGAGATTCACCTCGCGCACTGTCTGAGCGTAAGTACGCGTCAGACCAGAAATCATGCCGTCACCATGCCCCAATGCGACCAGCAAAGCCGCAAACACGTTGCGCTCTTGGTTGACCATCCGGCGTACATCGCGCTCTGTATATCCCTTGCGCTGCAAGCGGCCATACAGGTACTTAACCATCGCCGGAACGTGCTCGCTATCGGCCGAGTTTTGGATATTAAAGCTGCTCGGATCAGACACCGAAAGTTGGTGCAACTTGTCCATCACTGCCTTAGTGCGGCCCACCAAAATCGGTTCGCCATAGCCAAAATCGCGGAACTGGATCGCCGCGCGCAAGACCACTTCTTCTTCTGCTTCGGCAAAAACCATGCGTTTAGGGTTGTTCTTTGCCTCGTTATAAACACCTGTCAGCACTGACGTGGTTGGGTTGAGGCGCGCTCGCAGGCCCACGCTATAGGCTTCAAAATCCTCAATCCGGGATTGCGCCACACCGGAATCCATTGCTGCCTTTGCAACAGCGGACGACACGACTTCGATTAGACGCGGATCAAAGGGGGCCGGAATAATGTAGTCGGTCCCAAATTTCTGGTTCTTGCCATAGGCGGCGGCGACTTCTTCGGGCACCCGCTCCCGCGCCAATTCGGCAATTGCGGTGGCGGCAGCTACTTTCATTTCCTCATTAATCGTGGTCGCTTGCACATCAAGCGCGCCGCGGAAAATGAAAGGGAAACCCAAGACATTGTTGACCTGATTTGGAAAGTCGCTTCGTCCCGTTGCGATGATTGCATCAGGGCGGACCGCCTTGGCCTCGTTCGGCATGATTTCCGGAGTAGGGTTTGCCATCGCAAAGATGATGGGTTTGTCAGCCATGTCGGCGACCCATTCTGGTTTCAATGCGCCAGCTGCCGATAGACCAAGGAAAATGTCCGCGCCTTTCAGCGCCTCTTCCAAAGTTGTCGCATCGGTCTTAACGGCATGCGCGCTTTTCCATTGATCTACATTCTCGCGGCCTGGGGTAATTGGACCGCGGCGATCGCACATGATCACGTTCTCATGCTTTACACCCATCGCTTTGATCAAAGCGGTGCACGCAATCGCGGCCGCGCCCGCACCGTTCACAACCACCTTAACGTCAGCAATGTTGCGGTCGGTCAAATGACATGCGTTGAGCAAACCAGCCGCGGTAATGATCGCCGTGCCATGCTGATCGTCATGCATGATTGGAATGTTCATGCGTTCGCGCAATGCCGCTTCGATAATGAAGCATTCGGGCGCTTTGATGTCTTCAAGATTGATGCCGCCAAAGCTTGGCTCCATCAACGCTACCGCCTCGATAAAGGCCTGTGGGTCTTCGGTGGCCAGCTCAATATCTATCGAATCCACATCGGCGAAGCGCTTAAACAAGACCGCCTTGCCCTCCATCACTGGCTTTGACGCAAGTGCACCTAAATTGCCGAGACCCAAGATCGCCGTGCCGTTTGAAATCACCGCCACGAGATTGCCTTTGGCTGTGTAGCGCGCGGCGAGCGAAGGATCTTTGCCGATTGCTTCAACAGGAACAGCCACACCCGGGGAATAAGCAAGGCTGAGATCCCGCTGCGACGTCATTGGCTTGGTCGCGACGATTTCAATTTTGCCGGGGCGGCCGGTTTCGTGATAAAAAAGTGCCTCGCGGCTGGTAAAGCCGCCTTTGTCTTCGTTTGCCATAGTCTTACCCCCTAAAATCCCACCAATTGCACCTAGAATGGGCGGGTTTAGCTCGCTCGGCAAAGAGATGATAGGGGCGAAGTGCGTTGAAAAGATATGCGCCGTCCCTTCCCGAATCATTCAAGGTCCAGTTAGGCGGGTGTCATGGCTCAAAAACCCGCCACTCAGCCGGCTAAAAAGCCAACGCCCATGATGGAGCAATACCTTGCGCTAAAGCACGAGGCTGGATCCTCTTTGCTTTTCTACCGCATGGGCGATTTTTTCGAATTGTTCTTCGATGATGCAAAAGTTGCGGCAAATATTCTCGATATTGCGCTGACATCGCGCGGCGAGCATGATGGCGAACCGGTCGCGATGTGCGGTGTCCCGGTCCATGCTGCTGAAGGCTATCTCGCCCGCCTCATTAAGGCCGGCCAACGTGTTGCAATTGCCGAACAGGTTGAGACTCCCGATGAAGCGAAGGCGCGAGCTAAGCGAGAAGGCAAGCCGTCCTCAAAAGCTCTGGTGGCACGCGATATTGTTCGGTTCGTAACCGCGGGCACTTTGACCGAAGAGGCATTGCTGGAGCCTCGGCAAGCCAATATGCTGGTCGCTCTTGCCGAAGTTCGCGGTAGCGTTGGAATAGCCAGCTGCGATATTTCCACCGGCTCGATGGTTCTCGAAGAATGTGAACCCGCCATGCTGAACGCCGAATTGGCCAGACTTGGCGCGACAGAAATCGTGGTGCCAGAGGATTGGAATTCGCACGGCACACCCGTTTTCGAAGATGCAACATTTCACGCCCGCAGTGCGTTTTCTAGTGATATTGGAGCGGAACGCTTACAGGTTCTGCACGGTGTTTCTACGCTTGATGGGTTTGGAAATTTCTCGCGGGCAATGCTCTCTGCGGCCGGCGGGTTAATTGCCTATCTCGACCACGTTGGGCGTGGTTCGCTGCCGTTCCTTTTGCCTCCTGTTGTACGTGAGCGCGCGTCAGGAATGGCTATGGATGAAGCGACGCGCGGAAGCCTGGAAATCTTGGAAAGCGCCACTGGTGGCCGTGCAGGCAGCTTGATCGCTGCACTCGATAGATGCTCAACCGGTGCCGGTTCACGGCTCTTGGCCGAAGATTTGTCCGCTCCTTTGCTTGGCCAGAGTGATATCGAAAATCGCCTCGCCTTTGTGCAGTTCTGGCTCGATAGACCGATCGAGCGCGCCAATTTGCGCGATGCTTTGCGGTCACTCCCAGATATCGGACGCGCACTCGGGCGGATCGTAGCTGGCAGAGGAAGCCCGCGCGATCTTGGCCAATTGCGTGACGGATTGAATGAAGCATGGCGCCTTTATGACTGGCTTTCGCAAGAGAATGATCAGCCGCCGCTTTTGAACGCCCTTCTGCCTGAGCTGAGAGGCCACGGGGAACTTGTTGACCTATTGTCGCGCGCTTTGATCGCGTCGCCCCCTACTGAACGGTCCAACGGCGGCTTTATTAGTGAGGGTTATGACGCGAGCCTCGATGAACTGCGCGACATTTCAGGCAATGCTCGACGTGCCATTGCAGCGATGGAGGCGCGATACCGCGTTGAAACAGGAATTTCCTCGCTAAAGATCAAACACAACGGCGTCCTTGGGTACTTCATCGAAGTCCCCAGCCGTCATGGCGATGCGTTGATGGCACCCGACAGTGGCTTCACGCACCGCCAGACGATGAAAGGCGCAGTGCGGTTCAATTCGCTATCGCTGCATGAAGAAGCCAGCCGTATTTCGGAAGCCGGCGGGCGCGCCTTGGCTGCAGAGGACGCGCATTTCGAAGAACTCGTCGAGCACGCAATTGCTAAACGCCAAGTGATCGCTGCAACCGCAGCTGCTTTGGCACGGATCGATGTGGCTGCGGCAGGCGCGGAACGCGCAGCCGAAGGCGACTGGTGCAGGCCGCGAGTGGCAGAAGGCATCGCTCTATCGATTGCGGGCGGGCGCCATCCCGTTGTCGAAGCGGCATTGGTCAAAACGTCTGAGCGCTTTGTCGCAAATGACTGCACTCTCACAGATGATGACAGGCTTTGGCTGATCGGCGGGCCCAACATGGGTGGTAAATCAACTTTCTTGCGGCAAAATGCCCTGATCATCTTGATGGCGCAGGCAGGGTGTTTCGTGCCCGCGAAATCTGCTGAAATCGGTCTGGTTGATCGCTTGTTCAGCCGGGTCGGTGCATCCGACAATCTCGCCCGGGGCCGGTCGACCTTTATGGTAGAAATGGTTGAAACGGCCGCGATCCTTTCTCAGGCTACAGATCGCAGTTTCGTGATCCTCGACGAGGTTGGACGAGGGACATCGACCTACGATGGGCTGGCTCTTGCTTGGGCGGTCGTGGAAGCGGTGCACTCGCGCATTGGATGCCGGTGCTTGTTCGCGACGCATTATCATGAATTGGCTCGCTTGGCAGAAACATGCGCCAATCTCTCTTTGCACCATGTTAAAGCACGCGAATGGAAGGGCGACCTAGTGCTCCTCCATGAGCTAGCGAAGGGGTCCGCTGACCGGTCTTACGGTCTTGCGGTAGCAAAGCTGGCTGGAGTCCCCGCTCCGGTGGTGAAACGCGCCAGTCAGGTCCTCGAAAAACTTGAACAAGCGCGCAGTGAAACGGGAGGCTTAGCAGCTGGCCTCGGCGAGCTGCCATTGTTCGCGGCAGCAGCGGCAGACGAGCCTGAGGCAACCAAAGAAGAGGCGTTGGCCGCCAGACTGCGGGATACAGATCTTGATGCGCTCAGTCCGCGTGACGCACTCGATTTGCTCTACGAGTTAAAGCGTAGCGTTGATTGAGGCGCCGCCCTGTTGAGGCAGGGGTTCTACGCTTGCACCAAACTTTAACACTCTTTTTGCTATACCTTTCGGCATGTCAAAAAGTATGTTCGCAAACCCCAAAGCAGCACTCGGCTTCGCCGGAGTGACAATTGCAATCGCTGTCGCCGCCTCCTTTGGCGCGAACCATTTCTTGCCCAGCTCAGATCAGAACACTCCGGTCGCGGCGCAGACAGAAGAAACCGCACCCGCAGCGCGGCAAAGCCAACCGGCCGCCACGGTGGCTTGGGCTGATGAGGGCTCTGACGGCGGCTTTTCAGATGATTGGAACGACAGCGCCGTCGATAGCGCAAATGGTTTCAACGATCCTAGTAGCTCTTCTGACGCGAATGAAATGGAACAACCATCCTTCGGTGACTTCGCTCCGCAGTCGCGCGAGGCCAGCCGGGACCGCCGCCCTTCGTCCTCTCGCAGCTCTGCCCCATCTTCGCCGGGGCCAAGGATCGAATCCAGAGCAGCCCCGGACGCCCCTGCCCTCCAACCGCCGGGCGGTGGCGGCAGCGGTGAATTGGTCCAAGTCGATTAAACCAATGGCATGATCTAATTCTTAGCGAGTGGCGACAGGCGCTTCACCAGAATAGTCATAGAAGCCGCGGCCAGTTTTCCGGCCTAACCAGCCCGCCTCAACATATTTCACCAGCAATGGTGCTGGGCGGTATTTGGTGTCGCGTGTCGTCCGGTAGAGCACATTGATAATGTCGAGGCAGGTATCCAGTCCGACGAAATCAGCCAATTGAAGCGGCCCCATCGGATGATTGAGACCAAGACGGCAACCCTTGTCGATATCCTCGATCCCTGCGGTCGACTGACCCAATACGAACACAGCCTCATTGATCATTGGCAACAGAATGCGATTGACCACAAAACCGGGCTCATCCTGACTTAGAACAACCTCTTTTCCCAAACCTTCCGCAAAGGCTGTCACACGGTCGGTGGTATCTTGAGCGGTCGCAAGGCCGGGGATGACTTCAATTAGTCCCATCACAGGGACCGGATTGAAAAAGTGCAATCCGATAAAGCGCCCTGGATCAGGCGAATGGTTCGCCATACGGGTTATCGGGATCGAGCTGGTGTTCGACGCCATGATCGCAGTTTCGCTGAGCACTTTGCCAGCATTTTCAAAAATTGATTGCTTGATCGGCTCTTTCTCGGTCGCCGCTTCAATGATCAGGTCGGCTTCTGACATTGGGGCATAGTCACCAATCGGGGTGACTTTTGCCAACAGCGCTTCGGCCGCCTCCACTTCGATCTTGCCGCGACCAACAAGCTTACCGACCGCTGTTTCGATCTTGCCCTTGCCAGCTTGCGCCGTCGCCAGATCAATATCGGCGAGCATCACCTGCATCCCTTGAGCCGCGACAGTTTGAGCGATCCCGGTGCCCATTTGTCCAGCCCCGATAACAGCGATATTCCGCATGGCATTTCCCTTCGCAAGTGCAGCAAAGCGCGGTCACTAGCGGGGAAGATCGTCTCTGACTAGGGATTTGCTACCGATTGGCGCCCGGAACCCATTTCACATCAGACGCACCGCCATCATTCAAAACCCGGGCAAGCACAAACAGCAGATCAGACAATCTGTTCACATAGGCGAGCGCGGCGGGATTGGTCGCCGTTTCATCGGCCAATTGCGTCATCAGCCGCTCTGCAGCGCGCGTGGTGGCGCGGGCCACGTGGGCGCGGGCCGCCGCCTCGCTGCCGCCGGGCAACACAAAACTGGTCAGCGGTTCTAGGTTTTCGTTGAGCGCGTCGATCTGCTCCTCAAGCCAAGTGGATTGAGCATCGACAATCCGTAGAACCATTTCTGAAGGGGTAAAGTCACCATTTTCGGCAGGCGTAGCAAGATCCGCACCGAGGTCGAACAGGTCGTTTTGAACACGGGTTAGCAGCGCGCGATGACGCGCTTCACTTTCCGATTTTAGCGAGCAGATCGCCAAGCCAATCGCGCTGTTCGCTTCGTCGACTGCTCCAATCGCTGCAATGCGTGCAGAATGTTTCGCGGCCCTCGATCCGTCGACAAGGCCGGTGGTCCCGTCATCTCCGGTGCGCGTGTAAATTTTGTTCAGTTTGACCATGCCTAACTGTTCGCCAAAAGAGCGATAACGGCAACAACCGCGATGGCAGCGGCCTGATACTTGATCCGGGCGAACATCGCCTTGTTCTGCAGCATTTGCATTTCGGTGACGGTTTCACCCTTCCCCGTCTCCAGATCAATCTTGGTCGTCTTTAGAAACGCGATGACGCCGCGGATAAGAGAAACAACCACAAGGATGCATAGGATGATGAGAGCGGGGATCAGGATATAGTTCATGACAGACAAATGGCTCTTCTACGCAAAAGTTCCAAGCTTCAATTTTTGCAACCGCAATTGCTCCGCAATCATCAGGCCATTCTCTCCGCTTTTCCTTCGCTCTGCTAAAGCAGGCGAGCCGCGCCGTTTGGCAAGCTTCTTACCATCCTCATCGAGTATCAATCCGTGATGGTGGTAATGCGGCACTGGCAGGCTGAGCAATTCTTGCAAGATTCGGTGAATGTGGGTCGCGGCGAACAAATCTTCACCGCGTGTGACCAACGTCACCCCGTCGGCCGCATCATCAAGGGTTGCGGCCAAATGATAGCTTGCTGGCGCATCCTTTCGCACAAGAACGACATCGCCAAACTCACTTGGATCAGCAACTATGGCGCCGGCGGTAGCGTCGTTCCAAATCACTTCGCCAACTTCGCGCATCGCCTTTTCAACATCGAGCCGAAGGGCGGCAGGCTTTGAGTGATCAAGCGTTTTGCCCTTGCAAGTGCCCGGATAGATGAGACCATCGGAGCCTTGTCGCGCGCCCGCCGCCTCAATTTCTTTGCGCGTGCATATGCATGGGTACAGCATCCCGCGCGACAAAAGCTCATTTGCAGCCGCATCGTAGCTGCCTAACCGCGTCGATTGCGGCGGGACCTCTTTCCATTCCAGGCCAAGCCATTCGAGATTACGGCGGTATTCATCGACTAGCTCTAGCCTGGTGCGCGCACCGTCAATGTCCTCAATCCGCAGCAGGAATTCTCCGCCCGCATCACGGGCCAAATCATGCGCAAAAATCGCCGAATAAGCATGCCCCAAATGCATTGGTCCGTTGGGACTGGGCGCAAAGCGCGTGACGATCGGCGCAGAAGTATCGGACACATCTGTCATGGAAGAACCCAATGCCACACCGATCCTCTTGTGAATATGGGCTGTGGATAGGGGTCATGTCATGGCTTTGACTCTTATCCGTGCCACGTCATGTTCGTGTCAATCAGCGGAGAGCGCCGTAAGTGTTCAAGAGCGAACTGATCGAAACAGCTGCACGGTTTCGTAGTGCAGAAAATGACGCCACATCAAACCTGTCGGCGTGTCCCGCACTTGTGCTCAATGCGGACTACACACCTTTATCCTATTACCCTTTAAGCCTTTGGCCGTGGCAGACTGCCATCAAAGCGGTGTTTTTGGATCGCGTTGATATTGTCGAAAGTTATGATCGCGAGGTGCATTCGCCGTCGCTCGACATGAAAATCCCAAGCGTTATCGCGCTAAGACAATATGTGAAACACAGTGAGTTTCCTGCCTTCACACGATTTAACGTCTTCCTGCGCGATCGTTTCCAATGCCAATATTGCGGCAGCGGCGAACACCTCACCTTTGACCATGTGATCCCGCGCCGATTGGGCGGTAAGACGACGTGGGAGAACATCATCACAGCCTGCGCACCGTGCAATATGAAGAAGGGTGGCCGGACGCCAAAACAGGCGAATATGTCGTTAGCGATGAAGGCAATTCGGCCCACAAGCTGGCAATTGCAGCAATACGGCAAGAGCTTCCCACCAAATTACATGCATGAAACATGGCGCGATTGGCTTTATTGGGACATTGAGCTCGAGGCTTAGATCAGCCCTCGATAACACGTGTTTCCGGGTGATGTTTATCGAGGTGTTTCTTGATGATGCGCAGGTTGCGTGTGTTTGACCGGAACACAAAGTCGGCCGCGTCGCCAACGACTGGAATCAATCCAATCGCGGTATCAAACGCAACATTCGCCCCCATGCGCGTCAGGTGCCATTTTGAAAGGCCCAAATTCCGGGCTTCCCAGACAAGGTAGGCGCCCATAGCAGTGGTTATGATGTCGCCTAGAACAGGTACAAGCCCGATCAATGCATCGAGGCCTATCGGAACATTCACGCCAGGAATGCGAAAACTGCGTTCTAGCAATAGCTCCATCGCTTCGACCCGAGCGCGAATCGAAACTGGGTCGGTACCGGTCGGCAAAGCCAGACCCATAACCTGCGGTCCGGCTCCCTCAGAGCCAGCCGTGAATTTGCCGAATTGCGGACCATCTGGACCGTTCATGCCATTCTCCTTCACGCTCTAAGTGGTGGGTTCAGACAGCGCGAACAAGGGGTGAAGGCCCCATTGGTTCGCCTGATACCCGCTTACGGCCCCTCGAACCAAGGACCAGCGCACAGGGACACCAAGGGGAATAAACACCTCTTTCGCTGTTAATTCTGCATGAGCCTCGACCAACAAAGAAAGCTTCTCTTCCGGGTCACGCAAGCTCAATGAGGCCAATACCAGCGCATCTGACTCTTCTGAACACAGACCGATATTTAAAGAGCAATTGAATTGGTTAAGGTACCACCGCGGCGAAGAATAACGCGCAAGCCGGTCGCGCAATTCCAAATCGGCTCCTTCGCCCAATCCAACGCGAACAGTTTCGACCCCAATTCTTTGCCAAGCGTCGGAAAGCTGCGCGAACAACAAATCGCTGCCTGGCCCTTCGGGCAAGCCGACACGCAAGACAGGGTCATTCTCTGCTGTTGCAGCCCAAGCCGATATGCGGCTGGCGGCGACGGCTTGGCGCTGTTCAATGCTAATCCCGTCCCAGCGGCTCGGAGGGTATTGCGATGGCGAAAACGTGGCTTGCGGGACTATCCATGTCGTGGCCTGCCAGCCGCCCAAGCCAAATGGCTGGATCAATTCACCGCGGTCGATCGCCATCGAAAGCGCCTCTCGCCGATCAGGATCCGAAAGCAAACCTTCTTCGTTGCGGAACATTAGGCCGAACAGACCCTGTGCCGGATCGACCTGAACGGTGCCGCGAGACAGAGGGCCAAGCTGAGCCATTGGAAAAGTAGAGATTGTTCCGCCCATCAACAAATCGACTTCGCCATTGGCAAAGGCATCCACCGCAACTTGTCCAGGCAACGCCCGAATGTTCAGCCCGCGTGACACTTCCTCCCAACCTTCTCTCGCGGGAAGCCCTCTTTCCTGCGGGGGCCGCGAACTCAAGCGAGCCTCGGCGCTCTCAGGTTCTCGAGACATTACCATTGGTCCCGCGCCGACGCCGCCGTTGACGAATCCCAATTCGGGTTGAGCAAGCAAGCGCAGAAAATCGGGCATCGGTCCGGAAAGGCGCAGTTCGACCACTCGGCCTGTCATCGCGCGAATTTCCGTTACTTTGGCGAGGTCGAGGCCCAACGACGTCCCATCCAATCGGCGCAAAGTGTCTTCCAATAGGATGCGTACTTCGGCTGCGGTGATTGGCTCGCCATCATGCCAATTCGAATTCCGCAACCGAAAAATATAGCTCAAGCCGTCGTCAGTAACGATCCAACGCTCTGCTATTGCAGGGATAACTTGTCCGGCTGGATCAAGTGCAACCAACCCTTCATTGGTTGAAGCCCGCAGGTGCTGTGCAGCTGGCGACAATCGGAAACCTGTTTGGAACAGGTCTTCCTCTTCACCGATAATCGCAACAGATACAGGCCCACGGTCAGCGGCGGGCCCGCATGCCGTCATTATCGCGGCCAAAATCAGGACGAAACAGAATCGCATTGCGACCCCCTGCCTAGCAGGTCGTGTGTTTTAGGTCAGCGCGAAGTGGCTTTTGTTTGCGTTAAAATTCTCGAACCGCTGATCAGAACGCCCAAGAATCAAACTTTACGCAAATTGGCGGCTTCAGGAGCAGGAGGCGCGCGGTGCGCGTAGGACGGGGAAGAGACCAAATCAGCTTCGCCAACGGCATCATTTTGCGACTTGCGTGCTTGTTGCGAATCAACTTCCTCATCGAAAGCGATTCCAAACCGCTGATCCTGAACCCATGCGACGCTGCCATCAATCTTACCGATATTGCGCAATTCAACCTTAACCCGGGTCCCGCGTTGGACGCGCATGGTGCCTTCGCCCATCATCCCGCCATCCGAAAGATTGCGGACGCGGACACGATACTGCTCGCTTTCCTGTTCAACACGCACGTTGGCGAGAAGAAAAAGGCTGTCGCGCGACACGCTCCTTGTCTCAAGACCCGACATTGTACAAATCACTCCTACCCAAAAGGGACCCACCAATTTTTTTGCGAGCTGGCAACGGACAAACCTCTTCGCCAGCGCGTGAGGTCATCTAAGGATTGTGCAGTAAACGGCCCGTTAATTCTAACGGAGCTGCCTTGGGGTTGTTGGTATGCGTCCCAATCTGAGACGACTTTGGCGGCGATGGTCGTCGCGATGCCCTAGACCCTAGTTGTCGCGCGACACTTTCTCGCGGCGCTCGTGCGCTTCTTGCGCCTCGACGGTCATTGTCGCAACGGGCCGAGCAATCAATCGGCGCAAACCAATCGGATCGCCTGTGACCTCGCAATAGCCATATTCACCTTGCTCAATCCGGCGCAGTGCGGAATCAATCTTTGAAACAAGTTTGCGTTGGCGATCACGGGTACGCAGTTCAATACCCCAATCGGTTTCGCTTGACGCGCGGTCATTCAGATCCGCCTCGCGCATGGGGCCATCAGCCAATGACTGAAGTGTCTGCCCTGCGGCGGTATGAATCGAGCGTTTCCACTCAAGCAAGAGCAACCGGAAATACGCCTGCTGCTGCTCATTCATATATTCCTCGTCGTCTCCCGGCACATAATCCGGAGCAACGAGGCTCTTAGCTTTTTCGAAAAGATCGATATCTTCAGACGCGGCGGCTGACATGTGGTTCTCTAATCCCAATAACCTATCGCAAGACCGTCCCGCCTTGGCGTGTGATTGTTCTCACAGCACCACTTGCCCCCCAGCAAGTCGCTACTGAGCGCGCCTATAGGCAACAGGCCCTGTCGGCACAAGTCGCTTTGACTCAGCATTCTCCACAGCCGCGTCAGATCGGGCCATCTCGGACCTTCAAAATACACCTGGGTAAGGGTTAGCAGGCGCGTCATGGATCAAAAATTAACCGTCTCGTTAACCAATTGTTGACCATGATTCGAGAGTTCTGGTGTTGCACGGTCCGCAATGAGGGGTTGGACCGCACCGAAACGGGGAAATAGAGATGAAGTTGGAAATGATCAACACGGACGATGCAGCACCGCTGAACGATACCGTTACAGATTTGGCAATCGCGCAGTTTCTTGCCGACGCAGCTGCCGGAGACGTGACCGCATTGTTTGATCTCGGCGTAGCATATTCGACGGCAAGCAACGGCGTAGCCTGCGATCTCGTAGAGGCTCACAAATGGTTCAACCTCGCTGCGTCGCGCGGCCATGAAGAGGCTGCATGGTGCCGCGCGGACGTTTCAGACGAAATGACTGCGCGCGAAATTGCCGAAGCACAGCGCCGCGCACGCCGTTGGCTTTCCGAAGAACGCCGCGCTGCCTGATTCCCGGGAATTATGGGCTAATCGCCTTTTTGAATGGCGTCTTTGCGTCGAGGAAAAGCTGATCACTGGCAACGCCGTCCCGCTCTCTTTCAAGAAAGTCGGCAACAGCTGCGCGAAAACCCGGGTCCGCCAACCAATGTGCTGACCATGTTTTGACGGGTTCATATCCGCGCGCCAATTTGTGTCCGCCTTGCGCTCCAGCTTCGACGCGCGGCAGGCCGCGCTCAATCGCGATGTCGATGGCTTGGTAATAGCAAAGCTCGAAATGCAAAAAGCGGACGTCGCGCGAACAGCCCCAGTACCGGCCGTATATCGCATCCGACCCTACGAAGTTGAGCGCACCAGCAACTGCCTCACCATCGTCGAAAGCCAAGATCAAGACCATCCGGTCCCCCATCCGCTCTCCCATCAAAGTAAAAGCTTCGCGGGTTAAATAAGGGGTCCCCCATTTGCGAGCTCCGGTGTCCTGATAGAACAACCAAAACGCGTCCCAATGCTCAGCTTTGATCTCATCGCCGGTCAGCCGCTGAATCCGAAGGCCATCTTGAGCGGCGGCCCGTTCTTTGCGCAAATTCTTGCGTTTTCGCGATGACAGCTCAGCTAAGAAACCATCGAAATCGTCGTAGTCTCGGTTAAGCCAATGGAACTGAAGATCGCTACGAATTAGCCAATCACCAGCCTCGAAAAGCTCCACTTGGTCGGCGTCGATAAAGGTCGCATGGGCGGAAGAAAGACCATTTTGCTCACACACCACCTCCGCACCCTTAAGCAAGTGGCCTGCAAAAGCGGGATCAGAGAGAAGCAACCTTGGCCCGCTTGCCGGCGTAAAAGGGGCAGCAATTTGGAGCTTGGGGTAATAGTTGCGCCCGGCCCGCTGCAACGCGTCGGCCCAGCTGTGATCAAACACATATTCGCCTTGGCTATGCCCCTTGGCATAGCTGGGCATGGCTGCGAGCAATTGGTCGTCTGCACTTGTGATAACGATCGGAACAGGATCCCAGCCGGTGCCGCCACCAACACTGCCTGAATCTTCCAAAGCTGAGAGAAATTCATGGCTGATGAATGGGTTGCGGTCTCCGCCCAATGCATTCCACTCGGCCGCATCAAAGTGTCCGACACCCGGTGCTAGCCGGACAGTCAGGTCAGACTGAGGGGCGACATCGCTACTCACGCGATCCCTTCCCCTTCAGCAATAGCAGCATCGGCATATTCAGCTGCCCTGTCTCGCAGCTCAACGGAACGGACCGTCCATGTCAAAAGAGGACGCCTTGCCTCACGCCAGAGCCCGCAAACGGCATTGGGTAAGTCGCGAATATCGAAGGCTAAAAAGTCTGGCTGTGCCCGTTCCAGGGCCTGAGGCTGCCGCCAAGCATGAAGAAAGCCGTGGTCCAGTGTGTCGGTACAGACCAGACCGCGCCGCAAATCTGGGGCATTTTGAGCAAACCATTCACCCATACGCGGGTCAAAACTCATCACTGCGATTTGGCCAGCATAGCTCTCAACAACCATGTTCACAGCAGCACAGGCAGCCTGAATGTCAAAATCGGGTCGAGATTTTATTTCGACCAAGATGGGCACGCGGCCCGCGACGCAGTCAAGCATCTCAACCAAGGTCCAGATCGTGTCGTTACTTTCGCCAAGTTTAATGCGTGACAAAGCTTCCGCGGATTTCTCAGCGACAGCGCCTGACTCCATTGTCAGTCTGCCTAGGTCCCAATCATGAAACACCATCGGGACATTGTCCCGGCTCATTTGGACATCGCATTCAATACCGAAGCCGACCTCCATCGCCGCAGCAATTGCGCTGCGCGAATTTTCGACAGCTTCGGCCGAATGAAGTCCGCGATGGGCAAATGTGCGGCTCGTTAGCCAGTCAGACGCGGCCTTAACACTCATTCTGAAATGGCGATGATCGCATCAACCTCGACCGCAGCGCCCAAGGGCAAGACCGGCACGCCGACAGCGGCGCGTGCATGACGCCCTTTCTCACCGAAAACTTCAAACATCAGGTCCGATGCGCCATTGGCGACTTTCGGTTGATCGGTGAAATCGTCGGTCGAACTCACGAAGGCGCCCAGTTTGACCACCCGCTCTACCTTGTCGAGCAAACCGGCAAGTTTCAGCTGCGCAAGAATCATCAAGCCACACGCCCGAGCGGCATCCGTGCCGCCCTCAAGGTCAACATCCTCACCCAACCGGCCAGTAACCAAGGCTCCATCCACAAAAGGCAATTGACCTGAGACATGCGCAAAGCCGCGATGCACCACGACCGGCATATAACTCGCTACGGGTGCGGCGGCTTTGGGTAGAACGATACCCAGCTCATTCAATCGTGTTTCGACAGTCATATCGCTTTCCCTTCGACTCGATCCATTAACCAGGGCAACGCATCAGACCACTGGTCGATCCGGGCATCGGCATTGCCGGATTTGTGTGCGCAATCAATGGCGTGCGCGATCATTGGTTCACCGCAAAAATGCAGGCGCATCACATCCGGAGTTGTCTCCGCGACAGATTGATGATGCTGCGCCAGATCGTCGATGAAGATGGCGCGGCTGGGTGCATATTCTTCGACAATGCGTTGCAGCGCCGGCCCTTTCGGTCCCTGATTTGTATAGACCTTTGCGTGCAATCCTTGTGCAGCCAATTGCTCAGCGCGCTTGTCACGGCGGAAATCAACCAGGTTGGTAAGTATGACCACATCGGCATATTCATTCAAAGCGTTCAGAGCATCAACCGCGCCCGGAATCGGCATTTGGCGATCCATTTCAGTGTCGAAGAAGCCGCCGAGCTTGTTCCAGATCTCGCCCGGCTCAAGCATTTCGCCGCTCTCTTTCCAACGCAGAGCTTCTCCGAAGTTTTGTCCCTCGAGATTAAAAGTCACACCTTGGCTTTCCTCAAGCCAATCTTTGAAATGTGTGATCATGTAGAGGATCACTTCGTCACAATCACTTATGACAAGAGGGCGGCTCATTAAGTCAGGTCCTTTCGTGCGGCTACCAATTCCTCTGGAGTTACCGCCAATGCCTCGGCAGCACGGATGAGGTCAGGTTCGTAATTGGCTAAGAAATCAAGCGCAGAGCCCAAAACCTGAGGATTGTCGAGCCCCGCGCGTAAGCTGTCAGGAGTAAGGCCAGTTAGATCGAGGTAGCGTTCACCGCGGTCTTCGTCTTGCAGCAGCCAGCCGATTGCCGCCAATGCCAGCGTCGCTGCGCGAGTCGCTGTTTTTGACGAGATAGGTTTTGACCGGTCAGGATTGTCTGATTGATGGGAAAAGTCTGAGATTGTCGTAGCCTTCGACTGTGGTTAGGTGGTTTTCGATTGGTTGAACTCATCGCCGATTTTTGTTCAGCCTTATACTCGAGGTGACGTGTGACACAGCGAATAATGGTTGTTGAGGACAACGATCTCAACCGCAGATTGTTCTGCGACGTTTTAAAAGCAAATGGTTTCGAGGTGGAGCCGGTCGCAGATGGCAAATTGGTGCTTGAAACGGCGCGCAGCTCAGAACCCGATTTGATCATTATGGATATTCAACTCCCCGGAATGTCGGGCGTAGACTTGATCGCAGCAGCTCAACGAGACCAGGCACTAAAGGATATTCCCGTTCTGGCCGTCACAGCTTTCGCAGCCAAAGGGGACGAAGAACGCATCCGTTCAGCTGGTGCATCCGGCTATTTGTCTAAGCCGGTTTCTATTATGCCATTTATGAACGCGGTGAAGCAGTTGCTGCCGGCCTAAGCGGAGAGTGTTTCGGCGAAGTAGATCGCCATTGTGATCGCCAATCCGCCCAAGAATATGCGGTAAGCATAAGACAAGAAACGGTATTTGCGTTTGTAAAGAACCTGACCGTTTTGATGGATATCTTTTAGCATCGCACGAAAGAGTGTCTCGTCATCGACGAAACGGTCCAGCATTTGGTCGGTCCATTCCTGCTCGCCCATAGACGCAAAGTGGCCAAAAAAGAGCGGGTTAAATGCCTCCTCGCCTTTGGGCGGCTTGCCCAACGTGGGCAGCACAGCCATCACCGCACAAAGGGACGACAAGAAGGCAGTAACGGCCAGTGACAAGGTAGAGAATGTGATTTCCGTCCCAATCAGTCGGGTAACCGCAAGTGAGAAAACAACAAACGTTGCGCCAATTAAGATCGATGCTTTTTGATCGGCCATTTGCGACAGAGTAAGTGTGTTTATCTGCGCTGTGCGAACCAAATGGATTGATTGGGCGGAAAACTGCCGTTCAGATGGCAATTTTCCTGCTTCGTCATAGGCATTCTTCGCCTTCGCTTGCGTCACGCCAAATTACCCCCACATTTGCGGGATAGACTAGTGCCAGTAGCCGCAAAGCTTGACAAGCTTGGGCCCGAAACGCTTTTCAGGCGTTGTAGCCCATATATACAGAACAAATCTTTCAAACGACCATGGTCCAACAAGAGCATTCACTATTATGACCGAAGCTGAAGTCGACGAACGCATTCGCGGATTGATTGAGCCTTTTAACAAGAAGGGCGTCGACATCACGAATGCCACGACGTTTGCAAATGACCTCGAATTTGACAGCCTGACTGTTATGGATTTCGTCGCTGAGATCGAGGATGAATTCGACATCATTATCAGCATGAACCAGCAGGCGGAGATTGAAACATACGGCCTATTGGTGAGCGCAGTGCACAAGCTGCAAGATAGCTGATATAGGCCCCTGCATGACTGACAACGCATCGCTCGCGGCGGCGTCTCCGGCAACGGAAACGCACGACCTGTTTTCCAAATTCGACCCTATTATTCACACGCGTGAGACGCTGCTTGCCAGCGGTGTAGAAGACCCCTTCAATCTGGTCATGCAAGAGGTGCTTTCGCCTACGCGGGCCATTTGCAACGGTCGCGATACAATCCTGCTCGGCACCTACAATTACATGGGAATGACGTTTGATCCCGACGTTCTTGACGCGGGTAAGCAGGCGTTGTCTGACTTTGGAGCAGGCACGACTGGCAGCCGGGTTCTTAACGGCACGTATCAGGGGCATCGCGAATGCGAAGATGCGCTGAAGGATTTTTATGGGATGGACCATGCGATGGTCTTTTCCACTGGTTACCAGGCCAACCTAGGCATTATCTCCACGATCGCGGGCAAGGGTGATTACGTCGTCCTGGATATTGATAGCCACGCATCGATCTATGATGGCTGCGCCATGGGCAACGCCGAAATCGTCCCATTCCGTCACAACGATATCGAAGCCATGGAGAAACGGCTCCGGCGCATTCCAGAGGGGGCTGGCAAGCTGGTCATCCTAGAAGGCGTGTATTCGATGCTGGGCGACGTCGCCCCTCTCAAAGAGATGGTCGCAATCGCAAAGAAGTACGGTGCGATGGTGTTGGTTGATGAAGCCCATTCAATGGGTTTCATTGGAGAAAACGGCCGCGGCGTTGCGGAAGAGCAAGGCGTCTTGGACGATGTTGATTTCATCATCGGCACGTTTTCCAAGAGCGTCGGCACAGTTGGCGGCTTCTGCGTTTCCAACCATCCGAAGTTCGATATTCTGCGTCTCGTTTGCCGGCCCTATGTTTTTACGGCCAGCCTTCCGCCGAGCGTGGTCGCGACATCAGCCACTTCGATCCGCAAATTGATGCGCGGTTCAAACAAGCGTGCGCATTTGTGGGAGAATTCGAAGCGATTGCATGCGGGCCTTACGCTGATGGGCTTCGAATTGGGCACCAGTGAACCGCAAAGCGCGATCGTAGCAGTTATCATGCCTGATCTTGAGCGCGGCGCGCGCATGTGGGAGGCGCTGCTGAAAGAAGGGCTTTACGTCAATCTGGCGCGGCCACCAGCCACGCCCGCTAACATGACGCTGCTTCGCTGTTCTTTGTGTGCAGAGCATTCGTCCGAAGAAGTCGAGACAATTCTCGCGATGTTTGAGCGTGCTGGCAAAGCCGTAGGGATAATCGGCTAAAATGACCGGGCCGGAAAACCTTTTCGGTTAAAATTTCGGTTGTCGTCAATCACCTGTCTGGACCTGAGTGGCGGCATCGCATACGTGCGGAACATTCTCTGTCTCATCTGATTTGGCGAACTGTGTGAAGGCGATAAAACCGCCGATCACAAGCACGACAAACAAGCTTGTCAGGAGACCAAGGTATTTGTCGATGATACGCTTGATCGGTGCCCCAAAAACTTGGAACAGGATGCCGACGACCATGAAGATTAACGCACGCCCGGCGAGCGCGGCCAAGGCAAACGTGAACAAATTCATTTCGATGAAGCCGGCGGTTATCGTCATCAGCTTAAACGGAACAGGCGTGCCCGCCGCAAAGAATACAGCCAACGCGCCTTGTTCTCGGATATAACAGGCCGCTATTGGAAAACTCTCGCTAAGGCCCAGCACGCCAAGCAACCACACGCCCACGGATTCGTACAACATGTAGCCGATGGCATAGCCAAACAAGCCGCCCAAGACCGAGGAGCCCGTCGCCACTAGAGCGAAGCGAATCGCCTTCTTCGGCTCCGCCAAACACATCAGGCCTAGCAACGGGTGCGGCGGGATCGGAAAGAAGCTGGATTCAACGAAACTAAAAAACGCGAGCCACCACACAGCATGCGGGTGGGCGGCCTTCTCCATTGTCCAATCGTATAATGCGCGCAACCAAGCCAATGTGAGCTATCCTCTATCAAGTCCGGCGGTGGGTTAGGGCAGCAGCAATTGGCATGCAACCGATATTCATTTATCCATATTGGTTAGTTTGCATTGACATTGTCACGGTCTTTGGTTAGAAGAAGGCAACATCGAGAAATAGCGATTCGCCCCAGGTCTTGCTGGGGCGACCACATCGGGCGGGCTTCTTAGCGGAAGCACCGCCTTTCGTTTGTTCTGTCATGGAGGGCAGCTATGACTTCGCCCCGCAACCGCACGGCGATCAACCCGAAGCACTTACAAGGAGAAGCAGGCGGCCTTAACCGTCATTGGCGCACATTGTTTCTGGATTTTCTGGGCGAAAGTTCCAACGTTTCTGAATCCGCCCGTAAAGCAGGCATCAATCCCAGCCGCGCCTATAAAGTACGCCGTGAAGAGCCCGAATTTGCCGCCAAATGGCTGGCCGCACTGTCCGAAGGCTACGTCCATCTTGAGATGGAGGTATTGCGCCGATTGCGGGAGGGCGATCAACAAACTGGTTCTGCTGAGAAGTACGACTTTGCCAATGCGATCCGCCTACTTTCGGCGCATCGCGACAATGCCGCCAGGGCTCAAGCCGCGCAACGTAACGTCAGCGCCGCCGCAGTCCGCGCGTCGATCGATCGCAAAATGCGGGCGATCCGTGAACAAGTCCGTGACGAGAAATCGCGAGTTGGCCAAACCAAGTGACCAGCAGAATCGAATGGCTCGCCGCAGAATCTGATGATGTACAGAACCGTCTCGTTAACGCCCTTAGCCAGGAAGAGCGCAACGAATTCGAGTTCCATTGGGAAATGGTAGCTCGAACCGCTCAACTGCCGCCCCGGGGCGACTGGCGGACTTGGTTGGTTTTGGCAGGGCGCGGGTTTGGAAAGACGCGCACAGGTGCCGAATGGGTTAGAAGTATTGCGGAGACCAATGGCGAGGCAAGAATTGCGCTCGTCTCATCATCACTTACCGAAGCGCGCGCTGTTATGGTTGAGGGGGAAAGCGGGCTCTTGGCTTGCTCACCGCCCGAAAGAATGCCCACTTTTGAAGCCTCGCTCAGACGAATACGCTACCCCAATGGGGCTCAAGTCCAATTGTATTCGGCCGCAGAGCCTGAAAGCTTGCGCGGGCCGCAAAACAGTCACGCTTGGTGTGATGAAATAGGCAAATGGCCGCTTTCACATGATCGCGCCACGCGCACCTTTGATAACCTGTTAATGGGCCTGAGATTGGGAAATGACCCAAGGATTGCAGTCACAACAACTCCGCGAAATGTGCCTCTGGTTCAACGCTTGCTGGACCAAGAACGCAGTGGAGGTTCAGTTGTCACTCGCGGCTCTACTTATGATAATGCAATGAACCTGCCGGAGCGGTTTTTGAGCGCTCTCAAAGACGAGTTCGGCGACAGTCAGCTGGCCAGACAGGAAATTGCAGGAGAGATGCTCCACGATATTGAAGGGGCTCTATGGACGCGCGCCATGCTGGAACAAGCGCGCAACGCCCATACAACTGGCGAGCTACGAAGGGTCGTTGTTGCGGTTGACCCTCCTGCTTCGTCTAACGGAGACGAATGCGGAATTGTAGCAGCCGCTCTCGCCGAAGATGGCAGCGCGGCAGTTCTTTCCGATTGTTCGGTTGCAAAAGCGCAACCCAGCCAATGGGCCAAAGCCGTGGCGGAAGCAGCCCAGCATTGGAAAGCTGACCGCGTAATAGCAGAGGCCAATCAAGGCGGTGCGATGGTTGAAAGCGTCTTACGCGCCGCCGACAAAAATCTGCCGGTCAAACTCGTGCACGCAAGCCGCGGGAAAGTGGCTCGAGCAGAACCTGTGGCAGCGCTCTACTCTTCGGGCCGGGTCCATCATTGTGGGCATTTCCCGCAACTCGAAGATCAGTTGTGCGGCCTCTTGGTTGGTGGCGACTACGCTGGCCCAGGCCGCAGCCCAGACAGGGCGGACGCCCTCGTTTGGGCATTAACCGAACTCATGCTTGGCCATTCCGCGCGGCCAAGTGTTCACCGCATCTGACGGTATTTTTCGAAAAGGAATTGCAATGGCATTGCTTGATACCCTGCTCTCCGCCTTTAAGGGCGGGGAGGAAACCCGTGTGCCGCTTGCACAAGGAAACTGGCACGGTTCCTACCACGGCTGGACGCCAGCTTTTGCAGAACGGCGTGCGGCCCAAAGCTTTTGCTACGATCAGGCTGTTCAGGACGGCTTTCTAAGCAACCCTATCGCACAACGTGCGGTTCGCATCGTTTCCGAAGGCGCAGGCCAAGCGCCGATGACAATAGCCAACGACGATCTGGCCGCCTTGGTTACATCCACGAGCGCTGGGCAGTCATTGATTGAGACGCTGGCGGCTCAGATCCTCTTGCATGGCAATGGCTATGTTCAGATTATCAAGGACGCGAATGGGAAGCCGGTTGAATTGTTCGCCCTTCGCCCAGATCGGGTTAAAGTTATTGCGGGCGGCGATGGCTGGCCAAACGCCTATGAATATGCGGTTGGAGCCGAAAAACTCCTCATTCCTGTTGAGGATGAAAATGGCTGGCCCAACATTGTCCAAATCAAAGCCATGCATCCACTTAACGATCATTTGGGTGCCAGCGCTTTGGCCGCGGCGCAACAAGCGGTGGCCATCCACAACGCTGCGTCAGAATGGAACAGAGCCCTGCTCGAAAACGCGGCGCGCCCATCCGGCGCTCTCGTCTATGAGAACGGCGATGGTGCGGGTCTGACAAATGAGCAGTTTGAGCGGCTCAAATGTGAGCTCGAGTCGGCGTTTTCCGGTTCAGTGAATGCTGGCCGGCCAATGTTGCTTGATGGCGGCCTGAAGTGGCAGTCGATGGCCATGTCGCCAGCCGACATGGATTTTGCCACATTGAAAAGCGCCGCAGCCCGGGAGATTGCTCTGGCCTTTGGCGTCCCGCCGATGCTGTTGGGTTTGCCAGGTGACAACACCTATTCGAACTATCGCGAGGCCAATCGAGCACTCTGGCGGCTAACTCTCTTGCCGCTTTCCGAGAAGATCTTCTCTGCTCTGCAAGAAGGGCTCTCTGCATGGTTCCCCGATCGGGCAATTGCGATCGATCTCGACCGGATCACTGCCTTGTCTGAAGATCGAGAACGGCTTTGGAAGCAAGTCTCGGACGCTGAGTTCCTAAGCCGAGCAGAAAAACGCCAGATGCTGGGTCTGCCAGCGGAAGGTAACAGCCAATGACACGCGCAGACATGCTCGCCAGCTTGATGATTCAGGCAAATCAAGAGGGCGCAGAATTGGTCACAATCAAAGCAATCGTCGAGGAGTCCAGCGAACTGGCAGCCGAGCGTGTCCTTGAGCGGTTAGGACTGGCTGACGCCGGTGCGGAAAACGATCTTGATGAATTGCGTGAACTGCTTGGAGCATGGCGCGATGCCAAAGCGAGCGCATGGAAGGCGTTTGTTGGATGGGCGGTACGAGGCGCCCTTGCCGCTCTGTTAATCGGCATAGCTGTCAGACTCGGAGTTTGGGATCTTCTGCAATGACCAAATCCATTCGCTTTGCAGGTTACGCCAGCCTGTTCGATATCGCTGATGCCGACCGAGACACAATCCGCCAGGGCGCATTCAAGGCTACACTGGCGCAAAGGACTGACCCGCTACCCTTGCTGTGGCAGCACCGACCCGATCAACCCATCGGCACAGTCGAGCAGATTGCGGAAGACGCACGCGGGTTAAGGGTTATCGCGAAAATCGATCGCATGGCGAGCCGCGCCGCATCGATGTTGCGTGCCAACCAAGTCAGCGGTCTGAGCTTTGGTTATCGGGCACGTCAAGCGCATCATTCTAATGCCGGACGCGAGTTGCTCGCGGTTGATCTTTTCGAAATCAGCCTTGTCACACACCCCCTCCAATACGGAGCAAGGGTGCATTTCATTTCTTAAAGACCTGCCGCCGACTTTCTTCAATCAGATTACCATCGGGCCGCCACAATAGGGCGGCCTTTTTCTTGCCCAACAGAAAGGCCCAATACCCTATGGATATTACAATCCCCAACCCAACCACATCAGCCGACCCCGTGGAGCAGAGCTTTGATGTTGTTGCACGGCAGGATCAGACCGAGGCAGACGTTAAAGTGCTGCGGACTGACGTTGATGAAGTGAAGGCCCGTTTGGACAAAGTGTCCCGCGCAGCCTCACGTCCTTCCATCGGCGGTGCTTCGGCCAGCAGCGAAGAAGTTAAGGGCTTCGTTGATGGTTATCTGCGCCGCGGCCGTGAAACGGAAGTGAAATCAATCAATGCTGGAACGCCATCCGATGGTGGCTTCGCCGTCCCCAAACAAATCGATTCAATGATTGCGAGCGAGCTTGCTGAAATCAGCCCAATTCGGTCGATTGCACAAGTCGTTCAAACCGGCACCTCTGGCTATCGCAAGCTCGTTGCTACCGGTGGCACCGCATCGGGCTGGGTCAGTGAAACTGCTGCGCGTCCCGAGACCGATACGCCGAACTTTGCAGAAATCGCTCCGCCAAGCGGCGATCTCTATGCCAATCCAGCGGCTAGCCAATCGATGCTTGATGATGTCGCTTTCGATTTGGAAACCTGGCTCTCCAATGAAATCGCAATCGAATTTGCTCGAGCAGAAGGAACCGCTTTCGTGAATGGGAGTGGCGTAAATCAACCAGAAGGGTTCCTCCAGACTGCAACCAGCACAGCCGAAGACGGCGTACGTAGCTTTGGCCAGCTGCAATACATCGGGTCCGGCGACGCCACCGGCTTTGATACCGCCCCAGATGCCAAGCTTATTGACCTGATCCACTCACTAAAATCCGGCCATCGCCAAGGAGCGAGCTTCGTAATGAACTCATCGACCTTGGCATCAGTACGGAAGCTAAAGACTGCCGATGGCGCGTTCTTGTGGCAACCCGGCATGGTCGATGGTCAGCCCAACCGGCTACTTGGATATCCTGTGATCGAAGCAGAGGACATGCCAGACGTAGGTGCAGGTGAATTCCCGATTGCATTTGGTAACTTTCGCCACGGCTATTTAATCGCTGAACACAATGCCACTCGCGTCCTCCGGGATCCCTTCTCCAACAAGCCGTTCGTCCACTTCTACGCGACGAAACGCGTCGGCGGACAAGTGCTCGATTCCAATGCAATCAAGCTTCTGAAAATCGAAGCCTAACGCATCCCTCAGTCGGCCAATGGGTCGCCTGACAGTCTCCGGCAAGGTCGAGTTTCCCCCTTCTCCCTTGTCGGCACCTCGCACCCACGTCGCCCTTGGCGGCTCTCCTGCCTCGCAGACGCGGCGTGGGTGCACCCTTGTACGTGTTTGCAGGAGTAATTGATGCGCCGGACAATCATAGAGCGACCGAACGTAAGCGCGGAAGCGCTGACAGATTTGAAAAGTTGGCTCGGGATTAGCCGGCCAAATGAAGATGATTTGCTAATGGGCCTAATCTTGGCGAGCCTGGAGATGTGCGAAGCCTTCATTGGGCAAGCCCCCATGTCACAACTCGTTGAAGAACGCCTGCCCACAGAAGCTGGACGTTTTGCCGTTGAGGCGCGCCCAGTGAATTCGTTTGTAGCTGCGGACACTGTCAACGAGAATGGCGTATCGAGCGCTTTAGAAGCCGATTGCTTCGAATTCGAGGTTCAAGTCAGCGGAGAAGCGCACTTCTCTTTGAACAAGAGCGTCGAAGGTCAAGCGATCTCGCTGAAGGTTTGGTGCGGCATTGCGCCCGATTGGGACGCGATTCCAGCTGGCATCAAACAAGGTCTGATACGCCTCGCCGCCTATCACTACCGAGACCGGGACCGCCTTGGCGGCGCAGGCAAAGACGTTGCACCACCATCGAGCGTAACAGCCTTGTGGCGCCCATGGCGAAGCTACCGACTGAAATGATCAACGCGACAGCACCAACCGATGAACTGCTGCGGCGCCTTTCTGCACGTGCCGCCGAAAAAGCCAAGAGGCACGGCACATTGATAACGACGGCGCGCGAGCGTGACAGCTCAAATTGGCGAGATCCGCGCGCTCTTTGGCCCAACCTGAGACTGGATTAGATGATGGAAAACTCTTTGCGAGCAGAGCTAATCAACTGGCTCCGAAACGATCCTCAACTGGCTTCGATCAACGCAGTCGAGGAAGAGACCCCGGTTAATGCGAGCGCACCTTGGTTGGGAATCGCAGCCAGCGCCTCGACAGATTGGGGAACGAAGGAACGCCCCGGCCGCGAAGTGCGGATTGCTTTAGAATTGGAAAGCCGAACGGACGAAGCTGATGCTGACGCGCCACTGGTAAGTGCGATCGAGAGGAGGGTTCTTACCCTTCCCCCGTTCCAAACCGGCTTCGAGCTCGCCTCAATCAGATTCCTACGTGCCAGAAGCGAAGAACGAGCGAACAACCTTCGTGGTGCCTTGCTCGAATTTCGCTTTCGAGTTTTCGCCCCTCAACCTTAATACTGAAATGGAGAAGAACCTATGCCTGCTCAAAATGGGTCTGCATTCCTGCTAAAAATCGGCGATGGAGCCGCCTCACCAAGCTATGAAACAGTTGCCGGCCTCAGAACGACACAGCTGTCCATCAATGGCGACCCGGTTGTCGTCACGCATAAGGAATCTGGCGGTTGGCGAGATCTTTTGTCTGGCGCCGGCACCCGGTCCGTGTCGGTCAGCGCAGCTGGCATATTCCTAGGCAGCCAAGCAGAAAACTCAATTCGCGCACACGCACTGGCTGGCAATATCGATGACTACGAATTGTCATTTGAGGACGGAGAACGTTTGCGCGGGCGATTCCTTGTCCAACGCCTAGACTACTCCGGCGATTTCAACGGTGAGCGCAATTACACGCTTCAGTTGGAAAGCTCTGGCCCAGTCGTACCCGCATGAATGGTCTAGCCAATGGCTTCCGTGGTGAGACGGATTTTCTTCTTGCTGGAAAGAGCATCCGTCTCCGCCCAAGTTTTGAAAACTTGGTGGCAGCAGAAGAAGAGATCGGTTCGCTGTTCGCCTTGGTCGAGCGCGCATCGCAGAGCGGCATGATGGTTTCCGAAATTGCTGCACTGCTTTGGCATTGTTGTGAGAAGGACCCGCGTCCGCCGCGCGAAGCGTTTGGTGAAGCGGTGCTGGAGATTGGTTTGGTTGAAGCGACCAAACCGGTTCGCGTCATCCTTACTCAGGTTTTGCAAGGCCAAACGTGAAATCCGAAGACATCGCCAATTTCGGCCAGAGCGCTCTTCGATGCTGCAGCTTGGCTTCACGGATGCTTGGTTGGCGACCGTCCGATTTTTGGCAGTCGACGCCGACCGAGCTGGCGTTGGCGGTTCGTGATCCTGAAACAACGCAGATTGCAGCTGGCCCTAGTCGCGACTGCATAGCTCAGATGTTGAAGCGAGATAAAAATGGATGAACAGTTCGAAGAGCTCGTCATAGATGTGCGGGCCACAACAGAAGGCTTCAATGCTGACCTTGAAGGCATGCGCGGCGCGCTCGATAGCTCGCTGATCGGCGGGTTTAGTAAAGCGGGTTCTGTCCTCGAAAGGAGCCTTTTGTCTGCCCTGCGCCGTGGCAGCCTGGGATTCGATGACCTTAAACGGGTGGCGTTGAGCACGTTGGATTCCATCGCTTCTTATGCGATCAATTCAGGTTTGAGCTCGCTGTTTGAGGGTTCGAATTCGGGAGTAGGTGGCCTTATCGGTCAATCACTTGGCGCGTTGCTTGGCCTTCCGGGCCGCGCAACCGGCGGCCCTGTTGCGCCAGGTCGAGGCTACATCGTCGGAGAAGACGGACCAGAGCTATTTGTACCGACAAGTGCCGGCCGCATTGCGCCAAATTCCGGAACCACAGCTGGCGGCCAAGATGTGAGGGTCGCAATTCAACTTGCGACGCCCCGCGGCACAACGGCGCCAACTGCGATGCAAAGATCGTCGCGCCAAATTGCGAGCGCAGTTCGGCGCGCGATCCAAGAGCGTTGATAGACAAGGAAACCCAATATGGCATTTTGGTTGGCGCGCGAACGACGCGGGCAAGAGTCGAGCTATATTCAGCGGTTTGACCCGCGTTTTTGGACAGTGAATTTTCCAAGACCAGCGATGGCATCGGTTGTCACAACAGGTCCGGATAGCATGCAAATCGACGTCGAATTGCATCATGAAGGCGAATTGGTGGGCCTCATTTGGGACAGTGTCGACAGACTTGACCATCCATTGCTGGCCTATGAAACAAGCCGAGACTACTCGAAAACGACACTCATGTTTCGATGGCAATCAGAGGGCATCATTCCCCTAGATGCCGTCAATGGTCCAACGCTTACAATCGAAGGCCGTGACGCAGCCGGAACCGAGCGCACATGGTATATCCGCCTTTGGAACTATGCCACAGGTAGCCCGACCGACGCAGAGGTAAGGCTTCCGTTTTCGCAATTGGCCAGTGGTTTTAGTTTGCCGGGGGAACCGATCCATGCGGCTGATATTGATCGCATGTTTATCTCGATTGTCGCCCCAAACTACGTCGCCGGCAGCGACGCCCTCCTCCCCGATAGGTTCAACGGTAGAATAAATGTGTCGGATATCAGCACCGACGGGTTGAATGGCATGCTCGAGATCGGAGATATCCGACTGCCAGTTCATGAGGAGCGAATGGCGACTGCCTATGATGATGGCTATGATCAAACGCCAGCAAGATTGCTACGCGGGGTAGTTGGTCTCGGCTATCGCGAAGACATTGTGCACTACGTTGGAATGAGCCACTTTATGCGGCTCGCCAATCAGGCTGGCGACTTGCTTGTGGTACCAGGCGGTTCGCTTTGTGAACCCGCGCGGCAGTGGCACGCCAATTTCTTTGAGCTTGCAAAGGCCAATGAAATTGAGGTGATCGCATCGATTTCATACGAATTATTCGACGCCTTTTGCCCAGAGGCATGGAAACAGCGGACTTTAAGCGGCGCCCCCGCTCTGACAGGTTGGGAGCCACCCTCCACACTCTTGTCGCCTGCAAACACACAAGCAATGGCCTGGCTTAGCGCGAGTGCGGTTGGCTTTGTGGACCTCTTAGAAAACGCCGGTCAGCCGGTGCGCGTCCAAATTGGAGAGCCATGGTGGTGGACTACCTCAGCAGGTGAAATTTGCCTCTATGACAACGCCGCAAGAGCACATTTTGGCGGATCGCCGCCGGAAATCGCTGACATGCGGCAAACACTTGATGCTGCGGAAACCAACCTGCTCGATCAAGCTGGTGTCCTATTGGCACAAACAACCGCTAACTTAACCGCTGACGTTCGCGCTGCATCGTCTGGACCTGCGCAAGTTCTACTGCTCGCCTTCACACCAACAATTCTCGATCCAGAAATGCCAGATCTACTCCGCGCTAACCTTCCGACAGGCTGGGCCAAGCCTGCCTTCGATCGATTGCAGTTAGAAGACTATGATTGGCTGACTAGTGGCGCCGACGCTCTGCGGCGGGCGGCGTACTCATTTGTCGATGCGCGTTTGCAATATCCGATCGAAGAACAGGACTACCTCGCAGGGTTCGTATTTGATTCAGCTGACGCCGAACCATTCTGGGCCCGGATTGATAGCGGCGTTGATGAGGCCGCCGCCCGCGCGATTACTCGGCGGTATGTTTGGGCTCAACCACAAATCAATCGCGACGGATACACCCGCTTACCCTCAACCGGAGACGATCCCATGCAGGCCTTCGACGATGTGCTCTACCCCTTTGCTCTCGGCCGAAGCACGGCTGTTGCACCAGAATTCTCAACTTCGGTCTCAGTTACGGCGTCAGGCCATGAGCGTCGCAACTCTCTTTGGGCAGATGCGCGCGTCAATTTCGATGTTGGACCCGGCATCCGTTCAGAAACGGAATTGTCCGACTTGATTGCCTTTTTCCGTGCCCGTCGGGGCGCGGCGAGAGGGTTTCGGATCAGTGATCCCTTCGATCATAGCTCTAATGGCATGATCGGAACACCGACTATGCTTGACCAATTGATCGGAGTTGGCAACGGCCAGAGCGCCGATTTCCAGCTCATGAAATCGTATGGCACATCGCTCGACTCGCAAAAGCGCCCGATAACCAAACCGCGCGCTGAAACGCTATTGGTCAGCGTGGGTGGAAGTCTGGCATTGGATTGGTCCCTGAGCGCGACTGGATTGCTCACTTTCACACAAGCTCCGGCCGAAGGCGACGAAGTCCGGGCGGGCTTCTTATTTGATGTGCCGGTTCGGTTCGCTGAAGATAGGATAGATATCTCAGGTACGAATTTCGAAGCTGGAGAAGCCCCAAGTATTCCGCTGATCGAGCTAAGGGAAGAACTCTAGTGCGCGTCTTCTTTGACCGCCCACTCGACAACGCGGCGACCTTTTGGCGCATTTTCCGAAGCGATGGCATCACTCTTGGGTTTACGAGCCATGACAATGACCTTGTGTTCGGTGGTATTCGGCACCGCGCAGCACCTGGTATGGTTCCCGCAGCCATTCGGATGACTTCGGACCTTACGGAAGACAGCGCTGGTGTCGATGGCGCACTTACCCATGACTCGATTAGCGAAACCGATTTAGCCGCAGGATTGTTCGATCGCGCAGCAGTTGAGATTGGCATTGTCGACTGGGAGACGTTTGATCACTACGCGATGTATTCTGGAAGCCTAGGACGAATTGAGGACGATAGCCGGGGGTTTTCCGCAGAATTGACGTCAGCCAAGCGGGTGCTCGAACAAGACATAGTTCCGCGCACAAGCCCGACCTGCCGAGCTTTGTTTTGTGGTCTTGGATGCGGTCTTTCAGCGAGCAAATTCACCACTCGTGTTACCCTTGAAGAGGTCGATCTGGACCTTAACCGAGTGCGGTTAAGTAGCCCTTTGGGCAGTCAGCACGTTGATGGCAAAGTGCGTTTCTTGGGTGGCCCACAAACCGGTAAACCTTTTGGAATCCTTGACGTTGAAGCGAATTGGCTCATTCTCGACCAGCCCATCGCAAACGGCCTAAAGTTGGGCACACCCGCAGAACTCCGGCAAGGCTGCGATCATACGCTTTCGACTTGTTCAGTTCGTTTTGAAAATTCTGTGAACTTTCGTGGCGAGCCATTTTTGCCGGGCAACGACCTGCTGGCACGCTACGGTCAGAGCTCTGGGTGACTAGCGAAAACTCTCACGGAGTTCGTCTCGCATTCGCAGCCTCTACATTCATTGGAACACCATTTCGACTGCATGGGCGAGATCCAGCAAGGGGACTCGACTGCGTAGGTCTACTCGGTGCCTGCCTGCGGTTTATTGGCAATAGAGCCGAACTTCCAGAGGGTTACAGGATGCGAAATACGAACCATGCGCACTGGTTTGCTTTCGCTCACAGGGCAGGATTCATTGATGTGTCGGGTGACGTTTGGACCGGTGACGTTGTGATGTCGCAACCCGGACCAGCTCAGCAGCATTTGATGATAGCCGAAAGCAAAGAATTCGTGATCCATGCTCATGCCGGATTGGGCCGCGTTGTGCGCCAGCCAGCTTCATTCCCCCGCAATCCATTGGCCCATTGGCGGTTACCCTAAAACATTGAGAGGAGAGCTTTGTGGCAACTCTAATCCTTACCGCTGTCGGAACCGCTGTCGGAGGTCCAATCGGCGGCGCCATAGGCGCATTTATTGGTCGGCAAGCTGACTCGGCCATTTTCGGTGCAGGAAGCAGAGAAGGCCCACGTCTTCGCGAGCTGTCTGTAACCACATCTAGTTATGGCCAACCAATCCCACGTCATTTTGGCAGAATGCGTGTGGCGGGAACCATAATTTGGTCCACAGAACTCACTGAAACACGGTCCAAGAGTGGTGGAGGAAAGGGCAAGCCTTCCACAACAACTTACTCATATTCCGCGTCTTTCGCGGTCGCGTTGTCCAGCACGCCAATCGATCGAATTGGCCGGATTTGGGCCGACGGAAACCTTTTACGCGGTGCAAACGGCGACCTCAAAGTTGAGGGACAAATGCGCAGCTATTTGGGAACGGGTGACAGTCCCGTGGACCCAATTATCGCGGCCGATCGGGGGTTTTCGGCACCGGCATTCCGTGACTGCGCATACGTCGTCTTTGAAGACCTTCAATTGGGAGATTTCGGCAATCGAATCCCCGCCTTGACCTTTGAAATATTTGCGCTCGAAGACACACTAGTCTCACTTGGTCAGCTGGTTCCTGAAAGCACCTCCGCCTCAGGGCAGATCTTGCTTCATCCTGTCCGCGGGTTTTCTGATGAGGGCGGCTCATTGGGCTCGTCGCTTGCTGCAATCGACCGGGTGATCCCGCTTAATTGTATAACCACCAGAGACGGTCTGAGTATGTCAACAACGGGCACAATTCCATCAAATGTGCCGCTGGTTCCCGAACAATTGTCCAGCAAGGATGGCGAAAGCGCCGATAAGAGGTTTCGGCAGCGCGGTGAAACCATCGATCGCGAGCCTTTGGCACTGCGGTACTATGACGAAGATCGCGATTATCAACCCAGCATCCAACGGGCAATTGGTAGCCGGCCAAATGGCAGAGAGATCGTGATCGACCTGCCCGCCGCGATGAGCGCAGAGGGCGCGCGCAAATTGGCCAACGCCAACGCTCAAAGAGCACGATGGCAAAACGAAAAGGTCGTTTGGCACATCGGAGAACTGGATCCGCAGGTTGGGCCAGGAAGCATCGTGCGAATTCCAGATATGAACGGATACTGGCGTATCGAAAGCTGGGAGTGGTTCGACCGAGGTATAGAGCTTGGCCTGGAGCGACTTGCACCAGAAGTTGGAGCTATAATTCCAAGCGATTCGGGTACGTTGAACGCGCCGGTGGATCTTGCCGCCCCTCCAACAATTCTGCTTGCCATTGAAGTCCCGCCGGACGGTTCGTCTGATGCGTCCAATCCGGTCATGTTCGCAGCCGCTTCCGCTTCCAATTCCGGTTGGCGCGGTGCTGCTCTCTTCGTCGAACAAGGGGCGAACCTTACTGAAATTGGTGTCACGGGTGCACAACGAGCCGTTCTAGGCACATTGGCTAGCGCGCTAGCGGGCTCGGCAAGCACTTTGTTTGAGCCGACGGCGGCCCTCCAAATCGACATTCCTGCGGAAGACTTATTCTTTGAAAGTACCGATTTAACTGGCCTGGCAATGGGCTCAAACCGCCTTCTACTTGGAGGAGAGGTCGTTCAGTTCATGAGCGCGGAGCCAATTTCGGCACTTCGTTGGAAACTTTCCGGGTTGCTGCGTGGACGCGCAGGCACCGAAGTCGCCGCAGAGATTGGCCACGTGATCGGTGAAACCGCAGTTCTACTTGATGACAGATTAAGTTCACTAGACCCCGCGCTCGTTCCATCCGAATCGGGCACCAACATTGCTGGTCTCGGCCGCGGTGACAGTGAGCCCGTCAAAGCGGGACTGCAAAATGTTGGTCTATCTCGCCGACCGCCAAATCCAGTGCACGCTCAACTTGACGTGCTCAATGATGGAAGCTGGAGGATATGTTGGACACGCCGAGCCCGCGGTCAGTGGACTTGGTCAAGTGCCAACGACGTCCCGCTGGTCGAGGAGCAAGAGACTTACACTGTTAGCTTTGGCTCTCGCGAGCTGGCGCAAGTCGCATGGACGGTATCCGAGCCGCAATTAACTCTGTCTCTGTCCGACCGAGCTGCTCTGGTTTCCGAGTTTGGCGCGGGATCTCTGTGGGTTCGTCAACTCGGGACGTTTGGGCCTTCCAACCCCCTTTATCTCGCATCGCTAAACTAAATTCTGGAGACTCCTTATGGCCGTTCCGGTTTCATTCCCCTCATCGACCCCCAATTTTTCACTGCCTCTCTTGTTTTCGGGCCAGGCACAAAAAGAGTTCTTTCTAAACCAATCTTTTTCAATCATCGATTCGCTGCTTCAAGTGGCGGTCATCGACTCCATTTCATCGCCACCAGTCGAACCAAAGGAAGGGGATAGTTTTCGGGTTACTGCGCCTGCGACTGATGCCTGGACCGGTCAAGAAGGCCAGCTTGCAATCTTCATAGGAGGAAGCTGGGTTTTCGTTCCACCACACCAAGGCATGACCATATATGATCGTCAGGCCGGGGCCATTACCCATTTCGAGTCGAATTGGTTAACTGCAACTGAGCCAAGCCTACCGACTACCGGATCAACGGTTGATGCAGAAGCAAGACAAATGCTTTCGGAATTAGTAGGAGCCCTTCGCAATGTTGGGATCTTTCCGAATCCCCCTCCAGGGAGTGGTTCTTAAAAGGGTGTGATGGCCCCCAGAACGCGGGCATTCCCCAGAAGGATGCGGCTTTTTGCAATGCCAGCACTCAATCGCGGCATTCTTGCAACAGTTAGAGACATTGATTGCTTGCTACTGACTTGGGGAGAAGTTAGAGAGAAGTAGCGCCTCAGACCTAAAGAAGGGGAAATTTAGAATGCGTAATATCGTCATCGGTTTGGCGATGGCTTCAACCGCACTCACCGCGCCCGCCATGGCCCGCGAAGGCCAATGGTACATTCAGGGCGATGCTGGTGTAATGCTAGTTGAAGACGTCACTTTTGATGTCGACGGCAATCCTAGTGATGCCGTCGCTGATCACGACACTGGAGGAGACTTCGGTGGTGTTGTTGGCCATGACTTTGGGGCTTTCCGTCTCGAAGCCGAAGCCAGCTACCGTACTGCAGAGCTAGACGAAGTATCAGCTGGTACAGCTGGTCTCGCGCTCAACTCTGGCTCGAATGCGCCAGGCGGTATCAACACCTTCAATGACACACGAGCTGCCCTTGGTGAAATGAATGCTCTTAGCTTCATGATCAATGGCCTGTTCGACTTTGGTTCCGATGACGGCATTCAAGGTTTTGCCGGCGCTGGTATCGGTGTTGCACGTGTTGATCTCGACGGTCGCGTTAACTCAAATGGCCCAGGCGTCTGGGACGATTCCGACACTGGTCTTGCATGGCAGCTTCTTGCTGGCGTGCGTGCACCACTCAGCGATAGCTGGGATGTTGGCCTGAAGTATCGCTACTTCAACGCTGAGAACGTTGGCATCATCGACCCTCTCGGTCGTCCATTGAACACCGATATGAGCACACACTCAATTTTGGGTTCGATCATCTACAACTTCGGCGGCGAGGCTCCACCGCCTCCACCACCTCCGCCTCCGCCTCCACCGCCGCCGCCGCCTCCACCGCCGCCGCCGCCACCTCCACCACCACCGCCACCGCCGCCGTGCAACACTGGCCCGTACATCGTCTTCTTTGACTTCGATGAATCGGTCATCACGGCTGACGCAGCGACGATTTTGGACAATGCGGTTACGGCCTATGCCAATTGCGGCACGGCTAACGTAATGCTTGCCGGTCACACCGACCGCTCGGGCACCGTGAGCTACAACGTTGCTCTTGCTGAACGTCGTAACTCTTCGGTTACGTCGTACCTGACCGGCCGCGGCATTCCTGATGGTCGTATTAGCGGCGAAGCTTTCGGTGAATCGCAACCTCGCGTGCCGACAGCTGACGGTGTTCGCGAATTGCAGAACCGCCGGGTTGAAGTCACTTACGGTCCGGGATCGGGCATGTAAGTTAGGGCTTTAAGCCAACAAGAATTAGGGGTCGGAGAAATCCGGCCCCTTTTTTGTGCCCGCTGCCTAGCAAGTCATTGAAGCAGGACTCGCCAGCCTCAAGGATCCTAGAATCCTTAGCACGCTAGTCTCTTCCGTGGCAAAGCTATCGCAACCGGGTAGGCGGATTGTGAACACACCTAGTAAGCCGCAGAGCAGCTCTATTGGCAACCGACGCCAGCAAGCCGACTAGGCTTCTAGCAATCAGATCTTAGTGTCCTAAGCGGAATACGAGCCCCGCATCCTGACAATGCATACCAAGTACAAGAGTATGATGTCCTGGCGCGAGAGCTAGACGGCATCAGCCATTGGTTCGCCCGCCGCAACGGCGCGATCCATAACGCTGGCGTTGGCGCTCGGGACGAGCCTCAAGGCGGCTATCAATAGTCCAAGACCTATCGGCGTGATCCAGAGCGTGGACAAAACACCGACGCTTAAGTCCCCATCATGCTGAGCTGAAACATAGCCCGCCATATACGGACCAAGGGCAAGTCCCACGAGTGTGGTAGCGAGGAAGAATGTGGCGGTAGCAGTTCCCCGCATCCGAGGAAGGACAAGCGCCTGACTGCTCGCCGCCGCCGCACCGAGAGCGGATGCAGCGAGCGCTCCTACCACTACATTCAGCACAATGAAGAGCGCGAAACTATCGGTAGTATACTGTACGATTGCGAATGGGATCGGGCTAAGTAGTCCGAACAGGATCACCAAAATTCTACCTGCCGACATCCTGACAAATAGCGCATCTGCCATGCGTCCGCCGAGAATAACGCCTAGGAATCCACCTGCTGCACCGCCGCCGCCTAACCAAAAGCCAAGTTCACCCTTCGACACTTCGAACACGCGCTCCGCATACGGCGCGCCCCAGTAAGATGCCGAATAGGCCATAAAGGCGACAGTTCCATACCCAAGGATTGTGCAAAGGAATGCAGGAGATCCCCACGTCAAGACAAACGTAGGATAGTCCCGGCTTCGCAAAGCTGTAGCCCAGCAAAACACTGCGTAATATCCGATCGCTAAGAGCAGCCATTGATCCGTGATCGAAGAAATAATCCTCCCGGGGCCTGAGTCTAGAACGTTGGTTAGCGCAACCGCGACCACCAACGCTCCAACAAATACAGCTACATTCAATGCCAATGCGCCCGCTCCGCGGCTTGCCGCGCCGAGAAATGTGAATGGCGGAATCACGGTATAGAGTTCGCGCACAAATCCACGGAACGGGTGAGGGTCTTCTGGTGTGCTGATCCCGTCAATCGCCCCGCGAATGGGTTCGCGCAAGGTAGAAACCCATACAGCAAGCAAAAGCCCTGGTATGCCTACAGCAATGAACGCCGCCTGCCAGCCAGCGAGTCCCAATGGACCGCCGTCGGGGAATGAGTTGTTCCAATTGTCTACAACCAAACCGCCAATGGCCAACGAAATGCCGCCACCGATGTATAAACCGGAACTATAGATCGCAAGCGCAGTTGCTCTCAACCTCGCCGGAAACCAATCAGAAATTAGAGAGTAAGCGGAAGGGCTCGCGGTCGCTTCACCAACCCCCACCCCAATGCGTGCAACTGTCAGCGTACCGGCGTCACGAGCAAATCCAGACGCCGCAGTCATCGCAGACCAGAGCGTAAGCCCGAAAGTCATCAAGCGGACACGCTTCCAACTGTCTGCTAGCTTTCCGAGCGGAATGCCAAATAGCGCGTAGAAAATGGCGAAGGCGGTTCCATAGAGGAAGCCCAAATATGCATCGTCAACGCCAAGGTCAGCTTTAATATCATTGGCCAAGATCGAAAGAATCTGACGATCAATGAAATTGAGCACATAGATCACCACAAGAACGCTTAGAGCGTACCAGCTGTACGCCGGAACAGTGTCTTCTTCCCGATCTGCATAATCGGGCTGTTCTGCAACGTCTGCGGTCAATGGATTTCCCCTGGAATTAGCGATATTTTGGCGCTCGCTGACCGTCTCTCGTGATACCTAGCCAGCGTATACGGTGCTATCGGTTATTCCGGCTTCCTCAAAACCTTTTTTGCGTAGTCGGCAAGAGTCACACATACCGCACGCCTGACGTGAAGGCGTAGGGTCATAGCAAGACCAGCTCCATGCAGGATCTAGTTCCAGCCTAGCGCACTCTCTAGCAATGTCTGCTTTCGTCATATTTTGCAGCGGCGCATGAACCTTAAAAGGCATTCCCTCCACCCCGGCTTTTGTTCCCAATCGTGCCGTTTCTGCAAAACTCGCGATAAATTCTGGGCGGCAGTCTGGGTAGCCGGAATAGTCGAGCGCATTGACCCCAATAAAGACGCTCTGCGCGCCTATTGCTTCGGCGTAGGCAGTGGTCAAGGAAAGGAAGACTAGGTTGCGGGCCGGCACATAGGTGACAGGAATGTCGTCTCCCACGCCGCCTTTGGGGACAGTGATGTCATCGGTAAGAGCGGAGCCGCCGAATGCTCTCAAATCCAGCGAAATCTCGACCCTTTTGGCTAGACCAATCTTGGCCGCGATCCTCTCCGCTGATTCCAATTCAAGACGATGTCGCTGTCCATAGTCTATGGTTAGCGCATGTACATCAAAGCCGCTTTCCTTCGCCAGCGCCGCGGAAACCATAGAATCAAGCCCTCCTGAAAGAAGGACAACTGCCTTTGGCTTGTTACGTTCAGTAGAGTTTTGGGTCATCGCATTGCGATTAGCGGCATAGGCCCGGTTGGCAACATTTTCTGAGCTTATCGCGCAGGTCTAGCAGCTGCCGGTGCGCCGTGCCTCACCTGCCAATTGAAATGGCAAGCCCGAAGAAATACCCTGGCTTTCTATCTGCACCAACGAGCCTGTTTCCTTACGGATATCCGTGCGGCCATAGCCGTTTCCTGGACATGTGTATTGGACCGTTACACGATTGCTTGCATCTTCGACCACAAAGCGGCTGCATCCGTTTTCGGTATGGCGGAGCTGGATCAATTCTTGCCCGGTTCGCACGCAGATCTTCTGATCTGCAGAGCCATCGCGATGCTTGATGGTCCATTCACCCTTGGCAAGACCGCTTAGCATATCCAAGCCAGCAGTTTGGGCCGCAACGGGCAAGGCAAGCCCCAGGGCGATCATGCCAATTGCAGCTGTCACGCCAATTGGCGAAATGGAAATACGCTTTTTCATGTGTCTGCTTTCAATCAAACCTTTCGCAATTTTGTGGCAAGAATAGCGTTTGCACGATGAGCCGTTTCTGAACAGCGACAAACCGTTAAAGTTCAAGAGCAAATGTCTTGGCACAAAAGGCGCAATCGACGGCAATCAACCCGTCATCGCCGCGCATCTCTTCCCGCTCACGCTCAGGGAAGCGTTTAATCACCGTCTCATAATAGTCTGCGTCGCACCGGCAGCCACGGAAAAGACCCGGCCCGGGCTGCACACGAATTTCCTCTTCTTCATGAAACAAACGCCATGCAATCGCTTCGAGCGATAGGCTAGAATCCAACAATTCATCATGACTGATGGTGCTCGACATGGTCGCAACATGCTCCCAGTCGGGATGGTCCAAGCGCACATGAAGCCGCTCACGCCCTTCCTCTCCGTCGGGAAGGTGTTGAACCAAAAGACCCGCAGCGGCACGCCCTTGCCCATTCGACTTGCTAGCAATCCTGATCAAGGTCGGAACTTGTTCGGACCGACTGAAGTATGCCTCACACGCTTCTGCCAGGGTTTCTCCTTCAAGTGGAACAATCCCTTGATAGCGCTGACCAGCGCCAGTCTCGAATGTGATTGCCAAGAATCCTTCGTCAAATAGGGACGAAAGCGGCGGATTTGCGCCCAGCTTTGCCAGTCTTTCCCCGTCGAAATCGGCGTAGCCTCTGAGCTGCCCGCCGCGATAATCGCACACCAAAAGCGACACGACCCCGGTTTGGGTCTGTGCCTGCATGGTCAGTTGCGCATCGTCTCCATCAGCTTTCAGCAACCCGCCCATCAAGGCGGCAAGCACAAGCGCCTCGCTCAAGAGATGCGTCACAGGCGCAGGGTAGTTATGCGCGGCGAGGACATCGGCAATTACTGTGTCGAGCCGCACTGCCCGGGCGCGTGCGTTGCGAGCGGGCAAGGTGAAACCGAGCAGTTTGTCGGCAAAAGTCTCAGGTAGCGTATCCATAATCGCTCATATGGTGTTTAAGCGGCTGGCTGTAAGACCCGAAACTCAAACGAAGCATTGGGCCGTCAGCTATCCGAGTTGGCCAAAACTCCAAAGCAGCACTGATTTTTGCGCGTGGATGCGGTTCTCGGCCTCATCGAAGACTACCGATTGTGGGCTTTCAAACACGTCGTGTGACACTTCCTCACCCACATGCGCTGGTAGACAGTGAAGAAAGACTGCCTCCGGCTTTGCTTTGGCCATGAGGTCCGCATTGACCTGAAACGGAGCCATGGCGGCACGCTTCTCATCAGCGTCATCCTGTCCCATAGATATCCATGTGTCTGTCACAATCACGTCTGCGCCAGTCGCTGCATCTTGAGCATTGCTCGTCAGAGCGACCAACGCGCCGCCAGAGCGCGCCATTGCAACAAATTCCGGATCGGGTTCGAAGCCGGCTGGCGTTGCGACACGAACGTTGAATTTGAAAAGCCCAGCAGCTTCCAACACCGAGTGTAGAACGTTGTTACCGTCCCCAAACCAAGCGACCTCCAAACCCGGAAGCGCCTTGCGATGTTCGATAACAGTCAGCAAATCGGCCACAATCTGGCACGGGTGAGAGCGATCGGTGAGGCCGTTAATAACCGGAACGCTGGCGTGTTCTGCCATCTCTTCAATCTTGGCATGATCATCGGTCCTCAGCATAATTGCGTCGACCATCCGGCTTAGTACCCGCGCCGTGTCAGCGATGGTTTCGCCGCGACCAAGCTGGCTCGAGCCAGCCTCTAGGATGAGAACTGTCCCGCCCAATTGGCGCATGGCGATATCAAAACTGACACGCGTTCGGGTCGAGTTTTTCTCAAACACCAAAGCGAGCACGCGGCCTGCGAGCGGCGCATCGGCATCAACTTTACCCTTGGGCCAATCGGCGCGGGCTCGCTTACGATCGATTGCGTCGGCAATCATCGCGGCTATCGCATCAGTGCCTGCATCCCCGAGTTCGAGGAAGTGCTTATGCTGTTTTGGCAATACCATCAGGCTGATTCGGGAGTTTTGAAACTCGCCGCACCAGCGGAAAGCTTGTCAAAAAACTCGTCGATCTCTGCATCGCCGATCACCAATGGCGGGATAACGCGCAAGGTTTGATCCCCCGCCGCAACGGTGAGCAATTGGTGATTGTCGCGTAGGTGCACGAAGAAGGGCCGGCTTTCGACCTTCATCTTGATCCCCAGCATCAAACCCTTGCCACGAACCAGTTCGAACAAATCAGGGTAATTCCCGATGAACTGCTCAAGACGGGTACGGATGCGCTCGCCTTTCTCTGTTACCTCGGCCAGGAATTCCTCGTTGGCTACCGCGTCCATCACCGCACCGCCAGCTGCCATAGCGAGTGGGTTGCCGCCATAGGTCGAGCCATGTGTGCCAAATGTCATGCCGCGAGCGGCTTTTTCAGTGGCCAAGACAGCGCCAATCGGGAAGCCGCCACCTAGCCCCTTGGCCGTGGCAAGGATGTCGGGCTCAATCCCGTAATGTTCGTGAGCATAAAGCTTGCCCGTGCGCGCAACACCGCATTGCACTTCGTCAAGGACCAGCAATAGATCATGCTCGTCGCAAAGCGCGCGCAGACCCTGCATAAATTCCTGCGACGCTGGGCGGATGCCGCCTTCGCCTTGGATCGGCTCAACCAGAAAGCCAGCTGTGTTCGGACCAATAAGCGCTTTTGCCGCCTCAAGATCGTCAAATTCGCAATATTTGAAGCCTTCGAGCATCGGGGCGAAACCGTGATGCATCTTGGTTTGGCTAGACGCGCTAATCGTGGCCATGGTCCGCCCGTGAAACGCGTTGGTGAAGGTGATCAATTCGAATCGGTTCTTATCGCCGTCATCGCCAGCGTTTTGGTGGTAGGCGCGCGCCGCTTTGATTGCCCCTTCGACCGCTTCGGCCCCAGAATTCGTGAAGAACACCGTATCTGCAAAAGTGTTGTCGACCAGTTGCTGTGATAGCTTTTCACCTTGCGGACTGCCGTAGAGGTTCGACACATGCATTAGGGTCGATGCTTGCTCCTGAATGGCACCGATCAGACCTTCGTGAGAGTGGCCCAGCAGGTTAACTGCAATTCCGCTCGCAAAGTCGAGGTACCGCGTGCCGTCTTCGTCAATCAGATGGCAGTGTTCGCCGCGCACTGGCCGCACTCCGCAACGCGGGTAGACAGGCATAAGCGATGATATCGACATAGAGATTTCCCAACTTCAAAATATAACAAGGGGTCCAAAAGCAAATGGCGACCCTTTTGAAAAGAGCCGCCATCGCAATTGATATTTGGCCGCTCTCGTTAACGATTAAACGGCTCTTGGTCGCAGGGACTTATCCCTGAGCAGGTACCAAATTGACCGCGGAGTGCTTGCCTCGTCGATCGACTTCTAGGTCGAACTCAAAACGCTCGCCCTCGTTGATTTCCGTTAGACCGGACCGCTCAACCGCGCTGATATGAACGAACGCGTCCGGCTGGCCATCATCACGCACGAGGAAGCCAAAGCCCTTCATCGCGTTGAAGAATTTGACCGTGCCAGTCGCCTTTTCACCGGTCAGCTCGCGCTTGGGCGGGCCTTCTGCGGCTGGAGCAGCGATCACATCGCCGACCACCTGAAGATCTTGGGCGGAAATTTTCCCACCGCGATCGACCAGGTTAAATTCAAGCTCTTGCCCTTCAGCGAGGCCTTCCAGGCCAGCGCGTTCAACCGCACTGATGTGGACGAAGACGTCTTCGCCGCCGGTCTCTTGCTGAATAAAGCCAAAGCCTTTTTGGCCATTGAAAAACTTTACTGTGCCTTTGCCAGTGCCAACGACTTGAGCGGGCATGCGGTTGAAACCGCCGCCACCGCCACCGCCACCGCCAGCGCCGCCGCCGCCGCCGCGTGGGCCGCCATCGCCGCCGCCGCCACGAGGACCACCGCCGCCGAAACGATCACCGCCGCCACCGAAACGGTCTCCACCGCCTCCGCCTCCGCCGCCGCCATGACGATCGCCGCCGCCGTAGCGATTGCCACCGCCACGATCATTTCCGTAGTCGCTTGGCGGGGAGAATCCATCTCCACCACCACCAAAAGGATCAAAGCTGTCCTCGCCGAAACCGTCGCGCTTGTCCCGGCCGCGCCGACGTCCCCTGTCGTAACCCATAACTTATTACGTACCCTATCACGCCGCCCGATCCTTCAATGCGCTGGTGACGAGGGCAACGGGTCGCACCAGACGCAGATGGCCTATCGGATTTCCGAGTCCATCTTCGTACTGCCTGACATAGCGTACAAAGCAGCAACTGGCGAACTATTTCAGGGGCACCGCATTCCCCCGGCGAAAACTGTGACATTTGAGAACGCTGCAAAGGAAGAGGATAAGCTTGCGATTGTTCAATTTGAGCGCCATGCAAAACTGAAAATGACGCACAAAGGGCGATGCGAATATGAGCGATTTCAGAAAACTTTCCGACACAGTTCTGGCCAGCCCGCAAATTGGGCTAGACGATATCGCAGAAGCAAAAGCGTCTGGCATTCGATTGATCGTGAACAACCGCCCCGACGGCGAAGACCCCTCATCGCCTCAAGGCGACGCGATTGAAGCAGCGGCGAAGGCTGCTGGTATGGAGTATTTGGCAATCCCAGTCGGCCATTCCGGTTTTAGCGAAGTCCAAGTGGACGAAATGATCCGCGCATTGGATGCCGCAGACGGCGCTGCGCTCGCCTATTGCCGGTCAGGCACTCGGTCCACCTTGTTGTGGGCGCTCGCCCAGGCGAAGCTCGGCAGCGCCCCGGATGACATCGCCCGCTCCGCAATGGCTGCGGGTTATGATGTCGGTCCGGTTCGGCCGATGCTGGATATGCTGGCCGCCCGCCAATCGGGATAATCACAGTTTACTGGCGGTAATCGAGCGGCGGATCTCGATCACCCAACAGCGAGCGATAGACATAATTCTCACCCCGAGCCGCATCAAATTCTGCCCGTGCCGCAGCCCGCATTTCCGGATTGGTGAACAATTCCACCGCCATCAATGCCATTGCTTTGGCCGCGACCTGAGCGCCCTTGTGACCGATCGAGTGGCCGCTCGCTGCAACCGCCTGCCAGCTGTGGGCGCTGGTCCCCGGCACCCATGATGCTGCGCGCACACCGACGGTTGGCGTTGCCCAAGAAACGTCACCGACATCGGTGGAGCCATACCCAAGACTGCGGTTGTATGGTTGAATTTGGGCTGCGCTTTCCAATGGAATTGCAGCATCACCCAGTGATTGCTGCAATTCTTCCGCCCATTCGCGTTCGGCCGGGGTGTATTCCACCCCGCCAACCATTTCGAGATTGGCATGCATAGCACGCGCCAAAGTTTCATTGACCAAAAGCGGATTGTTACCGTGAATGATCTCCCACTCAACTTGCGTCCCTGTGCCCAAGGCCGCTCCGCGGGCAGCATCCTCTAACCGTGCCCAGATTTGCTCGACGCCTGCTGGATCGGGATGGCGCACATAATAGAAAACCTCTGCGAAGTCCGGTACCACATTGGGAGCATTGCCGCCGCTCGTGATGACGTAATGCATGCGTGCATCCTGCGGCATATGCTCGTGCATCATGTTTGCCATCATGTTCATCGCTTCGGCCCCATCCAAGGCACTGCGGCCGCGCTCTGGTGCACCCGCTGCGTGAGCAGAAATGCCGCTAAAGCGGAATTTTGCCGAACGGTTGGCAAGACTGGTGCGCGCCGCTGCGCTGTTCACATCATCGGCATGCCAATGGATTGCGACATCGACGTCATCGAACATACCAGCCCGAGTCATATAGACTTTGCCAGAGCCGCCCTCTTCTGCAGGCGTGCCATAAAGCCGAACGCGACCCGGTGTGCCAGTCGCCTCCAACCATTGCTTCACCGCAATCGCGGCAGTTAGCGAACCCGCGCCAAAGAGATTGTGCCCGCAGGCATGACCAGCGCCCTTGCCGTCAACCGGATCACGCGTTGCCGCCCCCGATTGGTTGATGCCGGGAAGAGCATCCATCTCAGCCAAAATCGCTATGACGGGGCCGCCCTCTCCCCATTCAGCAACAAATGCCGTGGGAATCTCTGCAATGCCGGTTTCAATGCGAAAGCCTTCGCCTTCGAGCTCCGCTTGCATAAGGCCGCTAGAGCGCGTTTCGAGATAGCCGAGTTCGGCATATTTCCACAATTCCTGCGCCACGCGAGCGGTCCGGTCCGCTTGCGCATCGACCGATGCGATCGGATTGGGCGCCGTGTGATCATCAGCCGTCAGCGGCGCCGTGCCCAGCATCAAGGCACCAAAGGCTGCGAAAGCAACAGGCTTGGCGAAAAGGGTCTTCTGCAAATTTGTCGGCAGGTTCATGCGGTCTCTCCTTATCGCCATGCTTGCCGCAATTGGCACGCTATGCCAATCCTTTGTCACAGCGTTTTCATTTTTGATGCTTTTGGCAAATCAGGACTACTGCCCCCGTGGAAATACCCCCGCTCCTTTTGCAATTTGGCGGCTCGCTGCTGGCGATTGTCGCGCTGTTTGGTCTGGCGCGCGCAATGGGCCTTGGCACAAAGCCGGTTTTGAATGACGAGGCCGCTGTGCAGGTCGCAGCAAACGAGGTCGAGGATGGCTTTGAAGCAGCGCGCGTCTCCATTGCGCGCGGCAAAAACGCTGCCTTGATAAAAGACGCTTCGGGGCGAATCATGGTCATCAAACTGCACGGCAACCAATTTGCAGGTCGCATCCTGACACAGGATTCCAGCGTGCGCGAAGACGTTGATGGATTGGTCGTTGACACTGGCGAAGCACAATTTGGTTCTATCCGAATGTCGCTAAACGACGCTTCTGCTTGGGCAGATGCAATCAACCGGCTATAGCGCGGCGACCATGCCAGAATTCTCACCCACCGAATTTGCCGTGCCACTTTTCGTGGTCGCCGTTTTGGCAGAAATGCTGTGGTCTCGGCTGCGTGCCCCGGAAAAATATGAACCCATGGACACGTTGGTCAGCCTTGGCTTTGGTCTTGGATCGACGGTGGCTGGCGCGCTGTTTGGCGGTTTTGCGCTTGGGGTATTCATCGCAGCCTATGAGTACCGGGTCTTTGATTTCGGTGAGGAATGGTGGGCTGTCTGGTGGGCGTGGCCGCTTGGCTTTGTCCTTGATGACCTCAAATATTACTGGGTCCACCGCGCCGGGCACCGCATCCGCTGGATGTGGGCGAGCCACGTAAACCACCATTCCAGCCAGCATTACAACCTTTCCACCGCTCTGCGCCAAAGCTGGACCGGGGCGTTCACATTTGGGCTTCTCTTTGCACTTCCGCTCGTGCTGCTCGGTTTTCATCCGGCGATGCTGGCGATTTGCGGCGGCTTTAACCTGGTCTACCAATTCTGGATTCATACAGAAGCGATTGACCGCATGCCCCGCTGGTTCGAAGCAGTCATGAATACGCCGAGCCACCACCGCGTCCATCATGCAACCAACCCGCGCTATCTCGACCGCAATTATGCCGGGGTTTTTGTAATTTGGGACAAGATGTTCGGGACATTCGAAGCTGAGCGGAAAGACGAGCGCATTCGCTATGGCATTGTTAAACAGCTGGGCAGTTTTAACATTCTTTGGGCGGTTTTTCACGAATGGATCGGGATGATATCGGACATTTGGCGTAGCCCGTGGCGGCACAAGCTATCCTATCTGCTGCGTGAACCGGGCTGGACACATGACGGCAGCAGAGAGACGTCCGACATGATCCGCGACAAATGGCGCAGCCGTGTTGCCACGTCCGACAAACCATCAAATTCGGTTGCGACCAGAAACTCGATTGCAGCAAAACACGAAGCTGCCTAGTCTCTCCGCCCAAGAGGAGAGAACATGGAAAGTTTTGACTATATCGTCATCGGCGGCGGCAGCGGCGGCAGTGCGGCGGCTGGACGCCTTGCGGTAGACGGCACGAATCGGGTTTGCCTTATCGAAGCGGGCGGGCGCAACGATAACATCTTAATCAAAACCCCGGGCTTCATGCCGTTCATACGAAATTCGTCGAACTACCAATTCGACACGGTCCCTCAAAAAGGACTGAACGGACGTGTGGGTTATCAGCCGCGCGGCAAGGGGCTGGGCGGATCGTCTGCCATCAACGCCATGGTCTATATTCGCGGCAACAAGTGGGACTATGATAATTGGGCCGATATGGGCTGCACCGGTTGGTCTTATGACGACGTGCTGCCGTGGTTTAAGCGAAGCGAAGCCAACGAAAACGGAGCGGATGACCACCATGGTTCTGGCGGGCCGCTGTTCGTTTCCAACCAACGATCTCCCAATCCGACCAGCCACGCCTTTGTTGAGGCGGCGGCCGAGCTACAGCTGCGCACAAATGAAGATTTCAACGGTCCGCAGCAGGAGGGCTTTGGCCTTTATCAAGTGACCCAGCGAGATGGCGAACGCTGGTCTGCTGCCCGCGGCTATGTTGAACCGATCCGCGAACAAGGCAACTTTGCCATCCGCACCGACACATTGGTCGAAAAACTGGTGGTGGAACATGGGCGGGTCACAGGCGTGATGGTGCGCCGGGGCAAAACTTCCGAAATGATCTATGCCCGGCGCGGCGTAATTCTGTCAGCCGGGGCGTTTAATTCCCCGCAAATCCTGATGCTATCAGGGATAGGACCGGCGCAGCATTTGAAGGAACGCGGCATCGATGTGGTGCTCGACAGGCCAGAGGTTGGTTCAAACCTTCAAGATCACATCGACTATGTTTCGGGCTGGTCCACTGACAGTGATGTGCCGATTGGCGGGACGCTTAAAGGAACGCTCAAAATGGCGGCAGCCATTATCCAGCACCGACGCAAGCGGACCGGGGCCATGACGACACCGTATGCAGAGGCTGGCGGTTTCTGGACTGTGATGGATGATGCGCCGGCACCCGATGTTCAATGGCACTATGTCCCTGCCGTTTTGGAGGATCACGGGCGCGAGAATGTGAAAGGCTACGGCTTTTCGCTTCATGCTTGTGTCCTGCGACCAGAAAGCAGAGGCACTGTGCGGCTCGGATCAAAAGATGCCGCCGCCGCTCCGGTGATTGATCCAAACTTCCTTGATGATGAGCGCGATATTGCGACTCTGCGCGAAGGGGTCCGCTTGTCTCACCGGATCGTCGATGCTCCGGCGATGCAGGCCTACAATCCCACCGATCGCCACCCGGTTGATTTGAAAGATGACGCGGCGCTCGATGAAATGATCCGCAACCGCGCGGACACCGTCTATCACCCGGTCGGCACCTGCCGAATGGGCTCCGATGCGGACGCCGTGGTTGATCCTAAGCTGAAGGTGAATGGCTTGGATGGCCTATGGATCGCCGATGCAAGCGTGATGCCCAAACTGATCAGCGGCAACACCAACGCGCCGAGCATTATGATCGGTGAACGCTGCGCAGACTTTATCAAGAACGGTTGATTTCTGCGGCTTCGACGCAACCGGTCCCGATGAAAAAAAGGGGCCGGAACGGTCAAACCGTCCCGGCCTTACTAAGTTTGTTCGTTCGCAGGAGGAACGTCGGTTGGCGGGGAAAGGGGGGAGAGAGAAAAGACCCCTCCCCCGCCAAACTGGTTGATTAGTTGTAGGCGCGTTCGCCGTGTTCAGCGATGTCGAGGCCATCAACTTCGGTCTCTTCGGATACCCGCAGACCGATCAGAAGCTTCACAGCGTAAGCAGCGATCAGTGTGCCGATACCGGCCCAAGCGATCGTGACGAGAACACCGTGGGTTTGGATCCAAAGCTGCTCGCCCACGCCGGTAGACCCATCACCAGGTCCGCCGAGGAATGGCTGATAGACAATCGCGGTACCAATGGCGCCAACGATGCCGCCAATGCCGTGGATGCCAAAGGCGTCCAGCGAATCGTCGTAGCCAAATTTGGCTTTGACCTTGGCGACAAAGAAGTAGCAAACGAGCGACGACAGAATGCCGAGCAGGATCGCTCCGAACGGTCCGCTGTTGCCGGCTGCAGGTGTAATCGCAACCAGACCAGCGATAACGCCAGAGCAGAAGCCCAACGCAGAGCCTTTGTGACCAGCAGCGCGTTCGATCACCATCCAAGTTAGCGCACCGGCAGCGGTCGCAACAAAGGTGTTGATCATAGCGAGACCAGCAAAGCCGTCAGCTTCGAGCGCCGAACCGGCGTTGAAACCGAACCAACCGACCCACAGCAAGCCTGTGCCAACCATAGTCATGGTAAGGCTGTGTGGTGGCATTGGCTCATTCGGATAACCGCGGCGCTTGCCAAGCAGGTAAGCAAGCACAAGGCCAGAAACACCCGCGTTGATGTGAACAACGGTACCGCCAGCAAAGTCGAGAGCGCCAGCCGCAAACAGCAGTCCGTCACCGGCCCAAACCATGTGAGCGATTGGGAAATACACAATCGTCAGCCAGATCGGCACAAACAGCATCACAGCATTGAACTTCATACGCTCTGCCGTTGCGCCCAAAATCAGTGCGGCCGTGATAGCAGCAAAGGTCATTTGGAAGCTGACGAAAACATATTCACTGATCACTTCATCGGTGAAGGTCGCAGCGGTTGTTTCTGCGGACATCCCTGACAGGAAGTAGCTTCCGGTGCTGAAGAATTGTCCGAGGAACCCTTCGATTTGGGTCGAACCAAACGCGAGAGAGAAGCCCCACATGACCCAAACCAACATAGCCAGCGCCGCTGTGGCGCCGATCTGTGTCATGGTCGAAAGCATGTTCTTTGACCGGGTGAGGCCGCCATAAAACAGCGCCAATCCGGGAATAATCATCAAAAGGACGAGGACAGTCGACGTCATCATCCATGCGTTGTTTCCAGGGTTGGGAACAGCAGCAGGCGCGGCAAGGGCAGGTTCGGCGAAGATCATCGCACCTGCCGCTAGCGCAGCGAATTTCTGGAGAGTTTTTTTCATCAGTCTTTCTCCTGAATTTTAGAGTGCGGTTTCGCCGGATTCGCCGGTGCGAATACGGGTTGCCGATGCAAGGTCGAGTACGAAGATTTTACCGTCGCCGATGGCTTCGGTGTTCGCGGTTTGCTGAATTGTCTCAACAACCTGCGCAGCGATATCGTCGCTCGCTGCGATCTCGAGTTTCACTTTTGGCAGCATGTTGGTGGAATATTCCGCGCCGCGGTAGATTTCGGTCTGCCCTTTCTGGCGGCCAAATCCTTTGACCTCAGAAACAGTCATTCCAGCGACCCCGATTGCGCCCAACGCTTCGCGGACCTCATCGAGCTTAAATGGTTTTATGATGGCGATGATGAACTTCATCCGTGCCCCCTTTGTTGTACCGGCACATCCGGCTGGAACCACCAATGCAAAGGCCGTGCCACAATTCACCATCGGGCGTCGCGCAAGGAAATCGTAGCGGAATGCAGCTGTGTTGGACAACAAACGACCGGACAGGCAAAGTCGCGTGCCTAAATTTTAATCGTTTGTTTAGATTTTAGGCACGCCGTTTTGCGAGATACACCTAATTCGCTTTCAAATTGCCGGGACGGGCACGCGCGCCTAATCGCCAGCGATGTACCGCGTTGTCGCGCGCGTCGGCAGGCCATCAATGCTCGTCGTGCGGCCGGCCACCTTCGCCTCCCACGCGGCGGGATCGGTTTGCCGGTGCGCCTTTTTCAATGTGTCACGCTCGCCTTCGAGGCTCATGAATGGAATGCCCCAGCCGCAGCTGGTTTGAACGCTTTCGATATCGATCACGAAAATTTGCCGCGTGCCGGGCATCAATGTGAAATGGGCCGCCAGCTCGTCCCAGCCATCATCTTGCGGCAAGACAGGCCTACCCCGTCCGTAGATACGCAAGATCAGCGCGGGCCGATCGAAATTGCAAACCATGATTGTGATCCGCCCCGCGTCGTCTTGCTCCGCGACCAGATGCGCATGGGTTTCATTCCCCGAACCAGCCAGATCGAGATAGGCGACCTGCGTTGGAGACAGAACGCGAAAGGCATCATACCCCTTTGGACTGAGATTTACGCGACCATCGGCGGCGGCGGTGGCGACAAAGAAAACCGGCTGCTTTTCGATCATCGCCACATGTTTGGGCTCAAGAGCATCGAAAAATTCAGCCATGTCGGTTCTCCTCGAGCCTTATAGGAAGTCGCGCAAAACTTGGATGTACTTGTCGAATTGATCGTGATGGAGCCAGTGCCCCGCCTTCTCAAACTCGATCACTTCGGCAGTCTTAAAATGCTTGATCCGGCCATCTTTCTCCGGATTGGAGGCCCAACTGTCTGCGCCGTAAAGCAGCAAGGTCGGACACGTAATCGCGCCCCAGATCGCCTCAAGGAATTCATCCGCGACATCCTCAACGCCCCACACATTCAAATGCGGATCGAATTTCCAACTGTAAGTACCGTCTTCGTTGCGATTAACGCCATGAATGGTCAGATGGCGGGCCTGCGCCTCGGTTAGGTAGGAGTTTTCTTCGATCATCCGAGCGAAAGCGGCCTCGATGCTTTCATACTTGCGCGGCGTCCGCCCCGCGGCCTTGCGCTTCTTCGCAATCCATTCGGCCATCCGCTCGGGATAGGGGGTTTCACGCTGTTTGGCGCGCACCTCTGGCGATGGGCCAAGCCCCTCAATCGCCACCAATTTGGTCACCATGTCGGGGAACATCCCGGTGTAGCGCAGAGCGACGTTGCCGCCCATCGAATGCGACACAATCCGCACTGGACCCGCGCCCAACTGATGGATCAATTGCGCCAGATCATAGACCATGTCGTTGGAACTGTAGTTCCCATCCGACACCCATTCACTGTTCCCGTGGCCGCGATGGTCGATGGCGATGATATGATAGTCATCACGCAGAGCCTCTGCAGTCCAATCCCAGTTTCGCGCATGATCGCGCCCACCATGGACCAGCACAAGCGGCGGTTTGCCTCTGCCCCCCCAATCCTCATAGCTGAGGCGAAGGCGCTGTGAGATGAAGGTTTGCGAGGTTGGCCCCGAAGAAGTGATCGTTGCGGTCATGGCTAAGGCTTTGCCGCGATCTAGCGGACGCTGCAACCTTAGCGTTTTGGCTTACCGTTCTTTTGTAGCGGAGAATGTCAGGTCAGGGTTCTTCTCAACCTGATAATTCACATCCCACGGGCTTTTGGCCATAAAGACCAAATCACCGTCGCGGTCGCGGGCCAAATTCGCGCGGTTAAAGCCCTCAAATTCATCGAGAGCCGCTTGATCCCCCTTGACCCAGCGCGCGGTGGCAAACGGCGCGGCTTCAAGCCCAGCCTCCACCTTATACTCCGCCGACAATCTTGAAATCAGAACTTCCAGTTGAAGCTGGCCAACGACGCCAACGATATGCTGCGCGCCAAGCTCTGGATAGAAAACCTGAATCACGCCCTCTTCGGAAAGGTCATCGAGCGCCTTGCGGAGTTGTTTCGTTTTGGTCGGGTCCTTCAATTGCACCCGGCGCAGAATTTCCGGGGCGAAGTTGGGCAAGCCGGTGAAGCGCAGCAGGTCCTTTTCCGACAACGTATCGCCCACACGCAAAGTGCCGTGGTTGGGAATACCGATGATATCGCCGGCCTCCGCGGTGTCTGCAATCTCACGGTCTTGGGCAAAAAACAGGATCGGCGAATGGATCGCGATTGGCTTGCCCAGTCCCGACGGCGTCAATTTCATGCCGCGTTTGAACGTACCAGACACCTGACGCATAAACGCAATCCGGTCACGGTGGTTGGGGTCCATATTGGCCTGAACCTTAAAAATGAAGCCGGTGACCTCATCATGGTCCGGCGCGACCGTCTCATCGCCAGCAGGCTGCGGACGCGGTGGAGGTGCAAACTTAGCGATTGCTTCAATCAGTTCGGTAACGCCAAAGTTCTTGAGCGCCGAGCCGAAGAAGACGGGCGTCAAATCACCGCTGCGATAGGCGTCCATGTCAAACTCGGGATAGCCGACCTGAGCCAGCTCTGCTTCTTCGGCAAATTCAGGGGGGATTTCGGGATTGGCATCGCGCGTGCCCAGGAACTCTTTTGACGGCCCTTCTGGACGGCTGACTTCGCCAGTCGCGAAATCGAGAATGCCCTCAAACTGTCCGCCCATGCCGATCGGCCAACCCTGCGGGGAGACATCCAGCGCAAGCATATCGGCGACCTCGTCCAGCGTCTCAAACGGATCGCGGCCCTCGCGGTCGACCTTGTTGACGAAAGTGATGATCGGCAGATTGCGCAACCGGCACACTTCGAACAATTTGCGCGTCTGCGGCTCGATACCCTTCGCCGCATCGATCACCATCACAGCGCTGTCGACGGCGGTTAGCGTGCGATAAGTGTCTTCGGAAAAGTCCTCGTGACCCGGCGTATCGAGCAGGTTGAAGGTCACGCCCTCCCGCTCAAACGTCATCACCGAAGAGGTGACAGAGATCCCGCGCTGCTGCTCAATCTTCATCCAGTCAGAACGCGCCCGGCGTTGCTGGCCGCGCGCCTTAACCTCGCCCGCAAGGTGGATCGCGCCGCCTTGCAGCAGGAGCTTTTCCGTCAGCGTCGTCTTACCCGCATCAGGGTGAGAGATGATCGCGAAGGTGCGACGGGAATTTTGGGTGTCAGCCATGAGTCTGTCCTGCGCCGCCTCAGCCGCGCAATTCCGCCCCTTGCTTGGCCGCAGCTGCAACAACAGCGTCGGCAATCGCCTTTAGATCGGCGTCTTTGTAGCTCTTATCCTGCGGTTGGAGCGTAACTTCGATGGCGAGCGATTTTTGCCCTTCGGGAACACCGTCGCCGGTGAACAGATCAAAGACCCGAGCATCGACGATGTTGGCTTTGTCCGCGCCTTTGACCGCGCGAAGCAAGTCCCCAGCCGCAAGACTTGCGGGTACAAGGAAGGCAAAATCACGCGTGACCGCTTGCAAGGCAGGCGGTGTGAAGCTTGGCCGGGCAAAGCTGATCGCGCTGCCCTTGCCCTTACCGCCCGCTTTCTTGGCTGGGATAGCGTCCAAGTGAATGCCGCAAGCCACAACCGGAACGTCAATTCCGAATGTGTCGAGCAGAGCCGGATGAATAGCACCAAAACTGGCAAGAACGTTCTTTGGGCCAAGCCGCAAAGTCGCCGATTGGCCAGGATGATAGAATTCACCGGCCTCATCCATCACCATCAGTTTCTGAACCGGTGCACCGGCAGCGTGCAACAACTCCAAACACATCGACTTGGCATCAAATGCGTCAAATGGAACAGCCTTGCCTTGGGCCCAATTGCGGTCCGTCTTTTCACCCGCCATCACGCAGACAAGCGCCGGATATTCTCCATCAGCGAGATAGCGGCGGCCAATTTCGAACAATCGTATCGATGATCCACCGCGGTCCAAATTTCGCTTCACCGCCGAAAGCAATCCGGGAAGAAGCGACGGGCGCATGACTTTCAGCTCTTCGCTTATTGGGTTTTCCAAAGTCCAATGGCCACCGCCAACAGCAGCGGCCTCTGCCTCAGAAATGAACGACCATGTAATGGCTTCGTTCAAGCCGGCGCCCGCAGCTGCACGGCGAAGTTTTCGCTCCAGCTGCTGCTCTGGCGTGGCGGTTGGCCGCGCGACACCTTCCATGCGCGGCAAAGCGACACTCTTCACCGCATCAAGGCCGTGAATGCGCACGACCTCTTCGACCAGATCGGCTGGCCCTTCGATATCATTGCGGCGCAGCGGGCAAGTCACCTGCCATTCGTCCGACACGGCGAAATCAAGGCTTTCCAAGATCCGGCGCTGTTCATTTTCCGGCACCTCAACGCCGCCCAACCGCGCGGTCAGGCCAGTGTCGAATGCAACAACTTTTGCCTCGCTCGGCGCAGCGCCAGCATGCACCGTTTCGCTTGGCGTGCCGCCCGCCAATTCGACGATCAGTCCGGTGAGCAGGTCAAGACCGTCCTGCAGGAAAGCCGGATCGACACCCCGTTCAAACCGGGTCCGCGCATCTGAGGCTAGGCCCAGCTTGCGTCCGGTGCCCCCAATACGAGCGGGATCGAAATAGGCGATTTCGAGCAGCACATCGGTGGTGTCGTCCTGAACACCCGAATTTTCGCCGCCCATGATCCCAGCGACGTCGTGCACCTGAACATCATCGGCAATAGCAACCATGCTGTCATCGAGCGTGTAAGTCTTTTCGTTGAGAGCCAGCACCTGCTCACCATTCTTGGCGCGGCGCGCGACCATCGGACCGGATAGCTTGGCCAAGTCATAAACGTGCGCAGGGCGGCCAAAGGCCAGCATCAGATAATTGGTAAGATCAACCAAAAGGGAGATCGGACGCTGTCCCGCGCTGATGAGCCGTTGTTGCAGCCAATCAGGCGAAGCGCCATTTTTCACACCGGCGATGACCCGGCCATAGAACGCCGGGCAGCCTTCGGGATCATCCGTGCGGATTTCGGTCTGGCAAGCACCGCTCGCGGTGAAGCTTGGGAAAGCAATCGGTTTCAAGGTGCCCAGACCGGCCGCCGCCAAATCGCGCGCGATGCCGTAAACACCCATGCAATCGGGCCGGTTTGGCGTGATCGCGACATCGATGACGGGCGATGACCCGTTGTAATCGGCAAAGCTGTGACCGACCGGCGCGTCACCGGGCAATTCAATGATGCCATCGTGATCTTCGCCCAATTCAAGCTCGCGCACCGAGCACATCATGCCGTTTGATTCGACTCCGCGAATGGCGCTCTTGCGCAGCTCCATACCGTTGGATGGCACCACCGCGCCCGGTTGCCCCAACACCCCGACCATGCCCGCACGCGCATTGGGCGCGCCGCACACAACCTGAAGCGGGTCGCCCGCGCCAGTGTCGACGGTGAGGACCTGCAACTTATCTGCGTCAGGGTGCTTCGCCGCCGTCAACACTTTGGCCACGGTGAACCCGGAAAGCCGCTGCGCTGGATCTTCAACGCCTTCGACTTCAAGCCCGATTGCGTTGAGCGCGTCGGTTATCTCAGACAGGGTCGCTTCGGTTTGGAGATGGTCTTTGAGCCATGTGAGTGAGAATTTCATGGTTTCACTCCCACGCCAGCGGAAAGGGTTGGCTGATCATAGGGCGAAAAACCGTAATGCGAGAGCCAGCGCGGGTCTCCATCAAAGAAGGCGCGCAAATCATTCATGCCGTATTTGAGCATGGCGATCCGGTCGATACCGAGACCAAAGGCAAAGCCTTGGTATTCATCGGGATCGACGCCCGCCATCTCCAATACTCGGCGATTGACCATGCCGCTGCCGCCCAATTCCATCCAGTCATGTCCATCGGCATCGCCATGCCCGCCAACCACGCGGCGGTCGCCTTCGTTGGAATAGCCTACGTCGACCTCGACGCTGGGTTCGGTGAACGGGAAGTAGGACGGACGCAGGCGCAATGTGATGTCTTCACGCTCAAAGAACGCCTTGAAGAATGTCTCCAGTGTCCATTTCAAATGGCCAAGGTGGATGCCTTTGTCGACGACCAACCCTTCGACCTGATGGAACATCGGCGTGTGGGTGGCGTCGCTGTCGCTGCGATATACACGGCCCGGCGCGATAATGCGGATCGGCGCGCCTTGCGCCTTCATGCTGCGGATTTGAACGGGCGAAGTGTGCGTGCGCAGCAACATTCTTTTTGGGCCTACCGCTTCGCTGCTTGAGGCAGGTGCATCCCCATCCGCCGCTGCATCTGGGAAATAGAAGGTGTCGTGCATCGCGCGCGCGGGATGGCTTTCATCCATATTGAGCGCGGTGAAATTGTGCCAATCGTCCTCAATCTCAGGCCCGGTAGCGACCGCAAAGCCGAGGTCTGCGAAGATTTCCGCTAACTCGTCCATCACTTGGCTGACCGGATGGATCGACCCTTGCGGCATTTCGGGAGCAGGCAGGGTTAGGTCGATTGTCTCGCTGACCAATTGCGCTTCGAGAGCGGCGCTTTCGAGGGCTGCCTTCTTTGCCTCGATTGCTGCGGCCACTTCGCCGCGCACGGCTTGGATGGCTGGGGCCGCTTCTTTGCGCTCTTCCGGGCTCATTTGCCCCAGTGTTTTGAGAGCCAGGCTAACCCAGCCCTTTTTACCGAGCGCGCTGACGCGCTGCTCTTCAAGAGCGTCGAGCGTGGTCGCCGCGCCAATTGCGGCGAGGCTTGCGTCTTTTTGGGATATCAATTCGGTCATAATTTGCCTGCTTGGGCCTTCACCTGGCGTTTGGTTTAGCGCCCTGCTTGAAGCCATCTTGGGTATGCCGGTCCGCTAGCGCCAATTGCGCTCACTTGCAAAGCAGCAATGAGGGTAAATCACTATTCGCTCGCCGCCCCTTCAAGCGAAGGATCGTGCAGCCCTTGAACGGCTTCGCCCGCAATCGCCATTCGAGCCTGTGCCGCCGCCATCAAAAGTGGCTTATCCAATTTGGCATATGTGCTGGGGCTCATTCCCATAAAGCGCTTGAAATCGCGGACAAAATGCGCCTGGTCGTGGTATTGATAATCGAGCGTGCTCAACCATTTGAGCGATGGATCAAGCATGAATTGAGCGAGGGACCTCAAAAACCTTTGGCGTCGCATCAGCAATTTGGGAGTGAAGCCGAACGCTCTTTTCGATAGGCGCTCTAAAGAACGAATGTTCATGCCCACCCGATCAGCAAGGTCGCCGACTGTTGCTAGCTCGGGATCAACCAGAGCCGCATTGATCGCAGTAATTGCCCGCGTTGCTCTGGGCGCTGCGCGCCGAGCGCTTTTTGCGCCGGAACCATCCTGGCAGAACATTTCGGCCATGTGATTTTCGATCAGGCGAAGCTCTCCTGTATAATCGCCGCTGCTCGCCGCCAATGCATCAGCGAGTGGGCGAAACGCTTCGAAAACAGGGTCCAGATGGCCGTCCGTAATACAGTCGGCGTAATCGGATGCGTGGGCGTCAAAAAGGGTCGCCCAGCCAAGCGGCATGAGGCCAATTCCCCAAGAGCGCCCCGACGTAATACGGAATCTGGCCGCCTTGCTGGTCGGGCCTGTTACCGAGAACGCTGGGGAATAGGATAAGGAATCGGACCCAATCGCCGATTGTGCCCAACCCGCTTCCATAAAGCGCAAATTTGGCCATTCGGGGTGGAAATAGTCTTCAAGAAACGGTTCGGACGGCGATGCAGAAGCTTGCGTGTGGTAGTAGGTGGTTACGAACGGGTGCAGCTCAGCGCTGGGCAGCGCAAAGCGGATTGTGATCGCGTTGCCCAATTCTGTATGCAATGCCCGTCTTCCCCTTAACCGGCCGCTTGTCACTAACTGCGGTCCGGCCTCTTGGTAACGCTAGGCAAAGGCTAGGGAAACTGCAAACTTGACGAGAGCCGCCGCGGAAATCGAGCGGTGTTGCGCGGTTTTAGTCGGCCTCTCGCACGGGTTGATCCAACGTTTGCGCCGCACTCCCCCAAACGCGCGCGCGCGCTTCCATAAAGGAAGCGAGGATTGGGTGATCCAGAGACGCATATTTGCTCGGTGTCATCGTCATGAACTGAGTAAACTCACGCGTGAACTGCGCCTGATCGTGGTACTCTTCATCCATTGCTTCGGTCCAACGCGACCCTTGTTGCAGCATAAAGCTCGACAAGCTGCGCATGAAGCGCTGGCGGCGGAGCAGCAACTTAGGCGTGAAGCCGAAATAGCGGTGGCACATCCGCTCCAACGTTCGAATGCTCATTCCGCATTGGTCAGCCAAATCGCCCACAACATTGTGCTCGCCGCCAACCAACGCGGTGTGAATGCGCATGATTTTCGGTTCATCGCGGTTGGGCTTCATCATCCGTTCCAAAGTTTCGTGCAAGAACGCCAATTGGTCCTCGGTCGAGACATTCGGATCGCACAGAATTTCGGATAGGCAATCAAACTTTGAGAATACTGGGTGCGATGAGCCATCGCAAACCGAATTCGTCAGATCAACCGCATCGGAGTCAATGAAACGCGCCCAACCCAACGGCAGGAAACCAATCCCCCACATCCGCGTGCTAGACAATCGAAACTCACACGGCAGCGAGCTTGGTCCGGTCGCGGTAAAGCGCGCTCCATCCGCCTCTGAACTTCCAATTTTCGCATAAGGCGCAGAATGAGCGAAAAAGCGAATGTTGCCCCATTCAGGTTGAAGGTAATCCTCAATTGAGGAGCCGTCATCGCAATCGAACGCCAATTGGTAAAAGGTGGTGAAGCAGCCGTCGAATTGCGGCGGCGGGTTGTAGAAACGGCTGCGCACCGAATACCGCGAATCGTCGCTCACTGATTCATTCTCGGCCTGAACCTGGAATGTGCCTGATGATTTCTCCATAGATCGCGGTCTGACTCATCTGACGCGAACATACAAGCATATTGGCGATTTCTTACAAGAAATGACAGGCCGCAAGGCGTGTCCTTGCAGTCTTGAAGCTCCTTCCATGCTCGCCGCGATATGACGCGAAAAGGGCTCTGACACAGTCACCCGTGTCAGAGCCCTTTGATGTCTTCGCTTACCGGCAATCATGCGCTGTAGGAAAGCGCGATCTCGCCGGATCACCGACTTACGCCGGAAGAGCAGCTTTCGCTTGAGCGATAACTGTTTTGAACGCCGCGCCTTCATTCATGGCGAGGTCGGCCATCACCTTACGGTCCAGCTCAATACCCGCCAGCTTCACGCCGTGCATGAATTGCGAATAGGTCAGACCTTCTGCGCGGACAGCAGCGTTGATGCGCTGAATCCAGAGCGCGCGGAAGTTGCGCTTTTTGGTTTTGCGGTCGCGGTATGCATATTGGCCAGCCTTTTCGACGGCTTGGCGTGCAACGCGAATGGTGTTTTTGCGGCGGCCGCGATAGCCTTTGGCTTGTTCGAGTAGCCGCTTGTGTTTCTGGCGTGTGGTCACGCCGCGTTTAATGCGAGGCATATCTTATCTCCTTAGATGGCGTGATCAGTTGAGGCCGTATGGCGCCCATTTTTTGATCGTGCGGCAATCAGGATCCGAGGCAACCGAAGTGCCGCGGTTTTGACGGATATACTTAGCATTGTGGCTCATCAGACGGTGACGCTTACCAGCGACGCCGTGCTTGACCTTGCCAGTTGCGGTGATTTTGAAGCGTTTCTTCACACCGCTTTTGGTCTTCAGCTTGGGCATTTTCATCTCCTTTGATCAGAGACACGTCAAACCAGCCCTGGCAGCCCTATTAGCCAGGCCGATCGGTTGATTCGTGTCGTTGAAGGAGCGCCCAATAGGCCCACGCGCCCGTGTAGGCAAGCGTTTTGCGCGTTTGCCGACCGTCTGTGGGCCGCGCCGTTCACGCCAGTTTGCAAGGCCATCGCCCGTGGACCGCGCAAAGGGGTGCTTAAGGAAATACCGGATATTCCTCAAATCTTTGTTTGAAAACGCATTTTATTGATTTTGTGAGCATCCAAGTGTCAACTTCCATTCTCGGCCAAAATCGCAGCCCAAGGCCGCTGGCAATCGCCGCATGTGCAAACCGCCATTCTGCCGCGCGCGCCGTGTGTAGGAAAGCGATCAATCGCCTGAGTAAATCTTCCGGCCCGTCTCTTTGATCCACTGTGCAAAATTTCCATGCGGGATTGGCTCGGCACCCTCAGGCAAATCGGCTGTCCAGACATAAGCCTGCGCCTCGGTGTCCCCGAACCCGTCCCATCCGTCCACTTGGACCAGCTGGCGCGCATAATCCGCGCCTTCGAACGCATCCACCGCTGCGATATCAACCGCCGTCGCATCATGGATCGCGCCGTGCACAATCGTCGCAAAACGCGCCTGTGTCGGGACCAACGCGGGATGCCAGCCGCTGGGAGTAGGGATCGCATACAGAGCGCCTTGAACCGTGGCAGGCGCACCCATGCCCAACCCAGCGAGAAACGGCCAATCGCCGCCATCAGGGCCAAGGCCGTCTTGGAGGACGCCGTAAAAGAAGAGGTGTCGTGAGCCGATCATGGCCCATCCCATACCCACTGGCCCCGAGCCTGTCTAAGGGGCGGCGAATATCAGCGATGACCGAACTATCCGTGATAGGCCGAAATTGGGGGTGAAAGCTGACATTGATCGTCACCACGAGGCCAATGGCCTCAGGCGATGATTTGAATTAGCGAAATGGAGTTGGGTGGATTGCGAGTTCTGGACATAGCGCCGTCCTACCGCATCAGGAATGGACCGCTTGCCACCCGCAATTGCTCAGTTAGTGCAGCCGCACTGTACGCTGCTTAATGGTCGGACTTTCATCACCAAACCGCGCAGCAAAAAGTCCGGGAGAGCTCGTTTCGCTCCCCCATACTTCTTTTACATCAGATCATATCAGATCAAATCGGCGCTGTACCTTGTGTAACGTTAGCGGTATTGCTCGAACCATCCTGATTGACGACGCTGGTATTGCCATCGCTGAACTGGTTCACCGTGGCAGTGTTAAGGCCGCCAGCGGTCAGTTGGTTCTGATTTACCGTGCTGTTATTGTCATTGCCTTCCTGAGTGACCGTGATGACATTGTCATCTCCGTCTTGAAGAATGAGGCTGGTGCCGCCGTCCCCGATTTGGAGCAGCGTCGCCAGATTATCGGTGCCACCGCTTTGCCCAATGGACGAGAAGCTCCCCACGCTGCCGTTCTGATTTACTTCGGCAATATTGCCTGTTCCGCCGGTGCCGCCTTGGAAAACCAAGCTCGATGTGCCGTCGGCATCAGCAAACTGACGGATCGTAGCACGGTTGTTTACCCCAGCCTGTACGATATCAGAGACTGTGCCCACGCCTTCAGAGCGCGAATCCGCCTGATTGTTGTTGCCGTCTTGGAAAATGGTGGTCGTGACCATCTTTTCTTGGGCGGCGACCGCACTGTTGTTGTCACCAAAGCCGTTAATCCCTGTCTGCGTGATAATCGCCAGACTGCCATCGGTGCGGCCGCCTTGGGTCACAACCGCATTGTTGTTGTCAGCGCCGTCAATCTGGCGAATTTCGGCGGAGCTGTTGAGGCCAAACTGGCGATTGAACGCGCGGTTCAAATTGCCACCGACCTGTAGAATAAGCCCGTCATTGCCAGTGCCTGTCTGATCAGCATCAACGAAGTTTTCGTTGCCAACCTGCTCAATTGTGACCTCGTTGGCATTGAGTTGATCGACTTCGACCACGTTCAAATTGCCGGTCTGGCTAACAGTCGACGTGCTTTGTGCATGCGCCGAAGTCGCAAACGAAAGAGCCACTGCAGAAGCGGCAAGCGTAAGATACATTTTCATTAAGATGACATCCAAAGTTCAGGGTAGAGAATCATGAGCCAACGCGCACGAAACGCACCCCCCGCTCTATGCAATTCCCCCACTACCCAAAAAAAGAAACGACGGCGGAATTGCAGATCCAAACCATCGACTAGCGGAAGCGACCTTTTTTTGTTTCCTAATATATCGACAATATTTCAGTCCTTGGCAAGCGCTTCCGTACTTGCCTATCAGAATTAGTCGTGTGGCCTAAGTTTTTGCCATGCCGCTCAAATCGCTTGTTCTGCACATCACCCGCTCAATCCCGCCGGCCTTTACCCCGGTAAAGCTGAGCGCCCGCATGAACGGCTCGAGCGCTGAGTTGCAATGAGCTTTTCTAGCGGTGCTCTATTTGACAGGGTCAGTGGCGGCTGCCTCTCGCGAAATGGGGAAAATGGGTGAAACCCCCGTTCCAACGCCCGCCTTGCAGCCAAAGCAGCTTCGAATGGGGCTAAACCATCAAGGTCCGCAAATGGGTCGGAAGCGGAATGTCCGGTCTCGGGGCCAAGCAAGCGATAACGGGCGCCCCTACCCCATCGCCTCAAGAGCTTCCTCAAGCCGCGCCGGTTCGCCCAGCGCCAGCACCGTGCCATCCGAATTGGCGTCCAGTGGGTTGCCTTGCCAATCGCTCATCATGCCGCCTGCGCCCTCTACGATCGGGACCAAGGCGGCGTAGTCATAGAGCTTCAATCCGGCCTCGCACACGATGTCCATATGGCCGCTCGCCAGAAGGCCGTAATTGTAGCAATCCCCGCCCCACACCGCGATTTGCGATGTCTGCGCGGCGAGCGACATAAAGGCCGCCCCCTGATCGTCGGTAAAATATTGCGGGCCGGACGATGCTATGGTGGCATCCGACAATTCCTTGCAGGAGCGGGTGCGCACCGGCAGGCCGTTGAACGTCGTCGCTTCGCCAATCCGCCCGACCCAGCGCTCACCCGCAATCGGTTGGTCGATCACGCCCAGCACCGGCCAGCCGTCTTGCAACAAAGCGATCAGCGTGCCGAATATCGGACGGCCAGCCATAAAGCTGATCGTGCCGTCAATCGGATCGAGCACCCATTGCCGCCCGGCCCCTTCGTTGTGGGTGCCGTATTCCTCTCCGATAATGCCGTCGCTTGGACAGCGCTCTTCGATCAAAGCGCGCATCGCTGCCTCTGCGGCGCGGTCGGCTTCGGTTACGGGGGACTTGTCGGCTTTGCGTTCCTGCTCCCACTTACCCCGGAACAAGGGGCGAATGGCATGGCCCGCCGCATCGGCAAGGGCATTGGCAAGAGCGAGATCAGCGGGGGTCATATTTTGCGCGTACCCTTGCGGGGATACAGTCTCCTCGCTCTTGCGGCCGCAGGGCGACCGGGCTTTTCATCAATCAAACAGGCTCGATACCGAACTTTCATCGGCGATCCGGCGAATGGCTTCGCCGACCAGCGGCGCCATCGTCAGGATGCGGATGCGGTCTGATGCTTCGGCGGCTTCGGTTGGGCGGATCGAATCTGAGATAACCAGCTCGGTCAGTTTGGACCCATTGATCCGCGCCACAGCGCCGCCTGAAAGCACGCCGTGGGTGATGTATGCGGCGACCGACGTCGCGCCATTGGCAAGCAAGGCTTCGGCTGCGTTGCACAGAGTGCCGCCCGAATCGACGATATCATCGATCATCACACAGTGGCGCCCTTCGACGTCGCCGATGATGTTCATCACTTCGCTTTCGCCGGGACGATCGCGGCGTTTGTCAACGATGGCGAGCGGGGCGTTGTCGAGCCGTTTGGCAAGCGCGCGGGCGCGCACCACGCCGCCGACATCGGGGCTGACGACCATCAAATCCTGATCGCCGTAACGCGCCTGAATATCTGCGGCCATCACAGGTGCGGCGTACAGATTGTCTGTCGGAATATCGAAGAAACCCTGAATCTGCCCAGCGTGCAGATCAACCGCCAGGACCCGGTCTGCACCGGCCTCTGTCATAAGGTTTGCGACCAGTTTGGCAGAGATTGGCGTGCGCGGGCCGGGTTTGCGGTCTTGCCGGGCATAGCCAAAATACGGAACAACCGCCGTGATCCGCTTTGCCGAAGCGCGCCGCAAAGCGTCAATGCAGATCAGCAATTCCATCAGATTATCATTGGCCGGGAAACCGGTTGGCTGAACGATAAAGACGTCTTCGCCGCGCACGTTTTCGTGGATTTCGACGAAGATTTCTTCATCGGCAAACCGGCGAACACTCGCATCGGTCAATGGGATTTCAAGGTAGGCTGCAATCGCGCGCGCAAGCGGCAGGTTCGAATTGCCCGACATGATTTTCATGGATGCGAATCCTCGGCTGAGATGTTGTGCAATCGGCCTAGCGCCGCGTCATGGATTTGCAACAGAGGGCAGCGGGGTTGTCGACGGGTGACGCACATTAGGCCCCTGCTTGCTCACTCATCATAGACGAATATCACCTGATCTGCGTCATTCACGCGCACCCATACCTGATAATACCCAAGCTCATTTTCTCCGCGCTTGTTGGCAACGGGCCGAGGCGTGCCGGTACGGGCGTCGATCCACATCAGGCGCGCCTCGCCTTCGACAACAATCCGCCTGTTGCCCAGCGCCTGCATCATCGTGAACATATTGAGGTCGGGGACCGCTTCCTGATGGCACGCGCGCACCTCAATCTGACCGTCTTGAATGATCCCCCCACCGCAGACCCGCGCGCGTCTGAGCAAGGCCCAAAGCGCGTCGCGTTCAAGAGCAATGGTCAGCGTGCCGAACCGGGCATAGCCGAGCTGGGAGTTCACAAAGAACAAGTCTTCGAGCTCTCCATTAAAGCTGCGCCCGCCGCCGCGCACATCGAGCAGAAACCGGCCCGGCGTGGTCTCTCCCACGCCAGCCGCATAGGCCAATTCAAAGGCTTCGGCTGGCGTGATGCAGCCCTCTTCGCATTCGGGCGCTACGGACCGGGCAATATTCAGCTCGGCCTCCGTTTCAGAAAGCGCCGCCACGCGCTGCTGAATTTCGGCAACGTCAACAGTGTTAGCCCAAAGCGCCGACGGCATAAGAAGGGCAAAAAGGGCGAGCAGGGTGCGGAGCAAGGTCAGACTTTCAAGCAGGCGGATGCGCGCGCTCGTGCAACACCACTCGGCATGAATGTTTGATGAGCAGGCCAGCGCAGTCCCGCGCTGAAGCCTCAGCTCAACTGCTGTGCGGTTCGATCCGGTGGTGCCCTTTGATCCAGCGCACGCCTTTGCTTCGCGTGCGAGGACCGCCGCGTCCAGACCGGCCCAATGCTCAACTGCTGTGCGGTTCGATCCGGTGGTGGCCTTTGATCCAGCGCACGGTGCCGGATGATGCGCGCATCACCACGCTGTCGGTGGTCATAATTGTCGCGCCGGTCGATTTCTTGCGCTTCTTTACACCGTCCAGCAGCGATCCGTCCGTCACGCCGGTTGCGGCAAAGATGCAGTCGCCTTTGGCCAGATCATCGAGCTTATAAATGCGGTCGAGATCGGTGATGCCCCATTTTTTGGCGCGCGCTTTTTCATCGTCGTTGCGGAACACGAGCCGCCCGTTGAATTGGCCGCCGACACAGCGCAAAGCCGCCGCCGCCAGCACGCCTTCAGGTGCGCCGCCTTGGCCCATATAAATGTCGATGCCGGTGTCTTGATCTGTCACTGCAATTACGCCTGCAACATCCCCGTCGCCAATCAAATACACACCGCAGCCCAGAGCGCGCAGCTCTGCGATCAAGCTGGCGTGGCGCGGACGATCCAGAACGCAAACATTGATGTCGGATGGGCTTTTACCCTTGGCCGATGCGACCGCTTTCACATTGTCCGATGGCGATTTCGCCAGATCGATAATATCGGCTGGCAGGCCGGGACCAACCGCAAGCTTGTCCATATAAACGTCGGGGGCGTTCAAAAGATCGCCCTCTTCCGCTGCGGCCAGAACGGCCAAAGCGTTCGGGCCAGCTTTGGCAGTGATGGTGGTCCCTTCGAGCGGGTCCAGCGCGATGTCGATCTTGGGACCTTTGCCCATGCCGACCTTCTCGCCAATGAACAGCATGGGCGCTTCGTCGCGTTCCCCTTCGCCGATTACGACGGTGCCATCCATATAAAGATTGTCGAACGCCCGGCGCATTGCCTCAACGGCGGCGGCATCGGCGGCCTTTTCATCGCCGCGCCCGATCAATTGCGCGGCGGCCACGGCAGCAGCCTCGGTCACGCGGACCATTTCCAGCACCAAAACGCGGTCTACTGCGTTCTCCTGATCCATGTCTTTTGCTGCGAGCACATCTGTGCCAGAGGAAGCGTTTGTAGGGGTGTTCATGCGAAATTCAGTCCTTTTGGCCTTTGCCTGCCCAACCGCGCTTAGACTTGGAGGAACGCGCTTGTCGAGCAATGCCGTGCCTCTGTTACCATTTTCAGGTCGGGATATTTTGATGACCTATTCAAAAATGGCTCTAATCCCATTTCTGTTTGCAGGCTTGATGGTCTTGCCTGCCCCCCTTGCCGCTCAGAATGACGGGGCTGTGACAGAACAATCAAGCGAAATCGGTGCTGCTGATCAAACGCCCGAACCCGTTTCCCCCCCTTCGCGCCCACGCCGCGAGTTCATCGACCTTTCTGTAACCGTTCCGCGCGAGGAATCGGATCAGTTGTTGGAACAGGATTGTGAAGAGGAGGCCGACGCCGCGCGAATCGCAGGCGAGATTATTGTGTGCCGCCAATTGGGCGAGGCCAGCGACGGATCTTGGAACAAAGAAGCGTGGGAGCGCGATTATGCCCGCCGCACCCAAGGCGGCAGCACGCCGGACACGTTTGGGATCGCCAATCACGGCAACGCTATTGGGTTTGGCTCGGTGCCTCCGCCCGCTCTTATCATCGACATCGAAGCTTTGCCCGATGCGCCCGAAGGCACAGACGCCGACCGGATCGCGCGCGGCCTGCCCCCCTTGGGCCGCGATGCCGAACCGACGCCCGAAGAAATCGCCCAGCGCCGCCGCGCGCTTGGCCTCGAAACTCCGCCCCTACCGGAGAACCAACCTTAAGAACGGAGATCAAATGGACCCCCGCCATTTCCCCTTTTCGCGATTACCCGATGCGCGCCGGTTCGGCCTCATCGCTCTATCTGCCGTGCTAATGTCTATGGCCGCCGCATCCCCTGCTGCTGCGCAAGAGACGCTGGTAATCGATCTGCTTGAGGATCAAGAACCCTTTGAACCCGATGAATTCGCCGTTGAGCAATGCGAACGCGATGCCGATGCGGCCAAGATAGCGGGCGAAATTCTGGTCTGCCGCGATCTTACCGAAAACACCGATGGATACTGGGACAAAGAAGCGTGGGAGCAACGCTTTGGCGCGGAGACGCAAGGCCGCCAGCCGGTCGATGTGGACGGCACCGGCCTGCCCAATGGCATGATCCCGCTGCTGACCATTCGCGCCTGTTTCTTGCCGCCGTGCCCGACAGAGCCTGCGATCATCATCGATTTTAGCAGTCTGCCCGATGCGCCGGGCGGTTCAGATGCAGATCGTATCGCACGGGGCCTTCCCCCACTGGGCGATGAGGGTGATTTGGGCCGCGGTCCGATCAGCGAAGAGGAATTGGTGCTGCCCGCCCCCGTTTTTTGAAGATGGCGTTTTTTGAAGACGGCGTGTTCTGAAGACGGCGTTTTTTGAAGAGAGGCAGCGTCCGCCAAAGCCTCTCAATCATCCCCATCAATGATCCCCTTCAATCATCCCCCTCAATGATCAAGGCCGACAAGACCCGTCTGGTAAAGACTAATTGGGGAGGATGGGGAGGACCAAGGGTTCGCCGGTCAGACTGTCAGAGCCTTTGAGCAATTCAAGAGCGCGCCGCACGTTTGCCTCGCGCCCTTCGTGTGTGACCATCGCGACGAGAACTTCGCCGCCATCGCCCACGCGCCCTTGTTGTATCAGGCTTTCGATCGAAACATCTCCGTCGCGCATGGCGGCGGTTATCTCCGCGAGGACGCCGGGCCGGTCGTTGACAGTAAAGCGCAGATAGGTGCGCTCCATACGATGGCCGGGGTCTGCTGGATCGAGCGGCGCAAGCTGCGCCACAGGGATCGAGAACGGTGCGCCTGTTTCATTGCGAGCGATATCAATAAGGTCGGCCACAACCGCGCTGGCGGTTGGCCCATCACCGGCTCCGGCACCTTGGAACAGCAAGCGACCCGAGAAATTCCCCTCGGCGACCACGGCGTTGGTGGGGCCATCGACCGGGGCGAGCGGGTGGTCCTTTGCGACAAGGCATGGTCGCACACGCTGGAGCAATTTGGGCGTGCCCTCCTCGTCCTGCACATCAGCCTCTGCGATGAGGCGAATTGCAAAACCGAGCGCGTCAGCCTGCGCGATATCGGCGGCGCGCACTTGGACGATGCCATTTACACGGACCGCGCCGAAATCGACTTTCGCGCCAAACCCGATGGCGGCAAGGATTGCGAGCTTGTGCGCGGCGTCGATCCCTTCGATGTCAAAAGTCGGATCAGCTTCGGCATAGCCAAGCGCCTGAGCCTCAGCGAGCGTTTCGGAAAAGTCCGCACCGGTCGCTTCCATCTCTGACAGGATGTAATTGCAGGTCCCGTTGAGGATACCGTAAACCTTGGTCAGCGCGTTGGCGCTGGTCCCTTCGCGCAGCCCTTTGACCACCGGAATTCCGCCAGCCACGGCGGCTTCGAATTTGAGAGCCGCCCCTTGCGCTTCGGCCTGCTCTGCCAAAGCCATGCCGTGGTGCGCGATCATGGCTTTGTTGGCTGTGACCAGGCCCTTGCTGGCCGAAAGAGCCGCGCGTGACAGAGCAAGCGCGGGGCCATCAGAGCCGCCAACCAATTCAACCACAACATCAACATCATCGCGCGCGCCCAGAGCGGTCATGTCATCTTCCCACGCGTATCCGGCGATATCAACGCCGCGATCTTTGCCGCGGTCGCGCGCGCTGACGGCGGTGACTTCGATGGAGCGCCCGGCGCGGGCCGCGATCAAATCGCCATTGGCCGCCAACAGACGGATGACGCCCACCCCGACAGTGCCAAGCCCGGCGATAGCAATACGAAGAGGGGGCACGGGTGTAATTGCCAAAGAACTGCTCCAAACATAAGGAAATGCGCCGCATGATCGGTGCGGCGCAACAAATGGTCGCTTAAAGTCACTGGATCGATCGTCAAGCGCCGATTGCTATGGCCCGGTCATCTCGGCCAATTGTGGAGCGGGATTAGAAGCCCCGCGTAATTGCGCGGGAACACGGCCCCAATTCCCGCCGGACCACGGCATAATCGGAATCGGCAAGTCGGCGCGAGGCAGGGTCGCGGGCGAGATTGGCGCTGCTGGGCAAGCGGTCGGGCATGGCACAGGCCAGACGGTACCACTGCAATGTGCCCGGTGCCGGGGCGCGGGCGGACGAATCAATGATCTCCCCCCAAGAAACTCCCCAAACCGGCCGCTGCCTCGGGCGGCGTAGAACCGTAATCGAAACAGGAGAGCGGTCGCGGGTTTCAAGGAATATCTGCGTTTCCGATTCGCCGGTAAGATTGCCGGGCACAGCCAAAGCATCGCGGATGTCGGTAACGATCGGAGGCGCGTCTGGGGCAACAAGATCTGTAAGTATCGGTCGCAAGCGCGATTCGAATTCGGGCGAATATTCGAGCATGGCGTTGCGACCGGTCAGTTGGATTGACCCCCTGCGTCCGGGCACGGCATCGGCGAACAACAGCATGATGCGGTCTTTGTATTTCTCAGGCTTACCGCGCTCGTTCAGGGGCACATCAACCAGAAAGACCAGCGATTCGCCAAGCGCTGTCGACCCGGAAAGCAGGGCCTGCGTGCGCGCTTCGACATACAAACGGGCGAATCCGGGGGCTAGGCCGGGCGAACGTTCGGGCTCGACAATTGTTTGCCGCCGAATCTCTGCGCGGATTACAAGGTCGCTTCGCTCCGCCAAAGTCACGATATCGGCATAAGTTGCCACTTGAGAGGCCGCCAAAGGTCCTGGAACAGGATCGTAGGAAGCATTTTGTGCCAATGCGGGGCCAGTGCCCAATACAAGCGCAATGACGCCGAGGGCATGAGCCCCTAGACCTTTGAAACCACGGGTTAAATTTGTGTTAATGAGCGCCATCGTCCAAAATTCCTATGTTGCGCATTGAGTTACGTTTGGGCGCCTAATCTTTCAAGATGGTCCACAGTGAATCGATCCTGAACCGTAAAAGCGTTTGATTGCCTAGGTGTTGAACGTTAGAGCGTTTGTTTCTTGCTACGAGGTTGGGGACAAGATCGTAGCAAGATGGGCCGTTTTGGATGCATCTTTGGAAGAGGTGCTAAAAAGCGGCCTGCTGGGACAAGAATTTCTGGCGAGCGCTCACCGGGTTGACGGGCGTCGCATCGGATCATTCAAGCACCAGCTGGGAGTTACAAGATTCTGGGATTCACGGCCCGGGTCTAACTCAGAACTTCTGATGCGAATCGGGAGCGTCTGAATGCGGCCTGAGACGTGAGAATTGTGTCAGATGAAAATCTGACTGGACTATTGGAGAGAAAGCGACTGGATGTCCTACGCTGATCAACAACAGAAGATGACGACAAGTAAGCTCATTGGGCTTATCTTGGCGTTGATTATCGTCGGAGGGATAGGCCTCGGGATGGTCTTTGGCCTGACCATTAGCGCCACTATCAAGGCGATCGAACGGGTTACCACGGTCGACATTGAGGAACCTCCACCCCCTGAAGAACCGGACGAACCGCCGCCCGAGCAACCAGAAGAAGTGGCTCCGCCACCTCCGGTAGCTCCGCCGCCGCCAATCCAGATCGCACCGGCACCGCCGCCGATCCAAACGCAACCAACGATCCCACCGCCTGCTCCGCCGGCGTTGGTGATCCCGCCACCTGCACCGGTGGCTCCTCCGGCTCCGCCGCCGCCGCCGTCACAGGCACGCGGTGCATCGACCCGGAACGAGCGTCGCTGGGCTGGTCGCATTCAAGACAATTACCCTTCACGCGCTTTGCGTGAGGAAGTGGAAGGCACTGTGGGTGTTCGCGTTACCGTGACCGCCAATGGCCGCGCCACAAATTGTTCGGTAACCGGTTCCAGCGGGTCGAGCGTGCTCGATCAGGCTGCTTGCCGCGGAATGGAGCGTTATGCGCGCTTCAATCCAGCCTTGGATGCCGCCGGAAACCCGACAACGGGTTCTTACTCTACGCGGATCACATATCGTTTGAATTGATGAATTTTCGAAGGGTGCCTGTTTAACCGCATTCCAATCAGGCCCCCTTTTGAAACACTTATTAAGAGGAATTTTTCGCAATGAACCTTTATTATCTTGTTGCCACCGCAGCAGCCGAAGCGCCGGTCAATGAATTTGGCTTTATGAAAGCCATGAAAGACGGCGGCCCCGTCGCGTGGTCGATCCTTGCCGTTATGATCATCATGTCGGTCGGTTCGTTCTACATTCTTTTCACGAAGTATTTCGAACAAGCCAAGGTTATGCGTCAGTATAAATCTGTTCAAAGCAGCTTCTGGCGTGCTCCTAGCCTCAAAGAAGGCGCGACCAAGCTTGAGAAGAACAGCGCATGGCGCCAGGTCGCTGACGATGCGATCGCTGCTCAAGACAAACACGGCAAGATGGCCGATAAACTCGAAGCGCACGATTATATGCACGGTTCGCTTCAACGTTCGGAAGATTCGATCAACTCGTCTCTCTCTGGCGGCCTGTCGTTCCTCGCATCGGTTGGTGCGACTGCGCCGTTCATCGGTCTGCTCGGTACGGTTATCGGTATCTACCGCGCTCTCATCAACATCGGCATTTCTGGTTCGGCTTCGATCGATAAGGTTGCTGGTCCGGTTGGTGAAGCCTTGATCATGACCGCGATTGGTTTGCTTGTGGCTGTTCCTGCTGTGCTTGCGTTTAACTGGCTCCAAAGCCGTAACCGCCGCATCGCTGAACTGCTCAGCAGCTTCGCCACCGACATCCTCGCTTTCATCAGCTCGGATGGCGCTGTGAAGCCTGCTGTAACAGCCGCTCCTAAAGCCGCTGCGAAGCCTGCCGCTAAGCCAGCTCCGGCTGCTAAGAAGTAAGATCACTTGGCCCTCGGGGATGTGCTCACTGCGCATCCCCGAGGGCCAATTGGTTTGCAAATTCAAGTCTGACATCTGCCGCATGCGGCAACCGGTGCCAGACTTTTGAAAAAGCGCTCTTTTGAGCAGTAAGGGAGTTAACAATGGCGATTTCGATGGGAGGCGGGGAAACCCCGATGTCCGACATCAACACCACGCCGCTAGTGGACGTGATGCTGGTTCTCCTGATCATCTTCCTCATCGCGGTTCCGGTGGCGATTCAGACGATCGAGAAGCTTGAGATTCCAGTCTTTGAATCGGTTCAATCGAAAGATAAGGCTGAAAATCTGCTGATCACCGTCAGCACGACCGACGAAAACGGTGCCACGGCAGGGCCGATTAACACCGGCTTTCTGGGCGCAACACGCACCGGTGAATGCCGCGTTTACATCAATGGCACCACGCCAGTAACGTCGACCGAACTGTATGATCAGGCTTTCGCTCGCCTTGATGCTATCGTGCAATCCGTTGGCATCGATGTGATCACTCAGCCGGGCAATGAAGATATGATCCCACAGGTCCACATTCGTGCGGACGTGAACGCGCCTTGGCGCTGTGTGGCTGGCGCGATCTACAACGTGCAGGCTGCGGGCTATCCGACGGTCGGCTTTATCTCGAACCCGGTTGAACCCGGAATTTAATCAGACCTAATCCCCCCAGCGCAGATGCGCCGGGATATTGGTATCTAAGGAGTAACTGACATGGGTATGGCCGGAGGCAAACTCGACGGCGAACCGATGCTGGACATGAACATGACGCCGTTGATCGACGTCTTGCTTGTGTTGCTCATCATGTTCATCATCACCATTCCGGTGGCAACGCACTCGGTTGACATCGATCTTCCGCAGGGCAACCCACCACCGACCCCAGACATGGTGGACCCGATTAAGAACAAACTTGTTCTAACGCAGGCCGGGGACATTCTGTGGAATGCTGATCCGATCAATCAGGGGCAACTCGTTACCCTGCTACAGGAATCTGTCGAGATGACTGTGGAACCGGAATTGCAGTTAGAACCAGAGCCATTGGCGAGCTATGACCTGACAGCGAAAGTGCTTCAGATCATCAAGTCGTCAGGCGTGACCAAATTCGGATTTGTCGGAAACGAGAAATACCGGGCATTTGGTAAGGGCGAATAAGCTCCAAGAACTGTCAATCACAAGCTTCGGCTTGAGGTAAGCATACAAAAGGGCGCTGCGGGAAACCGCGGCGCCCTTTTTGTTGAAGAGCGCGCAGCAACGGCCGCAAACCCGCCCGAATTCGGTATGCATTAGGCAACCTTCCATTTATGATATACTATCACTCTCGTGGCAGCGTTTTGAACCCGAAAAAAGACTGCCGCGACGCACGAGAGGAGAGCTCTTAATGCCTAGAAAAGTCACCCGCCCGAACAAATACGGCCCGCAAGATCCCGGCCCCAAATCCGGAATGAACGTCACACCCTTTATCGATGTTCTGCTGGTCCTGCTTGTGATGATGATCCTGGCCATACCGATCCAAACGCATCAGGCGACCGTGGACCTGCCGCAAGGGCCGATCGATATCCCCTTTGACGTGCTGGCCGAAAACACAGTGACCATCGATCCAAGCGATCAATTGTTCTGGAACGGCCAAGCTGTGACCAGCGATCAATTGCGGGCCCAAGTGGGCGCGGCCAGTGCGATGGAGAACGAACCGCTCTTGCGCTTCGAGCCAGCGGGTCTCGCCAGCTACAATGCGTCGGCGCAGGCCATCGTCCTGATCAAGGAGTCGGGCGCAACCCGTTTCGCCTTTGTTGGGAATGAGCGGTACCGCGCGCTGGATTGATGGCAGCAACTCAGGCCAGCCTATGGCGAAGCGGGATCAAGCCAAGCAATGCGACAAACGCGAAAGCGGCCCCAACCAGAAAGGTGGTTGCCGACCCAAAGCCCTGCCAGAGACCGCCTGCGATCACGCTGGCCAGCAACAGGGCGCCGCCGGTGATAAGGTTGAACATACCAAAAGCCGTTCCGCGCAATTCAGCCGGAACTGCCTCTGCCACCAAAGCGGCCAAAAGCCCCTGCGTCAGACCCATGTGCAGGCCCCATAGCGCGACACCAAGCGCAAGCCCCAAAAGGCCCGGCACCAACGCCAGCACCAGATCAGCGGCGATCAGTAAGGCAATACCAGCCATCAACAGGCCGGAGCGGCTCATCCGATCGGACAGCACGCCCGCTGGCCAGGCCGATAGCGCGTAGACCGCATTCATTCCGACAAAGACAAGCGGCACCAGCATAACGGAAAGCCCCACCTCTTCGGCCCGAAGGATCAGGAAGGCCTCGGAAAACCGCGCCAGTGTAAACACTGCCGCCACCGCCACCACCGCCCAATACATACCACCCAAAAGCCCCAGCTCGGCCCGCGACAGAGGTTTGCGAACGCGGCGCAGACCTTCCGGACGCTCGGGTTCCTTGACCGCAAAAAGGATCAGGGCGAGCGCGAGGAATGCTGGAATCACCGCGACCCAGAACACCGAACGGAAGTCATTGGCAAAGGCCCACATCAAGCCAATGGCGGCCAGCGGTCCGATGAAGGCTCCCAATGTGTCAAGCGACTGACGCAGGCCGAAGGCCGAAACCCGGTCGCCCTTCTGGCGCAAGGTCCGCGACCAGCGCGTCGCGCGGTGCCCCCCGTATTCCCTTGCCCACCCTGTCGATAAAGCGCGCGGCGACCAGCCAGCCGATCGACGGGGCCAGCGGAAACACCGGCTTCGACACTGCCGCCAGACCGTAGCCGAGCGCCGCCAACTCTTTGCGCCGCCCGATCTTGTCAGACAGCGCGCCGGAAAAAACCTTCGTGATGGCAGCCGTCGCCTCGGCAATCCCCTCGATCACCCCCACAGCCAACGCCGTCGCCCCCAACCCCACGGTCAAATAGACCGGCAAGAGCGCATGGATCATCTCAGAAGAGACATCCATCAGCATCGACACGAAACCCAGGACCCAGATACTTTTGGACAACCCGCTCCAGGAAGATCCGGCTTTTACCTCTGCTGTATCCGCCATGAAGGTGCTCCTTGCTCCCATGCCTCAATCCCACCAACGGCTTTCCGCCGCAACCTCTTCCTGTGCGACTCCGATACCGCCCCGCAGGCGATCATCCAGACGCGAGCATTCGTCCGGCATGGCCTCGCCCCCCTTCAACCGCGACTGCGCCTCCGTAACAATCAAGCTCGGCGATTTTCTCGGTCCAGCCCTGGAGTCAGCGCGGATTAGGCCCGCTAATCCCCCTCCATCTCCGGCGCATCAGTCGGCTCAATCCGCATCGCATCGCCAATCAAACCCTCCGCCTCCAGCAGCAGCTCATCATCCACCGCCCCCTGCGGCACGGCCTCGCGCCCGATCATGGTCATCACCGGCACGGCCAAGGGCGACACACGGTCCAGCTCCACATGGACCAATTCATCCTGAGAGCGCTCCAGCAAATCGGCAAGGCGGCCCACATCCGTCATCCGCGCGCGGGCATCGGCCCATGCGGCCTCCAAAAGGACGTGATCGGGCTCATACTTCTTGAGCACATCGTAAATCAGATCGGTTGAGAAGGTGACTTGTTTGCCGGTTTTGCGCTTTCCGGGATGCTGGCGTTCGACCAGCCCGCTGATCACGGCGACCTCTCTAAACGCGCGCCGCAACAGGTGGCTTTCGGTCACCCAATCGGCAAATTCTTGTGTGAGGATATCAGGTGATAGCAACGGCCTTGGATCGTCCACCGGCTTTAACCCCCACACCGCAAGACAATAGTCATTCGCCACAAACCCGCCCGGCATCAAACCGCGATCTTCCATCCGGCGGGTGATCAGCATCCCCAGCGACTGGTTCGCGTTCCACCCCTCAAACGTATAATAGGCGGTGTAATGCTTTCCCCCGCGCGGGAAGCTTTCGACCAGCAGCTCGCCCGGCTTGGGCATACGGCTGCGGTAATCCTGCACCTCCAACCATTCGCGCACATCATCGGGAAACCGGCCCCAGCCCGCACGGTCATCCAGCATCGCCTGCACCCGTGTGGCCAAATGCGCGGTGATCGGCAGGCGCAACCCGCCATAAGAAGGGATCGTCGCGGACTTCTTGGCCGCGCGCACGATCACATCCATGTCTTTCAGGCTCTCCACCTCCAAGCTCATTCCAGCAAAGAAGAACGTGTCGCCGGCTGACAATTGCGCCGCGAACCGTTCCTCAACCTTGCCCAATTTTCGCCCGTTCTTGAACCGCACCATCAGCATTTCGGAATCGACGATGATCCCGGCGTTCATCCGGTGCCGCTGCGCCTGAGCCGGATGGGCGAGCCGCCAGACGCCGCTTTTGTCGCGCACAATCCGCTTAAACTTATCATAGGCGCGCAGGGCGTATCCGCCGCTTTCGACAAAGCTGAGCACGCGCGCCAATGCCGCCTCATCCACCCATGCATAGGCGAGCGAGGATTGCAGCTCAGCGAGCAATTCCCCCTCATCAAAGGGCCCCGCACAGGCGCAGGCCATCACGTGCTGTGCGAGCACATCTAGGCCGCCGCTGCGAAACTCCTCTCCGTCGCGCTGCCCTTCATCCACCGCATCCTTGGCCGCCATTGCTTCGAGAAATTCAAAGCGGTTGCCCGGAACCAGAACCGCCCGCGACGGCGTATCGAGCCGGTGGCCCGCGCGGCCGATGCGTTGGAGCAGCCGCGATGATCCCTTGGGCGCGCCCATCTGCACGACCAGATCAATGTCGCCCCAATCCACCCCGAGGTCGAGGCTTGACGTGCAAACCAGGCCCCGCAATTCACCCGCCGCCATCGCGTCTTCGACTTTGCGGCGCGCCTCTTTTGACAGGCTGCCGTGGTGGACGCCGATCGGCAGGTGATCCTCGTTCACATCCCACAGGCATTGAAAAATGAACTCCGCGAGAAAGCGCGTGTTGGTGAAGATGAGCGTCGTGCGATTGGCCTTGATCGCCTCATACAGCTGATCCACCGCCCATCGCCCAGCGTGCCCGCCCCACGGCACACGCTCTTCGATGGGCAGCAGGATTTGCAGGTCCGCCGCCGCCCCGTCTTCGCCCAGCACAAGATCGGCGGCGCGGATTTCTCCGGTGCCATCGGCGCTTTGCGGGCAGAGCCATTCCTGAAACGCGAGCGGGTTCGCCAATGTCGCCGAGAGCGCCACGCGCTGCAAATCGGGCGCCAGCCTCTGCAGCCGGGCAAGAGATAGCGCCAAAAGGTCGCCGCGTTTTCCCGTGGCAAAAGCGTGAACCTCGTCAATGACAACGCGCTTTAACGTGCGAAACAGATCAAGGCTTTCGGGATAAGACAGCAGCAGCGAAAGCGATTCCGGCGTCGTCAGCAGCACATGCGGCGGCTTTTCTCGCTGGCGTTTCTTGCGGTCCGATGACGTGTCCCCGCTGCGCGTTTCGACCCGGATAGGCAGGCCAATTTCTTCGATCGGGGTGATCAAATTGCGTTTCACATCATGCGCCAGCGCCTTCAATGGCGAGACATAGAGCGTGTGCAGCCCCTCATCCGGCATATCCCCGGCAGAGGGCGCAAAATCGCACAAGGTCGGCAGGAAACCCGCCAGCGTCTTACCTGCGCCAGTGTCCGCGACAAGCAGCGCGTGTTTGCCCGTCTGCGCCTTGGCCAGCATATCCGATTGGTGCCGCCGCACCCGCCAACCGCGCGCGTCAAACCAGCCCTGAATTTCGGGCGGGATCATGGCGGCATCGGGCCCGTCTTTTTGTGTGAGAGCTTCGTCCGCGCTCATTCGATTACGATGCGGGCTCGGTCACCACTGGTTGAGGCTCATTCCCCGCAAGAACCTCTCTGCTGACCCCCAAGAACTGCGCCAGTTGCGCCTGTTCTGCATCGCTAAGGCTCGAGTAACCGCGAGCGGCAGCATAATTCTCTTCAATGGCGGCGGACACAGTCATAATCTCTGGCATCCGCTCCATCATCGCAGGCATCACCTCGTTCATTGAGGAAATGACCTGAGGATCGGCGAAAACCAGAAAGCTCTCTGCGGCATATTTCTTACCCACTTCGGTTTCGAAATAAGCATCGAGGTCCATCAGTTCTGCATTGGTGAAACGCACGGCATAGGCCCGCGCGAGGCCCGCGCGATAGGCAGGCTCAATATCAAGCATCACGTCCCCGATAAGCGTCAACATCGTTTCGGCCATTTCACTGCCGCGCTCCGATGCGGCAGGGTCAAGCAGACCCATCGCTTTGGTCAATCGGTCTTCATCAAGGTCGGTCAGATCAAACGGATCAAGGCCGGTGAGCTGCGCAACCCGAAGTGCCGGATTTCCACCCATATCGCCCAACATAGCCTCCATCATAGGGGCCACGGTTTCGTCCATCATGCGGGCATACGTGCCCTTGGGAAACAGTTTGGTCACAACCGACATCGCGGCGGGCAGGCGCTCTTCTTCTTCTGCGGAAAGCGGATCGGCAGTGCCGAACATGTCTCCGAACAAGTCGCCCAATTGGCGCGCCTCTTCGGCAGACAGTGTTTCGCTTTGGACCTCTTGCGCATAGGCTGGCGCTGATGCGGCGCTGGTGAGCAATGCAAATCCGCCAAGCGCGGCAAAGATGATGCGTTTCATATTGGCTATCCTTTGGTTCGTCTCGCCCATTCAATGCCTGACGAGCCGCCTACGTGCCAGCATTAATGCAAGGTCAGAAGGAGCCAAACATCGCCGGGGTTAATTCTTCGAAATTGGCCAACACGCTTTGCAAAAGAGCAATTTCGGCGGCGCAGCGCTGCGGATCGGTTTCGCTGCCAAGCCGCGCGAGCAATGCGGCCTCATCCAATCCCGTTCTCTCCAATGTGCCGATCAAAACACTCGCAGGCAAAGGCAGACGCTCGTCCGAGGACGAAGAGGCACTAAAGCTGTCCGATTGCAGCAGGCTTACCGCCACACTTTGTTCAAACGCCGCCCAATCGCCGCGCATTTGCGGAACACCGCCCATGAACAAGCCGCTGGTGACTTCACGGCAAGCGCCATAGTCGCCCGCCGCCTCTTGCTCCGCCGCCGTCATCAACCATGCGACGCGCAATTCGGCGATGGAGAGGGCTTGTTCCCGTGTTGTGTTTGGCTGAGCTTTTAGGATTCGAGAGCGTAAATAGGCACGCGCTTCTTCATGATCTGATGCGCTGGGCGGTGTGCGGTTGACGAGTTGCATTGCCAAAGCGCCGTCAGCGGAAACCAAGGCAGAATAGTCGAACCCGTCCCCGAACAACGCCGCCGCCATCGCATCAATTTGCGCCGGATCAACATTGCCCGGAATGGTCCCTTCGGCGCCGTATCGCGTATCCATCTGACTTGTCAGCGATCCCGGCTGCGCAGGGGGCTGTGCCGGTCCATCGTCTCTGCAAAATGCGAGCAACAGTACAAGACCCAGCAGCCACCAAAACCCGTATTTGTTGAGCGAATAGCGTTCAAAAAACGGAGTTGGACTGCCGGATGACCACCCGCCGTTTTCCGCGGGATTGGGTTGATCCGACAAAGATAATGGGCCCAATTCCCGGTCGAGGTCCGAAACATATCCGCCGGCGTGCTGCCAGCTGCTCTCTGGCTCTGGCTCTGGCTCTGGCTCTGGCTCTGGCTCTGGCTCTGGCTCTGGCTCTGGCTCTGGCTCTGGCTCTGGCTCTGGCTCTGGCTCTGGCTCTGGCTCTGGCTCTGGCTCTGGCTCTGGCTCTGGC